>OBVC01000037.1_pt1 | contig 128080 bp, 118 predicted proteins | sample 1494991 | NCBI WGS metagenome assembly OBVC01 (sample SAMEA2579955, study PRJEB22360) | human gut metagenome
TTATCATAGAAGGACCTTATCGTAGTTAATTTTACAGAAAAAGTTTCACATTCTCGGATAATCGAAAATTCAAGGTAAAATTGACATTTTTACTTAAAACCCCTATATTATGGGACAAAAAGATCTATCAAAAAAAGACGCCTTTCCAGCTGAGACCAGCCGGCAAAAAGCGTCTCTTCAGACCTGTATTTCCCTGTTCTTTTTTAAAAAATCCCCTCAAAGCTTTCCCGCAGCGTCTCGCAGGACCGGGCGAACTTTTCCATCTCTTCATCCGTCAAAGACAGCGGAAGCACTTTCTGAATCCCATCCTGATTGATGATGCAGGGAACCCCCGTAAATACATCTCTCTGGCCATAATCGCCTCTTAGCATGGCGGACACGGTGAGAACACTGTGCTCATCCCCAAGAATCGCTTTCGTGATTCTGGTAAGAGCCATACCAATGCCGTAATAGGTGGCCTTCTTTGCCTCAATGATCTTATAGGCGGCTGTGCGCACCTCATCCTCAATGTCCTCCAGACGTTGGCTGAATTCCGGCCCTATTTCCTTTCCCAGTTCTAAAATTGGCTTGGTAGCCAGAAGGGCCTGGCTCCAGGGAACAAACTCGCTGTCGCCATGCTCGCCCATCACGTAGGCGTGAATATTTCTGGGATCTACCTTCAGATACTCTCCCACCAGATACCGCAGTCTGGCGGTATCCAGGGCCGTACCGCTTCCCAGCACCCTTCTTGGGTTAAAGCCGGATAAGGCGCAGGTGATCCTTGTCATGATATCCACAGGATTCGTGGCAACCAGAAAGATGCCGTTAAACCCGGAAGCCGTCACAGGTTCGATAATGGAGCGGAACACCTCTGTATTGCGTTTCAGAAGATCCAGCCGGGTCTCTCCCGGTTTCTGAGCCACCCCCGCAGCAATAGCCACGATATCCGCGTCCCGGCAGTCATCATAGTTTCCCGCGTAGATCCTCATGCTGGCGCCCGCAAAGGCAAGGCCGTGATTCAGATCCATGGCTTCCCCCTCCGCCCGTGTTTTATTCACATCAATGAGTACCAGTTCATCGCAGACCGATTGGTTTAAAAGGCTGTATGCATAACTCATCCCCACCATGCCTGCACCGACAATGACTACTTTTCTTTTATCAAGCTTCATATGTGTCTCCTTTCGTGCCCCAAAGGCAGCTGCTGATGGTACTATCCCCTCCATAAGAGACTTTTATCCAGATTATCTTGCCAGCTTTCTTTCCATCAGCTCTCCGTTGCTGCTGTAGGTTACAGCCGTTTCCTTCGTGATGGTTCCCTGACGGAAAAGACGGATCAGGCTGTTGTCCATGGAAACCATACCCTCCTCCTGGGAGGTGGCGATGATTCCGTCGATCTGGTGAATCTTGGATTCCCGTATCATATTGCGGATGGCATTATTCAAAAACATGATCTCAAATACCGGCTGTACGCCTCCGTCTACCGTAGGCACCAGCTGCTGGGATATAACGGCATTCAGCACCATGGAAAGCTGGGTGCGGATCTGCTGCTGCTGGGCCGGAGGAAATGCATCGATTACACGGTCAATGGTATTGGCCGCCCCGATGGTGTGAAGGGTAGACAGGATCAGATGACCTGTCTCCGCAGCCGTCATGGCAATGCTGATGGTTTCATAGTCGCGCATTTCCCCCAGAAGGATCACATCCGGAGCCTGACGCAGCGATGCCCGAAGGCCCGTCACATAGCTGCCTGTATCCGTGGCAATCTCTCTCTGGGTCACTACACTCTTTTTGTGGCGGTGAAGGTATTCGATCGGATCCTCCAGCGTGATCACATGGGCCTCTCTTGCCTCGTTGATGGCGTCAATGATACAGGCCAGCGTAGTGCTCTTTCCGCTTCCTGCAGGCCCTGTCACAAGTACCATGCCCTTGGTCATCCTTGAAATATCCACGATTTCCCGCGGCAGATGAAGAGCGCCTGCATCTGGCAGTTCAAAGCGCACCACCCGGATTACCCCGGCCAGAGAGCCTCTCTGGCGAAAGATATTGGCACGGAAACGCGACACACCTGGAACAGCAAACGAAAAGTCATCATCCCCCTCATTCAGTACCCGGTCCATGCTCCTGCCGCCGGCCAGTTCATAAATCTGCCGGATCATATCATCCATCTCATCCGGCATGATCCTGTCTGCCCCATTACAGAGAATCCTTCCTCCGATCTTATAGGAAAACGGACGTCCGGGAACCAGAAAAATATCCGCCGCCTCCTGCTCCACTGCTGCCGTAAGAAGCTCCATTACCTTCATTTTGATTCCTCCTGTTGTGCCTTTGTACTCTCAGTCTCTCCTTTTCCGTCCCAAACGGGCATAGCGTCATCAATGTCATATTCGCCGCTGTCGTAGACATACCAGGCGCGTATCTCATACCTTCCGCTCCCCTCTGTAAGCACCGCCTCAATCCGCAGAGACTGTCCTTTCTCCATGGGAATATCTGTAAAAATGCAGCCGGCTGCCTCATCATAGACATTCCCAGGCTCTGCTGCCAGAGCCGCATACTTTTCCGCCAGCGATTTCCCCTCCATCTTCATTAGAAGGGAGTCCGTTTTTTCCAGCCACTTCTGCCCTTTGGAGTCTGCCTCATAATATGCTTTTACCGCCTCTGCTCCCCTCTCTGCCAGCTCCAGATCTCCTCTGGCGCTGCTTAATGAGAGAAGCCCAAAGGTAGACAGACAGAGTACGATAAAGATCAGTATTAAGGATGAAAGTCCGATATTCACTTTATTTCTGAATGTTTCTCCTGCCATTTTTCTTCCTCTTTATCTACTGTCCCAAAGTCGGCTCATACTGGCTGCTTTCCAGGCTGTAGATCACCGTTTCGCAGGAACCTCTGTCATTTCCCCTGCTAACCCCAGCACCGCAGTCCATGATATCCACCCGAATCTTCTTCATGGAGCCTTCCCTGGCTACCGTTATATCTGCCCGGTAGGCTGCCTGAATTCCAGCCGTTTCTGCCTGCTGCTCCGTATAGGAGTTCCATGCCTTATCCCAGACTCTTGACAGTTCTTTTTCCCCCCGTCCCGCCTTGATTTCCTCGGTAACGCTCTGCGCCCCAAGGACGGCATGGTTGAGCCGGTCTGCGTCACGGCTCAGCCGGTCTGCCTTTGCAAAGACGGAAACACAGATGCTGGCGCAGAGGATAAAGAATCCCACCACCACCAGCATTTCCATCAAAAATGGTCCTGAACCGGACCCGCTTCTTCTATTCATCTGTTCCGGCTCCTTTATGTTCTGGTCCCGCCAGAGCCTGGGGCCGCTGCCCCACTGCCGCTTCGCAGTGAAAGTTCCAGACTGCCGCCCCCTTCGCCCTGAACGCTGATGCACAGGAGGTTATCTTCTTTTGAGAAGGAAATCCCCTCACATTCCAGTATTTCCAGTCCGTCTGCCAGTCCCAGGCCGCTGCCTGCATCGGTAAACAGTTCCTTAAGACTTCCATCCCGCCAGTAGATCCAGGTCACATACTCTGTTCCGCCCACCTGCTGGCGCAGCTCCAGAACCTGCGTTCCTTCTACTTCTTTTACATCCACCATTCCCGCCTGGTCTCCCTGACGTATCTTGTTGGCAATATAGCTTAAGGCTGTGGAACCGCTGAAATTCCGGTCGCTGCGGACAGTGATGTTTTCATAAACACGGCTTCCTGTCAGCACCGTAAAAAGGGCGCTCAGGACAAATACAAGAAACAGCAGCATGGTAAAAATCCCGCCCATAAGCTGCTCTTTCTTTCCTGTTTTCTGATTCACATGACTTCCTCCCTTATTCTGCTGCCGTTACAGGCACTACCGTGATATCCGGCATTACATTGGAAGCAAAGCCGTCGTAAAAGACATGATACTTTTTCCGGTTGATCATGACTCCGTAATTTTCTTCCAGATATTCCACACTTGGCGGATAGCGTCCCTCAATGGCATAGCACTGGACACTGGCTCTGGCGATGGCCTTTTTCAAGGTTTCCTGATCCCGTGCTCCGGTTCTGTTCCCAAACTGTACCGAAAACAGGGCAAACGCAGCAAGCGCCGCGGCCATAAGGGCTGCAGAAGCAACCATGCCGCCCAGGCCGTTTCTTTCCCGGTTCTGTCCCCGCTTCACTTTCATCCTCAAAGACCTCCTAACCGATCGCCGACAGCACGCCCACTAAGGGCAGCATCACCGACAGAAGCACCAGTCCCACAGAAACCGCCAGCACCGCTACAATAGTGGGCTCAAACCGGGCTATCATACGGTCAATGGCAGAGTCCGCCATCTCCTCATAATCCCCTGAGATTTCTTCCATGACCTGATCCAGATGTCCGCTTCGGCTTCCTACTTTGATCATCTGGATATAAAAGCCGGAAAACAGCCCTGTCTCCTTCATTGCGTCATAGTAGCTGCTGCCCTCTTCCAGGCGTTTGGCGCAGGCGTCAATCTGCCTCGCCACCGCCTCATTTTCAGCCAATTCCTTTGCAAGCTCCATGCTTTTTTCCAGTTCCAGGCCGCTTTTTAAGGTCAGAGCCAGAACTGCGGTAAACCGGCGCAGAGCCACGGCTCTGGCGATCCGACTGCGGTTTTTCACTGCTGTGATCCCCTTTTCCACCAGGGAGAGCTTTTTTCCAAACCGGGCTGCGGTCCAGATAGCTGCCGCCGCTGCAGCGATCAGAGCCGCCAGAACCAGGGCCGCTCCGCTTAAGATTCCGCCCAGTCGGATGGCTGCGGAGGCCGCCGCGGGAAGGCTGGCTCCCAGCTGCTCATATACCTTAGAAAATACCGGCATTACCTTTGCAAAGAGAACAAAAAGAACCACTAACAGCATCAGGATCATCATAGCGGGGTACGTAGCCGCATTTTTCACTGCCTTTAGCAGCCTGTCCTCTTTCTCATAGTAACCGGAGAGAGATTTCATCATCTGATCCAGGGTTCCCGTCTGCTGGCCCAGCCTGGCCATGCGGACTACATAGGCAGGAAAAACGCCCGTATCCTCCAACACCTTAAAAAAGGGATCTCCAAGTTCCGCACCCTCTGCCATATAAAGAAGCATGGCCTTCTCCTTCTCATCCGCAGCATCCTCCGCCATAATGGTCAGCCCCTCATCCAAAGGCACTGCTGCCTCAAGCAGCAGAGCAATCTGAAGGCAGAAGGCCGACAGTTCTTCATAGGAGTATCTGTAATATTTCTCTCCCCGTTTTCCCATCTCATTTCCTCCCGGCCGGTTTTAGTAGCTGTATTTTGCCTTATAATTAGCGCCGTTCCCTATGTACTGCATGATCTCCTTGCTCTGGTTGGCGGAGGAAGCAAAGGTAGGATCCATCAGTTTCCAGCTGTTTCCGTCGAAGTAAATGATGTTGTCTACCCAGCCCTGGCCGTCCAGGTATACATTGATCCAGGCATGGTACAGGTTTCCGGTATAGCCGACTACCAGCTTGGTCGGAATATCCTGGGAGCGCAGCATGGCAGTCATCAGGGCCGCATAGTCAAAGCAGATGCCCTTTTTCTGAGCCAGAACCACATCTACGTTCGGAAGGTATCCTGACTGCACGGAAGAAGCCTTGGCTGTATCGTAAGTAAGGTTTGTCACCACATAATTGTAAACGGCGGAAACCACTCCCAGCTGGTCTGTGGCTCCGGCAGAGATCTCCGCGCCTTTTTTCACTGCCGCGCTGGCGGAGTTGAAGTTTACATACTGGTTCGGATACAAAAAGGGGCCGAAGGTGTTTGTAATAGAGGCATCCACGCTCTGGCTGAACGCCTGGGAATACTGGTTGCCCTGGATATTTTCAAATACCTTTACCTGGTAGGAGCCGTTTCCCTCAGAAAGTGGGAATACCTCGTAAACGCCGCTGTTGTTTAAGTCGTACGTATATGTTTCGGATCCGCTTTTTGTGATCTGTACCTTGATCTTTCCTACACTTCCGGTGTATTTTACCATCACATAGCCCTCGGATGTGTTAGAAGCATCCAGAGTAGCCTTATCATTTTTATAGACCGTTACGCCGGAAGCGATGGGAGTCCGCACATAGCTGCCCGCCGGCTTACTGTACAGCGGAACCCGGCCGTCCTCAATAACAGCCGTCTGAGCCGCTCCCGCCGGAAATGTCCCTAAAAGACCGTTCGCACCGATCACGATGGCTGCAAGCACCGCAGCGGTACCCGTCTTATTTCCGCTTCGTCTGATCATATATTCACTCTCTTTCCAAATGCTATTTTGCCATACGCTGGCGCACAATCTCATATGCCAGCACCCCGGCTGCCACAGAGGCATTTAAGGAGTCGATATCTCCTTTCATAGGGATGGATGCAGTCATATCGCAGTGTTCCCGCACCAGCTTGCCGACCCCTTCTCCCTCATTTCCGATCACCAGGCCAATGGGGCCGGTAAGATTCATGCGGTACATCACTTCGCCTCCCATATCAGCGCAGACAAACCACAGCCCTTGTTTCTTCAGTTCCTCCATAACAGCAGTCAGATTGGTTACCTTTGCCACCGGCGTATAATTTAAAGCCCCTGCCGATGTCTTTGCCACCGTAGCGGTAAGCCCCACGGCCCGTCTCTTGGGAATAATGACGCCGTGAGCACCGGCCAGGTTAGCCGTGCGGATGATGGCTCCCAGATTATGAGGATCCTCAATGCCGTCCAGCAGGAATAAAAAGGGCGGTTCTCCCTTTTCCTGCGCCAGCTTCAGCATATCCTCCACCTGCGCATACTCGTAGGCAGCCGCATATGCAATAACGCCCTGATGTTTTCCGGTTTCAGACAGCTGATCCAGACGCTCCTTTGCCACATAGCTGATGATGGTGTCATGCTTTTTTGCTTCCCTTACAATGGTGCGCACCGGACCGTCCTGACAGCCGTCCAGCACAAACAGCTTGTCAATGGTTTTTCCAGAACGGAAGGCTTCCAGCACAGCGTTGCGGCCCTCTATGGTCAGTTCTTCGTATCTCATGAAAATATTTCTCCTGTTTCTTAAACTCTTATTTCTTAGGAATTTCTTCCCCGGAACGGTTCTCTCCAAAAGCCCCGATCCTCTCCATCCCCTGGCTGACAATCTCGATAAGCCGCTCATACCGCTCATTTAAAAAGAGCCAGCCCACCAGAGCCTCCAGCCCTGTGGCGGTGCGGTAATCCGCCATGGTGGCGTGCTTTGCCATAGTGACAGATTTGGCGTTGCGGCCGCGCTTATATACTGCGTGCTCCTCCGGCGTCAGTTCCTCTTCCATCGCGCGGATCAGGCACGCCTGAGCGCCGGCGTTTACAAGCTCCGAGCTTTTCTTGTGCATCTTATTCACCTGCATACTGCCCCGGTTGATGACCTTGGTGCGGATGATCACCTCATAAACCGCATCTCCGATGTAGGCCAGAACCAACGGAGAATAGGAACCGGCGTCTACCGGTTCCAGTCTCATAGCGTCTTTATAGTATGCAAGGAAGTCCTTTAATGTTATGCTCTCTTCCACTTTACGCCCTCTCTGGTATCTTCTAATACAATTCCCATATCCAGGAGTTTCCCGCGGATTTCATCGGCAAGCGCAAAATTCTTTTCCTTTCTGGCCTGCTGTCTGGCAGCGATCATAGCCTCCACTTCCTCGTCCAGAACCTCTATCCTGCGCTCAGTAATGATGCCAAGCACGCTGCACAGACGGGCGATCAGGGCTCTGAGCCCGGCGACATATGCCTCTGTGCTGGAATTGTCCGCCGTAGAGTTTGCCAGCTTTACAAGTTCAAACACGGCGGAAACAGCGTCTGCCGTATTAAAATCATCTTCCATGGCAGCCTCAAATTTTTCTCTCAGCTTATCGGCCTGAGCCATTCTTTGAGTTTCTTCTGCCGTCAGCTGGCCGCCCTCTGCCTTTGCCTCCAGCTCCTTAAGCTTATCCATACAGGTCAGGATGCGCTCCAGACCATTTTTGGAGGCCTCCATCAGTTCGGCGCTGAAGTTTAAGGGGCTGCGGTAATGAGCACTGAGCATAAAGAAACGCAGTACCTGAAGGTCATATTTCTCCGCAATATCACGAATGGTAAAGAAATTCCCCAGGGATTTGGACATTTTTTTATTGTCAATATTTAAAAAACCGTTGTGCATCCAGTAGGCCGCAAATGGCTTGCCATTTGCGCACTCGCTCTGGGCAATCTCATTTTCATGGTGAGGGAATATCAGATCCTCACCGCCAGCGTGGATATCGATGGAATCTCCCAGATAACGCTTTGCCATCACGGAACACTCGATATGCCAGCCCGGACGCCCCTGGCACCATGGGGACTCCCAGTAAGGCTCTCCCTCCTTCTTAGGCTTCCATAGCACAAAGTCATTGGGATCCTCCTTCCCCTCTTCTCCCGTTACCTTAATCTCACGGAAGCCGGACTGAAGCTCATCCAGATTTTTATGGGATAATTTTCCATATTCTTCAAAAGACCCCGTCTTAAAATAGACGGTGCCGTCCTCCGCCGCATAAGCGTGCCCCTTATCAATCAGGGTCTGGATCATATCGATCATGCCCTGGATCTCCTGGGTCGCCTGGGGATGTACGGTAGCAGGCTCTATGTTCATGGCCTTCATATCCTTTTTGCACTCTTTGATATAGCGCTCGGAAATGACAGATGCGTCTACGCCCTCTTCGTTTGCCTTTTTAATAATTTTATCGTCTACGTCTGTAAAATTGGAAACAAAGCTTACCTTATAGCCCTTGTATTCAAAATACCGGCGCACGGTGTCGAACATGATCATGGGACGTGCATTTCCAATGTGAGGCAGGTTATATACCGTAGGCCCGCACACATACATTTTCACCTCGCCCGGAGTAAGGGGGATAAATTCTTCTTTTCTTCTGGACAATGTATTAAATATTTTCATACGCTTTCTCCTCGCTTATGATTCAGAACACTGTTTATCGCTCCCGGCCGCAGCCTCCGCAGCCGTGACAGCCTTCTGACATGATGCTATTATCATAGCAGTAATCCGCCGTCTCCGTCAATAATGTAATTGCCTGAGAAGCGATTCCTTCCCCGCTTCCCGTAAAGCCGAGTCCCTCCTCTGTGGTAGCTTTTACGCTGACTCTGGATGGATCCAGATGAAGGGCCGATGCGATATTTTCCGCCATCTGCGCACGGTATGGGGCCAGCTTGGGGCGCTGGGCAATGATGGTTGCATCAATATTCTCGATTACATACCCCTGGCCCTCCAGAAGTTCTCCTGCCTTTTTCAGAAGTTCAATACTGGAAATGCCTTTATATGCCGGATCTGTATCCGGGAAATGCTGTCCGATGTCGCCTAAGGCCGCGGCTCCCAAAAGGGCATCCATTACTGCGTGCACCAGCACATCAGCATCCGAATGGCCCAGCAGACCCTTTTCATAGGGAATCTCCACTCCTCCCAGTATCATCCTGCGTCCCTCTGTCAGCCGGTGAACATCATAGCCTTGTCCGATTCTCATTTTCAATGGTTCTCCTTTTCTTTTCTGGTATGCGGGGAAATCCCCCTGCCTGTCATATGACCATACGGATCTGTCTGGAAATGCACTGTGCCCGCAACTCAGTCTGTACCCCGCAGAATTCTCCGTCCACATGGACCGGAAGCGGGGCGTCTGTGTGAATGGAAACCTCTCTGCACTCAAAGTTCCTGGCTCCCGTATGCTTTTTAAAACGGCCGGTCAGAGCCTGAAGCATCACCCTAAGAAGCTTTGTCCGGGAGGAATGGCTTACCACGCAGATATTCATCCTTCCATCGCTGCCGTCTGCCCTTGGGGCAAAGAGAAAACCTCCGCCCTCTGAGGGCTGGATGTGACAGGATATAAACAGGATGTGATTAAATTCCACCTTTTTTACACCGTCTAAGAGGATGTATCCACGGCTGGAGCGGCAATGCAGGAACTGGCGAAAGCCAAGAAACAGGCTGGACAGCTTTCCAAGTCCCATACGCCCCAGCACGCCACGCATTCTCGATCCGGCTGCCATATGACAGACCGCCGCATCAAAGCCGATTCCGGCGCTGACCATAAACCGCCTGTGGGATACCTCTCGTTCGCCACAGGAAAGAACACCGTAATCTACCATGGAAAAATGTCTTGGATGGAGCTGGTTCTTCAGACAGCGCACCGCGCTTTTGGGCATATGAAGGCAGCGGGACAGATCATTTCCCGTTCCCGCGGGAATGTAGCCCAGATCCAGAAGGCCGTGGAACATGGCTCCATCCAGCACCTCGTTCATGGTGCCGCTTCCTCCTACCACGATCAAAAGGCCCGGCTTACGATTTTTCTTTGTAAGCTCCCTGGCTGCTGTCCGCGCTTCACCGGTTCCTCCGGTTAAGATAGCTTCATATTCAATATTGTGCAGGTCCATATAACAGGCGATCGCTTTCCAAACTCTCCTGCCTCTGCCGGAGCCTGCGCTGGGGTTCACAATAAAATAGTACATAGAGGCGTAGGGTCCTTTCCTGTAGTAACATCTGTGGATATTATACCACGACCACCCCCAAATGAATATAAAGCAATGGGGAATTTTCTATTAAATATCAAAAAAAGAACAATTTCCTTCCCGCCAAAAAGGCCGTAAAACCGCTTAAAATAAGGGCAAAAAATCTTTTTTAAATTTTTTTCAAAAAAGTGTTGACAATTGCCACAATTTATCATATACTGTACAGGCAGTCGCGAGTGAGACACAAGCGAGGCACTGGATACGGGGTCTTAGCTCAGCTGGGAGAGCATCTGCCTTACAAGCAGAGGGTCACAGGTTCGAGCCCTGTAGGCCCCATAGATTTAAGTGAATATGGCGGAATAGCTCAGTTGGCTAGAGCACACGGTTCATACCCGTGGTGTCGAGAGTTCGAATCTCCCTTCCGCTACTTAAGTAACCTCATAAGCACAGGCTTATGGGGTTATTTTATGTCTGCCAGCCCCGGCCACAGAAGCGCACCATCCTGATCCGGCGTCAGAGTCACCGGTTCCGTCACCATACGGCCATCCTCCCCCATGATATACCACTTACCGTCAATGGTCTGCTGCCCCTTTGCCATAGCCCCGTCAGCGCCAAGATAGTACCAGCTGCCCTGATATTTGTACCAGACAGCCGTCTCCATCATTCCTGCCCCGTTAAACCAGTACCACCTGCCATTATCCCTGTACCAGTCATTCCTGACCGGTTCTCCTGTATTGCCCAGATAATAACGCCAGCCGCCATTCTCCTGCTGCCAGCCGGTTTTCTTTTCTGCTGTCTGCGGCTTTCCATATTCTTTATAGAAGATATCCAGATCTGCCCGGCCGGAGATCCCCGGCACAATCCCCTGACTGGTATACTGCCATGCCGCCATGTTTTTAATGGACGGACGCTTATCCGGCCTTCCATCATTGTCCCCGTAACTGGCGATCCAGTAGTCATAAGGCAGGGCGTCCGTGTCCAGAATATTATGATACCAATCCGTATTACAGTAAATTCCCACCATATAAGATGTATGGTTTCTGATTGTCTGTAAAAATGCCTGCGCCACCGCTGTAAGCTTCTGTTTGCCAAGCCTGCGCTGCTCCTCCCATTCCAGATCCAGATATATCGGAAGCTCCAATATACGTCCATTTAAGAGAGCTGCGGCCCGCTCTGCCTCCTTTACCGCCTGCATTTCAGTAAGTGCGTATGAAAACACATAAACGCCCACTTTCAGTCCCGCAGTTCTTGCCTGCGTGTAATTGCGCTCAAACTGGCTGTCCGTCCCCACGCGGGCTATACAGCGCAAAACGGCGTACCGATATCCGGCAGCAGCCACCTTATTCCAGTTTACGGTACCTTGAAAGCTGCTTACATCTAATCCCCAAATCTCCATACTCTTATCTCCTTTTCTTTATCTTATGCTGAATTGTCCAAAAAAGATTCTCAAAAAAAGAAGCTGCATCCAGGCAGCACGCGAAGCAGATACCTCACATTCTCAATAGACTTTCCGTCTCCCCCGTGGTATACTTTCCCTATAGCGATCCCGCTGACAGGCTTCACATTTTACAAACACAGGAGGAGGTTTAAGCCATGTATGCAGAATTTACAGACGATCTCGTCACAGGAAACGAGATGATTGACGGTCAGCACAGAGAGCTGATCGGCAAGATCAACGATCTTTTGGTAAGCTGCGAAGACCGTTCCAATCAGAGCGGCGCGGCCAGACTGTTAAATTATCTGGCTGATTATACGGAATTTCATTTTAATGAGGAAGAAGCATTCCAGAAAGAGATTGGATATCCCGGCCTTAAGGAGCACCAGGAAAAGCACAGAGAACTGCGCCATACGGTACAGGAGCTTCATGATATGCTTACCGAGGAAGAAGGCCCTACTGATGCCTTCGTTGCCAAGGTCTCTGAAAATGTAAGAGACTGGCTCTATTACCACATCAAAGGCTTTGACCGTTCCGTAGCAGAATATAAATTCATGCGGGACAGCGCAGAGCGGATCTGACAAAAAAACAGCCCGGCCTTATCTCTCCCCTGGCCGGGCTGTTTTTTTGTCTTTACATCATTTTATCTGTCTGTCAAATACTCCCCTTCAGCACTGACAAAGCTATTTCAGGACAGGGAATCTTCCTGAACAGTTACACATTTTTCTTTAAAAGCCCCAGGATCACACAGCCTGCCACAGAGCCAGCCGCAATGGCCACCAGGTACATCAGCGGATTTCCTATGGTCGGCAGTACAAAGATGCCTCCATGAGGCGCTCTCAAGGTACAGCCAAACGCCATGGAAAGGCCGCCCGCTGCCGCCGCGCCGATGGCGCAGGATGGGATCACCCGAAGAGGATCCTGTGCCGCAAAGGGAATGGCACCCTCCGTGATAAAGGACAGGCCCATTACATAGTTTACAATGCCTGACTGGCGTTCCTTTGCAGTAAATTTCTTCTTAAAGAAGGTAGTGCACAGGGCAATCGCAATGGGCGGAACCATGCCTCCTGCCATTACGGCCGCCATAACCTCGAAATTGCCCTCTGCCAGCTGGGCGGTGCCAAATACATAAGCCGCCTTGTTAAACGGGCCGCCCATATCGATGGACATCATTGCCCCCAGCACCATACCAAGAGCAACCCGGCTGGCGCCGTTCATTCCGTTTAACAGATGGGTCAGCCCATCGTTGATCATACCCATATATGGATTGATAAAGGTAGTCACTGCCGCTGCCAGGAAAATACCAAGCACCGGATATAAAAGCACCGGTTTGATCCCTTCCAGAGACTTAGGAAGCCTTGAAAATACCTTCTTAAGTCCAAGCACCAGATAACCTCCCGCAAAACCGGCGAACAGTGCGCCCAGGAAACCGGCGTTTACATCACCGCCGGCGGGATTGGCAAAGGTGCAGCCCATCTTTGCCACCATACCGGCTACCATACCCACAGCCAGTCCGGGACGATCCGCAATACTCATAGCGATAAAACCGGCAAGGATCGGAAGCATCATGCCGAAGGCCTGCTCGCCGATGGTCTTTAAATAGGCAGCCAAGGGCGTATTCTTACCGAAATTCGACGGGTCAATGGAATAATCATCAAAAAGGAAGGCAAGTGCGATCAGGATACCGCCGCCGATGACAAAAGGCAGCATATGGGACACGCCGTTCATCAGGTGCTTGTAAATGGTTCTGCCGATGCCGTCATTCTCCCCTTCTGTCACAGACTGTGCCGCCCCTTCATAGCGGTATACAGGCACTGTACCGCTGACTGCACGGTTAATCAGTTCTTCCGCCTTGTGGATGCCGTCCGCTACCGGAACCATGATCACAGGCTTTCCGTCAAAACGGGACATCTCCACATTTTTGTCCGCCGCCACAATGATGGCCTCGGCAGCCGCAATCTCTTCCTGGGTCAGCACATTCTGAGCTCCGCCGGAACCGTCGGTCTCGGCTTTCAGGGCAATCCCCAGTTTTTTTCCTGTATTCTCCAGATTTTCAGCCGCCATATAGGTGTGAGCAATTCCCGTAGGACAAGCGGTAACTGCCCGCATTCACAGCAGGCGTTTCAGAAACAGAAACCGCCGCTTTCTCTTCCTGAAAATTTTCTTCCTTCTTTTCCTCTCCAAAGCGGTCTGATTCGGCCTCATCGATCACTGTCAGAAACTCTTCCTTTGTCTTTGCTCCAAGAAGCCCCTCTTTAAATCCAGGGTTCATTAACAGCGTAGACAGCCGGGACAGAGCCTCCAGATGCACGTCTGCTCCTTCTGCCGGTGCCGCGATCATAAAGATCAGGTTGGCCAGAGAACCGTCAAAGGCCTCGTAGTCTACGCCCTCCGGCACTACCATTGCCGCAAGTCCAGGCTCCCTTACAGCCTCGACCTTGGCATGGGGAATAGCGATTCCTTCACCAATAGCAGTACTCCCCAGCTGCTCTCTGGCAAGAATCCCTTCTTTATAACCTGCCTTATCCTTCAGTCTCCCTCCTGCATCCATCAGGGAGATCAGCCGGTCGATGGCCTCCTCTTTGGTAGATACCGTCACGCCCAGCTCAATGCTCTCTTTCTTTAAAAGTTCCGTGATCCGCATAGTCTAGTTCCCTCCATTTTCTTCCAGCTGTCCAAGCAGCTCCATAATCCGCTCCCTTGTTCCGATCCCGTCTGAAAATGCCGTGGCGCCGCCGCTGGCCGTTCCCAGTTTTAAGGCGTAGCCGTAATCTCCGGTCTTAAGATATCCTGCCAGGAAACCGGCTACCATGGAATCGCCTGCGCCTACGGAATTTCGCACCTTTCCGCGGCATACGCCCTGCCTGTGGATCTCCCCTTTTTCGTCCACCAGGACAGCGCCGTCCCCAGCCATGGATACCAGTACGTTTGCCACCCCCCGCCCCTTAAGGATACGGGCGTGTGCTATGATCTCCTCTTCCGTCTTAAGCTCTTTTCCGAACATCTGCCCCAGTTCATGATTGTTTGGCTTAATAAGGAAGGGATTCAGATGAAGCACTGCTGACAGCAGCTCCTTTTCTGCATCCACTACGATTCTCACGCCGCGGCCTCTTAACCGCTCCATGATCCGCTCATAGATATCGCTTCCCACAGCGGCCGGAATACTGCCGGAAAGCACCAGCACGTCGCCCTGCTCCAACCGGTCCAGCTTTCCAAAAAGCGCCTCTGTATCCTCCGGCTGGATATCAGGCCCCATACCGTTGATCTCGCTCTCCTCATCTGATTTCAGTTTCACATTGATCCGGGACATACCCTTTTTCACCCGGATAAAATCAGATGAGAAGCCAAGCTCCTTTACGCCGCGTTCAATCTCTGACCCCGTGAATCCTGCCACAAAGCCCAGAGCCGTACTCGCATATCCGAGATTCGCCAGCAGCGCGGATACATTGATCCCCTTTCCTCCGCAGAAGATGTTTTCTCGGACGGTGCGGTTGACCTTTCCCAGGGTGAAATGATCCACAGCGATCACATAGTCCAGAGCCGGATTAAAGGTTACTGTGTAAATCATGTATCACATCTCCTTATCTATAAGAAATTTTATTTCATATCTATTTATACTATAATACGATATTTCATTTTCGTCAATACTGTTTTGTGTGAAATTATATTTCTTTATTCTTTTTGTGATTTAACACAAAAAGACAGCCTCATTTCCACAGATGCCGTCTTATTTTTGTCCATTTTTACTATATTCTATTCTGTTTTATCCGGTGAAATAGCTTCCTCATGCCGACGGATATGCTCGATCGCATCCTTCTTTCCGGCTCTGAGAAGCAGATATAATATCTCGGTTACCGCTGTAGCCGTCACCCTGGAGAACCAGAACTCCTCGGTCAGGAGTTTTTCTCTTGTAGCTGTTATGATCCTGTAATCGCAGACCTCGGCCAGGCTGGAATCCGGGTTATTAGTGATCAGCACCAGGGTACTCCCGTTTTCCCTGGCTCCCTCTGCCAGTGTTTTCAGCCGTCTGGAATAACCGGAGTTGGAGATGATCAGCACCACATCCTCCGGCCCCAGGTTAAAGGCATAGGCCGCCTGGGTTTCCCAGATATCACCCGCCACTGCCGGAATTCCCAGCTGGTTAAATTTAAAAGCGCCGTCCAGCGCCACCGGAATGGTATTTCCCACCGCCGCCAGCTGTACCATACGTGCCTGCTCCAGCTTCTTAAGAATTTCTTCCAGGCTTTGCGGATCCATCATCTTCACTGTCTCCGTCAGTTCCGCCACCTTATTGGCAAGAATATTTTTCAATGACTGAGACAGATCCCCTCTGTCAATATCATTGGTCACCTCCTGGTTAGACTGCTCTTCCTCCAGCACCTCCCTGGCAAGAGCAAGCTTCAGATTCTGAAATCCCTTGAATCCGCACCGGCGGCAGAATCGGGATACCGTAGCGTCACTGGTGCCGCTGGCTTTTGCCAGTTCTCCCACCGTCATATCCACCGCCTGAGCCTTATGTTCCATCATATAATCCGCAATCTTTTTTTCCGCTTCAAAAAAACTGTCATAGACAGAGCAGATCACTCCCAATACACTTCGTGTTTCATTCATACCATATTCCTTCATTTATATGTAAATTTATTTCATATCATCAATATAACACAGGAAACGTAAAATGAAAAGGGTACAACCGAAGGATTTCTTAAAGAAAACCAGTATTTCTTAAAGCTCTCGAAAGTTTATTAAGATTTCACTCCGACCCTTGTTTTTCCCTTTTTGCCGTGCTATAATCTTCCACATCTATCAGTTTTAACAATTCCTTTATATTGATCCACACCCCCAGAAAGGTAAGTAATCTATGGAACGTATTCGGGCCTTTTTTTATAAATACCGCCATATGTGGCTTTTATCCTATGGCTTTATCTATCTGCCCTGGTTCTGTTATCTGGAGCGGACCGTTACCCATGACTATCACATCATGCACGCCCCTCTGGATGATCTGATCCCTTTTAATGAATATTTTATCATTCCCTATATTGCCTGGTTTGTCTTTGTGGCAGGTACGCTTTTATTTTTCATGTTCCGAAGCAGAGAAGATTACTACCGGATGTGCGCCTTCCTCTTTTCCGGAATGACCATCAGCTTGATCATCTGTACTTTTTTTAAAAATGGTACGGATCTTCGCCCGGTGATTGACCCGGAAAAAAATATTTTTTCTGCCGCCGTAGCTGCTCTCTACCAGACCGATACCTGCACCAACGTATTCCCCAGTATCCATGTATATAATTCCATCGGTACTTTGATCGCAGTCTGCAAAAGCTCTCTTTTTAAGAACAGAAAGCTTATAAAGACCGGAGCAGGCATTATGACTGCAGCAATCTGCCTTTCTACTGTATTTTTAAAGCAGCACTCTGTAATCGATGTAGCCGGAGCAGGCATCATGGCCTGTATGATGTACCATCTGGTATATGCCTACAGCCCGGCAGGACAAGGCAAAAAGGTTGCCGAAAAAATCTTAGAATAACCATGATCCGCAAAAAACCGCTGTCAGGCGTTTTCATATGCCTGCAGCGGTTTTTATCATCTTGGATCGGAGCGCCTGTAAATGCTCCGGCATTTTGCTAATTAAAACCGTAGAATTTCTGGGTGATCTTATAGCCCAGGATCAAAAGCTCTCTTCCGCCCTTTCCCGGCAGATTGCAGCCCTGTCCCAAGAAGCCCCAGCGCAGACGCAGCCACAGGGGGAAATTCTGCTTCTTCAGTGTGTTCCACAGTTCTTTTTTCTTTTCCAGATTCTCCGGTGTTCCCGACTTAATGGCAAGCACCGAGCATACGGTCATCATAATTTCCAGATACTGGATCATATAATGGCGCAATTTCTGATTTGGGATCTTAGTGGCATCATAGTACCCAAGCATCAGCCGGGTCACTCTCAGCTGCTGGTCGATCCGGCCGATCATCACAGACTCATTGACCGACTGATCATTCCGGCCTATGAAATATCGGTAGAAATTCACATCCAGATAATACATATTTTTCACATGGGGAAGGGGCTGGTACACGAAAATGTTGTCCACATAAAAGGTGTGCTTAGGCAATTCCAGTCCGCATTCTCTCAACAGCTGGGTGCGGTAAATCACGGAATGCATCAGTATGTACTGGCCGATCATGAAAAACTTTACATCCTTCCAGCTAAAAACGCAGTTCTTTGGGAAGGCGGTATGATACTTCATGACCTTTTTCCGTCTGACGCCTTCCTTCTCATATACGAAATTAGTCACCAGCATATCCAGAGACTCGCCGCGATACACAAAGCGGCGCAGCGTTTCAAGCACCTTCTGATACGCTTCCTCATTGACCCAGTCATCACTGTCCACCACCTTAAAGAATACGCCGGTGGCGTTCCTGAGACCTGCGTTTACCGCCTCGCCGTGTCCTCCATTTTCCTGGTGGATGGCGCGGCAGATTCCGGGATAGCGCCTCTCATACTCATCTGCGATCTCTGGAGTGCGGTCCCTGGCGGAACCATCGTCTACGATCAGGATCTCCACCTCATCTCCTCCTGTCAGAAGAGACCGGATGCAGTGTTCCATATAAGCCTCTGAGTTATAACAGGGTATTGCTACCGAAAGTAATTTCACGTTGTCTGTTCCTCCTTGTCCTGATGTGCAGCATGGGATTGTTCCCTGTGTCCGCCCTTTTATTTTTCAGATATATACAGTCATCCAAAGACCAGAAGTGCCGCTGCGTTGGCAGCAGCGTGCATAAGCACTGCCATCCTGTATTTCCCCCAGGGACTGTCCTCGTACCCCCAGGCCAAAACCAGCCCCAAGCCAAAGGCATAAAGCCCCTGAATGATATTTCCATGGTAAAGCCCAAAAGCCAGGGCCGATATAAGGGCCGGCAAAACCGGCAAAAGCTTCTTTCTTAAAAGTCCGTAGATCCCCCAGCGAAATACAGCCTCTTCTGCCAGGGGAGCGCTGACCAGCGTAAGAGCCAGCCTGTAAAAAAGCTCTGAACGGTTCATGAAAACTGCTCCCTGGGCCTGATTCAGGGAAACCATAAGGCTTTGAGGCCATGGGATCAGATGGACCGCCAGATTTCCCACAAGGGCCGCCAAAACAGCGGCAGAAACCCGCAGGGGCCAGCCAGGCGGGAGAAAGCGGGACGTTTCTGTCATCATTTCATTCCTTTATATGTACTTAAGCCATCATAGGACAAACGGCTGCCTGCCCCCAAGACTATATGTAGTCAGTATATCACGGGTGTCTTTCTTTTTCCAGTATCTTTTTTCGGGCAGTGTTCTCTTTTCCGTTGCAATTTTTTCCATAATAACTTAAAATGATATCAGGGCCAGACAACCGGGGCAGGGGACATTTTCCCCGAAAAAGCCGGCGGATCATGAATATTTTTAAGGACTTTGAGGACGCAGAATGCGGCGCAGTCCGGTATCAAAGGCAAAATACGCCTCCCGGGCCCGGCATCTTAAAACAGATGTAACCATTTCAGGCGGAGATATGGGGCTTTTAAAGCAGATCCGATGGCTCTGGCCGGCAAAAATCACTCCGTCCGGAAACCTACAGCATATAAAGAGAGGGATTTTAATTATGGCAAAAAAAAGAATCGTACTGGCCGTGGGCCACAAGGATATGGGAACCAATCTTCCCGAACAGAAGGAAGCCGTAAAGCGCACCGCAAAGGTCATCGCTGACTTTATTCAGGAGGGCTGGCAGGTAGCTATTGTACACAGCAACGCCCCCCAGGTAGGCATGATCCACACGGCTATGAATGAATTCGGCCGCCAGCATGACGGCTACAGTTCCGCCCCTATGTCAGTCTGCTCTGCCATGAGCCAGGGCTACATTGGCTATGATCTTCAGAATGGCATCCGGGCTGAGCTGATCAAACGCGGCATCTACAAGCCCGTCAGCACCGTACTGACCCAGGTGACCGTAGATCCTTATGACGAGGCATTTTATACCCCTGTTAAGACAATAGGCCGTATTATGAGCCGGGAAGAGGCTGATGAAGAGGAAGCAAAAGGCAACCATGTTCAGGAGACCGAGGGCGGCTACCGCAGAATCGTCGCTTCTCCTCATCCTGTAGCTATTGTGGAAATCGATGCAATCAAGGCTCTCTTAGCTGCAGACCAGATCGTCATTGCCTGCGGAGGCGGCGGTATTCCCGTTATGGAGCAGGGCTATAATCTGCGGGGCGCCAGCGCTATCATCGAAAAGGATCTGGCAACCGGGCTCTTAGCCAAGGAAACAGACGCGGATGTAATGATGATCCTCACCAGCGTTGACAATGTTACCTTAAACTACGGCACTGACCAGGAGCAGCCCATTAAACACATGACCATTGCCCAGGCAACGGACTATATGAACCAGGGACAGTTTGAGTTTGCCTCCATGCTCCCCAAGATCTCCGCATCCATAGATTTCCTCGCGTGCGGCAAGGGACGCAAAGCGATTATCACCTCTCTGGATAAGGCGGAGGAGGCATTAAAGGGAGAAGCCGGAACAACCATTGAATAGGCTGCTTTTCAAAGGCAGATTTTTACGGGGCATGAAAATGCCCCTTTTTTGTGTACTATTTTTCTCCCTTTACCCGGCTGCGGATACATTCTGCCATCTCTTCTCTGGAAACTCCCAGAGCCAGCGCCAGCTCCGAGTGAAGATTTTCCCCGGCAGTGCGGAAATACCGCTGGTCTAAGTCCGTCATTTTCTTTCCCTGGCGCAGACGATCCTGCTTTCTTACATACAGCGCCTTAATCATGCTGATCCACACACGGCAGTCACAGGTATTTAAGGCTGCCTTGTATCGTGCCTCCCTCTGCTTGTCCGTTTCCACATTCATCTCACGGATCTGAGGAATCTCGTCAATCAGGCGAACCGCCTCTTCCCTTGTGACCAGGGGACGGATCACGGTTTTCCCAGAATCCACCGGAACCACGATACGGCTGCCCTTCTGATAATAAGGATGGAGCTCGTAATACAGCCGCCTCTGACGGCTGTCCGGCGGCTCCATGGTGATAATATCCGAGATCTCACATACTCCTCTTATTCCATATACAATATACTGTCCTTTCTGATACATAATTCGCCTGCTTTCTGTGATACATTCTGTCGGAGAACGAATGATCCATGCTCTCAATCTATCCCCTGGCTATTTTATTGCAGCAAAACGCTGCAGAACCTGTCCTATAGTAACAATTCAGCCATAATATAAATTTGTACAGAAATATGCTTGTATAGGCCCGATTGCAGCACATATTTCGCCACAAATTGCCCGTGGCTGAATTGTTACGTCATATATTCTTATTTTAACACGTTTTTCCCGAAAATATCAGCGTTTTGTTGCATGATTTTCCATTTTTGTAAGTTTTTTACCATATTTACACACACATTTTCAGGCGTTTTGCACACAAAAAAGAAGGAGCCAACTCAAAAAGCGCTGATCTCAAAAGCATCTATCTCTTGAAATCAGCGCTGATTTGTATTACTTTTTAAATTTTATTATTCAAAAACGGGAATCCCATAAGAGCGTTTTAAGCGTTCTTTACCATAGCAATATCGATCAGTGTCATATCTTTGGCACGGTTTTCCAGACTGGTCACCAGCGCCCTTGCGGTATCCAGAGCAGTGAGGACGTTGACGCCTGTCTCGATGGCATTGCGGCGGATGATAAAACCGTCATGGCTGCGCTCTGCGCCCTGGGCCGGGATATCGATGATCAGATCGATCTGATGGCCCAGCACAAGATCCAGAATATTAGGAGACTCCTGCTCCAGCTTGCGAATCTCATATGCCTTTACTCCGTGTGCATTTAAGGTGCGGGCGGTGCCTCTGGTGGCAAAGATCTGGTAACCCACCTCTGTAAAGCGGCGGGCGATCTCCACGGCCTCCTCCTGCTCGCTTTCACGGATCGTCATAATCATTTTCTTATACTTCGGCAGCCGGATTCCGGCGCCCTCGAAGGCCTTGTAAAGGGCTTCGTTGAAGGTCTTTGCAATACCAAGGCACTCGCCCGTGGACTTCATCTCAGGCCCCAGACTGATGTCTGCGCCCCGGATCTTCTCAAAGGAGAATACAGGCATCTTGATGGCAATATAGTCAGCGGCAGGCTGTAAACCAGGTGTATAGCCCAGTTCCTTAATGGTATGGCCGCAGATGATCTGGGTAGCCAGAGGAACGATGGGGATTCCGGTCACCTTGCTGATATAAGGCACGGTACGGGAGGAACGCGGATTTACCTCGATGATATATACGTCATCTCCGTCCACAATAAACTGGATGTTGATCATTCCTTTAACATGAAGGGCCCTAGCCAGCTTGGCAGTGTAATCCACGATGGTTTCCACATTTTTCTCTGTAATGTCCTGAGCAGGGTAAACAGAGATACTGTCGCCGGAATGAATACCGGTACGCTCAATGTGCTGCATAATGCCGGGGATCAGGATATCGGTGCCGTCACAGATAGCGTCTACCTCAATCTCCTTGCCCATGATATATTTATCTACCAGGATCGGGTGTTCCTGGGCAATCTGGTTGATGATTCCGATAAATTCATCAATATCCTCATCATTGATGGCAATCTGCATACCCTGACCGCCCAGTACATAGGAAGGACGCACAAGAACGGGATAGCCCAGCTTATTGGCCGCTTCCTTTGCCTCCTCGGCGGTAAATACGGTATGGCCTGCAGGTCTTGGAATACCGCACTCTTCCAGAATAGCGTCAAAGCGCTCTCTGTCCTCGGCTGCATCTACGTCCTCAGCCGCGGTTCCCAGAATCGGGACGCCCATTTTCATAAGTGCCTCGGTAAGCTTGATGGCTGTCTGACCGCCGAACTGAACCACAGCGCCGTCCGGCTTTTCAACGTCAACGATACTCTCCACATCCTCTGGCGTCAGAGGCTCGAAATACAGTTTATCCGCAATGTCAAAGTCCGTACTTACGGTCTCAGGGTTATTGTTGATGATAATGGTCTCATATCCCTCTTTGCTGAAAGCCCAGGTGCTGTGTACGGAACAGAAATCAAATTCGATTCCCTGGCCGATGCGGATGGGGCCGGAGCCAAGAACCAGAACCTTTTTTCTTCCCTCTGTCTTTTCCGCTTCGTTAAAGCTGCCGAAACAGGAATAGTAATATGGCGTCTCAGCGGCAAACTCAGCGGCACAGGTATCTACCATCTTATAGGCGGCCCGAATGTTGTTGTCATAGCGCAGCTTTTTGACGGCACTCTGTTCCATTCCGGTCAGTCTTGCAATCACATTGTCAGGATACTCAATGCGCTTTGCTTCTGCTAACAGCTCCAGAGTCAGCTCTTTCTTTCCTTCTCCTACCTCTTTCAGCTCCTTCTCCATCTCTACCAGCACAGCCAGCTTGTCGATGAACCAGAAATCAATGCGGGTGATCTCATGGATCAGGCCGTAGGGGAAACCGCGGCGCAGGGCCTCGGCAATTCGCCAGATGCGCATATCATCCACTTTGTAGAGCTCATTTACAAGTTCTGTATAGGAAAGCTCTGTAAAATCATAGGACAGAAGGCAGTCCACGTGCTGCTCTAAAGAGCGGATTGCCTTCATCAGAGCGCCCTCAAAGTTGGTGCAGATGCTCATCACCTCACCCGTAGCCTTCATCTGGGTTCCCAGCGCACGCTTGGCGCTTATGAATTTATCGAATGGAAGTCTCGGCATCTTTACCACGCAGTAATCCAGCATAGGCTCGAAGCTCGCATACGTTTTCTTTGTAACGGCATTTTTGATCTCATCCAGCGTGTAGCCCAGAGCAATTTTTGCCGCTACCTTTGCAATGGGATAGCCCGTAGCCTTGGAAGCCAGAGCGGAGGAACGGCTTACACGGGGATTTACCTCGATAACGCAGTATTCAAAGCTGTCAGGATTTAACGCATACTGCACATTGCAGCCGCCGGTAATTCCCAGCTCACTTATGATGTTTAAAGCGGAGGTTCTGAGCATCTGGTACTCCTTATCTCCCAGTGTCTGAGAAGGAGCTACAACGATGCTGTCACCGGTGTGTACGCCTACAGGATCAATATTTTCCATATTGCAGACCGTAATCACGTTGCCTGCGCCGTCGCGCATTACCTCGTACTCGATCTCCTTCCAGCCTGCGATGCAGCGCTCTACCAGAACCTGTCCCACGCGGGAAAGGCGAAGGCCATTTTCAAGGATCTCGGCGCACTGCTCCGGGTTGTGGGCAATACCGCCGCCGGAGCCGCCCAGGGTGTAGGCAGGACGGAGCACCACCGGATAACCGATCCTTGCAGCGATCTCAAGTCCTGTCTTTACGTCCTCTACGATGTCAGATGGAGCCACCGGTTCGCCGATTTTTTCCATGGTTTCCTTAAACATCTCACGGTCCTCAGCCTTTTTGATGGTCAGGGCTGTAGTTCCGATCAGGCGCACATTATGTTTTTCAAGGAAACCTGCATCCTCAAGCTCCATGGCAAGATTCAGTCCTGCCTGGCCGCCCAGGGTCGGAAGAATACTGTCAGGCTTTTCCTTTAAGATTAACTGCTCAACTACCTCTACCGTCAGCGGCTCGATGTATACCCGGTCCGCAATATCCTTATCTGTCATAATGGTAGCAGGGTTGGAGTTTAAGAGCACAACTTCAATCCCCTCTTCTTTTAAGGAGCGGCAGGCCTGTGTGCCTGCATAGTCAAATTCAGCCGCCTGGCCGATCACGATGGGGCCGGAGCCCAGTACCAGAACTTTTTTGATTTCAGGATTCTTTGGCATCAGTCATTTACCTCCATCATTTTAAGGAAACGGTCGAACAGGTATCCGGAATCTAAGGGGCCTGGGCAGGCCTCCGGGTGGTACTGCACGGTGAAAATGTTCTTTCCTGTGTATTTTAAGCCTTCGTTGGTACCATCATTGACATTGATAAATGCGGGCTCGGCGATCTCTGGCGAGATGGTCTTTGCGTCTACCGCATAGCCGTGGTTCTGAGAGGAAATGTAAACACGTCCCGTCTCCAGATCCTTTACCGGATGGTTGCCGCCTCTGTGGCCGTATTTTAACTTATAAGTGTCCATACCGTTTGCAAGAGCCATCAGCTGGTGTCCCAGACAGATTGCAAAAATAGGAACATTGGAGTCGTAAAGTTTTTTTACTTCCTTAATTATAGCAGTATTTTCCTTAGGATCGCCAGGGCCGTTGGAAAGCATAATGCCGTCAGGAGCTGCGGCCAGCACTTCCTCTGCCGGTGTGTCCGCGGGATAAACTGTAACCTCGCAGCCTCTCTCATTTAAGGAACGGGCAATATTGCGCTTTGCACCAAAATCCATAAGGGCTACCTTTTTTCCATTTCCGGGAAGAACGTATTTTTCCTTTGTAGTAGTTTTTAAAACAACGCCTTCTACGGAATAAGCCTTGATCCGGTTAAGAACTTCAGAGTGATTTGTGTACTCTTTGGTGGTGATCATCCCGTTCATAGTGCCCTTCTCTCTTAAAAGCTTGGTCAGGGCTCTTGTATCAATTCCGCTGATTCCGGGAATATCGTACTCTTTTAAAAAATTCTGAATGGTGTCCTCGCTGCGGAAATTGCTTGGGATCCTGGATAATTCGCGGACAATGTATGCGTCCGGCCATGCTCTCTTTGATTCCATGTCCTCACGGCAGATTCCGTAATTGCCAATAAGCGGATAGGTCATAACTACTGCCTGGCCGGCGTAAGACGGGTCTGTCAGCACTTCCAGATAGCCGGTCATAGAGGTGTTGAATACGATCTCACTGATCACTTCACGTTCCGCTCCAATGCTGGTGCCGGTGAATACAGTGCCGTCTTCCAATATAAGGTATGCTTTCATATGGGGGGTACCTGTCCTTTCTTATGTGTGTTTGTTTGGGGATTGGAAGGCGTATCTGAAACCCTTCCAGGGCCAGCTTTCTGCGTCAGCCCAAATTGTAAAGATTATACTTTATTTCAATTTATTTTTCAATGGATTCAACGGCTAAATTTTTTTGTTGCTATCTAATCTTTTTTGGTATCAAACATATATGTGCATACTATGCCTATAAACTATAAATAAAACAGCTTCTGGACATATATATTTTATCCAAAAGCTGTTCTTACTTTGTAGACTTCCATGTGATTATATTGTTAATACATCATCTAACTCTTCTTCATTATTATTTTCTTCTGTCTTCTCTGCATCCCACACATCTCGCATCCCAAATATCAGCATTGTGACCATTGTTACTATAAAAGATATGACAACACATATTACTGCGTTATACATATTCTGAAAACCTTCGCCTCCAATATAAACCGGAATTCCAAGAATACTTGCCGCCCCTGGTGAATATGTTCTCATCCTAGTAATACCAGCCCATAAACCAGATACCCCTCCTCCCAACATAACAGACCAAAGAACACTCTTATATTTAAGTGTTAAACCATAAAGAGCTGGTTCTGTAATACCACCAATCAATGCACTAACAGATGCTGATAATGCCATCTGCCTTTTATTGCTCTTTTTAGAGCGAAGAGCAATTACCAAGGCAGCCGCCCCTTGTGCAATATTTGAAGCCAAACTCCCAGGACCTACTGCTGTAGCGTATCCTCTTAAAGCATACTGAGAATACGTAATAGACTTTAAACCATTATGCATACCAGTCATAACAATCAATGGTGAAAATGCCCCCATGATTACTGGACATACCCATGGTAAATTTTCATCCAACCAATTGAAGATAATTACCAGCCCCTCACCACACCATGTACCTATTGGACCTAAGAACGTCAAGCCAACCACGGATGTAATCAGAAAAGTTACTACCGGAACTGCAATAAACTTAATAGTCTTTGGAATATATTTTTTAGATACTTTTTCTACAATAGACATAAAATATGTGATAAAAATAATAGGAATAACACTAGATGAATACTTTACTAAGGTCACAGGAATACCAAACATCCGCACCGGTTCTGCTGCATCGACCAATCCCATAAATGTGGGGTGGAGCAACATAAATGCTATAACAGACGCAAGATACCCGTTACATCCAAATATCTTTGCTGATGAGAATGCCAAAAGTACAGGCAGATAATAAAATACCGAACCGGAAAGAGTGTTCAAGAGGATATATGTTTGATTGTCAGAGGATAACCACCCTGCAGTTTTGAATACAATCAAAACCGCTTGTAGCATACCAGCACCACAGATACATGGAATAATTGGAATAAACAAGGATGATACCATATTAATGAAATCTCCCAAGACCGTTTTTAACCCCTTTTTCTTTTTTAAATTTACCATTTCCATTTTATTTGCGATGATCTTGTTCCCTGCTTTTTCTACATGAATTCCCTCTATTTGACAGATTTCATTCATGACCAAATCTACATCTGGGCCAATAATCACCTGATACTGGCCATTCTTTTCAATAACACCACATACGCCTTCCTGCTTCTGAATTTTCTCTGTATTGGGTTTGGAAATATCTTTTAAAACAAAACGCAGTCTGGTTGCACAGTTTGTAACAGATATAATATTTTCACTCCCACCCAGCAGTTCCACAACTTTTTTTGCAAAACGCTTATATGTTTTTTCCATTTTTCTTCCCCTCATCTTCCTGTATTTTCTGTAATTACACGTTTCAGCCATCGCCTTAGCAATTCCGGCCACATTTCACATGATTCATCATAATGATCCTTCTGGCTGGCACAAACCTTATCTGCCAAAGCACAGCCATGAACCCCCGATGAAAATATATGAATTTCATGGGGTACATGATATTCAAACAACTTTAATGCAAAATTTAGCGCCTGACTGGATTTAATCTGCTGATCTGACTGCATATGCCAGATAAAAACAGGAGGCATTCCCCCATAGATATGACTCAAAGGATCTAAGGCCATTCTTTGTTCTTCTGTGGGATTTTCTGTTCCAAAAAGCACTAAATTCTTATACTTTGTTAATATCCTTCCTGATGGCCGTTCTAGCTTTTCTTTGTAATCACACTCAAGCATATCCAATCTTGCATATCCAAGTATCAACGCTACTGGTTTGATATAGATATCTCCCATAATTTCCCTACCAAAAGTAGCATAACTAGCCGATAGATGACCACCTGCCGAAAATCCCATCAACATGATCTGATCAGAATCAACATTCCATTCTTGCGCATGATCCTTTATCATCTGAAAGACTTTCTGCACCTGATATAGTTGTATTGGCCAAGCTGCGTGTAGATTTCTCGGAGGAAGGTCTTCTTCATTTATAAATTCACTTGGCTTTTCTGTAAATCCAATCGAGTAATGAAGCACAAAAGCATGATAGCCCATTGTATTCATCTTAAGTGCAACGGGTTCCCCTTCCTTTCTTGCCAATGTGGAGTAACCTCCTCCAGGACAAATGACCACAGCTGGCCTCTTATCCTGCTGATAATACTTTGGATAATCATTTAAAATATATGTATTTACAAACACATTTTTATCTTCTTCATCCAAACTAAGCGTTTTTATTATCATAGTATTTCCTCCCTTCACAATCCCATTATGTTTTTTATATGAAATCGATATCATTTATTTTCTTTGTATTTATTTTAATCAAAAAATAACTTTACATTTTTATATGATATCGTTCTCATATTCTATTCTCAATATATCATACTCATTATTCTCTGTAAATATTCATTCCCAACTAAATTACTTCACTTTTTTTGTGTACATTGCACAAATATACTGTCGCAAAATTATTAAATTAGATGATTGAGCGATACCCTCGCTCTATGCATAGAAAAATCCGGAAGGAATCCTTTTGTTTTGGGAATCCTTCCGGATTTTTGGCGTACTTTAATAATGCCTTCGTGTCTTTGGCTTTTTAAGCAGTTTCTTTGACTGGAAAAAGATAACTTCCTGTACGCTCTTTTTGGATTTTTGCATGCAGTTTATTGATGTTATAGCCCATGCAAAGCAAAAGAATCTTCAGTTTTACCTTGGTTTTCCCACGGAGCAGAAATCTTTGAAGTCCGTAATCATTTTTCAGAACCCCAAAAGCTCCCTCCACTTGAATGCTGCGGTTCATACGGTATTTGATCCCTGTTTCACTCAGGATATTTCCGTAGGATTCCTGCCGTTTTTCCAGAAAACTTTTGGAGATATATAACCTCTTGTTCCCTTTTGCTCTGGTACATTTTTCTTTATAGGGACACCCCCTACAGTTTTCACATTCGTAAACAGTCACTTCCGATTCATAGCCGCTCTTGCTTTTTTGCTTCTTAACAAAAAGAGCAGTCAATGCTTTTCCAGCATGACAAGTGTACGTGTCAGTTTTTTCATCATATCCCATGTTTTCACGTTTGCTGATATCCTGCTTGAAACTTCGCTTTTTCCATTTTTCATAAGTCTGTGGTTTTATGTATGGTTTCTGCTTTACACTTCTCAGATACGTATACGCTTCTTCACTTTCATACCCAAAATCAGCTGTTACACTCGGGTAACGGAAGCCCAGGTTCTCTTCCATTGTCTTTAAAAAGGGAACCAACGTCCAGACATCATTCCGGTCCTGGAAAATATCCGTTGCCAGATATATTCACTGTCTACTGCGATCTGTACATTATACCCTGGCTTTAACTGTGCATTTTTCATATGATCATCTTTCATGTGCATAAAGGTTGCATCCGGATCCGTTTTACAATAATTATTTCTGCCCTGAAAGCTTGCCGTATGCCAGTCATAAACGCTCTGCCTTTCAAGAAATCTGCGGAAAAGCTCAAAATACCGTTGATTTCTGCTTTTTCTTTTTCCACGACCATAAACAAAAACCGTATTTTCTGTCTGACAGCGTTCTTCCAAAAACAGGACTATTTTCTGTAAATCCTGCGTCCTTGTTTCTGGAGCAACCGAAAAATCCTGCAGGTATTCCCTGTTCAGAAGCTGTATGGCCTCCTGTATCTTCTGGAACATTTTTTCTTCCCATTTTCCCACAGACTTTTTCCAGACAAAGGAATACTCATCTATTTTGCAACAGCCTCTTTGTTAGCCCTTTGCTTCTGTTATATCACTTTTAGCGCGTGCTTTTGCGCTCACAAATCTCAAATCCCATTTTTATTTCTTTACGTATAATGTCACCAGATTTTAGCATACTAGTTAAAAGTTTCCCTGCCTCTTCTCCACTGGTCTTATAATAAAAATGAATTGTTGTCAGAGCTGGTTCTATGACCTCTCCCATAGGAGTATCTCCTATTCCTACTATTTGCAATTTTTCTGGTATAGCTATGCCGTGTTGTTTGGCATACTGCATGGCACCAAGCGCTAACGTGTCCGTAGCACAGAAAAGGGAATCCAATTCAGGATTCTCTATAAGAAGCTCCTTGGCAATTTCATATCCATCTGACATTTCAAATGATGCCTGCCGCCTATACTTCTGGGGACAAATCATTCCGGTTTCTTTTATCGCTTTTTCAAAACCTCTCTTTCTCTCAGCTCCCGCAGCCCTATCTTTGGTAGTAACGCCAATATATCCTATCTTTTTTCCATTTCTAAGCAAAATTTGTGTCAAACTCTGAGCTGCATGGCACTCATCCTGATAGACACAGGAATACCCCTTCAGACACTGCCCTAAAATCACCACTGGAATCTGATAATCTGACAATATCTCCATATGTTTTCTAATAAAAATTGTAGCAATAAAAATAATTCCATCTACACGATTGCTTTTAAAAAGTGTCAGGTATTCAAGTTCTTCCTTTATGTCATTATTCGTGTTTGCCAGAATAATCTGATATCCTTCTTTTTTCATTATATCACTGATTCCAGCCACCATACGACTAATAGAACTAGAGCTTATCTTTGGAAGAATCACACCCACTAACTTTGTCTGCCGGGTTCTCAACATCTGTGCTTGGGCAGACGGCTTATAGCCAGTTTCTTCAATAACCTGTCTTATTCTTCTCTTTTTTTCTTCACTTACATATCCCTGATTCAGATATCTTGAAACGGTTGCTCTTGATACTCCTGCCAGTTCTGCTATCTTATTGATATTCATCAGATTTTTTCTCTCCCGCTGCCTATAGGAAATCTGTATGTATCATGTATTCTTCGCTCATAATAACTCTTAGGAAAATTTAAGAATATTTTCTTCGCCCTTTGCTACCGTTCCCTCTTTTTTGTTCATGGTAAAGGCGGCTCCGCTTGGGAAGATCACGGGGGTTACCAGTAATTTGCCTTTTGCCCGTACTGCCTCTAAATCTACCACTACCAGAGTCTGGCCCTGCTTTACTTTGGCGCCCTGCTCTACCTTTACGTCAAAGCCCTCTCCGTTTAACTCTACGGTGTCCATACCGATGTGGATCAGACATTCCACCCCGTCTTTTCTTCTGAGACCATATGCATGACCAGTGGGAAAAGCTGCCGTTACCTCCGCATCAAAGGGAGCAACCACCTCTCCCTCTGCCAGGTCAATGGCAAAGCCGTCTCCCATCATCTTAGAGGAAAAAGCAGGATCCGCAACCGCTGTAATGTCCATCAGCGTTCCTCCTGCTGGCGATATAAAATCCGGTTTCTTTTTTCCAAATAAAAATCCCATATTTCTCCCTTTCCTAATCTCCTGTGTCCGGCCAGTAAAAACCGGATATAGGTGATCATTCCCTTTATTCATCTTGGCGTGCCGGAATACGGATGGACTCTGGCGTGTATGGCCAAACCATACCTTGCCTGCATCTGGCGGCAGTTCCTTTCCCTATAAATTTGGAAGAAACGCCGCTCCGGCCTCAAAGCGCCGCATCTCACACGGCGTTCTTTTATCAGTATAACTCATTTTAGGGATATTGGATAGTAAAATTTCTCTTAAATGGGATTGTGAAAGAAATTTTTCCTGTTACACCAGTTCTGCAATCCGCGATATCCCCACATAGATATGGGAAATTCGGTACCAGGTAGCAAAATCCACTACACCTGTCTGGGGCAGCCCGAATATGCTCTGGAACTCCCGCACAGCTTCGGCGGTGCGGGGGCCGTAAATACCGTCAGGGGTGACACGCGGAATGGCTGTATAAACAGCGGCGATAGCGTCTAACTGTTCCTGTAACTGGCGTACCTTTGGGCCAGAACTTCCCTGAGTGAGGTTGGAACCAGGCCATGATGCGGGAATGCCGGAAATCTGCTCTGCGGTGTTGATGTAGATGGAGTCGCCGTAAAAGTATCGGAGTATCTCAATAGGGCTGTAGCCGCGCTCTCCAAGATCGCAGGAACCCCATTGTGTCATCCAGTCCGGACACTGAACCTGCCTCCCGTCGCAGTATTGAGTAAGAATGGGCTGGCGGACGCCGGGGCGGGAAAGGTAGGCGTCAAAGATTTCATCCACCACCTGGGAGATACTCTGGAAAATGTTTCTGCCGTAAATCCACTTATGGTCAAAGGCGGTAGAAGATGTGATGGTAAAATCATACCCCTGGTTCCTGTACCATTCTGTATACACCCGATTTAAGGTAAATGACATGATGGCCAGCACGTTGGCGGTAATGGAGCTTTCAGGCCAGGTGGAATAGATCTCACTGGAGGCCACGTTCTTAATATAATCCCGATAGGGAACATAGTAATTTCTGGCTGTGGAATCGCTTGGAACTCCGTCATGAACTACAACTGTCTGCGGAACCACCACACGGCTTAAAACAATCTCACCGCTTTCATTGACCGGTTTTATCTCATCCTCTGCAATCTTTGGAGGATAATTTCCGTAAAGGGTGTGATCCGGGATCACCACCGGATCCTCAGGAGGCTGCTGCCGCCCCACAGGCGTCATGGCCGCCGGCTGGATGGCATTGGAATCTGCCAGGATCTCGGTGCCGGAAATGGCAAGGGGATCAAAGCCTTCTGCCCGGATGATAAGGTCGTATTCGGAATATGGCTGAATGATCCCCGGACTTAAGCTGTATTCCACCGGAGGTGCAGGAAGGGAGAGCTGTTCCGTCTGGCCGGAGGAATTGGTTTTTACCTCCTCCAGCACCCGGTCAGGCTCTCCCTTGGTGCGTATGCTTACGGTTGCATTCTGAATGGGAAAATTGTTCTGGATATTGACTACGTTGATCTGTAAGAAACCTCTGGAACTTGCTTCCTGAGCTTTTACCATATGAAACCTCAAACAGTCCGTGTTTACTTACAATATAAGCAGCTCTGCCATGATTATGACTGTTTGCAGAATATTTTTCAGTATGCGGTCTTTATTTCACATATGATATGAAATCGGCAGCCGCTTACCCGTCAGATCCGGCCGTCTGACGCGGGAAACGCAGATCCAGAATCCCCTCCTCCCAGATCACAGCGTCCATGAGACAATCATGGGATTCACAGGGAATCTGCTCCTCCATCAAACTCCCCCTGCAGAGCACAGCCCGGATACCGGGCACTGATTCCAGATACCGGTCGTAAAATCCTCCCCCATAACCCAATCGGCGTCCATCCCTGGAACAGGTCAGACAGGGAATGAGCGCCAGAGAGACAGACTCCGGGGGCATGATCCTGCAGGTGTCCAGCGGCTCCTCGATCCCATAGCTGCCCGGCGCCAGATCATTTAAAGAGCTTATCTGACGTGCCTCCATAATCCCTTTTGAAACGCACTTAGGGACAGCTATTTTCTTTCCCAGATCAAGGGCAGCCTGTATCAGAGGCTTTGTATGGATCTCCCGATCCGTTCCGACGAAGCAAAATACTGTGTCCGCCTGCCTAAAGCACTCCCAGCTTACAATCCGCCCGATGATCCTCTGATCCGCCTGTCGGCAGTAAGAAGGATCCAGACAGCTGATCTGATCCCTGATCCTGCGCCGGAGAGTTTTTTTTGCTGCCGCAGGATCATCTGAGATGTAACAGGAAACACCCTCCTGCCTTCCCCGGCAATCATCCGCCTTGCTGTGTTTTACGGCCACGCCCTGTTTTTCTGTTATAGGCTCCACAATATCCGCCTCATATCCTCCGGCCTTCTCTGCCTTATGCTGCCCCATTTTTCTCCCACCGTCAATTCCTCATTGTTTCTCCCATTATAACGCCCATTTCCTTAAAAAGCCATACCGATACCGGAATGAAGTTTTTTTCTTCAGACCTTATCAATAGCAAAGCACCGTTCCGCCTGTACAGCTTTTCCTTTTATCAAAAACAATCACATTTCCATATCCCATACAGCCGTCGGCTTCCGTAAGATCTGTGGGTGAATTTACCTCCTGGTGGCAGAGGATCACCACATATTCCTGCTTTGCCGTTTCCACCTTTACCGCTTCTGCCATGGATGCCGGGTAGGTGATGCCCTTCAGAGCTGACCTTACGGGAATCAGAGATGCCCGTATCCTGCGTTCCTCCTCTTTTTTTCCTCCTCCTATCACGGTAATCATGGACTGGAAGCCTTTTCCTGCCCGTTTTACTCCAAGGCGCGCCCTGGTTTCATACCGGTTGTAGTGTCTGGAGATTTTTCCTTCTCCTAACGCCGCCTGACATCCAGGACTTACAAATAAGAGCTCTGCCTTTACCCGTTCTCCGGTAAAGATGGCTCTGCCTTTTTCATAGGCAGCCCTTCCCCTCTCGCTGAAATTCCAATACTGTTCCATCTCGTGATCCCCAGCGCCATAGAGTTCATCGGCAATCACATAAAGACCGTCCCCCAAGGATACGATTTTCCGATTTACAAAGACGCCTTTGTGCATATACCCCAGATTTCCGCCCTGGATAAAGGCGTATCCGTCCTTTTCCTTAAACAGCTGCTTGACCGGCTGGGTTAATTTGGAGCATTCCCAGGCATCCTTACACTGCGTAAAAAATTCCCCATCCACGGTCACTGTATTATGGGCGTCCGGGTTTTTAAACTCAAATCTCCCTCGATCCACCACATACGTATATCGGCCAGAATCCGTCAGCACATCCTCTCCCGCCAGAATCAGATCCACATGAAGCTTATCGGAATGACCGTGGCCCGCCCCCATGGTTCCGCAGTGGAAATGGAGCAGGTCTGCATCCTCCTCCCAGGAACTCCGGATGTAATAATTCCCGCTGTCATTTAAGGCTGCAGATATAAAATCCGGCCTTCGGCTTTCCAGTAAAGCATATTCCCTGGCCCCCTTCACGCCAATATCCCACAGGCTCTCAAAATCCAGTTCTGAGAATCCTCCAGATTTCAGCACCGGATCCTTTAACAGGTAAGCAGCTATGCTCATATAATCCCGCAGATCCATATCGTCGCTGTCACCCATGATAATCTGCCGGTGATCCGGCCTGATCCAGGCCAGGTTGGCGCAGGCCATTTTTCTCATTGCTTCCCAAAGCTCATCCGGCGCCTTGATCCCGTTTCTTCCGGCCAGAAGAAGTACATCCTCAAAGCAGTGAAACACCTCATTGTGATACATGGGGGACTGCTCCCACTGTACGCCGTCATCAAAGATCTGCATACGTGCCTCCCGCGCCAGACGCTCCAGAGCGATGGAGGTAAACCGCTCCCTGGTTTCAGGATCCGGCATCTGAATACCGATTTCAAAAAGGCCATGATTTTCCATGACTCCCCAGTTACTGATGTATCGGTAGGGGGAATCCATTTCTATAATATATTCCCCATGCTCCCGCAGGCATTTCCAGATCTTTTCCGCCCGCTCGTCCGTCATTATGGGGCTGTCCTTAAAATACCGCAGTGCCTTCACCCAGTTTTCTCCCCGAATCCCTGCCTCCAGAATCCGCCAGGTCGTCTGCTCCGTTTTTGGCGTACGCCGTATATGGTCAATAAAATCCATGAGCAGGCGGAAAAAATGCGTCTCATAAGCGCTGTTTCCCGTAAGCCAGTACGCCTGCCCCAGACAGATCAAAAAACGGTGCCGGTTAAACTGAAAGGTAAATTCCGGATCGTTTCCCGGACGATATTCCCAGTCAATGGGGGCGTCCTCCGGGAATATTACCGGCTCCCAGGTACGCTCCAGATCATGCTCCAGATCAAAGAGAAAGTAATTTCGGCACACCTCGTCTGCCACTCTTATGATATGAGCACAGTCCTCCGGGTATTTTTTCCGGCACAGCGCCGCAGTCTCTGCCGGATCATCAAAGAAAAAAAATTCATTTCCCCGTTTAAAAAGTTCCTTTGCTGTCATTCTCGTTTCCTCTCTCTAGCGGCATCCCTCTGCCGCCCCCCAGGTTTATACACACTGACCACTGCTCTACCAGTACACATTCCAGTCTTTATATATCCGTGTCAGGGCTTCCATATAAAAATAATCTCCCCACAGATTGCACTCATCCACCCCATAGTGATTGCAGGTATTATACGGAGAATGATTCGAGTAGGTACTGTGGAGCACCAGTCCGTTTGACTTTGTCTCATCCTTCACCGCATACCCGTCTGCCAGAGCCTTCATAAACCGGGCTGCCAGAGACCGGCAGGCCGACGCCTTATCAGGATCCAGATACTTTGCCATTTCAAGAAGCCCGCAGGCTGCAATAGAGGCGGAGGAGGAATCCCTTGGCTGATCATCCCCGTCGCCAAATTCCAGATCCCAGAAGGGAATCAGATCTTCCGGCAGATGATTCAGGTAATAATCCGTAACCCCTTCAAAAATGGGGATATAGCTTTCCCGTTTCGTATATTTATACCCGATGGCCGTTCCGTAGATCCCCCAGGCCTGTCCTCTGGCCCAGGCGGAGCCGTCCCGGTATCCCTGACAGGTGGCACCATGATCCGGCGCGCCTGTCTCACGGTTAAAGAAAAAGGTATGCCAGGTGGAAAAGTCGGGCCGTATCACATTTGCAAGTGCCGTATGGATATGACGCTCTGCGATATCCTTAAATTTGGGATCTCCCGTCTCCTGAGAAGCCCAGTAAAGAAGGGGCAGATTTAACAGGCAGTCGATGATCAGACGATAGTTATCCGGGGCATCCAACGGCCCCCATGCCTGGATAAACTGGCCTTTTTCGTGAAAACGTGTAATCAGCTCCTCTGCCGCCTTGATGGCCGCCTCCCGTCCCACCGCACTTTTCGTCAGCTTATAGCCTGCCACGCAGGAGGGGGAATACATAAATCCCAGATCATGCGTTTCTACATCCCTTTTTTCATTGATCCTCTTTAGAAAGCTTTCCATCTGGAGCTCTCCCGCACGCTTAAACGCCTCATTTCCCGTGTGCTCATAAGCCAGCCATATCTCCCCGGTCCAAAAGCCCGGCGTCCAGTCCTCATTTTCCGCAGGGGCATAAAACCCATTCTCGCTGTATGCTTTCTGAAAATGGTTTGTAAACACAGGAAGGTTCTTTAAAATCTGTCTGCAGGCCCTATCCAGCGCACGGCCCGCCTCTTCTTTTGTAAGCTCCGGTTTTTTCTCCAGAGCGTCTTTTCCGATCCAGCTCATATCTGTTTCCTTTCCCTCAAAATCTCATTCTCCGCAGCCCGTCAGTGCCCTGTTCCGAAACCGCAGCCGGTCAGCCCTTTACGCCGGAAGCCGCCACGCCCTCCACAAAGTATTTCTGCAGAGACAGGAACACAATCAGTACCGGAATCAGACTCAGCACTGAGGCGGCCATGATCAGCCCGTACTCTGATCCAAACTGGCTGATAAACATACGCAGCCCCAGCTGCAGCGTTTTCTTTGACTCCGTAGTCAAGTAAATCAATGGCCCAAGGAAGTCATTCCAAGTGTTTACAAAGGTGAATATCGTCAGAGTAGACAGCGCCGGCTTTGCAAGAGGCAGCATCACCCGATACCAGATCTGGTACTCGCTCATGCCGTCGATCCTGGCCGCCTCACACAGTTCTGTGGGGATTCCCTCATAAAACTGCTTCATCATAAACACACCGAAGGCGGAAAAAGCCTGAAGGCAGATGATTGCAAGATGGGTATCCGCCAGTCCCATAGAACGCATCATCATAAACTGCGGCACCATGTATACCTGCCAGGGAACGGCTATGGTTGCAATGTAGGCTAAAAACAGGGTGTTTTTGCCCTTGAAACTGAGTTTTGAAAAAGCGTATGCTGCAAAGCTGCTGGTCAAAAGCTGTAAAGAGGTGACGATCAATGTCAGCTTCACCGTATTGATAACAAACCTAAGAAGCGGAATCCTGGTCCAGATATCCACATAATTCTGCCATCTTGGATGTTCGGGAATCCACTGAATGGGGAAAATAAATACATCCTTATCCAGCTTAAAAGAAGCAGAAAGCATCCACGCAAATGGCACCAGCATCACAAAGGCCAAAAAGACCAGCACCATATAGAGGAACACCCTCATGGCTCTTGTTTTCGTATTTTTTATCTTCATTTTGGGGCTCCTCCTTAATTGGCATATTTCTTTTCCCCACGGAACTGTACCAGGGTAATGGCCAGAACAATGACAAACAGCACCATCGCCACCGCGCTTGCGTAACCAAGATTCCAGTTTCGGAAGGCTTCTTCGTAAATATGGTATACTAAAACAATGGCAGATTCATTTAACACGCCTGTGCTTCCCCCTGCCAGCATATATACGATGTCATATACTTTAAAACAGTTGATGGTAAGGATAATGGTGACAAAAAATGTTGTAGGCTGCAGCTGAGGCCAGGTAATATAGCGAAATCTCTGCCACGCATTGGCTCCGTCCAGGCTGCAGGCCTCATAAAGCTCACTGTTGATGCCCTGTAAGCCTGCCAGATAGATGACCATATAGTATCCCATATTCTTCCAGACCGAGAACATAACCACTGTAAACATCACCCAGTCCTTGTCAGCAGACCACTTTGGAAGCGCCTTGGCCGCCACGCCCAGCTGATACAGGATCATGTTCACCGGGCCGCTTTTTGCAGGGGAAAACAGCATATTCCACACAGCCGCTACAGCTACCAGAGAGGCAACATAGGGGAAGAAACTGACCGTGCGGAAGAAATTGCGTCCTCTGACCTTTTGGTTTAAGAGAACCGCCAGCCCCAGGGCCACAAAAAGCGTGATGGGAACCGTAGCCACACAGTACACAACGGTATTTTTAAGGGAGGCCAGGAAACGCTGATTTCCCACCATCTGCATAAAATTATCCAATCCCACAAAATCCATGGGATTGTTGCCGTCCCATTTAAAAAATGCCAGTATAAAGGCAAAAAGCACCGGCCCCAGAGTGAACACGGCAAAGCCGATAAAGTTTGGAGCAATAAAGGAATAGGCGATCAGATCTCTCCTGGTCTGGCGGCTGAATCTCTCTCCCGTCTTTGCCTGGCGGATCCTGTCACGAACCTGGTCTGCCTTCTTTCCAAGCCTTATCCTTCTTTTCGGATCCGTCTCTTCATCGGCCTGTTTTAAAAGCTCGGCCAGCCGGGGCTCCAGAATATTCAGTTTTTCTCTGACCTTTGCCGGATCAACGGCTTTTGTCTTTCCCATATTCATCTACCTCTTTCTTTAAATGAGGCAGGCGGTTGATCCCGTCTGCCTCGTCTTTTACCCTTCTGTTTTCAGTCTCATGCCTATTGACCCAGAATGGCCGCTACTCTCTCATTCATATCGGCAATTCCCTCTTCTACGGTCATATTTCCTGCCATGATGCTGTCGTGAGCCTCATTTAATACAGTCTCTACCTCAGGGCTCTTTACGTCTACCGGCATTTCCAGATACAGATTTGCCGTCTCAAGGGCCGCCTTGCTGTTTTCATCCTCCGGGAAACCTTCGGTGGAAGCAATGGTATCCATCGTCTCTGCGGTCATGATAGCCGGGAAGTTACCGGTGGAGGCTAAGACCTCTGCGCCCTCTGCTCCGCATACGAACTTCATGAACTCCCATGCAGCCTCCTTGTTGGGCGCGCTGGCAGGAATACTTAAGGAAGTGATCTGAGCTGCGGTAGAACCTGCCTGGGTTCCTTCAGGGTGAGGATATTTTACAATGCCCCAGTTGGCGCAGTCTGCGTATTCACCGGATTTTACCTTATCGATCAGAGTGGAAATAAACCAGGTACCCATATTCATCATACCTACGTTGCCCTGAGAGAAAGCGCCGGAGTAATGGAGGTTCGAGGTCTTTAAGGTTGCGTAATCCTGGCATACGCCATTTTCCTGCTCGTCTAATACAATGTCATAGTACGGCTTCAGATAGTCATAGTTTCCGTCCAGAATGGTGTGCTTTCCGTCGATCATGCCAAACATCTGCACCGTACTTCTCCATACATGGTAGTGAGCACCGTATACTTCCTGTCCTGGTTCTGTGCTGGTCAGTTTCTTTGCGATCTCATCATACTCCTCAAAGGTCATATCATTGGTAGGATAATCCACACCAGCCTTGTCAAATACATCCTTATTGTAATATACAACCCAGAAGTCGCTCTTAAATGGCAGCTCATACATCTTGCCGTCTACCTTTACCTGATCAGTCAGACCTTTATAGCCGCTTAAGTCCACGCTGTCCTTTTCGATATAGGAATCCAGAGGTTCCAGAACGCCCTTATTGACCAGAGCCATATATCCGGGCACATCCTTAATGGATACCACGTCAAAATCCGCACCGTTTCCGGTCAGCTGCGTAGTAAGGACGGTGCTGTAGTCGGAGCTTCCCAAATCTACCAGTTCAACGGTCACGTCAGGATGCGCTTTTTCATATGCCTCTACCAGAGCCTTGTAATATACGGTCAGGTCCTTATCCCACATGGCCCATTTTAAATGGGTCTTTCCGTCAGCTGCCGCCTGCTCTGTCCCTGCTGCCTCTGCAGATGTCTCGCCTGCTGATGCGGCCGCGCTCTCTGTCTTTGCCGCTCCCCCTCCGCAGGCAGTCAGGCTTCCTGCCATAGAAACTGCCAGTGCCATACTTACAAAACGTTTTTTCATCATCTTATCTCCTCCTTAAACTTGTTCCTCTCTTTGTTATGGCTTTATTATACAGGCTGGATCTCTGGGAATGAATGTAAAATGCACCAAAAAAATGCCTTTTTTTCTGGATTTTATTTCGTTCATGCAATTTTTCTAAAAAACCTGTATTTTTTTACGATAGTCCATCTTTTCTTACAATTGTATTCATTTGACAAAAAATCCCTTTAATATTATAGTAATTTATGGAAAAGCAAACGAGAGGGGGCGCATTTTATGCTCAGACCGGTTCTCCCAAAGACCATACGCGGCAAGATCATCCTGTATACTACAGCAGTCACCTGCTCTATCGCGATTTTTACAGTAGCTGTCTGCTCTTTTGTCTTTCAGTCTCTGTTAAAGAGAAATCAGATCCAGTCTGCCGAATACAGCCTGCGCATCATCTGTGACAATACGGCCGGAGATCTGGAAAATATTCTTTCTTTTTACAGATGGTGCTCTTTTAACACGGATATTGCCGCCTATCTGGATGCCTTTCAGGACCAGACCCGTATGCCCGGTATCTCCGAGAAAAATTCCGGCCTCAGAAGCGTGGCTCTGCACACCTATGAACGCTTAAAAGAGGAATATTACAACACACATTCCTCCGAATACATCAGCCGCATCCTTCTTTCTCCCTTAAACAGCTGCAGCTATATGCAGATCTGCGATACCACCTCCACAGTCACCGGCATTTCCGTGCAGGAGCTTACAAAGGAAACGTGGTTCCAGGAGATCTTCGGGGACGGGAACCTGGATCGATCAGCTTTGATGGAAGATCCCTTCCTGCCTGGAAACGGCTCGCTGATCCTCCCGGCTGCCGCCCCCGTATCAGGACGCTACCGTTCCAGTCAGGCCGGATGGATCTATATGTCCATATCAGACCGGCTCATTCTGGACTATCTGAAATCCTTTCCCATGGAAAAGGACTCTGCTCTTTATCTGACCATCGCCGGACAAACCTGGCTCTATGAGGATGATTCCCTGCATCCCTTTACCCCCTCTTTTGAGGTCACAGACACCTTAAAAGACCATGCCTTTCACAGCAAAACCACCGTCTCCACCGTGCGGCCCCTTCAGGGCGGCAGGGAACGTACCCTGATCTCATGCCCCATCGGAGACTACGGCTGGAGTGTGTCCCTTTTGCTGTCCCAGTCTTTCATGGAAGCCCAGAGCGCCCTCTATATCCTGATCCTTCTGGGGATCGCGGTCTTTATCCTTTTAGTAGGTTTGTTTCTTTTATTTCTGCTCAACCGCTCCATCGGCTGCCCGGTTCACCTTCTGAAAGAACGCATCCAGGCGGTAGCAGGCGGTGATTTTTCTCCGGATCCCTCCATCCAGTGGGAAAATGAATTTGGCGATATCGGAAGGGGAATCAACCGGATGTCCGCCGACCTGTCCGCCCTGATCGGAAAGCGGATCCAGGATGAAAAAGAGCGCAGAGATCTGGAATACCGGATCCTCCAAAGCCAGATTAACCCTCATTTCCTCTACAATACTCTGAACTCCATCAAGTGGATGGCCTCCATTCAGGGCGCGTCTGGCATCAGCGAAATGACAACCGCCCTGGCACGTCTTTTGAAAAGTATCTCAAAGGGCGCTCATACACGGATCACCCTGAGGGAAGAGCTGGCTCTTGTAAAGGATTATTTTCTCATCCAGCAGTACCGCTACGGCGGCAGCATCACCCTTTCATGTGTGACGGATGAATCACTGTACCAGTGCCTGATCCATCGCTTTACCCTGCAGCCTCTGGTGGAAAACGCCTTATTCCACGGCATTGAGCCAAAGGGCTGTGTGGGAAAAATCGAGATTACGGCCCGTTCTGAAACGGATCCGTCGGGAAGAGGACTCCTTCTGGTACAGGTGCGCGATAACGGCGTGGGAATGGATAAGGACACCATAAAGAAGGTTCTTGCCGGGAATGAAAAGCCTTCCGCCGACTTTTTCCGCCAGGTCGGGATCAGCAATGTAAACCAGCGGATCCGCTACGACTGCGGCCCGGAATACGGCATTTCCATAAAGAGCGTTCCGGGAGAATATACCTGTATGACTATTACACTGCCGTATGAAACGGCACAGGGGGAGATATTATGACAAAATTACTGATCGTTGACGATGAACCACTGGTTCAGATCGGAATCAAATCCATGCTTCAATGGGAGGAGCTTGGCATTGAGATCTGCGGGACTGCCATGAACGGAAAGGCTGCCCTGGAAATGATCCGGCAGTATCAGCCCCAGATCGTAATCACCGATATTAAAATGCCGGTAATGAACGGGTTGGAGCTGACAAAGACCTGCAGAGAGGAATTTGGCCCCATTCCCCTCTTTATCATCCTCACAAGCTATGAGGAATTTTCTCTCATCAAAGAGGCTATGAGCTGCCAGGCAGTTGACTACCTGGTCAAGCTGGAGCTGGATCCCCCCTCTCTGAAAACCTCCGTCGAAAAAGCCATGGAACGGTTAGAAGAGCTGAAAGCCAGAGAATCCTTCCGCCAGGCTCCGGGCCAGCCCACTCTTTTAAGCTACCATGACAAATTTTTCATGCGTCTGCTTCACAACCTCTTTGAAAACCGGGAACAGTTTTCCATCCAGGCGAAGGATCTCGGACTTGCTTTTTCCGACAGCCGGTATCTGGCCTGCCATGGAGAATTTATCAGCCGCTCGCCCAGCCTGCTGGATGCATCAGGACAGATGAATCTTTATTCCAGCAGCCTGCAGATGATGCGGGAAATCCTGATCCGGTACGGAGGCTGCCATGTTATATCCCTGGATAAGACACGTTTTGCCCTGATCTTTAATTTTCAGGAAAATGACGCTTCCGGCGTGCAGACTGTTACGGCGGCGCTGGACAACGCCGGAGCCATGGTTCGGAATTATTTTAACGTACAGCTGACTGCCGGGTTAGGAGATGTTGTGGATGATCCGCTTTGCATCAGTCTTTCCTACCAGGAAGCCAGGCAGGCCTTTAATCTGTGCAGCGAGGAGGATCCCTTTGTCTCCTTTATGCAGACAGCCGCAGGATCCATGAAGAATGCCTTCAACCTGTCTGTTTTTAAGGAGGATCTGACACGGGCCTTTGAAGAGTTTGACACGGATGCCCTCTATGATACACTGACAGCTATCTCCCAGCTTTTTGCAGCCAATCCCCAACGGCGGCTCCAGACCATGGACGGCGCCTGCAGCATCCTGTATCTGGCCCTTTCCCTTCTGCCGGAGGGTGAGGAGCTCTTAGGCGATATCTTTGCCGCCAGCCCTGACGGCTACCGCTCCATCTACGGCATGAAGGACGTATTTCAGATCGTCCAGTGGCTGGAACTGCTGCGGGACGGCCTCTGCGAGGCCTTAAAAACACGGCGCAAAACCTATAAAGACCATGTGATCCTAAACGTTCAGAAATACATTATCAATCATATCGAGGAACGCCTTACCCTCAATGAGATCGCGGCGGTCTTTGGCCTGAGCCCCAATTATTTAAGCACTCTGTTTAAAAAGACCTGCTCCATGGGCTTTTCCGAATATATCACCCAGAGAAAGATCTCCCGCGCCAAGTCGCTGCTTTTGGAGCAGGATCTGAAGATCTATGAGGCGGCGGACCGGCTGGGCTTTGAGAGCGCTTTTTACTTCAGCAAAGTATTTAAAAAAGTCGAAGGAATCTCACCCAGGGAATTTATCCAGGCGCATATGAATACGCCGGAGGAATCATAAGGAGGAATCTCTACCATGTTTTATGAAATCGCAGCATCCAGCGCTCTGAAACTGACACCTTTTATCCCATTTTCTCCCGCCTCTGACCGAAGGGCCTGGACTGGCCTTCCTGATAAGCTGTCTGCACGCGCAAAAAGTGATGCTGATGCAATCTGCCCTGTGGTATGGCCCCAGATCCTTGCCTCGGACTTTCTGGAATATACCCGCTCCGGAAACCGGGTGCTGTTTGAGGATAAACAGTTTGCCAGACGGACGCTCCTTGGCACACTGGCTCTGGCCGAGGCCCTGGAGCATAACGGGACATATCTGGATGATATCATAAACGGGCTCTATCTCATCTGTGAGGAAACGGCATGGCAGCTTCCTCCTCACAATTCCTATATCCGGGATACGCCTCCCCTTCCCCTTCCCGACACCTCCCGGCCTGTAATTGATCTCTTTGCGGCGGAAACAGGAGCCGTGCTGGCCGTGACCGCCTGGCTCCTGAAAGACGAGCTTGATCGGGTCAGTTCCCTGATCGTGGAACGGATCATCCAATGCCTGAAAGAGCGGATCTTTACGCCCTATTTAAACTGTCACTTCTGGTGGATGGGCGATGGAGTGAGCCATATGAACAACTGGACCATCTGGTCCACTCAAAACGTACTCATGGCCGCAGCGCTCTGGGAAGAGGATGAGACAATCCGGCGGCAGATCCTGTTAAAGGCCGCTAAAAGCGCCGACTACTTTCTGGCGGAGTACGGGACAGACGGCTGCTGCGACGAAGGCCCCCAGTATTACCGCCACGCCGGGCTCTGCCTCTTTAATACCATAGAGATCCTAAACGGCATGACCGACGGTGCCTTTTCCTCCCTCTATCACGAAGAAAAAATCCGCAATATTGCAGCCTATCTCTCCCACGTCCATGCCTGCGGGCCTTACTATTTCAATTTCTCCGACTGTGCCGCAGCCGCCGGCCCCTGCAGCGCCAGAGAGTATCTCTTCGGAAAACGGACTGGACAGCGTGCGCTGATGGAGCTGGCGGCTGCAGACTGCAAAGCCGCTGACGATCCGCTGCTGACAGGTGAGCACAACCTGTTTTACCGGATTCAGAACCTCTTTGCGCTGCCTGAGATACTTAAAGCTTCTCCAGTGTCCGCCTCTGCCGCCGACGATATTTTTTACCCCAGCACCGGACTGTTTATTGCCAGAGACAGCCGATTCTCTCTTGCCGTAAAGGCAGGGGATAACGATGACAGCCACAATCACAACGATACGGGAAGCTTTACCATCTATAAAGACGGAAAACCTCTGTTTGCAGATATCGGAGTGGAAACCTACCAGGCAAAAACTTTCTCAAAAAAACGGTACGAAATCTGGACCATGCAGTCTGCTTACCACAACCTGCTCTCCTTTATGGATGCAGACCAGGGCGAACATATGGAACAGGCCGGCCCCCAGTTTCGGGCCAAGGCTGTAACCTGGCATTTTGAAAACGAAAAGGCCTCTATCTCCATGGAGCTTGGATCTGCATTTGCCAAGGGCGTGGCCCGGTCCTTCTGCCGGACGGTACAGCTGATCCGGGAACAGGAAATCCTTATTACAGACCGGGTTTTATGTCCGGGATTTCGTCCGGTTTTGAATCTGATCACCGCAGAACCGCCCCTGTTTGAGCACTCAGAAAACGAGGCTGCCGGACGGCTGGTGATTGGTAAGCTTGCCGTATGCCAGATTACCGGTTCCATCCTGGGGGCAGAAATCCAACGGCTCCCTATCACAGATCCCCGGCTGAAACAAAGCTGGAAGGCAGATCTGTGGAGAACAAGGATCGCATTTAAAGCCGAAAAGGAGCTTACGCTCCGGATCCGATGATCCGGGGCGTAGGCTCCTCTTTTATGCCTTCTTATATCCGAAAAACCGCCTGCTAAAGGGAGGTTTCGGATTGTCCTTCATTTATTAAGCTATGCCGGCAGAAACTGTAAATGAAAACGTGATATCACGGTCCCCCGGTATCTCATATTCCGGGTATACCGGCGCGCCCCAGCTGTCATTTCCCCCTACGCCCCGAACCGCTCCGGCAATGAGGACGCAGGTACGAAAGCTTTCCGGCAGTTCTTCCCTGTGGCGGGCATTTTCCAGCTCCTGGATGCTGCAGGGCAGTACGCTGAAATGAAACGGTGCTTCTTCCGCCTCAAAGCGGATCCATTCTCCCTGGACTGTCTGCAGTGTAAGCCACCGGGTATCCATGTGCATCCCACATTCCTGAGGCTTTAAATACCGGGACAGCTGTTCCAGGGGCGTACTCTCATAGATTCCCAGCCCCGTCCCGGCCTTCCGATCTGGGTAGTTCTCCCAGGGACCTCTTCCATACCAGAAAAAACGGTCTGCCTCCTTTGGCAGTTCAAAGCCAAGGCCAAAGACTGGAAGGCCGGGATATCCCTTTTTGCCGTGGAAGGTCACATTCACGCCCAGACGCCCATCCCGTCTCACGCAGTAACCTACAGCGGCATCCTCCATGTCAAAAGAAAACCTTGCCTCACCTTCCTCCTCTGTGATCTTTACCTTTCCCCTGGAAAGATCCGGGAACCATGTTTTTGACAGCCAGATCCGGCTTTCTTCTGCGAATCCGTTTCCCCTGTCGTTATCCGTAGACGCCCGCCAGTATACGGGCATAGGGGGACGCAGCAGCCACTGACGGCCTTTCTGCTTAAGCGACACCATCCCTCCATCCTGATAAGAAAACATAAGCTCCATCTGTCCGGTGCGGGCGCCCAGATTCACGTCTCCATGGATGAGCGTGACCGGTTCCCCGAAATTGCTTTTGCTTTTCTCTGGACGTCCTGGGATAACTGCCTCGCAAAAGGCTGTTTCATACCCCTTTTCTGCCCACAGCGTATCCGATGCCAGGCGGACGCTGATCTTTAAAACGTATTCCTTCCCGTCCTTTGGCTTCCAGTCCTTTTCAAGCCCTATGGTTTCAAAGGATTGCCTGTCCGTCTCCCCCGCACAGGCTGCGGCCTCAAAGGAAAACTCTCTCCAGTCCTCCCCGTCCCGAAGGATCTTTAACACAAACTCATAGCCGGAAAGATCGGAGAATATCTGGCGGTTTTCAATCTCCACCATCCTCTCTTCCAGACAGATCCGCGGTCTTACAAAGGCGTACTGTGCCTTCACTTCTGCCGCCTTGGGCGAGATCTGCCGGTCGGCATACAAGATCCCGTTTCCGCAGAACTGCCAGTCTGTGGGCCTGTCTCCGAAATCGCCTCCGTAAGCCGGATACTCCTTTCCGTCGCTCTTCTTTACGGCAATAGCCTGATCAATCATATCCCAGACAAACCCTCCCTGGTAAGCCGGATATTTGTATTCCAGCTCCATATACCGATCCATGCCTCCCAGGGAATTTCCCATGGCGTGCATATATTCGCACATGATAAATGGCTTGCCGTTTCCATGCTCCAGAAATTCCCTTACCTTTTCCGGCGGAGTGTACATCTGGCTTTCCATATCGCTGATATCCTCAAATTCCCGGTTCCAGAACACCCCTTCGTAGTGAACCAGACGGCCCGGATCCCGTTTCTTAAAAAGGCGGCCCATTTCCCGGATATCTTCTCCTGCATAAGATTCATTTCCACAGGACCAGATCAGCACCGACGGATGGTTTTTATCCCGCTCCATCATGGATCTGGCACGGTCTATGGTACAGTCCCTCCACTGCGGCAGACTGCCAGGCACATTCCAGGAGGGCTCGCAGGCCCCCATCTTCTGCCAGGAGCCATGGCTTTCCAGATTCGCCTCGTCCATCAGGTAAATGCCGTACCGGTCGCAGAATTCATACCAAAGAGACTGATTGGGATAATGGCAGGTGCGGACCGCATTGATATTGTGCCGCTTTAAAAAAAGTATATCACTTACCATGTCTTCCTCGGTGACGGCCCGTCCTCTGTGCCAGTCAAATTCATGGCGGTTGATGCCGTGGAAGGCGATGGGACGGCCATTTATGCACATAAGGCCCCCTTTTATTTCAAAACGGCGGAAACCGATATACTGGGTAATGATTTCTTCCCGGCCCTTTTCATCCCGCAGTGTGATTCGCAGAAGATAGCGAAAGGGTGTTTCGCTGCTCCAGGGCTTAACCTCCGGTATCCGGCCTGTAAAGACAATTACATTCCGCTCCCCCTGTCCTTTTTCTGTACGGGCAAGTACCATCTGTCCATTATCTTCCAGTTCCAGATCCGCCTCATAGCAGCCGCCGTTTTGGCTCTCCACTGTCAGCTCTGCCTCCAGCCGCCCATCCCGGCCATCCTCCGTAAGATCTGCCTTCACAAAGATGTCCTCCAGATGGACCGGCGGCACACAGTACACAAAGACGGAACGGAAGATCCCCGTAAACCGGAAGAAATCCTGATCCTCAATCCAGCTGGCGCTGCTCCTTTTGTATACCCGAACCTCCAGCCGGTTGACGCCCCGGTGCAGCATCCCGGTCAGCTCATACTCCGAGGGAGTAAAACCATCCTCCCCATAACCCACAAACCGCTGGTTGCACCACACATAAAAGGCAGTCTCCACGCCCTGAAAAGACACAAAAACCCGATCCTTTAAGAACGCCTCATCATCCCCGATGGTAAACTCCCGGATATAGCTTCCCGCCGGATTATCCTCCCAGGGAACAGACGGCGGACGCAGTTCGGAATGTCCGTCCCATGGATACATGGTGTTGACATAATGGCAGCTGTCATATCCCTGAAGCTGAACATGGCCCGGAACCTGTATCTCTTTCCAGTCCTTTTCCCAGAAAGCAGCCTGGAAAAACCGTTCACCGGTCTCGTCTGACAGCCCTCTTAAACCATATTCCGGCGGTTTCTCATCCCAGACAAATTTCCAGGTTCCATCCAGGTTCAAAACGTTAATCCCTTCGGCCTTAGCCTCCTTAAAAAATGGAAATACATGATCTGAATGTGCCTTCCTGCGGTTCACCTCGTACACCCCTGGATCCTCCAGCCAGGAAAGCTCTGGTCTGCTACTTATCATCCTCATTTCCTCCTGCCTTATAATCAAAATTAGGGATCTTCTCCCATCGCTTTCTGAAATAGTGGGCTGCCAGCTTTGGCCTCCGCTCTCTGGTAAACAGGCCCTTTTTGTTGCCGTCTACTCTCATGCAGCCCTGAAAGGCCGCAAAATCCGCAAAATTCCATACCTGCTCCCCAATAAAGAAGGGGCGCTGATCAAATTCCCGGTTCTGGCGGCTGTAATACTCCGCCTGATACTCCTCGCTGAACATCTCAGGAACACACTGATGAATTCCTGCTACAGCGTCTGCACCGTATTCCGTGATCATCACCGGTTTTCCTGTTTTTTCCCAGAAATCCAGCTCCATATTCAGTGCATAGCAGGCTGCATCCAGGTCTCCTGACAGATTGTACCAGCCGTAATAGCGGTTGATACACACCACATCCATGGTTCGTGTCACAAGATCCCGCTCATAATTGTTCTGGCAGCAGACAAAGGTAACCGGCCGGTTCTGGGGATCCAGCGTGTGCGTGTACTCATAGAGGCTGTGCCAGTATTCATAGGCGGATTCTGGAAAATGCTCCGTATCCGGCTCATTTCCCATAGACCACATGACAACGCAGGGATGGTTCTTATCCCGCCGGATCATATCGCGCAGCACCTGCTCATGGTGCTCACGGATGGAAAACGTCTCATACGGATTGCAGCGCTCCCCGGCTCCAATCCCCACGGCGGGAACCTCGTCAATGATCACGATCCCCTCCCGGTCGCAGAGCTGATACATCTCTTCCGCATAGGGATAGTGGCTGGTGCGGAAGGAATTGGCGTTCAGCCAGTGGATCAGGTTTACGTCCTTTACATCCAGACACAGATCCAGCCCTCTTCCGCGGAAGGGAGAATCCTCATGCTTTCCAAAGCCCTTAAAGTAAAATGGCTTTCCATTGATGAGAAACCGGGTTCCCTCCACCTTTACCGTACGGATTCCAAAGGTTTCCTCATAGATGTCCTCCCCGAAGGTGAAACGGGCCGTATACAGATACGGCGTCCCAGGCCAGGGCCACCAGAGCCTGGCTGCAGGGATGGTGATCCTGCCGGACGCACCCTCGGCCTCTGCCACCCTGTCTCCCTCCATGTCCAGAATCTCTACATGGACATCTCCCTCCCCTTCTGTCTGCGCCTCATAGGTCAGGATGCCGTCTGTCCCGACAATAGACGGCGTCAGAGTCAGGTCGCGGATGCAGGAAACAGGGGTCGTGTAGAGCCGCACCGGCCGATTGATGCCCGCATAGTTAAAGAAATCGAAATTCGGAAGATTCGCCGGCTTTCTCCACCGCTTCGCCGCCTCCACTGAGGGAACCCCAGGATTGTCGGAGCCGAAAAAAGCAGTGCCGTCCTCATTTCCCACCGGCAGAGTGCTGCGGCTGATCCGGTTATCCGCCGCCACCGTAAGCCGCAAAGTCTCCCCCGGCTCTGCCAGTTCTGTAACCTCCAGTTCAAAGGGCAGAAATCCCCCTTTGTGCTCCATGGCCAGCCTTCCATTGAGATAGATCCTGGCTTTATGGGTTACTGCGTCAAACCGCAGAAACAGCCTCTGTCCCTTAAAAAAGGCAGGAACCGCGATGTCTCTCTCATACCAGGCCCAGCCATAGTGGTTTTTGTAAGCCGGATCTTCCTTCTGATCATTATAAGAGGCGGGAACGGCAATGCGCTCCCCTCCTGTAAGCCGCCCGCAGGTATCCCCTGGCGGGTTCGCATCTCCCAGCTTAAATTCCCACAGACCGGCCAGATCCATCACGGTTCTTGCCTTATTGATTCTCGGATATAGCATAACATCCCTCTCCTTCCTGCATATTTCAGTCCTCATCCACCGTGCGGAAACGCGCTCATACCACAACTGAGATGATGGCTTCATTATACAGGAATACCATTGGGGGATACATATATTTTTCTGTGAATTATCTATAATCTTTTACAATCCTTTATGAGGTGCCATACTGCATATTCCTGCCGTCGCAGCCATTTTGGCCGGATGGGGACTAATACACTGCCGGCTCTCTCACCAGCATGGTAGGATATCCGGCGGCGCGCAGCCGCTGCTCCATCTGCACTCCATTATCCATCTGCAAAAATGCTCCTGACCGCACCTTATACCAGCCGTTGTCGTAGACAAGAAAAGCCGGGAACCCTTTCGCCGCAAGCTCTCTCTGCAGCTGCTCGGCCTCCCTGCGGCTTCGGTAAGCGCCCACCTGCACCTGATAATACTGGTTCTTTCCCGCCTCAGCCCTGGCCTTTAACTGTGAGAAGGTAGCTAAGATTCCGTCAGCGATCCCCTGGGCAATGGCGTCAAAATTCTCATCAAACAGCTGATTATCCTCCGGGTTATCAATAAAGCCAGCCTCCACCAGTACCGCCGGCATCTGTGTCCTTCTGAGCACAATGATCCCCGGCCGCTCCTGGATCCCCAGATCCTTAAAACCCGTTTCTACCAGGTTCTGCTGAATATTTTCCGCCAGCAGAGCAGGGATTCCGCTGTCCTCATAAACCAGGGTCACAGCGCCGCTTCCCGTTCCCGGCACCGGCATGGCGTTCCGATGGAGCGAGACAAAAAGATCCGCTCCTGACCGGTTGGCAATCTGCGCCTTTTCCAGCGGACTGTCGTATACGTCCGTGGTTCGCGTATACATCACGTCAACACCCCTGTTTTCCAGTTTTTCGCCTACAGCCAAAGCCAGCCGGAGGGTATCGTCCTTTTCTCTGCGCCCCTGGTACATTGCGCCAGGCTCTGCCCCGCCGTGACCGGCATCTAAGATCACACTTCTACGGTTTTCCATAAAGCCGCTCCTTTACATATTTCACTACCCTATACCATATGTAAAAACAGGACGGATGTTTCCTTTCCGCATCCGCCCTGTCAAACTCCTGATATTCGCTTTTTTACTCTGGGACAGACCGCCTATGCGTGATCTGCATTGACCCCTCTGGGCCCCACATGGGTAGAGAACACGATCTGGGTACTGGTCTTTCCAAACGTCTGCAGCTGTCCGATAAAACTGTCCAGCTCCACGGTGCTCTTAAACGCCACCTTCATAACCATGGAATACTCCCCCGTCACGCAGCTGCATTCCAGTACGTTTGGAGACGACTCCGCCCAAGCATAAAACCCGGGCTTATCCTCCGGCGTCACATCCAGATGGATAAACGCCAGAATGTGATACCCCAGTTTCACCGGATTCACCTGGGCGTGGTAGCCGGCGATAATGCCGTCCCGCTCCAGTTTTTCGATCCGGGCCGATACTGCGGGGGAGGACAGAAAGGTCTTTTCCGCAATGGTCTTTAAGGATACTCTGGCATTTTCCTGCAGAAGCTTTAATATTTTCCGGTCGATATCATCTATATTCACCGTCCGCCTCCCGTTTTCCGAAGAGCTTTTAATCGCTCCACCGCTTCCACCGTATTTTCATAGGTGCCAAAGCCGGTCAGCCGGAAATATCCTTCCCCGCTTGGCCCAAAGCCGCTTCCCGGAGTTCCCACTACATTGGCATATTCCAGGAGGTAATCAAAAAACTCCCAGCTTGTCATCTCCTCGGTCTTTAACCATACATATGGAGAATTAACACCGCCGAACACTGTATAACCGGCCTCTTTTAAACCGTCATAGATCACTCTGGCATTTCTCTTATAGTACGCCACCTGCTCCATGACCTGACGGTTTCCTTCCTCCGAATACACCGCCTCTCCGGCCCGCTGTTCAATATAGGGAGCGCCGTTAAACTTGGTGCCGTGGCGTCTGGCCCAGAGGGCGTGAAGGGGCACATCTTTGCATTTGAGATCCTTCGGCACCACTGTAAAGCCCAGCCGTACCCCCGTAAAGCCGGCCTTCTTTGAAAATGACCTGAATTCAATGGCACAGGTTCTTGCACCCTCTATCTCATAAATGGTGTGAGGCACGTCCTCATCCGAAATATAGGCTTCATAAGCCGCGTCGTAAAGAATCACGGCTCCTTCCCTGTTGGCATAATCCACCCATACCTTTAACTGGTCTCTTGTGAGAGCGGTTCCTGTCGGATTGTTGGGCACACAGAGATAGATCAGGTCCGGCGTTTCCTTCGGCAGTTCCGGCACAAAGCCGTTTTCCGCCGTACAGGGCATATAGATCACATTGCTCCAGGTTCCCGATTCTGCATCGTATTCCCCGGTGCGTCCCGCCATTACGTTGGAATCTACATATACGGGATAAACAGGGTCGCAGACTGCAATCCTGCTGTCCTCACTGAAGATTTCCTGGATATTTCCGCAGTCGCTCTTTGCCCCGTCAGATACAAAGATCTCGTCTGCCTCAATGTCACAGCCCAGCTTCTTATAATCGTTCTCTGCTATCGTTTCCCGCAGAAAGCTGTAGCCCAGATCCGGGGCATAGCCATGGAACGTCTCTGCCTGCCCCATCTCATCCGCCGCCTTATGGATGGCCTGAATCACAGCCGGAACAAGAGGAAGGGTTACATCCCCTATTCCCAGACGAATGATCTTCTTATCGGGATGAGCCTGCTGATAGGCAGCCACCTTCTTTGCGATGGTGGAAAACAGATAGCTTCCCGGCAGCTTCTGGTAATTTTCATTGATCTTAAACATGGTATCTGCGCCTCCTGTTTTTATCCCCTGAACGCAAACGCTCCCAGAACCTCCCGCCCACATCTTCGTGGTCAGAAAGCCTGAGAGTGTCTTTTTTATCCTTCAAAGGATCCCTTTTTGATGCCGTTAATCATAATATATTTTGTCGGGAATGTCAATACTTCCGTGAAATACTTCTGCAGCCGGTCCGGTCATAAACAGATGGCCGCTCTCCCGATCCAGGCGGATCTTCAAATCTCCGCCCCGCAGGGATACCGTCACCTCGTCCTCTGTATAGCCGCTTAAAATAGATGCCATGGCGCTGGCCGCAGCCCCTGTGCCGCAGGCCCAGGTCTCTCCGCTGCCCCGCTCCCACACACGCATCTGGATATGGTTTCTGTCGATGACGCGGATAAACTCAGAATTCACCCGATCGGGCATAAACCGCTCATGATATTCAAAATGAGGCCCCATTTTTTCTAAATCCAGGCTGTCGGTATCCTCCACAAAATACACAGCATGAGGATTTCCCACATCAATGCCGGTAAAATTCCATTCTTTTCCCTCAATCGTCACAGATTCCGAAATTTCAGAGGTCAGGGACGGCTTTCCCATATCCACCGTCAGCCTCACCGCCTTCCCTTCCTCAACCTCCAGCCTCAGTTCCTTTACTCCCGCCAGGGTTTCCACGGTCAGGCTTCTGCGGTCAGATGGGACAAGTCCATGGTCGTAGACATATTTTCCCACACAGCGAATCCCGTTTCCGCACATCTTTCCCTGAGAGCCGTCTGTGTTGTACATCTCCATCCGACAGTCTGCAATCCTTGACGGACAGATCAGGATCAGGCCGTCTGAACCGATCCCAAACCGCCGGTCGCTGATAAACCGGGCCACGGCTCCCGGCTCCTTTACCTGCTCCTTAAAGCAGTCCACGTATACATAATCATTTCCTATGCCCTGCATCTTTGTAAAATCCATGTTCCTACCTCCCGTTTTGCCCGCTACATCAGGCTTATGATCATCTGCGCCGTCTCTGTAAGGCTGGTTCCGTTATCCATGCTGCATTTTTGGATATAACGGTGCGCCTCTGCCTCTGTCATGCCGTTTCGTTCCATTAAAAGAGCCTTTGCCTGATCGATCTGGGCCTGCTCTTTTGAGCTTCGCTGTCTGGGCTGGCTGCGTTCCCTGCGGCGCAGCCGCCTGCGGGCCTGAACCATCATCTCCATGGTACATAAAAGATCGTGGACTTTTAATGGCATGGGAAGATATACGATCCCCTCCCGTTTCTGACCGCTCCACTTTGCCGGAGAGGCAATCATAAGCATATCAAAGGCGGAGGGCAGCATCTGGCGCAGTTCCTCATAGATCATGTCCTCGAATCGAAAGCCGCAGACAACGATCCCGCTGTCCAGATCCTCCGCCGCAGACAGCACCTGGGCGCCGGAGGTGCAGATGAAGGCGGATTCATAGCCGTTGCGCGCCAGGATCCCTTTAATGCTTTTCGCATCCTCCGGTTTTGAAAACGCGGTGATTATGTTTGCCATCCTCTGCACCTCCTGACCCTTTAGACCGTATACTAATATTTATACAGATACTGTCCTATCTCCCAGTTTGTGACCTGAGAGCGGAAATCTCTCCATTCCTGCTCCTTTGCCTCCAGATACTTCACATAAATATGCTCGCCCAGCACATCCTTGATAAAAAGATTGCCCGCATAAGCCTCCATGGCGTCCCCCAGCGTCTCCGGGATCCGCTCTACACCGCGGTTTTTAAGCTCCTCCGGCTCCATGCCAAAGAGATTCCCCTCCACGCAGGGAGGCAGCGTGAGGTTCTTTTCAATGCCGTCCAGTCCCGCCTGCAAACAGGCCGCCAATGCCAGATACGGATTCATGGCCGAATCCGGGCAGCGCAGTTCTATCCGCGTACTCTGCCCTCTGGGAGACGGGATCCGTATCAGGGAGCTTCGGTTGGAGGTCGAGGACCAGGCAATATAGATCGGTGCGTCATATCCGGGAATCAGTCTCTTATAGGAATTGACAATGGGGTTAGTTAAAATAGTCATCTCCTTCATATGAGCCAGGATTCCCGCCATAAAACGGTACGCCAGACCACTCAGTCCCAGGGGATCCTTCTCATCTGCAAACAGGTTCTTTCCAAGAGCGTCGCACAGAGACATATTGATATGCATACCAGATCCATTGACCCCCTCCTTGGGCTTGGGCATAAAAGTGGCGTGAAGTCCGTGGCGCTTTGCAATGGTCTTGGCCGCCATCTTAAAGGTCATAATGTGATCCGCTGCCTTCAGGGCATCTGTATACTGCAGATCAATCTCATGCTGGCCCGGAGCGATCTCATGATGGCTGGCTTCCACCTCAAATCCCATCTCCTCCAGGGTCAGCACAATATCCCTGCGTACATTTTCTCCCAGATCAATGGGAGATACGTCAAAATATCCGGCCCGCTCGTGGGTCTCTGTTGTAGGGCACCCCTCTTCATCGGCGTGAAAAAGGAAAAACTCACACTCCGGCCCCACCTGGAACACATACCCCATATCCGCCGCCCGTTTGACAGCCCGCTTCAGCACATAGCGGGGATCCCCCTTAAATGGTGTGCCGTCAGGATTGTACACGTCGCAGATCAGCCTTGCCACTCTGCCCTGCTGAGGTCTCCATGGAAAGATCTCAAAGGTGTTCAGATCCGGATGAAGGTACATATCCGACTCATCGATCCGCACAAAGCCCTCAATGGCGGAACCATCAAACATACACCGGTTATCCAGGGCCTTCGCCAGCTGTCCGGCCGTGACCGCCACATTTTTAAGCATCCCGAAAATATCCGTAAACTGAAGACGTATAAACTCCACATCCTCCTCTTCCACTATACGGATAATGTCATCTCTGCTGTATTTGCTCATCATTCAACCGTCCTCTCCTGAACAATCCGGCCAAAATAAAACCCGCCGGATCCTTTTATGCAGCAAACCCGCTCTGTGCGGCGGGTGCGCCGCCGTAAATGCATCAGAGCGGGGATCTGTCCTGATACCCCGCTCTGCCTCTGCCTGTATCTATAAAAAAATATAAACGCAGTTTTTTTATTTGTCAAGCGCCCTGAGCTGCTCTGTAAAATGATTTCCCAGTTTTATGCTGCCTACATAGCCCACATCTCCGGTCATAAGAACCGTTGCGTCCTCCCGGATCTCAAGTTCCAGCGTGCCTCCCGGCATCTGCACGATCATCTTCGGATCCGTCAGGCCCAGACGGTAAGCCGCAGCTGCAGCCGCACAGCAGCCGCTTCCAGAAGCCAGGGTATATCCGGCTCCCCGCTCATAAACCTCGGTCTGGATATGGGTTCGGTCCAGAACCTTCATGATCTGTGTATTTATCTTTTCCGGGAACTGCCTTGCGCTCTCAGAATACTTTCCAATGCGGCATACCAGTTCCTTTGATATCTCATCCATCAGGATCACCAGATGGGGATTCCCCACCGACAGACAGGTCACAGGATAGGGGATGCGGCCAAATACCATCGTCTCGTTGATGATCTCTCTTCTTGGCCCGGCCACCGGCACCTCATCGCTCCAGAAGGACGCCTTTCCCATAGATGCCTTTAGACGGGTTCCCTCCTCGTTGAGATAATGGATATCAATGTCCCCTCCCTGAGAATGGATGGAAAAATCCTTCTTCTGTACATAGCCTGCATCCTTTAAATATGCGCCGAAAATACGCACGCCGTTGCCGCTGTTTTGTGTCTGGCTTCCATCTGAATTCCAGATGATCATGGAAATCCGATCCCCCTCCAGCACCGGGCCTTCCAGCACTCCGTCTGCCCCTACGCCAAAATTCCGGTTGCACAGAAACTGCACTCTCGCCGGAGTCAGTTTCAGCTTATTCTTGTTAGGATCATATACCAGATAATCATTTCCCAGTCCGTGATATTTCTCAATCGTCAGTCTCATTGTCCTGCACTCGCTTTCTCCGCAGCAATCCCTGCGAACCTTTACCGTTTTTTGCTGATTCTATTTTACCAGGCATTATTTTATAATCATATTAAATTTATGCTGTATTATATTGCAAATAATGCTATATTATAAGAAATACATGAAACAACAGGAGGAATACTGCCATGAACCCCAGCCAAACCGCTCCAGCCCCCGGCGCAGCCCCTGTTCGCGGCTATCTTCATGAGGATTTCCGTCTCTTTCACTTAAAAGATCTTGGAAAAGGCCCTTATGAATACCATTACCATGACTTTTTAAAGATAATGATTCTGATAGAAGGAAAGGTTCGCTACACCATCGAGGGGCGCTCCTACGATCTGGCTCCCTGGGATATTGTCCTGGTAGATCGGGGACAGATCCACCGGCCTGATCCGGATCCCCGGATTCCCTACGAACGTATCCTGCTTTACCTGTCCCCTGTTTTTCTCTCCCCTTCAAAGGGGGAGGAAAACGACCTCTCCCTCTGTTTTCGCACCGCCCAGTACCGCCACTCCCAGGCACTCCGTTTTCATGAAAAGGAGCGGCTTCCCCTCATCTCCCTTATCAATCAGCTGGAGCAGGCCCAAACAACCGAAAAGGAGGCCTTTGCCTCCTCTCTTTTGTCGCGCCTGCTCTGTCTGGAATTTCTTATCCGTTTAAACCGTGCCTGCCTCACTCCCGCTGCCAGCTATCTCACCACCGGCGCTCTGGATTACCGGATTTCCGGCCTCTTATCCTATATCAGCGATCATCTGGATGAGCCGCTCTCGATCTCGCACCTGTCTGCCGTATGCAGCCTGAGTCCCTACCATATGATGCGGGTATTTAAGGAGGCCACCGGCTTCACAATCGGTAACTATATTACCCAAAAGCGGCTGGCAAAGGCCAGGGAGCTTCTGTCCTTGGGTGTAAATGCCACAACCGCCTGCTACCAGTGCGGCTTTCAGAACTACTCCACCTTTCTGCGGGCCTACAAACGCCGCTATAAAAGCCTGCCCAAAAACGGCTGGCCAGGATAGCCCTGCTTTTGCCGGCCCTATTCCTCTACAATCTTATAACCGTTTCTCTGCGCCTTTTTCACCTCATAAAGAGCCTTATCCGCAGTTTCGTACAATTTTTCCAGGCTGGCCCCCTTATCCGTAACAACGATTCCAATCGAAGCGCTGACCGTTACACGCACGCCGTCCTTTTCATAGGTCTTTTCCAAAACCTCTGTCAGCTTCTCTCCAATCGTACGGGCTGCCTCTGCATCCTTAATATCCGCAAAAAACAGGACAAACTCGTCTCCGCCCATCCGACAGGCCAGATCTTCACTGCGTATCACCGTATTCATAACTGCAGCCGCTTCAAAAAGCACCCTGTCTCCGGCCGGATGGCCCAGCTGATCGTTGACCTCTTTAAAATGATCCAGATCCAGGCACATAAACGCAACCTTTGCCCCTGGAATTCTCCTGTCCTGCATATGCGCATTCACCGCCTGCTCAAAGCCCCGTCGGTTATAAAGCCCCGTCAGGGCATCCCGGCCCGCCTTCTGGCGTATGTGCTCCATCTCCTCCCACCACTGGTTAAAATCTTCAATAAATCCGATCGTATCTCCAGAGTAGGCCTCCCACAGATAGATTCGTTTCCATCCCCACGTTCTTCCAAGTCTCATCCGAATTTCCACCGGATCGTGCTTTTTGCCTGCCTTGATCGATTCATACAAATGCTTATATGTATCCAGATCTGTTTCCTTAATCATATCTAAGTCCAGCATATGCTTGGGACTAAAAAGTTCCGCCTCAATCTCCTCTTCCTGGTGCTCCTCATCATTATGATAGATGATAAATGTATTTTTCCCCTTATCATATATAAAGACAAGCGCTTTGATATTCATCTGGATCACAGAAAAGATCCTGTTTTTCATCTCAAGCTCCCGGTTCTTTTCTCTGATATTCAGATACACCAGGCGGGCTGCCGCCACGATCACTGCGATCACGAATACCATAAACACACCCAGGCAGGCCATCAGCACCGCCGACGCTCTTTCTATGGATTGAACATAGCCGGATAATTCCTCCTCTGCCAGAACGGAAAAGATGTACCAGTGATTGATTCCCAGAGGCGCATAATTGACATATCTTGCTTTTCCATCTACCTCAAACCAGAAATTTCCGCTCTTGCAGTGATCCATATTACTGCGTATCTCTTCCACGGTTGTATTTCCGTACAGATCGTACTGGTCCAGCTCATCCCACAATGAACAATCCTGTGAAAGTACATACTGATTCGAGGAATGGGTAATATAGTTCCCATTGGTATCTATAATATGAAAATACCGGTAGGTCGTGTTGTCTATATTCACCCCGCGCGCCAGCTCCGCCACCGGATACCTGCCCCAGACAGCGCCGACCAGCTGCTCACCCTGGTAAAAGGGCACAGCCATAATAATCTCCCGTTCGTTTATCTCTTCTCCGTCAATCTGAATATTTGAAATATAATACTCCTGGTTCCTTATAATTTCTCCAAACGCTTCATTATCAATCCTGTCACAGGTATCTCCGGGTGAAAACTCGTCAAAATACGCAAGACCAATTTTATCAAACTTCTCATTCGCTCCCACCTCACTCAAAAAATTCTGCGTCTCCTCCGGCGATGCCTTCCCCTTCAGTTCCAGCCCCTCATTTATATTCTCCAGCACATGAATCCCCTGCATCAGTTCCTCATAAACGCCGTTTGCAATATAATTGGAGGTTTCATCGATCTGTTCCATATCCTTTTGCAGTATCTGATCATAAATGCTGTCATGGTACCAGAAAAACGCTCCTGTCAGAAAGCATCCCCCCGCAAAAAATGCCGCTGCAAAATACAGGCACCACCGTTTCCAAATTTTATCACTGTTGTTTTTCATATCTCGCTCCGGATGTTTGGATCTTTCTACACCTTGTCTACGGATGGTATTCTAGCATAGTTTATCCGTGTTGAAAATGGTGTAACGAAATTTTAACGGGGATTTTTCTGTTACAAAATAAGCCGCTGCAAAACCTCCGCCGTTCCAGCGTATGATTTTGCAGCAGCTTATGTGTTTGCACAGGCTCCTGTCCTGTTTCACATTTGTACTTATTCTGGAAGATCCGTTTCCTCCAGGCCCGCATTTTCAGCCGTATCCTCCGGCTGGGCGGCGGCCTGTATGTCCCCGGTGCCTTCTTCTGCTTCTGACTGTCCTTCCAAATGCTCCGTATCCGGCAGTCCGTTCTCCTCTTCCTTTTTCTCCTCCGGCTCCGGGATTCCCTTCACTTCGCGGAAGATCTTCATAAATTCCTTGCCCGTGATTGTTTCCTTCTCGATCAGGAAAGCGGCGATCTGATCCATGGCATCGCGATTCTCACTCAGCAGGTGCTTGGCGGCCTCATAGGCATCTTTTAATACCTTCATGACCTCATTATCAATCTCAGCCGCTGTAGCGTCTCCGCAGTTTAACACGCTCCGGCCGCTCAGATACTGATTCTCCTGGCTTTCCAGGGCCATCAGACCAAATTTCTTTGACATACCATACTGAGTCACCATGGCTCTTGCCAGTTTAGTGGCCTGCTGGATATCGTTGGACGCTCCGGTGGTAACTGTCTCAAAAACAATCTCCTCTGCCGCACGGCCGCCCATCAGTTCTACCAGGCGTGCCTCCAGCTCCTTCTTGGTATTTAAGAATTTCTCCTCCTCAGGCACGTTCATTACATACCCCAGGGCTCCCATTGTTCGCGGAACAATGGTAATCTTCTGAACAGGCTCAGAGTGCTTCTGCAAAGCGCTTACCAGAGCGTGCCCCACCTCATGGTAAGATACGATTCGGCGCTCTTCCTTGCTCATAATCCGGTCCTTCTTCTCTTTACCGACCAGAACCACCTCTACCGCCTCAAACAGATCCTTCTGAGAAACGGCGCTTCTTCCATTTTTAACAGCATTGATGGCTGCCTCGTTCATCATATTTGCCAGATCTGCGCCCACAGCGCCTGAGGTAGCCAGAGCAATCTCCTTAAAATCCACTGTCTCGTCTAACAGCACTTCCTTGGAATGTACCTTTAAAATGTTGATACGTCCATTCAAATCCGGCTTGTCCACTACCACCCGGCGGTCAAAACGTCCGGGACGAAGCAGGGCGGGATCCAGGATCTCAGGCCGGTTGGTAGCGCCTAATACCAGAAGGCCCTTGGTAGAATCAAAGCCGTCCATCTCGGACAGAAGCTGGTTTAAGGTCTGCTCCCTCTCATCGTTTCCGCCCATACGGCTGTCGCGGCTGCGGCCGATAGCGTCGATCTCGTCGATAAAAATAATACAGGGTGCATTTTCCGTAGCGTTCTTAAACAGATCACGGACACGTGAAGCGCCCACGCCGACGAACATTTCCACAAAGTCAGAACCGGACAGGGAATAAAACGGCACATGGGCCTCGCCTGCCACTGCCTTTGCAAGGAGTGTCTTACCGGTTCCCGGAGGGCCTACTAAAAGAGCGCCCTTTGGAAGCTTAGCACCGATCTTTGTATATTTGCCGGGATTGTGAAGGAAGTCTACGATCTCAGTCAGAGACTCCTTGGCCTCGTCCTCGCCGGCCACATCCTTGAAAGTAATGCCCGTCTCCTTCTGGACATACATCTTGGCGTTGCTCTTGCCTACCCCCATGATGCCGCCTCCGCCCATACGCTTCATGGTGAAGTTCATAAGGAATAAGAGGAACAGGAAGGGAACCGCATAATTCAGCACTGCGATCAGCAGCGCGTTAGGATTGCCGTTCTCCCGGTTCGTTACCACATGATTCTGCAATATACGGTCTACAAACTGGTAATCTCCTTCCAGCCGGACTACATAGTATTTCATCTGCTGGGAATACTCTGTGGCCTCCGGCTTTGGCTTTACGTCAATGACAGAATTTCCTACCTTAATGGATTCTACCTTTCCGGCTTCCACCATCTCCACGAACTCATTATAGGAGAGTTCCTGACGCTGGCGGGACTCTACGGCAGAGTTCATCCAGCCCACAATAAGGAAGGTCAGCAGAGCGGCCACCACCAGCATGGCGATGGTCTGCCAGTTGCTGTTCATATTCTGGTTTTGCTTGTTGTTATTATCCATACGTTGTTATTTCTCCCTCTGAATGAGCCACCCTAACACGCAAAAAGCGTGCCAAAACTCATTCTTTTCTATTATAGTGGCAGTCCTGCCATAAATCAAGGCGCAGAAGTATAAAATTTCCCTTAAGACGGACACACTTTATATTATTAGTTTTTTTCTCACTTTAGCAAAAGGTTCTGGATTTCTCATTTAATGAGATGTATAATGGATCAGTTATTTTTATCCCCACACTATAAGAAAAGAAACATAAAAAGGAGGTTCCCCATTATGCCAGTAAAATACGTTTTTGTTACGGGCGGTGTTGTTTCCGGACTGGGAAAAGGAATTACGGCAGCTTCCCTTGGCCGTCTGCTGAAGGCCAGAGGCTACAAAGTGACCATGCAGAAATTCGACCCCTACATCAACATTGACCCCGGCACCATGAATCCGGTTCAGCACGGCGAAGTCTTTGTCACCGATGACGGTGCGGAGACCGATCTTGACCTGGGCCATTATGAACGTTTCATTGACGAAAGCCTTACAAAAAACTCCAACGTAACCACAGGAAAGGTCTACTGGACCGTCCTGCAGAAGGAACGTCGGGGAGACTTCGGCGGAGGCACTGTCCAGGTGATCCCCCACATCACCAATGAGATCAAGAGCCGTTTCCACCGCAACTACAATGATAATGAGACAGAGATCGCCATTATCGAGGTGGGAGGCACAGTAGGCGATATCGAAAGCCAGCCTTTCCTGGAAGCGATCCGCCAGTTTCAGCATGATGTAGGCCCCAAAAACACCTGTCTGATCCATGTGACCCTGATCCCCTATCTGAAAGCATCCGAGGAGCTTAAGACAAAGCCCACCCAGGCCAGCGTAAAGGATCTCCAGTCCATGGGAATCCAGCCGGACATTCTGGTGTGCCGCTCGGAACATCCCCTGGATGATGCAATCAAGAACAAGATTGCCCTGTTCTGCAACGTTCCCCCTACTCATGTGCTGCAGAATCTGGATGTGGACGTCCTCTATGAAGTACCCCTTGTGATGGAGGAGGAACATCTGGCCCAGGTTGCCTGCGAATGTCTGGATCTGCCCTGCCCTGAGCCGGATCTCACAGAATGGCGCTCCATGATCAATGACTGGAAGCATCCTGAAAAAGAGGTAACCGTGGCATTGGTTGGAAAATATATCCAGCTTCACGACGCCTATATCTCTGTTGTTGAAGCCTTAAAGCACGGTGCAGTAGCCAACCACGCCCAGGTCCATATCAAATGGGTGGATTCTGAGACCGTTACTCCCGAAAACGCGGCTCAGCTCCTGGGCGGCGTATCCGGTATCCTGGTTCCCGGCGGTTTCGGCGACCGCGGCATTGAAGGCAAGATCAACGCTATCCGGTATGCAAGGGAACACCAGATCCCCTTCCTTGGCCTCTGCCTGGGAATGCAGCTTTCTATTGTAGAGTTTGCCAGAAACGTCCTTGGCTTAAAGGACGCACACAGTGCAGAGCTGGATCCGTCTACCTCTCATCCAGTGATCCATCTTATGCCCGATCAGGACGGCATCGAGGATATCGGCGGAACCCTGCGCCTTGGCTCATACCCCTGTATCCTGGATCAGACCTCCCGTTCCTATGCCCTCTATGGTGAAAAGACCATCCACGAGCGTCACAGACACCGCTACGAAGTCAACAATGATTACCGACGCCTTCTCACCGAAAACGGAATGCTGCTCTCCGGTCTCTCACCGGACAACCGAATCGTGGAAATGGTGGAACTGCCGGATCACCCCTGGTTCATCGGCACCCAGGCGCATCCTGAGCTAAAATCCCGCCCAAACCGCCCCCATCCTCTGTTCCAGGGCTTTATTGGGGCCGCCTTAAAACAACAGGATCAATAAAAATCACCGGCCGCAGACATCTGCGCCTTCTATAACAAATACCCGGCATGGATATGGTTAGCGGCTCCATCCGGGTATTTCTTCTTTTCCTCTCATCGTTCCGTTTTTCATACAGTTTTTCACAATTCTCCATTTTTTCCATGATTTTTCAGCTGCAGTTTTACATAAAAATCCGTATTTTTCCCACACTATCTACCGTACTCCCACACAGTATTTTCGGAGTATCCAACATCTCACTCACAAAAAGGAGGCCGCTTTATGAACCGCACCAGTCACCACCCCGATAAAGATGTTTCCCCCGACGTTTCCGGACAGGAGCTTTTCTTCCCGGCTCATAAAAACAACTATGACATCGACATCCAGGCCTGTTCTTCCACGGACTGCACCGGACTGATCCCCTCTCTTCCCCAGGATGAGGCAGAATGTGAGGCCTACGAAGCTTTGTATCCCTATCTTACAAAGGCCCGTTGATTCCCGTGTGTTTTCCCCGCGCAAAAGCGCCGGAAAACGGATCTGCTTCCAGCAAATGCTGTCAGTCAGCTCCGTCCTCCGGCGCTTTTAGCATATCTTTTGTCTCCTACACGCTTTCACGCATAAACCGTCCCAAAAACTCCCTGGTCTGGTGCTCCCTGGGCGCGCCGAAAATCTGATCCGGCGCTCCCTCTTCCACGATAACGCCTCCGGCCATAAATACAACATGGTTTGAAACGTCTCTGGCAAAAGCCATCTCATGGGTAACGATAATCATGGTCAGTCCCTCAGAGGCCAGCTTTCTCATAACCTCCAGTACCTCGCCTACCATCTGAGGATCCAGCGCGGAGGTTGGCTCGTCAAACAGCAGAAGCTCCGGTTCCATAGCCAGCGCCCTTGCAATGGCTACTCTCTGTTTCTGGCCGCCGGAGAGCTGCTTCGGCTTGGCATTGATATAAGGAGCCATCCCAACTTTTTCCAGATAATAGAGAGCATTTTTTTTCGCTTCCTCTTTCTCCTTCTTAAGAACTCTGGTCTGCCCTACAACACAGTTCTGCAGCACTGTCATGTTGTTAAAAAGGTTAAAGCTCTGAAATACCATTCCTACCTTGGAGCGGTACTTTGCGGCATTTACCTTTGCACCCGCAATATTATTGCCGTGATACATGATCTCCCCGGTGGTAGGCGTTTCCAGCAGGTTTAAACAGCGCAGCAGGGTGGACTTTCCAGAGCCGGATGCTCCGATGATGCAGGTCACATCCCCTGTATTTACCGTAAAATCAATATCCTTTAAGACCAGATTCGTTCCAAAGGTCTTGCTCAAATGGCGGATCTCCAGTATCTTCTCGCTCATTACGCATCCTCCTTCTTATCTTTGTCGTCGGGATAACGGTACATACCGCTGGTATATGCCAGGGTATCCGTGGTAGCCAGGTCAAAATTATCCGCTCCGTCCATCTTCTTTTCCCACAGGCGCAGCAGTCTTGAACAGGTAAAGGTCATGATAAAGTACATGATCATGGTGATGGTATAGGTCTCAAAGTTCATATAAAGTGCCCCTGCGGCTGCCTTTGTCTTATAAAGCAGCTCTGCCACGCCGATCACTGACAGAACGCAGCTGTCCTTTATGTTGATAATCAGGTTATTGCCGATCTGAGGCATCAGATTGCGCAGCGCCTGGGGCAGGATCACATACAGCATGGTCTGTACATGGGTCATGCCGATGGACATGGCACCCTCGGTCTGTCCCTTGTCAATGGAAAGGATACCGCCGCGCACCGTCTCCGCCATATAGGCGCCTGTATTGATGGACAGGATGAAATACGCCGCCTGGATAATGGAGCTGTTGATATTTAACAGAGGCATCAGTCCATAGTAAATAAACATGGCCTGAGCCATCATGGGCGTACCCCTGAAAAATTCCACATAGGCATTTAAAATAAACTTAACTGCCCACAGTACGCCCCGCTTTACGGGGTTATCCCTCCGGCCGGAGGGTATGGTCTGAATAATACCCACTGCGAAGCCGATGATGCAGCCCGCGATGGTACCTACCAGGGCTATCTTTAAGCTGACGCCTGCACCCTGGAGCATAGACACACCATAACGGTTAAATACGGCCATCACACGGCCGAAAAAATCTGTTGGCATAATGTTCTCCTTACTGATATAGCCGCCGGGAGCCCCCGGTCCGGATCCTTAGTTTGCGAGAGGCTGTGCGGAAATGGCCTCGTCCATCATCCTGGAAAAATCATCTTTTGTCATCTTGGACAGAACGCCGTCGATGGCCTCCTTAAGCTCAGTGTTGCCCTTCTTTAAAGAGATGCCGATATTGATATCCTCATCTGTTACCTGGAAATCATTCTCACCGCCGCCAAATTCAAGAAGCCTGAAATTAGGATAAGCGATCAGGGCGCCCTTGCCGGTAGGCTGATCCGTCACCACAAGATCACACTTATCTGCGTTTAAGGACATCAGCATATCAGGCGCGCTGGCCGTTGCCGCCAGGATGTTTGCATCCTTGATCTGAGGCAGGCAGGTATTATACCAGATAGTGCTCTGCTGAGAGGTGCAGGTCGCTCCTGCAAGATCAGCCACACTCTTTGCATTCTCATACTTGCTGCCTTCCTTTACCAGGGTAACGATGGTTGCATAATAATAAGGCTCTGTAAAGTCTACTGCCTGCAGACGGTCCTGAGTAATGGACTGGCCTGCGATGACACAGTCTACCTGGCCGGTGGTAACCGCCGGAATCAGAGAGTCCCAGTCCAGACGGACGATCTCAAGGTTGTAGCCTAACTCCTCACAGATCTTCTTAGCCATCATTACGTCATATCCATACGCATATTCATTGCTGTCAGCGATGGGAACCGCACCGTTGGAATCATCCGGCTGTGTCCAGTTATAAGGTGCGTAGGCACACTCCATGGCTACCTTTAAGGTCTTTTTTTCACCGGAAGCTCCATCCTGCGCCTTTGCCCCATCTCCTGCCGCCTCTGTTTTAGATGTATCTGCTGTATTTGCACTGCCGCATCCGGTCAGCACTCCGGCTGCCAAAATACCTGCCGCCGCAAGGCTCATCACTTTCTTTACATTCTTCTTCATAATGTTCTCTCCTCTTTGTCATCTTTTCCTGCCGCACACACCCGGCTTTTTTGACCTGAACTGGGCTCACAGCCGTCGGGAGAATACCGCCGTTTCACGAAAAAAGCCACACCTATCCCTGCAGGTATGACTTCATTGTCGCGGAATTCTTATACGTTCACGTCTATGCGCTGATACAGACTTATGCTGTACCGACAGCTTTTCCTGCCTAGTATAGCATAAGTCTGTTTGTTTTCCAAGACCTTATTTCACATTTTCAGCCGGCATTTTTGCCCGTTTTCCCTTATGGCGGTTTATTTTTACTTTATTCTCCGTTTTTCTCTGCGGTCTCCGTTTTTTTAGCCGCCTCCATTTTCCGCTCCAGCAGCGCCTGCATCTTCTCCCCATACGCATCATCCATGGGAATCTGGTTTCCTTCCTCATCCACCTCTACGGCAAAAAGGAAGGTTCTTGCATCATTGATCTCATAGCTGCAGGTTACCAGTGTGAAAATGTTTCTTGCGGGATAGGCTATTTCTTCCTTATAAGAGCAGGGAGCTGCCATCTCCTTTACAAAGGCGTCAAAGGACTCCTGAGACTTAAACGCCGTCTTGCGCACAATGGGCTCTGCAGGGCCATAGTAACAGGAGACAGCCTTTAGATGGATCTCACGACTGGGCGTATAGATACTGAAATACTGATGGGTTTTAAAATACTCGGGATCCTTATAGCGGTTAATGTCTTTGAACATACTTCCGTTCTTCATGTTATGGCCGTAAAGGATCTGATTGCGTCCCTCAAAATCCTTTTCACTCTCAAAGTCCAGATAGATAGTTCCGGCTGCGCTTTCTTTCCCGTAAAAGTCATGCTTTAAATAAAAGTCATTATCCGTTCCCTGGACAATCGGATAATCCACGTTCGTATCGGGAATGCGGATCCACCCTATGGTATCGGGATTTGACGCTGTAAGGGCAGCAAAATCAACGGGTGAAACGTATGGCTCTTCCTGAGGCTGCGTTTCTGTCTCCGGGGCGGATTCTGCGGGAGCTTCCGTGGTCTGTCTGGCCGCCTGTTCTGCCAGCTGCCTATACTCATCTTCTGTCCGTTTATTTTCCAGATACTGCCGGATCGTCATGGCGCCGCTTACCAGAAATACCGCAAGAAGGATGCACAGCAGTCCGATTTTAACTCTTCCTTTATTTTTATGTTCCTTATCTTTCACTCTGAATGGCTCCTTTCTGCCGGTTTCCTGCGCTGGTTACGCCGTACAGGCGTCCGGTTCCTCTCCCCCGTCTTTTTCCTGCCATTCACCCATATGTCCTACCGCTTCGTACATCAGAAGTAGCAGCTCCATAAAGCTTCTGAAATTCACCTGACGCCGTTTTTCCTTCCAGGTGACCGTTCCCTGCCAGGTAGCATTTTCCCTGAAAAGCACCCGAACCACAAAGGTCGCCCGACTGCCGTTTCCTACCGCCACCTGAAAGCTTCTGGGAAGAATAATCCGTTTTTGCATCTCCCCTTCAGGCATCGGATCAAGCATCCATGATATTTCCTCTTTCAAGTCAAATTCATTGATAAAGGTCCGGCGCTTTGGCAGAGCCGGATGAGATACGTCGCCTCCCATCTGGCAGCCCTCGCAGCTGCGCACCGTTATCTCGCACATCTTCTTTCCAAGGCCGCTGCCTAAAAGGCGTACCCCGCTTCCCAGAGTTTCCGCAAAAAAATCCATCAGTTCCATCAGACTGAGAAATGATGCACTTTTTTCTGTCCCGGACTGAACAATGACGCCCTGCCAGGTGGCATGGTATCTGTATTTTACATGAAGCATAAAATCTGCCTGCTTTCCTCTGCGCTCCGGTGAAAGGGAAGAATTTCCTGCCTCTTTAGTCTCCGCTTTGAAATCCCAGCGTTTTTTTCCTGTAAAATTTCTGTGGTCAACGCTCTTCATTGGATAATGTATTTCATCAAACAGCTTCTCCAGGATCAGGATCATCTCCGACAGACCGGTAAATGCGGTTCCCTCTTCTCTGCTGTCATGGTAAATCCTTCCTCTTAAAATACGGTTTTCAAATCCATCTGCCGCAATATGGACAACTCGATATGCGTTGGGCAGTAAGCCTGGTCCTGTAGTCAGCATCGTTTCACCCTTTCTTTGTTATTGTCATTTTTCTCCAGTATATCAGTGACTGGTTACAATTCGGTTACAAAACGGGATTGGACTTGATTTTTCTTCCTTTTCTTTCCTTTTGTGTCAGAAGAATATAGACATTTTTCTGATAAATGGTTATACTTGAGCTATATCAGTATGAAGGAGTTTTACAAATGATGCCGTCTGAATTTGACCTAAGTCCAACGATTTATGTACATACTCTGGGAGGATTCTCCGTCAAAGCCGGAGATAAAGAGATCAATGACAGCAGCAACCAATCCAAAAAGCCCTGGTCTCTGCTGGAATACCTTGTTGTTTTCCGTAAAAAAGAGATCAGCCCGGCCGAACTCATCCAGGTGATCTGGCCCGACGACCCCGGCGTCAATCCGGCCGGCGCCTTAAAGACTCTGATGTTCCGCTCCCGCAAGCTGTTAGAGCCTTTGGATCTCCCGCCCCAGAAACTGTTAGTCCAACAGCGCGGTACCTATTCCTGGACAAAAGAATATACCACCATTCTGGATATCGACGAGTTTGAAGCGATCTGTGCAAAAGTTCTAAACCAGAAGCTGTCCGATGAGGAAGCTCTGCCTTTATGTCTTGCCGGACTCGATCTGTATAAGGGCGACTTTCTCCCCAGGGCGGAGTACGAATCCTGGGTGATTCCTGTCAGTACCTATTATCACTCTCTGTATCAGAAACTGATGTATCATACCGTTAAGATCCTGTCAGCCAGAGAGGATTTTTCCCGGATCACCGCACTCTGCCAGACTGCGATCCGTATTGAGCCCTTTGACGAGGAACTGCGCTACCATCTGGTCTACTCGCTGTACCGGGACGGCCATACAAGACAGGCTCTGGAAGAATATAACAATACTCTTGATCTTTTTTACAGTGAGTTTTCCATCTCCCCATCGGAGCATTTCAAGGATCTTTATAAGGTGATCCGCGACGAGGAGCAGGGTATCAGCCTCAGCCTTGAACACATTCAGCGCTCTCTGGACGAAGAAAGCGCAAAAGGCGCCTTTTACTGTGAATATCCGGTGTTCCGCGATCTGTTTCAGCTGGAGCGGAGAGCTATTGAGCGTACCGGAGATTCCATCTATCTGTGTATGCTTACAGTAACCGGCCTGAACGGTCAGGTTCCAAAGACTCCGATTTTAAATAAAGCCATGGATCATCTGGAAGAATCCATCCGCAGTTCTCTGCGGTGCAGTGATGTGTTCACACGGTACAGCATCAGCCAGTATTTGATCCTTCTTCCCACCATCACCTCCGAGATGGGCGAGATGGTTTTGAAACGGATCATTTCCAATTTCCGTAAGATCTATAACCGCAAGGACCTGATGGTGGATTTCCGCCTGCAGCCCCTGCTGCCGAGGGTACGGCCGGAGCAATTTTAAGACCGGCCCCCTGTTTTCCATAAAAATATCCCGCCTGGAGACACAAAACACTCTCCCGGCGGGATATTTTTCATCTGAATCCGTTCTGAGACATTACGGCGTACACAGCACAGGGATTCCCTTATATACCAGTTCATACAGGGCTGCCGCCTTAGCCGGAGGCAGATTGACGCAGCCATGGCTGCCGTTTGTCCGATAGATAGTTCCCCCGAACTTTCCTCTCCAGGACGCATCGTGAAGGCCGATTCCTCCATTAAACGGCATCCAGTAATCCACATGGCTCTCATACTCGTAGGTACCGTCAGCCTGTTTCTTTCCCCTGAGGATCCGGTCTTTTTCCTTATACGTCAGGCTGTAAATGCCTGCGGGAGTAGTATAATCCTTTGAAACATTTCCCGTGACACAGGGAGCCTCCCATACAACCTGTCCATCCTTCACCATATATACATACTGATTTCCCAGATCTACTTCTACATAGGTGCTTCCCCAGTCGGCTCCCGTCCTGGAAGCGGCTGTCTGGCTGTAGATCGGTTCCCTGTCCGCAGCAGCTGCACCATCCTGCCAGGGAGAACCCGACTGAATCAGTTCAATCAGAGCCGCCGTCTCCTTTGCCTGATCGATCTTCCATCCGTAAGGTCCGGTGATCTGCGCCTGCCCTCCAGCTATCTTATTAACCGTCCTTGCGGTACCGGCGGTATCGTATTTTTCGGCCAGCCCCCTTACAAAGGCAGCCGCCTTCTCCTGATCCAGGGTTATTTTCCCATCGGATGCTCCGGTGATCCAGCTGGCTATGGTCTCACCGCTTAAAGTCTCGCCTGTTTCCCCGAACACATACCGCAGGCTCTTTTCCCTGCGGCTGTTCATCCCGTCGCAGAGAGCCTTCAGACTCTCATCCGTCTCCCACACGCCCACGGTCCGGTAGCAGCCCTCTGCCTCCAGGTCAATCTCCGTCTTTCCCGCCTTCACAGCTTCATTTATAACGGAAATCGTTTTCTCACGGTCTACGTCATTTCCCTGAACTGCAGGAATAATGGAAAATGGTTTTCCCTCCTCGTAGGCAGAAATCGAAGCGTCTCTTGTAACCGTAACACCGCTGTCATTTAACACAGAAAGCGCCCCAATTACCCCATCCAGCTTTTCCTGACTGTAGGAGGGCGCCAGGGTTACTGTGTGGGAATTGTCCACGGAAGGGCCGGTCTGTCTTCCGCTTTCATTCTGAGCATTCAAAATCTCATGGATATCCTCTGAAACAGATACCAGATAATCAATGTCCTTTCCCTGGATCACATCCTCTGTACCATCCTTTTTTCGGATTGACAGCTTATATTCGCCTGCATAAAAGCCCTGAATCCGCTCTTTTGCCTCTTCCGGCGTCAGGCCGCCTACGCCTACGCTGTTGATTTTCGTACCCGACACAAACCGTGCCGAGTCATCCTGGGCTCCCAGGGAGGAAAATACAAAAAGAGCCGACAACGAGAGAGCGGCCAGGAAAATAACGGATTTTTTTCTGCGCATAAAAATTCCTTTCTATCAATATCAAAACACATAATATTTAGCACCCTGTATCTTGATTCTATCATATTTTTTCAGAAATACATCTTACGAATCTTTACAATTTCGTAAAGAGGGAAATACATCTCAAGCAAAATGATATTCCCCTGTACCGGCCACGCTCATTGTCCCTGTAAAGAAAAAAAGAGACCCGCTTCGTCTGCAGATCTCTTTTGTTTCCTGTCAGTCAATGACCTTAACGCTGTCAATCACCGGCTGATTCTCCTTTGCAACCGTACCATTATTATCCTCTACCTGCGTATTCTCGCAGATCGCATCCACTACATCCATACCGTCCGTTACATAACCGAAGCAGGCATACTCGCCGTCCAGGAAGGGGCTGTCCTCATGTACAATGAAAAACTGGGAGCTGGCGCTGTCCTTCATCTGGGAACGTGCCATGGAAATAGCGCCTCTGGTGTGGGATAAGGGATTCTCCACACCGTTTGAGGAAAATTCTCCCTTAATCTCACGGTCAGAACCGCCCATTCCATTTCCTAATGGATCGCCGCCCTGTATCATAAAACCGCTGATGATCCGGTGGAAAGTCAGCCCGTCATAAAAACCGCTGTTTGCCAGATCAAGGAAATTGGCCACCGTAATAGGCGCGCTGTCACCGTCTAACTCCACTGAAATCGTGCCGTAATCCTTTACGTTGATCTCTACATGATGCTTTCCGGCCGCCGCTTCCAGATCCAGGCCATCCCCTGCATCCGCCCCGCTCTCCAGGGCGTCTGTCTGTGCACTGCTCTCTTTGCTCTCTGCTTTCGTATCTGTATCTGTTTTTCCTGTTTCCTTCGTCTCAGCCGCAGATGCTGTGGTCTGAGCTGCTGTATCCTTTGTTTCTTTTGTACCTGAGCATCCGGTCATAAGGGCCGCCGCTGTCACTGCCGCCAGGCAGACTGCCATCCATTTTTTCATAATATCTTCCTTTCCTTCTCTTGATCATCCATCAGAGACAACCACACCATTGTACCATCCAAAATACCGTCAAGTAAAGGACTTTATAAAAATATCACAATTCTAATGTAACGAATCAGCCATGGGGCAATTTGTACGAAGATATATGCGCAGCCATTACATTACTAATACTCACCTCTCACTGCAAAGCCGTGATCCATGGGGCCGCTGCCTTTTCCCAGATCAAGCCCTGCCGCAAGAGCGCCGGAAATATAGCGTTTGGCATGGTCTACTGCCTGTTCCAGTGCCATGCCCTTTGCCAAATTAGATGCGATGGCGCTGGAAAGGGTACAGCCGGTGCCGTGGGTATTTGGGTTGCTGATCCGGCGTCCAGCGAACCATTTTACAGCTGTGTCTTTTACCAGAAGGTCGTTTGCATCATTCACCCGATGCCCCCCCTTTAAAAGCACCCCGCAGTCATACGTTTCGGAAATGATCGTTGCCGCTTCTTCCATCTCTTTTTCAGACCGGATCGGACAGCCGGACAGAACCTCCGCCTCAGGTATATTGGGAGTCAAGAGAGCAGCAAGGGGAAAAAGCTCTGCCTTAAGCACCTCAATGGCATCCTCTCCGATGAGTTTTGCCCCGCTGGTAGACACCATCACAGGATCCACCACAATATTCTGTGCCCGGTAAAAGGTAAGACGGTCCGCAATCATTCGGATCAGTTTCCCCGATGCCACCATCCCTGTTTTCACAGCGTCCGGCCGGATATCCGTAAACACTGCATCCAGCTGTTTCTGCAGAAACTCCGGCGTCACCTCCATAATATCTGTTACTCCCGTGGTGTTCTGGGCCGTCAGAGCCGTGATGGCGCTCATACCGTAGACTCCGTTTGCCAGCATGGTCTTAAGATCCGCCTGGATGCCTGCACCTCCGCTGCTGTCGCTTCCGGCTATGGTTAACGCTGTTTTCATGTTCTGTATCTCCTCTCTGTGATCCGGGGATGAGGTACACCGTCTGTTTTCGTCCGCTCCCTACGTTGGCATTACCCAAATCAGGTTTCCGGGTCTAAGCGCTGTCAGCTTACTCTCAGCCCGCTTTACGCGAGCTCCCCTTTTTTACAATTCTTTATTATAAACCTCCTGCCGGAAAACGCAAGAGGGATAACCGGTATTTGCCAGTTATCCCTCTTTCATCATATCACATCAAATCCAGCCATATGCTGTCTCTGAATGTCTGTATTAGTTGTCGCTTAAAGCGGCCTGTGCTGCTGCCAGTCTTGCGATGGGAACGCGGAATGGTGAGCAGGATACATAGTCTAAGCCAATTCTGTGGCAGAACTCTACAGATGTAGGATCGCCGCCGTGCTCGCCGCAGATGCCAACGTGCATATCGGGACGAGTGCTCTTGCCTAACTTGATTGCCATCTCCATCAGCTTGCCTACGCCGGTCTGATCCAGCCTTGCAAACGGATCGTTCTCAAAGATTTTTGTGTCATAGTAAGCATTTAAGAACTTGCCGGCATCATCACGGGAGAAACCGTAGGTCATCTGGGTCAGGTCATTTGTACCGAAACAGAAAAACTCAGCCTCTTTTGCGATCTCGTCTGCAGTCAGGGCAGCTCTTGGGATCTCAATCATGGTGCCTACTTCATATTTTAAGTCAATACCGGAGGCTGCGATCTCAGCGTCAGCGGTTTCTACCACTACCTTCTTAACAAACTTTAGCTCCTTGATATCACAGATCAGAGGAATCATAATCTCAGGGCAAACATTCCAGTCTCCGTGAGCCTTCTTTACGTTGATCGCCGCACGGATCACTGCCCTTGTCTGCATCCTTGCAATCTCAGGATAGGTAACGGCCAGACGACAGCCGCGGTGACCCATCATGGGATTAAACTCATGAAGCGCGTCGCAGATGGCCTTAATTGCGGAAACGCTCTTGCCCTGTGCGTCAGCCAGCTTTTTGATATCCTCTTCCTCAGTGGGGACAAACTCATGCAGAGGCGGATCCAGGAAACGGATGGTAACAGGATTGCCTTCCAGCGCCTCGTACAGCTTCTCGAAATCTCCCTGCTGCTCAGGAAGGATCTTCTCAAGAGCGGCTTCTCTCTCTTCTACTGTCTCAGAGCAGATCATTTCGCGGAATGCGTCGATGCGGTTGCCCTCAAAGAACATATGCTCTGTACGGCAAAGTCCGATTCCCTCTGCGCCCAGCTCTCTTGCCTTTGCAGCGTCTCTTGGAGTATCTGCATTTGTACGCACTTTCAGTCTTCTGTATTTGTCAGCCCATGCCATAATACGGCCAAACTCGCCTGCGATGGTAGCGTCTACGGTAGGGATAACGCCGTCATAGATCTTGCCGGTGGAGCCGTCGATGGACAGCCAGTCACCCTCATGGTACTCTTTTCCGGCCAGAACAAACTTCTTATTTGCTTCATCCATAATAATCTCGGAACAGCCGGATACGCAGCAGGTGCCCATGCCGCGGGCAACTACGGCAGCGTGGCTGGTCATACCGCCGCGGACGGTCAGGATGCCCTGGGAAGCCTTCATTCCCTCGATATCTTCCGGGGAAGTTTCCAGACGTACTAATACGACCTTTTCGCCTCTTTCCTTCCACTCTTTTGCATCCTCCGCGGTGAATACGATCTTACCGCAGGCAGCACCCGGTGATGCCGCCAGAGCCTTTGCAACAGGCTCGGCCTTCTTTAATGCCTCTGCGTCAAACTGCGGGTGAAGCAGAGTGTCCAGATTGCGGGGATCGATCATCTGAACGGCCTTCTTCTCATCGATCATACCCTCGTCTACCAGATCACAGGCAATCTTTAATGCAGCCTTTGCAGTTCTCTTGCCGTTTCTGGTCTGCAGCATATAGAGTTTCTTATCCTCAATGGTAAACTCCATATCCTGCATATCTCTGTAGTGGTCCTCCAGGGTATGGCAGATGCCAACGAACTGCTCATAAACCTCCGGCATAACTTCCTTTAACTGGTCAATCTTCTGAGGGGTGCGCACACCGGCCACTACGTCCTCGCCCTGTGCGTTCATTAAAAACTCGCCCATCAGGTGCTTTTCACCGGTTGCGGGGTCACGGGTAAATGCAACACCGGTACCGGAGGTCTCGCCCATATTTCCGAATGCCATCATCTGTACGTTTACAGCCGTACCCCAGGAGTAGGGGATATCATTGTCGCGGCGGTATACGTTTGCCCTTGGATTGTCCCAGGAACGGAATACAGCCTTGATGGCCTCCATCAGCTGCTCCTTGGGATCGGTGGGGAAATCCTTTCCGATCTTCTCTTTATATTCAGCCTTAAACTGCTCTGCCAGCCTGTGGAGATCCTCAGCGGTCAGCTCTACATCCTGAGTTACGCCCTTTTCAGCCTTCATCCTGTCAATGAGCTCTTCAAAATATTTCTTGCCGACTTCCATAACAACGTCGGAGAACATCTGGATAAATCTTCTGTAGCAGTCCCATGCCCAGCGCGGATTGCCGGACTTTGCAGCCAAAACCTCAACTACTTCCTCATTCAAGCCCAGGTTTAAGATGGTGTCCATCATACCCGGCATGGAAGCTCTTGCACCGGAACGTACGGAAACTAACAGAGGATTTTCTTTGTCGCCGAACTTCTTGCCGGTGATCTCCTCCATCTTGCCGATATGCTCCATGATCTGACCCATGATCTCATCATTGATCTTTCTGCCATCTTCGTAATACTGAGTGCAGGCCTCCGTTGTAATTGTAAATCCCTGTGGAACAGGTAACCCCAGATTTGTCATTTCCGCAAGGTTCGCGCCCTTACCGCCTAACAGGTTTCTCATGGTCGCGTTGCCTTCGCTGAATAAATAAACCCACTTTGTTGCCATAAGTTTTTCCTCCTCATTCTGGCAGATCTGATCACAGTTTCTGCCGCTCTCTGACCGGGCATACCGGATGTCTCCTCTGCCCGCCCATCAGACGGAACCAATGATTCTCCTTTATCCGTCCATCTCGTTTATTATATCACAAACTTTTGGGGAGTAAAGGCTTTTATAACCATTTTTTTGAAAAAATTGGTTATTTTACAGTAAAATCGCTTGTAAGCCCTTTCATTTTCTGTCATTTTCGTATATTCATTTCTTGTTCGCATTTACGAACTGCCAATTTTGTAGTAACTATTACTAAATTTATTATTCCTGGCCACACTGAGATATATACTTATAGGCGGGTGTCTATATAAAATAAGATTTCCCTGTAAATACAAGGAAATCTCATTGTCAAAAGCATATATTAAACTTTAAACCGGTACCCCACTCCCCAAATCGTCTCAATATACTGCGGCTTGGCGGTGTTGAACTCGATCTTTTCCCGGATTTTCTTAATGTGGACTGTGACCGTTGCGATATCGCCGATGGATTCCATATCCCAGATCTTGCTGAAAAGCTCCTCTTTGGTGAATACATGATTGGGATTCTGGGCAAGGAAGGTCAAAAGATCAAATTCCTTGGTAGTAAAGGTCTTTTCTTCCCCGCTTACCCATACGCGGCGGGCGGTCTTGTCAATCTTGAGTCCGCGTATTTCGATAATCTCGTTCACTGGCTGACCGCTGCCGATCAGGCGCTCATAGCGGGCCATATGTGCCTTTACTCTTGCCACCATCTCGCTGGGGCTGAAGGGCTTTGTAATGTAATCATCGGCGCCAAGGCCCAGCCCCCGGATCTTGTCAATATCCTCTTTTTTTGCAGAAACCATGATAATAGGGGTATTTTTTATCTCCCTCACCCGCCTGCATATCTCAAAACCATCGGTTCCCGGCAGCATCAGATCCAAAATCAGGAGGTCATAATCTTCCTTCAGGGCACGATCCAAACCATCTGTGCCGTTATTTTCGATCTCAACCTCAAATCCTGACAGTTCCAGATAGTCTTTCTCAAGCTCTGCAATGCTTTCCTCATCCTCTACGATCAGTATCTTGCTCATTCCTGTATAACCTCCTGATATTTTCTTAAAACAAAATGAATCTCCGTTCCGATGCCTTCTTTGCTGGTGGCCCAGATCCGTCCTCCATGATCCTCTACAATCTTGCGCACAATCGACAGGCCGATGCCGCTGCCGCCCTGAGAGGAATTGCGGGAGGAATCTGTGCGGTAGAACCGGTCAAATATATTAGGCAGGTCCTTAGCGGCAATGCCTTTTCCATTATCCTCAATCTCGATCTGGATGAAGTCTCCCACATCCTTGATGCGGATATTGATGATTCCCTTTTTCTTGTCCAGATATTTGACCGAATTGCTGATAATATTGTTGATGACGCGCTTCATCTGCTCTGCGTCAGCAATGACTGTCACGTCCTCATCCACATAGTTGAAATACCCCAGTTCAATGCCCCGCGCCTCCATATCCAGTCCCACTTCATCCACGCAGTCCTTAAAATACTGGGACACGTTGATCTTGGAGAATGTATATGGTATCTTGTTGGTATCGATTTTTGAGTAAAAGGTCAGCTCGTCAATAAGGCGGTCCATATCATTTGCCTTATTGTAAATGGTGCGGATGTATTTATCAAGCCGTTCCGGCGAGGAAGCCACGCCGTCTAAAATCCCCTCCACATAGCCCTTGATGGCTGTAATGGGCGTCTTTAAGTCGTGGGAAATATTGCTGATCAGTTCCTTACTTTCCTTATCATACTGTATCTTTTCCTCTGCATTCTCCTTTAAGCGGATGCGCATCTCCTCAAAATCCTGGCAGAGATGGCCAATCTCATCATCCGCGTCCACATCCAGGGTAAATTCCAGGTTGCCGTCCCGAATCTGCTTGGTTGCCTCCTGAAGCTTATTTAAGGGGCTTAAAATGGAACGGTAGACCCATACTGTAAGGGTAACTCCGGCCACTACCAGAATCATCACGCCTAAGAACATCATTTCCTTAACCATGGATCTGACCTCCGGCAAAAGATCATCTACATTGGAAACGATAAAGGCGCTGCCCTCGGCTCCGTCGGAAAACCGGAAATCCATCTGCTTGATAAGATGCTGGCTTTCGCCGTCCAGGTAAATACCGCCTTCCATCCCGCCCTTCATCACGTCGAAATCCGGCAGCTGGGAACACAGGGTATTCTCCTGAGATTCTTCACTGGCGCTGTTGGCTCCGTAGTAAATAATGGCATCATCCCGGCGGACGATCAGATAGGAATATTGCTCGTTCAGCTTCGCATTTACCTTATCAAGATATGCTTTATCCTCATAATTGTCCGGATTCTCATCCAGAGTCCTGCGAATCTCCTTCTGAGACTGCTTCGTCAGGCGATTAAAGACCTGGAGGGAGTTGCCGTTTAAAAGGTCTACCTGCTCCGTAAGGCCATATGCTTTTTTAAAGGATTTTTCCTGATAGTCACTGAGGGCCAGCACAGAAAAATAGATCATGATCAGCGGAAAAACGGTTATGATAATAAATGCCACTGCAAGACGTGTCTTTATCTTCACCTTCTTATCCTCCTTCCATGACGCCGCCCCCAGACAAACGCCTGCGGACAGCCGACGTATAACATAGTAAGTATACCATACTTCCCGCGGGCCGTTTATAAAATGATTCTAAACTTTTCTCCCCCTTCTGAACGATCCCCATCCGCCCGTATTCACGCCGGTTTGGGCCGTTGGTTCCCGGAATTTGTGCAAGACAGCGAAAAATACCCGGAGAAAAGCCATTTTAAGCGATTCTCCGGGTATTTTATATTCTTAGAAACGGAACTTATCTTCAAAATAAGCCTTTAATTCCGTAATCGGCACACGCACCTGCTCCATAGTGTCGCGGTCGCGCACGGTCACTGCCTGGTCATTCTCAGAATCAAAGTCATAGGTTACGCAGAACGGAGTACCGATCTCATCCTGCCTTCTGTAACGTTTTCCGATATTCCCTCTGTCATCAAATTCGCAGTTGTAATACTTTGACAGCTGAGCGTAGATCTTCTCCGCTCCTTCGTTCAGCTTCTTGGACAGAGGCAGGACGCCGATCTTAACAGGAGCCAGTGCGGGATGGAAGTGAAGAACGGTTCTTACGTCCCCCTCGCCAATCTCTTCCTCATCATAAGCCGCGCACAAAAAGGCCAGCGTCACGCGGTCTGCGCCAAGAGAAGGCTCAATCACGTATGGAATATATTTTTCCTTGCTCTCATCATCAAAGTAGGTCATATCCTGACCGGACACATTCTGATGCTGGGTCAGATCGTAATCCGTACGGTCCGCAATCCCCCAGAGTTCGCCCCAGCCAAAGGGGAACTTAAACTCCAGATCGGTCGTAGCCTTGCTGTAGAAACAAAGCTCCTCTGCGGAATGGTCTCTTGCCCGCATCTCATCGGGCTTAATTCCCAGTGTCTGAAGCCAGTCGATGCAGAACTGCTTCCAGTAGGCAAACCACTCCAGATCTGTGCCCGGCTTGCAGAAGAACTCCAATTCCATCTGCTCGAACTCTCTGGTACGGAAGGTGAAGTTTCCGGGAGTAATCTCATTTCTGAAGGACTTTCCGATTTGTCCGATTCCAAAGGGAACCTTCTTTCTGGAGGTTCTCTGAACGTTTTTGAAGTTTACAAAGATACCCTGAGCAGTCTCAGGTCTTAAGTATACCGTATTCTTTGCATCCTCGGTCACGCCCTGGAAGGTCTTAAACATCAGGTTGAACTGGCGGATATCAGTGAAGTCATGAGCGCCGCAGCTTGGACAGCAGATATGCTTTTCCTCAATGTATTTCATCATTTCTTCCTGAGACCAGCCGTCTACCGAGCCCTCTGTCTCAATGCCATGCTCTTCATTGTAGTCCTCGATGAGCTTATCTGCGCGGAAACGCTCTTTACACTGCTTACAGTCCATCAGAGGATCAGAGAAACCGCCCAGGTGGCCGCTGGCTACCCAGGTCTGGGAATTCATTAAGATCGCACAGTCCACACCTACGTTGTAGGGACTTTCCTGAACAAATTTCTGCCACCAGGCCTTCTTTACGTTATTTTTAAGCTCAACGCCCAGATTGCCGTAGTCCCAGGTGTTCGCAAGACCGCCGTAGATCTCGGAGCCAGGGTATACAAAACCTCTGTTCTTGGCAAGAGCTACGATTTTTTCCATTGTCTTTTCCATAGATCCATATCCTCTCTTTTTTATATTTATAAAACCCAGCGGTTCAGGAAGGCGGGAAAACCGGCGTTAAGTTCGCATATACGCATGATTTTGCGCCTGTTTTCACATCAAAGGAACCTCTGATGCTTCCTGAATGACAAAGGGCATTCAAGAAGCTGCCCTATCCCAAATCGCTGCTGTAAAACAATAAAAATCCCGTCGCCGGCATTATTCCAAAATAATATAGCTTACGCCGCCGGCCGCTGTTTTTACCGTCTTGTCATTCATAAGCTCACAGCCCTCGCTCACATACAGGATCCTGTTTTCCGTGGAAATGAGCCCCTGACCGGAAACCTTGACCGCCAGACCGCTTTCCTTTAAAATCCCCTCTGATAGAGCCTGCGGATCGGCTGTCTTTCCCTTTGCATCCATATAAGCCGTCTGTTTCACATCCGCCAGATCAGCCGCCGTCCCCGTCTCAATGGAAGTAAACGGCATGGATGTATCTCCTATCTCCCCGGAAAATTCCACCAGGCGGGAAGGCGTATCATATTCCGTCACCAGAACCGCCCGCCCGTCCTTCATGCTGACCTCGTCCAGGGCAACCGGCAGCGCCTCTGAACCATCCCTGTTTTCATAAGCCGCCTCTTTTCCCAATGACTGATTGAACTGGCTGATCTTTGCACCTGCAAAGTCCCTGAGTTCTTCTTCCTTATAGCTGCCTTCCCCGTACTCCTCTGTGGAAGTCCAGAAAACTGTTCCATCCTTTGCCACATAAAGGGTATTTTCCGTAAAGGAGCCCCTGTCTCCACCGGATCTGGCACAGCCGGTAAAAAGAGCGGCGCAGGCCGCAAGGAACAGGATTCCTCTCATGCTCTTATTCATATATCTTCCTTTCCTTCAGGCGTCTCCGGCGTCCGCGGGAGCGATATACCGCTTATTATATCTTCTGCCGGATATAATTTCAAGCCCCATTGCAAGTATTTGTGCCCAGACAGAGACCGCCTCTACCGGGTCATCATCTCCAGGATCTCCAGAGAGCGGAACACATGGCGGATGAAATATCGTCTGGCATTCTCCACCTCCCGCTCAAATTCAGCCTCTGCCTCCGGCTTGAGCACAAACGTGTACAGACTCCCCAGGGGAGAATACACTACAAACTCCCATGCATAGGCACAGGACTCTGACACCCTTCCCTCCGGCTTTTCCGTATATTCTCCGTTGATCACCATGGCCTTCAGTTCAAAAATGCGCCGGATCAGCCGGTTGGGGATGGCAGGCTTTAAAAGGGCCTTTAAGGTCTGGTATACCAGTGTGAGAAGCTCCGTGCCGTCCATGTTTTCCTGGGCCAGATAGGAAGCCATTTCCAGAAAATAGGCGCCATAGCAGGCTCCCTCCATATCAGCAGAGAGCTCGTCAAAGTAACTGGCCGGCCTGGCGCTCTGAAGGGTATAGGCGGAACGGCCCTCAAAGACAGTAAATGTTCCGAAAACAAAGGGCCTTGTCACAGCCATCAGAGGGTTTCCCGGCCTTCTGGCTCCATGAGCAAAGGCTATGATTTTTCCCCGCTCCCTGGTTAAAAGCACGACTCTCCGGTCCGCCTCCCCAAAGGCTGCTGAAAGCAGAACCATCCCCGTCACGCTAACCGCTTCTCTCACCGTTATGCTCTCCCCTTATACGTCCTTTTTGTCATAGCCGTAATTCTTCATATACAGCTCGCTGTCTCTCCACTCCTTGCGGACCTTCACCCAAAGCTGCAGATTCACCTTCATTTCCAGCATGGCTTCGATTTCTTTTCTGGCGTCGGTTCCGATTCTCTTTAACATGGATCCGCCCTTTCCAATGATGATGCCCTTGTGAGAATCCCGCTCGCAGACAATGCTGGCCTCAATATCCATGATTTTGTTTCCTCTCTCCCGCATCTTCTCAATGGTCACGGCAATGCCGTGAGGGATCTCATCATTTAAAAGGCGCAGCGCCTTCTCCCGAATCAGTTCTGACGCGATCTGGCGCATAGGCTGATCCGTCACGGTATCCTCATCATAGAACATGGGGCCGTAAGGCAGATACTTGAAAAGAAGATCCAGCAATAGATCCGTATTTTTCTCCTTCAGCGCGGAAAGAGGTACGATCTCCGCAAAATCGCAGACATCCTTATAGGCGTCTATGAAGGTAAGAATCTCCTCCTGCTTCTTTAATGTGTCAATCTTGTTGATCACCAGGATCACTGGGGTCTTTACCTTTGACAGCTGCTCTGCAATGTGGCGCTCACCGGCCCCGATGAAGGTGGTTGGTTCCACCAGCCAGAGGATCACATCCACCTCCTTTAAGGTGTGCTCCGCCACATCCACCATATATTCGCCAAGCTTGTTCTTTGCCTTGTGGATACCGGGGGTATCCAGAAAAATGATCTGACCTCTTTCATCTGTATATACGGTCTGGATCCGGTTGCGGGTCGTCTGAGGCTTGTCGGAGGTAATGGCAATCTTTTGTCCGATCAGGTGGTTCATCAGAGTGGATTTTCCCACATTCGGACGGCCGACCAGGGTCACAAAGCCTGATTTCTTCTGTACATTTTCTTCCATATCTGTCTGCTCCTGCTCTCGTTTCTGTGTTAGTGATAAAGGTTCTTCACTTCCCCGAAGAGTTCCTTTTCATTCATAATCTGCTGCTCGTTTCCAATGGCGCACAGAGCCCCTGTCTGCAGCGCGGCTTCTAACTGCTCTGCCAGTGCCCGGATATCCTCCTGGGTCACATCCAGGATCTGATCTCTCTCCTTCTGAACCATCTCATCTGTGATGCCGGACAGCCATGCCCCCAGATTTCTTGCCCCCTTTGCGGAAGGGTTCAAAGGCGCATCCAGTTCGCTGAAGGCTCCAATCACATATTTTGTCATATCCCGGTCATCAATAGAAAATGTTTTCAGATACTCCGGGATTCCCTCGTAGATTGCATTGGTTGCCCCCAGATTCGGATCACGGTAGGATACCAGCGTAGCATCCCCGTTTCGCCCAAAGCTGCTCATGCAGCCGTAGGCTCCGCCCTTTACTCTGAGATTCAGCCACAGATATTCATAGTTTAAGATCACCTTTAATACCTTAAACGCCCCGGTGTAGGGAAGTCCGGCAAAGGTGCCGCACCGCGCCATATAGTTGACCTGAGAGGCTGTCTTAAAGCCCTCGTTCATAAGCTGCGGCTGAAATTCATACGGATAACGTACTCCGTCTCCGGTCGGAAGGGACGCCTTAAAGGCTGCCAGTGCTCCCGGAAGCCGCTTATATCCCTGCTCATCTGCAGTGTAGCTGACGATCATATTTTCTGCGGTGAACAGCCGTGAGGCCACAGCCCTGAGCTTTCTGATCAGTTCTTTACGATATCCCTCTTCCTGACTGCAGCGTTTTACCACGTCTTCCAGAAACTGGTAAAATCCAATTCCGCTGGTGCGGTCATAGAAGGATGACAGGGGAGAATAATATGAGGCTGCCCTCATGGCCGCCGAGCTGTGAGAGCCGTTTTCCAGACGCATCCTGGCTCTGGAAAGCGTCTCATCCAAGATCTCACCCAGCCGCTTCTCATCCTCCAGTTTTGACCGCAGAAGGATCTCCTCTAATATCTCAAAGGCAAAATCCAGCTTTTCATAAAGCACCTTCACGCTGGCGTTAAAGGTTCCCTTAAAGTTTCCAGGCTCTCCGGCCTTCTGGCTTGCGCCTACGGAGAAATCAAGACCTCCGCTGTTTAGATAAATCTCGCTGGTCAGATCACTGTAGCTGTACTTCTTTGTATCCACATACCCCAGCACGGACTTTAAAAGACCTGCGTAGGGAATATCCTCAACAGGAAGCACGGAGATATCAAACAGCACCTTTAAATAGCCGATCCCGGAGGTAAAGAGAGGACTGTGAACCACATTGACGCCGCTTTCCTCTTTTATTTCATAGGAAAACGGCTCTGCTTTCCGCTCAATATCCTCTCTCTGGAGCATGGGTATTTTTTCCAGATCCTCCTGGGAGGACGGCTCTTCCTGATAGGCTTTCAGCTCCTTTGTGCTGCGCACAATCCGCTCTCGCTCCTCCTCTGTCAGAGAAGCCCGAAGGATTTCCAGTTTCTCTGCCAGAGCCTGATCCTCCCTGGCAGTCTGATCTACGCTGGGGCTTACGATAATGCAGGCCTCATGGGGATTATCCAGCAGGTATCTGCGGATCAGATCCTCAAAATATCCTTCCCCGGCTGCCTTCTTTAAGAAATCAAAAGTTTTCTGATACTGGAGATGAAGCATGGGATCTCCATCATAAAGCCAGCTGTCCATCGACCAGAGACCATACATCAGCCCCTTGGGCGCAGACCCATAGTCCGCCTCCCGGTAACGGAATTCGTAGTAATTCAAACCTGCCAGCAGGCTCTTTTTATCAATGCCCTGATCTGCCAGACGGCGAAGGGTTCCCTTGATCACAGAAAGAAATTCCCCCTTCTGATCCCGCTCTGCATTCTTTGCAATCACGGAAAAACAGGGCTGAAGAATCCCGTTGTCATATCCTCCCAGGATATCCTGGCCAATATGGGCATCGATCAACGCCTGTTTTAAGGGCGCGCCCGGAGCATCGATCAGTGTATATTCCAGAATCTGAAACGCCACATAAAGCTCTGGATCCAGATCCGTTCCCACCACGGTATTCAAAGACAGATAGGTTCGCCCATTGACGCCCTCCTCCGCCGTGACAGAATAGGTAATCTCCCGCTCTATGGGTTCCTTAAAAGCCTCCTGCATGGGAATCCGGGAATCCAGGGTAAAATCGGCTCTGTCGTATTTTGACAGGTATGCCTCATCCAGCCATGCCAGTTTCTCCGCCATATCCATGTTTCCGTAAAGGTAAATATAGCTGTTGGCCGGATGGTAGTAATTTTTGTGAAACTCAATAAACTGCTCATAGGTCAGCTCCGGAATCCGGGCCGGATCACCGCCGGACTCATTGCGGTAAGGGGTGTCCGGGAAAAGGACGGCTCTTGTATACCGGTCCAGCACGCTTTCCGGCGAGGAAAAGGCGCCCTTCATCTCATTATACACCACCCCGTTGATGGTAAGGGGATCCTGCAGGGAAGCCATTTCATAGTGCCAGCCCTCCTGGAGAAAAATCTTCGGCTCTCGGTAGATGGAAGGGTGGAGTACCCCGTCCAGATACACGTCCATGAGATTCTGAAAATCCCGGTCATTGCAGCTGGCTACGGGATATACCGTTTTGTCCGGGTAGGTCATCGCATTTAAAAAGGTATTTAAAGAGCCCTTGACCAGTTCCACGAAGGGATCCTTGACCGGAAACTTGTCGGAGCCTTCCAGCACACTGTGCTCCAAGATATGAGGCAGACCTGTGCTGTCTGCCGGCGGAGTTCTAAAGCCGATGGAAAATACCTTATTATCATCCTCGCAGCTCATTAAAAAAATCCGAGCACCGCTTTTTTTATGCTCCAGCACTATTCCTGCGCAATCCATTTCCTCTACCAGGCGTTCATCTGTCAGACGGTACTGAGGGAGCGCCTTTACCCTGCTTATCATTTCATTGTCAGTCATTTGAGTCCTCCTTACCTTTGCCCTGTGAGGGCTTTCTCATATTTTTGCAGGGCAGGCATCATGTAAACCTCCTGCCTCTGCATCCCATTCCTCTCTTACATATTTCCCATCAGCCTGTCTTTTATGATAGACGCGCATTCTCTGACGCAAAGATGAACAAAAAGCACAGGATCCGACTGGGCGCTGATGCCGTATACATGGGAAAAACCCCATTTTTTTGCAATCATCCTCGCCCGGAACACATGGAAACTGCTGGTGAGAACGCCGATCTCCATGGGCTTGTCATCGACCACCAGGTAATTTCCCCCATTCCTTTTAAACAGTGCCTCCGGCCCCTGTTGCCTCTTTTCCCGCTCCTCCCGTTCCAGGCGCAGCTTGTCCCGGTGGCGCTCAATAACCACCTTGCTGTATGCAATATTTTCCACCGTGCTGGCCGATCGGTCCTCCAGCAGAAGCTGCTCCGGCCGGACGCCGTTGTAGACCAGGTACTGATACATGGCCTGGGCCTCACTGACTGGCTCATCTTTTCCCTTCCCGCCGGAGAGAACCAGATAGGTGTCAGGATTCTTCTGAGCATAGTCAATGGCACGATCCAGCCTCTTTTTCAGGGAATCGCTGATGGTATGCTCCTTTACTCTGGCCCCCAGGACGATGACATAATCCAGTCCCGGCTCCTGAGGAGACGCCGCGCCCAGGAACACAAGAAAGCAGAGAAGGGCCATCGTAATAACTCCGGCCACGCAGGTGGTGACGATGCTTACCGGCACCCATCCCGGAATACGGATCATATTCCGGCTGTAATACCATTTTCCATAGACAAGAAATACGAGAAGGGCCGCAAAAAACAGCCATATAAAAGCAAAGGAGGTTCCTATGCCGGCATAAACCACAATGATCACAAAATAAACCGTACACGCCGCCGCAAGGGCAAGCAGGATCCCATCTACCATATCCGCTGCCTCCAGTCTTTACAGGGAGCCTTTATGGCTCCGCCTTCTTTCTCAGGATGTCATAAACCTCAGCCGGCTGATCCAGCTCTGCCCAGAGGATCTGCTTGGGATGGGGTGCGCTCTCCTGAGCGTTGCCCTCTGTATCACAGATGCCCTTTACCAGAGCCTCCACATTTCTGCCGTCCGGTTTCATGATTTCAATTGTATCACCTACAAAGAATTTGTTTTTCTGCTCGATTCGGATCCAGCAGCCCACTGCCTCCTCTACCGTACCAAGGTAGGTGTAATTCTTTACATAGGTGTTGCTGTCATAGATCTGGGCATCGGTTCCCGGCTTTCCATAGTAAAAGCCTGTGGTGAACTCACGGTATGTGCATTTTCCAATTTCTTCCTTGTACCACTCCATGTTCTTCTCATAGAGGGAGGGATCCTTCTTATAGTCATCGATGGCTTTCCTGTAGGTTCTTGCCACGGTTGCCACATAAAGAGCCGTTTTCATGCGTCCTTCGATCTTAAGGCTGTCGATTCCCGCAAGAATCAGTTCCGGGATATGCTCTATCATGCACAGATCCTTGGAATTGAAAATGTAGGTTCCACGCTCGTTTTCATAGACAGGCATATATTCTCCTGGTCTTGTCTCCTCCACAATAGAATACTTCCACCGGCAGGGATGCGTGCAGGCGCCCTGGTTGGCGTCGCGGCCCGTAAAGAAATTGCTTAACAGGCATCTTCCTGAGTAGGAAATGCACATGGCTCCGTGGATAAAGCTTTCAATCTCCATATCCTCTGGAATATGGGCGCGGATTTCCCGAATCTCCTCCAGAGAGAGCTCTCTTGCAGAAACCACCCGTTTAGCTCCCAGCTGGTGCCAGAACAGATAGGTGCCGTAATTTGTATTGTTGGCCTGGGTGCTTACATGAAGCTCCATATCAGGCAGGATTCGTCTCGCGATGGCGAAGATGCCGGGATCCGAGATAATCAGGGCATCCGGCTTAACCTCTTTTAATTCTTCAAAATAAGCCTCTACCCCCGGCAGGTCCTCATTGTGCGCCAGAATATTGGCAGTCACATAGACTTTAACCCCCCGTTCATGGGCAAAGGCAATTCCTTCTTTCATTTCTTCTTTGGAAAAATTATGCGCTTTGGCCCGGAGGCCAAATACTTCTCCGCCGATGTATACGGCATCTGCTCCATAGATTACAGCAGTCTTTAACACATCCAGACTGCCTGCCGGTATCAGCAGTTCTGTTTCTCTCATATCGTTCTCCTATCTTACCTTTGTACTGACGGTAACGCCGTCTCCAATGGGGATTACCGCTGTCTCAAGCTGCTGCGTATGCTTCAGCTGATACAGGTATTCCCGCATCCGGCTGTGGATGGTGCGGTTTCTGCGCTGTACGGCGAACCGTGATTCAACGATATCACCATCTTGAAGCACATTGTCAGAAATGAGCACACCACCCTCTGGCATCAGCTTTAATACCAGAGGAAGCCAGTTAAGATACTGTCCCTTGGCAGCGTCCATGAATACCAGGTCAAACAGGCGGCCCTGATCCGCCAGTTCCTTTAAATGAAGATCCGCATCTCCCTCTAAAAGGGTGATCCTTTCCTCCTGTCCCGCCCGCCTGAAGTTTTCTCTGGCTATGGGCAGCCGCTTTTCGTATTTTTCAATGGTTGTGATCCGGCAGTCCTTTGGCATAACCCGGCACATCTGCAGGGCCGAATAGCCTACCGCCGTACCGATCTCCAAAATGGCCTTTGGACGTAGCGCTGCGGTCATTGTCCTTAAAAAAGCGGCCGTCTCCCGCCTTATAATGGGTACAAATCCATCCAGGGCCTCTTGTTCTATGGTTTCCAAAACCGGTCCCTGGCTTACCTCCAGGGACTGGATGTAATCTGTGATTCTGTCATTTACGATCATGTCTATTCCTCTGCATCCTCGATCCAGCCGCCGTACTCCTCATCCTCCTGATATGCCTCTGACGAAGAGTCTGTCTTGTCCCCCTTCTTCTCAGAAGCAAAAGATTCCGTTTCCCCGGAGCCAGCGCGCTTAGACTGGTTATTGGCCCCGGCCTTCTGATTCTGGCTGCTTTCTGTGCCGGCTGCGGCAGAACTGCTGTCGTCCTTTGCCTGTGAAGCCTTTCCCGTCTGCACAGATGTCTCCTCGTTGCCTTCCCTGTCCTCCGGTTCTGTGTTCAGTTCCTGAAGGATCTCCTTAGATGTCATGGAGGTGTTTAACTCATAGGTTCCGGGATAAATGTTCCCATAATCATAAAAACGGCTCTGAAACTGGAAGGCAAATTCATTCTTGATCAGGCCTTTTTTCTTAAGCTCTCCAGCCACCTTTTCCACTGTTTCTTTGTCCTTTACCACAAAGGTAATATTCCGTCCGGGAGCCGCCTCAGCGGCTTCGGCATAAAAGATCTCATGGCCAAAGGCAAAGCCTCTGACCACCGCTTCATATAAGAGCAGGACAAGCAGGGCCAGCACCATCAGCTTGATGGAAATGGTGATAATGGCTGTGGTTATCCTGTTGATCTCCCTGGTCCGTCTGCTCATGGCGCACCTCCTTATACTGCTTCTTTCTGGCCGCTGCCCTTATCCGTCCTATACTTCCATGATAATCGGCAGGATCATGGGACTGCGCTTCATGCGCTTCCACAAAAATTCACTTAAGCTGTCCTTGATAATATTCTTGATTTTGCCCCAGTCGCTCACCCGGCGGTCCAGACAATCCTCCACCGCGTTTGCAACTATATTGTGGGCCTCCTCTAAGAGATCCTCGGACTCTCTTACATATACAAAGCCTCTAGATACGATATCCGGGCCTGAAAGCAGCTGGTTGGAGTGTTTCTCCAGTGTCAGCACTACCACGATAATGCCGTTCTGCGCCAGGTTCTGGCGATCCCGCAGAACAATGTTTCCCACATCGCCAACGCCCAGTCCATCTACCAGGATTCCTCCCGCGGTCACATGGTCAATAACCTGGCAGCTGTCCTCATCCAGAGCCACTACATCGCCGGAATTTACCAGGATGGCATTGTCCTTGGCAACGCCCATATACTCTGCCAGCTCCTTCTGCGCTACTCTGTGGCGGAACTCTCCGTGTACCGGGATGGCAAACTTGGGATGCACCAGAGAGTAGATCAGCTTCAGATCCTCCTGGCAGGCATGGCCGGATACATGGGTATCCTGGCAGATTACCTTGGCCCCCTTGGAGGAAAGTTCGTTGATGACATTTGCCACGGCTTTTTCATTTCCAGGAATCGGGGTAGAACTTAATACTACCACATCTCCCGGCATAATGGAAACCTTCTTATGGATGCTTGCGGCCATACGCGACAGAGCTGCCATGGATTCGCCCTGGCTTCCGGTGGTAATCAGCACTGTAGATTCCGGCGGATAGTTCTTAAGCTGGTCAATATCAATAAGGGTTCCCTCAGGAATATTGATATAGCCCAGTTCGCTGGCAATATCAATGATGGTCACCATGCTGCGGCCCTCTACCACTACCTTGCGGCCGTATTTATAAGCCGTATTTACCACCTGCTGCACACGGTCTACATTGGAAGCAAATGTAGCTACGATAATCCGACGGCTGGTATGCTCGGCAAAGATGGCGTCAAAGGTCTTTCCCACGCTGCGCTCAGACATGGTAAAACCGGATCGGGTAGCGTTGGTACTGTCTGCCATCATGGCAAGAACGCCCTTTTTGCCCAGTTCCGCAAAGCGCTGCAAATCGATGGGATCACCGAATACCGGGGTATAGTCGATCTTAAAGTCGCCTGTGTGAAGCACAATGCCTACCGGCGAGAAAATTGCAAGAGCAGAAGCGTCCTGGATGCTGTGGTTTGTCTTGATAAACTCTACTCTGAAACAGCCCAGGTTTACAGACTGACCGTGCTTCACCACACGGCGCTTGGTTGTCTTTAAGAGGTTGTGCTCCTTTAACTTATGCTCAATGAGAGCCACAGTCAGTTTCGTTCCGTAAACAGGCACGTTGACCTGCTGCAAAATATAGGGAAGCGCGCCGATATGATCCTCATGGCCGTGGGTGATCACAAAGCCCTTTACCTTGTCAATATTCTGCTTCAGATAAGACACATCCGGAATCACCAGGTCGATTCCCAGCATATCGTCTCCCGGGAAAGCAAGGCCGCAGTCTACCACGATAATGGAATCCTCATACTCAAAGGCGGTAATATTCATGCCGATCTGTTCCAGTCCGCCTAACGGAATCACTTTCAGCTTGCCTTTTCCGTCCTTTTTGGCTGTACGGGAACTGCGGCGCACTGGAGCAGCCGCAGCACCTTCATCTGCGGATTTGGCAGCGGGAAGCTGCTTCCTTCCCCCGGTCTGTCCCTGTCGGGAAGCTGCCGGACGGCGTCTGGGAGCACGCTTTGGCTGTTCCTTCTTTACAGTCTGCTCTCCCTCGTTTTCTCCTGTCAGGCTTGCCTCAGCCGTTTCTTTATTCCCTGCCTGCGCAGCCTCTTCCTTTCCCTCTGCCGCCTTTTTCGGTCTGGATGTTCTTCGCTGGGAGGGACGGCGGTTTTGCGCCCTTTTCTTTACAGGAGCCGGCGCCTCACCGTTTTCTGTTTTATTTTCCTGCCCCTGTACGGGCCTGTCCTCAAAAGAAGCTGTATTTTCCTGTTCCATTCCGTTTTCTTTCTCTTCTAAGCTCAATTCGATTCCTCCAATCTTATTTTTCAATTTCAATGTCCGCGTCTGATAACAGAGCCTCAAAAACCCCCATAACGCTGTCTAATTCCCGGTCGTCCTCTACAAACTCATACAAAGCCTCCGGTTCCTGATCCCCGGATACGTCCTTTAAAATATAGCACTCTCCGTCCTCATCCTCTGGCGCGTCTGTAACCAAAAGATAGTTCTTTCCATGGATTCTGGTTTCTTCCAGTACGGAAAATTCCACATTTTCACCATCCTCAGTGACCATGGTGATGCAGTCTGTTCTCTCTTCCATCCTATACTCCACTCTCCGCTGCATCGGCAGCCTCTTTTTCGTCCTTCTTCTCCATTGCCATGCGGTCCAGATACCCCTGAAGGATCATAGCCGCCGCAATCTGGTCTACGGATTCTTTTCTGTGTTCCCGGCGCACGCCGCTTTCCATCAGCACCCGCTCTGCGGCCACTGTAGTAAGACGCTCGTCCCAGAGCACCACGGGAAGGCCCGTTCTGCGCTCTAAGGCCGCCTTTAATTCTTCCGACTTTTTCGCGCGGTCTCCCAGGGTATTGTTCATATTCTTAGGATACCCAAGAACGATCCGTTCTACCCCGTACTCTGCCGCCAGCGTTTCGATCCTGGCAAGGGTCTGCCGCAGCTTGTTCTCATCCCTGCGCGTGATGGTCTCCACGGTCTGAGCCGTGATGCCCAGGGGATCGCAGACTGCCACTCCTACGGTTCTGGAGCCGTAATCAAGCCCCATGATTCTCATATTCAATTCCTCCAAATCTATGACGCCCGCTCCCAAACCAAAGCCGGAAACAGGCTTTTTTAAGCAGTTTAAAAAGAAGCAGAGTCTGGCTTCAGCCCAAAAGAGGCCCTGTCTCTCTGCCGTCCTTTCTCCCGCAGTATCATCATATACAATACAACGTCCACAAGGCTTCCCATACCGGAAAGCCTCAATGGACGTTGCGGCAGGAACATGGCTGTCCCATCTTCCTGTATCATACTGTCTGAATGAGGATCCTCATCCCCTTCTCATCCGTCTATTTCAGACGGGCATCAATATACACAGCCATCAGCTCTTCCAGGATCTCATCCCGCTCCACCTTCATAATCAGGCTTCTGGCACCCTTGTGGCTGGTAATGTAGGTTGGATCACCGGACATAATATAACCCACAATCTGGTTGATGGGGTTGTAGCCCTTCTCAGTGAGGGCAATATACACCTGCTCCAGCACATCGCTCACTTCCATCTTTTTGTCCTGAACAGCCTGAAAATATTGTGTTTCTCTTATATTGCCCATATCATCACGTCCTTTAAGTATTCTTTTCTATTTTACCCTATATTTTCCCATTCGGCAATAGAGTATTTTTAAGGGAAACTATTTTTTATTGAAATTGTACAGGATTCTTTTATAAATGCACCCGCAAAACCTCATCTGTTACAAATCCATCTGTCTGTACCTCGCAGATGGTTCCAGCCAGGCGGGCGCAGTCCTCTTTATTCTCTGCCGGCAGAGCCGCACGCACATACTGGGGCGTATAGCCGGTAAGGTATTCCTTTTCTCCAATTACGGTGATTTCCTCAAAAAGCACCTTTACCCTGGCATTTTTAAAGTGCTCCCTGTACTGCCTGGACATCGCCTGCTCCAGCGAAAGCAGGGCGTCGCTCCGCTGGGCCTTTACCGGTTCCGGCACCTGATCCTTCATCACAGCCGCCTTTGTCCCTTCCCGCCTGGAGTACTTAAACACGTGCATTTCGTAGAAGCGGATCCGTTCAAGATACTTTTTCGTGATCTCAAATTCCTCTTTCGTCTCCCCCGGAAATCCCACGATAACGTCCGTGGTAATGGCCGGATGCTCAAATGCCCTGCGCAGAATCCTGCACCGTTTTTCATAGTCCTCTGTGGTATAGTGGCGGTTCATCCGCTGCAGCGTCTCATCACAGCCGCTCTGGAGAGAAAGGTGAAAATGAGGGCAGAATTTCGGCAGCGCCGCCAGCGCCCCGGCAAACTCCTCCGTAATGATCCTTGGTTCCAAAGAGCCCAGGCGGATCCGCTCAAGGCCCTCTATGGCGTGTACCTCACGGATCAGGGCCAGCAGTTCCCTGTGGTTCCAGTTTCCATGACTGACTGGGTTCTCTTCCATATGCTCAATGCCGTAGGAGCTTAAGTGGATGCCCGTAAGCACAACCTCCTTATACCCCTTTGCTACCAGGCCCTTTACCTCTGCAGCCACATCCTCTCTGCTGCGGCTGCGCACTCTTCCCCTGGCATAGGGAATGATGCAGTAGCTGCAGAACTGATTGCAGCCATCCTGAACCTTGATAAAAGCCCTGGTGTGGCCGCCCAGCTGTTCCAGATGAAGGCGCTCATACTCGCGGGCATGGGCGATATCCAGCACGTAGACCTTCTCATCCTCTTCCTTTAAGTGAGCCAGACGTTCATCTAAGATATCCGCCAGTTCCGCCTTTCTGTTGTTTCCGATGATCAGATCCACACTGGCGTCCTTTTTAAGTTCCTCAGAAGCCACCTGCACGTAACAGCCTGCGGCTACTACCACCGCCTTCGGGTTCAGCTTCTTGGCCCGATGGAGCATCTGACGCGATTTGCGGTCTGCTATATTGGTAACAGAGCAGGTGTTGATGATATAAACGTCCGCCTTTTCATCAAAGGGAACGATCTCATATCCCCGTTCCACAAGCTGCTGCTGCATGGCCTCTGTCTCATAGGCATTTACTTTGCACCCCAGGTTGTGAAGGGCTGCTTTCGGCATAAAATCCGCTCCTTTCTCAGGCTTTTTTCGCCTTCTTTTTTCTATTTCAAAGTTTGTCTGTTTCTTCTTTCTTTTTTCATACAAACTAACTATTGACTTTTATCAGTCTCTCCTTTAGTATAAAATCAAACCGAACGATCATACATACCATAAGGAGGGTTCTTCAATATGAAAACAGTTCGTATTTCCTTAAATTCCATTGACAAGGTAAAATCTTTTGTAAATGATCTTGCAAAATTCGATGTGGACTTCGATCTGGTGTCCGGAAGATACGTCATCGACGCAAAGTCCATTATGGGTATCTTCAGCCTGGATCTTTCCAAGCCCATCGACTTAAATATCCACGCAGAGAGCGATGTGGAGGCTATCTTATCCACGCTTTCTCCCTACATCATCGACTGATCGGAATAAGCGCCGCCTGTTAAATCAGGCGGCGTTATTTTTTTACCAGTTTCTACTGGCAGCGGATAATCTCTGCCGTTTCCAGGGCCGTCTGAACCATATCATCAATCTTCTCCTCCAGATGACGCTCGGAATTGCGGATCACATTGAGATTCGGCTTTGTAACCGGGTGCTTTGCCACAAAAATCGTACAGCAGTCCTCAAAGGGCTGGATAGAAGTCTCATAGGTTCCGATCTTCTCAGAAACATCCACGATCTCCTGCTTGTCAAAGCCGATCACAGGACGGTATACCGGCATGGTGCATACCTCGTTTGTGGCTGCCAGGGACTGCAGTGTCTGGGAAGCCACCTGGCCGATGCTCTCTCCGGTGATCAGGCCGATGGCTCCGTTCTTTTCCGCAATCGCCTGAGCGATCCGCATCATATAGCGGCGCATAATGATCGTAAGCTCCTCATGTGGGCATTTTTCATAGATATATAACTGAATATCCGTAAAATTCACCACATGGAGATCCATAGGGCCTGCGTATCTTGCCACCAGCTTTGCCAGATCCACCACCTTCTGCTTGGCGCGGTCGCTGGTATAGGGCGGAGCGTGGAAATAAACGGCGTCAATCTTTACGCCTCTCTTTGCAATCATATAGCCGGCCACCGGGCTGTCGATGCCGCCAGAGAGAAGAAGCATAGCCTTTCCGTTGGTTCCTACCGGCATACCGCCGGGTCCGGGAATCATCAGGGAAAAGATGTTGACCTTCTGGCGTATCTCCACCCGCAAAAGCACATCCGGCTCATGGACATCCACCCGCATCTGCGGAAAGGCCTCTAAGATGGCTTCACCCATATCACGGTTGATCTGATCAGAAGAAACGGGATACTGCTTATCACCTCTTCTTGCCACTACCTTAAAGGTAATATTCTTATCCGGGTAGATCCTGTCCATATACTCTACTACCTGTTTTTTCAGGTTCTCATAATCCTTATCATCGATCTGCACCATAGGACAGATATCAGCAATGCCAAAGACCCTCTTTAAAGCCTCAACGGCATCATCATAATCGTAATCGCCGTCAGCGGTCACATAGATACGGCCGGATTCCTTTGTAACCTCAAAGTTTCCGTCTACGTTTCCAAGGGCAAAGCGGATCTGCTTCATCAGGGCGTCCTCAAACATATACCGGTTTTTGCCCTTGGTGCCGATCTCCGCATATTTAATCAAAAATGACTGAAACTGCATGATTTACCTCTTTCTAAAAAATACTGAACGCTCCGCCCTTCCAGACCCCTGAAATAAGCGGCCTAAAAGGGATGCAAAACGGCCCGTTCTCAGGTTCTGTAATACTTTCGCAGCACGGGAAGAAGCTCCTCTAAGGCGCTGATACAGATATCTACTTCCTCTTTTGTGTTAAAAAGTCCGAAACTGAACCGGAGAGTAGAATCCAGCAGGTCCTTTTCCACGCCGATGGCCCTTAAGGTGCCGCTGATGGCCGGATGGTTGGAGGAGCAGGCAGAGCCGGAGGACACATAGATCCCCTTATCCTCCAGAGCGTGAAGAAGCACCTCGCTGCGCACGCCCTTAAAGCTTACGCTTGCAATCTGGGGGGCACCTGCGCTTTTCTTGAGGCTGTTGACTGTTACGCCCTCCAGCTCCTGAACCCGGTCAATAAAATAGTCCTTTAGCTCCGTGATCCGGGCTACTTTCCCCTTGTGATCCCGGTACATCTCCTCTGCCGCCAGTCCCAGCCCCGCAATGCCGGGAACATTTTCCGTGCCGGAGCGCAGATCCCTTTGCTGTCCCCCTCCATAAAGAAGCGGCTTTATCCTTACTTTCTCATCAATATAGAGAAAGCCCACGCCCTTTGGCCCATGGATTTTATGGCCGCTGACACTCAAAAGGTCGATCCCCTGCTTCTTAGGCCGGATCTCCATTTTACCATAGGCCTGAATGGCATCCACATGGAAAATAATGTTTTTTCCCTTTTGGTGAACCAGAGAGGCAATCTCCTCCACCGGTTCAATGGCTCCCATCTCATTATTGACATACATCACCGATACCAGAATGGTATCCGGCCGGATGGACTGCTCCAATTCTTCCAGAGAAATATGTCCCTGGCGGTCTGTATGAAGGTATGTCACCTCAAAGCCCAGTGTCTCTAAAAAAGCCAGCGGCTGATACACCGAGGCGTGTTCAATCCGAGTGCTGATAATGTGTTTTCCAGCTCTCTGACCTGCAAGAGCCGCACCGATGAGAGCCATATTGTTGGACTCCGTACCCCCGGAGGTAAAGATGATCTCTTTCCCCTTTACCTTAAGGGTTTTTGCGATCCGCATGGCAGCTTCCTTCACATACTGCTCGGCCTCCATTCCCTTTCTGTGACGGGAGGATGGATTTGCGTAATCCTCTGTCATAAGCTTTACGACCAGATCCTTTACCTCATCCAGGGCTCTGGTAGTGGCTGAATTATCAAAATATATCTCCATTACTGCTCCTCTTTTAAAATGCCCCTTCTAACTTCATCATAAGCGCTGAAAGGATGGCAAGTCCCGCTGTCTCTGTCCGCAGGATCCGTTTTCCAAGGCTTACAGGACGGACGCCATGCTCCAGGGCCAGCTTTATCTCGCTTTCATCAAACCCGCCTTCCGGGCCGATAAAGACAGCAATGGACTGGCCAGAAGATACCTGAGCCAGAGCCTCTTTCATGGTTTCCATGCCCTGCGCCTGTTCATAAGGGATCAGGCACAGATCAAAGCCCTGCTCTTTTATGAATCCAAAAGCTTCTTTGAGAGACATCACCGTCTCCACACTGGGAATCCGGCTGCGCTTTGACTGCTTGGCCGCGCTTTCGGCAATGGACTGCCAGCGTTTGCGCTTTGACTGGGCTTTTTTCTCATCCAGGCGAACCACCGCATTTTTCGTGGCTACCGGCACAACGGCCTCCGCTCCCAGTTCCACTGCCTTCTGGATGATGAACTCCAGCTTATCGGCCTTTGGAAGACCTTGAAAAAGCCAGATGCGGGACGGCAGTTCCATCTGACTGCAAAACGCCTGGCAGATCCTTACCACAGCCCGGTCTGCTTCCAGCCGTTCTATCTCACACTGGTAATCGTTTCCTGTGCCGTCGCTGACCAAAAGGGCCTCTCCCGGCTTCATGCGGAGCACATTCTTCATATGGTTTACATCCGGCCCGGTGATAGTGACTGTGTCCTCTGCCACCTGGGACGGATCGGCAAAAAAATGATGCATGGTCTTACTTCTTTCTGGCTGTGACGGATACCCAGTCGCCCTGATATGTAATCTCGATGACCTCCAGCTCATCATTGGCTGCGAAAGCGGCCTTAACTGCCTCTTCCTTCATATTGATAATGCCGGAGGTAATAAAATAGCCTCCCTTTTTCAGATGGGCCGGGATCTCATTTACGAGAAGGATAATCACATCTGCAAGGATATTCGCCACTGCGATGTCGTATTTTCCATATCCGGCCCAGTTCTTGACTGCGGGATCGTCAATAATATTTCCCTGAAGTACATGGAAACATTCATTTGAAATGCCGTTAGCCTCCAGATTCTCTCCTACGGCGGTAATGGCATTCTCATCCAGATCCGTTCCCCAAACCTCCTTTGCCCCCAGCTTTAAGGCAGTGATGCCCAGGATGCCGCTTCCTGTACCTACGTCCAGGATTTTGGCCTCGCTGTGAACGTGCTTTTCCAGCTGACGGATGCACAGCTGGGTCGTCTCGTGCATACCGGTGCCGAAAGCGGTTCCGGGATCGATCTGAACCAGCAGCTTATCCTTATGCTCCTCAGGAATGGTCTCCCAGGTAGGCTTAATCAGAATATTATCTACGGTAAAGGGCTTAAAATACTGCTTCCAGTTATTGATCCAGTCCTTATCCTCGGTCTCGGAGGCAGCGATGGAACGGGCACCCAGGTCTGTAAACAGTTCCAGTTCATCCAGTCCCTCGTTGACCTTTCTCAGCATTTCCTCTACATCTGCATCATCGTCCAGGTAAAAGCTTACCTTTGCCACGCCCTCGTCCGGCGGAAGCTCCGGAAGGATGTCGATGAACATTCCCTTTGTCTCTTTTTCCGTCAGAGGGATATTATCCTCAATCTCAATGCCCTCAATGCCAATATCGTCAAACATACTGCTGACCAGATCTACGGCCTCGGTGGTGGTTGTTAGTGTAAATTTTTTCCATTTCATAAGAATATTCTCCTGTTCAAACAGAGCGCTGCTTCCAGCTGTCTTCCCGCAGGAAAGCCGCTCCTTCTTTGAAGTTTCTGCAGCAACAGTTACCAATGGCCGGAATCTGCACACGCCTCCTGCACACACTCAGTTTCCGCTGAGTATCCTTATAAACAGGATCGCCAGTACGAGAAGAACCATGGGGCGGACGATCCTGTGTCCATCATGGACAACCAGACCGGCTCCCAGATAATGGCCCGCCACGGAGCATACAGCGGCGGCGGCTCCCAGAGTGTAGCACACGTTTCCTGTAAGAATAAAGGTAACAAAAGCGGATACGTTGGAGGACAGATTGATGACCTTTGTCTGAGCTGCGGCGGTACGCATATCCAGACGGGCCGCTCCCGTAAACACCAGGATAAGAAACGTACCGGTGCCAGGGCCGTAAAAACCGTCATAAGCGCCGATTATAAAAGAAGCGGCTATGGAAATCAGACCGACCTGCCTCTTTGAGACAGTTCCGGTTTTTTCATTTTCACCCATATTTTTATTGCGGAGCACATAGTAGGCGACAATGGGCAAAATCACAATCATCATGTGCTTGATCACAGAATCCGGTACGCGAAGGGCAATATGGGCTCCCAGCACGGAACCGGTCATGGCAAAAACGGCCGAAATCCCGGCAATGACCATTTTTCCTTTTAAATATCCATGTTTCAGCAGGCGGGCCGTGGACACCAGCGTACCAATGGTAGAACTCATCTTGTTGGTTCCAAGCGCCATATGGGCCGGAACCCCTGCAATCAGATAACCCGGCAGGGAAATCAGGCCGCCTCCGCCGGCAATGGAGTCTACCAGACCGGCCAAAAATACCAGCGGGCAGACAATCAGATACTGTATCAATGTTTACGTCCTCGTTTCTCTCGGTCCGGCATTTTCAGCCTTTCCGTCCTAAAGCAACCTATATATTATCACAGAAAATAGGCACTGGCAATAAGAGGCAAATTTTTTTTGCAATAAAACAGGGCCGCTGTGCATTAACTTTATGAACGGATGAGACAAAAGAAAAATTTGAACCCGCTGTCCCGGAAACATTCATACGAAACCGATTATGAAATTCCGACTGCATTACACTCCATCACACATACCCGCTCCGGCGGGAACGGGCGCGGCGCGGATAGAAAGAAAAACAGAAAGAAGAAAACCCAGTATACCAGCTGTAAGCTGTATGGGACAGGCTACAAAAGATATTTCCAATCGTCAGGGGCCAGAGAGGCAAATACGTTTCTCTGGTCCTTGACTTTTTTAATTGATGAATGTACAATAATTGCATATGCAACTATTGCAATTGCCTATGATCGTACAGATATGCCGCGTTCTGTGTCATCGCAGGCAGACTGCAGTCTGTCCCCGCAGGTTTTATCCCCTGGGCAGATCGGTTGTTATCTTATTAACCGGGAGGCTTATTTTATATGAAAGAATTTCTCTCTTACCTTCGTCCCTACCGGCGGGACGGAATCATTGCCGCCTTCTGCATCGTCGCAGAGACCGTCTTTGAGCTGGTCATTCCCCTTGTAATGGCTTCTATTGTAGATGTGGGAGTTGCAAACGGGGACCGGCATTACATTCTGGCCAAGGGGGCGCAGATGATCTTCTTCGCCCTGATCGCCCTTGTGCTTGGCCAGGGCTCGGCCATTTTTACGGCCCGCTTCGGCCAGGGACTGGGCGCCCAGCTGCGTCAGGCGGAATTTGCACGGCTGCAGGAATTTTCCTTTGCCAACACCGACCATTTCAGCGCTTCTTCCCTGGTGACCCGTCTCACCGGTGATGTGACGACCATCCAGAACGCGGTGGCTACGGGTATGCGTCCAGGGCTTCGCTCTCCTATTATGATGATCACAGCCATGACGGCCTCTTTTCTCATCAATCCCCAGCTGGCCCTTGTGTTTTTAGTGGCCGCGCCCATTCTGGCTGTGATGCTGTTCTTTATCATCAGTCATGTGCGTCCCCTTTACAGCCGGATGCAGGGAGCCATCGATCAGGTAAACCGGATCATCCAGGAAAACCTCACTGCCATCCGGGTAGTAAAATCCTATGTGCGGGGCGATTATGAAACGGAAAAATTCGACCATGTAAATACACAGCTGCGCACCGCCTCCGAGCAGGCATTCCGGCTGGCTGCCTTAAATATGCCCGCCATGCAGTTTGTGATGTACGGCACCATCCTGGCGATCCTGTGGTTCGGCGGAAATATCCTTACCATCGGCGGCATCGGCGTCGGGGAACTTACGGGATTCTTAAGCTATGTGCTTCAGGTGTTAAACTCCCTGATGATGTTTTCTAATGTATTTTTAATGGTTACAAGAGCCATGGCATCCTGGCGCAGGATCATGGAAGTCATGCACGAGGAAATCGATATCAAAGAGGACCGTGCCAGGGATATCCGTGTGGAAGAAGGCGATATTCGCTTCGACCATGTGTCCTTTAAGTATAACAGACAAAGCTCTGAGGATGTGCTTTCCGATATTTCCCTGCACATAAAGGCAGGACAGACGGTGGGAATCATCGGACAGACAGGAGCCGCAAAAAGCACTCTGGTACAGCTGATCCCCCGGCTTTACGACGTCACCCAGGGAACGGTCTATGTAGACGGCCACCCCGTATGGGAATATCCCCTGCGGGAGCTGCGGGATTCCATTGCCGTGGTGCTCCAGAAAAACACGCTGTTTTCCGGCACGGTAAGGGATAACCTGCGCTGGGGCAAGGAGGATGCTACCGATGCACAGATCGACGAAGCCTGCCGGATCGCCTGCGCTGATGAATTTATCGGCCGTCTGGCAAATGGCTATGATACGGAACTGGGCCAGGGTGGTGTCAATGTATCCGGGGGCCAGAAACAGCGCCTCTGCATTGCCAGAGCCATTTTAAAAGCGCCGAAGGTACTGATCCTGGACGACTCCACCAGCGCGGTGGATACGGCTACCGAAGCCAGAATCCGCGAGGGGGGGGGCGCAGAGCCCGAAAAAACCACCAAAATCATCATCGCCCAGCGTATTTCCTCGGTTCTCCATGCAGATCAGATCTTTATTCTGGAGGACGGGCGGCTGGTTGGCTGCGGCACCCATGAAGAACTTCTAAAAAATAATTCCATCTATCAGGAAATCTATTATTCTCAGCAGGAAGGAGCGAATCTGTAATGGCAAAAACAGCAAATTTCAGCCGGCCAAAGAATACCCGTCGGGCTCTGGGTCAGCTGTTCGGATATCTTGGACGCCACAGGTGGTATATGTTAGCCATCGCTCTTTTGGTAGCGGTCAGCGCCATGGCAAACATTGTGGGAACCTACCTTTTAAAGCCTGTGATCAATGATTATATCCTGCCCGGCGATATACCGGGGCTGATCCGCATGATCGCGCTTATGGGCCTGATGTACCTTACCGGAGCGGTCTCCTGTCTGGCTTACAACCAGATGATGGTCCATATGTCCCAGCAGGTGGTCAGCGAGATCCGTTCTGACCTGTTTGCACACACTCAGAAACTGCCTCTGGCCTACTTTGACGCCCATACCCACGGCGAGCTTATGAGCCGTTTTACAAATGATGTGGATACTCTGACCGAGGCCTTAAACAGCAGCTTTGCCATGATGATCCAGAGCTTTATCACCATCACCGGCACCATTGCCATGCTGCTGATCTTAAGCTGGCGGCTCTCTCTCATTGTCATCTTTTTCCTGGCCTGCATGACTCTGTTCATCCGCTGCAACAGCCGCCGCAACCGGAAGTATTTTATCCAGCAGCAGCAGTGTCTTGGCAGCATCAACGGCTTTGTAGAGGAAATGGTTGCAGGTCAGAAGGTAGAGAAGGTCTTTAACCACGAGCCGCAGGATTTTGAGGAGTTCTGCCGAAGAAATGAGGCCTACAAAAATGCGGCCACCAAGGCTTTGGCCTATTCCGGCATGACAGTGCCTACGGTCGTGTCTCTTTCTTATTTTAATTATGCTGTCTCAGCCTGCGTGGGCGGCCTCTTTGCCCTGGCCGGGCTGACAGATCTGGGAACGCTGGCCTCCTATCTGGTCTATGTGCGTCAGAGCGCCATGCCTATGAACCAGTTTACCCAACAGATCAATTTCCTGCTGTCCGCCCTTTCCGGTGCGGAACGAATCTTTGATATGATGGATGAAGCCCCTGAGACAGACGAGGGAAATGTGACCCTCTGCAATGTGACCCGGGGTGAAGACGGCCAGTTACAGGAATGTGCGGAATTTACCAAGAAATTTGCATGGAAGGTGCCTTCTGACACTGCCAGACGGATCGGGCTGAACGCTGACGCCTCCCTTGGCTTTGCACTGGTGCCTTTACAGGGCGATGTCCGTTTCCACAACGTCGTGTTCGGCTATGTGCCGGGAAAGACCATTTTAAACGGGATCAGTCTCTATGCAAAGCCGGGACAGAAAATCGCTTTTGTGGGATCTACAGGAGCGGGAAAGACTACGATTATCAACCTGATTAACCGTTTCTATGAGATCAGCGAAGGTTCTATTACCTATGACGGCATTGATGTGCGCGAAATCCGAAAAGACGATCTGCGGCGGTCCCTGTCGGTGGTGATTCAGGATACCCATTTATTTACAGGAACCATTGCCGACAATATCCGTTACGGGCGGCTGGGCGCCAGCGATGAGGATGTCCGGAAAGCGGCTCAGGTAGCCAATGCACACTCCTTTATCCGGCGTCTGCCCCAGGGCTACGATACTGTGCTCCACAGCGACGGCGCTAACCTTTCCCAGGGGCAGAGACAGCTTTTGTCCATTGCCAGGGCTGCGATCTCACGGCCTCCTGTATTGATTCTGGATGAGGCAACCAGTTCCATCGATACGCGCACGGAAAAGCTCATCGAGCAGGGCATGGACGCTTTAATGGACGGACGGACAGTGTTTGTCATCGCCCATCGATTGTCCACGGTACGCCGCTCTAAGGCTATCATGGTGCTGGAACAGGGTGAAATCATAGAGCGGGGAAGCCATGAGGAACTGTTGGATCAGGAGGGACGTTATTATAAACTGTATACCGGGCAGTTTGAACTGGACTGACCGGCAGGTGGTTGGGGAGGCTGGAGTATAATCTGCTGAACCCTGCATATTCACAGATTGGATGTTTTGGAAAGGATATGGAGTTTTATGATGGGAAATACAGATGTAAGAGATCTTATGGTACAGATTGAGAAAGCCAGGAGAGGACTGATGCAGCCCTATCTTCAAAGCCTGGGACTGGCGTTCGGACAGGGCCACGCCAGGATCCTGGATCGGCTGCTGACGAAGGATGGCATCACCCAGAAGGAACTGGCAGATATCTGCCGCATGGATGTTACTACGATGTCACGGAGCTTAGACCGGCTGGAAGAGGCTGGATATCTGGTTCGGGAACGGGATCCCGACTGCCGCAGATCCTTTCTCATCTTCCTTACTCAGGCCGGGAGAAAAGAAGCCGGGCTGGTGCGCCAGGGCTTTGACCGGTTAAATGATGTGATCTGTGAGGGGATTGCGCCGGAAGAGCTGCAGCGGCTTAAGTTGGATCTGGAACGGATCCTTAAGAATTTAAAGGAGTGTCCGGGGCTTTAAGGCCCTGACACTCCTTTTGCTTTTCTTTTGCAGCCTGCACTACGCCCGGATCGCCCAGCGCAGCTTTGTGGAACGGGCGCGGCCATTTTTAACACATTCCTCCGGGGTGGGACGGATCACGTCACCAGATATCTCACTGTAGACCCCTGCTTTTTTTCCCTCTTTAAAGGCCTTCTTCACCAGACGGTCCTCCCCGGAGTGGAAGGTCAGGATAGCTGCTCTTCCCCCAGGCTTTAAGGCTCCCGGAAGCTTGTCCAGGAAGGAATAGAGAACCTCAAATTCGCTGTTTATATCAATGCGCAGCGCCTGAAAGCTGCGCTGACAGGATTTTTTCACCGCCTCCTTGCGCTCTGCCTGGGGCAGAAATGCAAGCGCCTCCTCGATCAGCTCCCGCAGACGGGTCGTTGTTGCAATCTCATTTCCCAGGCGCAGCTCCCTCATCACTCTGCGGGCGATCTCTTGTGCATAGGGCTCATCCGAATTTTCCACCAGCATTCCAATCAATTCTTCCTCATCCAGTTCCTTTAACCGCTCAGCCGCCGTCATACCGCGGGAGGGATCCAGGCGCAGATCCAGAGGGCCGTCCGTCTTATAGGAGAAGCCCCGGTCCGGGTTGTCAATCTGCATGGAAGAAACCCCCAGATCGGCCAGCACAAAGTCAAAGCCTCCCGCCGCCTCTGCTACCTGATCAATATTTGCAAAATTCAAGTGCCTGATCGTCAGGATGTCCGGGCCAAAGCCTTTGTCCGCCAGACGTTTTTGCGTCTTTTCCATCTCAATGGTATCTACGTCCAGGGCCCACATATGGCCCTGGCCCTTAAGGTGCTCCAGCATATGGCTGGTATGGCCGCCGTAGCCTAAGGTAGCGTCCAGGCCCATCTGCCCCGGCTGGATCTTCAGCACCTCCAGAATCTCATTTACCATAATGGAAATGTGCATCCCTGCGGGGGTGCTGCCTTTGCTGATCACCTTTGCGACCGTATTCTGATATTTTTCCGGCTGAAGTTCCTTATACTTCTCTTTGTAGTTTCTGGGATGGGTGCCTTTGTAGCGAACACGGCGTTTGTGCGGAATGGCCGATCCCTCTGAATCAGCCGATTTCTGCACAGCCGGATCATTTACCGGCTGTCTTATTTTATTTTGATCCATATTTTAAGATTTCCTCCTCTTTCTTAACAAATTACATTTATGCTCATGGCCTGCGCCCAATAAATAACCCCTTCCCACATTATGCACCGTTTCTCTCCTGCCACTGCCTCACACATTCAAGAAAACGCTCCCCATACTTTTCATACTTAAACTCGCCTACGCCGGACACAGACAGCATACCGTCCCGATCCTGAGGCTTGATCACGCACATATGGGTAAGAGTCTTATCCGAAAATACAATGTAGGGCGGAACCTTTTCTTCCTTTGCGATCTGAGTTCGCAGCTCACGGAGTCTGTCAAACAAGGGCTGGTCCCCCTCCGTCATGCCCGCTGCGGCAGCCATTCCCCTGACGCCCTTCTTCCTTGCGTTTCCTGCACCAGCCTTTGTATACTCCTGTTCCCTGGCCATCTTCATGTACACAGTTTCTTCCCCATCCAGAAGCTTTCCTGAACGTTCCGTCAGATGTACCACCGCATATTCATCATCTGTCACTGTGAGAAACCCATACAGCTGAAGGTGATTCATCACCTGGCGCAGCTTATAGGCCGGAACCCTGGCCAGCTGGCCATAGCAGGGATTTTCATCCATATGGTAGTTGCGGATCTTAGCCGTATTAGCCCCGTGAACCGTATCAATGATCACATTGCAGCCATAGCGCTGACGGCTGGACTGGACACAGCGAATCAGCGCACAGGCAATTTCCGTCACGTCCACCGTCTCAAACTGGCTGAGACAGTTGGAACAGTTTCCGCAGTAATTGCTGCCGTATTCGCCAAAATACCGCAGAATGTAGTCTCTTAAACATTCATTTGTAAAACAGTAAAATGTCATTTTACGAAGACGGTCCCGGTCGCGCTCCATAACGATCTGGCGGGTTATGGGGTCCAGAGCGTCATTTTCCTGATTGTGGTCGATAAAAAACTGATTGGTAACCACATCCTGTCCGCCGTAGAGAAGGATACACTCTGCCGCCTCCCCGTCCCGCCCGGCCCGTCCGGCTTCCTGATAGTAAGATTCCATATTTTTCGGCATATTATAATGAATCACGAACCGCACGTTTGACTTGTCGATCCCCATTCCAAACGCATTTGTCGCCACCATAATGGGGGCATTATCGTAAATAAAATCATCCTGATTGTGCTTTCGCTCCTCATCGCTTAAGCCTGCATGGTACCGGGTCACGGAAAATCCCTCCCTGATCAGGTTTGCGCAGACCTCCTCCACCACCTTTCGGGTAATGCAGTACACAATCCCGCTTTCCCCTTTATGACGTTCCAGATAATTGACCAGAGTTCCATACTTATCCCTGGGCGAAATGACCCCAAAGTATAGATTGGAGCGGTCAAAGCCCGTTGTCAGCACCTCCGGCTGACGCAGCATAAGAATATCAATGATGTCATCCCGAACCTCTGCGGTAGCCGTGGCCGTAAAGGCGCTGACCACCGGCCGCACCGGCAGCCGATGGATAAAATCCACGATTTTTAAGTAGCTGGGCCTAAAGTCCTGTCCCCACTGAGACACGCAATGGGCCTCATCCACAGCCACCATGGATATTTTCACCTCCGGATCCAGGGCAAAACGCAGAAATTCCTCTGTCATCAGCCGCTCCGGAGCAACATAGATGATCGGATACCGGCCCGCCCTCGCAAATTCCAGCGCCTTTTTATACTGTCCCGGAGTAAGGGAACTGTTCAGGTAAGCGGCCAGAATTCCCGCCTGATTTAAGTTGCTCACCTGATCCTTCATCAGGGAAATAAGGGGGGAGATCACCAGCGTAATCCCGTCCATCATAAGCGCCGGAATCTGATAGCACATACAGTACAGGTTGTTACATTATTGGTACTTATGCGTGAAACCCTTTATTTTCAAGGCTTTCTGTCTTCAAAATCCATCAATTCACGAATATCAGTTACTTGCAAGGCTTCCGCTATCCGTGCCAGATGTTCAAAATTCAGAACAGTTTTGCTTTCACGTACTATTTCACTGATTGTTGATTCCCGTATTCCTGTCAACTTAGATAATTCTTTTTGCGTAATGCCGCGCTTTTCCAATAAATCCTTTATTTTAAGTTTAACAGCATATCCCATCATGAATTACTCCCGTCTTCCGCTTCATATTTGAAGAAAAACTTTTCAACATCCATCTTCAAACAATAACCGTCTTCCTGTTCCTCTTTCTGTCTCATCCAGTCCGGTTTTTTTAGTATTCCATCTTCATACTGCAACCCCTCCACCCCTTTAATGTCCACCCCTCCTAAATTGTCAGCTACTTCTTCCATCACAAGCGGGTTTCTGGCTATGCGGTCTATATTCCTTGTCAAAACCACTTTGCTCTCTGTTCTGTCCACTTCTTCTTTTAACTGGCGCAAACTATCCCGGTCCGCTGAGGTTCCGCTTTCAATCGCTTCCACCTCTGCTACAATCTCAAAACCGTACTTCTCAGCATATGCCCTGACAACTTCCTTCTGCCTTTGCAATCCCATTTCAGCGCCTTCTGGTGATGCTGCCCTGTAATATCCTACCGCTTTAACCATCGTATTTCCTCCACTTCCGCACATACGGTGCAGTTGTTATAACTTTTTTATGTCTTCAACCAATTCATCTGCTAACTTCATATTTTCACCTCGTATTTTAAAATTTATGTTTCTCCTTCTTCCTCAATCGCCCTACCTTCTTTTTTCATCCTATCGTATATCGCTTTTACAACATAATCATTCAAACTCTCTGGCGGCACCATCGCCGCCGCTGCTGCTGCAATCTTCTCTTTCTGCCCCTTCGGCACAAACGGGTATAGGCGGTCATATTTTTTGCTGTTAAAAGTGTTCTTTGCTTTTGTGCTTGACTTCTGTTTTCCGTTATTGACCGTCATCTTTTCTTCTGGCATTTTCATCCCTCCTTGTTTATGCAAGTATATCACCTTTCTGTTTCTTACGCAAGTATACATTATTCACAGACTTACGCAAGTATATTTGTGGATTTTGCCAGTTGATTATATACTTGCGCAAGTATATAATATACTCATAGCAACTAAACAGGAGGGTAAAAAAATGTTTAAAGAAATTTCAACCGGGGCTTTTAATGATACAGAGTGTACATGCGACTGTGGAAACAAGCACAAATTGTATGGTGGCATTGGGTATGATACTATTTCTTGTCACTCTTATACACCCGCAAGCGGTGAAGACGGCACGGGATATTATTACCATTCAGTACGTTGCCGTAAATGCGGGAAAATATCTGAACTAAGAACAATTGGCCAAAACTGGTATGGCGGCCCTGCTGCCGCCCGGGGAGGAAGAATACAATGACAATACCAAAATATGTTCAAGAACTCATGCAGCGTTCACAATATGAATTTAATCATCATTATTACAGCAAATACAAGGATAATTATGCCGTTGGATATACCATAGAAATAGAAAAATCCTCTACATACGGTTATGCTGAAACCCTCCTGGCTGAAATAGAACGCCTAAAAAAATGGGTAGAACGGCAGGCGGGCGGTGAAATGATAATACTTGAATTTCCAAAGGAAACCCATTACAGAAGGCAATATGCTGTTGTGACCATCTTCGACCCTGTAATGAAGTACCTTGAAAGCTATATCCCTTCGGAAGAAGAACGCAAAGCAAAGCGGAAACGTGTATATTCATAACCCACATAAATAAGCACACCGGGCGGCAGCGTCCGCCCAGGAAGGAAGGAAAACATGAACAATAAAATATTAGAGGAACACGGAATTGAATTGAATAATCAGGGAATTGCTGAACTTGACCGCATTCTTGATTGTGTATGCTTAAACTGTAAGCATAGGTGGGGTGACAACGGCGGCCCAAGGTTTACATGCAAATATTGCAGAATATTTGACAGTAGCAGCATACGTTTTCGGAATAAGGATTAGGCCCTATGTTTTCCCAGAAACGTTAAAAAGCCCCCAAGCGGTAATCTCTCCGCCTGCGGGCTTTCTTCTATTCCTGTTTCATTCCGGTTTCGCTAACAGGTAACTTCAAAGGTACAGCCATAAAATCTGCAACAAACATACTGTGTGGGCTATTTATCAGCCTTTCCGTTTTCGTTTGATTTTCCCACCACCTGCCGCCCAAAGCGGCTATTCCCATTTCTTTATCCGCCCATATTTTTCTTTGTTCTTCACGTTCCATTTAATCGTTCCTTTTCTGCTATGCCCTTTAATCATCAAACTATGTATTTATTATAACACGTTTATAGGTCCATACGCAAGAGAAAGCCCGCAAGCGGTAACTTCTCCGCCTGTGGGCTTTCTCTCTGTTCCTGGCTTATTCTGGTGTGTTTGGCAGGCTATTTCACCACTGCCCCTTCCTGCAAAATTACAGTGACGTTTGCGGCAGTCTGTTCCGCCACCTCTTTTGCAATGGTTCCCACCTTTTTCCCCTGTTCGTCATATGCATTGACCGTTCCATCTGCATTGTCTTCCAGTGCATCTTCCGGCACATCATTTGTGGGAATTGCCACGGTTCCTGCCGGGGCCTGGGTGTTGATTACAACGGATGCTGCCGGGGCCGCCTGCTGCGCTTCCTTCTCTCCCGCCTTCATGGCTTCATATGCCGCCTGTACAATGGCCTGCAACTGTTCATCCGTAACTTTCAAGCCTGCTTCCTCCGCAACCTCTTTCAGCATTTCCACAACCTTTTCCATCTTCTCCGCTCCCGTGGAAGACTTCATAAATTCCCTGGCCCATACAACAAATTTTTCTGCCATCTGGCCCAGTTCAAACAATTTATCTGTAATTGTCTTCGGAATTTTTGGGTACACATATTTCCCCAATACAAAAAAAGCTACTGCAATACCCAGGTTGATTGCTGCAAAAATAATGTCATTCATGTTCTTTCCTCCTTCTTAATTCGGCAGCTTCAATGCCTGCCCTGCGTGGATAGTATCACTTGTTAATCCGTTCAGTGTCTTAATTTCTTTGTAACGGCTTCCGTTTCCTAACTGGCTGGCCGCAATAGCCCACAAACTGTCACCCTTCCGCACGGTATATGTACGGCTCTCGGATGCACTGCTGCCGAATGCGCTGCCAGGGATGCGGATTACCTGGCCCACGTTTATTCTGTTCGGGTCCGCAATTCCGTTATAGCTGGCAAGTGCCTGGTATGTGGTTCCATACTTCGCCGCAATACTGGAAAGCGTGTCACCGCTCCGCACCGTGTACGTCTGGCCCCCGGATGCACTTCCGCTGCTGCTGGATGTGCTGCCGCCCTGGCCGTACCGTAACACGCACCCCCATGGATAGTTATAATAGGACCGTGTGCAAATCTCTTTCCCGGTCTGGTCACCGCTTGCGCCGCCCACGGCAGTTCCTTTTTCATTGATTGATGCATGTACAATGGTTCCGGCTCCATCCGTGACCACCAGGGCCGTGTGATGCGTTTCATTCAGAAGTACATCACCTTTCTTCATTCCTGCCCCTGTTGACAGGTTCACGCTGCTTGTTACATCTTTGAAACCATTATTCAGAAACGCCCGCTTCATGTTCCCTGTATAGGTTGCGCCGCCCTTTGATTTTACCGGAACCCCTGCCCGTTCATAAGCCGTGATAACTAATGAACTGCAATCATAATCCGGCCCCCAGCGGTTTGCCTGGTCATAACCATGGCTGTTGTCATTTGCAATTCCTACCATCCATTGAACTGCTGTGTCAATTACTCCCATCTTATTTCCTCCATTTCCCGCCGTGAAGTTCAAGGCGTTTGCTTTGTTATACACATTGTTTCTTCTGCTGCTGTAACGGCCCATCACCCTATCCGCAAGGGCGGCAGCATGGATGCTGGAAAGTGTGACCGTTCCCGCCGCTGCTGCCACCCTCTTTGACGCTCCGGCCCCTCCCTGGTTTTCCAGGTCCGCAAAGTATACAAGCGCTTTCTGGTCTTCAATCCCCAGTTTAATTCCATGGTCCACATACGCTGTCACATCAGCTTCCGCCAGGTCATCTTGTGCCGCCTTCCCGGATGCCGTGGTCAAAAGGGCGCTTATAACCGTTTTTTCCTCCGCTGTCACGGTCCTGGTTCCCCAGTCTGCCGCCGTTGTGATTTCACGATAAAGGGCAGCCCCCAGAATGGTTGCTGCCCTGTTCTCCGTCTTGCATATTGTTTTTAGAAGGTTCAGCGCCCGTGTTCCGTGCCACTGCACCTTTCCCACGCTCACTGCTCCGTTGTCATCAGCATTTACAGAACCGTAATTTCCTTCATTTGCAAAAATGATGTTCTGCGCTGCTGCCACAATTTCTTTCTTTAATTGTTCAGTCATGCTTCCCCCTTACTGCGAACTTAAATTCGCTATATCTGACATTGACAGGCTCACGCCCAGTTCTGGTTCCTCTTTTCGGATTTTCAAAAGATTTTCAGCTTTCGACTTCCAGCAGTAGAACGCTACCGCAATGACGGACACGCCGCCTACAAATGTCAAAAGCGTGGCAAGCTGGTAAAAGTCTTTACATATCACCACCCATACCCCCAGGGCAAATGCAGCATAGTAGGTGACCATGATAGAAAAGACAATTATTTTTGTTGCCTGCAATTTCTTTTCTGGATGCCGTTTTCTCTCTATCCTCCGCCTTCTCCTGGCCTTGTTTATGTTTCTGGCATTCGCCAGGTCCATGAAGAAGGCGCACGTTATAACCCCGGCCAGAAATATGATAACTTTCATAATGTGTCAGTCCTCCGTTTCTTCATCTTCCCGCACCACAAGAAAGCTGTTTTTTTCCAGGCAGCGTTGATATATTTTTTCGATATACTCATACGCCAGTTTTACTTGCCCATTTTCCAGGTTTCGTTCTCTCACATAGTGCAAATAGTCATCATGCACTTTGATGATATGGTCAAATTCTTCCTTCGTGTGCTTCCTGCGGTTCATGGCACTATTGGCAAAATCAAGTATTTCCGTGCGCTGGCTGTCAACCTTATGGGTTTCAAAGTCTTTTGCCAGCTTTTCAAAATCCTGCTGCAATTCCTTATTCATCTGTTTTCCTACCCATCCCAGCAGCCAGCGCACGGGCTGAAATTTAATTCCAGGTGTCATGTCAATTACTATTCCTATTCCTGCCAGCCACATCAAGGCAGTTTTTAGCAGTTCCACCAGTTCATCCGGCCCCATTCCTGCACCCCCTTCCTTAAATTTTGGCATACAAAAGGCAGCGCATATTCTGCGCTGCCTGGCATCATAATTATTGTGTTTCTGTGGTTGCTCGTTGAAGGAAAAACCATCCTTCATATACTTCACTGCTTCCGTACTCTCCAAAAATCGTTCTTTTCAGACTGTAACTGTCGCAATGCTTTAAAATCCCCAGGTATGAACTAATGGTTTGCTTTGCTTCTTCCACCGTTACTTCTCCGGCTGCGTATTCCTTTTGCAGCTTTTTCAGATTGCGTTTCATCTTTAGGGCTGTACTCTTACGCAATTTAATGTGTGTGTTCCAAATCTTATACCCGCAAAATTCAACGCCCAGTGTAATAGGCCGGATGCAAGTTTTTTCATTCAAATCCAACTGCAATTTTTCTTTCAAAAAGGTATCAATAATTCTTTTCCATTCGTGAAGCTGGTCCTTGTCTTGATGCAGGATTATAACATCATCCATGTATCTGACATAGAAATGTATTCCCAACATTCTTTTGCAATACTGGTCCAGTTCATTCAAATACAGGTTAGCAAACATCTGGCTGCTTAGATTTCCCACTGGCATACCTTTTTCACTCACCCGGTCTGACCGTTTCACTTCTCCAGGACTTTTCCCAGGCGGCAATCCGAAATTCGTTTCGCTGCTGTTTACAATCTTATCAAGAAGAAAAACCATGTCATCATCACGGATTTTCCGTTTCAGTATTCCCATTAACACATCATGGTCAATCCTGTAAAAATATTTGCTAATATCCAACTTCAAGAAATAATACTTTTCCGGCTTCTTCCCTACCTGGCGTAACCAATAATGTAAGCGCTTCACGGCCTTGTGCGTTCCTCTCTCTTTAATGCAAGCGTAACTATCCGTGATATAGCCTTGCGCAAATACCGGGTTCAAAACCTGGTAAATGGCCCATTGTACCACCCTATCTTTAAAAGGCTGCGCCATTATCAACCGCTTTTTCGGTTCGTATATATAAAATTCTCTATACTTTCCAAGCGTGTAGGTCCTGTCAATCAATTCTTTTTGCAGCTTCACCAGGTTATCTTCCAAGTGTGCGGAGAAGTTCAGCACTTCATATCTGTACCGTTTGCAAAGTCTGGCATTAAGGTAAGCCCGGTACAAATTATCATAGTCAACCACCTGTTCAAATACATTTTTTAGTGTCTTCATAGCTTTCCTTTGGTGTTGCTTTCACGTTTTTCGCTTTCGTTACTCAAGGCTTCACAACCATTTATTTTTCTGCCCTTTGGCAAGGAAATAACCCCCTTTATCCTCCTGCGCCGGCCCGGACCCCGCAAGGCCCTGGCATCTGGCTTGAAGGTAGAGCGGAACGGAAACCTATGTTAGTACCGGAATTGGAACGGGGGTTATTCAAATTCATGGCGAACACGCCCGCACCGGAACCATCCCAATGAGTGCCACCGAGAAAAGGCAACTGCGGTTTATTCCCTAATTATTAGGCAAGGAAGTAGGTTCCTTTATCCTCCCGCACTGGCCCTGGCCCCGTAAGGCCCTGGCATCCGGCTTGAAGGTAGAGCGGAACGGAAACCTATGTTAGTACCGGAATTGGAACGGGGGTTATTCAAATTCATGGCGAACACGCCCGCACCGGAACCATCCCAATGAGTGCCACCGAGAAAAGGCAACTGTAACCCACTCCCTGTTCTTTTTTTCTGATTGTGTTTAGCGGTTTATCACGGCTTCCACAAGTATTCATTTTTCTGCCTATTGGCAAGGAAATAAATTCCTTTATCCTCCCGCACTGACCCTGGCCCCGCAAGGCCCTGGCATCTGGCTTGAAGGTAGAGCGGAACGGAAACCTCTATTCCAATTCGTGTTGGAACGGGGGTCATTGAAGTTGACGGCGAACACGCCCGCACCGGAACTGGCAGTTGTGTACCCGCCACCGAGAAAAGGCAACTATAATTTATTCCCTATATGTTATGTCTTACAAAATCCTGATTGTGTCTTACATTTTCCGGCAAAAGTCTTGCATTTAACGGCATTACTGCGGCTTCTGCAAGTATTCAATTTTCTGCCTATTGGCAAGGAAACAAATTCCTTTATCCTCCTGCACTGACCCGGCCCCCGTAAGGCCCTGGCATCTGGCTTGAAGGTAGAGCGGAACGGAAACCTATGTTACTGTTAATGTTGGAACGGGGGTTATTCAAATTCATGGCGAACACGCCCGCACGCACATCGTTACCGTAACTGCCACCGAGAAAAGGCAACTTCAACTTGTTCCCTAATATGTGTTTAGCGGTTTATTACAGCTTCCACATTCATTCACTTTTTTGCCTTTCGGCAGGGAAATAAATTCCTTTATCCTCCTGCGCTGACCCGGACCCCGCAAGGCCCTGGCATCTGGCTTGAAGGTAGAGCGGAACGGAAACCTCTGCCGGAATTGACGTTGGAACGGGGTTCGTTAATATTGAGGGCGAACACGCCCGCACCGGAACCATTCCAATAACTGCCACCGAGAAAAGGCAACTGTAATCTATTCCCCTTTTTTCCTCTTTCTTTGGCACTTATAACATAGTGCCTGGCCGTATCTTTGTTCTGAAAAATCCTTAATTTTCTTTGTGATAGTGTCAGAACATTCACTACACTGGTATGTTTCTTCTGGTCCTTCTGCTTTTACCGGAACTTCGGCGGCATCCTGGGTCAATGTCTTTTCACGTGTGGCCTTAATCCATCCGCCCACCATTTTCCCGACTTCAACCGTCATCTTTGACCATACTTCATATTTTTTGGGTGGTAAATATCCCAGTTCATGTGCCATTCTGATATAAACTTTCAGTGCTGCCACTTCAATATCCAATTCCTGCAATGTGGTTTTTTTGGTATATTTCTTATTTGCGGCTATGATATATCGCATGATGTTATCCAGGCATCTTTTCATGTCCTGGGCCAGTGAAAATTTTTGAGCCTTCGGAAATTGTTCGATTGCCGGGTATGCGTACATTATCATGTCATACACCTTTTGTTGTATTATCAGTTCTTCTTTCTTCGGGCTTTCGCTTTCACTCATTTGTCTTTTTTCATCCCTTCTTCCCGGTTTGAAGTGATTGAAATTATACCACGTTTTTCCTTTCCGGTACAGTGCAAAATCTGAAAATTGAAGCGACCCTGGCCCGCAAAGCGGACCAGGGAAAAATCGCTGCTATCGCAGCGAAAGCAGAACACACGTTCCAGATTACAGATTTACAAAAGCGGAACGGAAACCTCTATTCCAATTCGTGTTGGAACGGGGGTCATTGAAGTTGACGGCGAACACGCCCGCACCGGAACTGGCAGTTGTGTACCCGCCACCGAGAAAAGGCAACCTTTCCCCATAGTTCCTCACCCATAATCCATCACCGTTCAAATTGCTGTCTGTCGGGAAAAGACCCAGTGCCTTGACAAGCTGCGGCACTGTCACACCGGATGCAGCCGCCACGCTTTCCAACGGCTGATATAAGTATGCGTAATATGCATCAGTTTCCCCGCCAGTGTAAGAAGGTTTATCCCTCTTTGTGTCAAGAATGGGATTTCCAACACTTGCAGCGGTTTCGTTTGCATTTCCGGCAGCGCTCCCGTTAAATTTCAGTGTTCCAGCGGTTCCCGGCTCCACAAGGTTTCCATCCGGTTTGATTGCTTTCCATTCACGGCTTGTTTTGCTCATATCGCAATCCGCCTTCATGGCGTTACCGTATGGAATTATCTGGATTTCTCCGGCGTTTAATCTTAATCCGCTACACCATTCCCAAACATTGCCGTTAAGGTCCGCAATTCCTCCTGTTGTAAAGTCATCATACCAGGTGACCGGGCCGGACCCTGTAAGCGTTCTTGTGGTCTTCCCTGTGCTTCCATCCACTGCCGCCTGTATGCCCTTCTCCCACGGGCAAGAAACATCCTGTCCATAGTTGTTGTTTCCATGCGGTATTTTCCCGCTTTTCTTGCAGCGCAATCCCAGCGCCGTAAAAACTCCGCTCTGGTTCAAATGCCACCCGGCCCCCTTCTTCCGGCAGGCCTCTAAAGCCTGGTCAAAGTTTATACTTGCCCTGGGGTCACGCAATGGCAGAGAATACGCCCGGTCATGCAGCACAACATTTTGAAACTTTGAAACCCATATGGCATCCTTTTCCACGCCATCCACAATCCAGAACGGCAATGTTTCCTGTGTGCCGCCAGCAATTAAGTCTGAATACTTCATTTTCGGCACACCAACCGTGATACTGGGCATCCCAATATCATCAAAAATCACCTTGTTATTGCTTCCGAAACTTTCAACCGCCAGCGCCAAATCATCAAAATTACTCATGTCTTATCCCTCCATCTTCCATAAAATCAGCGTACATTTATTCATATCAAAAGGCACCGGAACGGAAACTGTCTGGTATCTTCCTTCGCCCTCCTGCTGCCCTTCTCCCATTTCCATGACCACTTCACCTTCCACGGTTTCATATGCCCTTGCAGGGATGACCACCTGTGCCACATACTTTTTGGCATTATCTCCCACACCAATCACCAGGCCATCTTCTATGTCCAGGCAAATATCTAGAACGGTTTCATAATCTCTTTCACGGCTGGCAAGGTTGATGGTCAATTCATCATCACCAAAAGTGATTTTTTTAGAAGTCACCTGATAATCAATGTGTTTCCCTTCCTCTTTCTCCATCACCTGTATTCCTGCTGTTTCTGCCGTCCTCATAACCTTATCTTCCATAGCGCTTTCCCTCCTTATATACTTCGCTGGTCCTTGCTGCGATAATTTCAGCAGCTTCCCTTTGCTCCGGCGTTCCCCTGCCATTTACACCATAGGACCGCAAAACCGCCCGTTCCTGCTGTTTCCTTTCTTCTGATTTCACAAAGCTGTGCCCATTCATCTGTAAAATCCTCCTTTCACAAATACTTTTAAATTCACGCTTCTGGCGCTGCCAGTAAATGCGATTTTAAAGCCGTTTTCCAATTTACCCGACACGACCACTTCACCGGGAAAGCCGCCAGAATATCCCAGCACATCAGCAGAAACCGTATAATTTTTATGGTTCCTTTTCCTTCCCAGTGAAACAGTTTTTTCCGAGTTATTGAAGGGGAACGTTTCATTATTTGTCAGTGTGACTTCCATCACATCCCCCGCCAGGTCTTCCGCTTCCTGCCTGTTATGCATGGCCCCAATAAGTGCCAGGGCTGCCATTTCCGTTCCCTGGATGCCCCACGCCTGCATATTGCTGAAATTCTGTGCGTTCTGCGGCGTTCCTTCCTGCAACACTTCCCCTTCAACTGGTTTATGGGTTATCGTTCCATCATCATTTTTGCTTTCCGTGTAACGGTCTTCAAATTCCGTCACATGGTCCTGCCATTGCAACCATTCCATCTGTCTTCCTCCTATCCTTCTACTTCTTTAACAGAAAACGTAAACCGATACAAAACGCCTTCCTGTACCTGGGAAAGTTCAATTTTTTCCGACTTCTCCGCCCATAGCTTCCCGCCATAGTTATAAAGCTGCACTTTTTCAACGGTTACGGTCTTTCCGGCCTGCGGCGTAATCTGTATGTATACAGCCACCCTTCCATCTTTCAGCCGTTCCCTTCGGTGTATCTTATATTCTTCTGTCTTCCCGCTTATGGTTACCTTTGCATATGCAATACTGCGGTCAATAAAAACTTTGAAGTCTTCCATTGCCTGTGCCGTCAACATGGTTTAGTACCTCCCTTCTTAAATCCTGTGTTTACTTCCACAAGGTTTGATTTTATAGTGAAATGCAGCCATTTCCGCCGCATTACCCACGGTATTTCCTTCCGTTTGCTCATGTGTGTTCCGCTGCGGTACTGTTCCGGTCTGCGGGCTATGATAATTCTGGGCATCCGCTTGCAATAAGGCATCCACCCTTTTATCATCCATGCCGGATTTTATGGCCCGTTTTGGGGCCGTTCCGGCCTGCGTGGTCTGGTATACCTTCTTTTCCGTCATGGTGTTCAATTCCTCTGTATTGTCCTCCACTCTGGCCCTTCGGTTTCTCTGCGGATGCTCCCCTGCTTTTATCTCTCCGGCCTGCGGGCTTGAATATCCCATCATATCCAGCGCCGTTTCTACATCCATGTGAACTGTTCTTTGATTGAAAATGATGTTCCGCTGCGGAATAGTACCTGTTTGCGGTGAAGCAAATATAAATCCGGCCCGTTCGGTTCCTACAACCACCGTTTCCCTTGCAATCCCGGCCCGTACATTCCTATATGGATATGTGCCTGCTTTTATCCTCCCGGTCACTGGCGTATTGTAAATAAAGAAGTCTGTGTGCGTTCCCACATCCACTTTTATGCTGCTTTGATACACCACCCCATCAAGCCAGGAAGACAGCCTTTTATACATCTTGATTGCCCGTACAATCTGCTGATAACTGGCTGTAATGTGCTGGTTCGTCACATCACATATCACCTGGAAGTGATGTGGTTCCCCTTCATAGTCAAACCATTCTTCCACTTCACTATATGGATAGATGCCGCCCAGGGCCTTTTCAATGGCATACTTCGTTCCCATCTTCTTATGTACCTTCACACTATCCCTTAGAATGTTCCTTTTAGCTTCTATCGGATAACTGTAATCGTACCAGTCAACATGCATGTCGTATGCCAGAATATCCACCAGGTCTTCCGGCAATTCATCAATCCTGGAATATATCAGCACATCCCGTATATGGCCGGAAACCCCCAGCAGTTCATCCGCCAGGCCACGGGCCAGCGCCACCATTTTTTCATCATGTTTCAAAGCGCCTGGCAGGAATTGCAGAAGGTCCATGCTGTAAATGTCGTTATTCATCCTCAATTCCCCCGTTCTGCACATTCATGGCATCACGGTTCAAGCGTGCAACGTGGTTTTCTTCTACCACCTCAAATTCTGGTTTTCGTATTACAACACGTTTTACCCCCGTTTCCATCAGATACGCATTTAAGATAGACGGGTTAATATCCCGGCCCATCTTTTCCGTCTGCCATGTAATATATTTTTCAACTGCTGCCCTGGCATCCGCTTCAATAATGCTGAAACTGGCCTGGCTATATCTGGGAATATAAAATGTCACATCAATATCAAACGGGTTTTCCTCTGGCGTTGATACCCGTACCATGTCTGTAAGCGGCCGCACATCATCAGCGTTCAAAGCTGCTTCAATCTCCTTTAGCACGGTTTCTGTTGGCTGCTGTCCGCCTTGCAGCAGCACCCGCACATCCACCACACCAGGTTCCGGGGTAGTGGCCGCAACATCCGCAATCGCCACGCTGGTAGACTTTGCAAAATACGCATATCCGTTCACGGGTCCTGCTGTGGAAAAACTTTCCATGCTTTCCCGCATACGCTCATAATATTGCGTGTCGTTCTCCTGCTCCGCCCCTCCCGTGGTCTTTGTGATATTCTCCACTTTCAAGAAATAGTCATATGCATCCACAATTTCTTTCACCTGGCCTGCTGCCAGGTCATTCCCCACGGTTCCTGCCGTCTGGCATTGCCCATGTACATCACCATATAAACTGCCCGCTGGAATTTCCAGGTCTTCCGTTGTTTCAAAAGTGATTGAACCATCAAAGGTTATCCTGGTGCCCTTTTTTATGATGATGCTTTGCTGCTGTGCGGCAGAGATATAACAACGGAATGTTGCCGTTGCCGGGCTTGCTTCCAGGCGCTTAATATCTTTGAATAACTCCGCCAGGCTGTCCAGGTATTCCCCTTCTGCGTATCTGGGCACGTTCTTTTTTGCTGTATCATTTATCAGTACCCGTTGTTGTATAACTATGCTGGAACACCAGGCAATAAAAAGACGTTCCGGTGAAGCAGGATAAACTTTCCGGCCCGTCATCAACTCATAAAGTGCAATCATATTGTTTTCAATAATTTCTGCATTCGTTTCCAAAAATTCAATATCCGGGTATGTCCGGTTATCCATCTTCCTTCACCCCCTCCAATTCAACCACAATAATTAGTTTCCCTGTCAAATGGTCCGTTTCAAATCTCACTTCCGATATTACCGCCCGTGGTTCATACTTTTCTATCTGGTCATAAACCGTTCCAACGGCCAGATTTTCCATAACATTTATTGGCCTGCCATAAAGCGCACCCGGTATTCCCATCCCCCGCAACATGGGGCATGATAGCTGTATCGTATCAAGTATTATGGCAACATTCTGTAAAACTTCTTGATGCATATTTGCTGGTGCAAGGTCTATATTTTCTAAAAGTTTTCCATCACCTTTTATTACTTCCAATGTCATCACCTCTTTGGGTATTCTTTCAATGTGACTTTTACTTTTGCAGCCCAGCAGTTTCCCCTATTATCAAAGATTTCCATATCCGTGGAAACATCTGTACATACCCATTTGAATGTACCGTAAACCTGCCCGCCCAGCACCAGGCGTTCCGCCTGCCCATTTCTAACCATGGCTTGAAGTTTCTTGACTTCCTTTAACGGGTTTGTTCCAAGAAATACACTGAACTTCATGGAGAAGGAAATGCTTCCCGGCTCCGGCCCTAAAAATTCCAATAGGTCTTCTTTTAAATGTCGGTCATGCGTGGCATACTTTGCGCTGACTTTCCAACTCATTCCATCAAAGGTTTTCACCGTTTTGTCAGAAACAGAAAAAGCCAGATTTCCGAAACTGCCTATCTTCCCCATTACATCACCTTCCCTAAAATAAATCCATCACCGTCACCACCCGGCACATAGATGCATACAACCATATCATTGACTTGTGGAACCCAGTCTGTCACATATGCTGCATGGCTGTGTCCTTCTGCTATTGCCGTTTTTCCGCCTTCCTGGTCACTTCTCCCAGGTACAATGCTTCTGGGGCGGCGTATCACTTTTAATGGGGCAGAAATTATGCCGCCCTTGTCATCAAATTTGACCCTGGCGGCATTTTTATCCGGGTAATAGGTTTGTACCGTACCCACTCTGATTATCTTCTTTAGAACGTTTATAACGCTTTCTTCCTCCGCCCTCAATCAATATCCCTCCAATACCTGTTCCAGTTTAATATCTGTTGTATACCCTCCTGTTAGGGTATGGCTTGCGCTGGTTACCTTATACTTTTTATCGAACTGCTGGAAGCCTTTTAATTTAACAGTAATCCCCGCCACCAGTTGAACATCCCCCACCATCTTGAAACTGGCAGTAAATTCCTGGGCATTTTTTTCCCGCAACCGCTTCATTGCCAGTTTCTTTGCGTCTTCTGTGCTGGCAACCCTTTCATTAACTTCCAGGACTTGCCCCGTTCCCACGCTGCTATCTGGCGTGTATGTATATTCAATGGTCTGTTTCTTATCACTGTCTGTATAAGATACGTGGCAGCTTGTGTATGCTGCATCCGTCAACTTCGTTCCCAGCTTGAACGAAATAATATCACTGCTTCCATAAGCAATAGTTTTCACCACTGGTTTGCCGTCATATTCTGCTTTGTCAAATATAACCACTGTCATTTTGGTAACTTTCAGCGCTTTCCCGGCAGCATGGCAAAGGTCCTGCAAAAACCGGATATCCGATTGCTGCACCTGTTCTTTTTTATCATATTGCGGATTGTCTGAACTTTCATAAAGAAGTTTCATCCCCGCTTCTTTGGCTATCTGGTCCGCAATGGCTTTCAGACTTATCTTTTCCCAGTTCCTTGATTTCTTTTGTATTCGTAAGGTGGATGTATAGGGAATAGATGTGGATTTCAAAGTGCATTTCCACGGCGGCCCGCTCACATCCACACTATCTATTTCAAAAGTTCCACAATCCAGCATGGCATCTTTTCCGGTGTCATTCCAGTTTTTTTGCACAATGGCAACTTCCACTGTCTTAGGTTCGGCCCCTTTTGTGATAACCTCTTTCGTTTCCGTAACCGTGGTGTTTACCGCTCCGCCAGTAGTTATTTTGAAAACCTGGCCCGGATAAATCAAATTAGGGTTAGGAATGTTATTTTCCTGCGCAATCTGCGGGTATTTTGTGCCGCTTCCCAAATACCGTGAAGCAATGGCCCATAATGTATCACCACGCACTACCACATAATTGATAACCTCTTGTTTTGTGACCGTTTTGGTCACTGTTTGATTGCTCTTTATAACAGTGGGTTTCACATCCAGCCAGCTACCGTTCACATTCCGTTCCCGGTCATCATATGTCATCTGAAAATCATCCGTGTTATCTTCTTCATTATCGGTGTAGGATGCTGACAGAAGATGCTTCACCAGGTTTTCCGGCACATCCACATTTTTAAATTTCAGCCGCAATTCCACACGCCTTGCATCACTCAATCCAGCAGCCCCCTTTTCCATGGCGGCAACTGCATATCCACTTCGTCTTCCACCTCTGGGATGGTCAAAACCACCCCAGCAGGGAAAACGATTGTTGCAGCGTGTTTGACGTTTGCTTTCAGCAGCTTATCCAGATGCAGGACACTTCCCATTTGTTCATAGGCTATCTTATCCCACATATCGCCACTGATAGTTGTATACTGTTTAATCATATTGCATACGCCTTTCGTCATCCGCTTTTTTATCCATAAGGTCTTCCACCTTACGCAATAAATCATCATTGTTTCTTTGCAGCGTTTCTTCCAGGTCCTCCGGCTGGTCACCTTCAACAACCACTGTCGGATTATTATTGATTGTGACATAAGTGTTTCCTCCGCCCATCCCATACGGAACCTGTGGCGGTTCAACTTCCGTTGTTTCATTCCGCACGCTGTTATAATAGTTCTGTAACTGATTGTTGTTTACTGTGCTTACATTCTGCACATCCTGGGCCGCCCTGGTTGCTTCCATGGCCGTTCTGGCCTGCTGCTGCCGCTGCATAATATCTTTTGTCTGCTCTGCGGTATAAACAACCCTTCCAGGGGCGTTTGTGATTAACTCCGGTCCTTCTTCACCCGCAATGAAAGTGTCTGGTGTGTTACGTGTACCTTTCGCAAATGTCGGCAGTGTTGGGATATTGATGCCCTTTCCTCCCACTCCCGGCACCCAGTCTGGAATTTTAATGCTGTTCAGCGCCGAAATGGCACCGTTAATAATGCCTATAATGCCATTGATAACGCCCTTTACTATGGATGTTAAGCCATCCCAGGCACCTTGAAAGATAGTTTTAATCCCGTTCCATGCCTGTGACCAGTTTCCAGAAAATACGCCCTGGATAAACTGAATAAGCCCGGAAAAAACCTGGCTTACTGACTGTATGATTGACATGATTGTTTGAAAAACAGTTCGGAATACAGAAAGCACACTGGGCAGCACGGCTTGAACCGTTGAAAGTATCTGCTGCAAAATCGGCTGTATAATGCTCCATATGGTCTGAAATACCGTCTGGACCACCGGAAGGACCGCACTCAATACCGTTGTGATGATGGAACCTAGTTCCTGTATTCCTTGCACAATGAACGGCAGGACCGTTGTTACAATAAAGTTGAACACTTCCTGCACAATCGGCAGTACATAAGTTTGTATGAACGTTATAACTTCACTGATAATTGGCATAATTCCAGCAATGAAACTGCCTATAATCGGTATAATGCCCCCGATAAAATCAGCAATAGACTGGAATATTTGCATCACCACTGGTGCTGCTGCCTGTATTCCATTGATGATGCCAGGTATAACCGTGTTTACCAGCACTTGCAATACCTGTTCCACCACCGGAACCACATTTGCCGTGATAAAATTCACCAGTGTTCCTATGGTGTCTTTGACGCTGCCAACGATATTCATAAAGGTATCGAATACCGCAACGCCTTTTTCTCCGAAAATCTCCTGTATCTTGTCACGTGCAATACCGATATTTCCATCAGAAAATACATTCTTTATTGCATCCCCAACGCTGGTAATTGTCGCAACAATCTTGTCAAAGACTTCCAGGCCCTTTTCTCCGAAAATCCGCCCTACTGCTTCCCGGATTTCTTCAAAGTGGTCTTTTAATAGCTTTACAACTGTAATAACTGTGGTGATAACACCCACAATCGGAAGTATCTTACCTACAATCCCGCTGAACGGCCCCAGTAAAGAGGACCCCAGCTTTCCAAGTGGCGCAAATACTCCGCTTATTGCCTTTCCTATCGGCGCAAAATATGAACCTATTCCAGAAAGGCTTTTTCCAATAATTGACCCTATCTTTCCAATAGGGGAAGCAGCTATAATGCTGCCAACATTTCCGAGCGCCCCACCGATAATTCCGCCTACCGCTTTAAACGGTGAAGCAATCTTTGTCAGTATGGTTGCGCCAAATCCACCCAATTTCCCGGTAATGGCTCCCAGCGGCCCAGTAATTCCAGAAAGCAGCTTCGTTCCTATGGTTTTACCGATATTTCCTATTGGCGCAAGGATTGAACTAAATATTTTCCCAAACGATTTCCCCACGCCGCCCAGGGCGCTTCCCACGCTTGAAAAATACCCGGTTATCCCCTTTCCTGCTGCCCTTAGTTTACTTCCCAGGCCAACCCCTGCGGCGCTTGCTTCTGCTGCATTTGCCCCGAAAATGGCAAATACCTTCTTCACGCCTAACACGCTGTTTTTAATTTCCAGGAAGCCCAGCTTACCCACAAGGCTTGCAACCTTCAATCCTGCCAGCGCTCCTGCCACTTTTAAAACAGTCTGCACCAGTTTAGGGTTTGCCTGCGCAAATTCTGAAACCTTCGTGACCACTCCGGCCAGCTTATCCGCAATAGTTCCGACAATAGGCAATAGGTTCTGTCCTAGAACAATTCCCAGGTTCGCAATGCTGTTCTTTGCCTTTGCCATTTTTTCTTCTGTGCTGGCTGCCACGGTATCAAATGCGGCCTGTGTTGCGCCCGCACTGTCAACCATTCCCTGTACCTGTTCATTGAAGCCATCCACGCCGTCAGAAAGCAGGGAAACGGCAGCTTTTCCGGCTTCTGCCGAACCAAACATATCATTGATGGTTTTACCGCTGTTCTGGGCCTGCTGTTGCAGAATGTCCAGGACTTCACCCAAGCTTTTTCCGCTTGCCATCAATTCTTTAAAGCTGGACCCAGTAGCCGCCCGCAATGTCTTATCAGCCGTTGTGCCGGATTTTGAAAGTTCGTTCAACATGCTGTTCATGTAGGTGGTTGTTTCTGCGGCAGCAATACCCTTGCTGGTCATTATGGCATATCCAGCGCACAACTGTTCCAGTGCCACATTGTTTGCATTGGCCGTGGGTATGATTTTACCCATAACAGATGACAACTCACCTACTGTGACTTTACCTTTGTTCTGGGTCTGCACCAGCATATCAGAAACCGTGGAAACCTTTGACGCTTCCATGCCGTATGCATTTAAGATGGTGGTCAATACATCCAGTGTTTGCGAACTCTCCGCAAATCCGGCTTTCGCCAGCTTCGTTGAATTAGCCACAAAATTGACGGCATCCCCGGTTTTCTGCCCGGCAGAAATGGCATTATATACGTCCTCCGCTATGGCAGATGACGCAATTCCCGTGGTATTGGAAAGCTGCATAATTTCACTGGAAAGTTGTTCCAGTGGAACCGCCTTCAAATCAGCTATGGTTGCCACCTTTGCCATGGAACTTTCATACTTCATGGCCGCCTGTACTGGTCCGGCATATACGGCAGCCG
>OBVC01000061.1_pt1 | contig 91584 bp, 59 predicted proteins | sample 1494991 | NCBI WGS metagenome assembly OBVC01 (sample SAMEA2579955, study PRJEB22360) | human gut metagenome
AACAGAAAAAAAGAATTTCTGGCTAATTTATACTTGACTTTTCATAGCTGGTCTCCATTTCTTATTCATATCAATGTACTACGCTTATATATTACAAGTGTAAGATTTTAAGGTAAAAAAATTTACTCCCTTTCGCTATAAATATTACACCCGTAATATTTATCAGTCAAGTTCTTATTCAAAAAGACAGAACACAGCCACCAAAAGCCATGTTCTGCCTTACGTTTGATGTTACTCTGCCGCTACAAACTCCATCTTCATAAATTCATGATCCGTCAATTCCTTTAATTTTGCAAGGACACATAATGACAATTCAACCATCTCATCATCCTCCAGATGTTTCAGAGTCTTATTGATACCATTTATGACATTTTTTCTGCCTCCCACATCTAAATCTATACCTTCTTCCATAAAAATACTGATTAAATTACTCTCTTCTACGGTAAATCTCTTATTCATCACTTATATCTCCCTCTGACTTTTCTTTTCATTTTCTTGAACATCATGTTCTTTCGATTGCCCTTCTACCTGTGACTTTTTCTCCGCAAGACGGGATTTTAAGGAAATCCTTACTGTAGGCTTCTCCTCCATTCTCTTATTTTCTTCCCTTTGGGCTTTCTCCCCAACACCATTATTCAGCACATTATCAATCATATTATAATTCTGTTCTTCTGCCTCCTCAATCTTGGCAAGCGGCTTATACTCTGTCAGTTTTTCCAGAAGCTCCGTTGCTCGTTTTATTTCCTCTGGTACAGCTCCCTCCGAAATAATGTCTGCAAGCCACGTTGTTAAATGTCCGGTATCGCCCTGTTTTATGGATTCTGCAAGCTCTGATACATTCTCGGTCATATTTCTTGTACTATCGTGATACAGTACAGTATCATAATCGTAGCAAAGTCGGTCAAGTTCTACTGCAAGCTGTTCCTCCTGTGGCAAGTCCGGCATACGCAGTTCCCACACTCTTGCTTCCATTTCTTCACTCATCACGCCATCTATCTCCATATCGGGCAATTTAGCCACCAGTTCCGTAATGACTTCCATTGCCTGCGGATTGTTTTTAATATCAGGAACATAGTCCAAAACCCCAAGGTCAATCCTCTTTCCAGATAAAACATCAATCTCGTAATCCTCGAAGGGTTCCGCCCCTCTCTCTATGATATTGATTCCAATTGCCGGAATACCATTCATCCTCTCCGATGGTATCTGCTTCCAGATTGCTATGGCTTCATCCACCGTAGGAATATTCTCATAGCATTCACCAAGATTATGAAATTCGCCACATTCCGAAACAGTTAAAGTTACTTCTGCCTTCTCCTTTTCCTGCTCTCTTGCCTGTCTGACACCCTCCAAATATTCCTCCACCTGTGGCAGATAGGTTTCCAGTGTACCTGTTCGCTGTGCTGTAATAGGGTTGATGTCAACTTTTACTTCTCCGATATGAAGTCCGCCCTCATTAAAGGCATTAAACAAATCGTCCTCCCGTTCCGCCGTGGAAAGTTCCACAACCACATCAAGGTCAGAACTTTCATGCTCCAATCCCCTGCACCTGCTTCCGGTCACAGCAACATCCACAATCGTTGCATCAATGTTATACTCATCAATCTTTGCCTGCACATGGCATTTCACAGTTTCCTCGATTTCTTCCGGATTCATTTCACTAATATCATGGAATAATTCCCCGGTCTTTGCCCTAAAATCAGCCACCACACTGCTTGGTGTACTCTCCGGAATAATACGATTTGCTTCCTCTGCTTTTTCCATCAGTCCATCATAATCCATCGGTATCAGTTCATCTTCTCTTTGGATATTTCCTTTTGCACCATTGTAATCCGGCTGTGACTTCAAATCCTCTAAAATATCATGTAAGGCTTCCCTTATCGTCACATCAGGATTATCATAAATTCCTCCGTCAATCTCCTTATAATCAGCTCCCATAATGGAATAGTCATAACCGCCCTCTACTTCCTGAATGCTGATAAAACGGTCTGCAATAGAAAATGCCAGTTCTGTTTCCTGTTCACTTTCCAAAGTTTTTTTCATTTCCGCAAGCACCTGTTCCGTTTCATCGCCAAGATCAATGATTTCATCTCCATCTATTTCCGGTTCTGTCTTTTGGACATTGTGTCCAGAAGTGTCCTGCATTTCTTCCTTTTCCGGTGTCTGCTCCCGTAAAAAATCCGGTATTTCCGTATATCCAAAAAAATCCACAAAATGAGCCGTATTCTGTCCGTTCTGATGAAGCACCACTATATCGCTGACAGATAGCGAATGTCCTCTGAAATCTTCTGGGTGGTCAAGGTTGAATTTTTCAAAGATTGCCTCTAAAGTTGCCCCCTGCGTCTCTTTTTGCAGTTCAGATAATTCGCCCACATATAAAAGTGTATAATTCTCTGGTTTAATTGCATCAAAATTATCTTTTGTAATGCCCATACGCTTTAAGGATTCCGTCCCCTCAAAACGTAAGGAATCTAATTCCAGATTAGGCTTTAATTGATAAATTCCATATTTATCAGTACTAGCATATAGGAGCTGCTCTTTTCTTGCCATTTCAGGTGTAATAACAGATCCGTCCTCATAGTTAATAGATTCCACCCATGTGATACCTAATTCTTTTTCTATTTCAAATTCCAAATCAGTTCCATAAAAAGCATTATGAATTTCTGCCACATCAGTATCTGAAATAGGCTCTGAGGTCTTGAATACCGCAGTTCTATCCCCACCCATTTCTTCTATATCGACAGCCACAACTGGATACGGGTATGTATATTCTCGCTCCTGTTCGTCCATTAAGATAAGTGTAATCTTAGTCTGCTGTTTCAATGCTTTATTCCATGTTTCCTTTTCAACCCCAAAGATACCTTCATGCTCTTCTATACGCTCCCTGCTTTCTGCCAATGATTCCGTACCGTCAGTATGAAGCAAATATACATGCAAATCATGTTCAAATAATTCCAATGCTTTCTCTTGTGTTAATGGCAGCATTTCATTCCATTGATAGCCATATTCCCTCATTTCCGACAAACCAATCATCGGATCAGGCAGGGCATCAATCTCCGCCTTTGCATCAATTATGGTCAATGCCACATCCTGTTGGACATACTGCTCCCTATATGCCAGTTTCTCTGCAAGTTCCCTTGTTTTATTCATATCATCAAGTTTATAGGCATAATTTACAATCAGATTTCGCTCCTCAGACGTGAAAATATTTTTTTCTGCCTCCAACTGATTGATAAGTTGTTCTGCCTGCCCCATGACAGATAAATTGGTATCAATGGGTTGTTCCACTCTTTCCTTTACATCAATAAGCTCGTCTGTATCCATGTTATAGCGGACATCAATATGATATTCCTCCGCTTCTTCCGTCTGCTCGTCAGCAAGTTCGGTAGTCCATGCTCCTTTGCTTTCAAGATAAGATGATATATTCGATTTATCCTCTTCATTCATGGTAGAAAGAGCGGATATAAGTTCTGCACTGTCCATTCCACGGACACTGACAAGATTGTATTCTGAAAAATCCTCGTTATGTACCAGCAGAATGCTTTCCTTTCCATGTTCCTGCTCCATCTCCCGGTTAAGCTGAAGCTCCTGCATTGCCCCCTCAATGCCTGTAATCAGTTCTGAAGCTGTCTTTCGGATTGTATCAAGGGAAGATTTCAGCTCTTTCATATTCCTACCGCTGCTCCAGCCTGCGATATATCCAAAGGAATAATCGGATGTATCTATACCGAAATGCTGGCACACTGTAAAAGCCACACTCTCCGCTTCCACTTCCTTTGTATTCCTGTCCTTTACCGGAATATCCATGCTCTGATTAACTTCTTTATCATGCAGCATGGAATGAGCCACCTCATGCACCATTGTTTTCAAAGTCTGGCTTTCGCTCATATTTTCCTGAACAGCAATCCGTTTTTCTGCTGTACTGAAATACCCTTTGGAATCGCCGGGAATATCTTCAAATGCAATCGGAACAGGAGAAATATTCATAAGCGCCTGGACAAAATCCTCATATCCCTCCACCGTAGATAACAGCTCATTCACTTCCAGTTCCGGAATAGGCTTGCCATCCGTCTGCGATACATCAAAAACAGATACCGCACGAAAGGCAGGAATGGTAACCTCTGTTTCCTCTTTCTGCGGCATACCGTTTTCATCAAACATCATTTCTCCCGTTACAGGGTCTAACTTATCACGTTCCTCTTTGATTTTATAAGGAGCTGGTGCAAGAATACGGATTGCCTTTTCTCCTTTATTGACGTGCCGCTCAAAGTTCTTCTGCCACGCCTGATAGCCTGCCACCAGCGTAGCTTCCGGCTTCTGCATGGCAATCAGCAGCGTATTGTTAAAACTGTAATTATGAAATTTTGACATGGTGCTGAGATAGCTTTTATATTTTTCACTTTCAAAAAGCTCTTTCAAGCCAGCTTCCAGCTTATCCGTGATCTCTTTGACTTTTTGTTTTTCACTCATGTAAACTGTATTTTTATCTGCCATAATTCGATTATCCTTTCTTTTTTCCACGCAAAAAAGACAACCATCTCTGATTGTCTTTTTCGATATGCCTATTCAATTTGCATCTTTTTTAGATTGCTTTTTTATTACTCTTCTTTCTTTTCTGTATCCTTCTCTAAAATATTGTTCACTAATTTTTGGAGTTCATTGCGATTTGGCAGATACAATTCATATTTTGAAACAAATAAATTGCTGTCCATACCGTAAGTTGCATATTCTACAAGCAGTTCATCTTTGTTATGACTCAGGATAATGCCAATCGGTGGGTTATCATCTGCCATATTTTCTTCTTTTGCGAAATACCCCATATACATATTCATCTGACCGATGTCTATATGCTGGACGGAATTTTTCTTTAAATCAATCAGCACAAAGCATTTCAAAATTCTGTGGTAAAATACCAAGTCCACATGGTAATGAATATTGTTTACAGTTAAGGGATACTGCCTGCCCACAAAGGTAAATCCTTTTCCTAATTCCAACAAGAATTTTTGGAGATTATCTATTATTTTCTGCTCCAAGTCTTCCTCACTATAACGCTCTTTCTCCGGAAGTCCCAAAAATTCTAATGTGTAAGTATCCTTGATAACATCCTCTGGCTTGTCATAAGTAATTCCCTCTCTGGCAAGTGCCAGAATTCCTTCTTTATCTCTGCTTGTAGCTAATCTAAGAAACAAAGCGGAATCCATCTGTCGCCTGAGTGTTCTTACATCCCACTTTTCCTTATAACATTCTTTTTCGTAAAAACTTCTTTCTAATTCATCATCAATCTTTATCAGCTCACAAATATGCGACCATGTCAATTTGTCAGACACCGTCTGACAATTCTCATAACAAAGATAAAACTTCCGCATATTGTTGAGGTTTGGGCGGCTGTATCCTCGTCCCAATCGCAAAGTTAATTGATGCGAGAGTGTTGTTAATAATTTTGAACCGTATGCTGCTTTAACATTTCCATCCTGCTCAAACTCAACAATATATTTTCCGATTTTCCAATACGTCTCTGTAATTACACTGTTTACTTTTTCAGCTATCTCTTTTTTGGCATTTGAAACTGCTGTTTCAATCTCATCCACCAATGGCTGAAGCATATTTGTCTGCTCTAAATCATTCATAATATATCCTTTCCGAATTTGTCAGACAGTGTCTGACAAATTCAATTTCCATTTTTATGTATTACGTTGTCTCCATTTCTCTTTAGCTTTTTCCAAATCGCTCTATCACTATATTTCCCTTGAACTAATATTATATTTCATATTTGCATAAAAAGAAATATAATAATTACAAATACTCCTCCTTCCCCTTATCTCTTTGCACGGAATTTTCTATATTATTCCCCGCAGCCTTTACTTTCATAGTCTCAAGCTTTTCTTTCAAGGATACCCTCTGTGCCGGCTTATCCGCCATCGCTGCTGTGAGCCTCATTCCCTGCGGATTTCCATTCTCCACAGCATAATTATGTCGGGTATTTTCTATGGGATACGGTTTTCTGGTATCTGCCACCTGCTCAGTACCCAGTTCCGATTTATCATCTTCCATACCTATTCCGTCATCTCCCTTTTCGTCCATATTGAGCAGGGCATTTAAGGCAGAAAGGCGGTCTAACTTCTCTGAAAGCTCTGCTTCCTGTGCAAATGGCTTTGTAACCTCTACCTTCGCTGTTTCAAGCTGACGCTCCACATTCTCCAGCTTTGTGGATGCTTCTGCCAGTTCCTTTGTCATGGCTTCCAACGCATGGTTGATACGGGAAATGTTACCCAGCGGGTCAACACCAATCTCCAGATTATGACTGAGCTGTCCTTTGATGTTCATAACGAATTTATGGTTAAAGGAATCAAAGGACACCGCCATTTTAAAGCCTGCATACTCTCCAATGACTGCCGGAGCATTAACGCTCTTGATTTCTTTGCACATCTCCACAAGTGCAGTTCCGGCTTCTTTTTTATCCGTATAGACCTTATTCCCGACCCTCATAGAGAAAAACTCCTTATCTGCTGGGAGATTGGTTTTTGCAGTCTGAATATCTGCCTGCAAGCCACTGATACGCTCCTTCAGAATGGTTATCTGCTGTGGATAATGCTTTGCAATGTTGTCCTCCAGACGGTATTTCTGACTGGTGTGGTTGGCTTTCATCAGTTTCAGCTTGCTGACCTGAATATCCAAATCCATCTTTTCTTTTATATAGGGATTCCCCGTTGCCAGAGCCTTAACCTCTGCATAAGAAAGTGCTGCTTCGTCCACATCCTCACAACTTCGCACCGGAGATTTGCTTGTCATAATCTGACCGATAAATTTCTGCTTATTCTCGATAAGCTGCCATGAGTAGCTGTCAAATGTTCCCTCTGTCACATACCGGAAAATCTTAACCTTTGGATTCCTGTTGCCCTGCCGCAAAATACGCCCCTCCTGCTGTTCAATATCAGACGGACGCCACGGTACATCGAGGTGGTGCAGAGCAATCAGTCTGTCCTGCACGTTTGTCCCGGCTCCCATTTTTGCAGTAGAACCCAATAAAAAACGAACCTGTCCGCTTCTTACCTTACTGAACAGCTCCGCTTTCCTAAGCTCCGTATTTGCCTGATGTATAAAGGCGATTTCTTCTGCGGGAACACCTTTTTCCATCAGTTTATTTCTTATATCCTCATAGACATTAAATGTACCATCTCCTTTCGGTGTCGATAAATCACAGAAAATAAGCTGTGCTGATTTCTCCCCTTTGGTATCTTCCCAAATCTCAAATGCCTTATCCACACAGGTTTTTGCTTTGGAATGTTCCTCATCGGGGAGCATATCGTTGATCAGACGCTGGTCGAGTGCCAGTTTTCTTCCATCGTTGGTAATCTTGAGCATATTATCCTGATGCGGCTCTACCAGTCTGTTACGCACTGTCTCCGCCCGATCTGCCAGCGATGTTACCATCTCTTTCTGATATTCGCTGGGTTTCAGCACCACGTTCTCATATTCTGCTTCCGGCACAGGCAGCTTTAACATATCCGGTGTCTGGATATCCGCACTCTCCTTGAAAAGTGCAATCAGCTCCGGCAGATTGAAGAATTTTGCAAATCTTGTCTTTGCCCGGTATCCTGTTCCCTCCGGTGCCAGCTCAATGGCGGTCTGTGTTTCTCCAAAAGAAGCTGCCCAACTGTCAAAATGCCCTAATCCCATCTTCTGAAGCGTACCATACTGAAGATACCGCATATTGGTGTAAAGCTCCGTCATACTGTTGCTGAGCGGCGTACCCGTAGCAAACGTAATGCCCTTTCCGCCAGTCAGCTCATCAAGGTACTGGCACTTAGCAAACATATCGGAGGACTTCTGTGCTTCCGTCTGTGCAATGCCCGCCACATTCCGCATTTTCGTGTATAGAAAAAGGTTCTTATAATTGTGACTTTCATCTACAAACAGCCTGTCCACACCTAACTGCTCAAAGGTTACAACATTATCTTTCCGGGAAGTATCGTTGAGTTTTTCCAGTCTTGTCATAAGGGATTTTCTGGACTTTTCCATCTGCTTAATGGTGTAACGCTCCCCGTTATCTGCTTTCGCCTGCTCTATGGCAAGCTCAATCTCATCAATCTGTCTTTCGATAATGCCTATCTGTCTTTCCTGCGACAACGGGATTTTTTCAAACTGGCTATGCCCGATAATGACAGCATCATAATCTCCGGTGGCGATTCTGGAACAGAATTTCTTCCGGTTGGCTGGCTCAAAATCTTTCTTCGTTGCCGCTAAAATATTTGCTCCGGGATATAACCGCAAAAAGTCACTCGCCCACTGTTCCGTCAAATGATTGGGAACAACGAACAGGCTCTTTTGGCATAACCCTAACCGCTTGCTTTCCATTGCTGCAGCAATCATTTCAAAAGTCTTTCCTGCTCCCACACAATGAGCAAGCAGGGTATTGTCCCCGTAAAGCTGGTGTGCCACCGCATTTAACTGGTGCGGTCTAAGGTCGATGTCCGGTGTCATGCCAGGGAATTTCAAATGGGAACCGTCATATTCTCTTGGTCTGGTAGAATTAAAGAGCTTGTTATATTTCGCCACCAAGTCCTGTCTACGTTCCTGATCTTCAAATACCCAGTTCTTAAAGGCTTCCCGGACTGCCTCCTGTTTCTGACTGGCAATCATGGTTTCCTTTTTATTCAGGACTCTCGTTTCCTTTCCGTCCTCTATCACGGTATCGTACACCCGGCTGTCCTTTAAATTCAGAGAATCCTCTAAAATCTGATAAGCATTTCTCCGGTTTGTACCATAAGTCATATTTACAAGACTGTTTCCGTAATCCGCACTTTTTCCTTTTACATTCCACTGTCCTGTCACATCGGAATACTGAATCCCCATTGTATTCCGGTTGAAGAGATGCTGCGGTGTTTCAAAAACATCACGCATGAAATCTTCAATATATTTCGGTTCAACCCATGTGGCACCGATACGCACCTCAATCTCGCTGGCATCCAGTTCTGTGGGCTGCACCTGTGTAAGTGCCTGCACATTTATGTTGTATTCCGGGTGGTTTTCGGCGTAAATCTTCGCTGTTTGCAACTTATCCCGGACATTGCCGCTTAAATACTCGTCCGCTGCTTCCCACCTGTCTGTGACCGGATTCTGAAAGATAATGCCCGTCAGTTCTTCTTTGATTGTATCAATCTCTTTTCCGGTCAGCTCCGCCATATAAGAAAGGTCAACTTTTGCTTTTTCTGATAAAGATACTGCCAGAGCTTCCGTTGCTGTATCCACGCTTGTAACCACTTCCGCTTTCTTAATGGTACGTTTCGTGAACATATCCGCTTTGCCTTTGAAATTTCCCTCGTCATCCAGCTTTTCCAGAGAACATAACAGACAATAGCTGCTGTCCTGATTAAAGGCTCTTTTGTTGGTCTGGGAATTGATTAAACCGTATTTTCTGCTGAACGTATCATAAAGGGTATTCAATTCTTTCTGCTTTTCCTTAATCACAGTATCCGGATATTCTTCCAACTGCAAATTGATAAGCTCTTGCGTACAGTTTCGGATTCCTACCATGCCTTTTATGCGTTCCTGCATGGATTCTGACATATCCACAGGCTTCATAATGGAATTTTCACGGTAATATACCTTATCTTCCACCAGTGTGTAGCTGTAATTCTTTACGTCCGGGTCTGCCGGAATGGTGGCATCTGCCAGCTCATTCGCAAGCTCGTCCGTCTCCACTGCTTCGATTTCCCCGTCAATCCGGCTGACCGCATCCATTAACTGCTCTGCAAACAGTCTTGTAGCATCCGGTTGGCAGGTGCTTTCCATGCCATAGGGACCGCTGACCATTTCCATCTTCCCAACAATCATTTCCGGGTGTTCCGCAAAGTAGGTATTCATGGCGATACCGTTTGCATCTTCTGATAAATGTACCCAATCCGGTTCTATGTCCATCACACGGTCACGCTTCTTAAAAAACAAAATATCCGAAGTGACTTCTGTCCCTGCATTTTCCTTAAATGCTGTATTCGGAAGTCTGACCGCCCCCATAAGCTCCGCTCGCTGAGCCAGATACTTTCTGACCTCCGGACTTTTTTTATCCATTGTTCCCTTACTGGTAACAAAAGCAACCACACCGCCGGGACGGACTTTATCTAATGTCTTTGCAAAGAAATAATCATGAATCAGGAAATTATTTTTATCATATTGTTTATCCGCTACCTTATACTGTCCGAATGGCACGTTGCCGACTGCTACATCAAAAAAATCATTCGGATAGTCTGTTTTTTCAAAACCGGATATTTTAATATCCGCTTTCGGATAGAGCTGTCTTGCAATCCTGCCCGTAATACCATCCAGCTCCACACCATAAAGTCGGCTTTCCTGCATCTTCTCCGGCAGCATTCCGAAGAAATTTCCGATACCCATTGCAGGCTCTAATACATTCCCCTTTTCAAATCCCATACGGTCTAAGGTATCATAAATACTGCGGATAATGGCAGGACTGGTATAGTGGGCATTTAAGGTGCTTTCCCTTGCAGAAGCGTACTCCTGCGACGATAACAATTCCTTTAACTGCTGATATTCTCCCGCCCATGCAGATTTGCTTTCATCAAAGGCATCGGCAAGCCCGCCCCAGCCAACATACTGTGATAAAATCTGCTGTTCCGACCGTGTGGCGATACGGTTCTCGCTCTCCACCTTTTCCAAAGTACGGATTGCTTCTATATTTCGTCGGAATTTCTCTTTCGCACTGCCTGCTCCTAACGCATCGTCTGTAATGTGGAAATTGACCGCATTGGATTTATCAATCTTTGGTGCAGGCTGCTTCACAGGCTTTTCTATGGCAGGTTCTTCCACTGACTTTTGGACATCGTGTCCAGAAGTGTCCGGTTCCATGCTTTGCAGATAGTGTTCCGCTTCCTCTTTTGTTTCAAAGGTGGGAATTGTACCGTCCTCTTTTATATAATAATCTTCCCTGCCATGATCCCATACTGCAAAATCCTGTCCCGGCTCAAAGGCATCGCTGGTTTCCTCAACTGAGAATCGTGATTCTGTTTCCGCTACATCTTCCGTTCCTTCAATGCGTGAAAATACCTCCGCTTCGTGTCGGTCTATATCTTCCATTGCAATGAGATTCAAATAATCGTTTTCAATTTCTTCCCTGCTCGGTTTGTAATCATATTCAAAATGGACATTTTCGTTTATGAGTACGTAAAAGAACGCATTGTCCTGCATGGAATTTCCAAGCACATAGTTATTTTCTTCCGACTTCCATTCATCAATCTTTAAACACAACTGCCCGTCAATGGTAATCTGCTGTGCCGCAATCTCCTTTTCCTGCTCCATATACCGTCTTGTCTGATTGATAAATCCATTTAAGACCGCCGGATGGGAAGAAACAATCAAATCACGGTTCTCATACTTGGCATACGGTTCTATTTCTTTTGCCCATGCCTTATTGTCGGGAGAAAATCTGCCATCGTGCGTCAGGTGCATGACAGTATTGGCAAGTACATAGCTGACACGCTCGCTACCATATTTTCGGATTACTTCATCCGGTGTATCTTTCGGCAGACGATACCCGTCAAATTTTTCCGAAATCGTCCGTTCAATGGCTTCTTTACAGGCAACCTTCGTTTTCCGTTCTATTACCGCCTGTGCTTTTTCCAGCGCTTTCTGTGCTTCTTCCTCTTTGTACCGGGCATAGGCTTCTTTCCCTGCCGGAGATAAATACTTATCTTCCGCCACCAGCTTTCGGATACGCTTTTCGACTACTTTCCAAGACAGCAGCACTTTCGCATAAGGTTCGCAGATATTTCCCTTTTTTAATTCAATCCCTTTAAAGTTGTGGTCTTGCCAGCTATGGTCTGCTCCGGCAAGTGCATGAGAGCCGCCTCCAATGCCATATTCTTTTTTCAGAAATTCCGCTGCTTCTTTGCTGTCATGCTTTTCCTGAAAATAATCATAGATGCGGAAAGAACCATGTGAATATCCACTTCCCCTGCCAAGATTATGGTCTATCTCGTCCTGAGTAATAAAATCCTCCCTTTTTATTTCCACATGGTCTGCGGTTGGAAAGATTTGTTTTTCTATCAGCAGATTGTCAAGTTCCTCCCGCAGCTCCTCTTTTGGCATAACTGAACGGAAACGTAGCTTTTTCTCTCCGGTTTCAAGCTGATGAAGTGCCTGATCCATGTGGGAAGCCACAAGCTCAACTCCTTCTTTTGTAGAAAGGTATTCTATCATTCTTGCATGAGCCTCCGGATAATTTCCTGCTTTTAGCCCAAGCTCCTCCGGCAGTTCTCCCATGCCATCCCGGAAAAAGAAAAAGAGATGCCCTGCAATCCGGTCACGTTCTGCTTCGTCAGTCAGATAAGCTTCATTTGCTCCCATATAGGTACCGTTTACTACCTGTGAGCGGATTTTTGCTTCCACCTCCTGCCAGTTCATCTGAAGCACCGGACGCTCTGTCGATGTGCCATATCCGACACGCATCCCATCCTCATTGAACCATACCGCTAACTGCTTTCCGTCAAATTCAAAGCCCTTTCCGGTTGTTCCATACTCTTTCTGTAAGAAAGCAGCCATCTCCTCCGGTGTCTTTCCCTGCTGATATTTGGTGTAGATACGCTTTCTGCTGTTATCCCTGCCTCCGCCGCTCCGCAGAATATCCGCTATCTGCTCCGGCGGTATCTTTGTTTCTGACCGTATCGGTGTCACTGTTTCCGCCTGTTTCATGGCAAGATTGCCAGCCTGCTCCGTAAACATGGAAAATAAGTCAAGCTGCTGGTACATTCCCGCTGTTTCAATCCGCTCTGCGGTTTCTCCTGGAAGAAGATATACTCCGTCCTCCATATAGGAATTGACAAGAAAACGTGCTTCCTCCCATGACAGCCTGCTTTCCGCTTCACGGGTCAGATAATTGCCTTTCCATAAGGTAATACCGTCCTCATCGGCACGGTAGCCGCCCCGCATTTCCCCGATATTGAACTCGGTGTATTCTTCCATGCGGAACGAATTTCTCAGATAATCCGCCTGAATCTTTGCATCCTGCTCTATCTGAAAATACCCAGCTATTTCCGGTCTTTTATGCTTCAGGAACTCATCACTGCATAAAATACCACGCTGTAAGTCCTCCCCCTGCTCTGTTTCAGACAGCTTCGGAAAAAAAGAACCGGATAATGAATGTTCTCCACTATCCGGTTCTGGTATTTCTTCTTCCTGTATGTCATTTTCTAACTGTAAATCAGTTCCGTCAGCACGATCTCCTCCGCTGAATGTCTGATGTTGTTCATCTTCGCTACCCACTTCATCTGATCGGCTGCTTTCAGTTCCTCGTTCACTCCCTCTGCTTTCGCCATCTGTTCGCTCAGGGCTTCCATTCTCTGCTCTGCCTGCTCCTGTATCTCCAGACAGTGTGCTTTCAGCTCGCCCGCCAGTATCATGCCCTGATAAATCCCTTTCCGGTGTTCCTGTAAGAAGTTCTTCCGCATCATACCGTACTTCGTCAGCGTTCCCTCCGGTTCCTCGTTCGCTGTCAGGTTCGGAATCAGATAATCCCCGTTCTTTTCGTATGTCAGTTTCATGTGCCGCATCCTCCTTTTTGCTCTGTATTTCTATCTCCTGATTGTTTTGTAGCTCCTTTTCACTTTCACGCTTTAAAGCATTATAGTCTGTATCTGCTTCATTTGCAAGCACTTTCTCCGTATTTTCCAAAGAAGTTTGTGTGCGTCCTGCATTAGCTTTTTCCTGTGCCTTCCTGCGGGCAATCTGGCGGTCATACGCTCCTATGGTTCTGCCTATCTCCATTAAAAGCGGCTTGCACATATCTGTGGTGGCTGTACCAACAACAGACAGGGTTTTCATCGTATTAAAGTCGCTGATATATTCAAATCCCTGCTCGTCTTTCCACAGTTCCATATCTGCACCGCATCGTGACAGTATGGTGTAAGCAATACTGGAAGAAAGCGTATCACGAAGCCTGACACCTACATTTAACTCGTCCAGTTCCTCTAAAAAGCTGCCCTCTTTCACATATTCGATTTCCGGCAGAAGTTCTTCATAATAATCCAAAGCAATCCGATTGGATATTTCCATTATCCGCTGTTCAAAGGAGCTGTTTTTATCCGTTTCTCCGTATGTCTTTTCAAGCTGTGCCAGGACTGTTTCTTTATGCTCCTCACGCAACTCCCACAAATTCGGATCACGTCCTATCCGCCTTGCCTTATGTACGTCGGACACATCGAAAACATATTTCAATCTTGTATAGGAATTTTCCGTATCCAGCAGGGCAATTCCCTTTGCTCCACGGTTTACCCAGCAATTCATCTTCTCATTCCATAGTTCAAGGGACGCACAGGCTGTTGCATCCGGTCGTTGTGCAAAAATAAGTATCTGTTCATTGAACGGATATTTATAAAGCCTTGCAGCGGTAGTCAGATACCTTGTCCACTCCTGCCCGTTTTTCGCTATCTCTTTTGCGGTATCCTCCGCCAGATAGGAAATCATCTGATATTTTGTTACCATAAGCATTCCTCCAAAATGACGGAGGGGATAACCCCCGCCGCCTTATTCATAAAAACCGTGTTCTTCGATACCGTTTTCCAGAATTGTGCCAATCAGCTCCTCCAATTCCATCTCCTTCAGCTCGCTGATCACAATGAGCTTTGCAAGGATATCTTTTTCCACCGGAACGACATAGCTTTCTTCATCAGGGCAAAGCTCCCGTACACAAATCTCCAGTCCGTCTGCAATTTTGCAGAGCGTACTTATATCTGCTTCCCGGATACCTGCCAGAATATCCATCAATACATCTTCCCTGACACCGCACCGCAAAGAAAGTTCTGGAATATCCATATCCTGCTCTTTCATAATGTTTAAAATTTTATCTCCGGTGCTGTAAACAACGGTCTTTTTCATTTCTGTATTCATTTTTCTGTCTCCTTTTCACTTGCTTTTTCTCGGTGGAAATTCCATCTTGAATTTGTACTGCGAACCTTTGATTTCCTTTCCGTCTTTGATATAAGAATAATCCTCAATTCCCTCCGGAATCAGGTACGCATCGTAGCTTCCCTTTTTCCCTTTTAATCCTCTCACAAGGGTCTTTTTCCCTTCAAGCAGACTTTTCATCTGTGTATCGGAAAACGTTGCTCCCATTGCCCTACCCACATTCATGCCGCATTTTTGTTTGCAGTAAGCACCGAATTTTCCTTTTACTACATCGCTGCCGCATTTCGGGCATTTTCCAAGCACTTCCTGCATCGTTCCAAACAAAGACTTCTGATCGTCACTGATACTGTGGTAGGTTTGCACCAGCTCCCGCACCATATCTTCAATGCCATCCATGAACTCCTGCATGGTGTATTCGCCTTTTTCAACCAAAGTCAGCGTATTCTCCCAATCTGCTGTAAGCTTCGGGGATTTTACCATATCCGGCAGAACAGTAATGAGCTTCATCCCGTCCTCGGTGGGAAGCATCTGCTTTTTCTCCCGTTTCACAAAACCGTCTTTGACCAGCTTTTCAATAATGTCAGCTCTGGTGGCAGGTGTGCCAAGTCCTTTGCGTTCCACCTCATCGCCCATATCCTCTGCTCCGGCACGTTCCATCGCAGAAAGCAGGCTGTCCTCGGTAAAATGTTTGGGAGGCTGCGTGAATTGCTCTGTTACCTTTGTCTGGATAACTGGAAACGTCATGCCTTCAGAAAGCTCCGGCAGTTTCTTCTCTTCCTTATCCTCATCTGTTTTTTCTACCCGGTAGGTACGTTTCAATGCTGCTTCAAATTCTTTCCACCCGTTCTGCAGAACCGTTTTTCCGGATACATGAAAGCTGTAACCACCGCAGGAAAACTCTGCTTTTACCGTTTCATACAACTGCTTTTTCCCGGTTGCACATAACAGACGATTAGCGACAAGGGATAAGATTTTCATTTCTCCCTCCGGCACAGCGGAAAGGTCTGTCTTTGTAATTTCTATGGTGGGAATAATTGCATGGTGGTCGGTCACTTTTTTACTGTTCAACACTCTTTTTATATCCGGCTCTGCTCCGGTCTGTTCCTCAAAGAGAATCGCCTGATAAACTGCCCCGATTACCGCTTTTGCAGTTTCTTCCATATCATCGGATAAATACTGGCTGTCCGTTCTCGGATAAGTGACCAGCTTTTTCTCATAAAGGCTCTGGGTGTACTCCAATGTCTGCTTTGCAGTAAAACCAAAGATACGGTTGGCATCCCGCTGAAGCGTGGTAAGGTCATAAAGTTTTGGTGGTGCAACGCTTTTATTTTCCTTTATAACGGAACGAACCACTCCACTCTGACTTTCACACGCTGCAGCAATACTTTCTGCCCTTGCCTTATCGTCAATCCGTTCTGTCATGGCATCTATCCCATCCATCAGAATATGAGCCATGTAATACTGCTCTTTTTCAAAATTCATAATCTTCACTTCACGGTCTACCAGCATGGCAAGGGTGGGCGTCTGTACTCTGCCCACCTTTAATACCTTTCCGCCATACAGTACAGTAAATAATCTCGTACCATTTAATCCCACCAGCCAGTCTGCCTGCTGTCTGCAAAGTGCAGACTGGTACAGGCTGTCATAATCGCTTCCCGGCTTTAAGTTTTCAAACCCGTCACGGATTGCACTCTCCTCCATTGATGAAATCCACAGGCGTTTCATTGGTTTCCGGCAGCCTGCCTGTTCATATACCAGACGGAAGATAAGTTCTCCCTCCCGTCCGGCATCGGTGGCACACACCACACTTTCAACTCTTGTATCGTGCATCAGATTTTTCAAGATTTTATACTGCGTTGCTGTTTCCTTTTTCACTTCATGCTGCCACTGCTCCGGTATCATGGGCAGGCTCTCATAGCTCCATTTTTTCCATGCTTCTGAATACATCTCCGGCTGTGCCAGCTCTACCAGATGTCCTACACACCATGAAACGAGAAATCCGTTTCCCTCCATGTAACCGTCTTTTCTCTCTTTCGCCCCGATCACATGGGAAATTGCCTGTGCTACGCTGGGCTTCTCTGTAACCACCAACTGCATACCTTATTCCTCCTGTTCGTCAAAGAAATCTTCTTCCGTATCTTCCTCCGATTCCTCATCTTCGTTTTCATACTCCTCGTTATCTTCCTCATCTTCATCTTCGTCCTCGATAAAGTCCTCTTTTTTCTTGCGGACAACCTTAAAATAATAAGCAGCTCCGATAACGATTAAGGCAAGACTACCAATCAGCACATACGAAATCATCGGATTCGGTGCTTCTTTCACTTCCGGCTCCGGTTCGGTTTCCTCTGTATTTCCCGTACTCTCTGCACCTTCCGTACCTTTTTCTGTTTCCGTTTCCTTTCCCTCTGTATCTGCCTGCTCTCCGTTGTTGTTTGGCAATGCACTCTCCCCATTCGGAATTGCAGATTCCAACGCAGCGGAATTTTTCGGCAAGGTTTCACTGTTATCGGAAGTTGCATTTAACAGGTCATTTTCCGTAACCTCAGTCAAAAAATATACCATTTCTTCCTCTCCGTCCCGGTCAATAATCAGATAGAAAACTTTCTCCGTGGCGGTCTGAATAGTATAAAACTCCTTGCCCTGACCGGATTTTTCCGTACTTTCTGTTTTCCCGCTTTCTGCCTCCGCAGCTTCTTTCATTGCCTGCTTTTTCTGTTCGGCAGGACTTGTCTGTGATGTGGTATTTCCGTTACTGTCTGTTTTGGTATGCTCCGTCACGGTTCCCGTAGCACTCCCCGGTTTCGTCGGGGTCGCACTCTCCGGGAGCTGCTCCGCCGGATTCCCATCACTGGTATCGGCAGGGTCTTTATAGTACGGATTTTTCGTTTTATAAACCTCAGACATATTTCCGGCATTGTCCATTGCAGAAATGGTAAAATACTCATACCCTGCGTCAAACTGCTGGAGGCGGATATTTAACGTACCGCCCGTCAGATCTGTAAACTCATATCCATTGACATATACCGCCTTTGCACCGGAATCCGTATCATGTACCTGTATGCTTAAAAGCCCGTCACTGACTGCCGCATTTAAGGTCGGCTTTACGGTATCAAAGCACTTTATGGCACGGTTCTTCTCATAGGTATTGCCTTTCTGGTCTGTGACAAGCACATACACGGTACAGTTCTCGGAAATCCTTAATTTCTTTTCCTCCGTCACATCTGTCCAGCTTCCATTCTGCCCTACCTTTGCCTCTATCTTTGCGATTTCAAAATTCCCCGTATCTGCGGTATCTTTTACACTGAAAGAAACGGAAACAATGTCATTATGCCACTCCTCCGGCTGTCTGATTTTGATACTCACATTCGGTTTTTTATAGGTACAGAGCTTATAATCTGTGACGCAGACGGGACAGTTTTTGTCATACTCATACGCACCGCATTGATCTTCGCAATTACATACCGGCTCCGGTTTATCATTTCCCGATACAGTGCCATCCCCGGTGCTTTCATCGGTACTGCCTTCTGTATTCTCTTCGGTGCCGCCTTCGGTGCTTCCCTCCGTGCTGCCCTCCGTAGTTTCTTCCGTGCTTCCCTCGGTACTGTTTTCTGTATTTTCCTCCGTACTGACATCAGTTTCACTTTCGCCGGGTGTCTGCTCCGTACTTTCCTCCGGTTTGGATTCTTCGGTTTCTTTTGTTTCTTCGGCAAAAGCACTGATTGCGTAGTTCCCATTTACAGAAAACGCTACCGCAGGCATGGTAAATAGCACAGCGGACAATATCAGTGATATAACTGCCTTAGATGATAACTTCCTGTTCTTCATGGCTGTAAGCCTCCCTTTCTTCTGATTGTGCTGCTTCTTTCTGCTCTTTTTCTTTCAGCAGACGCATAATTTCTTCTTCGCTGACCTTGTTTAACAGAATCAGCCGATCCAGAGAGATTTTATTCTTTTCAATGAATTTCATCTTCTCCGCATCCTCTGCCATCTGAAGCTGTTCCGCCAAATCCCTCTCCCTCGCCTGCAATCCCGCAAGCTGTTCCCGGACTTTGGAAAGCTCCTTTACAATTCTCTCTTTCGTCATCGTTCCTCACTTCCCGTTATTTTAATTTCCTGATAATCTTCCAAACGCATAAAAATGGCTCTGCCAATAGGACGAATTGATTGAAGCGTAACTGATTGGATCTCCGCAATGAATCATGACCCCGTTTCCGCAGTAAATCCCCACATGGCTGACTGGTACGCCCGAATTGTATGTACCTGTAAAAAAGATAATATCCCCCGCCTTTGCATCTGCCGCCGACACAGGCGTACACTGGTTATAAATGCCCTGTGCTGTGGTTCGTGGCAGGTTATGGACACCGCTGTTTGTAAATACCCAGCAGACAAAACCGGAACAGTCAAAGCTGGTGGACGGACTGGAGCCTCCCCATACATAGGGATAGTCTAAATATCTCGCCGCTTCTTCCATAAGTGCCTGCACGGTTGCATCGTCATAGGAATCCGGCGGTATCACATTTCCTCCGCCGCTTCCGCTGCCCGGCGTTTCGCCATACAGCGTATCCGTGCCTGCTTCAAAATAAAAAAGAGGGTTATAATATTCCCCCTGATACAGACATTCGATATGTAAATGACTTCCGGTACTGCTTCCCGTATTCCCTGTTGTTCCGATCACATTTCCATGCGTCACGCTCTGTCCTGCCCGGACATTTAAGGTATCCATGTGGGCATATTTTGTGCAGTAGCCTTTTTCATCTTCAATCACTACATAATTTCCGTAATAGCTGTCATAAGTTGCGGTAGTTACTGTCCCGTCCATCGCCGCATATACGGTTGTTCCGGTAGGTACTGCAATATCTACGCCCCGATGTAACTGTTCCTGCCCTGTGACCGGATTGATACGCCAGCCATAATAACTGCTCACATAGTTGTACCAATATAAATCAAGGGGCTTATAAAACTGCTGTGTCAGCCCGTGGGTCTGGTTATAAAAAGCATAGATTTCTCTCTGCTCCTCATTCATGCGTCCGGCAACTACTACGTTTAAATCTTTTGCCGTCAGGGTCACTTCCAGAATGGTTACGGTATATTCCTCTTCCACTTCATACTCGTATTCCTCTTCTGTTGTTTCCCCCGTAACCGGGTCTGTTACCGTATGAGTGCCTGTTTTTGTTACCGTCCTTGTCCTCGTTTCCTCTGTAGGATTTAGTGTCAACTCATACATTTCATCAAACAGATATTCTATTTCTGCCTGTACCTCACTTGCAGTAAATTCCGTATGGACTGCCGACAGATAGCTGATCAGTGCAAATGGGTCATGCCCGATAGATGCCAGATTATAACGGTACTCATCATAATCCGGATAAGTGGTTTCTATGGCATCAATCTCTGCCTGCAATTCTTTTTCCAGTTCAGAAAAAGCTAAATCTGCCGCATCTATTTCTGCCGGAACGCTCATATAACTTCCTGCCAGCGTGGTACTGATTCCTCCGGCAAACATCGCCCCACAGGAAGATACTGCTGTCATAATCATCACAAGAAGCACCGCAAAGGCTCCTATGGCAAGCAGAAGCGAAACATTTTTTGATGCAATCTCCTGTATCTTTCTGGCTGCCGCTGTAAAAAGATTCCCGGACTTCGCCGCTGTTTCCTTTGCGGCTTTCGCTGTCTGTCCCGCCCGTCTTGCTTTTGCATATTCCCGTTTGATACGCTGCTTTTGCAGTCTTTTCTGCAACTGCTTCTGAATGGTCTTTTCCTGCATTTCCGGATTTTCTTCCAAGAACTTCTGATAACGGAAATTGACCTCTTTCTGCATCTGCTTTTTCTCCAGCTTTGCAGCTTTCGCTCTCCGTCTTTCCGTTTTCCCTTTGTAATGCCCTTTGAAAAAGCGGTAAACATCTTCCCCGCTCTGCTCCGTCTTATGGGCAGCCTCCACACCGGAATTTTCTTTCTCCACTTCGGCAACCTTACTGTGGGCAAAATTAGAAGATTCCATTCCCACCTTGCCAGCAGCTCTTTTTACAGGACTGTCCGATTTGAATGGTTTTTCTTTTTTTACAGAAGTCAATACATATTTTGTTCTGCCCGTCTTTTCATCAAAAACACGCTCCAGAGAATACTCCGTTTTCTTAGGAATCTTCTTCCTTGCAGCTTCCGTCTTTTTTCCGGCTTTCTCCGCTTTCTTTTGCAGTCGGTCTAACTTTTTACTCCCATGAAATTCCGGTTCCGCCTCTCCGGTAAAGGTAGTGTCCTTTGTCTGGAAATCCTGTTCAAAATCAAATTGCTTTACTCGCTCCCGGCTCTTTATCTCCCGCCTTTGATACCTGCCCTTTTTCTGTGACGAATGATAGGTGTCCCTGTGGCGGTAGTCATCGCTGGCAATTTTTCTACCCTGCTCCTCTCCGGCTTCCTCCGTAAAAGTGCTGTCCGGCTGCATAAAATCGCTTTTAGACTTCTCTCCGGCTTCTGCTCCCTCGGACTTTTGGACATTCTGTCCAGAAGCATCTGCTTTCTGATACTTCTTTGTATTTTTCGACCTCTGGACATCGTGTCCAGAAGTGGTATCTGCATCTCTCGGCTGATATGCTGCGGATTTTTTACCTTTACCCTCGTTTGCTTTCTTTGGAATTTCTCCGGTAAAGGTTTTTTTCTCCTGTGCAAATGCAGCCGGTTTCTGTTTCTTTTTCTCCGCCACTACTCATTTACCTCCTGCCTTACACTTTCCTCTGGTTTGGTATTCATAACCGCAAAGGTCTTGGTATCTACCGGATATTTATCTACGAACGGAATAACCACGTTGTCAAACAGAATCAGTCCGCACCCCGGCTCGGAATTGGTTACATGGGCAAGCTGTTTTTCTGACAATCCCAGCTTATCTGCAAGGATTGCCTGATCCTTTGCATTTTGATTCAGGAGATATACAAAATCGGAATTGCCGAGGATTCCCTCGATTTCCTCCGACTTCAAAAAATCGCCTACGTTCTGCGTCAGCCCCGTAGGAATACCGCCCCACTTACGGAAACGCTTCCAGATTTCCACCGAATAGATAGCGGTCTGCTTCTCCTTCAGCAAAAGGTGGAACTCATCACAATAATAGCGGGTGGCAATCTTACGCTCCCGGTTCTGCGATACCCTGTTCCAGACCGCATCCTGTACGATTAACATTCCAAGCTCTTTCAACTGGTTTCCCAAGTCCCTGATGTCAAAGCACATGATACGGTTCTGACTGTCTACATTCGTCCTGTGGTTAAAATAATTCTGCGAACCATGCACATATAGCACAAGGGAGTTTGCAATCCGTTCTGCCTTTTTGTTCTTATGCTCTAACAGGGCATTATACAAATCCTCAAGGATAGGCATATTCTCCGGTACGGGATTTTCAAAATAAGCATCGTAAATATGACGGATACATTCGTCAATGATACCTTTCTCATCATTTTCCAGACCGTTCTTTCCTCCGGCAATCAAGTCACACAGAGTAATGATAAAATCGGATTTCAGCTTTAAGGCTTCCTTATCCCCTTTATGGGAAAGCTGAATGTCCATCGGATTTAAATAATCTTTGGAATTGGTTGCCAGCCTTACCACCTGTCCGTGCAATGCTCCCACAAGGGCAAAATACTCGCCCTCCGGATCGCAGACCACAATATCGTCCTTTGTCATCAGGAAACAGGAAAGAATCTCACGCTTTGCACTAAAAGACTTACCACTTCCCGGTGTACCAAGAATCACACCGTTTGGTGTACGAAGCCGTTTCCGGTCTGCCATAATCATGTTGTTGGAAAGGGCATTTAAACCATAATAAATAGCCGGAGCTGGCATAAATAATTCCTGCGTACAGAACGGTACTAAGATAGCGGTACTCTTTGTTGTCAAATCCCGTTCAATTCCCGTATCGTTGCACCCGATTGGTGCCGATGCCATCAGTCCCTGCTCCTGTAAATACTGCATACATCTGAGGTTGCAGTTCGCCTGTTGGATAATGCCGGATACCCTCTGCGTGATATTTTCCAGTTCCCGCTTGTTTCTGCCATAGCAGGTCAGAAGAAATGTCATCTTTACCATTTTCTGATTGCTGCTGTTTAAATCGTCCAAAAGGTCAAGGGTATCTTTTTCATAAGTGATAATGTCCGTTGGAAGAATGTCCATGTCATAACCTGACCTTACCGCCTTTTTCTGCTCTTCAATCTTCATCTTCTGAATATTCGTCAAAGCACCTTTTAGCATCTTAATCGCCTTGACCGGATCCATTGTCTGCATATGCATGGTAATAGTCAGGTTCGCATCCAGATCAAGAAGCTTTTTCAACAACTCATCATCAAACTTCGGGGCAATAATATCCAGATAATGCACACTGCCATACATTTTTCCCGCCTTAAAACGACTCGGATAGCGAAAATCAAATCCCGGCGGAGCGATGTAATCTTTCACACTTTTTCCCGACTCCGCCAGTTCCTTAAAAGAAAAACGGAAAGGCTCCATAGTATCCTGGTTAAAATACTCATGCAGGATACGCAGACGTTCCTTTCCGTCAAGGCTCTTAGCGTGTGTGCCCAGATTAGTCAAATTTTTAATCACATCTGCTTCAATGCTGACAAGTTTTGCCCTTGCCTCCTTAAAGCCTTTACTCTCAATTCCAAAAATCAGATACTTTGATTTGATAATACCGTTATTTCCCTTTGCAGCCTGTTTCTTTAACATCTGCGTGTATTCCTCACGAATATCATCAAAATCATCTGCCTGCAATGGAATGTCAAACTGGTCAATTAAGGTCTGCTCGTTAACCTGTCGGTTGAACAGGAACAGCTCAAATTTAATAGACGGGTCAAAATAATTGATAAGCCTGCTGTATTCCTCCAGTATTTCCCCCTTATCCTCGATTTCCAGCAGGTCATAATTTATATCGTAAAACTCCACCATTTTCGTATAAAAGCCAGAAGTGACCTGACAGATACCGTCCCGGTACATCTTCTGAAAGGTAATGGTCTTCTGTGCTGTGGTGGGCTTTTCTGCGTTTTTATTCGTTCCGGCAAGCATGTGTTTTAACTCCGCAAGCCTTCTCCGCTCCACAAAGGTCAGCCCCGGCTTCGTTTTTCCTTTTTTCTTATGTCTGTCCGGCTTTTCTGCCGCCTGCTTTTTCTTCAAGTTTACGCACCTCCTCTTTTATACGCTCTGTTTCTTCTAATCTTCTGTAAATATTTTCTGATTTGTAGGGACGAATCCCCGGTGTGAGGAATTTCTGCCTTATCATAAAATACAGAATCTTCTCTGCCGGAAATCCGTCCTTCTCATACATTGCCAGAAAGAAAAAAGGCAGCATGACCGCTACCATCAAAAGTGCCGATGCCTGTGTGCCGATAAACCCTTTTGTAAAAATGTAAAAGGGAATCCCTACCGCACCTGCACCGCTGAAGCAAATAAGCTGGCGTTTCGTCAGATTTAACGCTACTTTTGTCTTTATGCCGCTTAAATTCTTTGGCACTGCTACGGATATTGCCATAACATCACAGCCGGAGCTGATACTGCAAGCCCCGGCTGTTCCCTCCTTTCTTTGAAATGTGTTCTAATGAGCATTCCAGATTGATTTCGCAAGGGAACCTGTCTTGAACAGGCTGAAACACAGAACAACGGTATAAGCTGCCACCGACCACAGTGCTGTGTGCAGATTGTCCGCAACCGCAATGCCGGATACCAGCACCGCATAGATTGCCACGCATACCATAATGAAAAATCCCTGAAACGCCAGTGAACACAGTCCCTTGATATAATTGTTGCCGATACCGCCCCATTCCCGGTTACTGAATGTGGCAAAGGGAACCGGAGCTACTGAAATATAAAGGTAGATTTCAATCATTCTCCCGAAAAGCATGACGGTAATAAGCAGGGAGATGATTTTCATACATAAGCTGACAATCATAGTTTCGATACCAAGCCCGATCAGCTCGCCGATGCCCATTGTATCAATCTGACTGTCAAACATGGTTTTTAGGGTATCCGTCACATCAATGGTAGTGGAACCCGAAACAATACCGCCTGCTCTGGTCACGATATGGTTTCCCACATCAAAAATCGCCATTGTGATGTCAAAGGTGTAGCTGAGAAGCAGCACAGCGATACAGGCTTTGATAAGGTAACGGAAAAAGAACTCGCTTCCTACTTCATGCATATTGTTCTTATCCATGACCATTGTAATCAGCTCATAGCAGAGTATCGCACTGATGATCATGCCCGCTATGGGTATCATCACATTTTCCGAAAGGTTCTCTATCATAGAAAACACTCCGCTGTTCCATGAACTGGGTGTCCTGCCGACTTCCCCTGCGATTGTTCCGACCTTATCATTCACATCTGTAAACATCGTAGTAAGGTTGTCCATGACCCACCCTTGCAGTATTTCCTTTATAAATTCAGTTATCTTGTCGAGAATCGCTCCCATGACTTAGGAAAACAGGCTTGTAAGCTGCGGAATTACCGTCTGTGCCACAATTACAATACCGCCACCCGCCATGAGCTGCTTGACCCCTTGTGATTTTGCCCCTGGGTTATCATTTCCGTATCCCTCAAGAAGATTGATAACGCCCCATACTGCCACGCCTGCTCCGATTGCGGTTACAACGGTCTTTAATCCTGTTACTGCTGATGTAAAAAATGCCATATTCAGTTACCTCGTTCTTTCCGAAAATTTATTTTTTGCAAAAAATAAGGAGCATTGCTTTCTATCCGCAAAACTCCTGTACCTCTGGACATCGTGTCCAAATGTTCCTATTCAGTTGTATCCGGGGAAATCTCCCCGCATTCAAAGGCTTCATCTACCTTTGTCTTTTCTGTGACCTTCAAGTGGTGCAGATGTTTCACATACTGTTCCATATCAAAGGCATTTTTCTTGTCATAATCGGACAGCTCTTTGTACCGCTTGTGCTTCGTTATATCGAATTTATCCGAGAAAAATGGTCTGACACCTCTAAGCTGCATAATACATTTCCCGCCATCCATGACAGCAATCTCATCTTGGCTCATCAGTTCCTTTCCGGTCTTTTGGTAATTCAGACCGTAGGACTGGCTCGTCCCCCTCGTATCCGAGGTGTTGTACAGGTCAATGGTTTCTTTCCCCAATACCTCTGCTAATTCCTTTAGGGTGGTCTTTTCCTTTCCTCCGAGAAACAGCGTAGTGTCGCAGTTGCCCTCTATGGTATCGGCATTGTCCCTGTAAATCGCTTTGAGCTGTGATTTTGACTGCAAAATAATAGAAGCTGATATTTCCCTGCTTCGGATCGTAGCAATCAGCTTCTCAAACTGTGGAATCTGCCCGATGTTCGCAAACTCATCAAGGAGCATACGCACATGAACCGGGAGCCTTCCGTTATAAACATCGTCTGCCTTGTCGCAAAGCAAATTAAAGAGCTGGGAATACATGATAGACACCACAAAGTTAAACGTAGCATCTGTATCAGAAATAATAACGAACAACGCTGTTTTTTCCTCTCCCAGCGTGTCAAGCTCCAGTTCATCATATTCCATCAGGTCACGCAGCTCTTTTATATCAAATGGTGCTAACCTCGCACCGCAGCTAATCAGAATCGACTTCGCTGTTTTTCCTGCCGCAAGCTTATATTTCTTATACTGCCTTACAGCAAAATGGTTCGGGTCTTTTTCCTCCAGCTCCTCAAAGAGCAGATCAACAGCATTTTTGAAGTTTTCATCGTCCTCTCTTGCTTCACTTGCATCAATCATATCAATCAGCATGGCGAAATTCTGTTCTTCCTCCGGTGCTTCGTACCAGATGTATGCAATCAATGCTGTATAATAGAGTTTTTCTGCTTTGACCCAAAAGTCCTCACCGGATTGCTGCCCCTCTCCTTTTGTGTTGACTATGATTGTGTTGACGAGTTTCAAAATGTCCTTTTCGCTCCGCAGATAAGCAAATGGATTATAATGCATGGATTTTGCAAAGTTTATGGTGTTGAGGACTTTAATCTTATACTTGCCCCGCTTCAGCATCTTCCCACATTCCACTAAGATTGTGCCTTTCGGGTCAGTGACGCAATAGGACGAGTGCATCTGCATCAGGTTCGGCTTCACGAAAAATCTTGTTTTACCGGAGCCGGAACCGCCAATCACAAGAATATTTTTATTTCTTGCATACTTCGGTTCTTTCGGTCTGCCGGACATCATCAGACGCTCCGTAGCGGTCAGAAGAATATTATTTTCAAATACAGAATCCATATATGGCTCTATATCTTTGGCATTCCCCCACCGTGCAGAACCGTATTCCACACCCTGCCGGAATTTCTTGGCATTCTTCGCCTTATAATAAACAATGAATTTTAAGGCAACGCCTCCGGCGATTCCAATCAGCAAATCACTCAGAAAAAAACTGGGGAACGGATTGGAAAACATCCTGTCCATTTGGCTCATTACTACCATCATCTTGTCAGACGCATTACTGCCCTCTGCCACTCTCCATAAAAATGCTGCCTTATTACAGAAGTACCCGGCAAGCACATAGGGAAGATTCAGCAGTATCAGCTTTTTAACATCTGCACTTTTTGCTTTTTCCTTCAGCTTTTTGGGGACAGCTTTTAAATCTTTGGTAATGCCTGCTATGATATTAGTCATAGGCTCTGCCCCCTGTCCTTATTCTTTTCCCGGCTCCGTTCTTTGTTCTGATCCTTTGATACCACATCCCGGAAATGCTTTAATTTCTGCCTTACAGAAGTCCTACTGTTCTTTTTCTCATTTCCATAAACAAATTCCTTAAATGCCTGTGCCACAGCATCGGCATCCCTGCCCTTGAAAAATACCAGATACTTCGGTGGCTCGGTGGTCTTATCCTTTTTCACAGCAAAATCAACATTGTATTTACGAGCTACCCGCTCAAAGGATTTGATATTGCCATCTGTGATTTCAATGGATGAAGCACCTGCACCCTCGCCCACCAGTTCCTTAACCGACACTTTCCCATGCGTTTTCTGTGCCTGTTTTCTGCAATGATTCAGATACATTCTCATGGCAGATTTCAGGATATTGGCATCCAGCTTTGCAGCCTTAATCACAAGGGCGATTGTTTTCTGCGTTACTTCTTCCTGCATCTGTACCTCCTTCTTTCCTTTTTACTGCTGTTCCTTCAGGGCGGAACAAGCAGCCGATGTAGTAAATATTTCATGTTCTCTCCTTTCCGCTTCTGGACATCGTGTCCAAAAATTCTGATTTACAGGCAGCCTGCTCTGATACAGTCCTCGTACTCCCTTAATGCTTCCTCTGTATCTGCATCCACAGATAACTGGATACGAACAAAATCATGCAGCGTTCCCGCTAAAAGAAAATCCTTATAAAGCCGCCCAAAATCCTCAACAAACTTCTTTATCAAATGTTCCGGATCATCTCCAGCATGATATTGTACATAAATCTGACTTCTGCCTGTGTTTCCCAGCATATCCGTCAACTGATACGTCAGCTCTCCTGTCTGCTTGACCGAAATCTGAATCAGATTGTAATTCTTTCTCAATTTAAAATAGCTACTATGATACTCCGACGTTATTGTGATGTTTGGATTTTCTTCCAGTTCCATCACAACATCTGCCAGTTTTCCCAATAACGCTGCGGCTGCTTTTTTCTGAAATTCTCTCTTTTTCATTTCATCTGACCTCCATCCGGCTTTTGGACATCGTGTCCAAAAGCAATAAAAAAGGGCAGCTACAAATCTTTCGACTCATAACTGCCCTGACGCTGTTTTCTGTTTTTCCATGCCCTATTCCTTATATCGAATGACAGGGCACTGTTTTTGTTTATTTCCTATTTTTCTCCGCTCCAAGGCAAACACCATATCTCCGGTTCGCTCAAAAAAGCCGATGTCCTTTTTCCAGCTCATTCCACATTTGCAATGCTGCAAACCAATAAACTGCTGTTTCATTCTCCTGCCGCATACCGGACACCGCTTATTACTGCTTCCCTTTTTCTTTTTCGGCACATCCTCCTTTTTCTCCTTCGGCGGCTTTTCTTCCGGTATCCCATTTTCCGCAATACGAAGCTCATATCGTGGCAATTTTAAAAGATATGCTCGGTAAACCTCTTCATACGGAACCCAGATTGCAAGAGATTTCAGTTTTTCATAAATCCGGTCAATAATCTGCTTTGCTACCTCCTCATTTGGTATCTCTCCATTTTCCTTATAGAAAATGCAGGTTTCCCGAAACATCCAGTCTGCTATTTTCATCTTCTGCTTCTGTTTTAAATCCTTATAGGTCTTATTCGGCTGTTTCTGCTGTTTATATGCCAGTGAATGATGATTTGGTTTCATACAATCCCTCTTTCGGACAAATTCTGTTCAAAGCCATTATAACAAAATTTATGCCTGTATCAAATATTTCCGGTACATTTATTTCAACAGCATAACCGTACACATCTGTGCATGGAACAGACCATTCTCCACCGTAACATTATCAAGCAGCAATGCCTGAAACAACACATTCCTCACATTTTCAAGACTGACGATTTTCTGTTCATTCTCCGGCAGATGTACAAACTCCACACCGTCCTCCACAGCAGATTTTCTTGCGGCTTCACAATGAGTAAAAAGTCCCAGAATATACTTATTTGACATGGCAAAAGCATAGGTTTTCTGTCCATCATATACAATCTGGTACTTCTCCGCTGCTCCTTCCGGCAGACTGAAAACGCACTGCACTATTTCTAAACAAACCTTACCTGCATAGTCCGGTTTCAGTTTATTTTTATAGCGTTGTATTTTCCACTGGATTTCACTACGCTCCACAGGGGAATGGGTACGCTTAAACTGAATTTTCCGGCACAACATATCCAAATCCATATACACGTTATTTCCTACAAGATGCTCCGTATATCCTCTATATTCCCCCAACCGCAACAAATACGAAAGCACCTCATTCAGCTTTTCCTCTGATTCTATGAACTGAAACGGTTTTTCTCCAAATTCCAGATATTCAAACTGTAATGGGCAGCTCCCTTTCTCTATCTCCCGTTCCATAACTCTTTTTACATCTCGTAATGATTCCATTTTGCTCCTTTCCGCTTCTGGACATCGTGTCCAAAAGCAATAAAAAAAGGGCAGCTACAAATCTTTCAATTCATAACTGCCCTGACGCTGTTTTATTTCAGTTCTATTTCTGCCATTTTTGCAAATACTGCTTTTTGCTCTAAAAGCTCTTTCTGTTTTTCCTCCGGCAGACATTTGAAGATTTCCTCATATCCCATTTCCAGCATCGGCGTTCCCTTTGCGAAGAGATAGAGCCGGGTATCAAGCCATTCCTGCCATAAGTCCTCAAACATACTCTCACTGTCTGTATAGGTTATAACATCATTAAATCCATACTCCGGTGTGTAATATTGCAGCTTCACAAAACCGTACCGTCCTACATCCAATACCAAAATGCTTTCCAGCTCATACAGTTCTGCATAGGCTGCGGCAACCTTTTTGCACCGTTCCCGTTCTATGTCTGTAATGTAACTTTTCTCCACAGTTGCAAACCTCCTGTTTCGAGGCATCGTGCTGCCTCTTATTCAATCTTCCGTGTTTCTATTTCAAAAACACTTCCGTCCCTTGTTTTTATTGTAAAAATATTTGCGGCATCAGAGGTATCTATATCCTCAATCCCTAAAGCCACATCATTTTCATCTAATACTTCGTATAGCTGATCCTTAAACTCATTATGTTCCATAACTTTTTTACTCTCCTTGTATGTTTTATGGTGCGTACACGCACCATATTATTATATGTTTCATGCACTTAGAATACAAGTGTGGAAAGGAGCTTTCAGTATGATTAAATACGATCCGCTTTGGCGTACGCTAAAGGAAAAAGGAATCAGCCAGTACCAGCTTATCAAAGATTATGGCATTGATAAAGCACAGCTTCAGCGGCTTCGGCAGAACCTTGTTGTAAAAACGCTTATTTTAAACAGGCTTTGCCAGATACTTAACTGCCGGATTGAAGAGATTATGGAATACGTCCCGGATGATAATTAAAGGTGTTGTTCTGATTGATGAACAATGCCTTTTTCATTTTCGCTTTTCATCTGCACCTTTGGACATCGTGTCCAGAAGTATCACTGATTATCTTTATTATCTCCATCAGCACCATAACCATTCTCAGAATTACAACCACACCGCCAATCAGACCACCTACAATACAGTTCAGTGCCAGTATTCCTATACTTCCTGCAATTCCGAAATTTTTTGGTATGAGAATCATACACATTTTTCTGATCCCATAAGGACAGCCGACCAGTACCCAATACAGGAAAAAATCAAATCCTTCTGCTTTTCTGCAAATCGGATAACAGGTTATCATCCAAACTGCCAGCAACGATACCGGAAGCACAATTTTAACCAATATTCTTTTCATTCCAGCCACCTCCGTACATATCATGCTGTACCTCCTGCTGATAATAATGATTCATCGTTGAGGGTGCATTATAAAGAGCTGTTACCATATATGCCTTGATATTTGCAATTTTCGTAGTTGTTTCCTGCATACATCCTATCACATATTCCAAATGGGAGCTATTCAGTTTGAGGAACTTTGATTTTACAAGCTCATATGGATAATCATTTCCACCGATTTTAACAGTCTTATGCTTCACACATACAATCTCGCAGATTACCTCATACAATTCCTCATACAGCCCTTTGTCCTGCCATCTGCCATATTTCATGTGATGTTCGTACTCAATATTCTCTTTGATGATTTCCATGTAAGCATTGACATCTTCCATCACATCAATCTCCCCTTCCAACTCACTGCCGGATTGATTGATAGGATTGATATAATTCCTATCAATATTACTCTGGTTAGTATGATTATAGTTAGTATAATTAGGGTCTGCTTTTTGAACTTCCGCAAGTTCAGATATTGTACTTCTTGAAGTAAAATTTTTAGACTTCTGGAAGTCTGCTTTTTGAACCTCTTGAAGTTCAGTTTCTGAACTTCTGGAAGTATAACTTTTAGAACTCTTGAGGTTCAAATCCTGAACTTCTGTGGAAACATCAGCATTTGCAGGCGTTTCTTCTTCTGCTTCTCCTATTGTGGCAAAATTCTTTACATAAATAATATCCGGTTTTCCAAGTCCCCTGCGTTTCTTTTCGATCAATCCTATCCCATTATCACTGTCCAACTCTTTCATAATCTTAACACAGGTTGCTTTTGCACATCCCAAATCCTCCATGACAGTATCAAGAGTATAAATGATATAGGCTCTGTTTTCTTCATCCAACCAGCCATTTTTCATAGACAGTGACATACGGTCAAGCATCAGACCGTACAGGAGCTTGGCATCGCTGCTAAGCCCCTTGAAACGCTCGTCTTTAATCAGCAACCGAGGAACACGATAAAAGGAAAACTGTTCTGCTTCAATCCCATAGTAATAATCAAACTGTATCTGTTTACCCATTTTACCGCACCCCCTTTACTGTTTCTTCTGCCATTCCTCCAATAATTGCAGGATAATCCCCTCAATCTCTTCGCTGGAGTATTCCTCTGAAAAAAACTGGCTGATTTTTTCAGACTTGATTGTAACTTTCCTCTCTTTCGGCTTTTCCTCGGTCAGTATCAGACGCACCATCGGCAGCGTCAGTTCGCCGCTTTTCCCATATTCCTTCAGCTTGGCAGACTGTACTGTGGAAATATTTGCTCCGCTTTCCTCAAGGATTACCAGCACCCACTGTTGTGCATCTTCCGACAGAAAGGAAATGTCAACACCCTGTACCAGACCGATTTTCTTTCTGTCAACCAACTCTAGCAGCTCATCGGACAGCCTTGCAAGCCAGATATACCGTTGCACCGTCTTTCCGCTTTCTCCGGCAGCTTCTCCTACCTCGTCAAGCGTATTTCCGTTTCCTTTTCTGCCCTGATGCTTCATAGCCTCGTATTTCATGGCATAAGCTTTCGCCTTCTCACTTGGCAGAATGTCCTCACGCTGAATGTTGGAATCCACCATGATAATCGTAGCTTCATCGTCTGTATAATTGCGGACTATCACAGGCATATCCTCTTTTCCTGCCCGTTCTGAACCTCGTTTTCTGCGGTGTCCGGCTATGATTTCATAGCCACCCTCTGCCCTCGGTCTTGCAATTCCCGGTACGAGCACCCCATACTTACTGATGCTTTCCGTTGTTTCTTCCATTTTTTCATCGTCCAGTACACGGAACGGATGATTTCTAAACTCATGCAAATCCGTGAGCTTGGCTCTGATAATCTGCTCTTCGCTCCCTGTCTTTTCTTCTGCATTTCCAAATAAATCATCATAACTGCTTAATTTTACCTTTGCGGCACTTCCTGCTTTACTCATTCCCAAGCACCTCCTCCGTCAAAGACTGATAAGCAGCGGCTACTTTGCCTTTCGGATCATGTTCGTAGATACTGACACCCTCTGCGGAAATCTCTGCCGCACGGACGGAAATGGGAATACTGTTTTCAAATATCCGCACCTTGCTACCGTAATTCTCCACCAGTAATGCAGTAATGTCCTTTGCATAATTGGTTCGAGCATCCACCATTGTCAGCAGAATCCCCTCAATCATCAGCTTCGGGTTAATCTGTCTCCTGACCTTTCCTATGGTCTTAATAAGCTGCTGCAACCCTTTTGCCGGAAGATATGCCGCCTGCACTGGAATCAGAATACTGTCCGCACAGGCAAAAGCGTTTATAGTAATCATGCCGAGAGAGGGCATACAGTCAATCAGAATATAATCATAATTATCCTTTACCAGCTCTATGTAGGAACGCATCACAAGCTCTCTGCTCATCACATTTACAAGTGATACTTCCAGACCGGAAAGCTCAATGTTTCCCGGCATCAGGTCAATTCCCTCTTTGTGTTTCAGGATACCATAATCCGCTTCCATATCTTCATCATTGATGATATTGCCAAGTGCTGTTGCAAGTGTTTCCTCTAGCTTGTCCGGCTCTGTGAAGCCAAGACTGTCTGTCAGACTGCCCTGTGCATCGGCATCAATCAGCAGGACTTTCTTGCCCTGTTTTGCCAATCCTATGCCTAAATTACTGGTTGTGGTGGTCTTGCCCACACCACCTTTTTGGTTTGCGATTGCGATTATTTTACACATGATAGATTCTCCTTTGTTTTCTGCTATTTTTCTGCTACGTTTCTTTTCTTTACTTCTACATACGCCCTGTAAAATTTCTTCGTTCCCTTATTCGGATACATCTCGGAAAACTCCGTTACTTCCACTTTCGGATTCCTCTGCAAAATCTTTCCGAACCACTTAATATCATTCTTTGTTCCCATCAATCTGACTTTTAACATTAGTCTGTTCCTCCCAATAAGGCATACAGCTTATGGTTGTATGTGGCATATTCCGGATACCGAATCTGAATTGCCTGCCAGAAATATGGTGCATAAGCACAGCAGAATATTTCCTCCACCGTGTACTGCCTGCACTCGTCCACCTGTTCTTCTGCATCTTCATAATCGGAAACACTTGGTGTTCCATTGCAATACAGATTGAATGCCATTCTGATCACTCTCACACTTCCACTGGTCTGCCAGCCTTCGTGTAAACACTCTGTTATTACGCATCCTGTTTTGAAATCATAAATTCTGTAAACATTTCTTCTGGTATCATCGCTGATCCCAAGACAATAGCAGAGTGCCTTGTGGTAAACATCCTGATACCGGACTTCCTTTAACTTCTCGTAGTAGAATTTCTCATGTGCATCGCTGATAAAAATAATCTTTTCTTCCTTTTTGGTTTCTGCTCCTAACGCTGTACTTGTCATAATAGAACCCTCCTTGTGTTATTTTGATTTTGTTTTGACCATAACAACAGAAAAAGGACACTCTCCGTTTTATTGGAAAATGTCCTTTTAATAGCATTCAACTATTAAGTTTTGAAAGGTTCTGATTTCTAAAACATCCCTTTTCAGTCCATATTAGTCCACCGAATGACACAAATTTGATGTCAATTTGATGTCAAACACTCGATAAACTCATAAAAGTCTATGGATTTTCTGATTCTTAGTACAACTTCGCACCTGCCGGAATCCGGTCATTCACCATGAGAAGATTTAATCCCTCATGTCCATCTTCCTCGTGTACTGCTGAAATCAGCATACCCTCGGAATCAATGCCCATCATCTTTCTCGGAGGCAAATTTACGATTGCAATCGCTGTCTTGCCAATCAGATCTTCTGGCTCGTAATACTCGTGAATACCGCTTAAAATCGTGCGTTTCCGGTCTGTTCCGTCATCCAGAGTGAACTTTAAAAGCTTCTTTGACTTCGGTACTGCTTCACATTCCAGAATCTTTACTGCACGGAAATCAGCCTTTGCAAAGGTATCGAAATCAATCATTTCTTCAAACAATGGTTCGATTTTTACGTTGGAGAAATCAATCTTTTCTGCAACCTTTTCCTCTGCCACAGCAGCATTTTCTACTGCCTTTTCAGCCTTCCCTTCGCCCTTCTTAGCGTCTAAGGACTTCATTGTGGGGATTATAATCGGCCTTGCTCCACGTCATATTATGTAGCCATATAGTACGGTATTTCCTTACATTATCAGGTTATTACCATCCTATAGCATTACATATCCATCCATCTTTTTGATGTATCTGTGATGTAGGATAACCACATATTTGATGTACTAATTCTATATACAGATAGCTTTTTAGAATATTTTTGTTACAATATTAAAATATTATCTTGTCTTTTTAAAAGCGATTCTTGTTTCTTACTATTGGTCACTTCTGCATAAATATCCATGGTAGTAGATATATCTGCATGGCCCATTATGTCCTGTATTACTTTAATGTTACTCTCCACTTCACAATACCTTGTACAAAATGTGTGGCGTAATACATGGCACGAAAATTTTGGCAAAATCAATGGCTTACGGTTCTCTGCCTGTGCCGCTTCTGTTTCCGCCTCATTGTAATAATTACAAATCCGCTGGATCGCACGGTTGATGCTTGCTGGATTCAATACCGTACCATAACGGTTCCGAAATACAAACCCACTTTGGCCATCAATCGTTTGCTTGGAAAATCCTTCCGTCTTCTGATATTCATATTCCTCCCGCAAAATCCTGTATACCTCATCCACCATCGGTATTTGGCGGATCCCTGCTTTTGTTTTGGGTTTGGATACATGGAAAGTGCTGGTTCGATCTTCTTCCGGCCGGTAAATAAGTGTACGCTGGATTGTTAGTATACGTTCCTCAAAGTCAACGTCCTCCCAACAAAGCCCTGTTACTTCTCCTACACGGCAGCCGGTTCCTAAAAAAAACACAAAAATGGGAAACCAGTGATAAAAAATGGGGCTGTCACGAACATATTTCATAAAAGCAGTCTGTTGCTCTATGGTCAATGCATGGCGGCTTTTCCGTTCCCATTCTATACTTTGTTTCAGTTCTGCAATGATTCCATCAGATGGATTTTTACGGATGATCCCATCACGTACAAGCATATCAAACGTTGGGTGCAGCAGTGTATGTATAATCTCTATACTGCGCATCTTAAATCGACCGCTTGCAAGAAATGAGGAGTAGAACGCTTTCAGTTCAGAAAAACAAATCTTGTTTACTTTACGTTTTCCCAATGTATCCCGTATAACTAAATCATACATATAATTATAGTTTACTTTGGTTGAATGTTTAAGGTTTATTTTGCCTGACATATAGCGTTCATATGCTGCATTTAACGTCATTTTTTCGCCTAAATAACTATCTATGTTATCTTCTAAGTTTCGTAAGACCTCCTTTTCACGCTCCCTCAGTTTCAGAAGATCTGTAGCATAAATCACTCTACGCTTTCCATACATATCATTATACTGATACATATACAGACCGTCTTTCCTTTGGCATTCCCGTGGCCGAAGCACCCTTCCTTTATTATCTTTTCGTGACGGCATTGCCCTCTTTACCTCCTTCAAAGGCTTTGCACAAGCAATGCTGTCACTTACATTTTGTATTATACAGCAATGATGTGCATTTGTCAATATGTTGTATACTGTATATTGTGTACTTTTTATTTTTTTCTTTTTATTCCCGGAACATCTCTAAATACTCATCTAAGATCTCCATATTTACCAGCGCAATATTTCTTATTTTAATGACTGCATGGGCCTCTTTTGCAGTTTTCATAAAGGACTGTATTCCCATAGAGTATAAAGCCGCGCCTTCTTTGTATCTTACATACTTTTTATTTCTTTCAATTTTTCTCTCCATCTTGATTCTCTCCTTGTACATTTTCCAATTTTTTAGGTAATTCCAACTTTTCCATTAGTTTCTGATAATGCTGCTGAAATACCTGGTAGACCTGATTCACATATCCATACAGTTGCTTTTCATCAATCGGGTCAGCTGCTTTGTAGGCAATGTTGAACGATCTCAGACTGCTCTCTTCTACATTCCAAAACGATAGGCCGATATTCCCATTCTTCCCTTCCATCTGGAGATATACACTGCCTATATCCCCACCCATATATTTTTCTATATCCAGACAGATCTCCTTTATGTTGAGTTTACCTGGATCTCTATATATGAGCGGCTCTTTGAATATGTTTACCCCCCTATGCCGCAGCATCATAAGTTGGAACTGGTAAGGGCTGCCCTCAAACACGGCGAATAGCAACCCTAAAATAAGGCATACCCCATTTTTGCACATTTCCTTTGGAATGAATGAATCCACACAGATCTGCTGGAACTGTAATCTGGAATCGGGCAGTAATACTTTTCTATTTGCCATCTTATTTATCTTCCCCTTTCTGGGCAGTATTTCTATTGCTCCAAATCAAATGTAATGTCACTAGCCACCATTTCAACAACAGCTATTTCTTCTGCCTCATAGTATCGGTCTACAACCTGGTCACAGAACTGCTCCGCAGCTGCTTTCATATCCTGTTCGATTTCATCACCATTCAAGGGATGTTTGCCGATCGCTACCTTTTTTATATCTTCATTGCTTAAATAATATCCAAAATGGCGGTTCAAAGTATCCAACGTCTTTTGGTCGTAATCTGTCATTTTAATACCCGCTACTGCATACTTTATCTTCATATCCCTCCATGGATTCTGTTCCTCATGCTTCGCATATTCATCAAACGGCAGGTTCAGACGATTATATGGGTCATTGATATAGACTGGCAATGTTTGGCGGAATATCTGGGCTATGCTGTCTCGTAGCTGCCATGTTTTTGTTAAATCAACTTCAAAATTAAGCTGTTCTGCTGAGAAAGTGATCTGTTCCCTGTTTCCCGACATAACACATATCTCTTCCTGTCCCGCAGAAAATCCGATCCAATACGTCTGTCCTTTTCCGGCAATACGGTCAATCAGCATCTGTCCAATCGCACTTTTCAATGTTATGTTCTGCTGCACTGCTACATCATCCCTAATATAAGTAAAGGCACTGCTGTCTGCTGTTAAATAATTCAAGGGAGAGCGTCTTGATTCGGTTGACAAAATCTCTTGTATCACTCGGATATCCTGTTTTTCTTCAGGCTCTTTCATTTCACCCAGGGCAGCGATATATGGTGCGGTCAGCCCGCTCATGATATTCTCCCCTATTTTTTGCTCCAGTTTCTCTCCTTCCCTTCCGTATACCTCTGAATACACATCTGGATCGCTATTTTTTTGAATTGCAGCAAGCATTTTCGCCACCATATGGATTTCATGTTGCCGGATCTGTTTATCACAGTCTTCATATCCTGCCAAGCGTTCTATCTCATCCAATGGATAACCATCTCTTTTGATCTGTTCCAATACAGCCTGGAAGATGGTTTCTGGCTCTTCTTGCTTATACTTGCAAAAATAATAGTTCACTTGTGGCCTTTCTATACTGTTGTTATATGTTTTGCAAAGGATATCCCCTTTCTGCTCAGGTACTGAAAACAGATAGACTCTATCAGAAAATTCCACTGCAATCCGATCCATGGGCATTTTAGATACTTTTCCCTGCTTGGTTGGAAGATATCCCAGTAAAATGGCTGTTTCCACAATTTTATTTTTTTCTTTTGGGAACGTAGCCAATGCAGCTTCCAATTTAGAAGTACAGTAATCCCTCTTATATGCCTGGATGGCATGGTTCTGTACCGCATGGTGGTGGGGAATAAACTCATTTGCAGCCAGCTGCTCCTCAATAATTTTTTTTGCTTCGTCGAGCGTCAAAAATCTCAGCGGGCGCTCCCTCTCTAATACAAGCTGGCCATATTGCCCATTTTCTTTGGACATGGAAAATCGATCTTTGATATTCCACACCGTCCTGTAGGTTTCGTCGCTCTCCACAATCTCATAGCGCTGCCATACCTGTAAACGTGGTAAATCATGGTGTATAAACTCCTCACTTGCATTTTTTATCTGTTCCGCATAATCCCTCCCGTAACTTTTTTCGTTTGCTGCATATAAGTAGTCATCTTCAAACACTGCGGTCTGTGCGTTATATATATGCTTGAGTAAACCACCCTCATCATCTCCTAAATCATACCTGCCTGAATACTTTTCTAATCCGTTCTCCGTTTCATAAAGGATACAGAAGGACGTTTTGTGGTAATATCCAAAAGAATAATTGTCCTCTTCATCCACTTGATCCCGAATAAAGTTCTGGGACTGGTCATAGGCTGCAAACCGTTCTTCTGCTTCATGGATAGGCATTATTCCATTATCTGGCAACATCTGACTTTCTGACCACCTGATATAAACCAACGGTTCTGTCAAAATCCCAGCTTTCCCATACTTTTCTGCCAGTTCAGACTGGGCCACTGCTTGTAGTTGCTTTGGATGTACCAACAATGTTTCTGTTTCCCCTGTTTCATTGTGTGCAACCGCGTAAATATTTTCATGGTGAGTCCAGGGACTATTTTCTATCTCCACATATGCCTTAACTGCATCCATCGGCCCTACCAGCCCACTGCTGTATATATCTCCCGAATCAATTTCTCCTTGGATCTGGGAACGCTTGATTATACCCTCCATATAAAACGAAAGTCCGGCCCATCCGTACGGTTTTAAGGCATCTTCCTTCTGGTCATATATATCTTTGGTGATTTCCATACTTTGCAGCTTCAACTTATCTATGTCATATTCTTCCTTCTGTTTTTCTGCTGCTTGGGTGATCTGTGTTTTCACTTCCTCCGGAAGTCTGTCAGACTCTATAAAGTAGGTTATATTTGTCCCATCAGGCGAGATATATGCTATTGTTTCATAATCGGCCGCTTTATGGTTCCTATCAACTGGGGCAGATTCTATCGGGGCTGCTTGGTTCCATACTGTAATCCCATTTCCAATCGTTGAAAAGCGCAGTTCATATCTGTCCTGTGGCGGGGCGGTTGTTTCTGTTTCTTCTAGAGTTCCGTTCATTTGTGGCATTTCTTTGATATTGGGCAGGTCTTTGCCTTCTGGATCTGGTGTTTTATTGGCAGACAATGTTTCTGAAGTCACTATCAATTCTGCCTTATCCAGTTCCATATCTGTGTACTCCGGATGACTATATGGGTCGTAGTTCTCAAACATATCCCAGCTGCCTATATCGAGATCGGGCTGTACTATTTCTGACAAATCTTCGCCTATTCCAATGTTCATCTTGGAGTCCTCATTCTCTGATATATTAAGCAGGTCATTTAATTCATTCAGCCGCTCCAATTTGCTTTTGTATTCAGCCTCATGCACAAACGGTTTATCCATTTCATTCTTGGTGGTTTCCAATACAGCCTTGGTTTCTTCAAGGCTTGCCCGGAGGTTTTCTAAACGCTCCGGCATTGCATTGAGGAGTTTTGTGATCGTTCCCATCATTGCCCCATCATTACTGCTGACCTGAATATTGTGGGATACTGCCCCCTGGAGATTTAATAGGAACTTCTGGCTCTCATATGTGATGGAGGCTTTCAGAGAAAAGCCCAAATAACCTCCAACCTCAAACTCTTTCCCATATACGCAGCAGTTCTGCGTCATGATTTCCCTTAATGCCTTGGCCGCCTCAGACCGGTTATTATAGTTTCTCTCTCCAACCCGCATTAGAAAATCATCTTGCACAGGACGGTTTTCCTGATAAGTTTTAATATCAGTTTCCATACCCGCAATAAGGGTTTCCAGACGTGCAATTTTTTTCGGGAGATGGATATTGTAATTGTCCTGTAATCTGTACTGGTCACTTTGGAACGCGGCACGCTCCATACGGAGTTTTGCAATGGAAACATCCAGTTCCATTTTTTCTTTGATGTAAGGATTCCCCGTTGCCAGTGCTTTTACTTCTGCATAGGACAGTGCTGCCTCATCAATATCCGAGCATTTCCTAACAGGTGACTTTGATGTCATTACCTGTCCAATAAACTTCTGTTTGTTTTCAATCGTCTGCCAGGAATATGCATCAAATGTATCCGATGTGACATAGCGGTATATCTGTACTACCGGGTTTACATTCCCTTGCCGCACGATCCTTCCCTCTCTCTGCTCTATATCAGATGGACGCCATGGGATATCCAGATGGTGGAGCGCTATTAAACGGTCTTGGATATTGGTTCCAGCCCCCATCTTGAGGGTAGATCCCATAAGGATACGGATTGCTCCTTCCTTTACAGCATGAAACAGCCTACTTTTCTGATCCTCTGTCTTTGCGTTATGTATAAAGGCTATTTCATTTTCTGGTACGCCCTTCATACACAGCTTTTTCCTTATATCATCATAAACACTAAAACTCCCATCCCCTTTTGGAGTGGAGAGATCACAAAAGATGACTTGTGTACTTTTTGCTTCTTTTGTTTCTTCCCATATACGGTGTGTGATATCCACGCAGGTATTGACTTTGGAGTTTGCTGTATCCGGCATTTGTGGGTTTATCAGCCTTTGGTCTAACGCCAGTTTCCGCCCATCATTTGTGATCTTAAGCATATTATCCACGCTAGGGTCTACCCCCTGGTTTCTGACCATGTCCGCTCTTTCTGATATGGCCCTTATCATATCTTTCTGAAGATCGCTTGCCTGTACTTTCACATTGATTATTTCTGCTTCTGGTACCGGCAGGTTCAGCATATCAGAGGTTTGTATATCAGCGCTTTCATGCCATAATGACATCAGTTCGGGCAAGTTGGAGAAACTTGAAAAACGCTTTTTTGTACGATACCCCACCCCTTCCGGTGTCAACTCCACAGCATTTACCACATTGCCAAAATTGGCAGCCCAGGCGTCAAAATGTTCCAGGCCATATTCTTCCAGAAGGTTTCTTTGCAGGTATCTCATATTGGTATACATCTCGACCATGGAATTACTCAATGGCGTACCCGTGGCAAAAATAATGCCTTTATAATTTGTCAATTCATCTAAATATTGGCACTTTAGATATAGATCGGATGATTTTGCGGCCTCTGTCTGCTGTATCCCTGCCACATTGCTCATTTTAGTATAGAGGTATAGATTTTTATAATAGTGGCTTTCATCCACATACAGGCGGTCAATACCCAACTGTTCAAATGTTATAACATCATCCTTTTGTATCGAATTATTTAATTTATTCAGTTTTGTCTGGAGTTTTTTGCGGGTCTTCTCTAGCTGTTTAATCGTTAGCTTTTCCCCTTCTTCTGACTGCTTTTCTGCCTCAGTGATCGCCTTGATCTGGCGTTCAATATAATAAGCTTGGCGTTCTACTGAGAGAGGGATCCTTTCAAACTGGCTATGTCCAATGATTACTGCATCATAATCGCCTGTGGCGATTTTAGCACAGAACCTTTTCCTCCTTTCAGGTGTGAAATCTTCTTTTGTGGCAACAAGGATTTGGGCCGCTGGGTACAGTTTCAAAAAATCCATCCCCCATTGTTCTGTTAAATGGTTGGGTACGACAAACAGGGATTTGTGTGCGATACCAATCCTTTTAGCTTCCATAGCTGAGGCGGCCATCGTATATGTTTTTCCCGCACCCACCACATGACCAAGAAGTGTATTTCCGCCAAAAAGCGTCCTGGCTACTGCATTTTTTTGGTGGGGTCTTAATGTGATTTCAGGGTTCATGCCCGGAAAGCTAAGGAATGAACCATCAAATGCCCTTGGGCGACTGTTATTAAATTTGTTGTTATATGTTTCTACAAGTTCAGCCCTTCGCTGTGGGTCTTTAAATATCCAGTTTTCAAAATCAGCTTTCAATACCTCCGCTTTTGCATTACATAAAGCAGTCTCCTTTTTATTTAATATGTACTTGCCTTCACCAACACTGTCATAAACCTTATTGTCCCGCAGATTAAGTTCATTCTCCAGTATTTCAAATGCATTTTTACGGGCAGTCCCATATTTTGTAGTTGCAAGCGGGAAGGTTTCTTTATCATTTCCAAGCCGCTTATTGCTGACGTTCCACTCCGCATTCTCCTCCAAAAATGTAACATGGGGCATTAACGACTCATTGGACGATGAGGCTCTCCATTCCGGTATATTGAATACTTCTTTTATGAAGTCCTCTATATATTTGGGGGCAATCCATGTGGCTCCCAGATGAGCCTCTATCTCCTGTGCTTCCAGACGTTTCGGAAGCACTTCTTTTAACTTCGCTATATTGAAATCCATGGATACATCATTTAGGGCAGCTGCCTTTGCCTGCTCCATTTTAAGCCTAATATTACCCGATAAGTATTCATCTGCTGTCACATATCCACTATATGGGTCAGACGTGATCTTAGCTGGATCTCTGAACACGGAACCTTTCAACTCTGAAATAACCTTTTCCGGCAGTGTTCCTTTTGGCAGAAGGCTGCACATAAACTCCAGGTCTATCTTCCCTTTTTCGCAAAGGGATATCAAAACCGCCTCTTGTGGGGAGTCCACGTGTTCCACGGAAACCTTTGGAGATATGGTTCGTTTGGAAAACAGATCTGCTTTCCCTAATACCTCCTTATTTTTTCCCAGTTTCTCAAATGTGCTTAAGAATGGGAATGTCACGTCTTCCTTGAAAAACTGATTTGCCTTTGCGTTGATCGCGCTGTAATTTTCTACAAAATTATCATACAGGTCATTCAGCTTTTTCATTTGTGAATAGATCTCATCATCTGTGCGGTTCTCCAGTTCTAATCCCAGCAAACGGTAGCCCTCATCCCTTAATGCAATCAGGTTCTTTGCCCGCTCCGTCTGGTCGACTGACAGCACCTGCTTAACCATCCACGAATTATTCCGGAAGTAAATTTCGCCATTTACCACCGTGTATGAAAAATTTTTCACATTTATATCTGCCGGGATTACTGTTTCTGTCTTGTCGGACAGTGTCTGGATCTGGGTCACATCCGCATCTGGCATATAAGCGCGGAAATTTTTGATAGCTGATATGATTTTTTCTTCAATAGTGGTGCCGTCTGTTATTGCCTTGCACGTCAGCCTTTTCCCGAATGGCCCAGATTCCAGACGCAGATCCCCCAGTACCATTTCCGGATGTTCCTGGAAATATTTGTTGTATGTATAAATATCCGCCTGTTTAATCAGGTTCATTTCCAACGCCTGGTATTCTGTTTCATTTCCTTCATCATCTTTAACAACATACATCTCCCGGCCATTGGTATCGGCAGTCCAGGTGCCTTCCCGCACGACTGTATATTCGTATGTATGTTCCCGCATCATCCAGTCATTAGCATCCCATAAAGACTTTGTGACAGATACTCTGTCTCCGGGATGGAACATGGAATCTTGAGGGACATTACTTTCCGAGTAGATCCATGAAGGGTCAGGAGGCAGTGTATCGACTGCTTTCTGGAAAAACAGGATATCCGTCATGACTTCTGTTCCTGCATTGGCTTTAAAAACATTGTCTGGTAAACGGACGGCTCCGATCAGTTCCGCACGCTCTGCAAAATATTTCCGGGCTGAGGCGTTTTTCTTATCCATTGTACCGGCAGATGTGATCACCGCCATAATGCCTCCTGGCCTAAGCTGATCCAAGCCCTTTGCTATAAAATAATCATGGATAAGGAAATTGTATTTGTCATAGGCCCTGTCTGCAACCCCATAGTCCCCAAAAGGCACGTTTCCCACTACTACATCAAAAAAATTGTTGGGGAAAGCTGTTTTTTCAAACCCCATGACAGAAATGCTTGCATTGGGATAGAGGTGCCGTGCAATCTGGCCGGAAATGGTATCCAGTTCCACACCGAACACGTTTGTCTGAGACATATTTTCAGGCAGCATCCCCAAGAAGTTTCCTGTACCACAGGCTGGCTCCAAAAGGTTCCCGGAAGAAAAACCCATCTCTCCTAAAGCGGTATAGATGGAACGAATCAGCATCGGAGGGGTGTAATGTGCGTTTAATACGGAACCCTTTGCTGAACTGTATTCCTCTTCTGTTAAGGCCATTTTAAGTTCTGCAAATTCCTTTTCCCATCCTGGTCTGTTTTCATCAAAAGCCTCCGGCAGTCCACCCCATCCTACGTACTTGGATAATATATCCTGTTCCTCCTGTGTGGCTATCCGATTTTCTGTTTCGATTCTCTTCAGGGCTGTGATTGCGTCCATATTATGACGGAATTTTTCTTTTGCTGTACCAACACCCAGTTCATCATTAGTAATACGGAAATTCTCTCTCGTTTCCTCTAAGGCACTGCCCTTGGTTTCTGCCTTTTCCTCCTGTATTAAGCGGCTGGAATCCAACAGCAGCAGCTGGTCAAACGCCTGACGGTCTTCTACTCTGGAAACGGAATACAGCATTCCCAATGGCCGTAATTCCACTTTCCTGTCATCCACGTTTGCAATCTGGTACTCATCCCCATCCAGATAAACTGTATCCCCTATTCCATACGCATTTGTGGCCTGTGATTCTTCCTTGCGGTCTTCAAGTATTTTTTTCTCTGGCTGCTTAAGTATCAAGCACGCCATATTTACCTCATCATCGCTGTAGCCCTGGAACATCCTGTCATCTGGCAGGTTTTGTGTTCCTGCCTTTCTTGCTTCATATACTGACTCCAACTGCTGTAATGTAGTTTCCTCTGATAAAGCCTGTGCCTTTTCATACAGGCGGATGTTCCTGATGAGTTCTTTGAATGTAATGCGGGACACATTAGTAATCTGGTCTAACAAGTTCTCAAAGTTTTCCTTTGCGGCATCGGGGATTCTGTCTGCCATCTGCGGTTCCTCTGGGAACAATGTCCGGTTAAGCCCCATACAGGTATCCAGATCCAATTTGCAGCGGGCAAATACCTGATATGCCACTGCTGTATGGATTGCTTTCTGCATACCTGCATCTGCCGTTTCTGTCTGCATACCAACCCATTTCCACAGCTTTTCCTCTGGTGCAATGCCCTGTGCGTCCTGCAGGAGATTTCCTGCTATCAGGCCTAAGCCATCTTTGGGGAATACCCATAACTGAGGTTTTTTTGCCCCCTTTATGTATGGACTTACATCTGTGATATCAAAATAATATTTAACCCTTAGCCTATAGGGGTTTTTATCATCAAGGACAGGGATTCCCTTCGTATTGCGTTTCATATGCATCCCCATCTGGGTGCTCCATACTTTTCCCTCGGCTACTGCTATGGCATCTGGTCTTCGCCCATAGATCTGTAACTGCTCCTTTGCCGGATAGAACACAAAATGGGCCGAGCAATCGAGGAACCGGAACCATTCATCTGGGTCATTTTTTACCCGCTGTATAATTCGTTCATTATCATCCAGAACGGCCTGTATTTTTTTATCAATATCTTTTGTTGTTCTCATTCAGTAACCTCCCTACTGCTATAAGGCGTATCCTGTGGTAGAAGAGCCGCCTGTACGATCAGTTTCTTATTTTTTCCATAACAGGTAGATAGGGTTAGGATTTCTTCTACGCCTGTCCCCTTATCGCTGGCCTTATATATGCTGTTCTGCTGGCAGTGCTTCACAAATTCAGTAAATGCATCCCTGGAAGAAAACAGATAACGATAGGGATCCGTTTTTTGATTGTCTGCCTGATAAACTGCAAATATCTGATATACAGACCATATTCCCTGGTGAAATACATATACCAACGGATGGCTGTTTAAAAAATCATATGAAAGATAGCCGTCCAACTGGCCAAACATCTTTCCAGACTTCATATTATGGCCATGGATCACTGTGTTTAGTGATGAAAACGGGGGATTGGAACAGTCGAAAAACAATGTTCCATTCGCGTTATCATTTCCTTCAAATGTCTTCTTTAGATAATCCTGGTTATCCTGTGAAAGGACAACCGGATAATTCACCTCTGTATCTGGTATGTAGAGCCATGCTGTATATGCCGGGTTGATTGATTTTAAAATATCTTCCTGGATATCCGGAAGCTGTATGCCATATCCCGGATCCGTGCCACCAGGCCCCATAATTTTCTCCCCCTCTTCCATACCCGCTATCCTACGGATTGTTTGATATTCTGCCTCCCCCTTTAAGTCGTCCAGCAACTTCCATGACAGAGCAATTACACACGCAACTACGGTAAAAGTAAATAGGCAAAATAGCCCATTATCCATCACGCTCCTCCTCATTTTTTCCACCTTTCAAAAATAGATTTTCTGTCAGCAGTGTTACATACCAAGTATTTCCGCAATCACCGGGACAGCCCTACAGGTTTCATCCAGCACGCTGTTAAAAACATTTCCCAACGCTGCACGCGGTTCCCCATAGAATAATGCTATCATGCCGATAAACGCCAGACCAATGATCATAACTGTGGCGAGAAAACGCACCAGCCCAGTAATGGTTTTTATCGTGAACTTTAGTGTATTCTCTTTTTCAATGATCACAACGTCTTTCCCTGTGAACCCAAATTTCTCTTTAAGTTTATCCTGTCTCCTTTCCCTGGCCTTCTCTTCATCTGCCCCAGCCTGCAATACTGGCTGAAATTTTTCTTTTCCCATAATGTTTCCTTTCTTTTCAAACATAGCATAGTTACTGGATTCATGCGTATTGGACTATCTCATATTTTTTTACTTATCTCATTTTTGACATATTTTACATCCTGTAAAATAGCTGGCCGATCAGAAACGTGTACACAACCAGAAGCACAGCACGAACTGCCGGGCTTTCAAACACATTTTTTCGTTTCTGCCGCAAGGAAGCCCGGAGAATCCTCCATCTATACCCTATTCCCCTGCGTTGTTTTTCTCCCGAAGTTCCAGCCATGCGCTCACCGATCAGTAACCGGTAACTCTTATTCATAGTGGCATCGTATGCAAATGGGTCTGGGTTATAATTGGCAAAGAATGTATTGTCCGCCCGTTTTGTCATCATTGAAAGTACGCCTTCCTTCTGGTCGTGTGGAACAAAACTGAAAATAAACTTTACATCATTAAATTCCGGCCGCTTTAAAATATCATTTAATACGAACACTTCATTAGGTTTGACCCCTGCACATATAACCTGTATATCCTGCTCTAAAAATGATACCCGGTTGAATGTGCTAAGGCTCATCGCACCATAGTCCTTTACCAGAAATTCATATTCCTCATCTTCTGTCTTTGGCTCGGTCACTGACTGGTACAAGCATATGCGCTCATAAATAATACAGCTTTTGTCTTCTGTTACCCCTTGGTACAGCTTTTGCATATTATTTATATAATCTGAGCCATCAAGCGCAATGTACGCGGCAAGATATCCCATCATCTGTAGATATGCCACAATCTGTAGTGCCTGGGTCGTAGCCCCTATACGGGGCTGCGATCCGCAAACTGCTATTGTAACGGTTTTTTTCATGATCCTCCTTCTTCCTTTTCTTCATTGTTATCTTTCTTTAAAGAGATATATTGGAATTTCTTGTCATCTTTTCGCCGCCTTACAATCCATAGAACAAGGACTGCAAACAGCAGCAGGAGCAGAACAGCCAGCACCACAGGATTACTGATAAATTCGATCAGATGATCCAAAAATGATTTTTTGGTCAGCGTTTCAGAATCCAGCGTATACGTTGCAGTGGCTTTAATCGTATATGTATAGGTTCCTTCCTGTGCCTCCGAAGAGGTTGCTGGCTGCCGGTCTGTATAAACAGCCTGTATCTCTTTGGCAGAGACTGCGGGCAGGTTTGCAACACCTGTATACACAGCGTGGCAGTCCGTCACACGCATTTCACCGCTTGCTGTCAGTTTTCGGCATAGGACTCCATTTTCTTCATACGCTTCCCCATTCCAGGCAATCTGTGTAATTCGGTAATCTGAATCTGATACACCGATCAGATCCAGAAGATCCTTTTCGTAGCCCTTGAGCGGCTCCGTTTCTGATAGCTGGATCTCTTTCCCATTCAGTTCAAACACGTTTGCGTCATAATTACTGACTGTAATCGGGAACATGAAACCGCCAATCCATTTCTCCGTCCCATAATGTTTTTCTGCCAGCGGCACTTGGATCTGGTGCGTATCCCCTGTTACAGAATCTGTTACTTCCAATGCTGCCATTTCAGGGATCTGGCTGTTTACCGGGATATCCCGGTAAACAACCGTATCTGATACGGGTTCTTCTCTGGCGTCCAATTGAGTCTCTTTCACCTCATAGCTTTTCAGATACCACACTGTTTGTTCTTCCCGGATCTCTTGTTCTGGGATATGGTTCTCTTCCGTATCTGTAAATGGCGCTGACGTTGTGACCTTGAGGTTCTCTGATGGATCTGGGTTTTTCTTTTTTGACAGGGTTTCATACTTTATACCAGAAAGTACATATGCATTCCCATCCTCCCCATAAAGCATCTCTTCAAATTCTGGCTTCTGTTTTTGTGGGTCGTCTGTATCAGACAGGTAGGTTCTTTCCTGGTAACGCGCTGTTTCCATGGTATTCTCTTCTGCTGATACCTGGATATTCCCGGCAAGCGATATGCAAAGTGCCATGAGCAGGATTGTGAGTGTTCTTGAGGCTCCGCCGGCACCTCCTTTAGGCGGCTTTTTATTGGAGCCTTTTCCCTTTCTTTTCTTCACAAGCAAAACTCCCATACCCAGTAATGATATGGAAAGCAGTGCAAGCACCTCTTTGGCCGGGAAGTTATCGCCTGTCTTAGTGAGGTTCAGCCCAGAGCCTTCTGCCCCAATCCTGGCCCGTCCAAGCCCATATAGCTTCTCGTCAAATTCCGCCGTGATTGTTCCTTTTTTAGATGGCTGCACCGGAATCTGGGGCGGTGTTTTTTCATTCACTGCATAAAATACATAACTGTCTGCCTGATCCTGATAAAAACTGCTGTCTCCATTCAGCAAAATGGCATCTCCTTCTTTTGATAGTTCAATCCGATAGCTATTCTCCAGTGGTGTATATCCCTGCGGAGGTGTGATTTCCGACACAGTAAGCGTCTGTGGTGTCTTTACATGGAATTTGAATACAGTTCCATTCTCCTCCCTTACACCAGACAGCACGTTTCCACTTCCGTCTGTTACTTTAAACGCTGCTCCTGGAACAGCATTACCGTCCGTATCAACTTTTTTGATCCTTATTGTGTAATCGGAACTGTTTCCGCCGCCCCCATTCTTCCTGTTATCAGCAATAATGGTCAATACATCCGCATAGTCATTTACTTTAAACTCTACATCTTCCATCTTTTTATAGCCAGACGGGGCGGATACCTCGTGCAGAATATATGTCTCTCCTGCATTTAATGTTCCATACACTTTATGGGCAGTTTCTGTGGAAACCCACTTATCGATTACATTTCCAGCATGATCCCAGATTTCAAATACAGCACCTGCCAATGGACGGCCCGTTTCCGCATTTACTTTCAGGATCTCAACCTTTGTAATATCATCCTTCATTTCAACTTTATTTACAGTTCCATCATGATTAACGGTAAAGGTCACGTCCTTTGCATAGGCATAGCCTGGTGCCGGGTTGGTCTCAATCAGCCGGTATGTTTCATCTGCAAGAAGCTTTGCCGTAATAATATGCGGCCCTTCTCCTGAAATCCATTGGTCGATCACTGTCCCATTTTTGTCTACAAGCTGCATTTCACATCCAGGTATTTCCTTACTTCCTGTAATATCTGTTTTCGTAATGGCCGCAATCGTGGGCTTGTCTTCCATTTCGACAATATCAACCGAACCATCCTCTGATACAGTAAACTTTACATCATCCGCATATCCATAACCCGGTGCCGGTTTTACTTCATGCAACCAGTAGGTCTTTCCTGCAACCAGCTGTTTTTCAAAAAGTGTGAAACTTTCCCCTGTTGTAAATATCATCTCCCTTCCCTCATAGAAAACTGGGGTCTTATCCTCATTTAATATCTGCAATACTGCACCTGCAAGCGGGGTTTTCCTACGGGCCTCTGATGAGGTGGCGCTGTCATTTGGAACTTCAAACACATTCTTGAAAATTTTGACTTTTGTTGTATCATCCTTCATTTCCACATAGTTTACGCTCCCATCATGGTTTACAGTAAACTGTATATCATTTGCGATCACAAATCCATCTGCCGGAATCGTCTCCCGCAGCGTATAACTCTCATCTGCCAGAAGCTTTCCAACAATCTTATGCGGTGTGTCAGTGGAGATCCACTCCTCTATTACATTTCCTCCTTTATCAATAATCTGCAGGTGGGCACCAGGAAGTTCTTCACCGTTAGTAATATCTTTTTTAGATATCACAACCTCTGTCTGCCTATCTTCCATCAGGATTTCCTCTACGGCCCCATCTCCATTCATGGTAAATGTCAGATCCAGCGCATAACCATAGCCGGACGGCGGCATTTTTTCATGAATATGGTATGTTTTTCCGGGAGTAAGCCCAGAGAGGCTAAACGCCTCCTCTCCAGATACCCATTCCTTTATGATGTTTCCACTATCGTCTGTCAGTAATAAATAGGCACCAGAAATATATTGTCCGGTTAAAATGTCTGCTTTTGCGACGGATACCTCTGTTTCTTTATCATATCCGCCTACTCCATTGATACTTACTGCATCATCAGCAATATTAAATGAGAACTTATTGCTGGTCTGCCTTTCCCTATCTGTGTATATGGTGGTTTCTGTCAGGAAATAGGGGGTTCCCTTCACAAACAGGTCGCGGTCATTCTCGTCTACTACAGAACGGCTAAACCATGCCGCTGCCCCATCTTCGGATATAACACCTTTTGTGTGATGGGATGATACTTCTTTTCCATCTTCCTTTCTCACCACTTCATAACTACAGCTTTTAAATGTTGCTGGGTCTATGGTAATAAACTCATTTCCACGGAGCGTAATGCTGTCACCGCTTCGTAACATTCCGGTACTGCTGCCCGTATAGGCATATTTCCCTGCAAGTTCATTTCCCTTTTTATCCCACAGCCGGATGGTAAATACGGATTCCTCGTTCCTGTGCTGTTCTTTCCCTGACCCGGTCAGTTCATTCCATACTGTAAGGCAATTATCTTTTTGGATTGGTATGTATTTCCCTGTCTCATAGGTCTTGGATCCTGTCTGTACGGTAACGGCAATTTCTGTTGCCTCAGCAGTGTCTTTAGCAATGGATGCCGCAAAAGAAACGCTGCCTGAAGCAAAGGGTTCCGCTGTACCGATAAGCCATGTGATTGTTTTCCCTTCCGCTGTACCGTCATATGCATCCAGGATCTCCAGATTCTCATCCAAGGTTGCTGTCACAGTTATAGGTTCTGTTGTATGGAGCGGGTTAAACCACCGGATCGTGCAGATAACTGGCTGTCCTGAAAGAATCGGCTCCCCTTCTTCTCCATTCCTGTTTTTCACAGTTACGCGTGGATTTTCTGGATTGACCGTATTTTTGATGGTCTGCTCCTGCTGGTCGGCAGTTGGCTCAAATTGGCTGATTACAGTCCCGTTACGGTCTGTGAGCGAAAGTTCTGTCCGGTCAGCCCTGCGGGTTTTATACAGGAACTCTCCTGCTTCATTAAAATATACCCGTCGTGTCACTTTTTTCGTTACTGTGTCTGTTCCATCTGAATAAATTGTGTGCTCTGCAAAGGTATAGGTCTCCCCATCAGAAAGCCCATCATTTTCATGGAATACCTGGTCTTCCCCTGTATTCTCAAACCGTAATACCTCCTGTCCCTGCTGGTTCAAAATGGCCGTCTCGGTTCTTGATATGCTGCGCCCTTTTATGGTTACAGCCGCTACTATATCCTCTACATACTCCGCCTTCACTACTGACATCTGGTTCGATACATGGTTGATCCCATTCCCGTCCGCTGTCACTGTAAACAATATTGGTTTCATAAGCGTGTATCCATCTGGGGCCGTCAGTTCAACCATTACATAAGACTGGCCTGCGATCAGCCCTTTTAAGCAATGGGCACCTTCTGCCTTCGAGCTGATCCAACGTTCAAACAGGTCTTCTTCTCTGTATGTATACTCGCCGTTTTCATTCAAGGAACTTACTTTGTAGACTGCAAGTTCTGCCCCATCAACATATATTCCATCCGTTCCCTCATCATTCAAATGTGTAAGATCCTTCTTTGATAAATAAATCTGGGTTGGGCTGTTTTTTACAGTTGCCTCATGGACGGTGATCGTGACTGTATGGTCTTTGGTATATGTATCTGTCCCATCATCAAAGCGGAATATGTATGGCTCCTTATTTGCCGCAAAACCATTTGGCGGGACAATCTCTTTAAGGGTATATGTATATGGGCGGATCGTTCCGTCCGCTACTGTTTCACCTACTGGGAGGTTTTCTGCTGTAACGGTTCCATTCACATCTGACAGCCTCCTTGGGAAACCATCTACAGTTTTGCCATTCTCCGACTTTGCCGTCAGTTCAAATATGACTCCTGACAGGCTGTTGCCTGTTTCATCCGTCTTATTGACCACCAGCTTTCCGACTACTGGCTTATCCGTTGCACGTACAATCTGTATCCTTTCTCCTCCTGTGAACTCCAGCCGCATAGGCTCAATGGCTGTATAATAAGGCAGTGCTGCCTGTTCTGTCAGATAGTAGATGCCATCTGGCAGGTCGTAAATATAATGTGGCTTTAAGTCCCCTTCCCTGAATCCATCAGGTATCAGGCCATTGACTAGGTCAAGTTCCGTATACACGCCATCATTTCCTGTGACCCACGTTTCAATCAGGTAGTTATCTTCCAGTGTAAGCCCGCCCTGCTCATCCGCACGGTATAGTGCCAGCTTTGCCCCAGCAAGTTCTTTTCCTGTTTCTGATGATATTTTAGATATCACCATTGCGCTGCGCTCATTACATACATCGTGTAGCTGTATGTCTGTGATCTCATCCACAGATATCAGCACCGGATCAGCTTTTGCATATCCAAGCGGTGCTTTTTCCTCTACAAGTACATATTGCGCATTCACTGGCAGGTAATCTGCCCGCTGTAGCCCATCTGCCGTAAGCCATGTATTCGCGTAGCTGCTTATTCCTGGAAGCGCCTCATAATTAAACTTATAGCTGTATTCATATTCCTGGCCATTGTACAACGCCTTAATCCGGACTTTTTTGCCGGTCTCCTGTATGGTTGCTTCCAGTGTTGCCGCCGTTGGGTATTTTGCTGCCCCTCCGCCTGAGACTTCTGAATCGATCCGGTCAATAACCTGTATGGTTGCGGTTCGGGTAACTGCCCATTTAAGGGTACGCTTCTCACCAATCATATCCGCATATGCTGCTTTGAATCCATCTCGGTCTTCCTTGCTCATGGAAGGCGGGAATGTGACCATTTCATTTCCATTCTCTTTCCTTACTACCACACGGTTTCCATCCTCCAGTACCCAGACATTGGAAGCTGTACTGTCACGGGTTGCGGTTCGTTCCACTGACCAGGTGAATCCGGTTCCGTAGATACCATGTTTCTGGTACATTGCCTCAAAATCATGGGTAAACCCTGTTACCTCATTTTTTCCTGAAGTGTTCGGGTAATCCCGGAGTTGGATCGTCTCTGTATAGTCTGTAGCATCATCTGAAATCCATCCTGTGACCTTCTTTGATTCTTCATATTGTGGGATTCCATTTTCATAAACTACATTCCCATCTGTATCCTTTTTTGCTTCGTATAAAGCAAACTCCGCTCCTGGAAGAAGTTTCTGCCCGTCTTTATCCTGCGTGTATTTTTTAAACGCAAGTTTTGTATGGTCATCTTTCATGAGGATATTCTGGATCTCTCCCTCACTCGTAACCTGGACATTGACTGGGTCTGCCTTTATGAATCCAACCGGTGCAGAAAGTTCCTCCAGGATATAATACCCTTCTGGGATCCCCTCGATATAGATGGGGAGATCTCCCGTTGTCCACTCTGCCCGGATTTTTTCCACAGAACCGGCCCGGCTGTTGGTAGATTCAAACACCAGCGGCTCATCTGATGCCTTTTCCAGACGGTATCCATCCGGCTGAGTAATATCTGCAATGAATTTGGCTGGATACAGGGCAATTTCCGCACCTGCAATCTGGCTGTTAGTATAATTTCCAACAGTCTCTTCACTCTCCCCTGCCACTGCAGGTTTTCCACTCCTATCCTGTTTTGACATATCCCGGATTGCAACTTTCCCAATGGTTCCACTGTCTACTTTTTCTATGTAGTCCTTTGTCGTATCATCTGTTATCTTCACCGTTTGCAGCGCTGTGTCCTCTCCAATGGTAATTCCTGTGGGAAGGCTCTTTACATATCCCTTACCCGATGGCACAGACAACTCTTCCACGATATAAGATCCAGCTGGGACACGTTTAAGGAGGTCGGCCTGACCCTCCGTTTCTTCTTCCCTGAATGGGTCATTTGGATACTTGTCTGAAGTCACCCAGGTATTCTCCAGGATATAGCTTTCTCCCATCCGGTGATACAGCTTGTCCTGGGCCTGTGTTTCCTGGTCAGAACGGCCATCATAAAGCACATCATGCTCATCCAGTACATAGGCTGCATTATTGTACTTTTCCAGCTGGTCGGAATTTTTGTAACGAACAAAATCACCATTTCGGTCATACAATTCTGTTCCTTTATCATACGTCTCATCACTTCTCTGATAGTAAAGCACCAGGCCATGCTCATCATATACCGGATTCATATATTTTAAGAATGTTCCGTTATTGATGCTGTTTAAAACCTCTTCATTCATATTTTGGCCCTGTTTGTTTTTCTTTACGGTTTCTTCCTTATGGCTTTCCTCCCCTCCGTCTGATTTCCATGTGCCTGTTATATATCCTGACTCTGTATGTTCAAATGAAGGTTTATCGGCTTCCTCTACCGGGTTTCCTGAAGGGTTTTCCGGCTCGATCACTTCATTCTCATGATAGCCATCTTCATTTTCACCTACTGTCGCAATACGGGATGTGGTGATCTTGTCACGAGATATCACATTTCCTGCGTCATCCTTTGCAATATTTACCGGCCATACAAGAACCCTGTCTGCAACATGGTTTCCATCTTCATCTGTCTTAGGCTCCAGTACATATGCCATTCCTGTATAGGGATCCACCATAGCATCGCGGTTTCCTTCCCGATCCAGATGGTATACAATGGTTCCTTCTGACATTTTCCAGTCACGGATCCTGCTTACCCACTTCAGCTGTGCGAAATCCCCTTCAAACATTTTGTTCACTGGGTCATATGAAAGCTTTGTGAAATCTCCCCCTGTAAATTCAAATACGGCCTGACCTCCTGAAAAAGCGTAAATAGATGGTTCACGGTCAGACTTATCTTGGTTCTGTTTATCACTTTCCAGCTGTTGTATGGATACTTTTTTGTGTTTTTTATCCCAGCCATAAAGCAGATCCCTTCCATCGATCTTCTCTGTCCATGTAAGCGAAAGGGAATCCAGGTCATAATATAAAATATCCGTGTCAGGCCGTTCTACGGTATCTGCTCCCCAGATATATCCCTTCTGCGTGATGGGTTTTCCATCTTTATCAACACCCACTACATAGTCTGTAAGTATCTCTTTCCCATTTTCATCCTTCTCTTTGACCATATCAACCTTTGTTCCAGCATATCCCTTCTTCACAAACATCTCCTGGACATTCCCGTTGTCACTCCGGTTGATTGTAAGCCCTTCAAAGGCATGATCCTGGGTATCACCGGAAGGCTTAAGTTCAATGGCATCAAACATCGTGAGTTTTGCCCCCGCCACAAACGGGTTTTCATCGTCTGCTGTCTCACGTTCTCTTGTCACATACCCATACCCGGCGAAATTATTCCCGTCATATACGATCTCTACATCTTCACCTGCCTTCTTCAGTGCCATAAGGCGTTCGAGCGTCCCCTTCGGGTATGCATATCCCAGGTAGGTTCCATTGGAATACGCATACTCCAGTTCTGGATTTCCGCCAATTTCTGTAAGGCTGCCTTCGATCCGTTTCCCAATCCGGAATGTCACCTTTCCTGTGGGTTTCTGTTTCTGAACTTCCAGTTTGATGGGTGCATTTTCTGCATAGATCCTTGCTACATTCACTGTATCCTGGGGTTTTGTCCCATTCGCAGTCTGGTGATCCGAGGGATATTCATACATGGCGGCTATTACCCGCTTGTCCTTGTTTCCTTCCTTGTAATAGCTTATCTTGTCACTATACACCTCAATCGCTACCGGCTTTGTACGGACATAGCCAGCTGGTGCCTTTACTTCAGCGAGTACATATACTCCCGCCCCTAAAGGCTGTGGGGTTTCCACATAACCGGCCGTCTGATCCCGGTACACCAGGTTGGTATTGGTATCCTCATCCTTTACAAGCCCATCCCTGACTGTCGAATAGGATTTAAACTCAACTGTCCGGTTTCCGAAAGCATCTCCCTGGATGATCTGTTCAGATTCCTCACAAATAGGGGTTCCTGCTGGCACAACACCGCTGTACAGGGTTCCTGCCCCGTCCTCCTGGCTGCGTTTCACAGGTACGATCCTTTCTGCCCGCATGGCTTCCAGAAACTCCCGGCTGCCAGTAACCGTTGTATCCTCTTCATAGAACATGACCTGTCCATTTCCATCGGGGGAATCATTCCGTTTCGCTGCATATATCTGGAAAATCGCCCCATCATGCAGGATGTTCTCATGAGTTTCGCTGTCTATTTTTTCGATCCGCAATTTAGCTGTAAAGAAGCGGTTACGGAATTTGATATAGTCGAATCCCTTATAGGAACTTTCTCCATTGGCTTGCAGTTTACTGTCTTCAGCCTCTTCGCCTGCGTTTTCGCTTGCTGTGACTGTCCACGGAACAAGCATGGCAGCGTAAAGGCCATCATAGGCTTTCTGCACACCCTGCATTGTTTTTACGCCATCTCTGTATTCAATCCCTGGTATATTATCCTCCGTTTCTTTTCCTCCAGGGAATGGCACTCCATCTGCTGCGCCAGCCTGTTCCGACACGGAACTGTATCGGTAATACTTTGACACCGGTACACGGCCGGATGATCCTTCTGAAAGGTAATATGGGACATCCCCTGTTGTCCGGTCATCCTGGCTATTATAGTAATTCTTGTATGGCTTAAATTCATCCTGTGTCAGGGCAAAATAGTCTCCGGTTCCTGGTTCAACCTCGCCGTTACGGATCTGGTCGATATCCATACCATACTTATATACCTCAAAGTCCCCATCGGCATTCCTTCCTTTAATGGCCTGGGACATTTCTTCGTTAAAACGGATCTTATACCGTTTTTCCATCTCAGCCTGGGTGATCGCCGGGTTATAGTTGTAGTAACCATTCATTGTTTCCGGGGATGACTGGGAGCCTTCATAGCTGTCATAAACAGCTGGCAGCGTCACTTCCTTTGGCCGGTCAATCTGGTAATGCCGGTTCTTAAAGTCCTCCAGCTGATCATATTTGGGCTGTTGTTCCACAACCACATATGTACCGTAAGGGAGATAACAGGAATTGCCAAAATAATAGCCGTCACTTGTATTATCTTTTTCTCCCCAAAGCATATCTGCGGAAAGTGTCGTTGGGTCTTTATCCTTTCCGCCGTCTTCCTCTCCATCCCATTCAACCGCATAGATTTCATCCATATCATATGCAAAGAAGGGTTTCAAATAGTTTTTCGCCTTCTTAATCGCCCTGGCCAGCGCCTCATCGTATGTTTCATCTGAATATGGCACTGTTCCATCCTGATCCTCTTTCTCCTGCGGGTTGTTCTGGACATCCTTCACCAGTTTCTTGATCTCATCATCCAGATACCAGTCAATCGCAAACTGGCGTACCCGGTCAGACACCTTGGCATTTTCTAATGTATTGTCAGTCCTGTTTCCCTTATTACCTATTGGACGCCAGGATGTGTAGGCCGCAGAAGCATCATCCCATTTATCATTATTAGCCACCGCTATGGCATCAAAAAATTTATCATAATTATATGCTTTCACGGTTCTGGTGCTGTCACCATCCTCTACAAGAGTCTCCGTTGTCTCCAGGATGGATGTGTAGCCCTGGTTCTGATCTTCATTGATCATGCCATCCGTATAGCTGTAGAGCGCTTCATTGCTTATGGCAGCGTCCTGTGACTCCTTGAACAATGGGTCTGTCATATGGGGAACCTTTGTAAATATTTTGTTTACCTGGGCTGGGAATGCTTCATTTTCCTTGGCCTGGTCTGGAATTTCTTCCCCTTTACGGTTCTGCCACACTACGTTTCCGTCATTATCCCTAAATAAGCGGGTAAGGTTGGATTTTAAATATGTTTTAAACCGGAAATTATCTATTTTCCTGGCTCCGCCTGACAGCCCCAGTGCCCCGCCAAACTGTTCTGTAAACCAGTCTTTATGCGTTTCAGCATAGGAATTTGTGTTGTTGTATGAGTTTTCATCAATGGTCTTTGTTACCTTAATCTTCTGGCGGATGATCCTTTCTACTACAGAGTTGGGGCTTTCATTTGTATTTCCGTCTTCTGCCAAGTCATGGTTCCCGTTATAGATCAAACGCTGGTTTTTAATATAAGATCTGTCTTTGTTAAAATCTGCTGACGTAAAGACACCTGCCCCTGCGCCTGATACACGCATGATATACGCAGAATCATTGAGTTTATCCCCCACCTTATATCCCCAGACATTATTTTCTCCGATCTTATTGATGTCATTTTGTGTCAGGGTCGTGCTTCCATCGGGGATGGCAACCGTAAAACCGGATTTTTTTACTCCCACCAGATTTGCGTCTTTGGTTCCCGCGTGTAACGTATACTGCCTGGAAACCGAGTCATAAACTACATAGGTACTCCCCACCGGGTCTTTTACCGATTCCATGGAATCTACCATGGGGACTTTTGAGGAATTGACAGTGGACTGCTCCAATGTCTGCTCTTCGTACTTTGTTACATATACCTTTCTTCTGACCGGCTCATGTCCAACCCAGTTCCCTGCGTTATCCTCATACCAGTAATCGTACAGGGTGTCGCCGGTATTGTAGCATAGGTACTCTTCACCAGGAGCGGTTGTCATGATATCCTCTGGCAGCCCATTGGAGCCAATTTTATAATCAGGTGTAAGGTAAATGTATGCCTTATCCGCTGCGCCCGGAATCTCTGCTACCTGTACATCCTGTCCTGTATATTTACGCAATACATATCTTCTGGTATCCTTATTCTCTTTGAATAAATATCCAGCTATCACATCTCCATTTGCATTTGTCTGGTACAGTGCTGTTTTTTTGGGGTTCATGCCGACTGCCACCGTAACCTTTGCGCTGTTTCCGGTATGTTCTATGGCCTGGAGACTGCCATAGGTATACACCTTATTGGCGGAATAATAATCCAGAATCGCATTTATGATGGAGGCATTTGTCGTTACATTGCTGATATCAATGGTCACTTCAGGCATCCCATATGTATTTTCTGTCGGCTCATCATAAATTGGATGGTCAACCTCGGAGTATATGCCTTTTACAGATGGCGTATTGATTCCCATTTCCCGCATCATCTGTTCCAGTTCATATTTGACATAATTGTTGTTACTGTCACTGTCGGAATAAGAGGCATTATATTTTGCCACATCTGACGGTGCAGCAGTATTCCCCTGGATCTCTTTTGCTCGGTATCCCAAGCCACTGTAGGCAAGGGGGATCTGCTTTGCATTGGGATTCTTGATCGGAAGCCCATCTTTATCTCTCTTTACAACGGTAGAGTCTTCTGCCGTCAGATATAGTGGGGCTTCTGTCGCATCAGCCCATTCCCCTCCAACTGGAACTTGTACCGTTACATCCGATGTTTTTACATCATCAAAATAGAAATCCGCACCTTCTGGAAGCCCGTCAAACACTACGTTAAAACCGTTTACCGCCTCATTAGAACTTATCTCAACATTAAACAGATTTTCCCGGTTTCCATATGTGGGGTTACTCTCAGGGAATGTTACAACGTGCTGGAATTTCTGCGTTATCCATGCGCTCCCTTCCGGATGAGACTTTGCAGCCTCTGTTTCCCCATAATCGTTCCGGTTATCCTCTGAAGCGTTTGTAATCTCCATGTCTTTTCCTGTAATGGAAAGTTCAAAGCCTTCAGAACGTGTGAGTTCTTTGATATAATAGTTCCCAAGGATCAACGGCCTCCCGATCCAGTAGTCGCCGTTTACGGTCACATTATCTTTATAGACACGGCCCGTTTCTTCTTGCGCATATTCTTTTCTGAATGTATCCGCATCATACAGGTTTTTCGGGTACTCCTTCCCCGTATATTCAATCTGTCCTTCCTTGTAATTATAAATACTGTGTGGTTTTTCCGTTATGGTCAGGAAAGAACCGTCGCCGTTTTTATCTGTCGTTGCAACTGCAACCAGGTCATTTGCGTCAAATATGATACCCGTACCCTTTGTTACATCACCATTTTTATCTCTCTGGGTATCCGGCCCATAGATGTTATCAGCTGCAAACAATCCATATACAGCCCCTTCTAAGGTAGAATCCCCCTGGGTGTCCCCATATGCGTCATATTCCCCATTTTCCCCAGCTGCCAGATCCATGTCCTTTTTATTAAAATGGATCTGACCTGGTACACGATGGTCATATACCTTAAAGGAATGGCCCATCCGGCCGGGATCGCCAGGGGTTACCGGCGGCTGTGAATCAACGATAGCGCCCTCAAGGTCAATATAGCTTCCATCTGCTGAATAATATTCACCAGGATCGCCCTCTTCCAATATGTAAGTTACTCCGTCCCTGTCATAGCTGTAAGATGTACGGAGTTCATCATCCTCATACTCCTCATCTTCCTCCCAAAGACTATCTTCATTCTTTTGTGAAACCAAAGGTACTTTTTTAGGGATAATGGATAAGGTCTGGCCAGACTCCGGCAGCCCCTCATGGTTCCCGCTTTCTTTATCCTCCGCTGTTTCTGTATCTTTCTCTGCCGACTCTGTTTCTTTGTCGGCTGCTTCTGTGTCCTTTTCGGTTTCTGCCTCTGTTTCCTCCTTCTCTGTCTCTTTCTCCGCTGCTTCTATGTCTTTCTCTGTCGGCTCGGTTTCTTCCTCCACCTCATCTGTGTCCTTCTCTGTTGATTCTGTTTCTGACCCTGTCGGATCAGTTTCCTTTTCCGCTGTACTGGTCTCATTTTCCTCCGGGAGCGGCTTTACAATATCATCAATCTCTTCTTTTTTGGCGTCAGAATGTGAGGCTTCTTCATGGATCACGTCATATTCCGCTACAATCTTGATCTCTAATTCATTTTCAGAGATAAACTTTTCCGGTAAGCCCACAAAATTCCTCAATGCGTTGATAATACGTTCTCCCATGGAAAGGTCATAGGTCTCTGTCAGGTATAGCTTCTTACCGTCTGCATTGGAATCTGTTGCTTTTCTCATCCGTTTACTGTCAAAAAGCTGCTGGGCTGCCTGTCCCTCTTTATCTGTATCTCCTTCATCCGTTCCTCCGCCCAGATGGTCTTGCGCCCTGCCTTCTACGATAATGTCCTCATTATCGCACTGTGTCCATTCCGCTTCCTTTCCTGCTTCTGATGAGGCAATCGTAACAATTTCAATAGGAACATCATCTGGGTGGCCGTTTTGTCCATGGATAATATAACCATCCCGTGCATCCGTTTCCCTGAAAGTATAGGAGTAGCGCAGGTTGATAAAGTTTTCATATGCAGCGTCCCTTGCTGCCTTACAGCCTGATTGTTCAAAGGCTTCTTCTTCTGACGGCTCTGACTCTGACCCGCACATCCAATGGTGGAACGTCCCGTTGCTGGCTTGCGCAGCAGCTTCACATTCATTCACAGCCTCCTGCCACTGCTCCATCAACGCCTCGTACTCTTCTTGTGCCTCTTCATCTTCCTCATCATCCCCGTCTGTCTCCGGTTCCGGTGGGATCGGATGGCCATCACAATATTTATGTGCAAAGTCGTAGTACCTTTTATCTGCATGGCTGATATACCCGTTTTCATCGGTAGCCATGTCTTCCTCGAAGATCAGCCAGTTATTCCAGGTTGTAGGTTCCTCACGCATCTTGGATTCCACCAGTTTTCCATCCGTTTCATCGGATTCGCCGATCTGGTCTTTATCAGGAAACGCCTCTAACGTCTGCCAGATTGAATCTTTCAGCGGATATCCTGTCTCATAGTCATATTTTGTCAGGTCAACTTTATAATTGCTCTCAAATGTTTCCTGATGTTCATAGATTTTAACAGAAATATTGTCCCCTGTATCCAGGCCGCCGTCGCCGCCATCTGGATTTGTCGGCGGGGTAAACCCTTCCCCAGTGGTCATGTAAAACTCTGGGTATGAAACCTGCACTTTTCCAAAAGCACGGTAAAATGGCTGGGAATCAGCTGCGTCATTGGTTTCAAAGTATTCCAGCTTTCCGGTAACCTTCAGGACTTTAAATACATTTTTATCATATGTCACCTTAAAAAGGATCGGGCCAGGATCCATCCCTGTCACCTCATACCCAGTATCGGGATCGATGATCTTGTAGCGAAAGTGAAGATCGTCAAAGATCACCTTAACAGAATACCGTTTCTCACCACCAGGCTGGGATACAACAATGTCTGATGCCGTAATGTTACAATACTGCTGAAATGAAGCCATATCTTTGATTCCTGCCAGATCATACAGCTTATTCAGATCTACCACTCCAGGGCCGCTCTTTAATGAATTGATGGATATGGCAGTCTCCGGCGTTCCATGCTGGCTTGTCACACTGAATATATCCTCTGGGGATTTACAGCCTGCGGGAATATTTTCCAAGGACATAAAACCGTCTGTTGCATATTTTTCAATCAGGGCTGACCCGCCATTGCTGGCGCCGTGTGACCATGCTACTTCTTTAGCGATTTTGGTGTTTCCCTTGTAAGGTCTTTTAAATGTATTTTCCATGGAATGGTCATTATATTCCGGATAAATGCCCGTGTAGTTTCCATAGGTTAGCATATAGGCCCAAAATAGACGTTTATCTTCCAGTGTTCCATTGGAATAATCAACATCATTGTCTGTTTTGTAGTAATCATAACCCGACTTAGCACTTGCCCCTTTTTTCATGCAAAGGAAATCAGTTTCTACACCTTGACCGTCTACCCTGCCACTAATATCATAGTGACCATCTCCACTGGTAGATGTGTTAAATTGCATACGGAATGCAAATGCCGTTAAAATATCTACTGGTAGATAAGGAATGATTGACATCATAAAAATGACCGTTGTCAGCAGCATTATCACTCCTCGTTTTAGTTGCCTCTCTTTCATAGTTCCTCCATTTTTTAATTTTTATCAAAAAAGCTACCGAATTGGATATTCGATAGCCTTTTCCTATTTCCCAAAAAATAAATCAGGCTACCGAACAATATTCGATAGCCTGATTTATTATCTATATTCATTTTTGAAATCTATGGTTATTTCGCCAAATGCTTCTCCTAAAGTTCCAAATTTGCTTAATTGGTTCTTGTCTGTCGGTATAGTATATCCCACTTCGTAGCAATATTCTCCAATCATCTGATACTTTGAACCTTCAGTCGTAAAATCTGATAAGTCTCCGCCTATGTTAAGCATCATCTGATAACCAGGATTATATTTATATACGTTTGCTACTGTAAAATATTTATCCTTCATAGTCGGCTCATTAGCCAGCCATACTCCATCTACAAAAAACAGAGGATAGGTATGTCCTACATCACCCATTTCAAATGTTGTAATTCCAACAACTTTGCCTAATAGTATTGCTGCTTCTGTATACCCCTGACAAACCGCTTTGCCTTTTACCAAGCAGCCATATGCACCATAGCTAAGAGAATCCGACCATCCCGTTTCATATGCCTCGTTCGCAGCATCATAATCGTAATCAGCCTGATGAATCCTTTCACAAATGCGGGTTGCTTTTTCAAGATCAGATGCATTTCTCCAGTCAAAGCTGTTCATAAATGCCTTGACTTCTCCTAAAAGTTGCTGGGTTTCAGGAGCATCTCTATAAGGTATATTTGCCTCTTCATAACCTGCTAAAATTGCAAGAACCGCTAAATTGTATCCCCCTTCCGGAGCATGGTAAGTAATATCTCTGTCCTCTACTGCTTTTATATCAATATACGTCATTCCTGTCATACCAGCCGGAACCACTCCTTCACTAATTACGTGTGCAGGTTGCCAATATGGAACAAGATTTCCTTCTTCTATTCCAAAATATTTCTCTACTCTTCCCTTCAATGGATATTCATCCGAACTCTCGGTTGTGCTTTCTGTCTGTACCTGCTCCGCTGGCTGCCCCTGGTCGGCAAATACTGTCATGCTTGTAAGTGCCATCATGGCTGCCGTAACGGCTAATACTTTTACTAATTTTTTCATAACATTCCCCTTTATTTTTATGCTTAAGCCTTCTGATAACATACCTCTATGCCACTATAACCTTTTGAAATAATCAAACCATGCTGTCAAAATATCCGACCTGTTTTCCAAAATGTAACGAGCAATCTTCTTTAAATCATTTTGAGGTATTCATATTCCTTTTAAGCATACTGCAAATCATTCCAGTTACAGCCGCTCATACTATTTACTGTTTCTGCAAAGTTTCTTCCTGCTCCCACTGCTTGATTTTTTCTATCGGAATGTTCATACATTTTGAAACTGTTTCATAAGATAAACCATTTTTTAATAAATTCAATGCTGTTCTCACAAGTTTTTCTTCCACTTCTGTTTCCATCTCTTCCCTTACACGAGCCTCTATACGGGCCTCTATGCGTTCTTCTAAACGTTCTTCCAGCAGGTCACTCAGATTACACATATGTTTTACCTCCTCCTCGATTTCTTCACTTACATCAATCCCATATTCCTTCAAAGTCTTCAGTTTCTCATCTGCCTTCAGTACACTGCTGCTCAACGTCTGGAGCATTGACAGCACCCGATCCTCCGCTTCTTTTTTATCGTTGATCCGCAGGATGATCACATTCATCAGGTCGTATTCCTCAGGACGCCTTTTTACAGTACCTATTATGTCTTTTTTCTCCATCCGGTACAGGGTCGCCGTATTCGCTTCCTTATCCGGTACGTCTCCCATACATACCCAGATCGAATATACTTTATGTAGGCTTCCGTAATTCGTGTTTTTGCTGATTGTTTTCAGCTGGCTCCCCAGGCGGCGGGCTGCATAGTATGCTCCCCGCATCTCCATTGGATAACCGGCATAATAGCTTTTCTGTGCTTCCACATTGATATACATCCCTATGTATTCCCCTGTCTTAGATGGGTAACAGGCTTTGAAGATAATATCGTAATATATGGTTGCCTCATTGGGGTTGTATTCTTCCTGGGCGGATCCTTCCACACGGCGGGTATTCCTGGCTACTCCCAGGCTGGAAACCTCTATACTGCCCGGTTCAATGTATTTGTTCTCTATATCCTCCAATGGGATATTTTCATATTCGGGTACAAATCGCTTTAAGATCCGGGAAAGGAATTGTTTATTTGAAAGCAGTTCTTTTATCACATGGTCATATTTTGCTTTCCTTTCGTCTGTTGTTTGAATGATTTCCTCTAACTCATTCACTTCCTTCTCTCCCTCCTGTCTGGCCCTGCCATTTCCGGGGCTTTCTTCTATGTGTTTTATGGCTCTATGTCCCAATCCTCATAAGCTGCTGGATCGGGAACCGTCCCTCCGTCCTCTATCTCCGTCTCAGAAGGCATTTGCCAGTTTGGGTCATAGGATGGGATATCGACATCTTCGCCAAACATTTTCCCTGCAGGAGTATTTTTTTCCTTCCCGTGGGCCAGTTCTTTTAATTCTGAGACAGTCTCTACGTTATATGGGATAACCGCTTCAATTGCCATTTTCCTGTAGGCATCCTGTTCTTTTTTTAAATATGACAGCAGATCCGTATAGTCGCCCGTTTCATGTATTTTTTGTAGGCCAGCGTAATACTGATCTTTATTGCTATCTTGAATAATAAATGGGGTGATCCCGTTTTTCAGGCATTCTTTAAATAATACAATCCGGCCGGTTCTCCCATTCCCATCCTGGAACGGATGAATAGTTTCATACTCCACATGGAATCTTGCAAGGTCATCTAACGTATGGCGTCCTTTGCTCAAGTACGCATCTAATAACTCCTGCATTTTTTCAGGCACCTCCTGAGGAAGGGCTGTTGTAATATTGGAAACATAGTTTCTCCTGTTTTTATATTCCCCAATCGGGTAACCATTTGCAAGATCTTCAAAAACACCAACCTTCAGATCGTAATGATACCGTTTAATCAGTCCCTGTGTCAGTGGCTGCTCCACTGTTTTAAGCATTGTGTTAAACATCCGGAAATGCCCGCTGGTTTCTTCTACATCCTTTGCACGGAAAATGGTATTGCCATCTGCGGATACTGTACCAGTCTCAAACAGCGATGCGGTCTGCCTCTCTGTCAGGCGGCTGCCTTCGATACGGTTGGAATTATATGCCAATAGTTTCTGGGTCATGCCATATATTCCGCTTCTGTCTTTTTTATCACATTCGACCCTTAACCTTTTAAGGAGCACTGTGTTAAACAGTTCCAATGTTTCCTGGTTGTTAATTTCAATCATCTGTCCTTACCTCATTTCATATCCAGTTCCATTCTTGCTCAGGAAATGTTTCTGTCACAGGCAAATCTTTATTTCCCAATAGCCGGCTTTCTTTTGCCTGAGTTTTCCATTACACTGCGGTGCGCCCTATCCTCCAGCTTTCCTATCAGACAAATACGATTTCCGCCCTGACAATTTCCTCGATAGCCGATCTTGCGTTGTTCATTTGCCTGATATATTCCCAACGATCCTGTTCCATCAGATCCTGGTGGGCTGCTTGCCACTCCATCATCAGGTCAAATTCCCTGTCATCAGCCGCTTCCCTGATTTGTTCACAGTGAATGAGCAGTGTCCCATTTTCTATCATTTCATCATACAATTCCGGTTTTTGTTCATAGAGGAAATCTTTACGCAGCTTGGCATATCCCTGGAGTTCATAGGCAAACTCATCCATCGTAAATTCCCATTCATCTGTACTCACATCTGGATACCAACGGATCCCATTCACCTCATAGCCAGGAATCCCATCATCCCTCACATACCAACTCTCCCATGGAGGGAGTTCCCCGGATTCTACCTTTTCTCTCCAGCCCAGATCCACATAGTAATCGGCCCACTCCTGCGCGCACTTAATAATCTGTTCTTTTGTCAGTTTCATCCTTATCTACCATCCTTTTTTTCTTACTCTGCTATTTCTATATCCTGATTACCGCAATATGGGCAGTAAAGATATTTACCCGTCATATGCTCCATGCACGTTCTTTCGATTATAAAATATCCGCCGCAGGATCGGCAGTGCTGTGCCAGAAGTTCTCTCCCAGATTCTTCTTTTTTATCCATTTTCAATCCCCCCTTCTAATGCTATGATCTTGCACTTCGCTCTTCTTCTCCCCCTTCCACGGGGGCTGCTTTGCCAGATCAGGATCGGCTCTTCCCCATAATTACCCATTATGTCCATGGCTGGGAAACAAAGGCCCTCTGGTGTGGTGATCACCATTTTTTTTTCATCTGTCGCAACAGCCTGAAAACCGGGAGGCAATTCGATTTTGACCTTCTTGCTTTCTTCCGACTCCTCTATTGGGTAGATAAAACTAAATATGACTTTCCTGTCCTGACCTGGGACACCATAGTTCGCGTAAGCTTCGATCACAGTCCCTTTTTTCTCTGGTACGAGGAGTTCCTGTAAAGAACATGACAGCAGTTCGCAAATTTTCAGCGCAACACCTAATGTCATGTTTTCCGGATTGTAATCTTGTTTCTCATACTTCTGTAGCTGGCGAACGCCTAATCCAAGCTTTTCCGCCAATTCTGCCTGGGAATATCCCCGCCTCATCCTTAATTCCTTTAACATATGATCCACACCTGACCTTATTTTATGCCTATATAATACGCCTTTTAATTCGTAATGTCAAGCATTTTTCGCTTCTTTTCAGTGAATGTTTGTAGGCAGTCTGTCCCCAGGTCTATCCTTTTCAGCCCCCGGAAAAGGACACGCCTGGAAACAGTCTTTCATAGTAGGCGGCCAGTCGGATCCAGCCGCCTACAAAACTTATTTTTCCCTATCATCGCATTTTAGTCCGTAAGCTATCATCCTTATTCAGTTATCAATGTGCGTTGCAATGTCCTGCCAGGCATTCCACTGCGAAAGGGGCGGCAGATGATGAATCTGCCAGGCTCTGTAGCTGCCCGTATTTCTATGCTCCCCTGCCTGTTTACAAGCTTAATTTTTCTTTGTCTGTATCGTTTTCCCGATTACGTACCTACCGTCTATATCAACAGTATATCCATCCGGTGTAACGCCATTTGCTGCCATAGCGCCCCTGTCTGACGGATCCAGATAATAGCATTCAAAAATGCCATCGTTATTTCCATCAATCCACTGCCATCCAGTAAGCAGACGGCCGCAGGTTTCTCCTTTGGGTTCAAAATATCTCCAACGTCCGTCTACTATATTCCATCCGATGAACATCCGCCCCAGAGTATTGTCTGATATAGGGTTCAGGTAATACCAATCCCCCTGTGTGTTCTGATACCACCCTGTAACCATATGGCCGTTTTCATCAAACCGGAACCAATCAGCCTTGTTCTGTCCATCTGCCGCATATGGATTATAGATATACGCCCACTCGTTTGTGTAATTATGGCCATCTGCTGTAAAAAGCCAGTTTCCATCCGCATCCTGTGTCCAGGTTCCTGTTACAGCCCCAGATGGGCCTCCCACCGTATTCCCCTGGGAAGTTCCTCCGGGAGCGCCAGAACTTCCGGCACCTCCGCCGCCTCCGCCGCTGTGTCCGCCTCCGCCGCCTCCGCCAGAGGATGATTGCGTCTGATCCACTACTGTAAGATGTAAGTTTACTGGAATGGTATCTGTAAAGGCACCATCAGATGAGGACACCAGTACCGCCGCATTGGCCTCTCCTGAAGTACCGGAATGGTTCAATACCGATTTAATCCATTCTGCCGTGACCGTGCCATTTGTGTCTGTAATAATAGGCGTTACTGTTCCGTCTTCTGATACGCTTAAAACAGAAGCATCGCTGCTACTCCATTTCTTTGTCAGGTCTGGGTTATCTGTATAGATCTGTGCCTCTAGATGTTTCGGGCTGTTGCCGCTCCATGTGAAAACCGGATCGGAACGTTTTCCTGTTTTGGTCAGGGTAATCTGAAAACTCTCTGACTCCCGGTCGGCCTCGATTGCATTAGCATGGAATTTCAGGCTAACATCACATGAAGCCGTTTTTCCTCCATCCTCTGTTGTTGCAGTGATGGTGACCGCTTTTTCTGCCTTGTATGGAGCAGTCTTTAGTGCATCCTGTACCCACTGGGCATTTTCATGAACCACAAGTTTTCCATCCAGCACTAAGATCGCATCAGGATCTGAACTTGTCCATTGTACCGTCCGGTTATATGGGGTATGCCCCTCTTCCTCAGTTACACTTGGGAGGACAAGGGCTGTCAAAATATCCCTCTCCCCAAATCCGTCCATTTTCTGTATTTCCGACTTTGTATCCCCTTTAAAGGTATAAGACAGGTCGTAGTCCAGCTTTGTATGGTTTAGGGAAATGCCCTCGGGATGGATAACCGTCTCGTCCTGTGTACGGAAGGTAACCGTTACTGTGCAGTCTGCTGAAACAACACCATGGGTCTGATCTTCGGATGTGGCAGTGACTGTCTCCGTTATACTGCCAGTACCGCTGCGTTTCATGTATCCCCCATCCGCATTGTATTTGGAATTATCTTCATTCACTATATTCTGTATCCAAGCCGGATGATTTTTTCCCGCCGGGTCAAATATGGCAGATACCGCGCAACTCTGTTGGTTGTTTCCAGATGGAGAGAGTGAAATGATCTTCCCGCTTTCTTTATCTGTCCAGGTGACATTTTTGAAAAACGGCTGTGATGGGTTCAGTTTTGCATCCAGGTTCACTGGTTCTGTTACAAAATAGCTTTCTACTGGATTCTTCCTGTCACCTGTCAGTTTTCGGACAACCTCGAATTGAATATTGTTCTGGTTTAACACCAGCCCTTCTACCCTTACAGTCGTCTGGTCAATAATCTGGAAGGTAACATCTACCTTGCAGGTTCCCGTGACTGTTTTATTATCTACGCTGGTTGCTGGATTAGAGGCCGCAGTCACTACCGCCGTATCTGTGTATATTGTATTTTTAATGGGCTGGCTATAATTAGCATCTGCCTGTGCCTGCACCTCTTTCCGAATGATCTGTTGAATAAATTCAGAATTTATATTGGGTACAATCCTGGCATCCTCTGTGGTATATCCACCTGTCCATCCTTCTTCAAAATGCAGTAAATCCGTATCGTCAATTGACCATTCCACGGTACGGTCTGCTGACGCACCGGCTCCATTATGCTCTGCATGGATGGAAACGGGCAGGGCTTTCATTTCTTTGGAGTCATTGATATATTTTGCAATCAGTTTTCCCTTTTCATCACGTACTTCTGTTATGATTTTGGGGTTCTTTCTGTCACCTGTTCTGGTGTGTGTGACGGAAATCGTTGTCTCAGCTGGTGACATCGCCAGTTCAGTCGTTACCTTAACATACTCTACATTCAGTTCCGTATCGCACTCGGGCATATCAAAGGTATAGGAGCCACCATTCATATAGGTCATTGGCTGCGGATCAGACTCTTCGTCCGTATATGTCGGAGGTTTTACCTTACCTGGTTCATTCTCATCGTAAACCATCTGGTAACGGTTCCCATCTTTATTTTTTGCGGCTGTCGCTACAGTGATCGTACAACCAGGGGCAACAGCTGAAGGATGGTCTTTGTCAATCTGGCGGTAATAGCTATTATTCGTAGAAGAGATCGCAGTCAGGGTTGCCACGTCATTGTCATATGTCCCATTGGCATTTTTTGTGTCAATCCTGGGGATTGAGACAAGATATCCTTTCACCGGTTCCCCTTGGGTGCCGGGGGCATAATGGTCAATCTTAAACGCTTCCCCTTTTGCATAGTCGATTGTCAGGTCTTTTCCCAATTTCTGTGTGATGATGTATTGTATCCCATCTTCCAATTCCTCATAAAAATATCTGCTTCCGCTGCCCTCCTGCGTTGTTCCCGCTACCTTGGTATATTTCCTTTGATAATCCGTGAAATATCCGATGTGTGCCTCCATTGTCCATGTGTTATCATCCTGTATGGATGATCCAATCACATTTTTGGCCTGTTTTTCGTTCCCAGCGTACAAGAATGACACATTGTCATTTTTTCCTGTTCCATATTTAAAGCTGTTACGGGCTTCTCTGGTTCCAATGAAGGTTCCCTCATGTGAAGCCGTCCCTTGGTTTGTCCGGCTGATCTCACCATCAAACTGTGCTACGATCAGGTTACCGGATTCGTAGATACCTGTAATGCCTCCCACGGCCTTCCCCAGGTTCCCACCTATCGTACCTGAAACATACGAATTATAAATGTTAACTTTATTCTGTCTTCCGGCCACTCCGCCTACATAGCCTTTCCCCTGGATCCGGTTGCTGTCTCCGTCCTGCGTTATCACCTGTACATCCACAATATCCGCTTTCTGCGCATTTCCCACAATTCCGCCCACAAAGCTGCCGGTTCCCTGTGAGTTAATCGATACATCGTCGGCGATACAATTTTCTACTACCGCATATTGTGTTCCACCCGTCATTTCTCCTGCAATCGCACCGGCGTCTCCCGATTTAGCGTATACAAAACCATTTACTGTTACATTATGGATTGCCGATTTTCCTTCCACGCAGCCTGCCAGGATCGCGATATTATCGTCTCCTGAAACTTCCTCCGCTTCCAGATACAGGTTTTTTACCGTTGCATTCTTTAGATATCCAAACAGCCCAAGGTAAGAATATTCATGGTCTATTTTTGTAAATCGAAGTCCTGATATCGTATTTCCGGCACCATCAAAGGTTCCAGAAAAAGCCGTATCAGGTTTTCCGCCAAGGTCGGACACATTTTTAAACCAGCCAATCGGGTTCCAGCAGCCATCATTCAGGTTAAGCCCCCCAAGGTCAATGTCGCTCTGAAGTTCAAAGTATTTCCCCGCAAAATCTTCCCCCTGTGCCACGGATTCAGAAAGTCCCATAAATTCAGAGAGGGTTGTGATCTTGTACGGATCAAGTTCTGTTCCTGAACCGTCCCAATTCATCTTTGCTCCTGTCCATTCGTCCCATAGATCTCCGGTTGCGGAACTCTTTACATTCCCAAAAAAATCAATTCCTGTATATTCTTTGTATGCCCGTGAAAATCTGGCTTCATTTTTTCCGATCCATTCCATAAACCGGTCATAATCATCTGCTTCTGTATCTTCTAAAAGATCCAGCACATAGTCCCATAGTTCTTCCTGGTCTGTATGTTCAAAGAACCATTCCGTAAAAGATTCTGTCCCTATTTCCGGCATATCCGTCATTGCAAATTCTTCTTTTTCAGGAAGTTTATTAGGCTTGGGAGTTGAGGGGCTTGCATTATTTACCTCCGGTTTCTGTCCTTTCCCGGCCTCTGTTTCCCCTTCAGTTTCCATCTCTGTTGTGTCCTCGGTATCCGCTTCTTTGGATTCTTCCGTCTCTGCCTCCGTAGACTCTTCTGTCTCTGCCTCCGTGGATTCTTCTGTTTCTGCCTCCTTGGATTCTTCCGTCTCTGCCTCCGTAGACTCTTCTGTCTCTGCCTCCGTGGATTCTTCTGTCTCTGCCTCCGTGGATTCTTCTGTTTCTGCCTCCGTGGATTCTTCTGTCTCTGCCTCCGGGGATTCTTCTGTCTCTGCCTCCGGGGACTCTTCTGTTTCTGCCTCCGGGGATTCTTCCGTCTCTGTTTCAGTGGCCTCTATCTCTGTACTATTTTGGGCCAAGGCTGGCGTTACATTCCCCGCTGTAAGCGCTACAGCCAAAAACCACAGCAGTGGTCTGTTTGTGATATTTTTTCTCATTTATTGCCTCCTCGTTTTTATTTAATCCTGCGGCATTGTAAACGCCGGTCTTACACCTGTCGTTGTTGTTACATTCAATTCTTCATTTCCCAGATCTTTTTGTGGTTTAATAGCTGCCGGATGGATATTCCCATTTACCAGATCTACAATATAAGCATACCCTGTATCATAATTGTCTGAATTTCCCATCGGGCTTCTAAGCCAAAATCCCTTTGAGAATGAACCATATTGGGTTTCTGGATTATCTTTATCAGATCCCTCAAACTTCCACATAAAGTCTTTATACTGTATCGCCTCATCCAGAGACAGGATGAAAAATTTTGCCTGGAGTTTCTGGCTTCCTATGTAGTAGGAAGAAAAACTATTATCGTCAAAATTGGCAAATTCCTGTTCTGGGCTGTTTCCCATATAAGCGTAATTTACACCAATATGGGTTGGTTCCATGTTATAAACACTCTCCTGCTGCTCAAGCCATTTATAAACTGACGAGTATTTATATTCATTGCTATTTCCGAAATTAACGATTGGGCCTGGAGCAAATACATACCTATGGCTACCATCCTCAGTTTGCTTTATCTCATAATCGGAACCATAATTGGCAGGTATGACACTGTCGCAGATAAACAGGGCTGCTTTTCTATGATTCTGCTGTGCATCGGAATAATTCTGGTCTATGCACCGGAACATATATATCTGCCCATCCAGTTCCCTTGCCTGTATATCCCCAATATTCCAATGAACAGTATCTGCCGTTCCTTCATCTGGGGTTTCCATGACGATTGCGGGGCGGATGCCATATGTACTTTGGGATATATCCTCCAATGTATACCCACCATTTTCATCCACGCCCAAAACCTTTCCCTCTTCTGAGTCCTGTAACAGGAAACCTCCCCCGTCGATACGTTCTTTGTATGCTTCATAGTCTTCTTGTGTCAGACTCATTGCATAATCCGTCCCTGAAAAATTCTGTCCTGTAATACCCATCAGGCCGTTTTTTATGGAAAAACCGTTTTGGAAACCATCTCTGAAATATTTTCTTGGATTGCTTTGCCCATATTCAGCTGCCCCATAGCCTCCAAATGTGGATAATTCCAGTGTCTGGTCTGCAAGGTACAACATCCCTCCTTGATACTCATCAGCAATGCACGTAAATGTAAGTTCTTTTCCACCGAGTTCGGCTTGAATCTTACTTCCAATTGCCTGGGGGATTGCCCGCTTTTTGCAGCGGTCGCAAATGGAGTCATTGTTTTTATCTATATGGCCCAATGGAGCTGTTATTATTTCCTGTTCTGCTCCACATTTCTGACATATATACAATGCACTGCCTTTTTCCAGGCAGCCGCCTTCTCTCCCTCTCTCCCATTTCCAATTATGGCTACACCCTTCCTTTGAAAAGCTTCTCTTTATTCCCATCCTTGCGATATAGTAAGTATCGGACTGAATACGAATCACATCTTCCAAAAGGTTGGAATATACCGCCTCTTCACCGAACCACGCTGCGATTGTCTTTCCATTTGGGACAAAGTTTTTTCCTATTACATAAAATGTATGGTCATCTGTATCATTGATCTGCGTTGCAAGGCTCCGAATCCTGTGATCGTTTTCCATCTGCCCTAAAACTATGAACCTCTGATCTGGTATCTTCTCTGTATCTTCTCCAGTGATCATGCTTTCACAGGCTTTTGCCTGATCCAGATACCCTTTTAGTTTTTTCTGTTCTTCTTCATAAGGATCTTCACCGTCCGGCACTTCCCCTGTATTGGCAAATTCAATATATTCTATGTATGTCCCAGTTCCATAGATCTGCCGTACAACCGGCGGCTCCTCTATACTTTCCCATACCGTCCCATCCTCGCTATAGATGATCGGTGGATAATTGACAGTGAGTTCTCCTCCATCTGCAATTTTTCCGCTTTGGGAGGGCCAGATTTTGTTACTATGATCATCCTGGTCGACAAAATGCACTATCCATTTTACTTTCTGGGCAGATGGTTCAGATGGAGTTGCTTCTTTCACTTCCTGATAATAAATTTTTTGAACCAGATCATCAGACTCCACTTCAAGTTCCGTAGGCTGTCCATCACAGATCTCATAATCTTCTATGTCTGGATGGTCGATATCAATCACGCTCCCCTGCGTTGCCTGTCCAATTACTGTACCCAGGATCAGTTTTGTATCAACGTCCACGTAATGAATCGTGTAGCTATATAATCTCTCTGCCTCTGAATCAGTCGCCGTATCCGTTTTTTTCTGAAAATAAACTGTAAATACTTCTCCATCCGATTGCAAAACTGCTGTCAGTTCTTGGTCTGGCATTAGCACATATCCATCTACTTGATACTGGCCCAAAGATAGATATGCCCCCGCTTCTGCTTTGCCCTGAATCTCCTTTAGGATCCCCCCATCCTGATTCAACAGCCTTACCGTATAGGAGTACCTTTCTGTTTCTTTGTCTGGCTCCAATGGGCTGGAAGGAATACTTGTGTGGCCGCCGCCCGATGAATGGCCTCCTGATCCGCCACCGCCGCCGCCCTTACCAGAAGAGGATGGACGGCTCGTATATGTTCCCACACCAGGAACAGGAACTGCCTTGGTCTGAACTGCTCCATTGACCACCCATGCACCGTTGCGATCTACTGTATATCCATCTGGTGTTGTTGTGTCTGAATACATCCATCCATCATGGTCAAATGCATAACACTCTGCCGTCCCATCCTTATTCCCATCTAACCAGTGCCATGCGGTATTGCCTGGCTTATCGGAAGCATACCATTCTGTTCCCATTTCATTGGATGAATACCACCAACCGGATTGTAAGCCCCTTTCCTGTTTGGGGGTTGACGACCGCATCCAGCCAGCCGCAAATACCTGGTTTGGGAATGCCAGTAATGCCGCCAAAGCATAAACAGCAACCCCCTTCCACTTTGGCTCAAGTAATCTCATCCGTTTTTCCCCTTTCTCCTAAGTAAATGTGCCAGCAGCAGTATCCCACTACCCATAAGCGCTGTAATAAGGTATGGGACTGCTGTTAGTGCAGCTGCTTCTGACGCATTATATCCATCTGTGATGATCAGGTCATAATACTTTTTCCTAAGTTCCATTAAAACACCTTCTTTCTTATCCGGAATCCAAATAGAGTTTTCGGGGGCGGCGTGCTGTGAGGGAGATAATCTGCCAGGATTTGTTTTAATCCTGGGAAGCTTGTTGCCTCAAATGGATCGGGTCTATATCCAATAAAACTGAATTTAGTCCTGAATATTTTCTCTATTGCCTTTCTGTCATCTTCCTTTTCTACAAAATTTATATAGAAATGTATCTGGCGTCGCGCCTCTTCGTCGTATCGGTTCCAAAAATCATATAAATAATCAAGTTCCCAAGGCTGTACATTTCCCAAGGCGATCTTAACGTGGCACCGGTTAAAGCAGTTGATATTGCAAGTACCGAAACTCCCAAAATCCAGAATTAAAAAATTGTACACTTTCTCATCCAGTATCGTCCGCAAGAGCGTTTCATCCCCATCTGGATAATAGTCAATGTTCCGGCTTGTAAATAGCATATGGTCAATCATGTTCAGTTTCTCGGATTCACGTATCATCTGAAAAGCACCCGATGCGTTCATTTCCACACACGCCACTGCAAATCCCATTTTCTTAAGCTGGTTTGCAATGATAATGGCATTATGGGTGCAGCCAGTCTTTGGCTGCGTTCCCGTGATTCCGATCATTACCTTATTGACCTCCCGGATTTCCTTGATCTCTTCTTTCAGACGCTCTTTTACGTCTTTATACTCAATGGCCTCTTTATAACTCATTCCAGTTTCGGTCAGGCAGCGTTCAAGGCTCTGTTTGATCCCCACAAAATCATTTCCTACTGCAAAATTCCGAATCCCAAGCGCAAACAGGCTGCTGAGTATCTGATCCCCAGCCAGATTTCGGGGTGCTACAATGATGATGCGTACCTGCTCATGCATTGTTAAAAAACCGCCGATAGAACTAAGGATTTTTTCGTCTGTATCGATCAGTGCAGAGAGATCTATGATTAGATAATCCACATCATTGTCGCTCAGGAGAAATCCTTTATGGTTCATATAATCCTCCAGCGAGATCATATTGCTGATCTGATTGTTACAGTCGAAAGTCATAAGTTCTTTTTCTTTGATCGTATGGTCAATGGTTTGCCGCAGCGCTTTACTGGTTATGTACAGCACTATTTTCTGCATTCTGTGCCTCATCTCCTTCTAAGAGTTGCTTTAAAATAATGATTTCCGCGATGTTTTTTATACTCATCGTCGTGTAATTTTTTGCCCTATTTAATAATCGGTTTGTCTCATCATCTACGCAGAAACTGATCCTTGAAAATGGATTGATGCGCTTTTTTCCATTAGAAAGATACAGAGGAACCTGGAAGCCGACATTAATGCCGTTAAAATTACCACATATATCAAAATACTGAGGGAGCGTCTGAACCAATATATTTTTGAATATAGTTGCCAGCGCTTCATTACTTTCTTTCCTTACATATGCCCTGATAACGGAATCAGGAATATCTACGGTTACTGTCATATGGTTTATCCTTCTCCTGTTGCACTCGTTATCTGCGTTTTTTTATCGTCATTGTGTCTGTTCTGTTGGCTGCATGACGAAAAAAGCAGCAGCACTAACAAAAGCAAATAAACCGCGATCTTTAATACTTTTGTATGTCTATTTGTCATATTGTCCCTTCTTTGTTCTTGTGATAACTATAGCAAGCGCCCCACATAAAAAAGCCAGTCCCAGTGTGATCAGTATCCCTATTTTTAAAGATATGCCTGTCTTGCTGCCATTCTCATTCTGTTTCTGTCCATCAACTGTTTCCTCCTGGGATATCTCTGTCTCCTGTTCTGGTATGTCTGGAATCGTTTGTTCGTTCTGCGTTTCATCCTGCGGGTATGAGTGTTGTGGGATATGGGATGCACGGTTGCCATTTGGGATTTCAGAAGCGTCAATACCATTTTGTGCTAAGAATGAATTTTCTCTTTCCCATTCTTCTACATCCAGGAAAGCACTCTCTCCCTCCTTCCTTGCACTCTCCTGTATCTTTCTCAGTTCATCCATCTGACCAGCTGAATATACTGTTTCCCCGTCAGACGGCACATATTCCTGAAATTCGTGTCCCTCCTCGCTTTCTTCCATTCCTAAAATCTGAAATACTGCCTCATGCATATCCTTATAGTCTATGTCTCCTATGGATATTTTCAGGCTTTCCGGAAATACCTGATATACATGATCCTGGTCGTACCGCACCCTGGCATATACCTCATACGTCCCTGCCTCCAGTTCTGTCTTATAGAGATATTGGTTTGATTGGTTTAAATCATAATCGCCATAAAATTCTCCATTTTTAGCCACATATACTTCTATTTTTTCATTAAAGTCATCCTCTGTAGAAACAGTGACTGAAAAATTATAAAATGGCTGTAAATCAGCATAAGCCCTTATGCCAGAGGCTATACTGATTGCAATTCCAAGGCTTGCAGCTGCAAACACTGGTACTCCTAATCTTTTTTCCGGCACATTATGGCCCTTCATTTTCCTGCTCCTTCCTCTTAATCTCCTGGTATGGAAAAGTGCATATAATCCTTTGATGATGTCCAATTTCCGCCCCATTTCCATCCGGTCTGTTTTAGGGTCTGCACGGTTACGCTGCCTTCTTTCATCGATAACTCATGCGATCCATACGGTGTTCCCACCAGTACCTTTCCGCCTTTTACCTGGGGATTCCCATAATTCCAGTTAATGTCGATTGCCAGCCCATAACTGTGCGAAGAACGTTCCTTAGAGGCAGAATTGGTTTTATTTTTCCATACAAACCCGCCGATCTCCTTAATTTCGTATCCATTTTGTGATATATCCGTTAAAGCTTGCAGCAGGTCGGCTGCTACGCTTTTATGTACCCTCACATATTTCTTTTTTCCCGCAGAATTGGTAAATGATATGGTTACACAATAAGCGTCTGCCTCCTTCTCACTGGTTGGCAGCTTTCCACCAGGGAAGTATGATTTTTTGATCTGGGAATAGGATCCTCCCTGTGTTGGCTTTCCACCTCCGGCAAAGAGATTGTATGCATCCTGCGCGGCTCCCTGCCGCCTGTCTTGCTGGGCATATTTATAATTGGGGGATTCCCAATGCCAAAGAAAATCATCTACTGCCTCTGAAAGTTTGGCATATGCATATGTACCAAATTCAGGGAGGGAATTTGCTTTTGATTTATGTTTCTGGCCACCACTGTTATAAATAGTCACAGTCCCTGCATACCATGTATTTTCGACCAGTATATATTCACACTGGGCGCTGATATCCGTTATGCTTTTTCCGTTTTTATGCAGCCAGTTCAAAAACGCTGTGCGGCGTCCAAATGACCATTGTCCTAAGCCGATCCCTGTCCCTCCCGATTCTTCCAGATTCGGTTTTAACCCGCACTCAGCCTCAAAATTTCCAATAATGGCCGCACAGGCATAATCTGACCAGCCTTTCGCTTTGAAAAAATCCCAAATAATCCTAGCTACCTCTGTATTTGATACATTGCCAGATGGTATGCCATCGTAGCCTGTCCCACCTGCCTGTGCGATCATTTCTGTCAGGCGTTCAATCGATACTCTGAACAGGTCTTCATCTGCCTCATCTTTGAACAAGCCCTCTTCCCTTAACAATTCTATAATTTCATCATCCGACCGGTATTCCACTATGACGCTGTACAGGTCTTTGTTGTGGCATATGACCTGAAAAGGCTTTTTACATATCTTCTGATAAAAGTCCCTTATATCACGGTTAGAAATTTTTTTTTCCGGATTCGCCAGCAGCACCTCCTCTTTCGTGCAAAAGTATGCCAGGACAGACACGATAGGGGGATTTGGAACGGGGGTTTCCACCTCTGGGTATACAGTCCGTTCCTCGGTTTCTGTATTTCCTTCGTCATCCGTATAGGTATACGTCTCAGTGTATTTATTTTCTTCTCTGACTTCTTCAGCCCTTACCTCCTGCTCTTTTTGAATTTCCGCCAAATGTTTGCTCCGTGCTTTTTCAATCTGCTTATAAAACTTGGCTTCCGTTATCACATACTGCCCATTTATGAGGGCATCCAGATCAGACAGGTCGTTCATGTCCTCCCCTTCTTCACCTGAAAAGAAGTTATTAAGTCCTGTTACTAAGCCAGCAATAGGCAAAAAGACAGCAGCCGGGATAATGACCAGAAAGCAGATAATACCGATTAGTATACCTTTAAGCAGCTTGCGGCCATCCTCTGTCAGGACGAGTTGCGCTGCTATTTTGGCTACCAGTTTTCCCCACATTTGTTATCGACCTCCGGCGTTTCCAAACATTGCGAGTATTTCATCTGCTATCTCAAGTGTCAGGTTAATACGCATATTTCCACACATAAATACGCCCTGTCCCCTTGATTTTGAAGATAAAACAGATACTTCCTTATCTGATAGGTTAAATAGCCCTTGTGTCTCCTTTAGATTCTTTCCATCTGTACCCATGATGAATTTATAACAGGCATTGTCAATAATTGCCTGACCATACCGTTTTACTGCCGGATCCAGAATATCCACTACTGAATGTGTGATAAACATAAGGCCGCCTTCGTACTTTCTGGCACGTTTTGAGATATTTCTTAAGAACTTCATCAGGTCTGGATTTTCTGGATCAACGAACAGATACCCTTCATCCACGCCAAACAGTACCTTTTCATGCCGGTCTCTCGACATTTGCTGCCATCCCCACATGGTCAGATTGTAATACTGCGCGCGTTTTACATTATCATCACTTTCCTGTAGGTTAGATACGTCCAAGTTAATAAAATTGCTCTGCGGGTTAAGCGTTGTGTAGCCATTCCATATAAACTGATCTGCACCTTTTCCGCAGCTGTAAAGCTTTAGGGTCAGCTTATCCCTTAAACCCTTTATATACTCATTTGTCTCTTCATCTGCCAATTCCTTTGAAAGGTTATACAGATCTTCCATGATCGGGTAATCCTCATTGTGTAATCCACTTACGTCTGTTTCCCAGGTAATATGGAATCGGTTATATAGTTCGATCAAGGTCTGTTCCAGAATTGTCCGAATTTCCGAGTTAAACTCGTCCTTGCCAAAATACAGCGCAAAAAACAACCGCAGCTGTTGGAGATACAGCGCCAGATCAGAGCCTATATGTTCCCCATAATAATCCGTGAGCGTTTCCCCTTCCTCTAAATCCTCTTTTGTTATTTTCTGTCCAACCCGTATCTGCAATGGATTGATGCGTCCTGTAATACCGGACGCACAGTCTATCACATCTCCGTGTATGTACTCGTTTTTTGCTATATCTGCATATTCACGCTCTGGATCAAAAATAATGATTTTTGTTCCCAGCGAATATTCTTTAAAAAAGATGTCTTTTAGTGCGGTTGACTTTCCAACTCCTGGAACCCCAGTCACGATCCAGTTAGAATTTGTCCTGTCCTTATTCCTTACCCACTGGTTTAAAATAACCAGGTTTTGTTCCCTGGTTTTTCCCAGATAATACCCGCCCACATCATTCAGTCCAGAAGACGCGCTTGCATAGCCTCCCATTAGCGTACTAATAGGCATGGGCCTTTCCCCTACATTGGAAACCATTTCGTAATTAGGGATTCCATAAGGGGCCATGGATTTAAATGCCATGTCCTGTTTATAGATCAGCGTTCTGACCCCACATTCCACTACAGATACAGCTGACTGTATTCTCTTGATACGGCTCTGGAGTTCCTGTTGGTTCTCTGCTGTTACATAGATCATAATATTGACATAACCTACTGGTTCGCCTTTTACGATGATCTTATTAACCAACTCTCTAAGATTTTCAACTGCATTTGATATACTTTGTTTTTCTGACTCCTGTTTTGCGGTTTCAAGATTGTCCTTCAATTCTGAAATACGCTTATTGAGCTGTTTCGCTAACCGGTCTGGTGATGTATACCTGTACTCAATCAAGGTACTGCTCCCTTCAAGATTACAGATCGGCGCCAGCCAGCCATATCCTGCATCTGACGGGTACTTTGATATGCAGAATATCGTACCCACATTTTCTGATACATTGATATGACTACGGTCAAAATCAATTCCTGATGGCGTAATGATATTTAAAATATTTTCGTTGACATCTCTTTCATAAAGGTTTGTATCCTGTTTTACACCATTTTTTCTACGTTTCATGGATTACCCCTATCTTTAATTATTGTGAAATTTTCATAGCGTGAAATATTTCCACCAGTAAATGGCGCTTGCTGCGGATTGCTGAATAAATTGCACATTTTTATGATTTCTCTGTCTTTTAAGATTTCGCACGGGATCCCCGCCTGTACATACCGCTCCTTAAATTCGTTTAATCGGACTCGAAGTTCATTTTGAGTATCTTTTATGTTCGTTCCTATTTTGCACCATAGTTTGATAAAGTGCTGGTGTTCAAAATTTTCGCCCGACGTAGACAGACGTGTCATCTCCTGAAGCATCAAATTGATTCCTTTACGTCTGCCAATATCTTCCGTTTCCTGGTGTATTCTCTTCAGGAAATCTTTATTTGGATCCAGATTTACTTGTGACGGAAGCGTAAAATAATCAAAATTTTTCCGGTCGCCCTCAAAACTCATAGCCAGACGTTGTGTTTTTATCTCAAGTTCCTCTGTACTTAGCAGTTCAATGTTAAGGTTCCCTATCCGCAGATAACCGATCAGATAACCATCTTCCCTTGTATACAGAAAATTTTCGTCTATGTCCCTAACATTTACAATATCATTGGCCTTCTTCTGTCTTGGTGTCAGTTCCGGTTTCCCAGCTTCTTTTCCGTCTGAAGCTTTTCCTGTTTCCCCTCTTCCCAGTAACAGCAAGCACGCTACTACAGCAAGCGTAATCCCTGCAATGGCCAGCATCACTATATAAAGGGGATTCCTGGATAAGTATGTTGCTATGCTATTCATAAGCCACCTCTGTTGTTTTGTCCTCATCTATATCCATTGCGTTTAAACTATCAAAAAAATAATACATATATTTTTTCTGCGCATGGATAAATCGGTAAATGATCATAAGCTTTCTAATCAAATTTTCGTTCGTGTTATCCCGCTTAAATACTCCAATAGAAAGAATCACGATTACAAGACCAACCGCAAATGCTATGAGAAAATTGCCTGTAATCCCCTGTATGATCATTCCCACTGTAATACCTACCATAACACCAGCCCCAATCAGCGCCACCTCCAGCTTTCCAATTCCTTCAATGTAATCCTCTGAATCCAATGTTTTAACAGGAATATAAAGAGGCCTTCTTTTTTCATCCATCTTATCTGAACGCTCCTTCGACTAAATTGATGATACTCATTGTGCTGGCAACCAGTGCAATCACAAAGAGTCTTTTTTTCAGTATCCTAATTGCCTCAAGAAAATCTCTTCCTTCCGTCATGGCACTTAATGCAAGTAAAATACATCTGCACAACATTCCAAGTGCAAATATTCCAAGAATAAGATTGACTATCAGCATAATATAATCTTCTGGCGTTCCCACCTGAAAACCGCTTTCAATTATTGCCATTTTCTCACCGTCTCATAAAAAATCCTCTTACCATACTGGTCGTTACTGTTGCAATACTCCGTTTTGCCATGTCGCCTACTCCACTGTTATAGGCAAAGCGATCCAGCCATTTGGGTGACCGCAATGTAGCGATCAAAAAACCGATGGTGACATAGGTATTGGAATCCATAGATGATGATGCTGTGATCCCGAACAAACTGTCCACAAGCTGATTTAAAAACAGGTTAAACAGCAGTAGCTGGAATGAAAAGTACATTCCGGTAACCACTATATTGGTCAAAAGCCCATTAAGTCTCTCGTGGCTCGTGTAACAAAGTTCTGTTGTAAATAGAGGCACGATAATAAACATCAACGATAATTCAGCGGCCCTGAGTGCTGCAATAATATAAAAAACAATTATTCCGATCAATACTGCAAACAAAAAAAGCAGCCAGATAAAACCTTTAACTGTAAGGTTACCCATCAATCCATCCAATGCCTGGTTAAAGCCCAAAATAAACTCCGGCTCTCCATTATTTGTCAGTATTTTTTCTGCAAAAGCAGAGCAGAAATTCATGAATGTATAAAAAAACCATGTTGAGCCAGCAGCCATTGCAGCAGCCCTAGATCCTCGAACTAATATATCCAGCGGGTCGGCTTCGGGATCTCCTGATGTTTCCATAACATATGTATCAAAATACTGTTTGACACAAAAAAGAATAATCAGTGACATTGAAATTCCCAAAACAGAATTATGTGAAGCAATTATAAGACTATTTGTGATACACGCTTTCATGATTTTCTGGAAAAAGTCTATGATTCCGGTCAATGAACTAGAAATCATCCCATACTCTAAATTTCCGATAAAATTGGCAATAGATTTCAGTAGATAATCCAACTTTCATCTGTCCTTTCGTTTTCCATCATATAAAATAGCTGATATGGTTAATTGCTGATATTAAGCCGGAATTGGTTTCATCTTCCAGGCCATATGCTCCTAAAATAATACCGATTACACCGGCAATCGACGCAACTATAATGCCAATTCCAATCGTCTGTAGCAAAGCCTTTTTCTTCATTGGCTTCTCTTGCTCATCTGCCGTTTGCCACTGGATTCCTTTTACAATAGCAAGCGCTACCGTCACCAGTACAGTGATACCCATCAGGGCCTTGGACAGGCCAGTCAATACCGCAACACTTCCCTTAAACAGGGTCGTATTTTTAAAATCTACTTCTCCAGTTTTTGCATATGCGACATCGGCAAATGCCATATTAAATATTGTAATTGCAATAAAAAGTTTACATTTTACTTCCTGGATTTTTCTCATAATATCTTTAAAATGTTTCATTTCTTTCCCTTTCTACATATCTTCATCTTCATTTTTTATGCCAGACTCGTTTGACTGCCGCCTCGCCTCTTCTTCCAGTTTTTCCTTAAATACATTCCAAATTCCCCAAAGTGGAATTGATTTACAATCTCTCTCTATCCTTTCATTCTCCAATTTTTCAATCAGCTGTCTGTTATGTTCCTCATCACCCAGACCCAGGATTTTATTAAAGTGATATTCTGACAGATCCGGTAGTTTTGTCATTATTGGTCGCTCTGATGTGATCATAATCAGGGCATCCGGATATCGGATCATTCCAATATCTTCCTCTTGTAAGAGTTTTCTGCCTGTAAGGTTACTGGAATTTGAAATGTTGGCATCCTGTGTTTTCAGATTGGTGTTAGCCGATGTGGAGGTACTTGTGGACTCTACCGTATAATTCCCATAGGTTTTCGATATACTTTCTAGTGTTTTATTGTCGTCAGATTTCAAGAATATCTTCAGACCACATTGCGCCTTGATCGTTTCAAAATCATTCTTGTAATTTGCTTCCAGCTGCTGGTAACCCTGTATTACCAAATTGACTTGAATCCCACGGGAGCGCCCAGCCGCAACCATATTCCCCATCACCGGGATAGGTGGGAAGTTTCCTATTTCATCTAAGTCATAGTCTGTGGGCACCTTCAATTTCCCGCCTAATTTTCTTGCTGTCTCAATCTGTGCAATATACATTTGATTGATCAAAACGGAGGCAATTGGATAATATGTTTTCTTTTCGTCCGGGATGATCATATATATCGCTATCTTCTGTGTTCCGAGTTCCCCCAGAGCAAAGTCGCTTTGTGAGGACATCTCGGCCAGACGCGGATTTGTAAACAGACGCAATGTACCCAGCGCTGATGTATAAAATGACGAACGGGTTCGTTCCGCTGCAATCTGCGACTGCATAAATATCATCTTAGCAGGATGAGAATCCGGCAATTGGTCTAAGTAAACCGATAATGGGGTCTTATGTGTTTTAGGATTGCTCTGGCCCATATATGCAATAAAGTTATATACATTGTATAAATTCCAATATTCTTTTGGAGCCTCCAGACAAATTGCCATGATACAGGCAGCCATTGTAGCCGTTTCACCGTTATGCCAAAGTGGCTCTCCTTTTGGTTCACCCGCAAAAATAGCTACCAGATCCCACGTATAATCCTGTGCTTTGTCAGTCCAAGAGTAATCATTGTTTAAAATTTCAATGTCCTTTGCATATTTTCCTATTGTCTCCAGATCATCTTCCGCTTCCAATATCTTTTTTTTAAGTTCCTCGATTTTTTTATCCCGCTTTTCTCGTCCTTCTTGCAATGCATCAATGATTGGCTGAAGGAAATTATAATGCGAGGATTTAAGCGGATTCACGAAGTCGATGGTAATAATTTTATATCCCTCTGACTTTGCAAAACGGTGGGTATAGTAATAAATCTCACCCTTAACGTCTGACACTAAAATACAATCACCAGCTAAAATTTGAAGGCAAATGGACTGTAAAAGCACACGCCTCGTTTTTCCGGCACCTGTCATCGCCAAAATAATAGAGTGAGAAAAACCTTTCAGATATCGGATCTCATCCGTATCTCCTACACGCTTCATATCCACTACAATTCCTGGCCGTTCTTTTAATTTCTCTGGATTTTCTCCGCTAAGGACATATGTATTCAGAAGCCTTTCCTCATCGCTCCTTGTAGCAAACCATGCGTTTCCATACTGTCCATTTCCGGCTGGTACTGGTATACTTATATAATCTGTAACCGGAAATTCTCGTATAGTATGCAGGGTAGACCGCGGCCGCATCAGTATATTGAACATCAGGCAAAAGAACGCTATTTCTGAAATGATCCACCAAACAACCATACCTCTCTCTCTCTTTATTATCAGTAGAAAAAGAGCCTTTAGATAATTCCAGTCAAGTTCAAGCGAAATTTTTCCTCTATATGTTCCGCTGCTTAATTGCATAAATAGGCTTGTGAACTGATGCAAAAAATACGCACAGTATGGTGTAAGCAGGAAATGAAGGCAGAAAATATATGCCACTCTTGTTCGTAACTGTCGGCGCTGGTCTTCCAACATTTTTTTGTCAAGCGTTGCCATCTCCTATACCTCGCCTTTTTCTTTTGGATCGCAGAACTGCCGTGCATAGGGGATATGTGATGTATTGGAAAATTGAATATCCCCCCCTATTCTTTTAATTGTTACATAATGTTGCATTTTTCCTCCTTTTTTTTCCAGTTTTGTGATATAATATCCCTGTTTGCAGGAAGCCGACAAAATAACTATAGTGTCATATAAAACCACTTTTAAAAGGATGGTGTAAAATTTATGGCTAGAACCGCTTTGACCTCAAATATAAAGTATCTTTCCAGTGCTGAGTTTCGTGATCTTATTGTTGCCCTAAAGACAGCAGACCCATCTTCTAAATTTCACAAGAGAAACATAGCTGCATTTTTAATTGCAGAATATTGCGGACTGCGCGCCTCCGAATTGGGCCTCATAAGAATATCCGACTATGACCCAAACGAAAAAGTTCTGCGGTGTCGACGTTTAAAAGGCAGTGTCAGCAACGTGCTAAAAATCATTGACCCAGAAGTTTTAGCTGCAATGGAACAGCATTATTTTGAATACTTAAAAAAACCGGATAACAGCCAATACCTATTTGCCTCTAAGTCAGGCAAACCTCTGGATCGGCGTACTCTAGATGTCCTAATGAAGTTTTACTGTAGCTTTACGAGCATTTCTCCGGATAAACATCATTTCCACACACTCAAGCACACGCGGGCTATGCAGATGATCGCTACACCTGGAGTTAACCTGCGCGACGTACAATGGTGGCTGGGACATAAATATATTGCCAACACGATGATTTATTTGAATTACTCCGTAGAAGCTCAGGCAGAACTATACAAAAAACTCGAAAACAACCTTATGTAACACTTAGTTTAAATCCTTCTATCGCCATGAAATGAAAAAGAAACTGCCAGAAGAAAAGAATACCTCAACGGTTCATTTTCGACTAAGCGAGGAAGATATTGCCATGCTGGATTGCTGTGCGCAAATAGCTGGCCTTTCTCGCTCTGCATATGTACGAAAAATCACGCTTTCGCATATACGCTCTGAAATGGCCGAAAAATCTATCAGCAATACCGAAAAAATCATACGGGAAACTATGGAAACAATTTTAGATATCAAAACAAAAAATGAGGCAAAAACCCTTCGACGTTTGATTGGCGAAATTCAACGAGCCAATTTTATGCAGCTAAAAAATTACATTGAGTTAAATCCTGATTTAGATTTTTCTGAATACCAGGCATATTATTACCAGTGTGAAAAAGAAGCATATGAACTTTCATCTGGAAAACGGGTGCTTGAAAATATTTTACATATGGATCCATTGCCTAAAGAACACTCAGAATCTGTGCAAAATGAAACCGACGCCTTACCTGACTGGTTAAAGGTCTTATCTGAGAACACTTAGAGTTTTAGCAAGGAGTAATCCCTATGAAAAGCAAGGTAATATCAAAAATACGCTGCCATTCACCCAATCAGAAAAATACACCTATACTCAACTATAATTACCTTTACTATATCGCCACTAGAGAGGGGGTTGATTTATATCCTTTAGATCAAGAACTCTCCCAGGACATGACGGGTTCCTCTGATAACGAAACTTATATGCGCTATATCCATGAACGTCCGCGTTCCAATGGTCTTTTTGGAAATATTGATACCAGTGATGTAAACGCGGTCTGCCGAAATATGAAAAATATTTCAAAAACGCATTGTATCTACAGAGGTATTCTATCATTGTCAGAGGAGGATGCTCAGGATTTAAATTACATGGATAAAGCCGCCTGGAAGGATTTGCTTACTTTGTCTCTCCCCGAAATTAGTTCAACTCTTGGAATACCAGCAACTGAACTGCAATGGGTAGCTGCATTTCATAAAGAGAAAGGACACCCCCATGTCCATTATATGCTTTGGAGTAAAAATCCCAAGCACGTGCCGACGCCGTACATATCAATCCGTCAACAACACCGCTGTAGAGAAATTTTGGCCAGACGAATCACTGCCAATAAACGGAATGAACTGAACATTCTTAAAACCCAATCAAGAGATGCTCTTCTTGAATCCAGTAAAAAATATACACAAACAAAATCGCAGAAACTAGCAGATAATATCTGTACACAGCCTTCCTTTCAAACTCTACGGAAAGTAAATCGAGATTTCCTTAGTTCATCCTCCAGAGAGTTGGCAGACTTAGTTACTAACCTTCCCAAAAAAGGAAGCATAAAGTATGCTTACCTTCCCCCCGAAGTAAAAAAACAGGTAGATCAAATCGTACAAAACATGATCGGAAAGGAAGAATTAAAAAAAGAATACGATTCATTCTTAAACTATCACAAAGAAATTGCATCCACATATTCTCCAACCCAAAAAGAACTCCGGATTGCAATTTTAAAAGCTAAAGAGGATATTGACCAGCGTTTAGCCAATGTTGTTTTAAAGGCTGCTCAAGAGTTGCGAAAGGACAAATCGCTTTATTACGCCCTGTTAAACACACGGCTCCCCAGTTATAAAACACTTTTAAAACGTGGCATTTCCAATCAGACTATATTTGCCCTTAAAAATGAAATTAAAGACGGCGATTCTCAGGCAGCCTATCTATTGGGACGAATCTATGATGATCCAGACTCTGCATTTCATGATCCCGACAAAGCAATTCATTTCTATCAAAATGCAGCTGACAATGGGAATACATCAGCAAAAAGCATATTAGGCAGTAAATATATTTGGGGAAAAGATGTTAAGCAAAATGAAAAACTCGGACGAACCCTTTTACACGAAGCACAAAAAGAAGGAAACGAATATGCAAAGGATGCGGAGCAAGCCTATGATTCTTACCAAAAAGAGCGTGCTGAATATCGAACAATATCACTCATGTCAGACCTGCTTGTCAGCCTATGCTACGCTAATACCACCCGTAACCCATCGTCTGTTTATCGCCAAGATGATGATAAAAATAATATAAAAGCCCTCCGTGAAAAGGCCAAGCTTAATCCTCATAAGCATTCAAATAACCTGGATTACGAACATGATGCTTTATAAACCTTAAATGGACACACAAAAAATCTAGTTTTTTCAACGCTTAAGCAAGATTCTGTGATTACTGAAAGCCTATTTTTATGGATTCGTGTACATTTGTGTTATGTACGAAAAATGCTTATATTTCCTGGCTTTGCCAGGAAAATGTTGAGGCGACAGATACCATAGGTGTCTGTCCTATTCCTGCCTCAAAGCCACAGTTTTATCGTGGCTTAGCGAGTGAACCGGAGGTGAGCGAGCGGTGAGGCCAGAGATGATGAAGGAAGCAGTTTGCAGGGAGAAAGTCGGAAAGGGTTTGGGGGGTGAGCGGCGGGGTGTGGTAATGTGGTAAACCTAAAAGGTTTTCCACATTTCCATGCCCCATAGCGAGGGGGGATAAGGGAGAGGGAGAATGTGAAACTTTTTCTGTAAAATTAACTACGATAAGGTCCTTCTATGATAAAATAAATATCATTAGGAGGGCCTTTTACTATGGCAAGACAA
>OBVC01000062.1_pt1 | contig 90760 bp, 79 predicted proteins | sample 1494991 | NCBI WGS metagenome assembly OBVC01 (sample SAMEA2579955, study PRJEB22360) | human gut metagenome
CCGCCGATATGGCTGTCATGCCCGGTGAAGTCAGCGTGGAGGCCCAGGTTACCGTGACCTTTGAACTTGAATAAGGCACACTGCCCTAAGGAGCAGGGGTTGCAGTAAACATTATACACGTTTAAATAAACCGTATCTTCCGCACAAACCTATCTCTGCGGGGGATACGGTTTTTGTAGTGAAAAACCACCTGTTTCCCTAAACCTGTGTAATAGCCTTTTTACTGCACTGGTTTACACCTTGACAACATAAGGTACAGCGCTGGCCTCAATTAACTACAGAACCGACTGCATGGGACAGGAACCATACAGTAAGCGCTGCAAAAATTTTGGGGTTTGATAAGAATAACAATCTTTGATAAGAAAAATATGCTTATATATGAGGAAAATTGTTTTGATAGTAGTTTATTCGTTGGCAATCAGGAAAAAATATAAGAAATAATTTCGACAATTTCCCTCTCAAAACGCCGTTTATAAACCAAAACGCCTGTCCTGCCATGAATGGTTGATACCAATTTCCATGGATCAGGACAGGGATTTAAGAAGACATCTCTGTCTTATCCTTCCAGTGCACTCATGGCCTTCCTGAACTGGAAGAAGAACAGGACAGCTGTAAAGGTGACTGCAAAGAAGTCTGCTGCCGGTTCGGCCATATAGACGGCTGTGGTGGGATCAGAGGGCATGAGCCGGGGCAGGAGATAGATCAGGGGTAGCAGAAGAATGAACTTGCGCATAACTGCTACGATGATCGCGGCCCTGGCATTTCCGATGGAGGTAAAGGTCATCTGGCAGGCCATTTGGATGCCGAAGAGGAACATACAGCCCATGTAGATCCTGAGCGCGTGCTTGGTGAAGGCAATCAGAGCCGGATCTGAGGTAAACATAGCTGCAAATGCCTGGGGAACGATCATGACGCCCAGCCACAGCAATGCCGCATAGGAAACGCTCAGCGTGAGAAGCAGCTTATAGGCGGACCGCACGCGGCCGGTGAGTCTGGCGCCGTAATTGTAGCTGATGATGGGCTGCGCTCCCTGTCCAAGCCCCTGAAGGGGCAGCATGGCAAACTGCATGACGCTTGTTAAAATGGTCATAGCACCTACGGCAATGTCTCCCCCGTATTTTAAGAGAGAGGAGTTAAAGCACACGGAGATCACGCTCTCGCTGGACTGCATGATAAAGGTGGACAGTCCCAGGGCCAGGCTGGGAATGATGATGGATCTGGTAAGCTTTAAATTGGCCCTATGGATCTTGATAAAGGACTTTTTGCCAAATAGGAATGCCAGCACCCAGATACAGGACATGGCCTGTGACAGGATGGTAGCCAGGGCTGCGCCGCGTACGCCCATTCCCAGAACAAAGATGAAAATGGGGTCTAAAATGATATTGGCGGCGGCTCCGATCATAACGGAAAGCATACCTGTTTTTGCAAAGCCCTGGGCAGTGATAAAGGCGTTCATGCCTAGAGTCAGCTGTACAAAAATGGTTCCCAGGGCATAGATGTTCATATAATCCACACCGTATCCTACCGTATTTTCACTGGCTCCGAAAGCCAGAAGAAACTCACGGTTCCACAGCAGCAGCACTGTTGTAAGAATTACGGAAATGATGATCTGGACGGTAAAGCAGTTGCCCAGCGTTTTTTCCGCGGCAGCCTTGTCTCCCTGTCCCATGAAAATGGAGGCTCTTGGCGCGCCGCCGTTTCCGACCAGGGCCGCAAATGCAGATACGATCATGATCAGCGGCATACAGACGCCTACGCCCGTAAGGGCCAGGGCACCGTCTCCTGGAATGTGGCCTATGTAGATACGGTCTACGATGTTGTAAAGCATATTGATGATCTGGGCTGCAACCGTAGGAAGGGCCAGCTTCAAAAGAAGATGCCCAATGGGTTCTTTTGCCAGAAAATCCTTGTTCTCATTCATATGTGTTCCTGCCTTTCATAGCATTTTTTGTATTCTCCATGATCCGTTCTGAAAGCTTCTGATAGCAGTCGAGCTCTTTTTGGGAAAATCCCTGAAACAGATACTGTCTGTATTCTTCCATCATGCAGTCGATCTTTGCGGTGATGGGATCCGATGACGCAAGAAGAACCAGATGAATCCGCCGCCGGTCATGAAGGTCAGGGATCCGCTGTAAAAGTCCTTTTTGAATCAGGCTTTCCACAGCCTGGGAAACATTTCCCTTTGAGAGCATCCGAAACTCTGCGATATCGGCGGCAGTGTCTTTTCCTGGATTATTGTGGAGAAATGCGATTACTTTTCCTTCAATGAGAGTCAGGCGGCAGGTTTCACAGATTTTTTTTAAAAGAGTTTCATGAAGCTTGACGGAAGTCCGGATACTTAAAAGAAAATCAGTGTTTGAGGCCATGAGATCCTCCCTGAATAATAGAGATTTTTAAAAAGTTCTAAAAAGAACTGTTCTAAAAAGAAATTATACGCCTTAACGAAAAATTGTCAAGAGGAAGATGGTATGGTATAATGGACATAATCAAGAACACAGGGAGAAGCAGCCTATGCAGACACTGAATCAGGATATCAGGGATCATTCCTTTAAACGGGTATATCTTCTCTACGGCGAGGAAGTATTTTTGAAAATGAGCTACAAAAACCGTTTAAAAGAAGCGGTTACCGCCGGAGATACCATGAATTTTAATCACTATGAGGGAAAGGGGATGGATGTAAATGAAATCATCAGCATTTCCGATACCATGCCTTTTTTTGCAGAACGCCGGCTGGTGCTTATGGAGGACAGCGGCTGGTTTAAGGGAGGTTCGGGGGCAGAGGAGATGAGCGCCTATCTGGAGCATATCCCGGAAACCACGTGTCTGGTATTTGTGGAAACAGAGGTGGACAAACGGGGAAAAATGTTTAAGGCAGTGAAAAAACAGGGCTATGCTGCGGAACTGGGCCGTCAGGACTCAGCTCAGTTGGGCCGCTGGGCCGCAGGGATTCTGGCAAAGAATGGGAAAAAGATTACCGGACGGACCATGGAGTTTTTTCTGAGCAGGACAGGAGACGATATGGAAAATATCAGTTCTGAGCTGGAAAAACTCATCAGCTATACCCTTGGGCGTGAGGTAATTACAGAAGAGGATATTGAGGCGGTCTGCACGGTTCAGGTCACAAATAAGATTTTTGACATGATTGCGGCTATTGCCAACCGTCAGACCCGAAAGGCCATGGATCTTTATGAGGATCTGCTTACGTTAAAGGAGCCTCCCATGCGGATCCTTTTTCTTATTGCCAGACAGTTTAATCAGCTTCTTCAGGTGAAGGAGCTGGTGGGACGGGGGGAGGAGAAGAGTGCCATTGCTTCTAAGCTGAAGCTTCAGCCCTTTGTGGCGGGAAAGATCATGCTTCAGGCAAAGGCATTTTCAAAGGAGCAGATTCTTTCCTATGTAAATCTTTGCGTGGATGCAGAGGAAGGGGTAAAGACAGGACGGCTTACAGACCGTCTGGCAGTGGAATTGCTCATTGCTAAAAAATATTAAAACAGGCTGCGTACAGGAAATGTGAAGGTGCGCCATGCCGGCAGGAGGAAGATGAAAATGGAAGAATTACAGTTAGAAGAGATCCGGAAACAGGCAAAAGAGGTTCTGCGGGAACTTCTGGAAACGGCAAAACTGCAGCCGGGGCAGATCCTGGTGGCAGGCTGTTCCTCCAGTGAAATCGGAAACTTTAAGATAGGTTCTCATTCAAACGGGGAGATTGGCCGTGCAGTGTATGAAGCTTTATATGAGGAATTGAAGCCTGCGGGCATTTATCTGGCGGCCCAGTGCTGCGAGCATCTGAACCGTGCAATTATATTAGAAGAGGAGGCGGCTGCAAAATACGGCTGGGAGCCGGTGAACGCAGTGCCTCAGCTGAAGGCGGGAGGCTCCTTTGCAACAGCGGCTTATCAGACGCTGGAACATCCGGCAGCTGTGGAGCATATCAGAGCTCATGCCGGAATCGATATTGGTGATACGCTGATTGGGATGCATTTGAGGGATGTGGCGGTTCCAGTGCGGACGGCAAGGAATAGGATTGGGAAGGCCCATGTGGTCTGCGCCAGGACAAGACCGAAGTTTATCGGCGGTGAGAGAGCCTGTTATGATGAACAGAAAAAGTAAAAAGAAATCCCTCCGGCGGGTTAATCCGGAGGGATGTTTTATTTTTATAAAATTAAGCCAGTGTGTTGACAGCCTTGGTCACGCGGGACACTTTGCGGGCAGCATTATTCTTGTGATAAACGCCCTTAGTGCAGGCCTTCTCAATCTCTGTGATTGCCACCTGTAATGCAGTCTGGGCAGCAGCCTTATCCCCAGCAGCAACAGCAGCCTCAACCTTCTTGATCGCGGTCTTAACTTTGGATCTGATTGCCTTGTTTCTTGCAGCCTTAGTCTCGTTTACTAAGATTCTCTTCTTTGCAGATTTAATGTTAGCCAATGAAATACACCTCCGTTCGGTTTTCTCTTCTTAATCGTTGTGTTTTCCATCAAAGCCTGGACACGGACAGTTCAATGTAAACATACTATTGTATTCTAGCGAATCCCTACAGGAATGTCAAGCAGAATTTGGCGTTTTTTTGAAGTTTATGGGAATATTTTTTCCAGGCAGGAAGAGAATAGGATAAGACAGCTGTTTTGGACGGCAAAGCATGAGAATTTGCGTAAGGCCATTGAAAGACGCATCATATGAGGAGGACATGGCATGGAAGAAAAGGATAAAGGGATGGAAAAAAGAAATCAAAGGAAAGAAAATCTGATGGAGGAAACCGCAAAAGGACACAAAAAGGCAGAAGGCCCGCTCCGCCGGGAGTTTGATATACGGACCGATCTGGCTTTAGAGGAGAAGGAGAGCTTTGAAGGCAACGGAGGAGAATTACCGGGAGTAGTCTTAAAGGAGAAAAAAACGGAGGGCGGGTCGGTGAAGCTGACGGAGGTAAGGATTTTAAATGAACAGGGGGCCAGGGCCATGGGGAAGCCGGTAGGAGCTTATCTGACGCTGGAGGCGGATGAGCTGCAGACACCGGATGAGGACTATCACAGCCATGTGGCGGATGAACTGGCAGAGCAGCTGAAGGGACTTATGAAAGCAGCGGGATGGGATCAAGAGAAAGCCCCTTCGCTTTTGGTAGTGGGACTTGGGAACCGTTTTGTAACTCCTGATTCCCTGGGGCCGAGAGCCGTGGGCAATCTGCGGGTCACGTCTCATCTTGTAAAAGACGGGATAGAAGGAAAGCAGGCTTATCCAGCGCTCAGCGCGATCGCTCCCGGCGTCATGGCTCAGACGGGGATGGAAACGGCTCAGATCCTTCATGGCATCATACAGGAAACAGAACCTGACCTGGTGATCGCTATCGATGCCCTGGCGGCCAGGAGTGTGCGCAGGCTTGCTACCACGATCCAGCTGACGGATACCGGTATTCATCCTGGCTCCGGTGTTGGCAACCACCGCCACAGTCTCACGCGTGAGAGCCTGGGAGTACCGGTGATCGCCATTGGCGTGCCTACCGTGGTGGGAGCGGCGGCCATTGTGCACGATACCATTTCCGCCCTTCTTGGGGTTTTGCAGGAAAATGAATCTTCAAGAAGCACGGGAGAATGGATCCGTCAGATGGATCCGGAGGGACAGTATCAGCTGATCAGAGAACTTCTGGAACCGGAATTCGGCCCCATGTATGTGACGCCGCCGGATATCGACCAGTCAGTGCAGCAGCTGAGCTTTACTATTTCTGAGGGGATTCACCGGGCAGTGTTTGAAAACGGCAAAAACATCTGACGGTGCTGTCCGCTGCCGACATTTTCTCTGACGCCCCGTCATATCATAGGATACAGCACTTTGGCACGGAGCAGACCAAAAAGGACAGGCGGGGATCGTGATATGAGCAAGAGAGCGAGAGGAAGGAGAACACTTGTGAGGATATTTCTCGCCGCTGCAATAATGGCGGGAGCTGCCTTTGGGATAAAATGGTTTCTTAAGACAAGCATAACCGCTCTGACCGCTGTGCCCTGGGAGCAGCAGATCCGTCAGGCCGGGGAACAGCTGGTGGAGCTGCTCAGGGAGCAGGTACATCCCGCAGGAAGCAGGGAAAAGGAGGGATGGAGTAAAACTGCAGTATCAGACGGAATACTTACTGGCAGCGCCGCGGCCGGCGGTGTGGATGCAGACCCCTCGTACCGCCGCCATATGGATGCGCGTCAGTTTTACCGGGAGCATACCTACCTTGCCTGGTATGGAGATGAAACGACCGGTGCAGAGAGCACGGGAGAGGAAAAGACAGGTTCTCAGGATATGGCTGCAAAAAAGGATGACCCATCCGCCAGCCGGCCGGCAGATACTTCCTCCGCAGTAGCTTCATCGGCGCTTATGATGGCCGGAACACTTCCGCTTCCTGTTACTGGAACGCTCTATCAGCCCCAGCAGCTTCAGGATTACGATTTTCTCATAAAGCATTTCTACAGCGTACATACCTCCACTACGGCGGACCGCAGTCTTTTAAATGCCGACGATCTTTTAAAACGTGACCTGACCATGAAAAAAGATGCGTCAGTCCCCCAGATCCTGATCTACCACACGCATTCCCAGGAATCATTTAAAGATTCCGCTCCCCAGGGTCAGACGGTGGCAGACATAGGAACGTATCTGGCGGAGCTTCTCACAGAAAAGGGGTATGGCGTCTATCATGATACCACGGTCTATGACCTGAAGGACGGTATTTTGGACCGCAGCAAGGCCTACAATTATGCTCTGGAGGGAGTAAACCGCATTCTGCAGCAAAACCCGTCTATCCAGGTGGTTCTTGATATCCACCGTGACGGAGTGAATGAGGGGCTTCATCTGGTTTCTGAGGTAAACGGAAAGCCTACGGCTCAGATTATGTTTTTTAACGGTCTCAGCCAGACGCCGGAGGGAGAGATCGCCTACCTTCCCAATCCTTACCGGTCTGACAACCTGGCCTTCAGTCTGAAAATGCAGCTGGGCGCTCAGGCATATTTTCCCGGACTGACACGGAAAATCTATTTAAAAGGCCTGCGATACAATCTTCACCTGAGGCCGCGGTCCGCCCTTGTAGAGGTAGGCGCGCAGACAAACACCTATGAAGAGGCCAAAAACGCGATGGAGCCCCTGGCACAACTTTTGGATATGGTGTTGCAAGGGGAATGAAAAAAAGGTATAATGATACACACGGTTTATTCCAATTTTAAGAAGAAAACGAGGATAAAGAATGGCAACGATTGACCAGAGTAAAATACGTAATTTTTGTATCATCGCCCATATTGACCACGGCAAGTCCACCCTGGCTGACCGTATCATTGAAAAGACAGGGCTTTTGACCAGCAGAGAGATGCAGGAGCAGATCCTTGACAATATGGACCTTGAGAGAGAGAGGGGCATTACCATCAAGTCTCAGGCGGTCCGCACGGTATACAAGGCTAAGGACGGTGAGGAATATATTTTCAACCTGATTGACACTCCCGGCCATGTGGACTTTAACTACGAGGTGTCCAGAAGCCTGGCCGCCTGCGACGGAGCGATCCTGGTGGTAGATGCCTCCCAGGGAATTGAAGCGCAGACGCTGGCCAATGTATATCTGGCTTTGGATCACGATCTGGATGTGTTCCCTGTGATCAATAAGATCGATCTTCCCAGCGCTGATCCCGACCATGTAGAGGCTGAGATTGAGGACGTGATCGGCCTGGAGGCTCATGACGCTCCCCGGATCTCCGCGAAAACGGGCCTTAATATTGAGGACGTCCTGGAAGCGATTGTCCATAAGATCCCGGCTCCCAAGGGCGATCCGGATGCTCCTCTTCAGGCGCTGATTTTTGACTCTGTTTATGATTCCTACAAAGGAGTAATCATTTTCTGCCGCGTTATGGAAGGCACTGTAAAGAGAGGAACCAGAGTCCGCATGATGGCAACGGGAGCAGAAGAAGAGGTGGTGGAGGTAGGCTACTTCGGAGCCGGACAGTTTATCACCTGCGATGAACTCAGCGCCGGAATGGTGGGCTACATCACGGCCAGCATTAAAAATGTCCGTGATACCAGAGTGGGAGATACGGTTACAGATGCCTCCCGCCCCTGTGAGAGCCCTCTGCCCGGCTATAAAAAGGTAACACCTATGGTATACTGCGGCCTTTATCCCGCAGACGGAGCCAAATACAATGATTTAAGAGACGCTCTGGAAAAACTTCAGCTTAATGACGCTTCTCTTTTTTATGAGCCGGAGACCTCGGTCGCACTGGGTTTTGGTTTCCGCTGCGGGTTCCTTGGACTGCTCCATCTGGAGATCATTCAGGAACGCTTGGAGCGGGAGTATAATCTGGATCTTGTCACAACGGCTCCGGGCGTAGTGTACAGGGTCCATAAGACAAACAAGGAGATGATTGAACTGACCAATCCGTCCAATCTGCCGGATCCCAGTGAGATCGAATATATGGAGGAACCCATTGTCAGCGCTGAGATCATGGTGACTACCGAATATGTAGGCTCCATTATGACTCTGTGTCAGGAGCGCCGGGGCGTGTACCTTGGGATGGAGTATATTGAGACTACCCGAGCCCTTTTAAAATACGAGCTGCCCTTAAATGAGATCATCTACGATTTCTTTGACGCCTTAAAGTCCAGATCCAGAGGCTATGCTTCCTTTGACTATGAGTTAAAGGGCTATGAGCGTTCTGAACTTGTAAAGCTGGACATCCTGGTAAACAGGGAGGAGGTGGACGCCCTTTCGTTTATCGTCCATGCTGCCTCTGCCTATGAAAAGGGCCGCAGGATGTGTGAGAAATTAAAAGAGGAGATTCCGCGCCATCTGTTTGAGGTGCCCATTCAGGCGGCTGTAGGCGGTAAGATCATCGCCAGAGAGACAGTAAAGGCCGTTCGCAAGGACGTGCTGGCAAAGTGCTACGGCGGCGATATTTCACGAAAGAGAAAGCTTCTTGAAAAGCAGAAGGAAGGCAAAAAGCGTATGCGTCAGATCGGAAGCGTGGAGATTCCGCAGAAAGCCTTTATGAGCGTCCTGAAGCTGGATGACGAGTAAGAGGAAAAGTGAGACGATCACCTTATGACAAATGCAAATAAAAATACCATTGAGCTGTATATCCACATTCCTTTTTGCGTGAAGAAATGCTTTTACTGCGATTTTCTTTCCTTTCGGGCGCTGGCCTCGGATCACGAGGCCTATGTGGATCAGCTGGTAAGAGAGATTCGGGCCAGAGGGGCTTTCTGTCAGGAACTGACGGTTGCAACTGTGTTTATCGGCGGTGGTACCCCTACTGTGATGGAACCGGAACTGATTCGCAGGATTATGGAGGCAGTGGGGGAGAATTTCACGCTGGAACCTGACGCTGAGATCACAATTGAGGCAAATCCCGGAACTCTTTTATACAACAAGCTGCCGGTATACCATGATTGCGGGATCAACCGCCTGAGTCTGGGCCTTCAGTCGGCAGACAATGAAGAACTTAAAAATCTGGGGCGGGTTCATTCCTTTGAGGAATTTTTAAAAAGCTACCAGAGTGCCAGGATGTCCGGGTTTACAAATATCAGTGTGGATCTGATGAGCGGGATCCCCGGACAGACTCTGGAATCCTGGAAAAACACGTTAAAGAAGGTAACGATGCTTAAGCCGGAGCACATTTCCGCCTACAGCCTTATTATTGAAGAGGGAACTCCCTTCTGGGATCAGTACGGGCCGGGAGCGGGGCGAGTGAAAGCGGGAGCAGCCTTCCCTCTGCCGGATGAGGATACAGAGAATCGGATCTACCATCTGACGCGGGATTTTCTTCGTGACATGGGGTATAACCGGTACGAGATTTCAAATTACGCAAAGCCGGGGAAGGAATGCCGCCACAATATTGGCTACTGGACTGAGGTGTCCTATCTGGGGCTGGGGCTGGGAGCCTCTTCCTACATGGACGGCTGCCGTTTTTCCAATGAAAAGGATATGAGGCGGTATCTGTCGCTGGATCTGGAGCATGACTGCGGAGAAGGCTTAAGGGAACTGGCAGGTCCGGTGGAGCAGCTTTCCCGAGAAGCCCGTATGGAAGAGTTTATGTTTTTGGGGCTTCGGATGACAAGGGGCGTATCGGAGATGGATTTCGTCCGTCTGTTTGGAGTGAAGATGGATACCGTTTATGGAGAGAAAATCCGCCGTCTCATGGCCAACGGCCTATTGAAAAAAGACGGGGTATGGCTGTCTCTGACGGAGTGGGGCATGGATGTGAGCAACTTCGTACTCAGTGAATTTTTGCTGTCCTGACGGGAATGGATACCAGTATAAAGAGGAGGGGAGCATATGGGAAAATACATTATGGCGTTTGACGCCGGTACTACCAGCAGCCGATGTATCCTTTTTAATGAAAAGGGAGAGGTATGCAGCACAGCACAGAAGGAATTTACCCAGTATTTTCCAAAACCGGGCTGGGTGGAACATAATGCCAATGAGATATGGTCTACTCAGCTGGGAGTGGCAGTGGAGGCCATGTCAAAGATCGGGGCTCTGGCAGCGGATATTTCAGCCATCGGCATTACCAACCAGCGGGAGACGACCATTGTCTGGGATAAGGCTGCCGGGGAACCGGTGTGTCCTGCTATTGTATGGCAGTGCCGGCGGACGGCTGATTACTGCGATTCCTTAAAAAAACAGGGGTTTACCGAGATGATCCGGGAAAAGACGGGCCTTGTGCTGGATGCCTATTTTTCCGCCACCAAACTGAAATGGATTCTGGATCACGTGCCTGGGGCCAGGGAACGGGCTCAGAGGGGAGAACTGCTTTTTGGAACAGTGGAAACCTGGCTGATCTGGAAACTGACCAGGGGAAAGGTTCATGTGACGGATTATTCCAATGCGTCACGGACCATGCTGTTTAATATCAATACGCTTACCTGGGACGCAGATATTTTAAGGCTTCTTGATATACCAGAGTGTATGCTCCCGAAGGCGGTGCCCTCCAGCTGCGTCTACGGTATGACGGACAGGCAGTTTTTCGGCGATCCCATTCCTGTAGGAGGGGCGGCGGGAGACCAGCAGGCCGCCCTGTTCGGGCAGACCTGCTTTGAGCCGGGAGACGCTAAGAATACATATGGAACCGGCTGTTTTCTTCTGATGAACACAGGAACAGAGCCTGTATTTTCAAAGAGCGGCCTGGTAACAACCATCGCATGGGGGTTGGATGGAAAGGTGACGTATGCCCTGGAAGGATCGATTTTTGCGGCAGGGGCGGCGATCCAGTGGCTCAGGGATCAGCTGCGGATCATTGAGTCTGCCGCTGATTCCGAGTATATGGCTGCCAAGGTAAAAGATACTAACGGCTGCTATGTGGTGCCGGCCTTTACAGGGCTGGGAGCGCCACACTGGGATCCCTATGCAAGAGGGGCTATCCTTGGGCTTACCAGAGGGGTAAATAAGTACCACATCATCCGCGCCACACTGGATTCCCTCTGCTATCAGACAAACGATGTGCTGGAAGCCATGAAGGCGGATCTGGGCCGGGATATCCTGCGCCTGAAGGCAGACGGAGGGGCCAGCGCCAACAATTATCTTCTGCAGACACAGGCGGATCTTACGGGCGTACAGGTGGACCGGCCTTCCTGTGTAGAGACGACGGCTATGGGAGCGGCGTACCTGGCTGGCCTGGCGGTTGGATTCTGGAAAAATAAGGATGAAATCGCCCGTAACTGGAAAGCAGACCGCAGCTTTTGCCCTGGGATTGAGCAAGAACAGAGAAACCGGATGTTAAAGGGCTGGCAGAAGGCGGTCCGGTGCTCTTATGGATGGGCGATGGAGGAACCATAGCTTATGATTTCCAGAGAATATCGCGGTTGACGGTCTGATAAAAGAGCCGGCGGATCTCCTGTGGATCGCTGGTCTGGCCCAGAATCCACATGGTCTTTGTGACTGCGGCTTCCAGCGTCATATCATAGGCCTCCAGAAGGCCGAATTCCTTTTTGAGGTTTTTTCCCACCTCATAGACGGACATATTGCTGCCTTCATTGGTGACTTGGGTGGTCATGATCACGGTTTTTCCCAGACTGGTCCAGCGGCTGACGGCCCGGTAATAATCCTCCCTGTCATAAGATGGCAGTCCTCCTACGCCAAAGGACTCGATGATCACGGCGTCATAATGTTCTGCCATATAGTCCAAAAGGGAGGCGTCGGTGGAGGGGATCAGCTTTAAAAGCCCTACATTGGGATTGAGCCGGCGGAAAAATCTGACCGGCTCTGTGATCAGGGCCTTGTCATCAAGATAAAAGAGAATGTGCTCTTCCTGGATCATGGCAATATAGGGGAAATTGATGCTGGAAAAGGCGTTGTAGCTTTTGGTCCGCTCCTTTTTTCCGCGGGTTCCCGCGATTACCTTGCCGTCAAAGACAATATTGATTCCGTGGGCCTGGCTGTGGGAGGCAAAGCGGAGACTGTCGGCCAGATTGGTACGGGCGTCTGTATTTTCCATATCAATGGGCTTTTGGGCACCGGTGATCACAATGGGCTTTTTCGAGTTTCGGATCAGGTAGGAGAGAGCCGCTGCCGTGTAAGCCATGGTGTCTGTACCGTGGGTGATGACAAAGCCGTCATAGTCCTCATAATGCTCCTCGATCGCCCCTGCCATGGCCAGCCAGTGAGAAGGCTGGATATTGGTGCTGTCGATGTTTAAGACCTGAATGGCGTCAATGGAGCAGAAGTCTTTGCTGGCTGGAACATAGGAAAGGATTTCTTCTGAGGAAAGAAGGGGCTTTAGCCCTTCGGGGGTGCGCTTACAGGCAATGGTGCCGCCGGTGCCAAGAAGCAGGATACGTTTCATAATGGATTCTCCTTATAAAATGCCGGTGCTGCCTGATGGAAGCTGCCGGAACTGATGGTCTGTCTGTATTCTAACGATTCTCTTACGATTTGTCAATTTTTTCATTCCCATATTTGAATATAACTGTAAATATGCTACAATGGGTATATCTTTCATCAGCAGGGAGTTTCTTCTCTGGATGATGGGAATTATATCCGTACAGGAAGCACATATGCTGCTTTTGCGTGCGGTTCTTTGGAAAGGAGGAAAAAGCAGATGGCTGTATTCTGGATCGGTGCATTTATTGTGTTTGTGGCGGCAGAGGCACTTACAGTTTCGCTGACCTGCATCTGGTTTGCCGGCGGCGCGCTTGGGGCTTTGGCGGTGCAGGTCCTCGGAGGCGGCGTGAAGCTGCAGTTTGCCTTGTTTGCTGCGGTCTCCTTTGGGCTTCTTCTTATGGTGCGCCCCCTGGCTTCTGGCTGCTTAAAGACAAAGCGGGCCAGAACCAATACAGACGGACTGATCGGAAGGAAGGTCGTGGTGAAGGATACCATCGATAACATCCATGGAACAGGAAGCGTTTTGCTGGCAGGGGAGACCTGGCTTGCAAGAACTGTTCGGGAGGATCAGATTCTTGAGCCGGGGACTGCGGCCGTTATACGGGAGATCCAGGGCGTTAAGCTTTTGGTAGAGCAAGAAGGAAAGAACGAAGAAAAGTAGGAGGTAGGTTATGTTTGGTGTGATCGGAGGATTTATGGCATTTATTATTATTGCGGTTATTATTCTGGTGATTCTTTCATCCTGTATCCGTATTGTGCCCCAGGCCCAGGCTCTGGTGGTAGAGCGGCTGGGAGGATATCTTGGAACCTATGGCGTGGGTGTTCATTTTCTGATGCCCTTTGTGGATCGTGTGGCCAAAAAGGTCAACCTGAAGGAACAGGTAGAGGATTTTCCGCCCCAGCCTGTAATCACAAAGGATAATGTTACCATGCAGATCGATACGGTAGTCTTTTTCTACATTACAGATCCCAAGATGTATGCGTACGGTGTGGAACGGCCGATTCTGGCAATCGAAAATCTGACAGCTACTACTTTAAGAAATATCATCGGAGATCTGGAACTGGATGAAACGCTGACCTCCCGTGAGACCATCAATGCAAAGATGCAGGAGTCTTTGGACATTGCAACGGATCCCTGGGGCATTAAGGTGACCCGTGTGGAACTTAAGAATATTATACCGCCGGCTGCGATCCAGGAAGCCATGGAGAAGCAGATGAAGGCGGAGCGTGAGCGCCGTGAAGCCATCTTAAAGGCAGAGGGCGAGAAGAAGTCCATGATCCTGGTGGCAGAGGGCAATAAAGAGTCTGCCGTACTGAACGCGGAGGCGGAGAAGGAGGCGGCAATCCTCCGGGCAGAAGCAGAGAAGGAGAAAAAGATCAAGGAGGCAGAAGGCCAGGCAGAGGCCATCCGCACCGTGCAACAGGCAACTGCGGAAGGCATCCGCTATATCAAGGATGCAGGGGCAGATGAAGCTGTGCTCCAGCTTAAGAGCCTGGAGGCTTTTATAGCGGCGGCTGACGGCAGAGCCACCAAGATCATCATTCCCTCCGAGATCCAGGGGATTGCAGGCCTTGTAAAGTCCATCACAGAGGTGGCGGGAGAGGGAAAGGCCGGGAAGTAAGCCTAAACAGACGGCCCCGGCGTTACAGACAGAAAAATCATGACGTATATGAGGAGATAATGGAATGGATGCGGAATGCAGGGGAAAGAAAACGCAGGTAAATGGAATCACAGAGGGGAGTATTTTCGGACAGCTCCTGCTGTTTTTCTTTCCTATTTTATTTGGAACATTTTTCCAGCAGCTGTATAATACGGCGGACGCTGTGGTGGTAGGACGTTTTGTGGGAAAACAGGCTCTGGCGGCGGTAGGCGGAACTACCAGCACTCTGATCAATCTGATGGTAGGTTTTTTCGTAGGACTGTCCAGCGGCGCTACGGTGGTTATTTCACAGTACTATGGGGCAAAGAAGGCGGATAAGGTGCACTGGGCGGTTCATACTTCCGTGGCCTTTTCCGTCATAGGCGGGATCTGCTTTATGGTGATCGGCCTTGTGGGAGCCAGATGGGCCCTGACGGCCATGCACACACCGGAGGATGTAATGGACCATGCGGTGACATACATCCGCATCTATTTCCTGGGAATGATCCCGAATCTTCTTTATAATATGGGAGCGGGTATCCTGCGGGCAGTGGGGGACTCGAAACGGCCTTTATATTTCCTCATAGGGAGCTGCTTTGTGAACATTGTGCTGGATGTGCTTTTAGTGGCTGGGTTCCATATGGGAGTGGGAGGAGCGGCGTTGGCAACCATTTCCTCGCAGCTTTTCTCCGCCATTATGGTGATCTGGTGTCTGACACATACAGAAGATATGTATAAGGTGGAGTGGAAGAAGGTAAAGATCGACGGCCGTATGCTTCAGCGGATCGTGCGCATCGGTATCCCGGCGGGAATGCAGTCGGTGATGTATAATATATCCAACATTATCATCCAGGCCGGAGTCAACAACCTGGGTACGGACAACGTAACCGCTTGGGCGACCTACGGAAAGGTAGATGGACTGTACTGGATGATGATCAATGCTCTGGGCATCTCTGTTACGACCTTTGTAGGACAGAACTTCGGAGCCAGGAGAATGGACCGGGTGCGTAAGGGCGCCGGGGCCTGTATGGCTATCGGTGTGATTCTTACAGCAGCTGTATCAATTGGCCTGTATTTTTGGGGCTACCTGTTTGTGGAACTTTTTACGGCTGACCAGCAGGTGCAGCAGATCAGCATGGATCTGATCCGCTTCATGGCGCCCACGTATATTACCTATATCACCATTGAGATCCTTTCGGGTACGCTGCGCGGCGTGGGAGATGCCTGGATGCCGCTTATTATTACCGGCATAGGCGTCTGCCTGGTGCGTGTCCTGTGGATCATTTGTGCCATGCCTCATTTCCAGTCTATTCTGGCGGCGGCCTTCTGTTATCCTCTGACCTGGACTTTAAGTTCCATCGCCTTTGTGGTGTATTACTATTTCTTCAGCAGCTTAAAGCGGGTGGATTTAAAGAAAATTCTTTTGAAACGTCGGTATAGATAGGAAAGAGAGGGATAAACTTCCTGTATAATGATTACAGGAGGTTTATCTATGACATCAGGAGAGGTTGTTTTCAAAAATGTGGAGGAGATCATCTGTTTTGTGAACCAGGCTGAGAAGGTGTGCTGGGACGTGGATGTCTGCCTGGGGAGTTGTGTGGTAGACGGAAAGTCTTTGCTGGGGGTCATGAGCTTCGGCACGGGAAAGCGGCTGAGAGTAGTGATCCACGACTGAATCGCTGCAAAATGATCCCTATGGGGGAAGATGAGGAAAGGAAGCGATACTGATGATACAGGATATTGAGCCAAAGAAATATGATCCGGCATTTAAAAGACGCAGGCCCAAGGATGAGGATATACTGCTTCATTACGAATACAATAAAGTCATGCTGATAAAGGAGGGAGAAGGCTGTCGTCTCCCTTTTTTTAAAGACTTAAAGGACGAGGGCAGCTTTAAGGAAAACGCATATTACCTTTTTTCCATTGACGGAACGGGATATTTTCTGTCAGATGACGCAAGGCTGCCAGAATTTGGCGGCTTTGTGATGGAAGGGCTGCAGATCTTCCGGTTTTTTGAGCCTATGGAGGCTGCCTTTGCCGGGATTACGGGAAGTCAGATCTATCGCTGGCGGGAAAGCAGGAGGTTCTGCGGCTGCTGCGGCGGAAAAATGGAGCCGGGTACAAAGGAGCGGTCCATGGTCTGCACGGCTTGCGGCCACACGGAGTATCCGAAGATCAGTCCTGCAGTGATTGTTGCCATTAAAAACGGGGATAAGCTTCTTATGTCCCGGTACGCCAGAGGAACCTACCGCAATTTTGCCCTGATTGCAGGGTATCTGGAGGTGGGAGAAACCTTTGAGGACTGCGTCAGACGGGAGGTAATGGAAGAGGTTGGCCTTAAGGTGAAAAATATCCGTTACTATAAAAGCCAGCCCTGGGCCTTTTCCGATACCGTGATGATCGGTTTTGTGGCGGATCTGGACGGGGATGATGCCATCCGTCTGGAAGAAGAGGAACTGGCGGAGGCTGGCTGGTATACCAGGGATGAGATTGTGGAATACCCGCCCTATATCAGTGTGGGACATGAGATGATGAAAGCGTTTAAGGAAGGAAAGCTCTGATGAGGAAAAAGAAGTACATATTATTCGATCTGGATGGAACGCTGACTGATCCGAAGGAAGGGATTACAAAATCGGTGCAGCATTCCCTTCGCCGCTTTGGGATTGAGGAGGAAAATCTGGATGCGCTCTGCCCGTTTATCGGCCCGCCCCTAAGAGACAGCTACATTAAGTTTTACGGGTTTTCAGAAGAACAGGCAACAGAAGCCATAGGGGTATACCGGGAGTATTTCTGTAAGGATGGCTGGGTGCAGAATAAGGTATACCCAGGTATCCGCAGGCTGCTTAAAGATTTAAGGTCGGCGGGCAGGAAACTGTATGTGGCTACTTCCAAGCCGGAGCCGTTTGCGGTGCAGATACTGGAGCATTTTGAACTGGCAGAGTTTTTTGACTTTATCGGCGGAGCGGATTTAGAGGAAACGCGGGTGAGAAAAGGGGATGTGATCGGCTATGTCCGAACACGCTGCGGCCTGCTGCAGAACGCCCGGAACGGGATTGCGAAGACGGATATGGTGATGGTAGGCGACAGGGAATATGATGTACTGGGGGCGAGAGAACAGGGGATCGGGTCTATCGGAGTGCTGTATGGGTACGGAAGCAGAGAGGAACTTGAGGGCTGCCGCGCAGAGCGGATCGCACAGACCGTAGAGGAACTGAGGGGAATCCTTTTGTGAAAGGTTTAAATGTATAACCTGAATTTATGATAACCATTCCCTTTATACATTTGACAAATAAAATAATGGTTGCTATTATAAAAACTAATATGCGGCACGGGGAATTTTCAGACAAATTCCTGCAAAGAAACAGCAGGAAAACGGCTGAGAGACAATGGGCCGATATGGAGGAATCAGATATGATGGATGACAGAATCGTATTGTCACTCCTGGTAGACAATACGGCCGGTGTTCTGGCCCGTGTGGCCGGTCTTTTCAGCCGCCGCGGCTACAATATTGAAAGTCTGACGGTAGGCGTTACGGCAGACCCCAGATATTCCAGGATGACCGTAGTGTCTCTGGGGGATCAGACCGTTCTGGAACAGATCAAGAATCAGCTGGACAAGCTGGAGGATGTAAGGGATATTAAGGAATTAAAACCGGACCGCTCCGTATACAGGGAGCTGATGATGATTAAGGTCAGAGCCAATGCCCAGGACCGTCAGGCAGTCAGCGCCATATCGAACATTTTCCGCGCTACCATCGTAGATGTGGGCAGGGATTCTCTGACCGTCATGCTGACAGGCGATCAGTCGAAGCTGGATGCTCTGATCAATCTGTTAGAGGACTATGAGATTCTGGAACTGGCCCGTACGGGACTGACCGGACTGGAACGGGGCAGCGAAGATATCCGCTATCTGCCTTAAAAGGCGCAGGCGGCTGGAGTATGATTACATAGCAGGTTATACCATTAAAAAAGGGCGTTTCTGTGCAGGGAGCGCGCCACAGGTTTCAAGGAGGATAAGAATATGTCAAAGATCTATTATCAGGAAGATTGTAATTTATCCATGCTGGATGGACAGACCATCGCCATCATCGGCTACGGCAGCCAGGGCCACGCGCACGCTCTGAATTTAAAGGAATCGGGATGCAGGGTGATCGTAGGCCTGTATGAGGGCAGCCGTTCCTGGAAGAGGGCTGAGGAGCAGGGTTTTGAGGTTTATACAGCGGCAGAGGCAGCAAAGAAGGCTGACGTTATCATGATTCTGATCAATGATGAACTGCAGGCAGATATGTACCAGAGGGATATAGAGCCAAACTTAAAGGAAGGCGCCATGCTGATGTTTGCTCATGGCTTTAATATCCATTTTGGCTGCATCAAGCCTCCGAAGAATGTAGACGTTACCATGATCGCTCCCAAGGCTCCGGGCCATACGGTACGCAGCGAGTATCAGGCGGGCAAGGGAACGCCCTGTCTGGTGGCGGTAGAACAGGATTATACAGGAAAGGCTTTAGACCGTGCGCTGGCATATGGCCTTGCCATTGGCGGAGCAAGAGCCGGACTCCTTGAGACCACCTTCCGCACAGAAACGGAAACAGACCTCTTTGGCGAGCAGGCAGTTCTCTGCGGCGGCGTATGCGCCCTGATGCAGGCAGGATTTGAAACGCTGGTGGAGGCAGGATATGATCCGAAGAATGCATACTTTGAGTGTATCCATGAGATGAAGCTGATTGTAGATCTGATCTACCAGTCCGGCTTTGCGGGAATGCGTTATTCCATCTCCAATACAGCCGAGTACGGTGATTACATCACCGGACCAAAGATTATTACAGAGGATACAAAGAAGGCTATGAAGAAGATCCTTTCCGATATTCAGGACGGAAGCTTTGCCAAGGAGTTTTTGGTGGATATGTCTCCGGCCGGCCGTCAGGTACACTTTAAGGCAATGAGAAAGCTGGCTTGTGAGCATCCGTCGGAGCAGGTTGGCGCTGAGATCCGCAAGCTGTACAGCTGGAACAACGAAGAGGATAAGCTGATCAACAACTAAAACATAACCGTCCACAGGGCGAAAAAGGGATCCAAAGAAAGAGGCGGGTTTGCCCGCAGGCTTCTCTTTGGATTCTTTTTTGTATTTATTGAAACTTCCGCATCCGTTTTTGTATCTATACATACAGAGAGGAACAGACTGCTCCTCTCAATATACAGATGGAAGGTAATCTCATGAGACAGGATCTGTACGAAACAATCACCGCATATATCATCGAACACCAGAATCAGTTTTACCGTTTGGCTTACAGCTATGTACGCAATCAGGAGGATGCGCTGGACGCAGTGCAGAATGCGGTCTGCAAGGCGCTTGAGCACTATGGCGCGCTGAAGAATGAACAGGCGATCAGAACCTGGTTTTACCGCATCCTGGTCAACGAAAGCCTTGGGATCTTAAAAAAGAAGAAAACGGAGTTTCTTTCAGACGGAGAGGACTGGGATATCCCTTATCACGAAAAGGGTTATGATGCAGAGGATGATCTGTATGAGCAGATCCAGCGTTTGGAGGAACAAACCCAGACCATCATAAAACTTCGTTTCTTTGAAGAATTGTCTTTAAAAGAAGTGGCAGAGATCACGGGGCTTAATTTGAACACGGTAAAGACGAAGCTGTATCGGGGATTGAAACAGTTAAAGGAGAATATTCAGGAGGTGGAAGCATGAACCGAATAGAGGATGCGAAGAAAAAGTACGAAGATATACCTGTGCCGGAGGTGCTTGGACAGCGGGTGCAGGCAGCTGTTGCACGGTCAAAGAAGCAGCAGAGAAAGAAACGGATCACGCGCCTGTTTTACAGGGCGGCCGGCAGGAGCCTGACAGCCGCTGCAGCCGTGGTGGCCGTCTTTACCCTGATGGTAAATACAAATACCGTATTTGCGGATACGGTCAGCGAGATTCCTGTTGTAGGCGCGGCGGCTAGGCTTTTGACCTTCCGTTCTTTTACGGAGGAAAATGAGGATATGAAGATTGCGGTCGAGGTACCTGAAATTGAGACGATAGAGCAGGATACGGGCGGTCTGGCCGATTCCATAAACCAGGAGATCTACAGGCTGTGTCTGGAATATGCCGAGGGGGCAAAGAAACGGGCGGTGGAATACAGAGAGGCCTTTTTGGCCACAGGAGGGACAAAAGAGGAGTGGGCGGCCCACAATATAGAGATACGGGTGTGGTATGAACTGAAGTCGCAGACAGCCGATCGGATTTCCTTTGTGGTGCGGGGGACGGAAAGCTGGTCATCTGCTTATAGTGAAAGAAAATATTACAATCTGGATCTGAAAAACGGAAAACGTCTGTCGTTAAAGGATATACTGGGAGAGGATTATAAAAAGATTGCGGATAACGCTGTCCGTTCTCAGATACCTGAAAAAGAGCGTGAAACAGGTTTGAAGTTCTGGACAGCGGAGGAAGGCGGCTTTAATGGCATCACAGACGAGACACCTTTTTATATCAATGAGGCAGGGGAGCCGGTAGTGGTGTTTGCGCCCTATGAGATCGCTCCCGGCGCGGCGGGAGAAGTGGAGTTTGTCATCAAAGGATAAGACACAGCTCGTCCATATGGCTGCACAATCAGTCTGCGGCGCGGTTTTTAATATAAAAATTCCAAAAAGGTTTTAAGGGCCATGGCCTGATTTCCGGTATGATAGGCGAAACCGATGGTTCGCCTGTGGATAGGAGCCTGAAGGGGGAGCTCGATGAAAGCGCCGCTGTCAAGCTCCTTTTGCACCAGTTCACGGATGACGCAGGCGATCCCGAGTCCGATTTTTGCAAATTCGATCAGAAGATCCATGGCAGTGACCTCCAGAATCTGATGGGGGGAAATAGAGTGCTCCGCCATGTATTCGTCCACATGAGTTCTGGTTATATTGCTCTGATCTAAGAGCATGATATTTCCCGTCTCGAATACATTGGTGTCCCGGCCCTCCCGCAGATAAAGATTTTCCAGATAGGTAGGGGTTGTGACAAAGGTATCCTGAATCTCCATCACAGGGATAAAGGACAGATCTTTGCGGGAAGAAGGCTCTGCGATCAGTCCCAGATCCAGCTTGCGCTGCTCCAGCCGTGTGATGGTCTGGGCCGTGGACTGGCTTTCAATGGTTATCTTCATATGGGGATACTGATCGATAAAGGTCTTAAGATAGGGAAGGAGCACATACTTGCAAAGGGTATTGCTGACGCCGATGCGCAGATGACCGATGTCAAATTCCTGAATACGTTTCAATTCCTGTTCACCCCGGTTTAGAGCATCAAAGGCTTCGGCGGCGTGTTCAAAGAGAACCTGGCCCTCAGGCGTAAGCTGAACTCCTCTGGAGCTGCGGCTGAACAGGGAAAGGCCCAGGCTGTCCTCTAATTTACTGATGGCTTTGCTGATAGCCGGCTGGCTGATATAAAGCTCCCTGGCGGCGCGGGAAATATTTCCGGTTCGTGCTACTTCATAAAATATTTTGTACTGAGAAAGATTCTGATCCATGATCCACGCTCCTGTATAATATTTTTTCATATGTACTATTCATATTATATATTTTTATTATAACAGTACCTGTGATAAAATGTAAAGTACAGAAATAAAGAACCTATTATATGGCAGGATGCAAATACCGGCCATCAGTGAGGAGGATAAAGCGATGGGAATGACCATGACCCAAAAGATATTAGCCGCTCACGCGGGGCTTTCGGAGGTAAAGGCGGGACAGCTGATCGAAGCGGATCTGGATCTGGTGCTGGGAAATGATATTACCTCTCCAGTAGCCATAAACGAAATGAAAAAGATGAACCGGCAGACGGTTTTTGATAAGGATAAGATCGCCCTTGTCATGGATCATTTTATACCTAATAAGGATATTAAATCTGCGGAAAACTGCAAATGCTGCCGTGATTTTGCCTGTCGCCATGAGATCAGCCATTATTTTGACGTAGGAGAGATGGGGATTGAACACGCCCTTCTTCCGGAAAAGGGACTGGTGGTTGCAGGCGATGCGGTGATCGGCGCGGATTCCCATACCTGTACATATGGAGCTCTGGGAGCTTTTTCTACCGGTGTGGGAAGCACCGATATGGCGGCCGCCATGGTAACGGGAAAGGCATGGTTTAAGGTTCCGTCTGCCATTCGCTTTGAGCTGGTAGGAAAGCCCTCCAAATGGGTTTCAGGCAAGGATGTGATCCTGCATATTATCGGTATGATTGGCGTGGACGGGGCGCTTTACCGCTCCATGGAATTTACCGGTGAAGGCATTAGGCATCTGTCCATGGACGACCGCTTTACCATCTGCAACATGGCCATTGAAGCCGGAGGAAAGAACGGTATTTTCCCTGTGGATGATACGGCAATTCAGTATATGAAGGAACACTCAAAGAGAGGCTTTAGTGTATATGAGGCAGATGCGGATGCAGAGTATGATGAGACGTATGTGATTGATCTGTCAGAATTGAAGCCTACTGTATCATTTCCGCATCTGCCATCCAATACAAAGACCGTTGATCAGGCGGGCGATATAAAGATTGACCAGGCGGTAATCGGCTCCTGTACCAATGGGCGGATCGGAGATATCCGTGCAGCGGCAAAGATCCTGAAAGGGAAAAAGGTGGCAAAGGGCGTTCGCTGCATTGTGATCCCGGCAACCCAGTCCATTTACCTTCAGGCTATGAGAGAGGGGCTTTTGGAGATCTTTATCGAGGCCGGCGCTGTGGTGAGTACACCTACCTGCGGCCCCTGCCTTGGGGGATATATGGGAATTCTGGCAGCCGGTGAGAGATGTATTTCCACTACAAACCGCAATTTCGTAGGACGTATGGGCCATGTGGATTCGGAGATTTATCTGGCAAGTCCGGCCGTAGCGGCAGCCAGCGCTGTGGCAGGAAAGATCACAGCTCCCGGCGATGAAATATAAAAGGCAGGGAAAAGAAGGGAGAACAGCATGAACGTATGTGGACATACTTTTAAATATGGTGATAATGTGGATACGGATGTGATTATTCCGGCCCGCTATCTGAACGCCACCAGCGGCGAGGAGCTGGCAAAGCATTGTATGGAGGATATTGATCCCGGATTTATAAATAATGTGCAGGCTGGGGATATCATTGTGGCATCGAAAAATTTCGGCTGCGGTTCCTCCAGAGAGCACGCCCCCTTAGCAATCAAATGCGCCGGGATCAGCTGTGTCATTGCCGAAACCTTTGCCAGGATCTTCTATCGCAATGCCATCAATATTGGCCTGCCCATCATAGAATGTCCGGAGGCGGCCCGATCCATCTGCGCCGGAGACGAGATAGAGGTGGATTTTGACAGCGGTCTTATTACCAACCGCACCAGGAATGAAACCTATCAGGGACAGTCGTTCCCGCCTTTTATGCAGAGGATTATCCAGGCAGGAGGATTGGTGGCCTATATCAACGGGAAAGAGGCAGACTGAAAAACGTTTGCATACTGCTTAAAAAGAGGAGTGCGGCTGACTGGCCAGTTTTAAAAATTCCGCCATTTCCCGTGTAACCCATTTATCACGGTGGTATACGATTTGCCGCCAGGTCTGGATATGGAAGTCTTTGGCGTTCAGGATGCAGAGACGGCCATCCTCTACCGCCTGCCGGACGGTGAACGCAGGGAGAAAGGAAATTCCCTGATTATGCTGTAAAAATTTCAGAATAAAGTCTGTATTCCCTGTTTCTAGAAAGGGATGCAGCGTAATCCCCTCCGATGCCAGATACTGGTCCAGAATGAACCGGTAGCTGGCATCTTTTTCTGTGAGGACGAAAGGGTAAGACAGGATTTCTGTCAAAGAGAGCGGCCGCTTTCTGCTGGCTAAAGGGTGATCGGCGGAGGCGGCAAACAGGATCTGCTCTGGCTGTTCCATTACCTTTTTCCATTTGCAGTCGTAGATCCGTTTGTCCAGAAAATAGACGATATCGATGGCATTTGCATTCATCTGCTTCAAAAGCCGGTCTGGGGAATCGGTGATAATACTGACCTTTACATCAGGGTGCAGCCGGTGGTATTCGGTCAGAAGCTCTGGAAAAATGGAACTGCATATGGATTCAATGGTTCCAAGGCACAGCTGGCCGGTCAGCTGCACCGGATCTGCCATGGCGTCTTTCGCCTGGGCCAGATCCCGCATGATGGCAGAGGCGTAGCCGTAAAATACCTGTCCCTGGTGGGTGAGCGTCGTCTGCTTGCCGATACGGTCAAAGAGATGGACGCCAAGTTCCCGCTCCAGCTGCTTGATCTGAATGGTGACGGCGGCCTGTGAGTAACCCAGCTGACTGGCAGCCTTTGAAAAACTCTGCAGCTTGGCAGCCTGTAAAAAGGTGGCAATTTCGCGAAATTCCATGGAAGCTCCCTTCTTTTAACAGAATGATTAAAAATATTTTAACCATATCTTAAAAAGCTTAAATTTTACAAATGTATAGTTGTATGGTACAGTAAAATAACAGAAAAAGCAAGGAAAACGGATACTGGATTGGCGGTAAACGGGTTGTCGGGAGGAAGAAAGAGATGGAAAAAACGGATATCAGGTATGGCGCATACGTTCAGATTTTAAAGGAAGAGCTGGTTCCGGCCATGGGATGCACAGAGCCTATCGCTCTGGCTTATGGAGCTGCCAGGGCGAGAGAGGTGCTGGGTCAGATGCCGGACCGGGCAGTGATCGGTGCCAGTGGAAGTATTATAAAAAATGTCAAATCTGTGATCGTGCCGAATACGGATCATCTAAAGGGGATTCCCGCAGCTGCGGCCGCCGGAATTGTGGCCGGTGACGCAGATAAAAAGCTGGAAGTGATCGCAGCTGTATCGGGGGAACAGATTGCGCAGATAAAGGATTTTCTGGAACAGGTACCGGTTACAGTGGAGCATATCGACAACGGCATTACCTTTGATATTGTGATAACCCTTTATAAAGGGGACGCCTGGGTCAGGGTACGGATCGCTAATTACCATACCAATATCGTTCTGGTGGAAAAGAATGGGGAGATTCTGGAGAAAAAGGAAGTGGCCGGAGAGTCGGAGGAGGGGCTTACGGACCGAAGCATTTTGAATATGAAGGATATCCTCGATTTTGCCGGGACGGTTGATATAGAGGATGTGAGAGAAACGCTGGAACGCCAGATCGAGTACAACTGGGCGATTGCAGAGGAGGGCATACGCGGCAGCTACGGAGCCAATATTGGAAGCGTGCTTTTGGATATGGAGGGCGGAAGCGTCCGTGTCCGCGCCAAGGCCATGGCCGCCGCCGGATCTGACGCAAGGATGAACGGCTGTGAACTGCCGGTGATTATCAATTCCGGAAGCGGCAATCAGGGGATTACTGCGTCTGTGCCGGTGATTGTTTATGCCAGGGATATGGGAGTTGGCCATGAAACTTTGCTGCGCGCCCTGACGGTTTCCAATCTGACTGCTATCCACCAGAAAACGCCGATTGGAAGGCTGTCTGCTTACTGCGGCGCTGTCAGCGCAGGGGCAGGCGCAGGGGCGGGGATTGCCTATCTGAATGGCGGCGGCTATCAGGAGATCGTGCATACTGTGGTAAATGCCCTCGCTATTGTGTCCGGGATCGTCTGTGACGGCGCGAAGGCCTCCTGCGCGGCAAAGATTGCCTCTGCGGTGGATGCGGGCATTTTAGGATACCAGATGTACATCCGCGGTCAGCAGTTTTTTGGCGGTGACGGCATTGTCACAAAGGGAGTGGAAGAGACATTGAAAAATGTGGGACGGCTGGGAAAACAGGGAATGAAGGAGACGAATGAGGAAATCATTAAGATTATGATTGGGGAATAATATAAAAGAGAAAGTGATAATCGGATTCTGCCGCTTTAGGGATATAAACCTAAAGCGGCATTTTTGATAAAAAAGACATGGTTTGAATAAAATAAAACATTTACACCATAAATCAAAATAAAAATTGTATAATAAGTAGAAAAATGCATGAAAATCGGTAGGAAAATTATTCTAAATAGTCAAACGGGGTGCCATAATACACAATAAGGAAAAGTTCCTTAAAGTGCAGCAAAAACAAGGGAAAGGGAAGGAGAAAAAATGAAGAGGAAAAAGCATGGACGAAGAATCCTGTCCTGTGTTCTGGCGGCCTCCATGGCAGTGCCGGCAGTATCGGTTCCTGTCACTGCCTATGGAGCCTCCGGTCTGGTTCGGGACGCTTACGGCGTATCAGGAAAACGTTCGCAGGATGGCGCGCTGGAGGAGGTTGGAGGGCTCGAGCTAAAAGGAGCCTATCTGGATACGGATTCTGAACGGGGAAACGTTTTAACAGTGACAGGGGGATGGAATAACCAGAATTCCGGCCATGCAAATATCCCCAATGGAGCAGACCTGTTTGGAAAAAAGTCATTTACCCTGCTGGCGGATATCAAGATGACAGACACAGAGGATGATGCTGCGAATGATAAAAAGGCAGCCTTTACCATTGGTAAAGAAAGTCAGAATCTTCATATATTTACCTTGTCAGGCAAGCTGGGATACGGAGATTCCGCTGCAAAAGGAGGAATCAGCGAAAATAATATTGAGCTTGCAAATATCGATCCAGACGGCTGGAATTCCATGGCATTGGTTTATGAGGAAAAGGATGACAGAAATGGTTCCGTCTGTGTCTATATCAACGGTGAAAAAGCGGGGGAAATTGCCGATATAGGGTTTAAACTGAGTACAATGTCAGATCAGATAACCGCTATGGTGGGACGTTCCTTTAAAACAAGCTTCCTGCTTAACGGCTTATATGACAACATTGTGGTAAAAGATACGGCTCTTTCGGAAGAGGAGGCTGTAAAAGAAACAAGACAGAGGGTTCTGCAGCCATTAAAAAAAGAACTGAAAGAGCTGCTTGCCGAGGCCAAGGCGTATACGGAGGGGGATGGAGCTGAAAATCAGGAGTTAATGGAGTTGATTTTTGCAGGACAGATCCTGTTGAATGATGAATCTGCCTCTATTGGGGATATTTCAGATGTAATCAGCCAGATCCGGGCAATTTTACCGGCATACGATGCTACGATTGTTATCAGGGGAAAAGATGTAGATGCGGCGGCCAGGGTGCCCGAAGGACTTTCTTACAAGGGCTGGGGGCTTTTAAGCTGCAACGGCACCAGCAATCTTTTGATGGACTATAAGGCAGAAGCGCCGGGAAAGTATTGGGAGCTAATCAATACGCTTTTTGGAGGGGATCATCCTATTTTTACCCATATAAAAATTGAGATGGGGAATGATGGAAATACTTCTACAGCGGCAGATCCGGCTACGATCCGATTTGAGGGAGAGGAGGCAGATGCATCCAGGTCTCCGGGCTGGCAGCTGGCGGCGGATGCAAGAAGCGTTAATCCTGAGATGAAGATCAGCGTTCTGCGGTGGCGTTCCCCAAATTGGACCAATGGCAATACGAATACGGAAACAATTTACCGGTGGTATCGGGATACCATTTTTGATGCCTATGAAAAGTATGGGATCATGCCGGATTATGTGGCGGCAGGAGTGAATGAGGCCAGGAGCAATGATGTGCCGGTCAGTGTCCGCATGATGAATGAATTTACAGAACGGATGGAAAATGAGAGTGATTTTCCTGAATATATGGAAGATGAGGAGATACAGGATGCCTACCGCAGCATAAAATTTGTATCAGCAGACGAGATTGATTCCTGGTCTATTGTGGATCAGATGTATCAAACGCAGACAGAGCCGGACGGGGCCTGGGAAAACACAGATGCGGTAGGAATTCATTATGTAACGGGAACGGATCAGAAAACAAGGGATCTGGCAGATAAATACAATAAACAGATCTGGTACAGCGAAGGCTGCGCCTCTTTTGGTCAGACGCCTCAGTCAGAACGCCGTACCAATACATATGTTCCTATGGGGGGCAAACAGGGGCCGCTGGCCATGGCAGACGGATTTTTAAACTCATTTGTGTTTAACCGGATGACCCACTATGTATTCCAGCCCGCAGTTGGAGCCTTCTACGATGGGCTTCAGTACGCCCATAAGGATCTTGTCAGCGCAAGGGAGCCCTGGGCGGGATATGTCCGTTATGATGAGGCTCTTTATCTGACAGCGCATTTTACCCAGTTTTCACAGGCGGGGTGGCCGGATAAGGAAAACAGCAACGGGATTTGGCTTGGTATTCCTCAGGCCAGCGGTGCCTATGCGGGAGATAACAGCACAAATGAACATCTCTCCAACGAGGAGGGGGAGCCCAGTTATATGACTCTTGCGGATCCCGACAAAACAGATTTTTCTGTGGTGGCGGTAAACAACAGCAATAAAGAGCTTACATACCGCATCAAGGCAGAGGATATGGAGATTCAGGAGGGAACGCCTCTGGAGATCTGGCAGACAAAGGCAGATGAATACATGAAATTTAAGGGACAGGTGGAACCGGATGGCGCCGGGTACTATGTCGTTACCATAGATCCGGGCGCGATGGCGACCTATACGACCCTGGATTATGCAGAGAATACGGAGGAAAATGAAGAGGATCGTGCGCTGGATCTGCCGGAGAATATACCATCTGGAGAAAAAGCGGTGCTGGATACCGATGATGATGGAAAAATGGGAGAAGATTTCACGGAGGTAACAGATAACGAGATCCTGTATGCAGACGATTTTGACTATGAGGAAGAGGGAGATGTTCTGGTTTGTGCGGCAGGGGGAAAAGAAGAGCAGGACTACCTGTATTCCAGAGGAAATGAACCACGGTATCTGATGGATACCCACGGGGCCTGGGTCGTAGAAGAGGACGGAGACGGAAACCGGCGTTTGGGGCAGATTCTGTCTGAAAAGGTCAGCGAATGGAACGGCGGCGATCCTGAGACGATCGTGGGGGATCATCGCTGGATGAACTACCGCGCCAGCATTGATGTACAGGCGGATAACGGGTATGCGCTTTTGGGAATCCGCCAGCAGAGCGGAATGAACAGCGATAACAGTGGTTACAATCTGCTGATTGAACAGGGAAAATGGAAACTTAGAAAGAAGGGCACTGTTCTGAAAGAAGGGCTGCTTCCAGAGCGGGACGGGGATTATTATAATCTGGCTCTTGAAGGAAGAGAAAATATGATCACGGCCTATGTAGACGGCCAGATGATAGCGTCTTATACCGATAATGATAAGCCGTATCTTACTGGCCGTGTATTCCTGGGAAGTGCATGGAAACAAACGTATTTCGATCATTTAAAGGTGGAGCAGATTCCGGGATACATTCCTTATGCTGACGCATTTTATGATGACCATGATGATGAGGTGCAGTATACGGGAGACTGGGCGCTAGATGGACCGGGAGAAGGAAGCGCAGACAACTGGTACCGCACAACTGCTTACAATAAAAAGGAGGGTGTTTCTGTAAGTTTTAAGGGAACCGGAACCGGATTTACATTGGTGGGAGAGAATAAAGAGAAGGCGGTGGTCGATATCTATGTGGACGGTCAGCTGAGAGTCGGCGGCCAGGAAAATATGGAAAGCGATAAACGCTATTCCACAATTCTGCTTGACGGAGAGGAAAATAAGGAGCATGAATTTAAGGTGGTTGTCACATCGGGGCAGCTGACCATTGACGGCGTGTATATTCTGGGCGATCCGGTGCCGGGGGGCGGCACAGAGGCCCTTAAAGCACTGGTGACAGAATGCAGCGGATTGTATTCCGGGGACTATACATCAGAAACATGGACTGTGTTTGAGAAAACACTTCAGAAAGCGCAGGAGATACTTGAAAAGGAGGATGCAGTTCAAATTGAGATTGATCAGGCAGATGCAGAACTTCGCAGCGCCAGGAACGGACTGCTGCGGCTGGATGAAGCTGTGGAGATCACAGATACAGAACTTCCGGAACACCTGGCAGTCTTTATTGGGGATGAACCGGAGGATATGCCTGAAAAGGTAAAGGTAAAACTGGCGGATGGTTCAGAGGAAAAAAGAGATATTGTCTGGGAGTTTGATGATGAAGAGGCAGCGGTTTATGATACCGCAGTGATTACCGGTACAGTTGCAGGAGACAGAATACTCAAGGTGACAATCCCTGTGGAAATTGTTCCAAGAAATCTTGTTTACTTTATGGACAGCTTTTCTGCTTCGCCGGAGGAAAATGCAGTGACACCGGTATATGAGGCAGTCCGGCGGCTGACGAAGAATCAGCTGCTCAATGAGGCGGCTGACCAGGTATCCGATGGAAGCAGGTGGGGATTTGATGCGGCTGGTGTGAACGAAAAGGGCGGTACGGATATCAATGACAAATATGACTCTGGCTATTATATGTCAGGAGGAAAACCTGCAACCTACTATCTTCCCCTGGAGGCTGGCACCTATTCCATTACTGCAGGAGCGAGAGAGTGGTGGAATAAGGATCGCCATATGAAGGTAACTGCTTATTTGAACGGGCAGGAGGCGGCCTCGGATGAACTGGCTGTAAGCGGAAGTGATACGGATGGCCGTGTGACCCTGGAAGTTACGCTGGATCAGCCCTCCACGGTTATACTGAAAGCAGAAAAGATGGAGCACAGCGATGATCCTGTGATCAGCTGGGTAGCCGCAGCAAGGGCGGATGAGGTAAGGCCTGTGGGCATTGAGATTAAGTCTCTGCCGGATCAGATGATTTATCGGATAGACGAAGCCTTTGATTCTCAGGGACTGGAAGTAGAAGCCATTATGAGTGATGGGACACGGGTGATTCTTAATCAGGAGGATTATACACTGGAGGGGTATGATTCGGGAACTGTAGGGGAAAAGGTGATTACAGTTACCTATACAGACGGGACAGGAAAGGAATACCGGGAACAATTTACAGTAATAGTAGCACAGTCCAGATATTATACCGTTGGAATTGAAATAACAAAAGCCCCGGATAAAACAAAATATTATACAGATGAGGAATTTGATCCTGAGGGTATGAAGGTTGAGGCCATTAAGGCGGCCACTGCCAGTGATGCCCAGCCCATCCGTGTTCCGATCCAAAATTTTAAAATAGCAACGTCAAGCAATGCAAAAAAGGCTGGAGCAGGTGTTAGAACAGCCAGTTCCAGTGAGGCAGTCCGTGTTCCTTTGGAACAGGATGATTACCTGACAGAATATGATTTCTCACAGCCTGGAAGTTCGGAGGTAACGGTGATTTACAATGACCTGGATGCAGACGGGGAGCAGACGGAATTTAAGGATTCACTTCATGTGACAGTGATGAAAGAAGAACTGTTTTATACCGCCAGGATCCGCATTACAGATAAACCGGATAAACGGATTTACAGAATTGGCGAGGAGTTTGATCCAGAAGGCATGAAGGTGATTCAGGTATTGAAGGGAGATCTGTCCGGCAATACGCGGGAGGAAGAAATTTCCCTGGATGATCTGGAATATTTCTATGATTTTTCACAGCCTGGAACACAAACAGTGAAGATTTGCTATTATGGAGTTGACAAAGAACAGGAAGAAAAGGCGTTCTATGATAAGATTACTGTACAGGTGGCTGAGGAAGCACCGGAAGGTTTCTATACGGATAAAATCGAGATTGTTTCTTTGCCGAACCGTCTTGTTTATGAAGAGGGGGAGCGTTTTGATCCCGCAGGCATGACGGTAGTGGCTCATCAGATCAATCGGAGTACAGGAGAAAAACAGCAGATGGAGGTTTTCAATTATCAGGCCAGTCCGTCTGTATTTATGAAGAGCGGCAATATAAAAGTAGTCATTTCCTATACTGGATTGGATATAAATGGAGATCCCAGAGTGTTCAGGGACAATGTTTCCGTTACCGTTCGGCCTTATGAAAGAAGTGACAGCGATGGAAATGAGGATTCCTCTGCTGCGGGCAAGGCCTGGGAAGGGAAGGCGGCGCAGACTGGCTGGCCATCCGGTATTATGGATGGAGGAAACTGGAAACGGGATCCTCAAAGTCATGTATGGACATATATTAAAGCAGATGGAAATGCTGCGGTCAGTGAATGGGGCTGTATCAATGGAACCTGGTATTTCTTCGGAGCAGATGGCCGCATGGTTTCTGATCAGTGGATAAAGGATGGCCCCAAGTGGTATTTTGTCAATGAAAGCGGCGGAATGTGTACGGATCGCTGGGTTCTTTATGAGGATAACTGGTATTATCTGGGAAAGGATGGTGTGATGGCAGAAAATACGGTGACAGTTGACGGATATTCCGTGGATTCTGAGGGAAGATGGATCCATTAGGAACAAAAAAATAAAGAAGGAGGAGCGCTCTGTGGAAAAAGGATTGTTTCCGGGAGCGCTTCTCCTTCTTTGAGCATCAGGAACGTAAAAAGACAGTCTGATATCCTGTGGGGAGTGGTAATACGGTGTCAGTCATTATCCGGCAGCAGCTTGATCGTTACCATGATAAATTTGACAAAAGAGCCCTCTTCCAGTTCGATATCGTCCACATGGCTGGAAGGCGGGATATCACAGGCATCCTCTAATTCCACCGTGATCCAGTCTCTTGCGGCTTCTCTTGCGTTCTCTACGGCATCCTCCAGATCCGGGCCGTCGGCTACGCAGCATTCCAGATCCGGGAAGTAAGCGTGAAAGCCCTTGTCGTCTTTGTGGGGAGTAAAAACTGCGGGATATGTAAATGTCATTGAAAAATACCTCCAGTATTTGATGTGCATTGTGACTATTATACCCCAGTCGGTTTTGTTTGTACAGGCCGCATTTTGTTAAAAAGCAAAGACGGGATGGGAGGAGAGTGAAAGGTAAAAGAAAAATATTTTGTCTGGATTTGCAACTTGAAAAATAATTCCTGTGTGATATACTGAAACTAAAGAAAACGATGCAGTACGGCAGGAAAAGGAGAACAATATGCGTATTCAGGGAAAACATATATGGATCGCAGGTCAGTTTATGGCCGCGCAGCTGTTGATCGAGGAGGGAACCATAAGAGCGGTTCTTCCATACGGAGCCGGTGAGGCGGATGAGGATTACGGAGATAACCGGGTGCTTCCCGGCTTTATCGACATCCACACCCACGGCGCTTACGGCTATGACACAAATGATGCCCAGCCGGAGGGCTTAAGAGAGTGGATGCGCCGGATCCCAGAAGAGGGCGTTACATCCATTCTGCCTACCACGGTGACTCAGATGCCCGACGTCCTCACGAGAGCGGTATCCAGTGTGGCAGAGGTAGTGGAGGAGGGCTACGAGGGAGCCCAGATTTTGGGAATCCATTTTGAAGGCCCCTATCTTGATATGGATTATAAGGGAGCCCAGCCGCCGGAGGCTATTGCGTCTGCCTCTATCGAACAGTTTCAGATGTATCAGGAGGCGGCAAAGGGGCTGATCCGCTATATTACCCTTGCACCGGAGCACGATCCCGGCCATGCCCTGACCCGCTATTGTGCTTCTCACGGGGTGACCGTCAGCATGGGCCATTCCTCCGCTTCTTATGAAGAAGCTCTTCTGGGAATCGCCAACGGCGCCACCTCCATGACTCATGTGTATAATGGCATGACGCCTTATCATCACCGCAAGCCAGGGCTGGTGGGAACCGCACTCAGGGTCAGGGATATTTACGGGGAAGTGATCTGCGACGGCTGCCATTCCCATCTGGCGGCTTTAAATAACTTTTTTACAGCCAAGGGCCGTGATTACGCCGTTATGGTCAGCGATTCCCTTCGGGCAAAACACTGCCCGCCCGGCGGCAATTATCAGCTGGGCGGCCATGATATTGAGATCGGAGAGGACGGACTCGCAAGGCTGAAGGGAACAGACACGATTGCGGGAAGCACTCTGCGCATGAACCGGGGGCTTAAGATACTTATCGAGGAAGCCATGGTTCCGGTGGATGCAGCCATCAATTCCTGCACGTTAAATCCTGCCCGCTGTATTGGCGCAGACCGCACCAAGGGACGGATCGCAGCAGGCTGTGATGCCGATTTGGCTGTGCTGGATAGGGATTATAATGTGGTTCAGACCTGGTGCCGCGGCAGGAAGATGCTCTAAGACAGCAGAAGGCTGTTTTCTGCAAAAAGCCTGATTTTCATAAAAAAAGCTTGCATTTTGTGAGGTCTGATGGTATAGTATACGTGATAACAGATATTTTTACTGAAAGTAAGAGTGGGCGGCGGTCCACTCTTTCGTATTGTAAGGGAAAAGAAAGGTGGTGGAACGATGGCAAAGAAGGAAAGCTATGAGAGCAGAGTGGAGGCATTCCTCCTTCCTCTGATGGAAGAGAATCATTTCGAGCTGGTGGATGTAGAATATGTAAAGGAAGCAGGAACCTGGTACCTGCGCGCATACATTGACAAAGAAGGCGGCATTGCCGTAGATGACTGTGAGGTCATCAGCAGACAGCTGGGAGACTGGCTGGATAAAGAGGATTTTATTTCCGAAAGTTACATCCTGGAGGTAAGTTCTCCTGGTCTGGGACGTCCTTTAAAAAAGGAAAAGGACTATGTCCGCAGTATGGGCAGGGAGGTAGAGGTGCGTCTTTATAAGGCCATTGACCGTCAGAAGGAATTTACCGGTATTTTAAGCGCATATGATGATAAGACGGTCACTCTGACCATGGGAGACGGCAGCGCTCAGACCTTTGATAAAGCAGGGATTGCGCTGATCCGGCTGGCGTTTGATTTTTAAGAGGCATAGATAGGAGGATAATCATGAACAAGGAACTGTTAGAGGCGATGGAGATATTGGAAAAGGAGAAAAATATCTCTAAGGATACCATGATCGAGGCGATCGAGAATTCCCTTATCACCGCCTGCAAGAATCATTTCGGAAAGGCCGATAACGTAAGAGTGGCAATGAACCGTACCACAGGGGATTTCGCCGTGTATGCAGAGAAAACCGTGGTAGAGGAGGTGGCGGATCCGGTCATGGAGATCAGTCTGGCAGATGCCCGTATGATCAGTCCAAAGTATGTGCTGGGCGATACCGTACAGGTGCCCCTTGACTCTAAGAAATTTGGCCGTATCGCCACACAGAATGCGAAGAACGTGATCCTGCAGAAGATCCGCGAGGAAGAGCGCAAGGCCCTTTACAATGACTATTACAGCATGGAAAAGGATGTGGCAACCGGTATTGTTCAGCGTTATCTGGGCAGAAATATCAGTATTAACCTGGGCAAGGTAGACGCCATTTTAAATGAAAGTGAGCAGGTAAAGGGAGAGACCTTCCGCCCCACAGAGCATATCAAGGTCTACATCCTTGAAGTAAAGGACACTACCAAGGGACCAAGAATCTCTGTATCCAGAACGCATCCGGATCTGGTAAAGCGCCTTTTTGAGGAGGAGGTTTCCGAGGTTCATGACGGTACGGTAGAGATTAAGGCCATTGCAAGAGAGGCTGGTTCCCGTACAAAGATCGCCGTTATGTCAAACGATCCCGGTGTGGATCCCGTTGGCGCCTGCGTTGGTGTAAACGGAGCCAGAGTCAATGCCATTGTAAATGAGCTTCGCGGTGAAAAGATCGATATCATCAACTGGGATGAGAATCCGGCTTACCTGATCGAGAACGCATTAAGCCCTGCAAAGGTAATCTGCGTTGTGGCAGATGAGGAGGCAAGGGAAGCGCAGGTGATCGTGCCTGATTACCAGCTGTCCCTGGCCATCGGCAAAGAGGGACAGAACGCAAGACTGGCAGCTAGGCTGACCGGCTTTAAGATCGATATTAAGAGCGAAACCCAGGCAAAAGAAATGGGACTGTTTGAGCAGATGGGCTTACAGTACGGCGATAGCCCGGCTCCTTCCTATGAGGAAGAAGAGTATGCAGGCGAAGAGGAGTATGAAGTTTCCGGCCAGGAAAACGCGGTTCAGGATGACTACCAGGAAGAGAACGGCGAACAGTAGGAGGAGACCTAAGGATTAGGAGTGATAAAGAGTGAGTGGAAAGAAGATCCCGCTGAGGCAGTGCATCGGCTGCGGTGAGATGAAGAGCAAGAAGGAAATGATAAGAGTGATAAAGACCGCTGAGGGCGAGATCCTGTTAGACGCCACAGGCCGCAAAAACGGCAGAGGCGCTTACCTGTGCCCATCCATGGAATGTCTGAAAACGGCTGTCAAGGGCCGCGGACTGGAACGCTCCTTTAAAATGGCGATCCCCAAAGAGGTGTATGAGACTCTGGAAAAGGAGATGGAAGAGCTTGGTAAACAGTAAAAAGCTGCTGAGCCTGATTGGCCTTGCGACCAGGGCAAGAAAGGCGGTCAGCGGAGAATTTTCAACGGAAAAGTCCGTCAAAAGCGGCAGATCCCGCATGGTGATCGTATCAGAGGAGGCTTCGGACAACACAAAGAAAATGTTCACAAATATGTGTGCTCACTATAAAGTCCCGATCTATCTGTTTGGTACAAAGGATGAACTCGGTCATGCCATGGGGCAGGAGTTTCGGGCTTCCCTGTCTGTGGAGGACGCAGGGTTCGCAAAGTCAATGGCAGCACTGATGAATGTAAATGGAGGTAGTTTGAATGAGAGTAAGTGAACTGGCAAATGAACTGGGCAAGTCCAGTAAAGAGGTATTAGATATTGTGAAGCAGAAGGATCAGTCTGCCTCTCTGTTTGCCGCATCCAGCTTATCCGGAGACCAGGAAGCCATGGTGCGGGCGGCGGTGAATCAGAAAAAAGAAGCGCCTAAGACAGAAGGCGGAGCAAAGGCAGAGCCTGCAAAGAAGAAACTTACTGCTGTATTCCGTCCCCAGAACGCACAGCAGCAGTTAAAGCGTCCGGTTTCCAAACAGACGCCAAAGAAGGAAACGCCTGCCCAGACGGCCCCTGAGACGAAGGTTCAGGCGCAGTCAGCCGCCCCTGCCAGAGCAGAGGCACAGGGTGAGGAGCGCAGCCAGGGCGCACAGGCAAGAGATGGCCGCAGGGGCGATGGAAGAAGTCAGGGCGGATTTACCGGCGGCAGAGACGGAAACCGTGAGGGGCGTCAGAATACAGGCAGAGGCGACGGACGAAGCCGCGACGGAAGAGATGGCCGTTCTTTTGGAAACCGTGATGGAAGAGACGGCCGGCAGGGCGGATTTACCGGCAGCCGCGATGGAAACCGTGACGGAAGAACCGGCGGTTTCGGAGGAAGAGACGGAGGAAACCGCGATGGAAGGAATCAGGGCGGTTCCTTTGGAAATCGTGATGGAAGAAGCCAGGGCGGCTTTGGAAACAGAGACGGCCGCTCCGGCGGATTTGGCGGAAACCGTGACGGCCGTACCGGAGGCTTTGGCCGCGGAGGCGAGGATAAGGACAGGGATTCCAGAAACGGAGGCAACCGTGACAGCCGCCGTTTTGGCGGAAGAGACAGCGGTCGTTCTTCCTCCTTTGACAGTCCTATCCAGACAAAGCCAAGCAGCACCCGTCAGACCAACAAGAATGCTCATAAGAATGACCGTTTTGACAAGAGAGACAGGGATGAGGACGGAAAGAAGGCACCAAAGACAGGAAAGGGAGCTTTCATTATGCCGCAGCCTAAGAAGGAAGAGGCAAAGGTTGAGGATGTAAAGACCATCACCCTTCCAGAGCGTCTGACAATTAAGGAACTGGCGGATAAGATGAAGCTGCAGCCATCCGTGATTGTTAAGAAGCTTTTCTTAAAGGGTCAGATGGTAACCTTAAACCAGGAGATCGACTACGAGCAGGCAGAAGAGATCGCCATGGAATTTGACGTGCTCTGTGAACAGGAAGAAAAGGTGGACGTAATCGCCGAGCTTTTAAAGGAAGATGAGGAGAATGCAGAGGATATGGTTTCCAGACCGCCCGTTGTCTGCGTGATGGGTCACGTTGACCATGGTAAGACCTCTCTTCTGGATGCTATCCGCCAGACCAATGTAACTGCTAGAGAGGCAGGCGGCATCACCCAGCATATCGGTGCGTCTGTGATCGAGATGAATGACAGAAAGATCACTTTCTTAGATACACCGGGACATGAGGCATTTACAGCGATGCGTATGAGAGGCGCCCAGTCTACGGATATTGCCATCCTGGTAGTAGCGGCAGACGACGGCGTGATGCCTCAGACCGTAGAGGCGATCAACCATGCAAAGGCAGCCGGCGTTGAGATTATCGTTGCCATCAACAAGATCGACAAGCCCAGCGCCAATATAGATAAGGTAAAGCAGGAGTTATCCGAGTATGAGCTGATTCCTGAGGATTGGGGCGGCAGCACCATTTTCGTGCCTGTTTCCGCACATACAAAGGAAGGCGTCAAAGACCTTCTGGAAATGGTTCTTCTGACAGCGGATGTCCTTGAATTAAAGGCAAATCCAAACCGTAAGGGAAGAGGCCTTGTGATTGAGGCAGAGCTTGATAAGGGCAAGGGTCCTGTTGCCACCGTTCTGGTGCAGAAGGGAACCCTAAGAGTAGGTGAAACCATTGCGGCAGGAGCCTGCTATGGAAAGATCCGCGCCATGATGGATGACAGAGGCCGGAGAGTAAAAGAGGCAGGGCCATCCACACCTGTTGAAATCCTGGGCTTAAACGATGTTCCTCAGGCCGGAGAGGTCTTTGTTGCGACTGAGAATGAAAAAGAGGCAAGAAGCTTTGCAGAAACCTTCATTTCTGAGGGCAAGAACAAGCTGATTGAGGATACAAAGGCAAAACTGTCCTTAGATGACCTGTTCAGTCAGATCAAGGCAGGAAACGTAAAGGAACTGCCATTGATCATCAAGGCAGACGTACAGGGATCTGTAGAGGCAGTAAAACAGAGCCTCACAAAGCTCTCCAACGAAGAGGTAATGGTAAAGGTGATCCACGGCGGCGTAGGCGCTATCAACGAGTCCGACGTTTCCCTGGCATCTGCATCCAATGCTATTATCATTGGCTTCAATGTGCGTCCTGACACAACGGCCAAGTCTATTGCAGAGCGTGAAAAGGTAGACGTTCGTCTCTACAGGGTTATCTACCAGGCCATCGAGGATGTAGAGGCAGCTATGAAGGGTATGTTAGATCCCGTATTTGAGGAAAAGGTCATCGGCCATGCAGTAGTTCGCCAGCTGTTCAAGGCTTCCGGTGTAGGCACCATCGCAGGTTCCTATGTACTGGACGGAAAGTTCCAGAGAGGCTGCAGCTGCCGTATCACAAGAGAAGGAGAGCAGATCTACGAGGGCCCGTTAGCATCTCTGAAGCGTTTTAAGGATGATGTGAAGGAAGTAGCCGCAGGCTATGAGTGCGGTCTCGTATTTGAAAAGTTCAATGACTTAAGGGAAGATGACACCATTGAAGCCTATACCATGGTAGAGGTGCCAAGGTAGGCTTATTTCGGGCGATGCATACCGGAAAGGAATTATCATGCGTAAAAACAGCATCAAGAACACAAGGATCAATATGGAGGTTCAGAGGGAATTAAGCGAGATCATCCGGTCGGGGATCAAGGATCCGCGGATCCATCCCATGACCAGTGTGGTTGCCGTAGAGGTGACGCCAGATCTCAAATACTGCAAGGCATATATTAGTGTTCTGGGCGATGAGGAGGCTGCAAAGGCTACGGTTGAGGGCCTGCGCAGCGCCTCCTCCTTCGTGCGCAGGGAACTGGCAAAAAGAGTGAATCTGCGCAATACGCCCGAGATCAGGTTCATACTGGATCAGTCCATTGAATATGGTGTAAATATGTCAAGATTGATTGACGAGGTTACCAGAGATCTTCACGATGAGGAAGAGGAGGGACTGTAAATGACGGTTCTGGAACAGATGTTAGACGGCGCAGGCTCCGTTGTTATTCTGGGCCATGTGAGGCCAGACGGTGACTGTCTGGGATCCGCCCTGGGACTCTATCACTATCTGCAGATCAGCTGTCCGGATATACGGGCGGCTGTGTACCTGGAGGAAAGTTCGCCCAAGTTCAGCTATCTGAAAGGCTATGATGCCATCCGCCATCAGGCAGATGACGACAGCTATGAACTCTGCATCTGTTTAGACAGCGGGGACGAGGAGCGGCTGGGAGAGTTTGGGATCTATTTAAAAAGGGCAAAAAAGAGCCTGTGTCTGGATCATCACATTACCAATACCCGCTACTGCGAAGTCAATCTGGTGGCTGAAAATGCAAGCTCTACCTGTGAGGTTTTGTTTGAACAGCTGGATGAGGAAAAGATCGATAAAGCCGCTGCCGAGTGTCTCTATACAGGCCTGATTCACGATACAGGAGTGTTTAAATACTCCTGTACCAGTGCCCGTACCATGGAAATTGCGGGAAAGCTGATGGCAAAGGGGATTGATTTCGGAACCATTATTGACGACAGCTTTTATAAGAAAACCTATGTCCAGAATCAGATTCTGGGCAGGGCTCTCCTGGAGAGCGTTACGTTCTTTGATGGAAAATGTATTTTCAGTGCCCTTCGTCAGTCAGAAATGGAGTTTTATGGAGTAGACGGCAAGGATATGGATGGTATCATCGACCAGCTGCGCCTGACTGAGGGCGTGGAGGTTGCTATTTTCATGTACCAGACCGGACCACAGCAGTTTAAGGTCAGCCTGCGCTCTCACAGCCAGGTGGACGTGAGCCGGATTGCGGCCTATTTCGGCGGCGGCGGCCATGTCCGCGCGGCCGGCTGCACCATGTCTGGAAGGATTCATGACGTAGTTAATAACCTGTCTCTCCATATCGCCAGGCAGCTTGATGCGGCCGGCGGCCAGGAGGAATAAATGTATCACGGAATCATCAATGTATATAAGGAGCCGGGCTACACATCCCATGATGTGGTGGCCCGGCTCAGAGGGATTTTAAAGCAGAAAAAGATCGGCCATACCGGTACTCTCGATCCGGCGGCAGAAGGGGTTCTGCCGGTATGTCTGGGGATGGGAACCAGGCTCTGTGATATGCTGGCAGACCGGACAAAGACCTATGAGGCAGTGCTTCTTTTAGGCCGTTCCACAGACACCCAGGATACTACGGGCCTTACACTGACCCGGGATGAGACAGGGGCCCTGGCGCTGGATCCTCAGAAGGTCCGGGAGGTTATCCTGGGATTTAAGGGTGATTATGACCAGATTCCGCCCATGTATTCGGCCTTAAAGGTAGATGGAAAGAAACTCTGCGACCTGGCGCGGGCGGGAAAGGAAGTAGAGCGAAAGGCCAGGAGGGTGGAGATCCTGGACATTTCCATATTAAAGCTGGAACTGCCGCGGGTATCCATCCGCGTTACCTGTTCTAAGGGCACCTACATACGGACACTCTGCGATGATATCGGGAGGATCCTTGGGGTAGGCGGCTGTATGGAGCATCTGCTGCGCACAAGAGTAGACCGTTTTCAGGTGGAGGACAGCCTGAGGCTGGATCAGATTGAACAGCTGAGAGACCAGGGGGACATTGAAGGCTGCCTTTATACTGTAGAAGAGGCTTTAGAGGCTTATCCGGCGGTGTATACCCTGCCGGAAGGCGATAAGAATTTGAAAAACGGGAATCCTTGCTTTAGGCAGCTGCTGGATTCCGGGCGGTCCGCACCGCTGGAAACAGCGAAGGATGGAGACCGGTTCCGCTTTTACAACAGTGAGGGAATCTTTAAGGGAGTATACCAGTATCAGCAGGAAAAACACTGGTGGAAACCCTGGAAGATGTTTGACCTGGATCCCGATACCTTTAAGGGGGCAAAGAAACTATGAAATATATTGCAGACACCACAAAGTTTCAGCTGACAGAGCCTACGATCGTCACGCTGGGGAAATTTGACGGCAGACACAGAGGGCATCAGAAGCTTCTTCGGACGATGAAGGCGCTGAAGGAAAAAACGGGCTGGTCCACAGCTATTTTTACGTTTTCCATCGCCCCGGCCGCATGGATGAAGGGAGAGCCGGAAACGGTAATCACGACCAGCATGGAGCGCCGGCGCAACATGGAAAAAATGGATATTGACTATCTGGTGGAATACCCCTTTGACGATCAGGTGCGGCATATGGAGCCGGAGGAGTTCGTAAAGGACATCCTGGCAGGCAGAATGAAGGCTGCCGCCATTGTGGTGGGGCCGGACTGCAGCTTTGGCTATAAGGGAGCGGGAAACGCAGAACTTTTAAGAAAGCTGGCCGGTGTCTGCGGCTACAGCCTCTATGTGATCGAAAAGGAACAGGACGAGGACAGGCACAGGGATATCAGCAGCACCTATATCAGAGAGGAATTGGATAAAGGAAACGTAGCCAAGGCCAATGAGCTTTTGGGAGAGCCCTACGCCATCCACGGACAGGTAGTGCATGGGAACCATATCGGCGGCGCCGTACTGGGCTTTCCCACAGCGAATCTGATCCCGCCGCCGATCAAACGCCTTCCAAGATACGGGGTCTATGTTTCCAGAGTTCTGGTAGACGGCCGGTACTATGGCGGCGTCACAAACATCGGAAAAAAGCCTACGGTAGAAGGGGACAACCCGCCGGGAGCAGAGACCTTTATCATAGGCCTGGACCGCGATATCTACGGCAGTACCATTGAGGTACAGCTGCTTGATTTTATCCGGGGAGAAAAGAAGTTTGATTCCCTGGAGGAATTAAAGCAGCAGATCAGCCATGATAAAGAGACGGCTGTGCGTTTTTTCAGGGAGCATCCGGGGGAATGAAAGAAAGCGGGCTGAAAATATGAAAAACCAGTTTACAATCCCCGCTCCCTATGCTATACTTAGCCAGTATGAACAGACGCCGATCCCCCGTTGCCCGGTGACTCCAGCCGGCAGCCTGGTTTACGGTGAGATTCAGTAAATTTATTTTAACAGGAGGAAGTTACCATGATTTCTAAGGAAAAGAAAGCACAGATTATCGCAGAGTACGGCCGTAAGGCTGGAGACACAGGTTCACCAGAGGTTCAGATTGCTATTCTCACAGAGAGAATCACAGAGCTGACTGCTCATCTGCAGCAGAATCCAAAGGATCATCACTCCAGACGTGGTCTGCTGATGATGGTTGGTCAGAGAAGAGGTCTGTTAGACTACTTAAAGAAGACAGATCTGGAAGGCTACCGTGCACTGATCGAAAAGCTTGGCATCAGAAAGTAATTTCGGAAACACCAGGGTGGAGCGCAAGTTCCACCCTGTTTTACAACTGTGCGTATGAGAGTCAGGTACGTGCGGCGCGTTGGGGCTGTATGGATTTTTCATGCAGGGACACGCAAAAGAGAACATTTGCGGCAGCTGCAGAAGGTTCACTCCGGGACCGCTGATGTGTTCCAAAGGTTTCTTTGGCCCAGATCAGTAGTTTCGGCGTCTTTCTGTATCCCGGCAGATGTCTCGCTGTTTTCTGACCGGCTTAACAAAAAAGAAAAGGAGACAAACCATGTTTAAAAGTTTCAGTATGGATCTGGCTGGCCGTAAGCTGACCGTAGAGGTGGGCAGAGTGGCAGCGCAGGCAAACGGCGCAGCGTTTATGCACTACGGCGATACCGTTGTTCTTTCCACCGCAACTGCATCCTCCAAGCCCAGAGAGGGGATCGATTTCTTCCCCTTAAGCGTAGAGTATGAGGAGAAGCTGTACGCAGTCGGAAAGATCCCCGGCGGATTCAACAAAAGAGAGGGAAAGGCCTCTGAAAATGCCATTCTGACCTCCCGTGTTATCGACCGTCCGATGCGTCCGCTGTTCCCAAAGGACTACCGCAATGACGTAACCCTGGACAATGTAGTTATGTCTGTAGACCCGGACTGCAGCCCGGAACTGACTGCCATGTTAGGCTCTGCCATTGCAACCTGCATTTCCGATATTCCTTTTGACGGTCCCTGCGCAACCACTCAGGTAGGCCTTATTGACGGCGAGTTTGTCATCAACCCCACTGCAGATCAAAAGCGCGTATCCGATCTTGCTCTGACCGTGGCTTCCACCAGAGAAAAGGTGATCATGATCGAGGCAGGCGCCAACGAAGTTCCTGAGCAGAAGGTCCTTGACGCTATTTTTAAAGCTCATGAGGTTAATCAGGAGATCATCCGCTTCATTGATACCATCGCAGCGGAGTGCGGCAAGGAAAAGCATACCTATGAAAGCTGCGCTGTGCCGGAAGAACTCTTTGCGGCTATCCGGGAGCTGGTTCCTCATCAGGAGATGGAAGAGGCTGTATTTACCGATGACAAGCAGACCCGCGACAAGAACATGGATGCCATCACAGCCCGTCTGGAAGAGGCATTTGCAGAGAATGAAGAATGGCTGCCCTTAGTAGGAGACGCCATTTACCAGTATGAGAAAAAGACGGTCCGCAAGATGATCTTAAAGGACCACAGGCGTCCCGACGGCCGCGCCATTGATCAGATCCGTCCTCTGGCAGCCGAGATTGATCTTCTGCCGAGAGTGCATGGCTCCGGTATGTTCACCCGCGGTCAGACCCAGATTTTAAATGCCTGCACCCTGGCTCCTTTATCTGAGGCACAGAAAATTGACGGCATGGATGTAAATGAGACCAGCAAGCGCTATATGCACCACTATAACTTCCCCTCCTTCTCTGTAGGTGAGACAAAGCCAAGCAGAGGACCAGGCAGAAGAGAGATCGGACACGGCGCGCTGGCTGAGAGAGCCTTAGTTCCCGTTCTTCCAAGCGAGGAAGAGTTCCCATACGCCATCCGTACCGTATCTGAAACCATGGAGTCCAACGGTTCTACCTCCCAGGCAAGTATCTGCGCTTCTACCCTGTCCTTAATGGCAGCAGGCGTGCCGATTAAGGAAATGGTGGCAGGTATTTCCTGCGGCCTTGTAACCGGCGATACAGATGATGATTACATCGTTCTGACGGATATCCAGGGACTTGAGGACTTCTTCGGCGATATGGATTTTAAGGTAGGAGGCACAAAGAACGGCATTACCGCGATCCAGATGGATATCAAGATCCACGGCCTTACACGCCCCATCATCGAGGAGGCCATCGCAAGGACAAGACAGGCCAGAATGTATATTCTGGATGAGGTGATGAAACCTGTGATTTCCGAGCCGAGAAAGCATTTAAGCCCATATGCTCCAAAGATCAAGCAGATCTCCATTGATCCTCAGAAGATCGGTGATGTGGTAGGCAAGCAGGGCAAGGTGATCAACAAGATCATCGAGGAGACCGGTGTAAAGATCGACATCACAGACGATGGAGCCGTAAATGTGTGCGGCACAGACGAGGCTATGATCGACCGCGCTATCGATATCATCACCAGTATTGTTACTGATATCGAGGCTGGCATGGTATTTACAGGCAAGGTAGTCCGCATCATGAACTTCGGTGCCTTTGTACAGCTGGCCCCAAATAAGGACGGTATGGTTCATATTTCCAAGCTGTCCGATAAGAGAGTGGGCAAGGTAGAGGATGTGGTAAACATCGGAGACGAGGTTACTGTAAAGGTAACAGAAGTAGACAAGATGGGACGCATTAACCTGACCATGAGACCAAGCGATCTGGCAGAATAACAGGATGACAAAAGGAAAAGGCAGTGCCGTCAAAGGGGCATTGCCTTTTCTTAAAGGCCGTTATATAATGGACTTTGAAGCAGCATATTTTCAGATGGAAAAACTATAAAATTACGGGAGAAAACAGACCATGAAAGTAAGAACAAGGTATGCACCCAGTCCTACGGGCCGAATGCACGTAGGTAATTTAAGAACCGCTCTTTACGCCTATCTCATTGCCAAGCATGAGGGCGGCGATTTCCTTTTAAGAATCGAGGATACAGACCAGGAACGCTATGTAGAGGGAGCTGTAGACATTATCTACCGCACGATGGCTGAAACCGGTCTGATCCATGATGAAGGCCCTGACAAGGACGGCGGCTGCGGCCCCTATGTCCAGAGCGAGCGTCAGGCCTCAGGCATTTATATGGAGTATGCCAAGAAACTGGTGGAAAAGGGAGAGGCGTATTACTGTTTCTGCACGCCGGAGCGCTTAGAGTCCCTGCGAAAGAATGTAAACGGAGAGGAGATTATGTCCTATGACAAGCACTGCCTCCATTTATCAAAGGAAGAGGTAGAAGCTAACCTGGCGGCAGGAATCCCCTTTGTAATCCGCCAGAATAACCCCACTGAAGGCACGACCACGTTCCATGACGAGATCTACGGTGATATCACGGTGGATAATTCTGAACTGGACGATATGGTTCTGATCAAATCCGACGGCTATCCTACCTACAATTTTGCTAATGTTGTAGACGATCATCTGATGGGGATTACTCATGTAGTTCGTGGAAATGAGTACCTTTCTTCTTCTCCCAAGTATAACCGGCTCTACGATGCGTTCGGCTGGGAGGTTCCGGTTTATGTGCACTGTCCGCTGATTACAGATGAGAACCATCACAAGCTCAGCAAGCGCAGCGGCCATTCCTCCTTTGAGGATCTTATGGACCAGGGCTTTGTATCAGAGGCCGTGGTAAACTATGTGGCTCTTTTGGGCTGGTCCCCGGAGGGAAATCAGGAGATATTCTCGTTAGAGGAGATGATAAGGGAGTTCGACTACCGCCGTATGAGCAAATCCCCGGCTGTATTCGATATGACGAAACTGCGCTGGATGAACGGTGAATATATCAAGGCTATGGACTTTGACCGATTCTATGAGATGGCAGAGCCTTATATCCGCAGTGTGATTACAAAGGAACTGGATCTTAAGAAGATTGCGGCCATGGTAAAGACAAGAATCGAGGTATTCCCGGATATCCAGGGGCATATTGACTTCTTTGAGGCTCTTCCTGAGTATGATACTGCCATGTATACCCATAAGAAGATGAAAACAAACAGCGAAACCTCTCTCAAGGTTTTAAAGGACGTTCTTCCTTTGCTGGAGGCACAGAAGGATTACAGCAACGACGCGCTGTATGAGCTGCTGTCCGGGTATGTCAGCAATACTGAAGTAAAGACCGGCTTTGTCATGTGGCCTATCCGCACCGCCGTTTCAGGGAAGCAGATGACGCCTGCGGGAGCTACTGAGATCATGGAAGTGCTGGGAAAAGAGGAATCCCTGGCGCGCATCCGCAGGGGCATTGAGCTGCTGGAGGCATAGAATGTCATTTAGTGAAGCACAGAAGAGGGCCATCCGTCATAAAGACGGACCGGCCCTTGTACTTGCAGGACCCGGTTCGGGAAAGACTACGGTCATTACCAACCGGGTTCGTTATTTAACGGAAAAATACGGTGTTAAACCGGGCAGTATCCTGGTTATCACCTTTACAAGGGCGGCTGCCAGGGAGATGAGGGAGCGGTATGAGCGCATGGCGGATCAGGGAGGCGGCAGAGTTTCCTTTGGCACTTTTCATTCCATATTTTTCCTTATTTTAAAGCTGGCCTATGGCTACCAGGCGGCCAACATTGTAAAAGAGGAGCAGCGCATCCGCTTTATCCGGGAGATGATCGACCGTATGGACTTTGATCTGGAGGATCCGGGAGAGTTTACAGCCTCTGTTTTAAGCGAGATCAGCCTCATTAAGGGAGAACTGATGGATTTGGACCATTATTATCCCAAAAGCTGCTCGGAGGAAGTGTTTAAGGCTCTCTATAAAGGGTATGAGGAACGGATGCAAAGAGAAAAACTCCTGGATTTTGACGATATGCTGTCCATGTGCTACGAACTGTTTAAGGCCCGGCCGGATATCCTTTCGGCCTGGCAGGGCAAGTATCAGTATATCCTGATCGACGAATTTCAGGATATCAACCGGATCCAGTATGAGATTGTGAAAATGCTGGCCCTTCCTCAGAACAATCTTTTTATTGTGGGGGACGATGACCAGTCTATCTACCGTTTTCGAGGTGCCCGGCCGGAGCTTATGCTGGGCTTTGAAAATGACTACCCCAAGGCAGAACGCATCCTTCTTGATACCAATTACCGCTCCGTCTGCACCATCACAGAAAGAGCAGGAAGAGTTATTTCTCATAACACAACCCGTTTTCCCAAGGATATCCGGGCCGCCAGAGGAGAGGGACGGCCAATAGATATACGCCTGTGGCCGGATCCGGTCCACGAGACACTGGCGATCGTTTCCCAGCTGCGGGATTATGTGCAGATGGGAGTTCCTTATGAAGAGATGGCGGTGCTTTACCGCACCAATCAGGGCCCCAGGCTGCTGATTGAGAAACTGATGGAGTATAATATTCCCTTTCATATGCGGGATACAGTTCCAAATCTCTATGAGCACTGGATCTCAAAAAATATATTCGCTTACATAAAAGCGGCCAGAGGCGATGTCAGCCGTGCCAATGTCCTTACCTTCATCAACCGGCCCGCCCGCTATATCAGCCGGGATGCACTGGAGGGAACAAGGGTAAACTGGGAACAGGTCAAGTCATTTTACCAGGATAAGAACTGGATGCTGGACCGGATCGAGCAGCTGGAATACGATCTTTCCATGCTGGCGGATATGCCGCCGGCCGGCGCGGTAAACTATATACGCAAGGCGGTGGGGTATGATGATTATATCAGAGATTACGCCCAGGAGCGGAGGCTGAAGCCGGAGGAACTGTTTGAGGTGCTGGATGCTCTGCAGGAAAGTGCAGGGGGATTTAAAACCTGTGAGGCGTGGTTTGCTCATATGGAGGAGTACAAGGAGGAACTGAAACGTCAGGCCGCAGACCGGGAATCGAAGGGAACCGGCGTCAGCCTGATGACCATGCACAGTTCCAAGGGGCTGGAATTTAAGGTGGTTTACATCCTGGATGCAAATGAGGGAGTTACACCTCACCACAAGGCGGTGCTGGATCCCGATATGGAGGAGGAACGCCGGATGTTCTATGTAGCTATGACCCGCGCCAGGGACCGGCTTCACATTTTCTATGTAAAGGAGCGGTTTCATAAGAAACAGACCGTGTCGCGGTTTGTGGAGGAGACAGGGCTTTTGGAGACTGCTGGAAAAGAGAGAAGGGGATAAATGAAAGACAGAAACGAAAACAGAGGGCTGATACACATTTACTGCGGTGATGGGAAGGGAAAGACCACAGCCGCCATGGGAGCAGCCGTCCGGGCTGCGGGCCGGGGATACCGGGTGCTGATCCTGCGCCTTTTAAAGACGGATGACTCCGGGGAGGTAAAGGCGCTTTCGTCCCTTTGCGGCATCCGGCTGCTCCCCTGTCTGCGTTCCTTTGGGTTTTCCTGGAATATGACGCCGGAACAGAAAAAAGAGGCGGCCGTTTATTACAGCGGACAGCTGGAACTGGCCTGGGAGCTGGCGGCAGGGAAAGGGGGCGAAAAGATGCCTGCGGATCTGCTGATCCTGGATGAGGCAATCGGAGCCTGCAGCCAGGGCTTTATTGAGGAGGACCGGCTTATAGGGCTTTTAAGATCCCGCCCCCGGTCTTTAGAGGTAATCCTCACAGGAAGAAATCCCTCTCAGGCGCTTCTTGATGAGGCGGATTATGTCACCGAGATGGTTATGGTTCGCCACCCTTATGAAAAAGGGATCAAAGCAAGAAAAGGGATTGAATATTAGGGCGAAAATCTCTTGCAATTTTTTCCATCCTCTGGTACATTGTAAGTGGTAAACAGACCCTATCTGAGAAAGGAAACCATTATGGCAGACGAGAAGAATTTAAATGAAGAAGAGGAAATGACCGTTACCCTGACTCTGGATGATGATACAGAGGTAGAGTGCGTGGTTCTCACTATTTTTACAGCCGGCGACCGTGATTATATCGCCCTTCTTCCTATGGAAGGAGAAGATTCTGAGGAAGGTGAGGTATATTTATACCGCTACAGCGAGACGGAGGACGGCACCCCTGTCCTGGATAACATCGAGGATGATGATGAGTACGAGATTGTAGCTGATGCCTTTGACGAGATGCTGGACGATCAGGAGTATGATGAGCTGGTAGGAGAGGATGAGGTAGAGTGAGTTTTCTTCTGCGGCAGTAAAACTTTATAATCACATCAAAAGGAGGCGGTTCCTGTCAGGTATATAAAAGACAGAAACCGTCTCTTTTTGATGCCTTGTATCGGAGCCGGCGGTTTCGTTTTTCCTGTCTGCGGATGATACAGCTGCAAAAGCTGCGGGGATCCGGAATGATTTTTTTCGTCAAAGCATAAGCTTCAGAAAGAGGCGGCCCCAGGATCGATGGGCCCGGAAGGCGGCAGAGGAGATAGAAACGTTGGATGTAGTGGATCAGAAACGGGAAAACCTGTTAAATCTTGCATTGAGCGCCACTCAGGAGGAGCGGCTTAAGTCGGAAAATCTGGAAGTCGGGTACGATCCGGCAGATAAGACCTGGGAGCTGATCCTGCGGTATTCGGGAAATCTGGACCGTCTGCGGGAAATGTCTGCCCGGGGGGTAGAGGTTCGTGAGCTTTTAAATGGCTATGCAGTAGCCCGTGTACCGGAAGGAATGCTGGATGCGGTCAGTAATTTAAGTGAAATCCAATATGTGGAAAAACCTAAGAGGCTGTTCTTTGCCATTCATATGGCACGGGCGGCCTCCTGCCTGTCAGGTATCCAGGAGAGAGCGGGAGCGCGGCAGACAACAGGCCGGCTCCGACTCATCAACGGGCTGGATCAGGGGCTGAGCGGACGTGGCGTAATTGTGGGAATTATTGATTCCGGGATCGATTATTTTCACCCGGATTTCAGAAATGAGGATGGCAGTACCAGGATTTTGTATCTGTGGGATCAGGATCGGGGACAGGTGTATGAGAAAGAGGACATCAATCGGGCGCTGGAGGCCTATGACGGCAGAATTACTGATCAGGAGGAGGCCCCTTTGAATCAGGGAAACCGTACCGCCGCTCTGGCTGTCGTTCCATCTGCAGATTCCAGCGGCCATGGCACGGCGGTGGCGGCCATTGCCGCTGGAAATGGCCGGGAGAGCGGCGGCGTTTACCGGGGAGTGGCTTACGAGAGTGAACTGATCATTGTGAAGCTTGGAACCCCGCCTGCGGGCAGCTTTCCCCATACCACCCAGCTGATGGAAGCCCTGGATTTCGTCATAAAGCAGGCGGCTTCCCTTAACCGTCCGGCCGCGGTCAACTTAAGTTTTGGAAATACCTATGGTTCTCATGACGGCACCAGCCTCTTAGAAACCTTTATGAATGAGGCTGCCAACTACAGCCGGAATGTGATCGTTGCTGGAACGGGAAATGAGGGGGCTGCGGCCGGTCATACCTCCGGTCGGCTGACCGAGGGCCGCTTTGAGGATATCGAACTGTCTGCCGCCCCCTTTGAAACCAGCTTCAGCGTGCAGCTGTGGAAATCCTATGCGGATCAGTTTACCATCACTATCATTGCTCCTGACGGAAGGAGCATTGGCCCTTTGGAGGAACGGCTGGGACCCCAGCGGGCGGAGTACGGCAAAACCCGCATTCTCATCTATTATGGAAAACCCAGCCCATACAGCCGCGCGCAGGAAGTGTTTTTTGATTTTATCCCGCTGGGCGACTACGTAGACAGCGGGATCTGGACGTTCCGTCTGACGCCGGTTCGCCTGGTGACCGGAGTGTACGATTTCTGGCTGCCCTCGGGCCGTATACTGAATCCCTCCACCCGTTTTTTAAGGCCTGTACCGGACACCACCCTTACGATCCCATCTACCGCCGCAGGGATTATTTCCGTGGGAGCCTACAATGATTCTACCCTGGCCTATGCCGATTTTTCCGGCCGCGGTTTCACCCGCCAGACCCGTCAGGTGAAGCCGGATCTGGCAGCCCCTGGTGTGGATATTATCACAGCCAGGGCCCAGGGAGGATACGGAGCCGTTACAGGCACCTCCTTTGCGGCGCCGTTTGTCACCGGAAGCGCTGCCCTTTTGATGCAGTGGGGGATCATAGATGGTCAGGATCCCTTTCTCTACGGAGAAAAGGTAAAAGCATATCTGATACGAGGCGCCCGCCCCCTGCCCGGCCATGCCCTGTGGCCCAATGAGCAGCTGGGATACGGGGAGGACGTTATAATAAGGTTACATTGAAAAAAGTCAGTAAAATCAAGTGTTTCCGTTCATTTTCCCAATACAGAAACGAAGCACTTTCTCCATGATTTTGAAGAAAATCTGCCCGGGTTAGATTCATAATCATGTGGGAAGAAAGATTTGTAGCAATGACGTAACATGAATGTAGAGTTCTGTTACAGACAACAGTTTAAACGAAAGAGAGGTCACAGTAGTATGAAACTGACTTATACAAATGTAAATGGATATCTGATTCCGAATCTTACCTATAAATCCGGTGAGCAGATGGAGCAGCTTGGCAAGTATGGTTTTCTTCGCAGAGATTATCTGAAGAACCATAGAAATTCAACGTATCAGGTAATGCTTCTGCAGGATACTATTGGAGAGCATCTTCTGGAAGTGGACAAGGCAGCCAGAGAACGGGAAGAAGTGATTTTGAAGCAGTTGGAAGAAAAAGAGCCACTGCCGGATAAGGAGAAAGATCAGATGGCATGGGTAAGAGCTGCCAATCAGCACAGAGCGATTGCGGAAGAAATTATCCTGAAAGAATTGATTTATGTATAAACATTGCCAGTAACCAATCTGGCAGGTAACTGATAAAAATAGAATATTGTGAGTGAAGTAAGGCGTGAGTCATAAAATATGGCTTGCGTCTTTTTCTTTGCCTGAAAGGAAGTGATAAGTTTGAACAAGAAATTTTTGAAGCATTATATGGAAACCAATCCAGAAGGGACAGCACAGACCTATATCTTTCTGGTGGATAATCAGGATATAGCTTTGAATATTGTGATGTCAGGTTATCAGGCACTTTGTCTGGTGCAGGAAGATGACGGATATTATTTCAGTGCAGATTCCTTTATAGAAGAAATGAGAGCCATTCAGTTTACTGGAAGCTGTCAGAGTGCCTATCATTATGTGACTGCCTGTACGGTGAAGTGGATGAATGATAAGTTACAGACATTTTTCAAAGACGCTGGTCTTGATGGAAAAGCGGGCTGGCAGTTGTTCAAAGAGAAGGAGTACCTTGGCAAACTGGATAATCAGAAAGAAGTTGAGAAATTACTGGAACAGTATATTCTTCGGTTTGAGCGAGATCCGAAAGAAGAACCGGAACTGAGCCGTTTTCACTTATTTGATGCAAAAGGAAATGTGAAAGGTGTCCGGGATATGGAGATTGTAGATTACCTGGTAGAGAATGTTCAGTTTTTTGTGGTGGGAATCACACCGTATTATTATGAGCATGGTGTTTTCTTGGAAGACCATGATGGGGTAAGAATGAAATACCGTATCCAGAAGCTGATCTATCGAGATCAGGTACAGAGTGGAGTGATCAAAAGAATCTATAATCTGCTGGTCACACAGCCAAAAGTTCACCGAGAGGCATATGAACTAAATAAACAGCCTGTGCGGTGGATCAACTTCAAAAATGGATATTATGATCCGGTTACGGGTGAAATACTGGAACACAATCCAGATTATCTGACAATCAATCAGATACCATTTCCCTATTATCCGGAGGACAGGGAGCAGGTGTTGCAGGGTGGAGAAAATATCAAAAAGTATCTTGCATCGTCTCTTCCTAACAAAGAAGAACAGCAGACATTCTGGGAGTATTTTGGATACTGCATGACACAGGATACGCAGTTTCAGAAATTCCTTACACTGAAAGGAAATGGTGGAACCGGAAAGTCTGTGGCAGTATCGCTGATCCAGCATGTAGTTGGAATCACCAATATGTCCAGTATTTCTTTACAGGATCTGAACAAACGATTCTATGCAACTGGAATGTACGGAAAGCTGTTAAATGCCTGTGCGGATATTCCCTGCAAAGCAATGGAGAACACAGATGTATTAAAGAAAGCAGTCGGTGAGGACACACTGATTTATGAGAAAAAAGGACAGGATGCAATTCATTTCCACTCTTATGCGAAGCTGCTTTTTTCTACCAATGAAATGCCGCAGAATCTTGAGGATAAGTCAGATGCTTTTTACCGTAGACTACTGATACTTGATATGAACCGGGTAGTAAAAAGTGGTGAAAAAGATCTGCACTTAAAGGAAAAGGTACAGGCAGAATCCGATTATGCAATTCATATGGCGATGATTGCATTGAAAAATCTGTATGAACAGGGAAAGTTCACGGAGAGCGAACACAGCAAAGAATGTGTAAGAGAAGTGCAACGGACGTCAGATAGTATCTGGGCTTTTATTGATGAGTCATTGGTGCGTGCCAAAGGAAAACGTCTGAAACGAAGTGAAGTGTTCCATATGTATGAGGAATACTGCAAAGAGAATGGCCGACAGGGGCATGGTAAATCCAACTTTTTCAGGAATATGACAGATAAAGGTTTCCTTCTGAAGCAGTACAATGGTGAGTTCTATTATCAGGATATTGCAGTTAAGGAAGAAGATTTTTGCCCTGTAGATCCAGAAGAAAGAATACCTTTTGAAGAAACAGATACAGATTATAAACAGTTACAGTTAAATATGAATCAGGGAATTAAGGGCATTTAGGGCAAAATAAGCAAAAAGAAATGTTACCGGAGCAGGAGAAATAACAAAGATAGCTGCCAGAGTACATAAAATTTTGCTTTTTTTACACTGACTGCCCTTTTATGTATCAACATTTTAGCTGATACAAATATAGGTTTTTCCCGAATTTGGGAGAAAGTCAAAAATAAATATTAAGAAAGTATGAGGTATGATTATGAGAATGATGAAAAACAACAATAATGAGACAGTTATGGTGATCGGGATTGATCACGGGTATGGAAACATGAAAACAGCCACCAGATGCTTTCCATCCGGTGTAGCCAGATATGACAAGGAGCCAATCTTCCAGAATAATCTTCTTGTTTACAATGGCATGTATTACCAGATCGGAGAGGAACACAAGGAGTTCTGTGCAGAGAAAACGCAGGATGAGGACTATTATGTGTTGACACTGGCGGCTATCGCAAGAGAACTTGATGGGAAAGGTATGAACCGGGCAACGGTACATATCGCAGCCGGACTTCCCCTTACCTGGGTAACTACACAGAAAGAAGACTTTCAGAAATATCTTCTCCAGAATGAAAGTGTGGATTTTACATTCCGTAACAAAGACTACCATGTAGAGTTTGCAGGAGCTGATATTTACCCACAGGGGTTTGCAGCAGCCTTTTACCGCTTACAGGATTTCAAAGGAATCAACATGCTTGTGGATATTGGAAACGGAACTATGAACATCATGTATATCAACAATTCCCGTCCATTAGAGAAGAAATGCTTTACAGAGAAATATGGAACACATCAGTGTGTGCTTGCTGTAAGGGAATCCCTGTTGAAAGAACTGGGAACAGTGGTGGACGATCTGGTGATTGAGCAGGTGATCCGTACCGGGACAGCAGATATTGGTGAGAAATATCTGACAGTCATTCGTAAAGCTGCCGGAGATTATACGAAAGAAATCTTTCATAAGCTGAGAGAACGGGAATATAATCCAGAACTGATGCGTCTGTATGTGGTCGGCGGTGGCGGTTGTATGATCCAGAATTTTGGAGAATATGACAAGAGCCGGGTGACAATTGTACGGGACATCTGTGCCACAGCGAAAGGCTATGAAGCAATGACCGTAAGGAAAATCCAGAGAAACGGAGGGATGCTTGTATGAGAAAAGAACGGAAAATCATCAACACAAATATCCGTTTAAATCTTTGTGATGAACAGGACAGACAGGCATGGGAATATTTGCAGACGATGGACAGGGAAAAATATAAATCGTACACCAGAGCAGTTGTAGTTGCTTTAAACGATTATTTTTCCAGAGAGTACAGGAATGAAGCAGATCCGTATCTGGAAACCAGAGAAAAGGAAGATGTTTTTCTGGAAAGAGTGGAAACAGCTGTCCGGGATGGAGTGAAAGAATCTGCCCCGATGGCTATAGCGAAGAATCTGATGGAAATGCTTGTACCGTTTGTAAAAGAATCGGTAGGAGAAATTAATCTGCCGGACAGAACACTAACAATGGAGAAAACGGATGGAGAGATCGCAGAAGATAATCTGGACTGGGAGAAAGAAGCTGATATGGATGCAGCACTGGATTTTGCGGACAGTTTTTAGATGGTTATGAAATAGCAGTAACAGGAAAACAGACTGACAGTAAGGAATAGCTTTACAAAAACAGAATAGCAGAAAAAGGCAATGGCAGTGGTGGTGTGGCATTTCAGACATTATGAATTGAAGAAATGTTTATGACTGCTATTTTTATGTCTTTTAGCAGAAATGGAAAGAAATCCAGAAAAAGAAAGACAGAAATAACAGGATAATATAACAGAAAAGCGTTGGCAGATGGGTGGATTGAACAAGCAAGGCGAAGAAAAGAATAGAGTGCCGGATACGGCACATGATTGTCCGATACTTCGCATCGGAGTGGTGCATGACCAGCCTGTTTCAGAAAGGAAAAATCTATGGAATGTGGAGATTTTCTCTTTCTTCCACAGTCTGTCCCTGCACCACAAAACCACTGTCATCTCAATTTTGGCTTGATAACGCAGAGGGGAATGTTGCTTACTTGGTGCTGGTTCAGTGGTGGGGAGATGACAGGCAAGTTTCGCAAAGTGGCAAGCCACTCTGCACCGGAGCCAGCCTTTGGGCTGCTCCTAAACTTGCCAGAGGGCTCTTCCCCTTGGAACCCCGGCACGTTAATGGCGTAAGTATTCCTGCGAAATGTCCACTGGACATTCCTACGGAACACTTACTGATTGACTAGGGTTTCACCCTGCACCCACCAAAGGGGCGTTGCCCCTTATGGAATCCCTGTAAATTTTAGCCGAAACGCTGTGTCTGTTGATAAAGAATGAAAATGAAGCAAGGAAGGAGACAAAAGCCTATGAGAAAACGAAATCATACAGTAACCATACGGATGAATAACGAGGAATATAATCTGCTTCAAAACAAAGTGAAAGAATCCGGAAGAACACAGCAGGAAGTTGTAATAAAAGCAATCGCAGATTTGAAGATAGCTTCTACAGAGGAAGTGGAAGAACTGAAAAGATTGAACCAGATGTTTGCAGATATTCTCAGTCAGCTTCGTGGAGCTACTACAAATATCAATCAGATTGCAAGAAAGCTGCATACAGATGGAGAAGTTCCAAATGACAGTACGCTGTATTTCCTCAATAAAAATATTCTTAAGTACCGGAAGGAGAGTGAAAAGATATGGCTATTAATAAGACGATTAATAAGCGGACAAATACACATGGAGCAATGAGAAACTGCATCGAATATGTTTTGCGACAGGACAAGACCAACGAATTATTTACCTGTGTAACAGGCCCGTACTGTCATGACGAGATCAATTATGAGCTGGTATACAGAACATTTTTAGAGGAAAAGAAAGTGTGGGATAAAGATTCTGGGAGAATGTATGCTCACAACGTTATTTCCTGGCATAAGGACGAGCAGATTACTCTGGAGCAGGCATTAGAATTTGGAAAAGAGTTTGCAGAAAATTGGTTCAGTGGATTCCAGACCTTAGTGGCTGTGCATAAGGATAAAGATCATATCCACTGCCATCTGGTTACTAATTCAGTGAGTTATGAAGATGGGAGAAAGCTGCATAATGCCAGAAAAGATCTGGAACGTATGAAACAGCTTACCAACCAGATGTGCCGGGAATGTGGACTGACAGTTGCCGAGAAAGGAAAGCACTTTGATGGAAGCCAGATTGAAAAAGGGGAAGTCATTGCATGGAGCAAAGATAAATATAATCTGTTCCGTCAACAGGTAAAGGAAAGTTTTGTAGCGGACTGTGCAATGGCAGTGTTAAAAGCACTGGAAAATTGTATCAGCAAAGAGAAGTTTATAGAAAAAATGAAACAGTTTGGATGGGAAGTAAACTGGGCAGAGAAACGGAAGCACATCACATTTCAGAACCAGAATGGGAAGAAAGTGCGAGACAGCAATTTGTCAAAAACATTCCATCTGGACATCAGCAAGGAGGACTTAGAGAATGAATTTGATAGAAATTACGAAAGGGTACGAGCCGAAGCAGAACGAACAAACGGAGCAGATGAAGAGCTTGCCGGATATTACCGACAAGTGGAAGCAGCTTGCGAAGGAGCAGGCGGCGTCACTGGAGCTAGTGACGGAAGAGAGAGACAAGTTACAGGTGAGAAATCAGAAGATGAACGAGTTTATCCAGAAATTTCAGGAAAGGACACACAAGCTGAAAATGGAAAAACAGAATTTATTCTTCGAGAATCACGAAATGCAAGACGAAATTCGGAAATTAAACGACGAAATTCATCGTTTGACAACCGAACTGTCCGAAACGCAGAAGTTGAATCGATCGCTTCAGCAGAGCAACGACGATTTGAGGAACAGAAACGGCTTGAAGAGCAGGAGCGAACAAGAGCAGCTCGAAGAAGAAATAAAAGACGTTCGGGACCAGAACTCTAAATTGCAGATACAGGTGAATAAATCATCTGTTGAGGCAGTAGATGAAGCACAGGAGAAACAAAAAGAAGCGGAGAAAAAGGCTAGAACAATAGAATACCAGTTTAATAAGGCACAAGAAGAAGTAAAGACTGTGAAGAAAAAAACAGATTGTGAAATAAAAAAGTTGAAAAATGAAGCGAAAGAAAAGGAAACATTCTGGATGATAGCTTATATGATCTTGGTTTTGTTGGCAGTAATAAAAAATACCGTATTTCAAAAAGATCTATTTGCTTGCATAATTGTTCCATTGAGGTTTTGGTATAGATATATAGAGTGGTTAATCCGTCCATCAGAATTAAATATTTTAGGTGAGCGAGAGTATTTTTCAGCAGGATGGTCGTGGTTTTTGAGAATTATGGCTATTCTTATTTTTCTTGGACTAGGAATAAGTAGTGAGATATTTGTGTTGAGGAAGATAGAGCAGTATCGAAAAGCATGGGATAAATATTCTATATGGATTCTGTTTATCAGCGTGTCATCAATTGCTGTAATAGGTGATGTAGTGAGAAAATATTTTCCGATAAATCATATATTGCTCTTGGGACTTATAAATATTGCTGCTATGGAAATAAAAATCTACTGTCATAATAAAAGGGAATTATATTAGAAAAACATTTATGGTTATGAAAAACCAAATTTGATTATTGACAATCAAATAAACAAATATTATAGTGAACACAAGGAAATTGATTGTGAATAATCAAAGGAGGAAACAGGGTTGAATATTTCAGTTAAAGAGTTAAAAGAAAAAGAAGGCTCGAAAGTTGAAGAAATTAGTTGGAATATTTTAAACAGGATGAGAGAGCTTGGGCTAGGAAATACATCTACATCCATGTATGGAGGATTTTGCTTGGCGTATGTAGCGTATTTATCTTTAAAAAATAAGATAAACGATGTATATCAGTTAGTAGAATATATGGAACTGACTTTTTCACCGGAAAGAGTCAGTTTCATAAAAGGAAACATTGAAAATTTATGGAATGTGGCAATAGAAATCGGAGAAGCGTATTCAGAAGAAACACTTTTAGCAGTAGTATTGTGGTGGCCATTGCAAGGAAATAAATTTATGGGAGAATGCGAAACTCCACAGAGTGTTGTAAAGTTGGCAAATGAGATACTTCAAATTTCAAATGATAAGACAGCAGATTTCTGTAGTGGAATTGGAACATTTCTAGTGAGTGCTATAGAAAGAAATCCGGAATCACAGTTTTATGGTGTGGAGCTTGTAACCGAGGTCAAAGAAGTGGCAGAAATCAGAACAGAATTAATTTCTGATCGGGTGAAAATTGAGCAAAAATCAGTTCTGGACATTGATGACAATCTGATGTTTGATAAAATATTCTGTGATTATCCTTGGGGGATAAGGGTGAAAGAGAGCATTGGAAACAACGAGGAATTAGAGGCGATATATAATATTATACCGGAAGTACAGAAAGCAGCTGCGGGAGACTGGGTATTTATTATAAATGTCATGAATCATCTCAACAAACATGGAAAAGCGGTTGTTTCGGTGAGTAATGGAGTGACTTGGAACGGAGGAATCAATACAGTAATCCGCGAAAAATTTGTAAAAAAAGGATTTGTCGAGGCGGTGATAGCACTTCCATCCAATTTGTATTCGAATACAGGAATTGCCTGTTCATTACTGGTATTAAGCAGAAACAATAAAAATATAAGAATGATAGATGCAACGGAGATGGTCTCTGTTGGACGAAGACAGAATGTTCTTAGTGATGAAAATATTTCTAAAATTCTTGAACTATTGAATACAGATGACGATAACTCAAAGCTAGTTTTGGGTGAAGAGGTAGCAAAAAATGAATACACTCTTAATCCGTCAAGATATCTTCAAAAAGAGATGCTCATAAAAAACGGTGTAGTATTTGAATCTGTGATAAAGAACATAACAAGAGGAGCACAGATTAAAGCATCGGTTTTAGATGAAATTGTATCAGATGAACCAACGAACATACAGTATTTGATGCTGGCAAATATACAGGATGGTATTATTAGTGATGATCTTCCTTATTTGAAAGAAATGAATCCTAAATACGAGAAATATTGTATTAAAAATGGAAGTCTCGTAATTTCCAAAAATGTATCTCCGGTAAAAATGGCAATTGCATCCGTAAAAGAAGGAAAGAAGATTTTAGCGAATGGTAATCTTTATGTTATTGAGTTAGATGAAGATAAGATAAATCCTTACTTTTTGAAAGCATATTTGGAAAGTGAAAATGGAAAAGCAGCCTTATCTAGAGTAGCAGTAGGAGCTACATTATTAAATCTGCCGGTTGAAGGATTGAAAAAAATAACAATTCCATTGCCTGACTTAAAAAGTCAGAAGATAATTGCAGATAAATATTACGCCAAGATAAATGAAATAAAAGAATTGAAATACAAATTAGAAAAGGCAACAGCAGAATTAGAACATATTTATATGGAGGAAAAATAAATGGACGAAAATAATAAATTTGATGTAGTTGGAACTAATATAGCAGAGAAAGCGACAATGATCTGGAATGTAGCAGATATGCTCCGTGGTCCATTTAAACCGCATGAATATGGATTGGTAATTTTGCCAATGACAGTAGTAAAAAGGTTTCATGATTGTTTATTACCGACACATAAAGCAGTATTTTTTTGGAGTGCTATAGCAGGATTATGAAACAGGAATTGGGGATATCTTTTAAAGATTTTCTTACAAGGCTTCGTATCAGTCAGGCAGTGCGGCTTATGGAAGATCGGGAATTGTCGATTAATCAGATTGCAGAAAAGGTAGGGTACAGCAACCAGCACTATTTTTCTGCTGCATTTAAAAACTGTCAGGGTATGTCGCCCTCAGAATTCCGTAAAAATATGCTGCAGATTGACAGAAACGGATTATAACTATGAAGAAAATATGGAAAGTATGGACAGTGATACTGGTTGTGGCAGCAACAGTCTTACTTACGATCAGTACACAGTATAGCAAAAAAGAAGAGATATCTACAGATAGTTATCAGTATCTGATCGGTGTTAGTCTTCCAAATGTAATAGAACCGTGGCTAAATAATTTTGTTGACGTATTTACAGAAAAAGTATCCCAGGATAAAAAAATAAATGTAATTTTTCGAGATGCAGCTGGAAATCCGGAAAAACAGATTCAGGATATTGAGACGTTGATGGAGTACGGGATAGATATTCTGATTGTCTCTCCTGATGGAAGTGACAGCCTTTCTTCTGTTCTTTCGGAGGCTTTTCAGAAGATACCGGTCATTCTGACAGGTGTTGGTGCAGGGACAGAGGATTATACATGTCTTATCAAGTCAGATGATCAGAAGATTGGCAGGCTTGCAGGAGAATATATTCTGAATAATCTTTATGAAAAGAATAAAAAGATCGTGGTCTTTCAGGGGGTTGAAGAATCCCCGGTATCCAAACAGAGACTAAAGGGTTTTCAGGATTCTGTTCAGGGTACAATACCGGAAGAAGATATCACTTATTACTGTGGCGACTGGCTCCGGGATCGGGCAGAGCTCAGGATGAAAGACTATCTGATCTCGCATGATTCTGCTGATATAGTTTTCGCTTTTAATGACGATATGGCATATGGTGCATATCAGGCCTGTCAGCAGTACAGGATTGAGGGCAAGGTGCATCTGATAGGTGTGGATGGGTTTGAAGGAGAAAGTGCAGGGCTGAGTCTGGTAGACAAAGGTGTACTGGATGCAACGATACAGACACCGGACTTTGGTGGACTTTCTTATGAAATTGCAAGAAAACTTCTTGAGGGAAATAAGGTTGAGAAAAATATTATTATCCAGCCGGAATTGATTCTTCAGGGAGGAGCGGAAAGGAAAGAGTAATTGTAGATATGAAAAAGAGTTTGAGAATGACAGAGGGAAGTATCTCTAAAAAGATCATTTTTTTTGCCATTCCATTGTTTCTGGGGAACCTGTTTCAGCAGTTGTACAATACTGCGGATTCCCTGATCGTGGGAAATTTTTTAGGAAGCAATGCACTGGCGGCGGTCAGTTCATCTGGAAATCTGATCTTTTTGATGGTAGGTTTTATTAACGGTATTGCCATGGGGGCGGGTGTAGTTATTGCCAGATATTACGGTGCCAAAAAAAGAGACAGCCTGCAAAAGGCAATCCATACAACCGTTGCATTTGGTCTTGCGGCCGGTGCGGTCCTGACTGTTTTGGGAATGTTTCTGGCGCCAAAGATCTTGGTGCTGATGGGAACTCCTGCGGATGTTCTTCCGGAATCCATTGTGTATTTTCGTACGTATTTTGCGGGTTCTATGGGGGTTGTAATGTACAACATTTTTGTCGGAGTTCTGCAGTCGGTTGGTGATGGACGACATCCATTGATTTATCTGATCATTTCTTCCTGTGTTAATGTAGTGCTGGATATTTTCTTTATCGCAGGTCTTGGCATGGGAGTTGGTTCAGCAGCGCTCGCAACTGCTATTTCGCAGTTTGTCAGTGCAATTCTCTGTATGGTGCATCTGATGCGCGTGGAAGAAGAATACCGCCTGGAACTGCGGGAAATTCGTTTTGACAGCATTATGTTGAAGCAGATTATCCAGAATGGTATGCCGTCTGGTTTTCAGAATTCAGTCATCGCGATCGCGAATGTTTTTGTGCAGTCAAATATTAATGCATTTGGAAAAATGGCGATGGCAGGATGTGGATCTTATTCTAAGATTGAGGGATTCGCCTTTTTGCCGGTGACCTGTTTTACGATGGCACTGACAACATTTGTCAGTCAGAATCTTGGCGCAAAACAGTATGACCGGGCGAAAAAGGGAGCAAGATTTGGGGTTCTCTGTTCGATCATTATTGCAGAATTGATCGGCGTGATCATATATGCTGCCGCACCGGTGCTGATCGCAGCATTTAACAGAGATCCCGATGTTGTACATTATGGCGTGATGCAGTCAAGAACAATTGCATTATTCTATTGTCTGCTGGCGTTTTCTCATTGTATTGCAGCAGTACTCCGTGGTTCCGGTCACGCATCTGTTCCGATGATCGTTATGCTCTGTGACTGGTGCCTGTTCCGTGTAAGCTATATCACCGTTGCAGTTCGCATCATCCCGGATATCCGTGTGATCTTTTGGGCATACCCATTGACCTGGAGTATCAGCTCCGTGATTTTTCTGTTTATGTTCCTGCGAGGAAAATGGGTATATGGGTTTGAGAAAACATCACAGATGTAATTAAAAATTCAATCTTTTTAACGGAAATGAAGCTATGAAAGAAATCCATATTCGTAGTGGTGTTGAGCGTTTGAATCTGACAGCATTTACGATGCTGCCGGTGATCGAAACAATCTGTCTGGAAGGAATTGATCCGAATGTGATTGAATCTGACTGGGTGAATCTAGAGAACAGTAATCTTACAATTCTTGTACCGGAAGATACTTCAGACGAACAGCTGCAGGCTATCGGACAGAAGTTTCTTGAAGCTTATATAATTACAGATATTTCGCAGGTGAAGAGAGGTACCTGCTCTATGCCGGATGATCCGATGCCGGATATTGCAGAGATACTCAGTGCTTATGGAATCTGAAAGTGTGATGAATGAGCAATTTGCAGGTATAATGGTTCACGGACGTTTGTCCCTCGATATCTTATCTAAGAAAATATTGTGAGTATTGAACTGGGGCTGTCGGAAAGACAGCCCCTTTCCTCTACAGGTGGTACGCGAAAAATACAAGTCCTTTTATGCACGTAAGAAAAAACAAAGTGCAGAAAGGGCTTATATTATGGAAAAACAGAAAAAAACATGGAACAAAATAATAGGAGAAAACATACGAAGACTGCGAATCAGTCATAATGAGACTCAGGCAGAACTGGGGGAGAGCATTGGTTATGGTTCTACAACTATTGCTAATTATGAAAGCGGAGAACGTCTCCCGGATCTTATAACGGCATATGCGATAGCACAGCGTTATCATGTCGAAATGGAAAAATTGATGGAAGAAGACTTCACGAATCGTGAATACAAAGAGAATTAAAAAGAACTATACTTATAAAAAAGAATAAGTAAAGGAGAAGGAAAGCATGAAAGATAAGGAAATAAACAACTTTATCAGAGAAACAGGTAAAATGGGTGATATCTGGACGAAAGAGCAGGTCAAAGATGTATACCAGAATGTTTCATTGGAGGAGGCGCTGGCAGACCGTCAGAGATCATATGATAAGATGAAGGACATGCTTGACTAGATGAAGAAACTATGAAAGAAGAATCTTCAGACATAGAACTGAATGGACTATCAGATAAACAGATAGTGGATCTTTTGAGAGAAGTAAATCAGGAAGTAATCCAGTCGGCTGGTATTATTTACATGTGGTGAGGGACAAAATATGTTACAATGTAAAACAGATATTAAAATAGTAGCAGGTGATCAGCATAACAGTATTGACCTGTCATGAGCAGGAGAGAGATTGATGAAACAGAACAGCAAAGTAATACATGAAAAATATGAATTCAGAAACATTCATAAGGATGAAATTGAACAGGCTGCAGAGATTGAAAGCATCTGTTTTCCGCCAAATGAAGCGTGTACTTATGAACATATGGAGTCACGAATAAAAAAAGCATCGGATCTTTTTCTGGTTGTTGTGGATCGGGAGACAGGCAAGATTGCAGGTTTTCTTAACGGACTTGCAACAGACAGAGAACATCTGACAGATGACTTTTTTACAGATGCGAATCTACATGATCCGGAGGGCGTAAACATTATGCTTCTTGGGCTGGATGTGCTCCCAGAGTACCAACACCAGGGGCTGGCAAGAAAACTGATGGAACAATATAAGGAAAGAGAGCGCGCCAGGGGAAGAAAGAAGCTGATCCTGACCTGCCTCCCGGATAAGGTTGAGATGTATAAGAAATTTGGCTTTAAAGACCATGGGATCGGCGGTTCTGTGTGGGGCGGAGAAGCCTGGCATGAGATGGATAGTATTCTGAACTGATTTTAGCTTACGAAATAAAAAGGAAAATCATAATGGCAACCAATGTAAAAAATAGAATAAAGAGAAATTGCTGAGAAAGCTCCTATGGTGTCGAAAGGCATTGTAGGGGCTTTTTATATTCTTTAGAAAACCGCGAAATTGTGAATAATATACAAAAATAATTTAATAAAACCATACATAATGCTGAAATGAAAAAAAATATATTTACAAAATAAAATATAAATGATAATATAAAAAAAATAAACAATATGAAACCGGTTGACATATGGAAAAAATTACAATACGAAGGGAGAACAAAATGAAGAAAAAGGTAATTACACTTGTATTAATAGCATGTATGGTGCCAGTTGGCTGTGGGGTGGATGTAATGACTGACAAGGGAGATTCTGGGGACAAAATTACATTAAACTGGCAGAGCTATGACAGCTATGATAAATATCAGAAAGTTGTCGAAGCTTTTGAAAAGGAAAATCCGGATATTGAAATCAATTTTGAAGAAGTATCAGATTATGCAACTAAAATTCTAACAGAAGCTACAGCGGGTGACCTTCCGGATCTTATCAACTGTAATACAGGAACTACACAGATTCTTGCAAATGCGGGGGCATTACAGAAATTTGATGTAGATGCGCTGAAAGCAGATACAGAATACAAATTTGATGATTTCTGGGATGTCGCAGAAAGATATTGCACATATGATGGTGACTGGTATTCACTTCCGCTGGATGGAGGAAATTACGGCTGGGTTTATAATGTTGACATGCTTGACAAGTGCGGAATAGAAGTTCCGGAAGATGGATTTACATGGGATGAGTTTACAGATGCATGTAAAACATTAATGGAACACAAAGATGAACTTGGAATCGAATATCCGACAATTATCAATGATCTGTCTTCCGCAATCGATACTATGTATCCATGGATTACAGAAGCTGGTGGAAGCTACTTGAATGATGATGAAACCTGTGGATGGAATTCAGATGAAACCGTTGCGGCTTTCGAATATGTCAAGAGTCTTGTAGATGAAGGTTATGTGCCGGCAATAGAAAAACTGGGAGACGGTTATGATGCACTGATTACAAAATTTAATGCGGGTCAGATTGCTATGTGTCGTGTGGCTCTCTGGAATTCAACATATCTTCAGGACGATGTAAACTGGAAAGCAATGAATGCGCCACGTGCAAATGATGGTACACAGGCAGAAGTACTTTTCCTGAATGGTATTGGCATTTCAAGCAGCTGTGAAAACCCGGAAGCAGCAGAAAAGTTTATTAAATATCTGACCAGCGAAGAGGGGCTTGCATTATATCTTGAAGATAATACATCTCCACAGATTGCAGTAAGAAAGTCTCAGGCAGATCTTTCCGTATCTATGTTTGACGAAAACCATGATATGAAATTGTTTAATACAGGACTGGAATATGCAGGATATATTGACCTTACAGAAACATTTGCAGACCAGCAGACGATCATTGGACAGTATTTTGATGAAATCTGGCATAATGATGCTGATATCAAGAGTACGCTGGATAGCATGGCAGATCAGTTAAATGGTTTACTTGCTCAGTAACTAAGAATAAAAGGATGATATGGAAAATACTCTGTATCATCCCTTGGATTTAACTAGGAGGGATTCATGTGAGTAACGCAAAAACAGTAGTAAAACGTAAAAAAGGAGACTGGCGGATTGCTGTTTTGTTTCTGTTGCCGTCCCTGATTTTGCTGGGATTGTTTGTATTTTGGCCAATGGTAGATTCCATCCGCATGTCATTTTATGACTGGAATCCATTAAAAGGTAAGATATTTACAGGATTAGAGAATTATCAAAATCTGCTGAAAGATAAACTCTGGTGGACAAGTCTGGGCAACACGATCAAGTATATCCTGATGAATGTTCCGCCAATTGTCATTTTTTCTATCATTATGTGTGAACTTGTGTTGTTTGCAAATAATAAAAGTGAAGTTATTTCGAAATTTATCAGAGGCAGTTTCTTTTTACCATGTGCACTTTCTCTGGTTGCAACCGGTGTTGCATGGAGATATCTGATGGGAACGAATTATGGTGTTATCAATAACTTCCTGAGTGTATTGGGATTCGAAAAAATTGGCTGGCTGACAGATGGCAAGATTGCACTGGGTTCTATGGCAATCGTAACAATCTGGAGATGGGCAGGATATTACATGGTTATGGTTGTTGCAGGACGTCTGGAAATTTCGCAGGAATTTTTTGAAGCGGCAGATCTGGACGGTGCAAATGCATGGCATAAATTTGTTTATATTACATTGCCGCAGCTGAAACCAGTTCTTACATATATTATTCTCATGTGTGTAATCGGTACTTTCCAGGAATTTGATCTTGTTTATACGATGACAAATGGTGGACCTGGAACAAGTACGTATTTAACTGGTCTGACATTATATAAGACTGCTTTTTCATCTTTGAAAATGGGATATTCCTGTACAATGGCAGTATTTGTCTTTATTCTTTCGATTATTATTTCGGTTGTACAGTTAAAGTTGACAAGTGACAAAGACTGAGAAGGGAGAAGAGATTATGTCCAGAAAATTAAGAAAGAAAATTCTGGGAGACAGCTTAATCTGGGTAATTATAGCTGCATTTGTAGTAATCATGCTGTTTCCATTTGTTTATATATTATCTACTGCATTGAAATCGGATACAGATCTTGCAACAAGTGTTGGAAGAATTTTGCCGAAAGCAGCGCAATGGGAGAATTTTACAAAAGCATGGCAGCTGCTGGATTTTCCCAAGTGCTTTTTTAATTCATTTATTGTTGCGATAGCAGTGACCGCACTTACTATTTTCCTCTGTAGTTTAGCTGCATATGTATTTACCAGACTTGAGTTCAAAGGCAGAAATATTGTTTTTATTCTTTATTTGTCAACGATGATGATTCCGATTACTGTAAGACTGATTCCGTCTTATAATCTGTGTAGAAATCTCAATATGCTGGATACATATATGGGGATGATACTTCCGCAGGTAGCATGGTCCATTCCGTTTGGAACATTTCTTATGCGCCAGTTTTATATGGGAATACCGAAGCAACTGGATGAAGCAGCAAAAATTGATGGAGCAAATCATTTCCAGATATTCTGGAAGATCTTACTGCCAAATACGAAATCAAGTATGACAACATTAGGAATCTATACATTTATTTCTGCGTGGAATAATCTGATCTGGATGTTGTTATCCGTCAGAAGTGAAAGCAAATGGACAGTAACATTGGGAATAAGTTCAATCTGTGGCGCATCTGTAATCAAACAGCCGACATGGAATCTGATCATGGGTGTTATCGTGATTGGAATGATTCCTGTTCTGATTCTGTTTTTTGCATTCCAGAAATATTTTATGCAGTCTGTAGCTGCAACCGGCATTAAATAGTAAAAAGGAGATCAGTTATGAAAGGTTTAGTGGTAACAGAAGACAATAAACTGTACCTGGAAGAAAAGCTTCCGATTCCGGAGATCGGAGAGTATGAAGCACTGGTAAAAAATGAATGCTGTATGATCTGTAACGGAACGGATCTGGGAGTTATTGGAGGAAAAGTCAGAGAAGTAACGAGATATCCGGCGGTTTTAGGACACGAAGATGCAGGAAGAGTTGTTAAAATCGGCAAAAAAGTTACTTCTTTTAAAGTGGGAGATCTTGTAGTCAGGGCAGGACAACCGGATAATGAGAAATTTTCCAGCGCTTGGGGCGGATTTGCTGAATATGGAATTGTAAAAGATTATAAAGCAGCCATGGCAGACCAGGCCGATGTAAAAGATATTAATCTTGGAATTACACAGCAGGTGTGCCCGGAAGGAATGCAGGCAGAAGCTGCTTCTATGCTGATAACTTTAAAGGAAACATACAGTGCATTAAAAAGAATCGGCGTTGAAGATAAAAAGAAGATGGTCATACTCGGAGACGGACCGGTTGCGCTTGCTTTTCTAAGCTGTGCAAAACTGATGGGAATTCAGGAGATTTATGTCCTGGGAAATCACAGAGACAAGCTGGAAACAGCAGAAAAACTGGGAGCAGCAGGTACATTTCTTAACAAAGACGAAGAAGAAAAGAAAAAAGCTTCTGATCTGTTTGACAGAAAGTCCGATATCTGTATAGATACGATTGGATCAAATCAGACAATCACGCAGTGTCTGGACTATATTAAAGAGACAGGGACAATTGCTGTATATGGCTTAAAAAGCGGAGAAAATCTGAATGTACCATTACCGGAACTCAGGAATTTCAATATTCAGTATGTGCAGTGGCCGGTGCCTGAGGTAGAAGCAGAAGTACATAAGCCGGTTTGTGATGCGATTATGGATGGGAAAATAGACATCGATTTATTTGTGACACATAGATTTTCAATAGATGATTATGAAAAAGGATTTCAGGCAGTAAAAGACAGAACTGCATTGAAGGTAGTTTTAAATTTTTAAGGCAACTCAGGAGGAACGCATGATGGCAGGTTATCGATTCAATAAAGAAGAATATTTTAAAGAGACCAAAGAGGTATATTCTAATTATCCAACCGATGTTTCCAGAATGGAAGAAGAACTGGACCGCCTCCAGAAAGAAAATCCAAAGGCAAGCTCTTTTCAGAAAAAAACATGGATCTACAGAATTGCAGCCAGGGATGCTGAAGTGATTCTTTTTCCATCCAGTCCGTTTTATGCAGAAATTGATACAGGAAGAGAACAGAACAGTGTTACGGCATCGTTCCCGCCACAGCCAGGCATTGGATGTTGGCTAATGAAGCAATACCCAGATTTTGTAGATGAATATGGAGAATGGAGTGGATACTACGGAAAATATGGTGTCATGAACGGACCACAGTTTATGGATGCGGCGCATCACTATGCAAATTGTGAAACTGTGTTGAAATATGGTCTATCAGGAATAATCAGACATGCAATGATGCGTCTGGAAGAGAAAAATCTTACAGACCATCAGCAGGATTTTTTAAAATGTATGGTCGATGTATGCCGAAGTCTGCAAAAAATTTCTGAAAGATTTGCAGAAAAAGCGGAGGAAATGCTGAAAACAGAACACGATGAGGAACATGTAAAGGCACTTAAAATGATTGCTGTTACGGCACGCCGAATTCCATCTGAACCGGCAGAAACATTTTATGAAGCAATGTGTGCAATCTGGTTTACGCGTGAGATGTGCAATGCGTTAGATGGTCTTGGATTTGCTGTGATTGGCCATTTGGACAGAATCCTGATTAGTTATTATGAAAGAGATTTGAAAAATAATCGAATAACGCCGGATGAGGCGCAGGAACTGGTTGACTGTTTTGTATCAATGACAGATGCAAGATGGGATCTTGAAGCAGACCTGCCAGGGGGCACAAATGCAGATATTATTATAGGCGGATGTGATAAAAATGGCAATATTGTTTATAATGACATAAGCAGGATGATCATAAACAGTTATAAAAAATATCATTTTGCAAATCCGAAACTACAGGTGAGAATATCGGCAAAGCATCCGGATGAATTTCTGATGCAGGTTGGTGAATTGGCAGGAATGGGTCTGAATGTGCTGTCTGTCTTTAATGATGATGTGATAATTCCAGCAAATCAGAAGCAGGGAAAAAGTCTGGAAGACTGTCGACTTTATGTCGCAGGTGGCTGCCAGGAAATCTGTCTTTCTAATGAAGTCAACAGCAGAGCATATACCTATCTTAATCTTGTGCAGATGTTAAATGGATCCTTATATCCAGAGTACTGGAATGACGTATTTAAAAGGGATGGATTTAAATTTATTCCAGCTGCGAATGCGAGCGATTTTGAAGAATTCTATCATATTGTAATTGAAAATTATAGAAATGAACTGAATTTCTTTGTGAAAAAATATAACGAATATGGTTCATGGTGGAAAATAATAAATCCGTCGTTGTTCTTTTCTGCAACTATGCCATCATGTACTGAGACGGCAAAAGATGTCTCAGAAGGCGGTGCTGTCTATAATACAGATAATTTTGCTGCTGCGGGTGCAGGGACAGTAATTGATTCGTTATATGCGATAAAGAAGGCAGTATATGAAGATAAGATTACGACATTTGGTCACCTGCTTAAAGCGATGAAAGAAGACTTCAGAGATGATGAGATCCTTCGACAATATTTGCTTCATAAAGTCCCAAAATTCTGCAAGGATAAAGATGCTACAGAATTTGGAAAAAAGGTTATGGATGATCTGGCTGAATGTCTTGGAGGACAGGCAAATTACAGAGGCGGAAAATTTGAGCCGTCATTATTTGCTTTTTATTCTTATAACTGGTTTAAAAATGTAACGATTGCAACGGCCGATGGACGAAAAAGTGAAAGTGCTCTCTCACGAGGCGTTAACCCAAGTGAAAGTACAGAAAACATCAATATTGCAGCATTACTTGATGCAATAAAAACAATGGATTACACGAAATATCCGGGTGGGGCAGTTATTTATATGGACATTCCACTGATGTATAAAACTCCGCAGCCGTCATTGTTTGCAAGTGTGATGCGGGCCTTCTGTGAAAATGGCGGAAGCATTATGGATTTTAATGTTATCAGCAGGAATGCACTTTTAGAGGCACAGAAAAATCCGGAAACACATAAAAATATTGTAGTAAGAGTGTGTGGATACAGTGCATATTTCCATACATTGACTGCGGAAATGCAGAATGAGGTAATTCAGCGTACACAGAGGTAAGCGGTAAAATGAAGCAAAAATTACTGGTAAGTCAGATACAGAACTTTTCTCTGCATGACGGACCGGGAATACGGACAACTGTATTTTTACAGGGATGTAATTTGCGATGCAAATGGTGTCACAACCCGGAGACATGGAAAAAGAAAAGTATACTGAGTTATACGGAAAATAAATGTATTGGCTGTGGTCAGTGTATTGAAATCTGTCCCTCAGGAGCACAACAGATACAAAACGGGCAGCATATTTATGAAAGAACTCTTTGTACTGTGTGTGGAAAGTGTGTGGAAATTTGCTGCACAGAAGCATTGGAAATCGTAGGAAGTTATTATTCTGTTGAAGAATTATCGGAACTTTTGCTCAGAGACAGAAGACTCTATGAAATTTCAGAAGGTGGTGTTACTTTTTCCGGTGGAGAACCAATGATGCAGGCAGAGATTCTATATGATTTGTGCAACAGACTTCAGAAAGAGCATATTTCAGTTGCTTTTGAAACAGCACTTGCTTTTCCTTGGAAAGTGATACACAGAATGACAGAATGTGCAGATCTGTTTCTTGTAGATTTTAAGATGTTTGACAATGAAAAACATAAAGAATATACAGGAACAGAAAATACCCTGATCAAAGAGAATCTGAAAAAACTGGTGAATTACAGACCGATCATGATCAGGCTTCCAATTATAAAAGGAATCAATGATGAGATAGAAAATGCTGTTGCAACAGCAGATTTTTTTGCAGCTCTTGGAAGAAACATCAAGAGTGTGGAATTTTTGCCGTATCATGATTTTGGAGTTGAAAAAGCAAAACATGTCGGAGTGAATCAGCAGATGTTTGAAGCACCTGATGAAAAACAGCTGGAGCTGCTGAAAGAAGTTTACAGAAGTAAAAAGATTGACGTAGTGGAATAAAGAAGATTGCTAACAGAAAGGAACAGAGACAGAAATGAAAAAGCATTTTCTGAAAAAGCACGAAGAAAACTGGTTGCGCATTCCTTATGAAGAGAATGCAGATCCATGTATTATAACTATTTCAGACAGTACTGGAAAAAAAGAAACTATTCAGATGAAAGTATCTAAGACAAGAGTGGACTATTGGATGGCATATCCCCTGAAAGATTTTTTCGGGGACGATATTCAGGCAGAAGGTCCGGCGAGCAGATGGATCAATGCAATAGAACTTTCTGATGATCCGGAAAAACAGAGAAGAAGAGAACTGTCTAAGTCTGTCATTCATTATATGCCGCCAACCGGATGTATCCGGGAACTGAACAGTGTAAAAAAAGCAGGAGAACAGTGGGTTTTAGATTGTGTAACCGATCCATGTTCACTGACAGGAAATGAAGAAAATCAAACAGCTATGAGACTTGTAAGCAAGGATCTGCTGCACTGGAAATCCGAGGAGAATGAGTTAGAAGAAATTGAAATCAACTGCCGGAAATCAGATAAATGGATTGGAGATGTCGAAAAACAAATAGAATTTGAAGAAGATGGAAAAATCTGGATTCTAAGTCAGACTGCGAAAAAAACGTGTGAAGGTGTTGCATCATCTAATGCAATCAGTATTCCATCCGTTTTTTCAGGAGAACAGATAAAGCCAGCTGCACAGATGGATAATCTGCGAGTGTGGGTTAGACAGTGGCATAATGAGCATATTGTTAAAAAGTTTGAATTTCTCATGAGATTTCGTCAGGGACCAGACGTATGGCCGGAAGTCCGACTTCTGGCACCTGAAAATATTTTATCTGATATTCAGACAAAGGCCTGTGAGGTAGAACTGGAGATGTTTGTCGGACAGGAACCGGAAATTGAGTTTGAGCTGTGTGGAGTGAAGTGGGTCTGGAAGGCATTAGATCAGACACTGAACTGTCAGGGATATAAAATGAAAATTCCAACGGAAAAAGGAAGACTGTATCTGCATTTCTACAGGGACATGGCAATTCAGGAATTATATGCAGACAGAAAGAATGCAATGCTCATAGTACAGGATAATGGACCGAAAAAAGAAGATTATAAGATTCGAAGTGAGCAGGTGGAAAATATCAATAATCCATCATTTTATCTGCAATATAATGCGGACCCGTATTTTGAAATCCATACGAATGGAAAAACAGCCTCTGTCATTTGTCTGAATATATGGGGTTTAAGATCTACGAGATATGAAGAAGAAAACAGAAGGCTGATCGAACAGGAAGAAAAAGGACAGCCGTTGTTTAAATCTGAATCTTACACAATATATGAGAAATGTGTAGAAGATCGTATTTATGGAGAACCTGCAGCATGGGCACTGCGTGGTGGAAAAATAGTTTTATCACCTGTACGCGCGGTGGAAGAATTCTGCTGGAGAGATACTCCGTGGGGAGACATGACAAGAATCCAGAACCGAACCGAGCGTTGGGACGCACCGGAAGATTCAGCCTACCCGAAATTACATACAGAGCATAACGTCATAAATGCAGCATTTTCGCTTGCAACAGATATTATGTGTCAGAACAGAAATAAAAAGTATGCCTTGCCAGGACAAGAAGGTCTGATGAATGCGGCTGTTTTTCAAAGAGAAGGAGAAGGTTTTGGAAGTTGGGTAAGAGATACCTGCCATGCAGCATTTCGATGTCAGAATCTACTTGCACCGGATGAAGCCAGGGAGTCGTTATCCTATATTTCTGAACATGGATTTAATAATGGTGTTGACTGTGCTGCCATGCCGGCGATTGCAGCATGGGATCATTATATAACAACTGGAGATATCCAGCTTTTGTATGAAATGTTACCTGGAATTATAAAATATGCAGAAGAAGCGGATGCACGTTATGATGAAGAAATGCAGCTGGTTCATGCAACCATGTGTCTTGCGCAGGATGCTTTTGAAGAACCGGAGAATGGCGGATACTGTCTTGGAACAGAAATTGCATTTGCCCTGATGTATCAGGATGTCGCCAGAATATGTGAGGTGACAGGATGCTATCCGGAGAGAATTAAGTTCTGGGAAAGTCGTTCGAAGGAAATGCTTGCATCCATAAAGGAAAAATACTGGAATGAAGAAAAAGAATGCTTTACAAGTGGACCAATAGGAAGTGAAGCATACGAAAAAGGCTGGTGGGAGACGACTGGGGCAGAAATGGTTTTGTGGCCACGATTTGGTATTGCAACTGAGAGACAGAGAAATCTGTTTTTGAAGACAATCGAAAGTAATCCAGAGGCATTTTCTGAGTTTGGAATTAACTGGTATCCGTTCCGCAAAGAAAAAAACCATTTCTGGAGAGCATGCTGGGTATCATGGACGCTTGGGTTATCAGAGGCAGCTGGTGAAAGTGGAAATAAAGAGTTTCTGAAAAAGCTTATTTATGCACAGGTGAGAAATGTGCTCCTGAATAAATCTTTTCATGAAGTAATGGATGTTGATACAGGAAGAGCGTGGAGATGGCCGCACCTGCCATGGCATGCGGCAGGTTTTATTGGATTTATTGTTAATGGAATTTTTGGAATACGTTATAGTGAACAGGGAATTCAGATACATCCATGTATTTTGGATGAATTTGAGGGAGCAGTACTTGATTCTGTTCCATATCAGAATGCAAAATTTGTATTTGAGATACATGGGCATGGTGACAGCTATACAGTAAAAATGGATGGAAATCTGGTGGAAGGTTCCTTTGGCAAGGAAATGACAGGAGAGCATAAGGTGGATATATATGCTTATGAAACTGAATAAAATCGGTATGGTAAGAAATAACTGTGAGGATAGAACATGAGCATAAAGAAAGCAATTGCAGCCGGACATATCTGTCTGGATATTACACCGGCTTTTAAGAGTAAGGAAGAAAAAAACATCAAAGACCTTTTCAGACCGGGGCAACTAATCGCAATGGATGCGGCCAAAGTAAGTCTTGGCGGATCGGTATCCAACACAGGTGTTGGCATGAAACGTCTTGGCGCAGATGTAGAACTAATGGGAATGGTCGGAGATGATGCATTTGGTCAGATGGTTCTCAACGAACTGGAAAAATATGGTGCATCTCCGGAGAGCATGATTGTAAGAAAAGGAGTCGGAACTTCTTATTCTGTAATCCTTGCACCGGCAGGCATTGACAGGATCTTCCTTCACTGCTCAGGTGCTAATGATACATTTACTCTGGATGATATCGATCTGGAAAAGGTAAAAGGAGCAAATCTGTTCCATTTTGGCTATCCATCGCTGATGCGGAAGATGTATATTGATGGCGGAAAAGAACTGGTTCGTCTTTTAAAGGCTGTTCATGAACAGGGAGTTGCAATCTCTGTTGATATGGCAATGTTTGAAGAAAGTACAGAAGCAGGTACCCAGGATTGGAACGAAGTTCTGAAATCTGTGATTCCGTACATTGATTTCTTTGTGCCGAGTGTTGAAGAACTCTGCATTATGCTGGACCGTGACCGTTATCATGAATGGAACGAAAGGGCAAATGGTTCAGATGTAACGAACTTCCTTGATGTTGAAAAAGATATCAGGCCACTGGCAGATAAGCTTCTCTCCTATGGTGCAAAAGTTATCCTGATCAAATGTGGTACACCGGGCATCTATTTTCGCACAGCAGCCAAGGAACAGCTTCTGAAGATTGGTGGTGGAATCGGAGAAGAGATTGCGGAGACATGGGCAGTCAAAGAAGCTTTTGAGAAGAGTTATTTCGTAGAAAAAGACAAAGTAGCATCTGGAACAGGCGCCGGAGATACGACGATTGCTGCATTCTTAAGTGCTATCCTGGAAGGCAAAAGCTGGGAGGATGCTCTTCATCTTGCAACAGCGACCGGAGCGCTCTGTGTACAGACCTATGATGCGCTCAGTGGAATCATTCCACTTGATGAAGTACAGAAGAAGATTGCCGCAGGTTGGGAAAAAAGAAAGTAAGAGGTAGAAAAAATGTTAGTTAATATGAATGATGTGCTTTATCCGGCAAAAAAGGGAAAATATGCAGTAGGACTATTTAATGCGGTAAACCTGGAACTGGCGCGAGGAATCATTGCAGCAGCAGAAAATTCTCAGTCACCGGTTATCATGGGAACTGCGGAAGTACTTCTTCCATACGGACCACTGGAAGAGGTTTCCTATTATCTTATTCCTATGGCTAAGAAAGCAAATGTTCCGGTAGTTATTCATCTGGATCATGGCCTTAAGAAAGAAACATGCCTGAAAGCTCTGGAACTTGGATTCTCATCCATTATGTATGACTGCTCTACAGATTCTTATGAAGATAATGTAAGAAAAGTTAAAGAAATGGCAGACATCGCGCATTCTTATGGAGCAACCATCGAGGGCGAACTCGGACATGTAGGTGACAACCCGGATTCTGCAGAGGGAAGCGCCCATATCAATCCGGCTGATTTCTATACAGATCCGAGGATGGCAAAAGACTTTGTTGACAAAACAGGTGTGGATGCTCTTGCAATTGCAGTAGGAACTGCCCACGGGGCATATAAGTTGCCTCCAAAGCTTGATTTTGAGAGAATTAATACCATTGCTCATACAGTAGATGTACCGCTTGTTCTGCATGGCGGTTCCGGACTTACAGACAACGACTTCAAACGTGCGATTCAGGAAGGTATAAGCAAGATCAATATTTTTACGGATATCAATGTGGCAGCAGTAGAGGCTGAATTCCGCAAATTTGAAAGTATGAATAAAGGTATCATTGATTTGATTCCGGCGGCAGTTGAGGCTGTTAAACAGGAAACCATGAAGAAGATGATACTTTTCTCAAGCAATGGAAAAGGTGTATTAGACCAGCCATCCCAGGATGAACTTGTAAAAGCTGTTGTTCAGGGTGTTCTCAAAGAAATTGTTGGAAAATAGGGTATTATTGATCCGAACAGAAACAGAATAAGAGGTTGACTAGAGCATTTTGAAGATTTTGTGTGCAAAAGTAGAGTTTGGCTTGCAAAATACATGAATAAATAGTTATAATATAAAGAAACAAGCGAATCTGTAAAATCGCGGAGGATTGAATGGCAAATATTAAAGATGTGGCCAAACTGGCTGGAGTTTCTGTAACAACTGTTTCAAGAGTATTGAATAATAAAGGGTATATATCACAGGATACATACGAAAGTGTATATAAAGCAATTGATCAGCTTGATTATGTCCCAAATCAGATTGCTAGAAACCTTTTTAGACAAAAATCTTATTATATTAGTCTGATCGTGCCTGACAGCTCGCATCCTTTTTGGGCGGAAATAACGAAATACATCGAAAAAAAACTTTATAAACATCATTATAAACTTTTTTTATGTAATACCGGAGATGCGGAAGATAAAGAAAGAGATTATATAAAAATGATGAGAGAAAATATGATAGATGGTATTATTCTTGGAACGCATATGTTAACAGAGTCCGAATATCAGAATCTGGATCTTCCTATTGTGGCACTTGATTATCGAGTTGCGGAAGAGATTCCAACCATCTATTCTGACCATAATAAGGGTGGTTTGCTGGCTGCAAATGAAATTATAAAGAATGACTGCAAATGCGTTTTAAATGTAACGGCTGTTGTAACAGATAAATCTCCTTCTGTTAATCGTCATAGGGTTTTTTCAGAAACATTGAAGAAAAATGGTGTAAAATGTATCGATTATATCTGGAATACAAAACAAAGAACAGAAGAATATTATCAGCAAATGAATAAACTTTTTGATGAATATCCGGAAATGGATGCAATGTTTTCGGAAGATTTGATCATTATGAATGCGTTAAAATGTGCAGGTGAGAGGGGAATGTGTATTCCTGATGAATTTAAAGCAGTAGGATATGATGGAACGCTGATTGCAAAGATAAGTTATCCGTCAATGACTTATGTTTCACAGCCAATAAAAGAATTGGCAGATACATTGGTAGATGTATTATTAAAGAAAATAAATGGTGCAAAATTACATGAAGATATTATTTTGAAGGATGTTTGTCTGGTGAAAGGGCAAACGACAGAATAGAATAAAAAAAAATTACAGAGAAAGTTCCTATAGTGTTGAATGGCATTGTAGGAGCTTTCTCTGTAATTTTTTTTAAGGTGTACGATCCAGATGAGGGAAAAAGGGCGTTGATTTTATAGAGAGAATATCCACACCTCCGTTTGCAGACTTGAATTTACCTTCATTTGATATTATAATCAAAGAGATTGAAACGAATCCTGAAAACAGCGGGAACATCTAATTTTAAGGAGGAATCTTATTATGAGTACCTGGAACAACCTGGATACTCTTGAATCTTTCAAAGAACTTTCAAATGTAAAGAAAGTAAACCTTGTAGAAGCTATGACCGGAGAAAATGGTGCAGAACGTGTTAAAAAATACAGCGTACCGATGGCTGCTGGTCTTGCATATAACTATGCTGCAAAACAGGTAGATGACGACGTACTTGAAGGTCTCAAAAAGCTTGCAAAAGAAGTACAGCTTACTGAAAAATACGCAGCTCTCTACAATGGCGAAATGATCAATACAGGTGAGAAACGTCTCGTTCTTCATCAGCTGACACGTGGCCAGCTTGGTGATACTGTTACAGCTGACGGCGTTGACAAACGTGCTTTCTATGTAGAACAGCAGCAGAAGATTGCTGACTTTGCCAATAAAGTACATGCAGGTGAGATTACAAACGCAGCAGGAGAAAAATTCACAACTGTTGTTCAGATCGGTATCGGCGGAAGTGACCTTGGTCCGCGTGCAATGTACCTTGCACTTGAGAACTGGGCAAAGAAAAATGACAAATTTAAAATGGAAGCCAGATTCATCAGCAATGTAGATCCTGATGATGCAGCAGCAGTCCTGAATTCTATTGATGTTGCACATTCCATTTTCGTACTGGTATCTAAATCAGGTACAACTCTTGAAACACTGACAAATGAATCCTTCGTAAAAGATGCTCTTAAAAATGCAGGACTGGATGCTTCCAAGCATATGATCGCTGTTACAAGTGAGACTTCTCCACTTGCTAAGAGTGATGATTATCTTGCAGCATTTTTCATGGATGATTATATCGGTGGACGTTATTCTTCCACATCTGCAGTTGGCGGTGCTGTATTATCTCTGGCATTCGGACCGGAAGTATTTGCAGAATTCCTTGAAGGTGCAGCAGAAGAAGATAAACTTGCTAAAAACGAAGATGTTATGCAGAACCCGGCTATGCTGGATGCGCTGATCGGCGTATATGAAAGAAACATCCTTGGATATCCAAGCACAGCAGTTCTTCCATATTCACAGGCACTCAGCCGCTTCCCTGCACATCTGCAGCAGCTTGATATGGAATCTAACGGAAAATCTGTAAACCGTTTCGGTGATCCTGTAAATTATGTAACAGGACCGGTAATCTTTGGAGAACCAGGAACAAACGGACAGCATTCCTTCTATCAGCTTCTTCATCAGGGAACTGATATCGTACCGCTTCAGTTCATCGGATACAGAAATAACCAGATGGGCACAGATGTAGTGATCCAGGACAGCACAAGCCAGCAGAAACTCTGCGCTAACGTTGCAGCTCAGATCGTTGCATTTGCATGTGGTAAATCTGATGAAAACAGCAACAAGAACTTTGAAGGTGGACGTCCGTCAAGCATCATCATTGGTGATCAGGTAAATCCTGCAAGCCTTGGTGCACTCCTTGCACACTTTGAAAACAAAGTAATGTTCCAGGGATTCCTGTGGAACCTGAACAGCTTTGACCAGGAAGGTGTTCAGCTTGGTAAAGTTCTTGCAAAACGTGTTCTTGCACATGAGACAGATGGAGCACTGAAAGTATTCAGCGATCTGCTGAATATCTGATTTGAAAGTTAGATCAATCATGAAATAATACAAGCCCTTCGCTTACAAATTGTAGGTGGAGGGCTTGTGTTTTACACGTGGAAAATCACCTTGTAACTTGCCATTATGTCAATACGATCAGTAGAGTATCTGCAGAGTCTTGTTCGGGAGCTTGCAAAGCTTCCGAACGAGACTGAGTGGGTAGAATTTAAATGTAACAATAAGCAACCTCAAATGATTGGTGAATATATTTCGGCATTAAGTAATTCAGCAGCACTATGCGAACGACCTAAAGCATATTTGGTTTGGGGTGTAGATGATGCAACGCATAAAATTGTTGGAACTGAATTTCAATATCGTAAAATGAAAAAGGGAAATGAGGAATTGGAAGCATGGCTTTCCAGAATGCTTTCACCAAGAATTAATTTCCGATTTTTTGAGGTCCCGATGGATGAAGGAATGGTTGTGCTGATGGAGATTCCTTGTGCAGAAAAACAGCCGGTACAGTTCGCTGGTGGGGAATTTATAAGAATTGGAACGAACAAAAAGAATTTAAAAGAGTATCCTGACAAAGAAAGAGAATTATGGAGAACATTCGATTCTACACCATATGAACTTCGAATTGCGATGGGAAATTTAGATGAAGATGAAATGGTGTTATTATTGGATTACTCAAAGTATTATGATAAACTGGAAATGCCAATTCCGAGAAATCGGGATAAAGTATTGGAAGATTTACAGCATGAAAAGTTCATAAAGAGAAATGATGCTGGTACATGGGATATCACGAATATGGGAGCATTGATGATCGCAAAGGATTTGAAGAAATTTGAATCTTTGCATAGAAGAACTGTGAGGGTGATATGGTATAAGGAGAATTCCAGACTGGATGCTATCAGAGAAAAAGAGTTCTGTGCGGGCTATGCATTTTCGCATGAAGAAATCGTGCAGTATATTATGACAATTATTCCGCAGGAAGAGGTTATTGTAGAAGCAACAAGGAAATCTGTTGTCAGTTTTCCGGAAATTGCTATCCGTGAGTTGTTGGCAAATGCTATGATACATCAGGATCTGCAGCAAAGAGGTACAAATCCGATGGTAGAAGTGTTTAAAAATCGAATTGAATTTTCAAATGCTGGTGCACCACTGGTAGCAATTGAAAGAATTGTAGATTCGGTGCCGGTGTCCAGAAATGAAAATATTGCCGGATTTATGCATAAATGTGGTATCTGTGAGGAACGTGGCAGTGGATATGATAAGATTGTTGAAGCAACCGGCAAAAATGAATTACTTGCACCGAGGATTGAAAATCAAAACAATCAATTTACAAAAGCAATATTGTTTGCGAAAGTACCGTTTGAATTAACCACGAAAGAAGATCGGATGCGTACTTGTTATATGCAGGCATGTCTGGCATATGTCAATTTTGAGGGGATTTCTAACTCAGATATTCGAAAAATATTTGGATTAGGAGAAAAAGAGAAAGCTAAAGCATCTCGACTTCTTACCAGTGCTGTTGACGGAGGCTATATTAAAGTAATGGATCCAGATACTGCACCAAGATATAAAAAGTATATTCCATATTGGGCATAATTTAAGTTTCGCTAAGTTTCACTTATATAGGCTGGATGAGGAAAATTCAATAGAGCAATATGAAAAAAGGCACTGAAAACCACTGAATTATTGGTTTTACAGTGCCTTCTCTTTGACTAACGAGAAAAAACATAATAAATTTAAGTTTTACTAAGTTTCACTAAGTTCAGCATTAACAGATCGCCACTGCCTTTTCGGCTCAAATTTCCCACACCCATCACAGGTCTGCGGCCAGTTGATTTTCCATTCAAAATATTCATTTTTGGTAATTTCGCCAGATTTTAATTCGTTCTTTCTGAGAACCCACTCTTTCATAAAATCATTGAGAACCCCATAATTAAACCACATACCAACAGGTGGATGAGCAGGCCAGTTATCAGAATCGTGATAACGGACAGCGGTATCCTCATTAGAATTGCATTTTTCCCCCGGATAGGTTTCTAACTGGAAGAGATTGATAGCTGCTGGGTTAAATTCGTCAATCCAGAACAGGATTTCCATAAGTTCAGAAGCATCCATAGTAGTAGGTTCATGCAGTGCCAGTGGATTCACATCCAGAATCTTAGCCATTTCAGTTATCAGATCCTTACGGGGAACCCGGTAATTTGTTTCGTATTGGGCAAGACGGTTTGCTCCTTTATCACCCCAACCGAGAGCAGCACCAAGTTCTGCCTGTGTCATATTCCGGAATGTCCGGATTTTTTTTATTTTATCACCGATTGTCATATCAGATTTCCCACTTTCTTTTTGATAAATCCATTTTACTACCAAAAACAGTGAATGTAAACAGAAAGATTCGCATGAAAGCGAACAAAACACTTGACATTCGCATGAAAGCGAATTAAAATGACAGTACGATAAAGGTTCGCATGAAAGCGAATGTACAGATGAGGATAAATACTATTTGCAAATTATTGCAAAATGAGGTTGGTAAAATCCTTCTGTCAGGCTTTATTAGTGAGAAGATTTTTTTGAAGAGAACAACATTTTGGTGCTTTCAGTCTGGAATAAGTGAAAGAACATTCAACATTCAAAAAATCGCTTTTGTACATTGAAAATTACATGAGCTGTATAATCTGATTCCACAGATGCCATAACCCTGTAAATGATTTTATGGGCGAGCGTCGAAGATACTCCGGAAACGACTGGTAGGCTTGCGAAGAAGCTGGCAGTATTCAGAAATACTCTGATAGAGGTTGACTGTGACGTTGACAACAGGTTATACAAATGGAAGCCAACACACCGAACAGAATATGCAATGCCATAGCAATAGATAAACTGTGAGAACAAAATGAGAAAGGTAAGGCGATGCTGTTGAAAAAATTGTAGTTATAGGACAACTGATACAAAGAATATGTTGGAAAAGAGGTGAGCATCATGGTGAATCAGTCAGTAATAGATTCCAGTGTTGATCTGGAGCAGTTAAAGGACATTGAAGATTTAATTCCTGATATGGATAAAGCTATTTCTGAGAAAGTGGAAACTTTTCTGGATAAATCCGGCGATCAACCGTATGCTCACATGAATGAAGGGTATGTGGTGGTTGTGGAAATGACCGGAGAAATGGATGCCACAGATGCCATTAGTGATTATCTTAGAAAAAGAACGGAGTTGATGTATTAGATGCAAGTCTTGAAAAAATATCTTGCGAAGCTACAGATGTTATGTTAATGTGAGGTCAGGGAAAATGAACGTGATACATGGTTTCTGACTTCAAATTCAATGGAATAAGTAAGTTGGGAGCGATGTAAAATGGAACAGATGCAAATGAATATGCCAGATATATACGATGCTGCATTGTATCTTCGATTATCGAAAGATGATATGGAAGAGGGCGATGCGAAGTCAGAGAGCAACAGCATTGCAAATCAGAGAGAGTTACTTCGGAGCTTTGTAAAAAGCCAGCCGGATATTCAGATCTTTGATATATATGTGGATGACGGATACTCAGGAGGAAATTTTGACCGACCTGAGTTTAAACGAATGACAACTGATATAGAAGCTGGAAAAGTAAACTGCGTGATTGTAAAAGACTTATCCAGATTCGGAAGAGAGTATATAGAAGCCGGGCGATGGATCGAAAAGACCTACCCGGCTTTAAATGTGCGTTTTATTTCAGTTACAGACCAGTTTGACAGTAAAACAGCAGATTTTTCAGAAAAGTCATTTGTTGTTCCAATTAAAAATTTTGTAAATGAAAGCTATTGCCGGGACATTTCCGGTAAAGTGCGAAGCCACCAGAAAATCAAACGTGAAAAAGGTGAATTTATTGGAGCATTTGCCCCGTATGGTTACTGCAAAGATCCGGAGAATAAGAACTGTCTGGTGATTGATTCTTATGCAGCGGATATTGTAAGAAAAATATTTTCATGGAAAATTGATGGGTTCAGTCTTGGAGCAATCGCAGAAAAACTGAATGTACGTCATGTGCAGTCGCCAAAAGAATATAAAAAGGCAAATGGCGAGAATTATAATTCTGGATTTCACAGCTCAGACACACCGAAATGGTCGGCAGTGCAGATCAAAAGGATTCTGACAAATGAAGTCTATATTGGAAACATGGTACAGGGCAAGCAGGAACGAATCAGTTATAAGGTAAAACAACGTCTGGATAAGCCAGAAGCAGAGTGGGTGAAAGTAGAAAATACGCATCCGGCAATTATCAGGCAAAATGATTTTGACGTAGTGCAGAAGCTGCTTCAATATGATGGCAGAGCATCAAAAACATCAGACAGTGCAAACTTTTTTTCGGGATTTGTGTTTTGTGGAGATTGCAAGACACCGATGATACGCAGGGTAAATCAGTATAAGGGGAAGAAAAAAGCTTTTTATATCTGCCAGACAAAGAATAAAGGTGGAGATTGTACCAGACACAGTATTCCGGAAGAGGTGCTGAAAAGAATTGTGTTGAAAGAGATTCAGGCATATACGGCACTTTTTGTAGACTATCAGATGATTATGGAAGAACTTTGTGAGATGCAAGTCAGCTACGATCAGGTAATCGGTTATGATACGCAGATTAGTAAGTTGCAGGAAGAATATAACCGTTATTACAGCTTGAAAGCATCTTTGGGTGATGACTTGAAAGAGGGACTGATCAGCAAAGAAGAGTTCGATGATTTTCGGGAAAGTTACGGAAGAAAATGTGAAGAACTGGAGCAGATGATTGAAAACCAGAAAAAACTGGTAAAGCAAATGTTTGAGGATGGAGTGTCTGCAACTGTTCAGTTGGAGGACTGGAAGAAATCACTGGAAATCAAAGAACTGGATCGCACATTGCTGGCACTGACCGTAGATAAAATTTATATTTATGAAAATAAGCAAATTAAAATTCACATCCGTTATCAGGATATGATTGAGAAAATGAAAGTCATAAGACGGTTTTATGCGGAACACCGGACAGAGTGCAGGAAAGAGGTGGGATAAATGGCAAGGACAGCAAAAAGATATAAGAAAAACACAGAGAAGAAAGTTCTTGGGATTCCGGTATGTATGGCTGCAATTTATGCCAGATTATCCGTAGACAGTGATGAAAAAAAGTCAGAATCTATTGAAACACAGGTTACGCTGATAAAAAAGTTCATTCAGAAGCACAATGAAAATCCGAACAGAGAGTATGAAATTGCTGTATATGACATTTATTCTGATCTGGGAAAAACTGGAACAAATTTTGACAGACCGGGATTTGAACGGATGATGAGTAATGTCAGGGCAGGTAAAATAAACTGTATTCTGGTAAAGGATTTCTCACGATTTGGAAGAAATTACATCGAAACTGGTAACTATCTGGAAAAGATTCTTCCTTTTATGAAAGTACGGTTTATTTCTGTATGTGACAACTATGATTCATTTGCATCGGATGCCAAGAATCAGGAATTATCCATGAATATCAAGAATCTGGTGAATGATGCTTATGCGAAAGACATTTCCGCAAAAGAACGGGCAGCGAAACGTATTGCACAGAAAAATGGTGAGTATGTGGGATCTACAGCTCCATACGGATATTGTGTGGAAAAGGTAAATGGAATTTATAAGTTGATTGTGGAACCGGAAGCTGCAAAGATTGTTCGCAGGATTTTTGAAGAATATGCTTCAGGAGATGGCATACAGAGCATTATTGACAGGCTGTTTGAGGATAGGGTACATCGGATTTCAGACTATAATCAATATCATCATGTGTACTGTCAGGACGGAGAGAATCTTCATCAGTGGGGAAATTCTTCGATACGTGCAGTGCTGAACCGAAATAATTATTATGGCGATCTGGTTCAGAGAAAATATGAATCCAGATTTCAAAGAGGTGAAAAATGGTGTGACATATTGGACGAGAGCCAGTGGATTATTACGCCAAATGTCCATGAGCCAATTATTAGCAGAGAATTGTTTGAAAAAGCACAGGTCAGGTTGAAAGCAGCACAACAGAAAGCAACAAATACTACGGTAGGATGGGAAGATGATGAAAGAGCATTTTACAATGTATTCTATTGTGGAGACTGCAAGCGAAAAATGTGTACACGCAGATACAGAGGCAATGTGTATTACTTTTGCAATGCTGCTCAGTACCGGGACGAAAGGAAATGCAGTCATAAATCAATTTCCGAAGAAAAATTGCAGAAAATTGTCCGTTCAGAGCTGACCAGACAGTTTCAGTTATCTGGCTTACGGAAAAAGGAGATGTCTGCTATAAGCAGTGCAGTATTTCTTACCAAAATCAAAGAAATTCAAGCAGAGATCAGGAAACAGGATGCAGATATGGAAAGACGTTCAGAAAAACTGGCACAGGCATTTATGCAATATAAAGAGGGCGAACTTTCCAAAGAAGACTATATAAAAATGAAAGATGACCGTAATAACTGGAAAGTGTTTTGCGAAGAGAGAAAGAAGTCTTTGGAGCAGACCATACGAAAACTGGAAAAACAGCAGAAAGAAGAAGCCAGATTTTTACGAAGCCTGCTGGAGCTGGATAGGACAACCAGAATCAATGCGGAACTTGCAGAAGGCTTGATTGAAAGTATGTATCTATATGGTGATGGCAGACTGGAAATCAACTTCGGGTTTAAGGGGGCGGTAGAACATGAGTGATCAGAAACTGATTATTGGATATTACCGCCTTTCCATGGAAGATGACTCAGAGGGAGAAAGTAACAGCATTATTAATCAGAGAAAACTGGTAAAAGATTATATTTCCAATATTCCTGAATTGGTGGCTATGCCCTTTCAGGAGTTCTACGACGATGGATATTCTGGTTCCAGTATGGAACGTCCGGCAATTAAGCAGGTTCTGGAACTTGCCAGGGAGAATAAAGTGCAGTGTATTGTAGTAAAAGATTTTTCACGTTTTGCCAGAAACTATATTGAGATGGGAACTTATCTGGAGCAGATTTTTCCATTCCTGGGAGTACGATTCATTTCTATCTCAGACCGATATGATTCTAAAGATTATAAGGGAAAGAGTTCAGATATTGAAGTACAGTTTAAAGGACTGATAGCAGATTTTTATGTGAAAGATCAGTCCGTAAAGGTAAAAGCGGCAGTCAGTACCAGACGAGGAAAAGGTGAGTATTGCTGTGGCTCTGCACCGTATGGGTATCAAATTAATCCTGAAAATAAGAAAGAACTGGTCATTGTAGAGGACGAAGCGGAAGTGATCCGCAGAGTATTTGAACTGACCAACCAGCGATATTCCAAGATGGAGATTTGTAAGTTATTCAATGAAGAGGGTGTATTGACTCCCTTGCAGTCTATGAGCAGACGACAGAAATCAGACAGCAAGAAAGCTGTATCAAGAGGATTGCAGTGGACGAGTGATATGATACGGAAGATTGTGGATGATAAGACTTATATAGGCTGTATGGTCTATGGAAAGACAAAGATTCCAGATCCCGGAACAGGGAAAGAAGTACCAGTGCCGAGAAAACAGTGGAAAGTGATGGAAAATCACCATGAGCCGATCGTATCAAAAGAAGTTTTTGAAAAAGCACAGTCCCTGCAGATCAGATACACTAAGAAAAGCAAATTCGACAGGGAAACAACACTATTAGGTGGCTATGTAAAATGCGGGAATTGTCGCAGAAGCCTGACTTCAAGCAGTCCGGTTCATGGTCATATCCTTTATAGCTGTGCTTACAGTAAAGGAAAAGAAGATACAGGATGTTTTGCGGGGAAAGCTGATAACAAAATGCTGGAGTATATTGTACTGGCAGAAATAAAGGCATATTTACGTCAGAATATCGGTCAGGAACAGATGCAGCAATCCATGAGGAAACAGCATGAGGACAGCATAGAAGCCTATAAGACGGAACGTTCAGATTGTGAAAAGCGTCAGGAGCAGATAAAGATTCAGAATCGCCAGAACTATGAGAAATATCATGAAGGACAGATGAATCAGAAACAGTTCATGGAAGCCAAGATGCAGTTGGAAGAAGAAAGAGAACGACTGCAGAAACGTGTACAGGAACTGACTGATCTGATAAATGACGAGAAAGAAATCCTGATGAAAAAGAATGTTCCGGTGGAGCAGATGTTGAAGTATTTAGGTTATGAGAAGCTGACACGAGAGATGCTTGAAGAATATGTGCAGGGAATATATGTGTATGATGATGGGAGAGTGGAGGTGGAATGGAAATCACTGACTTGATTTGTAGCAATAATGTAACGTCCACTACTACTGAACTTGTAGCAATGACGTTACATCCTCCCTGCTGATTTTGTAACAACAATATAACGTCCTCTGTTCCAAAACAACGGTTTTATGGGAAAAATCGAGGGAAAAAAGGTCAAAAAGTTTGTAGCAATGACTTGACATCCTCGGGAGCGCTGTGTGTGAGAGACAGTCTGCCTCTGTGAGGCAGTCCCAGTACAATATAGTTTGAAAAAATTTAATTCCCGTCAATCCAGAAGAAGAATTCCTCCCGCCCCTGTGGTACATTGTAAAAGCCGGGAGATGTTTAAAGGCTGTGCAGGCGCACCTTTACAAAACGTCGGCAGAGGAAGAATCCAAAGCGCAGGCGTCCTGCGCCTCTTTGAACTGATTGGCATAAGTGACCGTATTCAGGGTCTTGCGGTATTTGAGAGGCGAGAGTGTGGTATAGTGCTTAAACATCCGTTCAAAATAAGTCAGACTCTCATACCCCAGCAGGTGAGAAATCTCGGAGATGCTCATATCCGTCTCTTCCAGATACCGTTTGGCTTTGCGGATGCGGTGAATATTGGTATATTCACTGACCGTATATCCTGTTACCTCCTTAAAAATCCGGCAGATGTAGGATTTGCTCAGGTAAAAATGTCCGCAGAGTTCATTTAAAGTAACCGGACGTTCGCAGTGCTCCGTCAGATAGTCGGCAATGCTGTATGCGGCCCGGTATTTGGGATCATCCGACTCTATTGGCATCTCCTGATGCCGCTGTCTGGCAAAATCCATAATCTTAAAGAGCCAGGCCAGAATATCCAGATCAATGCCTGTGCGGTAATTGCGGGTGCGATTGGAAAGCCCGTGACGGATGCTTCGGAACAGGCAAAGGATCAGAACCCTCTGTTCTTCGTTAAGATGGTAAATTCCATAGTAGTCATCGAAAAATTGGATGAGATGAAGCGAGGGAAACATGGTCTCATAGGAGTTCATCTTTTCACGGCTGATGTAGAGGATGATCCGGTTATGTCCCGTATCCGAACCGGAAGCAGAACGGGTCATGTGGATCAGATTGGAATTTACAAGGATCAGATCCCCGGCCTTAGCCAGGTATTCCCGGTTATTAAAGAAAAAGATGCGTTCCCCTTCCACGATATAGAAGATTTCATATTGGGTGTGAAAATGCTTCACCCGCATATCAAATTTTCCTGAACGGACCATCTGCTCTAAGGAAATGCCCTCAGTTTCGCCGTAGTAAGTCACTTTTTCCATGGAATCCACACCTTTTTAAAGAGTTTTGGCTGCTCCTTGGGACTCATTTTAGACCATTAGAGACAGCCATTCAAATTATATAACAGGAATGAAAAAAAATCCAGTGCGCTCCTGGAAACTGCGGCGGCGCACTGTGACCACAGGGAGACCAGCTATGAAAAGTCAAGTATAAATTAGCCAGAAATTCTTTTTTTCTGTT
>OBVC01000078.1_pt1 | contig 79227 bp, 73 predicted proteins | sample 1494991 | NCBI WGS metagenome assembly OBVC01 (sample SAMEA2579955, study PRJEB22360) | human gut metagenome
ATAATGACTATTAGCGAGTTACAAGGATTTTAAGCACACTTTTGTCATATAAGCCAAAATTTGGGTCTTCAGGAATTTGGAGTGATAGTGTTTAATATCTGATTATCAATAACATTTATAATTTATATACTTTTATATCCCCTTTGTTTACTGATATTAAAGAATACAAAGTACTAATTTAAAGGTTACGAAAGTTGTTGTTGTATCACATGGGTTATACACGCTACAAAACGCTTATAATGAACTATTTACAAATTTTCTTTACTAACAAGTGGCATAAAGGACATCATCGCATCACTCCAAATTCCGGAAGAGCCATAATTTTGTCCTTGGTAATTATCGTTATATTTATTGTAATTGATTGATTTTCAACTATAAAGTTACAAAAATATAATGAGATTACCAACTTTTTGCAGACATTTCTTATCCCGAGTTCAGGTTATAAGGAAGAGTTTGAATTAAATCAAGTGTTGCCTTTCAATAAATACATATTTCAAGAAGCGAGAAAGGTTGGGTATGAGTTGAAAAAGACACGTTGGTTTGATGAAGTCTTTGAGAATTTGAAGATAATGGATAGGAAAGGGCTGTGATGAGTGGGCTCGCACAGAGAAGGAATATGGTCCACCACTCTTTTTTACAATTGAAGCTGTGCTTGTGACTATCCAAATAGAAAACACCCAACCTTACATTTTTGGGTGTAGAAAAGGGTGCAAATCACGTAACTCGTTGATTTACACCCTTGTTTGCGGAGGGAGAGGTGTTGCCTGTCATTACGAACCAGAAAATGAACGATTATCTTAAAGAATTAGCTGAACTCGCAGGTATTGACGAACCTGTACGCCAAACTTATTATAGAGGTAATGAGCGCATTGACGAAGTTACACCTAAATATGCCTTGCTTGGAACACACGCTGGTCGTAGAACGTTTATCTGTAATGCACTTGCATTGGGGATTCCTCCTCAAGTAGTTATGAAATGGACTGGTCATAGCGATTACAAGGCTATGAAACCTTACATAGATATTGCGGACGACATCAAGGCGAATGCCATGAGTAAGTTCAATCAGTTATAATAGATTTCACAATGAGCAACGATATAAAGAACACCGACAAACAGGATTTTTCGTCCATAGTGCGTGCTATTGGCTCTGATTTAGAGCAGACCCAAGTGCGCATGATTACTTCGGCTAATGCTGATATGCTCTTCCATTATTGGAAGGTGGGGCATTTTATTCTCTACCTCCAAAAGAAAGAAGGTTGGGGAAGCAAAGTCATTGACAACCTTTCTAAGGCGATACGTTCTAAATATCCAGACAAGAAGGGGTATTCCACTCGTAATCTTATCTATATGTGCCAGTTTGCAAAGGCTTATCCTATGGAGGTTCTTACGGAAATGGGTAAGGTTGAAGAGTTGCTTAATAGCCTTTCGGTTGATAATGTATTACAACTAACAAACGAACTTAATCAGTTTACGCAACAGCCTGTTGCACTAATTCAAAATTCAGATATTCAAGGAGATATAATTACGCAACAGCCTGTTGCGAAATTGCACGAAGTATCAGAAACTTTGTCGGCTATCTACCACAGCGACATCAGTCAGATAGAGGAAATCTTCAAGTATTCCGCCATTGTTCGCACTAACTGGGCGAGCCATGTTATTCTGCTTAATAGTAAACTGCCTTTGGGCGAGTGCTATTGGTACATTACGCAAGCAGTTGCTAATGGGTGGAGTCGCAATGTTCTGCAAATGCAGATTGAGACCAATCTTTTTGCTCGGCAGATTACGGCAAAGAAAGTAAACAACTTCTCTGTGCGATTACCCAAACCGCAAAGCGACCTTGCCAACTATCTGACGAAGGACCCTTACATCTTTGACATGATGGGACAGACAGATAAAATGGCAGAACGAGACATAGACCGGCAATTGGTTTCTCATATCACCAAATATCTTTTGGAAATGGGCAGTGGCTTTGCATTTGTGGCACGGCAGAAGCATTTTGAAGTAGGCGATTCTGATTTCTATGCCGACCTCATTCTCTATAACATCCAACTACATGCATACGTTGTTATCGAACTCAAAGCCACACCTTTCAAGCCCGAATATATGGGACAACTGAACTTCTATATCAATGTAGTGGACGATACTCTTCGTGGCGGGCACGACAATAAGACTATCGGCTTGCTTCTCTGTAATGGAGGTGATAAAGTCGTGGCACAATATGCCCTCTCAGGTTACGACCAGCCAATTGGTGTGAGTGATTACCAACTATCAAAAGCAATCCCTGACAATCTAAAATCTGCTTTGCCTACGGTGGAGGAAGTTGAGGAAGCATTAAGCCGAATAATTGATAAATAATAAATTAAAATATGGTTTATCAAATTAAACAATGATTGACGATGAAAAATCGTTATGTATTAGCAAGTAGATGTACTAAGAACATAAAATAATATAAGATGACTGAGAATTTCTGGGAAATATTCCACTTAGATGATGGGTTAAAAGAGAATCTATGGAAAAATGCAGACATAATTTTTGATACTTCTGCAATTTGTGAGTTATACAACATGACTAATGAGGCAAAGGAAACAGTTTGTAAAATACTTGATACTCTATCAGAACGTATTTGGATTCCTGCACATGTAATGTATGAGTATTTGAAAAATAGAGATAAAGTAATCATGAATCCTATCCAAGAAAAATATAAGAATCCTAAGCTACTAGCAGATGACATAAAAAGAGAATTGGAAAAGATTATTAAAACTAATAATGATAATAATTTTCACCCGTACATTGAAGAAACATCTTTGGATAAGATCAAAGAAAAAGCGGAGACAATAAATTTAGCTTTAGATACCATAAAAAAAGAAATAAAGGCTCAATATGAAAAAAGAAAAGAAGAGATAGAAAATATTAAATCAAATGACATTTTGAAGAAATGTATTGAAAAAAAGAAAATCGGCAAACCATTTTCTTTTCAAGAAATTATCGAAATTATCAAAGAAGGCGAAGTTCGATATAGAAATATGCTCCCTCCAGGATACATGGATGATAATGAGGTATATAAAAAGAAAAAGGGATTTCAGAAATATGGAGATCTTATTATTTGGAAGGAAATCTTGAGATATTCTTCAGTTCAAAAAAACCTGTCATATTAATATATAACGATAAAAAAGAAGATTGGTTTAACACTGATAAGAAATCCGAATTAGAATCGCCTAGACATGAGCTTCTTAAAGAATTTAATGATTGCATTGGCTCACAGATATGGATTTTTACTCTGGTACAGTTTATCGATCTTTTAAGAGAAAAGTGTAAAGATAAAACTGTATTGGATTTGTTTGATGATTTGGAAGCAATTAAGTATTATCTCCTCGAAGCAGAATTAAAAAAGAAGTATAAGACCCTCTCGAAAGATAGCATGCTTCTAAGATGCAAAAAATGCGGTCATCTTTTTGAGATCTATGCTGATGATCTCAACTTTGATTGGGAAATGGAAGAATATGATGAAAGGGGCATGGGAGGTGAATGCCATTATTCTTCTACAGTGTTTTGTGAATGTCCAAACTGTGAAAAAGATATCGAACTTACATTAAATGTATGGGAATACCCACCAAATGTTTTTAACGAACAAGACATAGAAGCTGATGATGCGATAATCGTACAAAAAATGGATTTGTATAATCATATACTTTTTCGTGAAAAAGAACCATGTAACCGTTGTGGGGAATGGGCAGAATTGGATGAATTTGGCTTATGTGATAATTGCAGAGATGAAAATGAATATCTACTCTCCAAAGATGATTAGATTTGCTTATTGAGTATCTGTCACCTGATTATAGATTGTCTGTCCGCAAATGTACTTTACGGGACAACAGCGATATCGGAGTACACATCACTCACTCCAAGAAACTGCACTAAACAACTTCTTGGAATGTTTGCTATTTCTTCAAATGCTTCTTTAGTTCTCTTTGCTCTTGCTTAATCTTATCTTGTTGTAACAACAACTCGGCTTGTCGTTGCAGGGCTTGCTCGTAATCGACAACCTTTTGTTGCATCTGCTGAATGGCTTTGGAATTGCGGTGCGTGATAAAGATGCTGTCAAGAAGTGTAAAGTCTGAAGCGATGGCTTTGCCTTGCATGCGCAGATAGCGATAGCGGAGGTCGTAATCGGAGGCTGTTTGTAGCTTGTTGGCTCCCATACCGAAGAACCAACAACTTACAATAACTAGCCCACAAACCAATAAGAGCAGTATACGCTCGGCTAATTGCACGCTTGCAAAGAGCGAGTAGTTCTTATATTCTACAGGTTTTTGTTGTTTGCTGATAAGCTGTTGCAATGCTTCAAATTTTGGGTCGAGCTTCTTACTAGACTCCAATAGTGCCTCCAAAACAAAAATCTGATGCTCCTTGATTTTGGCTTGAGTTTCTTTCGAGAGATGGATTTGCACAGCTTCATGCGTTTTAATACTATCTCCTTTTGGATTAGATAGTTGTTCTGCAATAGTAGTGCGCAGTTCTGCTTGTGCCTTACTGATGACTTTGCATTCTTGTTTAAGTTCTTCGAGCATATCAAGAACAGGTGCTATTTCGTTATTCATACTGATATAAATTTGATGTGATTAAATTCTACGTTTACGGTTGGCTCTGTTGCGGAGTTTCTTTTGAAAGCGGAGTTCATCTACATCTACACCACTACTTGGCATCGGCATTGTGAACACTTCGCTGATTGCTTCGGAAAAGTCTGAAGTAAAACTGTTTTCATCGACCGAATGTGCCATTGGCTCTTTTTGTAGATGGCTTTGCTCTTGCCGTTGTGAATTCCGCTCTATCTCCGCATTAAGGCGAGAGAAAGAGCAGGAACGGTCTATCTTTGAGCCACTAAAACTGCAACCATTCTTTTCAAAGATGATTCCCTGCACTACGTCGGTATTGCCTTTCGTCTTGAAACGAGTGGCAATGCCTTGCCTCTCTAAGTCTGCGACAAAGTCTTTCCAATTCTTCGAGTGTAGCAATGCAGCCTTGATGGCGTCGAATATCTCATAGCGCAACTTGTCTTCGCCTCGTAGTCGGTGGCGATTTACCGCCTTCTTTCCTTCGCCAAGCGTCAAACCATAACGCTCGGTCAGTTCTCGGCAAATCTTTGTGGAACGGTATTTCTCGTTGCGGTCGCTGATTGTCTTGCCATCATTGCCGATGCGGTTGATGCAAATGTGCAGGTGCGGATGCTGGCGGTCGCTGTGTCTTACGATAAGGCTCTGCGTATCGCCATAGCCCATTTTCGCCAAATACTCATTGGCAATCTTCACCATCATCTCGCTTGTCAATCGCTCGGTATCGCTGGCAGAGAACGAGAGTATCGTGTGGCAGACTGGCTTCTGCACGTTCGGGCGCATAGAGGCTTGAAGGGCAAACTCATGGGCGCATAGGTTTTGGTCGGTAAAACCTATGTTATTACACGCCAAAACCATAGCTTTTCCTTCCTCTTTGCTAAGCATATAGCTGATTACACCTCCGAAGTATGCTCCTTTGATAATTTTTGCAATCATGGTTTCAAGCGTTTCATAAGTTCGTGAATAAGTTGTTTCAGAGCTTTCAAATCTTCATTGAGTGCAGAGATGCCGAAAGCATTGAGTCGATGGGCAATCTGGTTAAGATTGTTAGCCATACCAGAAACTGTACGGATGAGTTGCATTTCCTCTGGCTTGATTCGGCTCTTTACTTCTGCATTTGTAATGAGCAGCCGTAAAAACTCTGTTCGAGGAATTGAGGCTTCACGTGCTTTTTCCAACAAGGTGTAGTACTCCATTGTATTGAGCCGAAGAAGCACTTGGTATTTTCGCTTCTCTGATAAAGTCTTGGTAGGTCGTCCACCTTTATTCTTCTGTTCCATACTTTTATTTTTTGATGAGACCAACGGGATTTTTATCTCCCAATGGTGGGAGCAAGTAGGTTTTGAGATACTCAAAACACAAACTTGCTTCCCAAATACACGCTATCTTCTGATGCCACGTTTCGTGGTCGGTAATAACACCTGTTTCTTTTTGATTTTGGATTGAGCAACGAGCCATTCGTTGAGGTCCTTATGCTCTCGATAGCGTGCTGAGCCATCAACGACCTGCAGAAACATTTGCCTCAAAACTGCAAAAGATTTGCGCCCGGCATCGTCATTATCCAGAAAACTTTCCACTTCTTTATAGCCCACTATCTGTCCTCTGATTCGTGGCAAAAGTGCCAAAGAGTTAAGAACGATGGCATCACAGGTTGAAGAAGGATGGAGCGTTTGCCATGAGAGAAAATCCATGAAGCCCTCAAAGATTTGTAGGCGGTCGGTTCCTCTTTTAATCGTCGTAACAGCCTTCGGTGCGACACATCCTTTGAAATACATATTGCGGATTTCCCATCCCAAAGCATCGTTTGCAAATCCAATGGCATAGTATGTTCGTTTCATATTTTGGAATAGAACTTCCGAGCAGTAGGCGCTGGCTACGGGAAGAGGAATAGCACGTGCTGCGAGATAGCGGAGCAAATAGGGATTGGAGAGCGGTTGCGCAGATAGGATTTCCAACTTGCGCTCAGAGAATTTTCTCTTACCGCCAAAAGAAAATTCTTGATGCGCTACTTGTTTAGCGCCACTCAAAAGCCTGATGGCTTCGCTGGTAGTGCAACGATGTAAAGCGCATACAAGGTCGATGATGTCGCCATGTTCGCCCGAGCCGAAGTCGTACCACAGGTTGCGCTCTGTATTGACTTTTAAGGATGGTGTGCGCTCATTGCGCAGCGGAGAGTAGTACCAATAGTGAATGCCTTGTACTCGTGCTGGCGCATAGCCCTGTTGTTGCAAATAATCTGTGATAGAAATTTGCTTGATATTTTGTATTTCCATTGTGATTTTGTTTTAAGTTGAAATGAAATTAACGCCGCCTTTTTCTTTTGGAGGCTGGTTGATAATTGTTTGGTCAGACGGTCGTACACTATAGACACCCATTTGCGACCGACCAAACTCGTTTCTCTTTGGTCGGGTTGGTTCAGGTATATATAGCCTGCGTCCGACCGACCAACGGCTTTAGGGCAGATTATCTCTGTTGAGCCGATATTTCCCTCGCTCTTCCTTGACCACCATGCCTTTATTGAGCAGAAATTGTAGGAGTTCTTTGAGTTTAGTTTGCCCGTAGGATTGTCCCACCATCTTAGTATAAGCCTCTTTGAGAGTTACGATTAGTGTACTATATGGCAAGACTTCATTCGTAGAGAATACTTGTTTCAATGCCATTCGATGTTCGTTACCGCTTAACTCTTGATAGGAGACGCGATGTGGTTTTCGCTCATTGTCCGAATACGAGAGGTCTATTTGGGGAATACAAACCTCATCTTCTACCTCCTTGAGCCGAAAAGCGAATTTGTCAAAGGGTTTGGAACGAATGATGGCAGGGGCAACGATGCTTCGCTCGGGCAGCGTGTTGTCCCTCGTGACTTGCAGGACGGTCTCTGCCTTGTTGTTGAGTTCCGTCCCAATATGCCCTCGTGCGTTGTCGTCGCCTTTATTGAGGTGCAGCACGGTCTGAATGTGGATATTCTGCTCGCTGGTCCATTGCATCAGGTCGCCCACTAACTTGGTGGCCTCTGTTGAGTTATTGATGTCGAGCATCAAATCACGAATGCCGTCAATGACTACCAATCCCACGTTGGGCGTGTTGTAGATGGCATAACGGATAATTTCTCTGCGCTCGTTTGGGTCAGCAATGGCTCTGAGGTGGCTGAATCTCAGATGTTCAGGTTCTCTATCAATCGGCAGTCCTGCCAATCGCAGAATGCGCTGCATCACGAGTTGGCAATGATAAGGGCTTTGCTCCGTGTCAAAGTAAAGAATAGTGCGTTTACTTTTAGGAAATGATGCTTTATATTCCAGCACCTGCCCATTGACAAGAGCTGCTGCAACGATGGCACTCACATTGAAAGTCTTCTTGGCTTTCGCCTTACCTGTCGATACGCTGAAGTTACCCAGTGTACCAATGATGGCTTCGCCTGCTTGTAGTACAACAGGAGGAAGTGCAAACTCATCGGTTACATGAATGAGCGATTTTTTCCAAATATTTTCATAATCTGTTGTATTCATCATCGTCCTCCTGTCTTTCGCCCTGCCAATTCAAGTGCAAGGTCAGCATCCACAATAATCTTGCGACCTACTTGCGTAATGGCACGATTGATTTTGCCACTCTGTTTGATACGATTAGCTGTGGGCAGACTGCACCCAAAGAGGCGTGCAATGCCAGCCAAGCCGTATACATATCGTTTTTCTTCTTTGGAGGAAACCTTTGGCGTTTCTCCATTCGTGGACATATTGCCGTGTTGTGCCAAAAAGAGCAATTCTTCACCCGTCATCTGCCATACAGGCTTGCCCAGTAATTCATTTATTGTCATAATTCCATTGTTTTGAAATGAAAATTCGTCCTTGCGCATAGGGCTTTCAGTCAGCTCTGACGATACAAAAGTAGAGGGCTTTTAATGTTCTACCAAGTGAAAGGGATATGGCGGGAAATATAAGAGAAAATAGGGAAATCAGAGACTATCAAAAACACTTAAACCATACTCATAAAGTGAACAATATCGGGCAAAATACCGTTTATAAGTAATCATTATGATTGTTTTAGTGATTTTCTCTTACACGTACATTAGATTCTGAACAGGTGTAGATCTATAAAAATATTGAGAGGAAATCGTGTCTAATTTTTCACCAAGGGTAGCAACCTAACTTTGTGAAGAGAAAATAAGCCTCTGTTCGCTAAATTCAATCTCTCATTTACTTCCAGCAAACACTCTCCCTCGTAAGAACAAACTTTGGTTCCGTGTCATCACCACGGCACAAGCTACACGGTCGCAGCCCCACAGCAAGCACGAATACCAGCAACCGCCAACCACCCGTGCGAGGTCGATTACACCTACCACTTCAAGCCCCAACGGTGGCGCACTCCCTCCTCCCTCTGGCATATAGACAATAGGCGGTAACCTACCACTGGCGAGAGTGTCCGCCAAAGCAAAGCGACTACCGATAAAAAGAAAGCAGACCTTGGTGCCGCACTGGGCGGATCCAAAGTCTGCTTGTATAGTGAACTATGCACAAGAAAAAACATTTATTTGTGCATATACTGAAGATTTACTCCTCCTCATCATCTTCTGTCTGCCATTTTCCTGTGCGGAATGCTTCCCATTCATCAGAATGGAAATACTTTGAATGGAACTGATCCATAGCGGACAAAGATTGGGATAGTATTAAAACTGCATCGCTGTTTGTCGGCAAATCGTCTTCATCCAGTTTTTGAAGGAATTCGATTGTAGGTTCGTCCTTCAGCAGAATCAAAACTTTGTCTAACAATTTATTGATAATCTTGACTTTGTTGAGGTTGAGCTGTTCCGATTGCTTTTTACCAGACATAACTTTTACTTCGGAATATGCTGAATGTAGGAGAGGACGAACGACCTCATATAGTTCAACTTTTTCTTTAGATACCTTATTCATCATTTTTGATATTTAAGAGGCATGTATGTCCTGATGTCATTCTTTTCTTTATTACCATCGACATTCCAATACCAACGTCCTGAAAACATATGAACATTATCTTTTCTCAGTTCTTCCATGCAATTGATATATTGGCTGATAATCATTGCAACATCTCCATTGTTAGGCAAAGCATCTATATCAAACACTTCAAAACCGTCAAAAGGTTTCATATCTCCAAGGATGTCATTTGCTGTTACAAGTACCTTGTTGATAAGTTTAAGTTTGAACTCATTAACTTCTGCCTTGGGGTCTTTTTTGACCAGTACGGCAACTTCGTCATGTAAGGCTTGCAACTGAGTTGCAGTCTTATCGAACTTCAAAATTTCTTCTTTTGTCATTCTAATACTATTTTAATTCGGACACAATCTTGTAAATTCAACATATTTCTTTTTAATAACTTCAATTGGTTTCCTTTGCTCATTGGAGTTGATATTCTGCATTAACTTCAAATCATCGTCTGTCATTATCAAAATACAGCGCCGTTGTCCTGACCAAAGGTCTATTGTGTTTTGAAGCATTTGTTTTGAAGGTTTGTTCCTTGTAAAAAGAATACCAAAACGTCCAAAATTTCCAGACATGTAACGATTGAGCTGATTGATATGTTCTCGTTCTATCGAGTGAACATTTTTCAATTCCACAACAATTTGTCGGCAATCATACACATCGTACAGTTCTTTGAGGAAGTCAGTGTCGATGTTGTTGTAGAAGATTAAATCACGGATTTGGGTTCCTGACTCAATTCTACTCTGTTCTTGTGCAAAATCCAAATGAGGATATAGTAAAGAAGTCAAGACCTGCCCCATCAATTCCTCATATTTTTTATCTGCATTGTCTTTCTTGCCTGTATATAGTTTTGTAATAGAACAGACTTTCCTTCTTGCAGATTCTTTGCTTATTTTTGAGAACAGAGGGTCGTTCTTGCAATCATCTTTTGCAAGTTCCTTAATGGAAATGTATTTTTCTACTTGGTCGAAATGATGCCTATTATACTCCAGTATTTGGATGCGATTTTTAATGCCGTCATATTCCTTATTTATATCAGCAATAATATAGTCCTTATAGTAGCTGTCATAGTTTAGCCACGGTGAAAACCTCAGCCAACGCTTGGGTACAAACAGAATGCTTTGTTCCGTTTTTTCGTTGATTGGCAAATTTGTTGTTTCTTCAACTATGCTCTTCTTTTTCGTGTCATAATACGATATTTTAGACAAACTGAGAGGTATGCCATACTTTTTACACTCTTGTATTGTGTAGTCAATGAGGAAGGATTTCATCAGAGAACACGCAATATCACTAATCCTATCTTTAGAAATGTCCTGTACCAGTAACTGTATCTGCTCAATATGCTTAAAGCCCAACTGCGACACTTGGGTAATTGCCTGAAACAAGTCAAGAACTTCTTTTGCTTTTGCCGTTGAGATAGGCCGCCCCATACGCTTGTTCGATGTGCCTAATCCAACCTCAGCGCATTCACTGAGATAAATTAAGGTCTCAATAGCTTTATCTTGCTTATCGTCCAAATACATTCGCCCCAATTCATTGAATGCGGTAATCACCGATAAATGTTGTCCGTTATCCATTTGTGATGGTGACTTCCACAAGAGAAATGGGTCAACATATAGAGGTATATCTTCGCCCATATATGGGATAGCGAAGTCTACCTTGCTTTGTAACAAGGGAATTCCATAATGATCAGATAATCGAGGTCGAATAAAATCTGTTGTATCAACCATAATATTTTTATTAACGGTTAGATGTAAACTTGCACCTTGGATAGTTAGAACACCCAAAGAAACATCCGTATCTACCTTGCCTTTCTACAAGTCGTCCTCCGCACCTTGGGCATACACCGTGTTGGATTTTATTTTGGCTATCGTATTGCTTGCGAAGTGCATTGTACTTGTGTTCGCATGTAGCACCTTTTTCCAAAGTCTTGCTATTGCTCTCAATGATACTAATAATTTTCTCTTTAATCTCTTGGCTAATTGCAGGAATTTTATATTGCAAAATTGCATCTTTTAAGCAGCAACGATTCACCACAATATGGGTGTTAACATTTACCTTCAGTTCTGCCTCGTTGTTGAAGCACACAATCGGAATAAATGGAATGTTCCCTAAATCTTTCAGCATGAACTTCAAGAAACGCACATGGCCATCATTTTGCAGAAGTGGGCTGTAAAAGGTTGACTTGTGTCCGTATATGCTTTGCGTCCAATATTCGGTGCTCTCCCCACCGAAAATCCAACCTTTGTAGCCTTTGGTTTCAATAACAAAAACGGCATAAGGTGATACAACGATATGGTCGATTTGCGTTGACCTACCATTACTCACAAAGAGTACATCGTCTATGACGTGATATTCCTCTGGTAGCTGCATCAATTTATGATGCACCATTTTCTCCGCAATCTTACCTCTGTTGAAGCGAAGGTAAAGCATTGCAGAGAAAACCAGAATTACTATGAGTGCAGGTAGGAACATGAATCGTTATTGTTATTCTCCAGGAAATTTATAAACTTTCATCAACTCGTCTATCAGGGTTGCGGTGCGGGTCTTGATATCATCGACTGTCCATTTATCCATTGTAGCTATTTCACGGTTGATGTCAAGACCATTCTTGTAACCGATGAAACGCTGACCATCTTTGCTTTTACGGTCACGTTTTTCCTCGAATGACTTGTTTCCCAGTGTACTATTATAGCCTGTAATGGTAAGGTTTCCGATTTTATGAGTGTACTCTTCGAGATACTGTTTTGCCAGTTCCTTATCGCCATCTGCAATCATATTGACCCAACTTTCAGGGATATTCTGCCCCTCTGGGAAGATATGCTCAATAGTCCATACAAACACTTTCTTATCGGTGCGACGCCAAAGGTCGGTCCAAGTCTCTTGCCTCATAGCAGCCTCTGCAAGTTTACAAAGAATGTAGCGTGTTGCGCCAACATTATCTTTGTAAACATCGCCCTCCAAACTGCGACGGAACTGCTCGTCAGATGCGCAGTTGGTTGGTGTGCTTAATATGTCAATAATAATCGATGCCACTTTGCCACCAGTCGCTTGTGCTTCTTCCAACTTACTGATTATATCCATAAAGATGCGTGTAAGGTCGCGAGTGTTAGGATAGTCAGTAATATTACGGCGAACAAAGTACTTGGCAAGCAAGCGGATTATCAAGTTGATTTGTTCCTCTGAAACTGCAAGTTCCTCCTTGTTGCGCATTAAGTACATAAGCAACAAATAGGATGGTGCGCCTTGAATGTGATCAAGGTCTTCCAACGCTTTGCGATATGGATTCTCAATGGTATCTTGTAAGATAAGCCATGAGTATATTTGACCACATTGTAAAATGTCGTCAAGGAACGAGGGAAGGTCTTTGTTGATTAGGCTTTCGAATATATATTAAGTAAGTTCGAGCGTGTAGCCACAACGCCCAATGGGTCTTTCTTGCGGTCAGCGTCACTTTGGAAAGGCTCGTTCAAACGGTGTTTGAAGGCATTATAGTACTGGCGGAAGAAGCGTTCCTGTATGCTATAATCTTCAGAAAGGTTTCCGAGCAGCGTTTGCCAGCGATTAAAGCAATCATCAATCGTAAGGTTATTCCCCTCTGCCTTTGCCATGATAAGGTTTTTCATCAAGTCAATAGCTGTGAGTGGTATTCCTCGATTGTTTAGCGATTCAAACAGCACATAAGCATCAGAGTGTGAAGAAACCTCAATCTTCACCAACATGGCTTGTTTCACCTTGTTGTATTTTCCCAACAGGAAGTCTACAACACTTTCATCATTCAATGACTCAATCTCTTTGTCAATGCGTTTCAAAAAGTAATTATAGCAACGTGCAATCTTGCGTTTTGCATAATAAGGATGCTTGGAAGCAGATGCTTTGCGTAACGCAACGCCATTCATCAGATGATTGAAATCATCTAAGTTATAGTTCTGCACCTGAGGTACAAGTTTCATCTCATTGGGAGAGTTCTTGCTCTTCAATGATTTTCTCAACGACGGCAAAACATCTTCGTCATCCTCGCTCATTTCATCCTTGTGTTCCTTCAGGCGCGTATATATGGCTGTAAGGAATAAACTGATGGTGGTCAGTCGTTGCTGTCCGTCAATCACCTCTAAATATGGATTGATTGCATCACCCTGTGGGATGCAGATAATAGATCCGATGAAATATTCATCGTTATTCTCACTGATGTCGTCGTAGAGTGCTTCCCACTCACGATAACTCCATGTGTATTCACGCTGATACTTGGGGATGGTGTAATAGAAATTTCCATCCGCAGAAAGTACCTCGTAGATATGATATTTGTTTACGCTCTGAATCATAACTAAAAACGCTAACTACTGCTAAACATTATATTCCGTGGTAGACTCTGCCACCATTCCTGTGCTTTGAGATTCTTGGATTTGTGGAATCCAGTTGCTTCTTATTTGCCTGAACGAGCCAAAAACATTGTTGCGATGGTGTTGTAGAAATCTTGGATGTGGTCTGAAATATTCAATTTGTGGAACAAAAATTTTCTGACCATTATATTCATTAAGATAAGAATCAGTGCGCAAAACATCGGGATGAACAATGATTGTATAATCATCTTCTATCATAAAGAAACCTTTATCAAATACACAATGCATATCTCTACTCATAGCAATACCATTGCATGGAAGAAATGAGCCATTGTGCGCTTGTGGCATAATATGAGCTGCTTCAAGATTACTAAAACCGTTACACGAAATAACTCTTCGAGTAACTGCGCATTTCTCTTGATACGCCATCATGACAAAATCGTGGAATGTACGACTATTGAATAACCCTGCACCCATTGACTGCTCCAAACTGTCAATGTGTTCCAGAACTTGCTGTTGTTGGGTTTCTACTGCTTGCTCAATTCGCTCATCACCTATAATGTTTGCAGAGCGTCCCGGTAAAGTATAATTCTCTGCAAAATCGGGGGCATCTAAACTACTCCAAAGAGTAAAGTTTTTACCTTCAAGTTTGTCATTCCAAAATTGGAAATACTGTGAACCTAATGTATAATGGTGTAATACAAAAAATTGCGTATCTTGGTCTTGGCATTGTCTAAAAACGACAATGTCATTAGGCATAAATTTTGCGTCACCATTACCTACTTTTGCATTTAGGTATATACGTATTTCATCACGACCTCTATCTTTCTTATATACGGTGTCTATTTGTTTTGAATTATGGTAGACGTATTGAGCGTACGCAATTTCGTCTTCAGTACCAGTTAAAATAGGCAAAGCCGTACTGTCATTCAAAACGGTAGTAGACAAATGAGGAAAGAAATGGCAGCAATCTTTAGAGATGAGCATATACCTACCACGATGGAATTTAATTTTTCCATTTTCTATGGTAGGAGAGCCCATTTCTTGATTACCCAGTCTTTTTATAAAATAATCAGCCATTATCGGAAATATTATTTAAGATTTTATCGAGAGCTAAGGCTATTTTTTTTGCAAATAAAGAGGGAACAGCGTTGCCTATCATTTTGTATTGAGCCATTGTCGGGCCAAGGAATACAAAATCATCTGCAAAAGTTTGCAACCTTGCTGCTTCACGAACAGTTATAGAACGTGCTTGCTCAGGGTCAGGATGAATGTGTCGCATACCATCTTTATATAAGTGAGCTGGAATCGTGTTGCTTGGTTCATCCCATCTAAGCACATAGTACTTGTGTATGTTGCTTTTCTTCCCAGTAACCTTTGTGTACAATTCTTTCAGGGCATCAATCGTTACATATTGGTTTCTTCCTGATTGAATGTCCTCTCCCAACAATTTGAATACACCTTGGTCTCGTTCACTATGGTATCGTGGACTATGATTTGTTATCACATCATCGCAAGAAATTGGAGTGTGAGAATACTTTCTACCTCCATCGCGAATAATAACTTTAGAAGGATATATCTTGGGTAGGTCAGCAATCGTATCTCTCACTGTTTTCTGTTCACACTTCATACTTGGCATAATCTTCTCATAAAAAGATTTGATTATCGACTTATATGTATGCTTTGCTTCTTCTTTTACAGGGAAAGCATCCATACGAACTCCAAGTATAATAACACGACGGCGATGCTGCGGAATACCAAAATCCGCAACATCGTATAAGGCTTCTTTGAAGTCTTCAATAACGGCATATCCTGCTTCATTGAAGGCTTTGCGTATTTTATCAACAATAGGTGTCCCGTCAGGTGCAGCACTTAACATTCCTATAACATTCTCAAATACGAAGAAGTCGGGCTTAAAGTAGCTGACTATCTTAATATAACTTTCAAACAGATAGTTACGGTAGTCATTTCTCATACCATGTTCATCTCGTATTCTTCCTGCAAGAGAATATGCTTGGCAAGGTGGGCCTCCAATTACGACGTCCACCTTTTTGCCATTTACAAGTTTTTCCAAACCAACACTTTCTCCGTATTCTTTATCTTTGAAACCGTTTATCAATTCTTCGGTTCTTTGGATGTCAAAGCGAATGACTTCTTTTTGTGCATTCTTATGCTTCCACTTTGTAGCAAGTCTATTAGTAAGAGTTTCACTTGGATATTTTTCCCACTCAACACAAGCAAGTGTGTTGTAGCTGCCTTCTTGCATGAAACCATCAAGAAGACCACCACAACCACAGAACAAATCTATTGTGTTATATTTTTTTTTAGCCATTATTCTTTGTCAAGATACTTTAGCAGTTGTACCGCAATAGCTTTCGCCATTAAACAAGGTACTGCATTTCCAACCTGACGGTCTTGCTGCCCTTTGTTACCAAGGAACACGAAATCATCAGGAAATGATTGCAAACGTGCGCTTTCTCTCACAGTAGGACAACGATTCCATTTATAATGGAAATTGTTTCGGTGTCCTGTGTCAATTGTTCTTGATGGCTTGTTACTTGCGTAGCGAGTCCATGCCATGTGGAACTTTCGACTTTCACCTACACCCTTGGGCAGATCTTTCCAGTTACCACCATCAGGCACTTGTGCAATGGCGTCTTTGACAAATTGCTTATGGTCGATTGCCTTATGGTTGTACAAGGTGTTGCAGTCGCCTCTCATTAACTTTTGATATTCAGTCATTGGAGCTTGAGAGTATTCCATCACATCCGCTCCTAACTCATCAACGAGACATGGCAAATCGCCAATAGCTTGCTCACAAGTTACATAGTTCTCTGGTGTATGCGAAGGCTCTGGAAATACAAAATTCTCCTCACCGTCTCGAAGTCCTACAAAGATAAGACGTTTACGAATTTGGGGTACACCATAATCAGCAGAGCAAAGCACCTTGCAATCAATGTTATATCCCATTTCCTTGAAACGTCGCAAAACCTCGTCTTTAACTTCACCATTATATAATGTTGCCATTCCTGGTACATTTTCTATGAGGAAAGCTTTTGGTTGGTATCTCTTAACCATCTCTATCATGGCAAGATAGAGTTTGTTTCTGTCGTCGTCAAACTCTCGCTTTCCTGTCAGGCTAAAGCCTTGACATGGAGGACCACCTATGATTACATCAACTTTTTTTTCCTTTACAATCTTTTCAATGGTTTCAAAAGTTTCAGGAGCAGAGAGGTCTGCATTTAGAGCCTCACTGCCTTTGTGATTGTAAAGGAATGTTTTCAGAGCTGGGTCATTATTATCAACACCAAGAACAATATTATATCCTGCCATTTGGAAGCCCTCAGATAAGCCACCACAACCACAGAACAAGTCAATTACATTATGTGTTTGTTTCATTTACTTCTCTGCTGCTTCTCTTATGTTGTTGCGAGAAATGGTGAGAAAATTAATCTTATCTTCAAAATCACACGCAATATCTTCTTTCAAGACTTTAATCACCTCGTCAAGTTTTGCAACATGCTGCAAAAGCAACTCTTTATTGTCTGTATTCATAAGAATTATTTTTATTTCTGATAATCTAAATCCGCATCCACCAAGTCTCTTACATTGACTTGTAGAAGTCGAGCTATCTCAACATACTGTGCCATAGACGGTTGTATTTTATTGGTCTTCCAACGTGACACAGTTATGTCTGTTACACCCATTTGGGTAGCAAGCCAATGACCTGTTACTTCCTTCTCGGCTAACACGACACGGATTTTGTTCGGACAGTCAGTCTTTGCCATACTTTTTAATTTCTAATCTTGTACAAAGATAATCATAAAATGTTATATGCAATACAATGCTCTTATTGTTTTTTATCTTAAATACGAAAAAACGGCAAGAAGGATAACTTTCTTGCCGAAATGGAACCAGAAACGTCGCAACGTTTGTGCGGAAACGATGCTATGTTTGAGCGAAAAGGAGACATTGTTTTGCCTCGCAATAAGCATTCTTTTGTGCTGCAATTAGTATTGTTTTACACCGCAGAAACGTATGTTTTAGGATGCAACTAATCAGCGAAAATGAAGAAATATCGAAGTTGGTGAAAACTGACTGATAATGAGCAGGAAACGGAATAATTTGCATAGAAGTGCTCTTTTCAAAAAGAGTTATAATGTGCAGATTTAGGCAGAAGTTCAGTTACCAAACCGTTACCCGATTTTGCCATAGGTAACGATGGAGCAATGTTCGGTAACTGAATTATTTTTACTCGTGTGGTTGTTGCTGCGGTCGGCAGTTTTCTGCATAAGTGAGGAACGCTTTGAAATTGGTAATTTTGCCACAAAACATCAAAGCGTATGAAAACAGAAAAAACGAAGGTGTTGCTCTACCTCAAAAAGAGCGGTCTGGACAAGTCGGGTAAAGCACCGATTATGGGACGGATAACCATTGGGCGTTCCATCGCACAGTTCAGTTGCAAGCTCTCCTGTAATCCTGACTTGTGGAATCCCCGCGAGAGCAGAATGGACGGAAAAAGTCGTGAGGCGGTAGAAGTGAATGGCAGGTTGGAGAACTTGCTGCTGTCCATTCAGTCAGCTTATCAGTCTTTGCTTACAAGAGGTTGCTCATTTGACGCAACCGACGTGAAGGAACAGTTTCAAGGCAGTGTGCAGGCACGGTGCATGCTCATCGAAAGGCTTGATATGCTCATCAAAGAGAAAGAAAGTCATATCGGTGTAGACATCAGAAAAGAGTCCATGGCAAGCTATCACTCCACGAGAATCCACTTGCAGGAGTTCATCCAAAAGAAGTATAAGGTTTCAGACCTAGCTTTCTCACAACTGACAGAGAACTTCATCCATGAGTTTCAGCAGTACTTCTTAGGGGAGTGTGGATTTCAGGAAAGCTCATTCTACAATGTCGCCACCCATTTGAAAACGGTATGCAGGCTGGCTTACCGTGAGGGGTTGGCAGACATCCTACTTTTCGACAAAGTCAAAATCAGCAAGGGTAACAAGAAACTCCCCAAAGCACTTGACAGAAGGGCATTTGAGAAGTTAAAGACTCTTCAATTTGAGGACTTGGAGGAGGAAATGGAAACGGCAAGGGATATTTTCCTCTTTGCCTGTTATACGGGTGCTGCGTATTGTGATTTGATGGAACTGGACAAGTCCCATCTTGTGCGTGATGACGAGGGTAGCCTTTGGCTGAAGTTCAACCGTCAGAAGACAAGTGTGCCTTGCCGTGTCAAACTGTTACCCGAAGCCATACGGCTGATAGAGAAGCTTCACAGCGATGAAAGGGAAACATTGCTCCCTTTCATGGGATATGCCACTTACCAATCTTATTTGAAAGCCCTACGGCTTCGTGCAGGCATCTCGTTTCCTTTTACCACACATACGGCAAAGCATAGAGAAATTCGTAAATATCAAATAACCAGTAGATTAGTTTGATTATCAATAAGGGATGGTAACGATAAGGAAATCAGTGAGCTTCTACACTCTACCTCATTTTGCCATTTCAAAGAACCACTTTGTCAGTTACAAAGATAAGAGTATGTCGTGAGAAAAAAGAATTTTCTCTGAGTTATTTTCGTAAAGCTGTCCATTGGGGCTGCTTTTTGTTTTTCGGGTATTCTATTCTTATGATAAAATGCAGTCTCCGGAGACTGCGTTTTCTGTTTTCGCCTAGTTTCTCTGTCTGCACATCCTCCACTTATGCCCATATATCATGTCGGGATCGGTTGTTTGTTGTCAGCGGCAAAGGTAGTTCCGGGCTTTTACGGACAAAAAAGGTCGGGGCGGCAAGCCGTTTAGACGACAATCTCCACACTTCCATTTCATTGCAGGTAGTATTCTCGCCGTAAAACCTTGTTTGTCCTAAGCCCTACCTTTTTACGCCACTGAAACGAAAACGACCGACCCGACGGAAAGACGCATAAAAAAAATGTTGGATATGCGAGAAGCAGGGAAAAAGAAAAGTTGAAACTCAAACTCCCTCACCTCTGGAATCCGCATAAAATCAGACAAGATGATTTTTTTCGAAGTAAGGACGGGACAGATAACCGTTCAAGAAGAACAGACGGAGTAAAGCGGTCGAAAGATTTGTCGACTGCTCCTTTCTTTCGTGAGCTCTGGGCGGACAAAGAGAAGAGCAAAAGTCCCCCAATGAAAAGCACCTCGTTACTTTTGACAGTGAGTTGAGACGACTCAAAAGTAACAAAAAGCTAATTCCTCCATTCAACTATTCTTTATGTTTCATATCTATGAAATCAACATTATCTCTCATATCTAGAGTCACAATATTTTTATGTATCTCCAAAAGTACTTGCCATTGAAAAGATTAAGGAGTTCTATGTGCCTGCTCAGAATCATCTCATTCATTTTATATATTTTTCATTCCAAACATAACTTTAATCACTTCCTTATAAGCATGTCCAAACCTCTTTTTGTCTTTCTCGGTCATCTCCAATTCCCATTTATTCATCACATAATACCGAAAGGAAGTACATCGTGTTACAATGTCTCGTTCTTTTCTTATATAAGTTTGGTAACCATACAGAAGATTATGGAATTTCCGAAAGTCCTTATACGACCACGACGTAACTAATATCATCATGTCATAATCTACTACCAGCAAATCTCCAATTTCATCAATATGTTCTCGCAGAATCTCACTTTCAAGTATTCGCTGGTGCAACTGATGCTGCATTATATAGTTAATCCCACGTACGCCAAATAATCGACTATTAATAACAATTATTGGGTGTACTATTACCTTTCCTTTCCCATAATACTCCTTCCAAGGGACTTTTCCTGTGAAGAAATCCTCCATGTTGTTTACCAATTGTGGTAAGCCTTTGTTTCCACCCGTTTTCCCTTTCTCTTTATTGAGGCGATCATCAATAAAATCCATCATCTGATTCATATCACCTCCATCTGCGATTTTTCTATGAACCCTCATGTCTTTATATTCAAACATAAACAAATGATGTCGTGTTTTGATAGCAATATCAGGTGCTGATTGTTGCGCCGCAAAACAATGCTTATTGTAGATTTGAATACGCTTGTCGCCTATCATAAGTTTCACCAACTCATAGAACAATTTCTCCTCCGAGAAATCTTTTGTTAACAAGTTCATAATGTTTTTTTCAGAATAAACCAGTTTTAATTCTTCTTTCACACTCCACCAAAAGCCATCGAACAATAAATGCGTATAGTACGGTTGCGATACTATTAGGTATTCTTCTTCGGACATCTTCAGCACAGGATACTTTCTGAAACAGGTATTATCTAGCAACTCCTGCTCGGCAAAGATTGTATTCATCTTGTTTACATCCCATATATCAATACATTTATCTGCAATATATGTAGTAAACTCATCCCATAATCGTAAAGCATTAGTTTGTTTATAGTCTTGGCGATGCACACAATATAGACCTTCTTTAAAATTCTTTTTATCGTGATAAACAGCCAAAGGCATTTGCGCCAACAATATATAACTGAACTCATTCTGGAATCCATAATTATTCACGACCCTTCTGATGGCTTCACCCACCTCTTTGTGTTCTTTCCCAAATTTGGTTAATGCCACAAACTTAAGAATCTGTGCTTTTTCCAGTTCCTTCTTATTCTCACCAAATAGATCGATATTCAGTACATCTTGCTGCATAATAATCTTTGCATCTCGAATATCTGTGTCACCATCTATCCTTACCAAGATTTCCTTTTCACGCTGCATCTCCATACTGTTCTCCAGCAAAATGGCTTTCAGCAACGCTTCGTATGCCTCAAAACTCTCACCTATACCCTCTCTTTCATTGGGAAGTCTCAATACTTTTATTAATAGACGATAAAGTGCTCGATGATTAATCAATGTCAGCCAAGTACTATTAAATTTTTCCTCTAGTGCTTTCAATCGGCGAAATAGTTGCTCGACTTCAGACCTTTCCCTATAGTTTTGGAACATAACCAGAAGCCCATGTTTCGCTTCCATTGAAAAGCTATCAAAACAGTCCACACTAATCATGTGAACTACACCTTCTATCAGCCATCGTTTGTTGATGCCTGTAAGGTATGTCTCCAAATCTTCTACTTGTCCATTAAACAAGTCTGCGTATTCTACTGTCTTGGTAACATAAGAGTGATGTCCCAATAGTTCAGGTTGTTTGGTTATTGCACTCATTATATCTATTCTCAACTCTTCACCGTCCAAAAGTCTTTCACCTGCCATATACCTACTGAATGACATGGTCTGATTCATAACATTTGTCATCATATCGCCAATATTAATTGTCGCGAGGTCAAAGGTTGTTTGCTTATAGTAGCGAGTAAAGTATTTTAGGAATCCGTCCTTTTTAAAGTTGCCCTTATAAAGGGTAAGAGTTCCTAGATCCATTAATATCAGCGGGCATATTCTCTCGTAATCAATTCCCTGACGAGTGCACTCTTCACGCATCTTTCTCTGTAAGTAGTTTTTCCAGCCTGCATCTACTTGTCTTGCATCAGCTAATACCAGTACCATAAATATTCTGCTATCTCTATCTATGTTCTTATCCCAAGCAAATTCTCCTTCCAAAATCCTCTTAGCATTCCTAACAAGCTGTCCTACACCCTTATAACGCCATTTGTTTTTCTTAGTATCCAGATAGCCCACAAAGTCTTTGTCAACTTCATTCAAGAGTATCTGCATGGTTCCTTCTGCCTTGACCTCTTTGGGTATTTTGACATCCTTGCATTCAAACAGTATAACATTCTTTCCGTCTCGAATATAAAAATCTGGAGGAGAACTCAACTTCTTCTGGGGAACTACATTCCTACATTCATCGTCAGCAAGCGAAAACCATCCATGTGTGTTAGTTACTTCTTTCAGGCAATTTACCAATATAGTCTTTTCCGAAAACTCTGTTGTAAAGATTGTATTAAACCCCTGCATATTATCAGGGTACTTACATTTCCACAAATCATTGAATATGAAATATAGCCCATCAAACATCCTATAAATCATAAATGAAACATCTATGACGGCATATTCGTGAGGTGCTATCTTAATAAATGGTTTCTCTCTAAAAGTTTGATAATCCACATTATCTTCCAAGGGGATGACTTCATGAATGTCAATGGAATCTCTATCCACTATCTGCTCAGATAATAATTCTTCTTCATCCCTAAGTCGTTCAAAGTTGATAACACCGGTTTTATCTCTGGCTAAAGCTAAAATGCTCCAATATGTTCTCAAATAATATTTCCATGATGTAAGACCGTATACTTTTAGAAATTCATCATATAGGTCTTTGAGTTGAGGATGCTGGGACACAAAATTGAAGAACTTAACAGTTCGGATATTCTGATTCCTAACCAATTCATTAATATCTGATTCCTGATTTATAAAGTCATTATACGCAAACCTCGACATCAAAAGACAGGCTAAATACAATTCTAAATCATTCTCTTGTTTGTATGGTGATTCCCCTTGATTTCTGTTAAGGGTAATTTCATTGGCTATCAAAAAAGCAGTGTATAAATTTTTCTCTAATTGCGCAATGTTATCAGAACCATCACTTTCTGGCATAGCCATGATGTATTTCAGCAAAAGCAGCGGTGTCTCGCTGCCAGTTGCATATTCCATCGGTTGTTGCTTTCTTTCTGTCTCCAGTGCGAAATAGGCTTTATACCTATGGATTGCACCAAGTAACTGGTCTAAATTATTAGGACCAAAGAAGAATCTCGGCACATCAATCTGAGTCGTTTTCTCATCTCTGAAATCAGGATTATAGAAAGGTTTACCAACCAACTTATTCTGCATATTTGAAACTAACCTGATAGCCCAAATACGCGGTAATCCAGCAAGGAGTTTTTCGAGAGGATACATTTCTCCATTTGGGTACAATTGTTTGTATCCAACAATTCCTGTCAGCTCTCTTTTATTATATATAGCCATCTTATTTTAGAATTTTAATATGTATATTTTCTTATACCTCGCTGTCATCTTTGAATTCCCCAATAAACAACATCAAATAATTGTTCATAGAAGCCATTAGAGCAGTTTGATTTTAGAAACACATCACAGCTTCATCAAACTATGTTTTACCCTATAGGGATAGTAAATTCAGTCCTGCTTTGTGGAATTTGAAATGCTTATTCTCTTACTGAAACATATAGTCATTCTTCTTTTGATTCCTCTTCTTTTTCAGTACAAAAAGGAAGTTCTTTACCGAAAGTTTTCACTTTTTTATAAGACCTTTCAAGTATTAATTTTCAGCTTATACATTCAAATTACAGCTTATTCTGCAAAGTTACTCACACATAATGAGAAAGACGAAGAAAATAGAAAGAAAACGCCCCTTGCGGAGCATAAAAATGTAGCAAGAGGCGTTTTTGATAATCAAGGCATATAAAACAGGGCAAACTTCACTTTTCACCGTTTGACCAGTCCTCTGAGGACCTTGCTCTTGTATCAGCAGAAAGAGACAAATTCACGGTAGAAATTCCTGTCGCCCGACTCTATCTTCCGTAGCAATCGGTTTTTGGGATGTTTGCCGTATCCGAGCAGCCTGCCCGTCCCGATGTTGTAGGACAAGACGGCAAGGAGAAAAACAGTTCCATTTAAAACATCTGAAGATAGGGATTTACAGCAGCTTTCTAAATTTTATCTCAGCTAATTTGTTGATTTCATCTTTATAGGTCTCAAGATGATGCAGGATGATGTTCTCCACATAGATGCCGATAGTCATATCTCTATTCCTCATAGACATGACTATCTCCGCCAATGTATCCTGTAACTCTTTAGCAATATAGATGGTCTTGCGATTTTTCAAAGTGTTGCGACAGATGAAAAGCGACTCATAATCGCATTTGTCAGCCTTTCGCCTTTCTCTTTTTTGGATTCTTGAAAAATCCTTTGATATTGGTTCGTCATTTGGACGTTCCGATTCAACACACTGCTCTTCTGATTGAGAATGTTTTATCTCACGCTCTTTTCGTTTCATGGGAATACCCTGTGAAATAAGTTCTCGGATGGCAACGGGATCTACCTTGCCGTTTTGGTTCTCTGTCATACTTTCTTAATTTTTATTATTACACAATTCATGGTTCATTTCGTTGCCGGTATATTTACCGATGGAGATGAATACATCTGCTATCGAAGATATTCCCAATAATCTGCTTATATCAGTAGGGCTATATCCTTTCGTTCAGACCCTTTCTGTGGAGATGTTCATTAGTGTCCATCAATACAATCGTTCGATTGTATCTGCTTTCGTACATTCATACGTTCGAGGTTCCCGTTCATCGAGGGAGGATATTATCGAAGACACATACCATTACCGACATATTCGACAGTGCAAATATATGGCTCGGTAATGCCGTAATCAGCGTGATTTTCTTTAGTGCGTATTTGTGGCTTCGATTTGGTTAATTATGGCTTCGTTTCACCCTATGGCTTTAGATACAAGAGATAGTAACTTTGCAGTAAGCGATAAGCTGGTATTTCATGGCTTTGAAAACATACATTTCGAGAAGATAAAGCACCGCATTTCGATGCGGATTTATTTGCGTCCGTGCAAATAGCAAGGTATGTTTTGCGTTACCCGAAATTATTTCGGTAACGCAAAACCCTTGCTCTTGACAGAGGGCAGAACACCTCCGAAGTCGGTGTTCTTGGATAGAAGTTTTCGTTGTCTTGATTGGCTATTTTATCGTGAACGCTCTCTGATAGATTTCAATTGTATTTAGCACGTTCGATTTCCAGAAGAGAGAATTACAAACCATTAAAATCCAAAGTAATGACAAAGAGAAATGTGGGACGACCTCCCAAGAATGAACGAGCCAGCCATTGTTGTATGGTTCGATTTACGGACACAGAATTTGCTCGTTTTCTAAGGATGTTCGAGCAATCAGGGCTTCAAAATAAAGCCACTTTCATCAAGGCTAGGGTATTTAATGAGACCTTTCGAGTGATAAAAGTGGATCGTTCGTTGCTCGATTACTACCAAAAACTGACAACTTTGTACGGACAATTTCGCAGTGTTGGGGTGAATTATAACCAAACAGTAGTCGCTTTGAAAAGCAATTTTACTGAGAAGAAAGCCTTTACTATGATCACCAAGTTAGAGAAACTGACACTCGAATTGGCTATTATCGGAGGGGAAATTGTACAACTCACTCGTGAATTTCAAGAGAAATGGCAACATCGGCAATAGACATATCATATTACACCTTGCATGGATGTGAAAATCAGACTTCCCTTTTATTTGAGGAAGCCTGATTAACCTTTTAGTGGCGATTACCGCTTTTTGAACTTGCCGCCTTTCAGGTCACTCTCCACCATACGCTTGTTCAGCTCCTCTCGGAGTTCATCAAGAAAATAGGTGCGGCTGTCATCCTTGCGGCGTTTCATGTTCATATAGACGTTGTAGCAGTTCTTGATTTCTATACCAAAGATTTCGGAAAAGGCATCTGCCAATTCTTCTATACCGATTTCACCATCGTTGATACAGTCACAGGTATCAAGTGCGTAGAGTAGTTCCACCAAGTCGGTTGCTTTACCTGTCCAACGAAGTTTCTCGGTTGGTTTGACGGGCAAAGTAGAAAGAAGCCCCTGCATCCGCATCTTTAATAACTTTAACTCCGTATCAATGACACATAGTAGCTCCGACACATTTTTTCCCCTTTCCGTCCATCAAATACACCGCTTGCAAAGTTTGTAAACGAAAACGAGTATAGCGGAGAATACGAAACAAAGAGATGGCGTCGTCTTCTGCATCACATAGATCAATGATCCTCTTCATAAAGTTCTCCGATGCTTTTTGTTCTTGTTCATTTGTAGAGCAAGACGAAATTATCGTCTTAAATTCTTCCGTTTGAATAAGTCTTAGCATAATCATATCTTTTATGGTTCAACATTGCAGATTCTCTGTTGTGAGATGTGATTTATGACCTATCTCCTTATGAATTCGGACAGCAAAGAACAGTGTCATTAAAGTTGCAAAGACGTCGGCAATAGGCTTGTGCATAAAGCACTCCATTTAGTTCCCAATACGATGGAAGCAGCAATATTATAGGGATAAAAAACAAACCTTGCCGTCCGATGTTTAGCAGAAGACTTTGCCTTGCTCTTCCGATTGCCATATATAGTGTGGAATACACAAATTGGAATCCGAAAGTGAAGAACATAATCGTATTGGCTCTAAGCGCAATTCTTGCTATTTCCTGCATTGTTTCGTCTTTACCGAAACAACTGATGATAGGAGAGGTAAAAATGACTATAAGAATACTCCAGAGCACACAAAACGAGGTTGTGAGTATCAGAGAACAGCACACCGCTTCCCTTAATCTTTGAAAATTGCCTGCCCCGTAGTTATAGCCTGCCATAGGTTGGAGTCCTTTTACAAATCCGAAGACCACGTTTGTTCCCAATGTGACGATTTTCAGGACGATACCCACAGCCGCAACAGCCTCTGCCCCATATTTCACAGCGGCTTTCTGCAACAAACTGATGGAAAGGGTCTGGAGTAGTTGCAAAAAGAGCATAGAGATACCAATCTTAATGATGTCTGCGTATATTCTTATCGTGGGAGCGAACAAGGCAAGAGATACTTTTACCTCTGCTTTCGTAAGGAAACGGATGTAAATAGCTGTCGTGATGATTCTTGAAAGAATAGTTGCCCATGCAGCACCTTCCACACCCCAATTGAAAGTGTATATAAACAAGGGGGCTAATGCAACATTAACGATAGAGCCGATGATCATTGCCGACGCAGATGTCTTCGACGCACCTTGTGAAACAATGATATTGGACATGGACACATTCAATGTCCCTATGACACAACTGATGATAAAAAGCCTGCCGTAGGATTCTGCCAAACTTATCATCTCCTCGTTTGCTCCCATGAAAAGTAGGATGTCCGGCAGGAACGCATTGCACACAAGGGCAATGAGAGCTGCCAACATCACAGAGGTAATCACTGAGACGGAAGCGACCTGACTTGCCTTGACAACCTGTTTCGCTCCCAACAGACGGGATATATACACTCCGCCTCCGACACCGAACATCAGTCCTATCCCAAGAAATAACAACGATATAGGGAAAACAACCGATACAGCGGCGACAGGAAGAGTTCCAAGACGTGCAACCCAAAAAGTATCTACCACATTGTATATTGCCATAATCAGCATTGCGATGACAATAGGTATCCCCAATTTTGTCAGGGCTTTCATCATACTTCCTTCTCGCAAAATATTCACAGCGTTGTTCATCCTTATAATCCGTATCATTTTAAGTGAATAAAGTTCGCTGCAAAGGTACGGTGGGATACAAGCTGTCACAATAGACGGACAATGGTAATGATAGCACTATTCGTGGTAAGTCCTTCTGAAGAGCGTGGGAGAAACGCCTGCAACCTTGGTAAACAGCCGTGTGAAGTAGGAGTAATCGTTAAAGCCTAAACTATGTGCAATCTCTTTGATGGAATCTGTAGTATAGACCAATTGACGTTTAGCCAACAAAATAATCTCGTTTTGGATATGGTGGCTCACACTTGTCCCCAGAACAGAATTTACAGCTTCATTCAGGTAGGCAACGGTAATGTTCAGCCGCCCGGCATAGAATGATGGCGAACGTTTGCTTCGGATATTGCTTTCCAACAAATCCCGAAATTCCCATACTATTTCCTTGTGTCTGGTCACTGTCCCCTGCAATTTAGATTGAGCTATCGTTGCATTTACAATGTTCTCCACGACTAACCCTACAATGACGGTGGTCAGTCGCTGAACGACTGCTTTGGCAGATGGATTTTCCATGCCACTCAGTTTGCAGTCAAGAAGTGATAATAATAGTTTCTGTTCCGATATGTCGGATAGTTGTATTTGAGGGCGACCGTATCTCTCAAGCGTTCGTTTTTCCTCCTTATCCACCAATACCGAGTCGATAACCAGAAATTTTGCAGAAAGATTGGAAGCGTCGATGATACGATGCACCTGCCCGGGTAGAATGATAGCCAGACTTCCTTTCCCGAAAGTGTATTCCTCGAAATCAATATTCAGACAGCATTGCCCACCCTCTATGAAGCCAAAGAAATAATAATCGTCGGTATGAGAAAAGGCGTATCTTTCCGAAGATGCAGATGTCTGAGAGACAACAGTCTTCAGATAGACTCCGAAATCTGAGAGTTGTGAACTTCTATGGATGGGTAACCGGGACATGTTTTCTATTATTTTGTTATTGACAATACGCTCTCAATGTCTATCCTGCCATTGTTGAAACCTATTCGTTAAGAAAAATGCGAAGAGTAAACTAAGAGTAGTAAACCCAATACCGATTACTGTCCATGATAACATCTGCAAAGGAGATAGAACAGAAGCCTTTGCAAATTCAGCAAAGGCATAGGCACAATAAGGCAAAGTCAAGATTGTGGTAATGATAACAGGTATATATTTTCGGTATATTGCCCATTGAGTAAGATGTACTATAAGGTGGAGGGAATACCCTGCAAATGCAGCGAACCACCATTGATAAGCATCCAAGCATACGGCACAGAAAGAAATGAGGGAAATCAGAATGAACTCGTGGGCAGTCCCAATGGCAAATGTGGCTGTGGAATAATCAAAATGTCCTTTGTGTGCAAGAAACTGCTCGAATCTCGGGAAACGTCTTTTCAATTCGTCCCTATTTCTGTCAAGCCAATGCCTGAACATGATAATCTCTTCGTATTCGTGAATCATGAACACAACAGGGAGAAGCAGCATTATCAATTCTAATTTCGTCATAATGGTTTCCAAAAATCTATGGCTGTACTCTTTTCAACACGTTCCTTAAATCTCTGACATACTTGGCTTGCCGATATTTCAAATAAATCTTCACAAACGGAATCATAAACCATTTCCTAGGCTCAATGTGTTCTGTAAAGTCAATCGTAGCATTCTTTTCATTGCCACTGAAAACACCGCTCCAATGGCCTTTCATATTGTCATTCTCCACATCAAACTCCCAAAAACAAAAAGGTTCTTGTCTTGTTACCGTGAAAGTTGTCTTATATCCACTCTTCGTTATTTCTACAAATTGCGTATCTGATATGACTTCTATCTTTTCAACATCACTTCTCCACGAATAGTCTGTTAGCGATGTTACAACTTGCCAAACGCTCTGTAAATTGCACGGAAACGTGGCTTTTATGTTTGATGTTACGATCATAAATTTTAATATCTCAGAAAAATAACTTTATCTCACGAAACCATTTTTATAGAACTCATACCAAGCATCTATCTGCTCGGGGCTGTTGGCTTTCAGCAACAGAAGCATCTCACGAGTGAATTCCAAATGTCCTACACCGTTTGCCGTAACAATATTCTTGTCACTGACAGCTTGTGCTTCCACATAATTCTCCGCATTAGAATAACCGGTACCGCCCCATTTTTTGAGTTGCTCAAGACCGTTACCTGTATGCTTTACGTCGTTCAGAAAACCGTGCGAACATAGAAATGAAGCACCGTTGCATATCGCCCCGATGATTTTACCTTTATCCAAAGCCTCTTGTACCAATGGTACGACAAGTTCTGCTTCAGGCGAGTCCCAACGGTTGCCACCGATAAGCACCAAAGCGGCATAATCTTTCGGCATATTCTCGAAAGAATAATCGGGCAAGGTTCTAAAACCTCCGATAGAACGGACTGCATCCGATGTCGGGGCAACGGTATGCACTTCGTATTTTATTTCGCCACCCGGTATCACGCCCACATGAAGAGCCGTGGAGAGAAAAGCTCCCTCCCAATCTGTGTATTCATTTAACAGGATAAATAAAACTTTCTGTTTCATTGATATATCTTTTTTACTTTAACGTGAGTTCGACGAATTATAACTAAAAGAGAGACAGTTGGATAAGCCCATTTTCATACGGCGAGACTCGGTCCACATCGATCATCGGTTTCTTCGGAAAGAACGAGTAGGCCGCCAGACCAGCCATGAGGTTGACCGTAAAGCCGACGACCGACCTGTGCCTAGAGTGCTCAATCTGGGCCATGTTCTTCAGCTCGTCGTTGATGGTCTCAATCAGCGCCCTCTTGCGGAGAAGGAGGCGGTCTCCAATGGTCATGATTTGACCTTTCATGTTGCTCTTCAGTTTTGTAATCAGTTGAATACCCTCCACAAAGAGCTTGGAGAAGAGATCCTTGCAGATGTATCCCTTGTCACCGACCAGTTTGCCGAAGATTTGCTCGATAAAGGACTTGTTCCTGAGCGGCTCCCGGTCGTCGACATTGCCGGGCGTAAGCATGAAGTTCAGCAGATCGCCTTTCTCGTTACAGATCAGGTGCAGTTTGAAACCATAGAACCAACCCATAGAGCACTGTCCCCGCTGGGCAAGTCCTTTGAAGACCTTGTGCAGATGGATGCGCTAGTTTCGGCAAACACGCAGGGCGGTACTATCCACGAAGCTGATTCCGGTGCAGCCTCCCATGCAGCACTTCTTCACGAACAGGATGAATGGCACGGCAACCTTTCGCTCCAGTTCGACGAAGCGATTGTAGGAAACAGTCTGTGGGAACAGGTCGGTCATATTGTTGCGGGCTTCGTTCAAGTAAAAGTGTTTCAGGCATTTATATCCACACAGGTGGAACAATATCATAATGGTGATTACCTCGGCATCGGACAGCGTGCTGTCCCGGTGGTACTTCCTCTTCGACTTGTCCCGCTGCGGGGCGAGTCCGTTAATCTTGATAAATCTGTCATAAACATGGCAGAAATCATCCGCCATACAGAAAATTTCCATAATTTTGTCTTTGGCGATCGTCATGGCGAAAGTGTTTGTATTTGGTTTGTTGTTATTCCAAAGTTACAAAAACTTTCGCTATTTTCCTAATAATCAATCAGTTAAATTTCATCGAACTCACGTTACTTTAACAACTTCGCTGCAAATTTATAAGTGAACATAATTCGAGGATTGGATAAATTCCATTGCTCCACCTCTTGCCGTATCAATTCTGCGTGCTTCTTGCTTATATCCCTTAGAGCGTTTCCTACGGATTTCCGAAGATATTCGCTTTCGTGTGCCTTGTGCTTACTGATTAGAACAATAGCCATCAATGGGTTTTCTTTGAAGAATGGACGACTTGTCCAAATCCTCAACCCCTCTGTTACGGCACGGACTACATTCGGATTATCGTCAGTTATCCACTCTTCGATGATTGGTAAAGACGTTTCATATCCTCTATGTTTGCAAACTTCATCAAAAGCCTTTGCAAGCATTTCCTGCACACGCCAATTTTCATCAGTGCTTACTTGTTCTTTCAGAAAACAAAGTGCATCATTATTCGTTACTGCCAATCTACCCAATATCGTTGTTGCCAACATTCGGGTTTGATAGGCTTCGTGCTTGAACAATTCAAAGGCAAGTTCAAAACATTGTTCCTTTGAGTGTGTGGAAAAGATTTTCTCAGCCCCATCATAAATATGCTGAAATCCGTGTTCGATAGCTACAATATCGCTTAATATCTTATCTATGCGCATTACTGAATCAATAAATTATTTAAGACCTTTATGAAATTTTCCGCTATCAACATTTCGTTAGGAATTTCGGAAAACGCCAAAGGCGTTAATTCTTTCCGATAATTAGGACTAAGCTTCATCCATATTCCCTGAAAATCTTTAAATAAAGGAGAATCCTTGACGGTTTTTGTACACCAACCATCAGGTTCGGAAAATTGTTGTTGGTCGTGTATAAATAATTCTTGGAAATCGCTTTGGAAAGCTGGCGATTGAATATAATCATAGCATTCATCATCGTTTATCAAATAATACAAATCATAGAAATGACGGATTTTAGAAGATAAAGATTTAATGGTATCTGCCTCAAATGAAAAACGAAACAGTGAAACCAATTTTTCCACAATCGTCCTCTGTTTGTCTAAAACATTAATTGAGAAAGGTTTCAAATCGTATTCTTCTATCAAATCCACCCTGCCGATAGTCATAAGATACTCTGTTAAAAAAGAACTGATTTCCTGATAGGTGTATGGATATGGGTTAGCATAGGTATTAACCTCGATTAGAATCTGTCCTGCTTTCACTGCGGAAGAAGTTAGCCCAACCAAGTTTGGATATTGATAAATTGCCTTGTAGAAGCGAGAACCTTTACTTGTAACATTGGGTACGACAAGTTCATTTAGATCGGCTGACATATCCTTAGCAAGTCGTTTGATGAATGTTTTTAGTTGATTCCCTGAAAAAGAATCCGCATCAATAACAGCAATATCAATATCCTCAGAGTAATTATCACAACTTGCGATAAATTCTCGGTTGATATTGACCTTACCTATATTCCGATAGAGTCACGCACGGCGAGTTTGGAAAAGATAAATCAATATCTCGGAGAGCTGAAAACAAGTATAGAACGTGCCATTCCCGGAATACATGTGATACATAAATCCAAAGTATGGAAATTGCAATGCACGTATGATGGCGCCACGGTGAAAATAGAGGTAAATGGTACTAAACGGGGCATACTTGGAGAGGTTGAAATCATGGAACTCTGTCCGAGAGCGAAGGAAGAGTTTCAAGCCAACTGTAAGGCACGCATAGTTCCTTATTCTCAATTGTATGGAGGGAAGATTACAGCTGCCCTCAGCCGCCAGCACCCACGTGACATGTTTGACTGCAAATACATGAAAGACCAAACACTTGAAGATGTAAAAGACGGGCTTATCTTATGCTTATTGGGAAGCGACAAGCCTATCGTAGTATCTCTGTCTCCTAATAGCATAAACCAAGAGGAGGCACTTGAAAACCAATTCAAGGGAATGTCAGATATTCCATTTACCTATACAGACTATGAGCAGGCTCGCGAATCCATCATTAAAAAGGTAAATGACAGCCTTACAAATACAGATAAGGAATTCCTCGTTTCCTTTGAGGATGGAACACCACAGTGGGAGAAATGTTGCGCAGGGGATTTAAGCCAATATCCATCCGTACAATGGAAATTGCTGAATATAAGCCCTTTTTTGCATTGCCGGTTGTTTTTATTCCTCCGTGTCGGATGTGGCCAACCTTGTCGCTTCGCGCCAAGAACGTCCGCATCCGACACGGAGGTTAACTCTTACAAACACCCATTAAGAAATTGCACTTCTATCTTGAATGTTTACTTTTGCTAGAACCAAGCCGATGCGGCTAAAGATGTAGTATTAGCAACAATATGCAAGAGTGTGCAGATTAGTAACGTTGGTGTCTTATGGTATGAGTAACTGAAGACGATGCTCATTAAAAACGCGTAAATCACAGCCGTAACATTAGAAGCCATCGAAGCCTCTGGGGCCAAGTTGCAATGGACTAATGAAAATAACAAAGAAGTAGCAACAATAGCCGTCTTAGGCGTGTACCTCGTTAATAATCCTCTAAGAAATACACCACGGAAAATGAACTCTTCTACAATAGGACCTGCCAATGTTATAGAGAGTAACATTAACGCCGTATAACTTTTTGGGTGTTCAGCACCCATATCACCTGCTCCTATAAAATACAAGATTGCTTTGTAGATAAGTTCTAACAGCAATATAGCTAAAAGAGGATATATTATGGCCTTTGCTGGGGGAAAAGGGGATGCTCTTAGTAATTTATGTCGTTTCTTCCAATTTACGCCGTAGAAGGCTATAGCAGTCAGTACAAACATAATTGCATACATCAATATATTAGATATTTCATTAGAGATGTCTGCAATTGCACATACAGCTATGCTAGATATGATTAAAAAAAGAATGACGCATTGATATATTCTATTGGGAAATATTCTAATATGGACGTTCATGTTATTCTGCTTTTGCTACGGCTTAATTATTATTTGCTCTTCTGTATGGTACCCTAACCTTTACAATCAAAGATAATCATTATTGGAAAATCCACTCGAAAATGGCCCGGTTGCCCCACGCAAAGTGGGCCACTCAAGTTACTGCGTTTTGGATATGTTAACATGTCCGTCATTCTTTCTGCTGTTCTGTTTTCCTACGCCTGTGTTAGTAATTGTTTTTTACAAATATAAACATTATTTTTCGTCTAGCAAGTTTTTTAATTCTTTTTAGCTTGCATTTTTCTGAGAGACTCCCATATAATTCTATCCTGACAACCTGATATACGATTCTGTCCATCACGGCATCAGCCATGGTCTTGTCGACTATGGCATCATATAATTCCTTGGCAGGTATCTGTGAAGCAATAAGTGTAGATTTTCTCTCATGTCTGTCTTCAATGATGTCCATGAGATAGTTCCTTGCCTGCGTGTCAAAAGCTGGAGAGCGAAGTCATTGAGTATGAGCAGGTCCACGCGCTCTATTTTTTTTAAGTTCCTGTAGGATGATCCCCTTCTTCTTGGCCATCCTGAGCTGTGCCATAAGTCTTGCCGTGTTGGCATACAGCACCTTGTATCCTTTCTGGCAGGCCCTGTACCCAAGGCTGTGGCCAGATAGCTCTTGCCAGCCCCCGTGCTTCCGGTGATGAACACGTTCCTCCCTTCAGACATAAAATCCCAGCCCTGCCAGCCGCTGCATGAGATTGCAGTCAATCCCCCTTTCGGTACTGTAGTCTATGTAATCTACCGAGGCCTGATAGCGAAAGCCGGCCTGCCGGATGAGCCTCTCTATGGTGCGGTTGCACCTGTCGTCCCACTCGCTGGTGACGAGCCATGGGACGAACTCCTCGGCCGTCATGCGGTCCGTAGTGAAGTATTCCCGTGAGGCCTTGAAAGCCGCGTGCGTCCCCAGCAGACGCATTTGCAGCATCCTGCCGAGGGGTTGTTCCTTGTTCCTTTAAGTTTATCAGTTGTAATAATCCTTCCCCATTATGTTCACGTGCCTTGGCATTGATTTCGGCACCGTCTCGTCCTCGGGGGTTGCGGTGAGGTCCTGTTTGGTTCTGAAACACCAAAGCAGGAGTTTTACAAATATTATTCGTAATATTGCACTTGCCGGTTAACGCTACGAGGCAGCATATTTATGTTGAACGCTTATGAATCTCCCCATAAATTTTGTCATGTCGTGAAATTTGGCTATATTTGCAGGCATTAAATTAGAAAATGATGCAAGCAATGATTTTCGCAGCAGGGCTGGGGACTCGCCTGAAACCGCTCACCGACACAATGCCCAAGGCATTGGTACGTGTGGGGGGCGAGCCATTACTCGGTCGTGTCATCTTTCGATTGAAAGAAGCGGGATTTAACCGGATAGTGGTCAATGTACATCATTTTGCCGATCAAGTCATTGACTATCTGAAAGAAAACGATAACTTTGGCCTTGACATTCATATCAGTGACGAGCGTGATGCGCTCCTTGACACCGGGGGAGGCATCAAGAAGGCTATGCCTTTTTTCGACACTTCCCAACCAATATTGATTCACAACGTAGACATATTAAGTAATGTGAATCTCGGGCAACTTTATGAGGAAGGAAAAAAAGGAGATGCCACCTTGCTTGTCAGTTCCCGTAGCACCAAACGCTATCTGCTTTTCTCCAAAGACGAATCACGACTGTTGACCGGTTGGACCAATATTGAAACTCGGGAGGTCAAGAGCCCCTACCCTCGTCTGGAGCCTGCCTCGTGTGACATGTATGCTTTTAGCGGCATTCATGTCTTTTCCCCTTCCCTCTTCCCTTGCATAGATGAAATGCCGGCCAAATTTGGCATTGTCGATTTCTATCTGAAATGGTGTGACCGCTATGCCATCAGAGGCTATGTAAAAGAAGATTTAAAACTGATGGATGTAGGAAAACAAGAAACATTGCAAGAGGCGGAGGACTTTTTGCGACACATCAAATAGCATATTATCATCATCTCCCGACCGATTCTGCGCGAGACTGTCTCATCACAACGAGAACCGGAACGGAACATAAACTCTCTTATCATAATGCAACAAAAGATTATCATTCTCGACTTCGGTTCACAGACAACCCAGCTCATTGGTCGCCGTGTGCGCGAACTCGACACCTTTTGTGAGATTCTTCCTTACAACAAGTTCCCGAAGGACGACCCCGACGTGATAGGTGTCATTCTCAGTGGTTCGCCTTACAGTGTCCACGACCCGGAGGCATTCAAGACCGACCTCAGTCAGTTTGTCGGCAAATATCCCGTGCTGGGCATCTGCTACGGAGCACAGTTCATTTCCCACACCAATGGGGGAAAGGTGGAACAAACCGGCACACGCGAGTATGGCCGGGCCCACCTCCAGCAGTTTGACGGTGAGAATCCTCTTTTCAAAGGTTTTGAACCAAACTCACAAGTGTGGATGAGTCATGGCGATACGATTACCGCCATTCCGCAAGATTGCCATGTCATAGCCAGTACGGCAGATGTGAAATTTGCCGCTTACGCTTCAACAAAGCACCCACTTTGGGCCGTACAATTCCATCCCGAAGTGTATCACACCTCACAAGGCACACAGCTGCTGCGCAACTTTGTGGTGGACATCTGCGGAAGCCGGCAGGAATGGAGCGCAGCTTCGTTTGTAGAGAGCACCGTGGCAGAGCTCAAACGGCAGTTGGGCAACGACCGTGTGATTCTCGGACTTTCGGGCGGTGTAGACTCCAGCGTTTGTGCCACACTGCTGAACAAGGCTATCGGTAAAAACCTCACCTGCATTTTCGTTGACCACGGCATGTTGCGCAAGAACGAGTTCAAGAAGGTGATGGAAGCATACGAAGGCCTCGGACTCAATGTCGTCGGGGTAGATGCAAGCGACAAGTTCTTCAAAGACTTGGAAGGAGTGACAGATCCCGAGAAGAAACGCAAGATCATCGGTCGCGATTTCGTGGAAGTGTTCAATGCCGAGGCCAAGAAAATTACCGACGCCAAGTGGTTGGCCCAAGGCACCATCTACCCCGACCGCATTGAGAGCCTGAGCATCACCGGAATGGTCATCAAGAGTCATCACAACGTGGGAGGCCTGCCCAAGGAGATGCACTTGCAGCTTTGCGAACCCCTACAATGGCTCTTCAAAGACGAAGTGCGCCGTGTGGGCTACGAGCTCGGGATGCCCGAACGACTCATCAAGCGGCATCCGTTCCCCGGTCCCGGCCTTGCCGTGCGCATCCTTGGCGACATCACCCGTGAGAAAGTGCGCATTCTGCAAGATGCAGACGACATCTATATCGAGCACATGCACCATTACATCATGCCCGACGGCAGCTGCCTCTACGACCATGTCTGGCAGGCCGGCACTGTGCTGCTCTCCACCATCCGCTCTGTGGGCGTGATGGGCGACGAACGTACTTATGAGCATCCTGTGGCTTTGCGCGCCGTGACTTCGCAAGACGCCATGACGGCCGACTGGGCCCATTTGCCATACGATTTCATGGCCAAGGTGAGCAATGAGATCATCAATAAGGTGAAGGGGGTCAACCGGGTATGCTATGACATTTCCTCTAAACCACCTTCAACCATTGAGTGGGAGTAAATCCCGGCTCTTTGGCGGGTCATCGTTGATTCATGTTTATGACTTAACCTTTGCGTTATGAATTTCGGACAACAACACGATGAAGGACGGAGGGAAGAGTTGATACGACAGATTGAGCATTCGGTGGCTCATCTGTCGCTTCCCGAACTGGAAGCCCTCTATTATGATATGCTGACGAAGGATTATATCCGGAAGTAAAGAGACTCCCGGGCAGGGCCGGTGGGTCTTTCGGCCGGATAAATCGTTGTCAAACTATTTGTTCGGTTTCGGCCTCTCTGCTTGCGATATTTGCAACGGGCAGCTACTCGGGCGTAAATGAGCGAATTTTGGCAACACTTCCAAAACGCTGACAATCAGCTGTTTGAATTTTATTGACACGATTTTGAGTCCGAAAACGGGCTTAAGAAGGCCCAAACGAGCTTACAAAAGGGCCACAGTTGCGACGCAACTGTGGCCCTTTCGTTTGCTAACTGTAGCCCTTTTACAAGCTCGGAGAGCACGAATGGAAAAGTCGGCGGGCTTTTTCAGTGGTTCAAACCCGGGTTTCCGCTCTGGTTGGAGGATTTTGCCGGATGTGTTCCTGTCAATATTATTCGGCACTGTCCGGCCTCTTGCGGAACTTCCTTTCACCTGTTTCTGTTGGTGTGCGCCCCAGACATACTATTCTTTTTCTCCCGTCTAACAACAACTATCCCATTTTCCCGAATCGTTCAGGGAAGAGTGAAAAAGAAAGCATGCACCCGACCATGTCACAGTCGGATACATGCTTTTGTGGTATGGCTTCCCCTGCAAGTGAAGCACTCTGTCGGTTTCCGGCAGTCCGCTTATTGCTGCCTTTTCAGCAGGTCGCGGATTTCGGTAAGCAATTTTTCTTCAGTCGTGGGTTCCGGTGCGGGTGCTTCGGGAGCAGGTGTTTCCTCTTTCTTCTTGCGGGCCAGTTTGTTGATGCCCTTCACAAGCAAGAACACACAGAAGGCAATGATGGTGAAATCGATCAGTGTCTGGAGAAAATTACCGTAGTTGATGGTGGCAGCCGTCATGTTCTCCACACCGGGAATCTCCACCGCAGGCAATGTGAATTTCAAGTCGCTGAAGTTGACACCCCCGATGAGCCATCCGACGGGTGGCATGATGATGTCGTCTACTATGGAAGATACGATTTTGCCGAAAGCACCGCCAATGATCACACCGACAGCCATGTCTACGGCATTGCCTTTCACAGCAAATTCCTTGAACTCATTTAAAAATTTACTCATACTTTTATTGTGTTATTATTGTTGGAATCTTATAATTGTAACATCGGGGTGACACTCTCGCAAGTTTGTTTTTTCTGCCCCTTGGATATGGGAGAAAGAGTGTGTTTTTTATATAATTTAATACTCAATTCGGCTGCAAATATAGAAAATATTTTGTAACTTTGCGCTCAGACAAAGAAAAAATTGCTTGAAAGTGTCGTATTTTTATGTAGCAGTAGGAATGAAGGCACGAAGAAGTGGCGCAACAGAATTGACAGGTATATCACAAAGGCAAATATTATTTTAACCCTTAAAATAAACAAATAGAAATGATTAAAATTGGTATTAACGGTTTCGGTCGTATCGGCCGTTTCGTTTTCCGCTCAACTGTTGAGGCTGAGAATGCAAAGGATGTGCAGGTAGTGGCTATCAATGACCTCTGCCCGGTAGACTACATGGCTTACATGCTGAAGTATGACACCATGCACGGCCAGTTCAACGGCACTATCGAGGCTGACGTTGAGAAGAGCGAGCTGATCGTGAACGGAAACCACATCCGCGTTACAGCAGAGCGTGATCCCGAGAATCTGAAGTGGGACGAGGTTGGTGCAGAGTATGTGGTTGAGTCTACAGGTCTGTTCCTCGCTATGGACAAGGCTGAAAAGCACCTCAAGGCCGGTGCCAAGTACGTTGTTCTTTCCGCTCCTTCCAAAGCCGGTGAAGACGGTCGTCAGGCTGACATGTTCGTGTGCGGCGTTAACACCGACAAGTATGCCGGCCAGAAGGTTGTTTCCAACGCTTCTTGCACAACCAACTGCTTGGCTCCCATCGCTAAGGTGCTGAACGACAACTTCGGCATCGAGAACGGTCTGATGACAACCGTACACTCTACTACAGCCACACAGAAGACCGTTGACGGTCCTTCGATGAAAGACTGGCGTGGTGGCCGTGCCGCTTCCGGCAACATCATTCCTTCTTCCACCGGTGCTGCCAAGGCTGTGGGTAAGGTTATCCCCGAGCTGAACGGCAAACTGACAGGTATCTCCATGCGCGTTCCTACTTTGGACGTTTCTGTGGTTGACCTGACCGTTAACCTGAAGAAGGCCGCTTCCAAGGAGGCTATCTGCAATGCCATGAAGGCTGCTGCCGAAGGCGAACTGAAAGGCATTCTGGGCTACACCGAAGATGCCGTTGTTTCTTCCGACTTCTTGGGTTGCCCGTTGACATCCATCTTCGATGCCAATGCCGGTGTTTACCTCACAGACAACTTCGTAAAGGTTGTTTCTTGGTATGACAACGAAATCGGTTACAGCCACAAGGTGGTTGACCTGATCAAGGTGATGAAGAAGTACAACGGTTAATCTCCGCACTTTAATTACCGAAATACAAGTCGCCCGACATTGTCGGGCGGCTTTTTTCGTTTAATTGTTTTGTCGTTTGCCCGAATTATATTATTTTTGTTGCCGTGTTCGCGACATTGCAGTATTTCCAGAGAAAGAAAAAGTCGGGAACGCGGCATATAGAAGATGACATGGAGAACTGAATGGTGAAAAGACTGATCACGATATTGGGCCCTACGGCCAGTGGCAAGACAAGTCTTGCAGCGGCTTTGGCTGCAGAGACAGATGCTGAGATCATCAGTGCCGACTCGCGTCAGGTCTATCGTGGGATGACTATCGGCACGGGAAAGGATCTGGCCGACTATATTATCGACGGCCGGCAGATACCCTATCACCTTATAGATATATGCGAACCCGGGACGAAATATAACCTCTTTCAATATCAGCAAGACTTCTATGACGCCTATCTTGACATCACGGGCAGAGGCGTGCAGCCCATCCTCTGCGGTGGCACGGGACTTTACATAGAATCGGTGTTGAAAGGCTATAGGCTTTCCCCCGTGCCCCAAAATCAGACGCTGCGTGATGCACTGGCCCCAAAATCGCTCGATGAGCTGACACGCATGTTGGAAGACTTGAAAACGAAGGCGGGAACCAAGATGCACAACCGCACGGATGTCGACACGGCACAGCGGGCCATCAGGGCCATCGAAATAGAAACCTACAATCTGGAGCACCCCATGCCGGAACGGGAGCTGCCGGCTGTTGACTCATTGATTATCGGCGTAGCCATCGACCGCGATGTGCGTAGGGAAAAAATAAGCCGAAGGCTGAAAGCCAGACTCGACGAAGGGATGGCAAATGAAGTCAGAGGGCTGCTCCTGAGGGGGATACCGGCCGAGGACTTGATTTATTATGGGCTGGAGTATAAATTCGTCACGGAGTATGTGACGGGCCGCATCACTTACAACGAGATGTTCAGAGACTTGGAAATAGCCATTCACCAGTTTGCCAAACGGCAGATGACCTGGTTTCGGGGAATGGAGCGGCGGGGCTTCACCATCCATTGGATTGACGCACTGCTGCCCATGCCCGAGAAGGTGGCACAATGCAAGCAGCTCATGAAGAATAGTAATATGCAATGAATTGTAGATAAACTTCTCCTATGATGGAGAAGACAGGAAGATATTTTTATGGTAGATGAGAACAAATGGGGCATTCTCTATTGCCCGAAAGGCGGATGGAGAAACGGAAAGCGTTGGGAGAAGATAGAAAGGGCTCTCAAGCAGTATCATGTGGACTATGACTTTGTCCAGAGTGAAAACACCGGAAGTGTGGAACGGTTGGTGCGAATGCTCATCAACAACGGCTACAAGACTATCGTCATCGTCGGTGGAGACTCGGCATTGAATGATGCCGTAAACTGTCTGATGCAACTGGACCGGCAGGCTCGGGACGAGATCTCTCTGGGGGTCATTCCCAATGGCGTGATGAACGACTTTGCACATTTCTGGGGCTTCAGGGAGAATGAGTATGAGCAGACCATCGGCTGGCTTAAAGAGCGTCGCGTGCGTAAGATCGATTTGGGCTGCATTCGCTACACGAATAAAAACGGCGAGCGCTGTCACCGTTATTTCCTAAACTGCATCAATATCGGATTGATAGCTGCCATCATGAATCTCCGGCGGAAAACCCGCCATCTTCTCGGTTCACGCACATTATCGTTCATCTCTTCTTTCATCCTCCTCATATTCCAGCGCATGGACTATAAAATGCATCTCAAGATCAATAGCGACGAGGTGAAGCGCAAAGTGATGACTGTATGCATAGGCAATGCCAACGGCTATGGACAGACACCAAACGCCGTACCCTACAACGGTCTGCTTGATGTGTCAGTCGTCTATCATCCGGAAATCACCCAGCTGTTTGAGGGCATCTATCTGTTTGTCAAAGGAAAATTCCTCAACCATCGTAGTGTGCACCCCTATCGCACCCGTGAGGTGATTGTCAAAGAGGCATCACATGCACTAGTGGGCATTGACGGGCGACTGATGAAGACTCCCGTTGGCGCTTACGCCATCTCGGTGGAACAAGAAGTTGTCAAATTTCTCATTCCGGTGTGAAGTTGATGCAGGTTCTTTATCAATGAAAGAGAGAGGGACAAAACTGCAAGGGGCGTTATCCCATTTTAGAAATCTTTTTTAGTTTGTCATCAGCGATGAACTTAATTTTCCGCCCGTCTATGGCAATAAGCTTTTCATTGGCAAAGGCTGAAAGCGTGCGGATAGCGTTGCTAGTGGTCATATTCGACAAACTGGCCAAATCTTCCCGGCTCAGGTAAATGCTAAGTGTGTAGCCATCTTCTTCCAGTCCATAACTATCTTTGAGAAACAAGAGGGCCTCTGCCAGCCGACCGCGAATGTGCTTTTGGGTGAGATTGACAGTGCGGTCGTCCGAGCGTCCCAATTCCACACTGAGATATCTGATGAAGAATTTGGCAATCTCAAAATTAGCAGTCATCAACTCTATCAGTACATTGATGGGAAAAAAGGCTATTACGCAATTTTCAAAAGCCATAGCAGCTGTCTTGTAATCCTCACCGGCAAAGTAGGCCCTGAATCCGAAAAACTCGACAGGTTTGATAACCCTTACAATCTGGTTACGCCCCCCTACTCCATCCTTGTAAATTTTCACTTTGCCTTGGATGAGGCACATGGCTTTGGTCGGGCTCTCAAATTCTTTATAGATGATTTCATTCTTCTTGAAATGCTGCACTGAAAGATTTTTAAAGAGTAAAGTGTAGTGCTCTTCGCGGAGGTTTTCCCACAACGAAGTGATACTTTTTGCTATCTTTTCCTTGTCTAAATCAACCTTATTTACCATTATCTGTTTTGAAACTTTTCCTACTCTGTTGCAAAATTACATCTTTTTTTTCAATTTATTATTTTTCTTGACTATTTTTGTTTTATAGAGCATGAATTGTTACTCTTTTTTCAAAAACAAAACCTTTTATTTTGTTGTAAGACATATTTTTCTTATCTTTGGTGAAGAATGGGGAGGCTGCGAGAATACAAGCCGACTCGTCTTTCAATCAACAAAGCGTGTAAATAACTAAACCTTAATACAGATCTATGAGTTATATAAGATTTGAAAGAGCTCTGATGACCAATCTACAAGAGTCATTGTCAAAAGAGTTGCTTCGTACGAATCGTTCGGGGGCCTACTCTTGTTCGACGATTGTAGACTGCAATACGCGTAAGTATCATGGTCTGCTGGTTGTTCCGGTTCCGGAACTTGACGACGAAAACCATGTGCTGCTTAGTTCGCTTGACGTTACGGTCATTCAGCATGGTGCCGAGTTCAATCTCGGCTTGCATAAGTATCAGGGCAATAACTACAGCCCTAATGGTCATAAGTATATTCGGGAATTTGATTGCGACAAGGTTCCAACCACACTTTATCGTGTTGGTGGAGTCGTGTTGAAGAAAGAGGTGGTCTTCCAGCACTATGAAGACCGTATCCTCATTCGCTACACGCTTGAGGATGCCCATTCCGACACGATTCTCCGCTTCCGTCCGTTCCTTGCCTTTCGCAGTGTACGCCAGTTCACGCACGAGAACTCCACGGCAAGCAGGGAATACAACCTCGTGGACAATGGCATCAGCACATGTATGTATGCCGGTTATCCTAATCTTTTCATGCAGTTCTCCAAGAAAAATGAGTTTGTATTTCTGCCCGACTGGTATCGCGGTGTGGAATACCCCAAAGAACAAGAAAGAGGCTATGCTTCCAATGAAGACCTTTATGTGCCGGGGTATTTCGAGATGAAAATAAAGAAAGGAGAGAGCATCGTGTTTGCAGCATCCACTTCGGAAATGAAAACGCGTGGCTTGAAAAACCTTTTTGAGAAAGAAGTGGAGGAGCGTAACCCACGGGACAATTTCTTCCATTGTCTGGTGAATGCCGCCCATCAATTTCATAATCGGTTGAAGAATGACGAAAGATATATCCTTGCCGGTTACCCTTGGTTCAAGTGCCGTGCCAGAGACACGTTTATCTCGCTTCCCGGCCTGACACTGTCGATAGAGGAAGAATCCTATTTTGAATTGGTGATGAAGACGGCAGAACGAGGTCTCCGGGAATTTATGGAGGGAAAGCCCTCGACGGTGAAGATGACCGAAATAGAACAGCCGGATGTGCCTTTGTGGTGCATCTGGGCCATTCAACAGTATGCCAAAGAGGCGGGCAGCGAGCGTTGCCGGAAACTTTATGGCAAATTGGTATTTGACATCGTGGAATACATCATGGCCGGCAAGCATCCTAACCTCACATTGGAAGAGAATGCCCTGTTGCACACCGAGGGTCGTGATAAGGCCGTCACTTGGATGAATTCCACTGCCAATGGCAAACCGGTTGTCCCGCGCACCGGATTTATCGTCGAGTTCAATGCCCTTTGGTACAATGCTTTGAAGTTTGCTGCAGCCATTGCCGGAGACGATGGATTAAGCAAAATGGCTGTCCGGTTTGAAGAACTTGCAGGCAGAGTGAAGATATCTTTCCTCGACACATTCCTCAACGAATATGGCTATCTTTACGACTATGTGGATGGTAACATGATAGATTGGAGTGTGCGGCCGAACATGATATTCCCTGTGGCATTCGACTATTCGCCCCTTTCGCAAGATCAGAAAAAAGCCGTGCTTGACATTTGCACACGTGAATTGCTGACGCCAAAGGGACTACGTTCGCTTTCTCCGAAGAGCGGTGGTTACAATCCGATCTATGTGGGGTCACAAAATCAGCGAGACTATGCCTATCATCAAGGAACGGCATGGCCGTGGCTGAGTGGATTCTACATGGAGGCCTGCCTGAAACTTTACAAGCGTACTCGTCTTAGCTTTATCGAACGCCAGATGGTGGGATTTGAGGATGAGATGTCCTGCCATTGCCTTGGGACAATCAGCGAGCTTTTTGATGGCAACCCTCCATTCCAGGGGCGTGGAGCAATCTCGTTTGCCATGAATGTCGGTGAAATTCTCCGCACGTTGGAACTTTTGGAAAAGTATCAATATCAATAAAAGGGAGGAGGTGACTATGAAAGTTTTAATGTTTGGATGGGAGTATCCTCCTCACGTGTTCGGTGGGTTGGCCACTGCTAACTACGGTATAACCGAGGGGCTTCATGCCCAAGGCGATGTCGATATTACACTCTGTCTGCCACATCCGTTTGGCGATGAAGACCGCTCGGCAGCAAGGATTATTGCCATGAACGGTGTGCCCATCGTATGGCGGGATGTTGCTCATGATTACGTGCAAAGCAGAATAGGCAACATCATGTCTCCTGACGATTACTATCGTTTCCGCGACCACATCTATGCCGATTTCAATTATATGCATGTCAATGATTTGGGGTGCATGGAGTTTGCCGGTGGTTATCCGGCCAATTTGCATGATGAGATAAACAACTATTCTGTGATAGCCGGCGTTATCGCACGGACGGAAGAGTTTGACATTATCCATGCACACGACTGGCTGACCTATCCTGCCGGCATCCATGCCAAGCAGGTTTCAGGCAAACCACTTTGCATCCATGTCCATGCCACCGACTTCGACCGCAGCCGTGGGCATGTCAATCCTACCGTCTATTCGATAGAGAAAGACGGTATGGACAATGCCGATTGCATCATGTGTGTGTCTGAACTGACACGCCAAACCGTCATCAATCAGTATCATCAAGACCCGCGCAAATGTTTCACGGTGCATAATGCCGTCTATCCTCTCCGGCAAGAACTCCAAGATATTCCCCGTCCCGACCACACTGGTAGGGAAAAGGTAGTTACTTTCCTTGGCCGTTTAACGATGCAGAAAGGACCGGAATATTTTGTCGAAGCAGCCAACATGGTACTCCATCGCACTCGTAATGTCCGCTTCTGTATGGCCGGTTCGGGCGATATGATGGACCAGATGATAGAGCTGGCTGCCATCCGGGGCATTGCCGACCGTTTCCACTTCCCCGGCTTCATGCGGGGCAAAGAGGTGTATGAGTGCCTGAAAGACTCCGATGTGTATGTGATGCCTTCGGTCAGTGAACCCTTCGGCATCTCGCCATTGGAGGCAATGCAGTGCGGAACGCCGACCATCATATCCAAGCAGAGCGGTTGTGCCGAGATTCTCGACAACTGTTTCAAGATAGATTATTGGGATATCCATGCTCTGGCAGATGCCATTTACAGCATTTGCCACAATGAGAGCCTTTTCAAATATTTGCAAGAGGAGGGCAAACATGAGGTTGACCAAATCACCTGGGAGAAAGTGGGACTTTGGATTCGTGAACTCTACGAGCGCACCCTCGGGTGGAAATAGTCTTTCCTGCTCTCTGAACTTTTTCATTCAATTAAAACTTACCTAACGAATTACACAAGATGAAAACAATTTGTTTATATTTCGAGATACACCAGATAATCCATCTGAAGAGATACCGTTTTTTCGATATCGGCACCGATCACTACTATTATGATGATTATGAGAACGAACGCGCCATCACAGACATAGCCGAGCGTTCTTATATGCCGGCCCTGAATGCCTTGCAAGAGATGATCAATGCCAACGGCAAATATTTCAAAGTGGCTTTCTCCATCTCCGGTGTAGGCATGGAACAGTTGGAGTTCCATGCCCCTCAAGTGCTGACCAAATTGCAAGAACTTAACAGCACCGGATGTGTAGAGTTTCTTGCAGAGCCCTATTCCCACGGTCTGTCCTCTCTCGTCAATGAAGCTGCTTTCGAGGCAGAGGTGAAAAGACAAAGTGCCAAGATTAAAGAGTACTTCGGACAGGAACCGAAAGTGCTTCGCAATTCGTCGCTCATTTACAGTGATGACATCGGCCTGCTGGTTTCCCATTTGGGATTTAAGGGGATGCTCACGGAAGGTGCAAAGCATGTATTGGGGTGGAAGAGCCCCCACTACATCTATAACTGCGCCATGGCTCCCAATCTCAAGCTCCTGCTTCGTGACATCACCTTGAGCGATGATATATCCTTGCGTTTCAACAACAGCGATTGGCCTGGCTATCCGCTTTTTGCCGACACCTATATGGATAGGATTGCAGCTTTTCCGGAAGAAGAGCAGGTAATAAATATCTTTATGGAGCTTTCCGCTTTAGGCATAGCCCAACCGTTGTCAAGCAATATCCTCGAATTCCTTAAAGCCTTGCCAACCTGCGCAAAAGCACGGGGTATAACGTTCTCTACACCTACGGAACTCTGCATGAAGATTAAGGCTATAGACACGCTTAACGTCCCGGACACATTGAGTTGGGTAGATGAAGAACGCGACGTAAGCTCATGGTTGGGCAATCCTATGCAGCGCGAGGCTTTTAACAAGCTCTATAGTGTGGCCGACCGTGTGCGCATCGCCAATGACCCTCGTATCAATCAAGACTGGGACTATCTGCAGGCGAGCAACAATTTCCGTTTCATGACCACTAAGCCAAGTAACGTTGGTATCGATCGTGGCATCTACAGTAGTCCTTTTGATGCTTTCACCAACTATATGAACATCTTGGGGGACTTCATCAACCGTGTCAACAACCTCTATCCTGAAGACATAGACAACGATCAGTTGGAAGGTCTTCTCACCACTATCAAGAATCAAGGGGACGAGATCGAGATGAAGGATAAGGAGATAAGCCGCCTGCAAGCCAAGATTGAAAAGATTGAGGCGGAAAGCGACAAACTTCGCGAAGCATGTGAAGGAAAGAAAGCAGAGGCCAAAGCAGCCAAGAAACCTACGGCTAAAAAGGCTGCCACCGGTAAATCGTCTTCAGCCATAAAGACTACAACGAAAAAAGCCGAATCCACAGAAAAGTAACAACCGGCGTTGCTTACGAGTTATAAAGCTACAGAAACGGCACCGTATAGTTCTACGGTACCGTTTTTGTAGCTTTTGTTTTGCACTAATTGTTGTTTGGCAAGAAGACCTCCGAATAAAATGATTGTTAAATTATTTATTCATTTTCGGCCTCTCAGATTACGCTATTCGCAACAAACAACCCACTCGGCTGCAAACAAGCGATTTTGGTGGCATTTACAAAACGCTGACAATCAGTAGTTTGAATTTTATTGACACGATTTAAGGCCGGGAAAGGGGGCTTAAAAGGCCCAAACTGGCTTACAAAAGGGCCACGGTTGCAATACGACTGTGGCCCTTCCAGCTTTCAACTGTGGCTCTTTTGTAAATTCGGAGAACCTGAATGAGAAAATCAGCGGGCTTTTCCCGTGGTTTAAAGCCGGTTTTTTATCCTGATTGGAGAATTTCTTCGGACACTTTTTTGTCAAAATTATCCACCACAGCCCAACTTCCCGCGGAGATACCTTTCACCGCTTTTTGTTGGTGCATACCCAATACCTACACTCACCTCTCTATCAAATAGCGACCGTTACTTTATTTTCTATCTCATCACTATTTTCATGACCTTCACATTTCCATCCCTCGTTGTTTGTCTTACAATATTGATTCCCTTTTGCGGAATGGGGCGTTCAATACCGTCGATAGAGTAAAAGCGGGGTGATGTGACCTCCATAAAAGTAGTCCTGTTATTGTCTATTCCAGTGTCATCATCTTTCTTTTTGGGCACCACCTCACCCTTGATGCTGGTTTCTGCTTCCTGTTGCCCTTCGAGCATCATGCCTCCTTTAAGCTGTGCTGTCGTGATGTCGGCAACCACACTGTTAGCATAGTTTTCGATGTTGGCGTAGCCATTAGCTGCCAACATTGCAGCATCGTCAATGGTGGGATCACATCCATTGGCCGTTTCCCATTCATCGGGCATGCCGTCCCCATCGGTATCTGTCGGTGACAAACCTTGTTGGAGTGTCGGCCAAGGAGTCCAGTCTTCTCCGGCATCAGTCGGTTTCATGTCATTTTGGCTGTTGATGATGCCCGGTGTTTTTCCATTGCCTTTTCCCGTATAAGTCGCAGTCCCGTTTCTGACATCGTCTGCCAACAGCCGGTCTACCGCATCGCGGTGAAGAGAGGCACCGGCGTATGCCAACACCTTGTCGTATGCCTCGTATGCCGTCTCCGTGGTGACGGGATAGAAGGCAAGAGGCGTCGTGGAACATATCGTGTCTTTCGTCCTCTGGGTGTAAGTATTGTCTACCTTGCTGTTGTCTATCTGGTTATAGATGCCATACGTCCAGTTGTCCTTGGTCACATCAGCATGGGCGGAGTTGACATTCCCCCTCACATAGAAATCTCCCCACACATGCCACATCTTGTCCCATTCATTGGCTTCGGTCGTGCCATGATGCGTGTATTCCGTTGTCCTGATGCCTATTCCCGCGATGCGTCGTTGGATGAGCGCGCTGCGTTTCAGTGTGGCAGGCCCCGCCTTGTAGTAGTTGTTGACGATGTTCACATTCATGCCCTCTCCACCGTAACATCCGTTTCCGGCCCAGTTGTAGAACACATTGTTTCGCAAATCCATCCGTTCGTCAGTCTGTGTGCTCTGTCTAGGCCCGAGGCGAGGCACACGGCTTTCATGGTGGGCAAGCAGATTATGGTGATAAGTAGCTCCACTTCCTCCCCAGTTACCCCCGTAACCGTGGGCCCCTTTCGAGTGGCCTGCATTTTTAAGACTCTGTCCCACAAGGCACCACTGCACCGTAAGATTCTTGCTGCCGTAAACCGACAGGCATTCGTCGATGCTCCAACTCACCGAACAGTGGTCGACCATCACATCGTGTAAATCCATACCCCCCAATCCGTCTCCTTCGTGATGGGCCACCTGTCGGTTGCCCAACCGGAAACGCAGATAGCGAGTGATGGTGTTGCTGTTCAGCGTCACCGGATAGTCGGCAATGCAAATCCCGTCTCCCGGTGCCGTTTGTCCTTCTATCGTGGTGTTTTCATTGATTTTCAAAGCTGATTTCAAAAAGATAGTTCCCGAAACATCAAATACGATGATACGCGGGCCCGCTTGGGCATTGGCCCAACGCAGAGAACCTTTAAGAGAGGTTTTGCCATTGTCTTCAAGGGTTGTGACGTGATAAACTTTTCCACCGCGTCCGCCGGTGGTGTACATGCCGAATCCTTCTGCGCCCGGGAAGGCCGGGAGTGTCTGGCTCTTTGCCGTGTAGGCAGTGCCAAGCGTGCCGGCGAGCATGGCCGATAAGATGATTTTGCTGAGATTCATTGTTTTAGCTCTTTGAAATTTGTTTGTTGTCGCAAAGTTATGGATTATATCCCCATCATAGGAGGAATATTTTCTCTTTCTATGGTGAAAAAAGTGTATAAGTGCAAAAAAACAAAGGCTGCCCTCTGTGGAAAGGCAGCCCTTGTTGGCATTCGGATGCTCCTCAGATGCCCCTTACTTGCCAATCACCTTGGAGCAGCTCCGACTTCCGTCGGCAAATGTTTTCACAGCGATGTTGACTCCTTGCTGCGGTGTAGACACCTTTGCTCCACCGATGGTGAAATATTCTATGCGAATGGCTTTTGCATCCTTTGATGCCACTTTGCCGATGCCTGTAGTGACGGTAAATGGTTTTCCAAAACCTCCCATGCTGTTGGCAGCCCGCACAGAATAGTTGCCCGCTTCCGTCAGTTTATAGTCAGTGGAGGTAGTGATGGTGACAAGCTTGTCATGGTTGAAGACAGCATAGGCTGTAGCACCCTCCACGGCATCCCAGCTGAAGATGTCACTTCCAGCACTGATTTGGACATTGGCTATATTCATCTGCCCGGCGAGCATTTCCGGTCGCCAGTCGGTGAACACCTTGTCGATGGCATATTCGGCAGCTTCGCCGGCAGTGAGAATGGTCTCGTAGGTCTTGCTCTTGTTGTCCTTTTTGAATGTCAGTGTGTTACTTGCCGGAGACACAACCTTGCCGGAGGCATCCACGGAATTGTATTCCACAAATTTGTCAGCGTAGGTGTTCATGCCTCCGGTGGTGAATCGCGTGCTTTCCACTTCTGCCGGTTGGTTGATAGTGGTGTTGAGCCATGCCAATCGTGGCGTGCCTCCCCATGCCCGGCCGAAGTTGAAACTTTTGGCACGATTCTCTATGGTGCAACCGCTCATCACGTAGCCCCATTGCGTGCCATCGGTGTAGGGGGCGGCGATGGTCACGCTTCCGGTCTTGGGAGTTGCCGAACGAGACTCGTTGACAAACTTCACCCGGTTGTAGAACACGTCTCCGCCACCGCATACATAGTCTACCACACCGTGTATCTCGCCGTCTTCAAAATAGAACTGCCCCTTATTGTTGTTGCTGTAATAGGTGTCCTGATAGGAGAGCAGCCTCACATTCTTGCAAATGGTTCTGTTGCCTTTGTCCTGGATAACAACTGCACGGCCTGCAGCCTTATTCATGTCGTAGGGCATGGCATTCTGTAGCGACAGGTCTTGGAAATAAGTGTTGCTGCCCGTGACAAGGAAGAGTGCCGTGGTGCCGATGCCTTCGTTTTCCACTCTGGGTGCATTCTTGATGAGTGTGCCTTCTTCACTCTGCCCGATGAGGGAGATGTTGTTACCGGAAATGGGAGTAAGCACGGTCTCACCGAGATCGTATGTACCGTCGGGCACGAAAATATAAGTACGGCTATCCTCCTTGGCTTCGGCGTTGGCTATCATCAGCGTGTTGAGCAGATGGGCTGCGTCTCCGGCCTTTACGATAAAGTAGCCGGCCTCATTCTTGTCTATCGGATTGTCCTGCACGTTGGCAATCGTCAGACTGTGTATGTAGGGAGAGCAGTCGAAAGTAAGATGCAGGACATCGGCTCCACCTTCATAATGGAAAGAAACGCTCTCTCCGTCTTTAGCTGCCGGGTAAGAAGCCGTACCGATGATGTTGCCTTTCGAATCTTTCAGCGTAAGTGTCCCTGCCCCGCCGTATTTGCAGCTTGAAAGAATAATATAGGCATTGCCGCCTACGAGCAGTTCAATGTCGTCACCACTTTTAAATAGCCAGCCGTGCTGATTGTCGTGATAGCCCCCCTGCCCGATGCAGTTGAAAGCCTCATGATCTTCGTCATAGAAATATTGATCGGTCAGATTGAATGTGTAGCGGGCCGTTGTGCTCTGCACTTCCTTATCATTGACAATGGCATAAAGGGCGGTGTTGCCGGTGATGGTCTCATCGGGCGTGTATTTTCGATTGCCGCTGCCTGAAGCATTGACAAACCAACCGCGGAAAACTTTACCGACAGGGATGTTCAGGTCGGCTGCCTCATATTTGAATGCGCCAATCTTCGAGTCTTTTTCCACCATTTGGATACCAAGTTCGTTCCCGTCGGCGTTGTAATAAGTCAGCGTGAAGTCTTTCTTCGGTACGAAGGTGGCGATATAATTGGTCGTTGCACCATTGGCTGTCACAGGAATAGTGACAATGGTGTTGTCTCCTTCTACAATATAGGTGATGTCACCGATTTCGCCATTGTCAGCGGTGAGGTCTGACACCGGGTTTTCAACCGAAATCTTAGGTTCTGCTTTAGATAGTTCTATCGTGGCGGCCATGTTACCATCGGCAGTCTCACTGAAGATATCAGCAGCTATATAGCTTTTGCCATTGGCTTTGAAGCCGGCCAATGCCGGGCTCTTGCTCATGTCCACATTGCCATAGATGTCAAGTCCGAAGAGGTAGGCATTTTGTGAAGCATTGAGATTGGTGAGGCGTAGCCGGCAATTCGTTCTGTTCACCTCGACGGTCACTTCACACCGATTGGCCGGATTGGCCGGCGTGTCACTGAGAGTCACCCAATCACCGTCTCCATCACCTTTGGCTTCCAACTTCCAACCGCGCTTGCTTCCTGTCGCTGCATGCACGAAGCATACTTTCGTGATGCTGCCCAACGCCGATGTCGTGATGTAGGGATCAGCCGCTTTAGAAGCCATGAGCCAACCGAGCGGATTGCCGTTGTTGAATTTGGGGTTCACCCCCGCCGATTCTACAGCCGTGTTGAAGATACTGAAATCCAGTTTCTCATGACTGTATTTGGTACTCTGTGCTACGGTCGATTCCTCTTTTGCCGCAGCAGCTTTAGTCCAATCGGAAAAGTCGGTGGAATAGAGTAGTTTCTCCTGAATCATGCTCACTTGCGCTTTGCCCATATTATCTTTCTGTGCTTGTGCAAAGATGACACAACAGAGCGTCAGGCAAAGCGTACTCATTCTAAGTAGATGCTTTCTCATTATTTTTGGGATTAGTTATAAATTGTCGTTAATTAGGTCATAATAGTTTGTTGATGGCAAATTTACGCCAAATAAATGAAAGGAGCAAACTATTTTGCAAGAAAATAAGCATTTAATGAGCATCTCGCCTTTGTTATAAGCATGTTGAGGTATTATTCCTCCTTTCAACTCTGAGATTTGGCAGAAGGAGTAAAATATAAAAATGAGTAGGGCTGCCGATTTTTCCTCGGCAGCCCTCTGTTGTCCCTATAAGGGGAATCTCCCCTACTTTCTTATATATTTCCGGCCATTTTTGATAACTATCCCCTGATGGCTCTTGCCAACCTGTCTGCCAGCGAGATCGAAAGTTGCTGTTTCCGGTTTCTGTTTTGTATCACCAAGGGCATTGACGCCCGTCGTCGGGCCATCCAGAGTAACGGTAAGAGCTTGGAGATATGTATCCTCCACTATCGTTAGCACGACTTGTTCAGCCATACCATTCCATGTTACAGAAGTCGATAATCCGGCTTTGTATGCAGACAGTTTGCCTTGGTTGGCAGTGTTGCCACTTGCCCATTTGGCCTCGTTAGACTTTTGAGCCAGTTTATATTCTATGGTTTTGATCTTTTTACCTTGTGGAGCCTTAATGATCAACTTGCCATTATACAAACGGAGTTTAGGAGTTTTGTACCAAACTTGATTGATTTTGTCATGTTTGTCGTAATCAGAAGCTGTCACGACAACAGTGATGCCGCTAATAGTGGCAGTTAAGTCTTTTTCAAATTCTCCATCGTTGCTGGTCTCATAGGACTCACCCGGAAAGCCAAACAATTCTTTGGACTTGTCAAAATCAAATGTTGTTTGTGCGAACATGGAACCGCTTACAAATGTAAGGGCTGCCAATAATAAATTACGAAAAGTCTTGTTCATGATTTTTTGTGTTAAAATTTATAATTGTTGGGTTGGTTCCTGAATATTTTTAGTTGTCTTCTTAGAATCGGACACAAAGGTAATAAAAAAATGCAGAAGCCGAAACTGAATCAAAATTAAACTTCTATACGTTCGTCACCCTTTATGCTTTTTTATGATACAGACGCGATTTTATAAGACGAATGACCGTTTTTATGTTCCAAAACGAGACTATTTATATTTATATTCTGTCCTTGTAAATGTATTTGTTTGAGAAAAACCCTTTTTCTACTTGAGATTTAAGCGTATCATGTTGAACCGAAATTAGGAGAGCAACTATCAGCTTCGCGATTTCATTCTTCCTCTCTATACATCGTAAAAAAAGCACCGTTCCAACTGTTAACCTATCAGCTGAAACGGCGATGACATCTGTATTCTCCTCCACTGTGGCGGTAGGGGCTGCGCTTTATGCCTGCCCGCACGATTTGAAAAATCGTATTCCGCACCGGTTTTTTATCCATATCGTAGGACGATGAACGTTTCTGCGAAACGTGCGAACAAGCATAAAGCGCAGCCCCTACAGTTGGAAGAAAAAAGGGATTTATTATTGTTCCCTACAATTACCTCTGAATGTATTTTTGACCATTCTTGATGACCACACCCTTATAGTCCTTGCCCACACGCTGGCCGGCAAGGTTGTAAAGAGGAGCGTTGGCATCTTCTTTTCTATTTTCAACCTCTTTGATACCTGTTGATGCATCTATTGTGACTACAATTTTACTTGCACGAACCTGATTTGTTGTGGCTGTTAATGAAACAGTGGGGGCTATTCCCGTCCATGTGCCCATAGGGCCATCAGACTCAAATGTATATTCTCCAGTAGAGGCATTGCTGAAACAGCCCGGTCCATGCTTGGTTTCTCCATCGGCAAAACAGGTGAACACTATTTTGGTGATGCTGCCGATGGTTGAGGTGGCTGTAAAAGTAGAGCTTTTATAGATTCTATATTCATTGGCTTTCGTATTATAATTTTGTGCATCAAAGGCCCCATAGCCTGTTTCGATAGTGACTCCATCCTTTGTGATCTTATCATTTCCGGCAGGCTTGGACTTGGTGGCACAACAAGTCCCTTTATCTACCCCGGCTGTGAAGGTGATTTCTTTCTGTGCAAATGCAAGACTACTTACTAAAGCAAGCAGTGAAAGTGATAGACAACGTAAAGTTTTGTTCATAATAGTTTGCATTTAAATTGTTGAGAATAATTAAGAATTTGATATGATTTTCTTTTTTGTGTGCGCTGATATATTTGTTAAAGAGTTGTCGGCCACCATGCCACAACACACTTAACTTATCATGGAAAATCGCCGTTTTATCCAGTAGTTAACTGCTAAAACGGCGACATATATCTCTTGTAGCTTCATATTAGGTTTCCCACAGAGGGAATCCCGTGAATATTATTGCATGTATTTCTTGCCTTTTTTGATGACAACCCCCTTGTAGTTGCTATCTACGCGCTGGCCGGCAAGATTGTAAACCGGAGCATTGGCATTGACTGTTGTAGTTTCAACATTATTGATGCCGGTCGAGCTGTCCAAAGTCACGATGATAGCCGAGAACTGTGTGCTGGCAGAGACAGAAAGAATAACAGATTCTGCACCACCAGTCCAAGTGACCTTATTCGTTTGTTTTTCTACGAATGGGGTCAAGGTACCCTGATTGACTAAATTTCCTTTTCCCCACTTTGCATACTCAGCTTTTGAACCAAGTTGAAATTCAATGGACTTGAGTTTTTTCCCTTCTGGAGCTTTGATCGTCATAGTTCCGCTGTACATACGTAGTTTGGGATATTTATACCACACACGATTGGGAATTTTACCTTTGCCGACTGAAACCGTTATTCCAATACCATCGATCGTAGCGGTTTTATCTTCTTTAAAATCGCCAGTAGCGACATAGTCCTTTCCACTACCACTTGATTCACCCGGCAACCCAAACATGGTTTTGGCATCATCGAAATTGAATTTTGTCTGAGCGAAAGAAAAACTACTCATCATAGCGATAGCAACGAGCAATGAATAGCGTAAAATTTTGTTCATAATTACTTGTCTTTTTAGTTATTAAATATGGTTGATAATCTGTTTTCTGTTATTTTCAGCGGCTTTATTTAAGCCGGACGACAAAGGTAATAAATTATTTTGAATGCCAAAACAGAATTGATATTATTTTTTTATGCAAAAAGTAAAAGGCATGCTGTTTGCGATAACAGCACGCCTCTTACAAGATAGACTTGTGATTTTAACTTATAGAATCCGTTTTTTTATCGCTGTTTTTCCATTGGCCAATAGCTGCTTTATGATTGTGATGCCTTTGGTTGCCGGAGAGACCCGCTGCCCTGACAGACTGTAATACTCTGTCACCACCACTGCAGTCTTGTTGTCAACCATGTTAGCAATACCCGTCTCCACCTTTTTACAAAACGGATAATATTCATCCACGCTTGTATCTGCATCGGCATTACCGGCTTTCATAATGTCCTCCACCAGTGAGTTGGCATACACTTCGATGTTGGTGTAATATCCTTTGCCGTCAATGGTGTAGGTTGTTGCATCTGAAGCATCATGAGGATTCAAGCCATTGGCAGCCTCCCATGCATCGGGAATACCATCGTTGTCACTGTCAAATCCCGTTTCACGCCTGCCTGTAGGAAAGTTGACCTCGGTATAGCCATTCACGTCAGACACCAGATCTATTATCCCTTTACGTTTGGTGACAGAACCCGTGTAGGTTACCTTACCTGTTTCGGCCTCTTGGACATATCGGGTGTCAACCTCGTCGCGATGCAAGGAAGCTCCCGCGTGTGCCAAAACCTTGGTGAAAGCCGTTTCGGCATTGTGGGTGGTCACCTCTCCGGCAGGAATGGGGGCATCGAGCTTGATTCTGACGCAAGCCACACCGTTAGCATTGTTCACATGCTCCACGCCGTCACCATAATAATTGTTGGGATCGGCAGAATAGATTTCTCCGTTGATAGTGTAAGTGCCCTTGTCGTATGATACGCCTTTCCAATCGTAATTGGCGGCGTTGGCTCCAGCCGCTGTGACATAGTTGCCACTGATAAAGTAGCGGCTCGTCATGCCCCGGAAGGCCGTCGGAGTCGTGTTGCCGCTGCTGCCGACAGAGACGGAAGTCACTTGCGTCTTGTGTTTGGTTGCCGGCCCGGCCTTGTAGTAGTTGTTCACCATGTTGATATAGCCGCCTCCGGGACCGCCATAGCAGCCCCCTCCGCCCCAGTTGAATATCACGCAGTTGCGAAAATCCACATTCTCGGCCTGCACAGCGTTCGCCCAGTTGTAATTTCCATACTCGGTATTGGCGGTGTAGCCGTTCCAATCATAGCGGGCCCCGTTGAAACGCGGAGCACGGTTGTCCACATGGAGAATCATATTGTGATGAAAACTGGCGAGCTTACCACCCCAAATGCCCCCATAGCCGTGAGCACCCTTGCCGTGACCGGCGTTGGCCAGACTCTCGCCCACAGTACACCATTGCATGGTGAAGTTGTTGTTGTCGTAAAAAGAAGCTACTTCGTCAATGCTCCAACTGAACGAGCAGTGGTCGAGTATCACGCCGGTGATATGTCTGTTCCATACGGCATCCGCCCCATCGTTGACATCTTTCTCCTGTCCGCGTCGCACCCGTATGAAGCGGATGATGTTATTTTTGTTAGGCATGACGGTGTAGTAGCGCAACGTGATACCGGGATAGGGTGCGGTCTGTCCGAGGATGGTGGTGTTCTCCCCTATCTTGAGATCGCCCGCCAAAGGGATGACACCCCCCACATCAAACACGACTATTTTCTTGACATTGCCACTGACGGCAGTGCGTAAGGAGCCCGGCCCTTTGTCATTGAGATTGGTGACGTGAATGATTTGGCCTCCACGCCCTCCTGTTACATATCGTCCGTGTCCCTCCGCGCCCGGAAAGGCCGGGGCTTGTGCCATCAGGGTTGTAGCCGCGAGTGCGGCTATTATCGTTGTCAAAGCTTGTTTCACCATGTCGTCTGTTGAGTTTTTTAATACTTATATATAATAAGGTAGCCCAAGCATAGGCCCTGAGCATGACCTTATCGCCTTTGTCTACTTGCCCATCTGCTCCATTTCCAGACTGGCCCAGATGAAGGGGCCTACGCCCTTGGCATCGTTGTCGCGGACGGGTTCGCTCATGTAATATTCGAAACTGCCGTCGCGCTTGTAGTTGGGCTTCTTCACGTAAGGGCCGGGGCCCGGTCCCAGCCCGCTCACCGAACAGCAGTCTGTGAGGCTGATGGTTTTGTCGGGATTCACCCGGACAAACCGGTTGACGATTCCCTTATAGGCCTTGATACCGGCTTGGAGATAGCTGTCATCCAGATAGCCCTTGCGGTGACCTTTTAGCAGGCAATAGGCAAACATGGCTGAGGCGGTAGACTCCAGATAATTTTTAGGGGCTTTCACGTCCAACACATCATACCATACGCCGGTGTTCTTGTCCTGACATTTCACGACAGCACCCATAGCCTTGTTCAACAGGTCGACAACTTCCTTGCGGGGCGCGTAGTCGGCGGGCAGCACATCAAGCACTTCCACCATAGCCATGCAATACCATCCCAGCGCACGGGCCCAAGTGTGCCGGCTTTGACCGTTCTCCTTGTTGGCCCAGAACTGCGAGTGAGTCTCGTCCCAAGCGTGTTTCCACAGACCGGTGGCCTTGTCATAGGTGCGCTTGTCGGTCTTGACAATCTGGTCCACCACGTCATCAAACACCTTCACGGCCTTTTTGGCAGGAAGGTTTTGTGCGGCATAGTTGGTGTAGAACGGCAGTCCCATGAAGATGCCATCGAGCCACACCTGATTGGCATAGATGGCCTTGTGCCAGTAGACCCCCTCTTTGGTGCGAGGCTGGTTCACAAGTTGCTTGAAAAATGTCTTCAAGGCTTTCTCATTACCCTGCCGGGGAGCAATATCCTGCATACGCAAAATGAATTTGGCCGTGCGGATATTGTCGAGGTTAAAGTCCTTGTAGGCATACCCGGTCACATTGCCCTTGTCATCGATCATCGTCTCGGGATATTCCTTGAGATAGTTGATAATGCTGTCGCCGCCATAGCGGAGGTAGGTGTCGAGCATACTTTCCAGTTCAATGCCCATCACGTAGCTCCATTTGGGCCTGGTACTGAAGTCCAGCAAGTAGGGATGGGGCACCCGCTTCATCTCCGAGTAGGTGAGCCACTGACTGTAGTTTTTATAGGGTTTATCGGACTCATTGAGCACCAGACTGTTGTTGATGGTCAGGTTGTCAAACTTGATGTCGCGTGTCTTCCCGGTGATTTTCACAGACTCTTTCCACACACCGTCAAACTTGCAGTTACTCACATTGATGTCATAGACATTCTCCACCTCGTTCAGTCCTATCACGAGCACGCCGTATTCACTTTTCCCGCAAGTCACGTTTTCCATGTTCACATTGCGCACCGTGGGCTGAAATCCGCGGTAACAAGCCTCGCGCGGCTCATAGTCGAGGTTGATTTTGAGCACAGCCTCCTTGCATTGTCCCACCTTCACGTTGCGCATGTTGATGTTCTGAATCAGTCCGCCGCGGCAGTTGTTGGTCTTGATACGCAGCACGCGCTCCAATTCGGGCGAGTCCATGTAGCAGTCTTCGGCATACACATTCTCGCAACCGCCCGAAATTTCACTGCCTATCACCACTCCTCCGTGGCCGTCTTCCATCTTGCAGTTGCGTATGATGATGTTCTTGCTGGGTTTGCCCCACAACCGCCCGTCATTGTTGCGCCCGCTCTTGATGGCGATACAGTCATCACCGGTGTGGAACGTACAGTTTTGAATGAGCACATTCTCGCAAGCCTCCGGGTCGCAACCGTCGCCATTGGGGCCCTCGTTCCAGATGTAGACATTGTCCACAGTGATATTTTTTGAAAGCAGGGGATGAATCACCCAAAAAGGAGAGTTCACCATTTTCACGTCGCGTATGAGGATGCGCTCGCAGTGCATGAAGTTGATGAGTTGCGGACGCAGTCCACGGCCTTTGCCAAACTTGCGTTTTTCTACGGGCACACCATCCTCGGCATACTTCTGCAGTTGGGCCCGAGACCCAAGCCGCTGGCTCTCTGTAGTGACACCTTCCTTATAGCCGAAACGGGGATTGCCGTTCCAAGCCCACCAAGTGTCATTGCTGCCGCCACCATCAATGGTGCCCTTACCCGAGACAGCGATGTCAGTGGCCCCATAGGCGTAGATACAGGGACTGTAATTGTAACACTCCAGCCCCTCCCATGCCGTGCGCACCAACGGATAGAGATCGGGCTCGAAAACAAAATGCAGCGTGGCTCCCTCCTCCACCACCAGATTGACATGGCTTTTCAGGGTGATGGCCCCCGTATTCCAAGTACCGTTGGGCACGACGACACTGCCGCCACCCTTCATCGAAGCCACGGCTATGGCACGGTTGATGGCTTTCTGGTTTTGGGCGGCTGAAGCCGATGTTTTGGCCCCATAGGCTGTAATCAGGATTGTGCGATTGGCTATCACAGGCCGTTCGATGCTCTGTTCGATTTGTTTGTACTCTGTTTCATTCCATCCGCGGGCAGAAGCGCAGAGGGGCAGAAGCATTGCAAGCAATAGAGTCTGTAGATACCTCATAATTGTTTTTTGGATTTGATATGCGTTAATAGATATAAAACTTTTCTTAAGTAGTGCCAACCGTCAAGGCGGGGTACGGGCTTCATCATCTGCCCTTTACAAGGGGCAAAGATACGAAATTTAATCAGTATGTGTACGTTTACAATGTTAAAATCTACATTTTTCCTTTAATTCGTTTGGATTTTATAATAATAAAGTATATATTTGTCCCCGTATTTAATGGTTTTGCGCGTTTTAGCAAAATCGATTTCATGAGGTTGGTAGCATCCTGCACCAACCTCTTTTATTGGACAGGGATTAAGACGGCCTTTAAAATGGAACTGTCGATATTTGGATGGAGCAATGAATATATGCATCGCTCACACATCAACAAAAAACGGTGGAAAGTATCCCTGCGAGATGCCGGACAACGACGAATAATATCAACAAAAACACATCCACAAAAACTCCCCAACGAGAACAAAAAGCCGACTTTAAAACATTGAAGATACCCACTGATTTTCGCTTTCCGGCTTTCCGGACTTGCGAAAGAGCCACACTTGAACTCCGAAAGGGCCACGGTAGTATCGCAACTGTGTCCCTTTTGCAAGCTTGTTTGGGCCTTTTAAGCCCCCTTTTCCGGCCTTAAATCGTGTCAATAAAATTCAAACGGCTGATTATCAGCGTTTTGAAAATGTCACCAAAATCGCTTATTTACGCCGAGCGGATTGTCGATTGCAAATATCGCAATATAAGAGGCCGAAAACGAAGAAATAGTCTGACAGTTATCTATCCGGATATCTCCCCAGTCAACATCGACAGTCTTCTTTTGCATAAGGAATAAATGTCACCAAAAAGCCCCCACCCCTCTACGGGCTTTTCCATCCAACTGTTTGTAGGAAGGTAAGTCCTTAGAGGGGTGGGACTTTTTGAGACTTCTTATAGTTTTTTTTAAGAAGTTTCCCCATCGGGATATCCTGCATTGTGACCTTACAACTCCCAGCCTACGGCAGAAGCACCCAAGACGGCAGCCGAACTACCATCGAGCGTGGAAACCAAGAACTTGGGTTTGCCACGGAAAATATTCATCACATGGCGGTTGTAGCTGTCTTCTATCGGCTTCATGATGAGGTCGCCGGCCTTGGTGAGACCGCCAAAGAAGACAAAGGCCTCGGGACTACAGAATGTGGCAAAGTCGGCACAAGCCGCTCCCAGCATTTCGCCCGTAAAGTCATAGACACTCTTGGCCAGCTCATCGCCCTTAGCAGCTGCAAGACTCACTTCAAGCGAAGTGATCTGTGCCGGCTCAAGCTCACGCAACAAGCTCGGTGCGTCGCTCACCGCAAGAAACTCACGGGCCGTACGGGCAACGCCTGTAGCCGAACAATAGGCCTCAAGGCACCCTGTGCGACCGCAACCGCAGGTGCGACCGTTCTCGCCGCGCACCATCGTCACATGGCCCAACTCACCGGCAAAACCGTCGGAGCCGTAAACCATCTGACCGTTGACCACGATGCCCGAGCCAACACCCGTGCCCAGCGTGATGTCGATAAAGTTCTTCATGCCACGGGCCACACCATAGGTCATTTCGCCCAAAGCGGCCGCATTGGCATCATTGGTAAGTGCCACGGGAATACCGCCCAGCCGCTCGGAGAACATTTGGGCCAACGGCACCACACAATCGTGAGCCCACACCAAGTTGGGTGCATACTCTATCGTTCCGCTGTAGAAGTTGCCATTGGGAGCACCGATGCCCATAGCCTTGACGTTGTCAATGCCTCCCACAGTATCGATGATGGGGATGAGGGCCTTTACAGCCTTGTTCACGTAGTCTTCAACCTTGTTGTAGCCTTGTGTTTTGATGGCAGTGGTAGCCTTGATTTCCCCTCGGGCATCAACGATACCAAACACGGAGTTGGTACCTCCCAGGTCCAATCCGATCACATACGGTTTTAGCGCGTTTTCTATCATGCTTTTCTATTGCTTAATAAGTTAGAATTCTGATCTTATTTCGCAAAGTTAAGAAAAAGGTCGGACAACACAAAGTTTTATTCAGGAAAAATAGTTCTCCTTACCAAAAAATTGTTACCTTTGCATGCTGGTATGACATTGACACTTCCATTAGAATTAGATATACTCGATTTCATCTTCAAGGGAATCGTCATCGGTCTTGTGGCCTCGGCCCCCATGGGGCCCGTGGGCATACTCTGCGTGCAGCGCACCTTGAACAAAGGCCGGTGGTATGGCTTTGTGACGGGCATCGGTGCCGCTCTTTCCGACATCATCTACGCGCTCATGGTGGGGCTGGGCATGAGCTTCATCATGGAGCCCCTGCAAAAGCCCGAATACCAATTTGCCCTGCAAATCACGGGCAGCATCCTCCTGCTCATGTTCGGTGTCTACTGTTATCTGTCTAATCCCGTCAAGAAGATGCACAAAAGTGGCAAGACAAAAGGCACGCTTTGGCACAATCTGCTCACGGCCTTTCTTGTCACCCTCTCCAATCCGCTCATCATCTTCTTTTTCATGGCACTCTATGCCCAGTTTGCTTTCATCCAGCCGGGGCGGCCGCTTGAGATGGTGATCGGTTTCACCTGCGTCCCTGTGGGGGCCCTGCTGTGGTGGTACGGACTCACGTGGCTGGTGGATAAGATACGCGGAAAGTTTGATGTCTATGGCATCATCATCATCAACAAGGTGATAGGGAGCATTGTCGTCATATTCTCACTCATCATTCTTTTCGGCACAGTTTTCAATCTCTATCATCTCCCCCAATACTATTAGCCACCGGGCGCATGGGGCTTCCTGCAGGCACGACCGGACATGACGCTCCGGGGAAGGCTGAAAAGGCCGTATTTTCAATCAGGTAAAGAAGGAAAAAGATGTTCATAGCACAACAATTAAGGAAAAAATCAATTGCCGAATATTTACTCTACATGTGGCAGGTGGAAGACATCATCAGGGCCTACGACTGCTACATGCCGGCCATTCGCAAACAATATATCAACCGCTTCGACTACACCGACGAACAGAAAGAGGAGGAGGCCGACTGGTTTGGCAACCTCGTAAGAATGCTCAACGAAGAAGGTAAGCGCGAATACGGGCATCTCGACATCAACAGGATATTGATGCAGGATCTTGTAGATTTGCACAACCGGCTGCTCCAATCCACCAAGTTTCCATTCTACAGCGGACAATATTATAAGGTGTTGCCGTTTATCATTGAGTTGCGGAGCAAGGGCGACAAGGAAGTGAGCGAGATAGAAACCTGTTTCGATGCACTCTACGGCGTGATGATGCTGCGCTTGCAGAAAAAGGAAATCACCGCTGACACGGAACGGGCCGTAAAAGAAATCACCACCTTTGTAGGACTCTTGAGCGACTATTACATCAAAGACCGCGACGAGGGACTGGACTTCGGAGAAGACGAATAGAACTATTAAAAGACACTTATCAAGCAATCACAACAATGAACATATTAGTTACAGGGGCCAACGGACAACTGGGCAACGAGCTGCAACTTGCAGCCAAAGGGAGCAAAGACCACTACATCTTTACCGATGTGTGCGACAACTATCAGAAACTCGACATCACCAGTCTCGAAGCCGTGCGCAAAATGGTCGGTGACAACGATGTGAAATGTATCATCAACTGTGCCGCATGGACCAATGTAGACGCAGCAGAGACCGCCGGAGAAATTGTGGAAACGCTCAACGCTACGGCACCGGAGCATCTGGCCGTAGCCATGAAAGAGGTTGGCGGACTGCTCATCCACGTGAGCACCGACTATGTTTTTGGAGGCGACCCGTACAACACCCCGTGCAAGGAAGATCAGAAGGGAACGCCTACCGGCATCTACGGACTAACCAAACTGCACGGCGAACAGAAGATTAAGGCTACCGAAGCAAAGCACATCATCATCCGCACGGCATGGCTTTACTCGGAATATGGCAAAAATTTCGTCAAGACCATGATGCACCTGACAAAAACTAAGCCCCAACTGAAAGTCGTTTTCGACCAGTGCGGCACGCCCACCTATGCCGGAGACTTGGCCAATGTCATCTTTGACATCGTTGAAAACAGAAAGTATGAAGGCGATTCGGGCATCTACCACTTCTCCAACGAGGGTGTGTGCAGTTGGTATGACTTTGCCCGGAAGATCGCCCGGATAGCCGGCAACACGGATTGCGAGATTCTCCCCTGCCACAGCGACGAGTTCCCTAGCCCGGTGAAACGTCCGGCCTACAGCGTGCTTGACAAGACCAAGATAAAAGAAACCTTCGGCATCACAATCCCCTACTGGACCGACAGTCTGGAAATGTGTATGAAGACATTGCTGTCTTCCGAACAAGAATAGCACAAAATCACACATGAACGAAATACAAAGAAGGCGTACATTCGCCATTATCAGCCACCCGGATGCGGGTAAAACCACACTGACGGAAAAGTTTCTGCTCTTCGGCGGCCAAATACAAGTAGCGGGAGCCGTAAAAAGCAACAAGATCAGAAAGACTGCCACATCAGACTGGATGGATATCGAGAAGCAGCGCGGCATATCTGTGTCCACCTCCGTCATGGAGTTTGACTATCTGCCCGACGGACAGACGGGAGAACCCTACAAGGTGAATATCCTCGACACGCCGGGCCACCAAGACTTTGCTGAGGACACCTACCGCACACTGACAGCCGTCGACTCGGCCATTATCGTGGTAGACAGTGCCAAGGGTGTGGAGGCACAGACCCGCAAACTGATGGAGGTGTGCCGTATGCGCAACACGCCTGTGATTATTTTTATCAACAAAATGGATCGCGAAGGGCGAGACCCGTTCGACGTTCTGGACGAGTTGGAGGCCGAGCTGCAAATCAAGGTTCGCCCCCTCTCATGGCCTATCGGGCAAGGGTTGCGCTTCAAGGGCGTCTACAATATCTACGAACAACAGCTTAACCTCTTTACCCCCAACAAGCAACGCGTGACCGAGAAGGTGGCTGTCGATGTAAAAGGCAAAGAGTTGGACGAGCGAGTGGGCGAACGGGAAGCCCAGCAGCTACGTGACGATTTGGAACTGGTAGATGGCGTTTATCCCACCTTTGAAAAAGACGCCTACCGCAAAGCTGAAGTCGCCCCGGTATTCTTTGGTTCTGCTCTGAACAATTTTGGAGTCCAAGAGCTGCTCGATTGCTTTGTCGAAATAGCTCCAAGTCCCAAACCAACAATGGCCGAAGAACGGATGGTGAAGCCCGATGAACCGAAGTTTACTGGTTTCATATTCAAAATCACGGCCAACATCGACCCCAACCATCGCAGTTGCATTGCCTTCTGCAAAGTCTGCTCGGGCAAGTTTGTCCGCAATCAGCCCTATCAGCACATCCGTTTGGGCAAGACAGTAAGGTTCTCCTCTCCCACCCAGTTCATGGCACAGCGCAAAAGTACCATTGACGAAGCCTATCCCGGCGACATTGTCGGGCTGCCTGACAATGGCATCTTCAAGATTGGCGACACGCTGACCGAGGGCGAACTCCTGCATTTCCGCGGACTCCCTTCCTTCTCCCCGGAGATGTTCAAATACATAGAGAACGACGACCCCATGAAGAGCAAGCAGTTTCAGAAAGGTCTTGAACAACTGATGAACGAGGGTGTGGCCCAGTTGTTTGTCAACCAGTTCAACGGCCGTCGCATCGTGGGCACAGTGGGACAACTGCAGTTTGAGGTCATCCAATACCGTTTGGAGAACGAATATAACGCCAAATGTCGCTGGGAACCCGTACACTTGCACAAAGCTTGTTGGATTGAGGCCGACGACGCTACGGAGCTGGACAACTTCAAAAAACGCAAGTATCAGTATATGGCCAAAGACATCGAAGGCCGCGATGTGTTCCTTGCCGACTCCGGCTACGTACTGAGCATGGCTCAGCAAGACTTCAAGCACATCAGGTTCCACTTCACAAGCGAGTTCTGACAGAGGAAACAGGTCGAAAAACGATGTTGTTTCAGCAATCGGACAAGTAACTTGGACTTTACAGGGAAATAGAAAACAAACGCATGGAAACAATGACAGACAAACCGTGGTATGCGGTCAGGCTCTTCGGCATGAGGGCCCGTGCCATTGAAGAAGCTTTCAAGACAGAAGGCTTCAGGACGTTTATTCCCATGCACTACGAAGACTACGAAGATGCCAACGGTCACCACAAGCGCCGGTTACGCCCCGTCGTGTCCAACCTCCTATTTGTAGAAAGTGGCGATGAGAAGAAGTTCAAGGAACTTGTATCCTCCCCCCGCTACAAGGTTTCTGTGATAAAACCCACTCCCACCTCAAAATCTTATGCAATGATTTCGGCCAAGGAGATGAGTGAGTTCATCTCCATGTGCAATCCCGACATGGAAGTCGAACGGCTGATCGTGTCGGACGAGGAAGCTAGGATGAAAACCGGAGACCACGTTGTTGTACATCACGGCCCGCTCAAGGGCATGCATGGCAGGCTGGTGAGGAAAAACAAGAAATACTATCTCCTTAAAGAGATGACCGGAGGTCTCGGGGTTATGATAAAGGTGGCACGCTGGTGCTGCGCCAAACAAGAAACGGAGTAAAGAAGAAAAGAACTTTTCTACTCCGTTTGTTTTATAGTTTTAACCAGTTGTTTACAATCTCCCGTCCCAAGGGTGTAAGCACGCTTTCGGGATGAAATTGTATCCCGTGAATGTCGTAAAACCTGTGTTTGAGTCCCATAATGTGTCCGTCATCACTCACAGCTGTCACTTCAAGACTATCGGGGAAGCCGACCCGGTCTACCACCCAACTGTGGTAACGTCCCACCTCAATCTGTTTGGGCAACCCGGTAAATAGAGGATCATTGCCAAATTGAGTGACGGGAGTTGCCACACCATGATAAACCTCCGCCAAATTGGTCAACTTTGCCCCAAACACCTCGCCTATGGCCTGATGACCCAAGCACACACCCAAGATGGATTTACGGTTGGCATAGCATCTGATGGTGTCAAGCAACAAGCCCGCCTCGGCAGGAATCCCCGGACCGGGGCTTAGGATAATTTTGTCGAAAACCTCCAGTTGCTGCAATGCAAAGCGGTCGTTGCGCCAAACAGTGACCTCAGCACCAAGTTCTCTCACGAGGTGCGCCAGATTATAAGTAAACGAATCGTAGTTGTCTATGATAACTGTTTTCATATTGTCGATTTTAAAATATGACCGTGTTACTTTCAAAATATTACACGCAAATTGAAGAATATTACATGCTTGCCTTCCGGATATTATATAAAGAATCGCCGAATATTACACATTGAATAATGGTATATTACAGTTTCTCAGCCATTTTTATGGCTTTCACCAATGCCCCAAGTTTGTTGTTACACTCTTCGAGTTCATAATCTTCATGACTCTTTGACACCACTCCGGCCCCGGCCTGAAACCAAAGTTCCCCATTACGGCTGACAAAAGTACGAATGACGATGGCTTGGTTCAAGTCTCCGTCAAGCCCAATAAAGCCGATGCAACCTCCATAAGCCCCCCTGTTGTGGGGTTCGAGTTCGGAAATAATCTCCATGGCCCGTACTTTCGGAGCTCCGGACAGCGTTCCGGCGGGGAAGGTGTCAACAAACTCGCGCAGCCGCACACTCACTTTTTGGGCGGATGACGGGTCATCGCAAGCCTCGGTAATCGTTCCGCTCACGCGTGAGACCAGATGGATAACATGACTGTAAAACTGCATATCCTTGTAGAATTCAACCTTCACATCATGACAGTTTCGACTCAAGTCGTTGCGCGCCAAGTCGACCAGCATCACATGTTCAGCATTCTCTTTCGGATCGTTGCGCAGAAATTCGGCATTCCGACGGTCTTGTTCAAGATTGCCGGTGCGCTTGGTGGTTCCCGCTATCGGGTCGATAAAAGCCCGATTGCCCTTCACCCGATTATGAGTTTCGGGACTGGAACCAAAGATTCGGAAGCCTCCAAAGTCGAAATAGAACAGATAAGGACTCGGATTGACAGAACGTAAAGCCCTATAAAGTTTGAAGTCATCGCCTTCAAACCGCTGCACAAACCTGCGACTGATAACAATCTGAAACACATCGCCACGCATACAATGGCGGATGCAACGCCTGATATTTTCCTTATGCTGCTCATCCGTGAGTGTAGAAGTGACCTCGCCAAGCGGATGGAACCCGTAAGGCTTAATGGAAACACGCTGGATGGCCTTCAGCAGGTTATCCAACCGTTCCTGCCCAATGGCCTCTCGATCGCTTTCATTCCCATCGAACACAAGTGTTAACAGTAGCATCGTATTGTTGAAATGGTCGAAAACAATGAGATCACGATACATAATATACAAAATATCGGGGGCATCGTTCTCTTCCATCACCGCATCTTTCACGGATATATCTTCAAAATATCGCACAGCGTTAAAAGCCGTATAGCCATATAATCCACAATACTCTTTGCCTTTGCCCACCACCTTGAAATGTGCAATAAATTCACTCATGGCATCGATAACAGATAATTTTGCCGCACCTTTCTGTGAAAAATCGACCTCGCGCATCTCCTTCCGCCCGTCGGGGAAGTTCATCTCTACCCGTCCGTGCGCCACTCGGATACTCGCAATGGGATTCACTCCGATGAACGAACGGGAATTGTCATGGCTATGATAGTCTGAACTCTCCATTAACACCGACTGCGGATAAAGATCACGCAGCCGCATATACACACCTACCGGTGTATAAAGGTCGGCAAGCACGGTGCGTGTCTGCGTTGTAAACTCCAACTGCACATCGGTTTCGGGGACATTCAGTGCCCGGCTTATAGTCTCGTCTTGCTCCATATTCCAAATTTTCCTTTATCGTTATATGCCATGCGTCAATACGCATCCGTCTGGAAATGACCGTATTCTCCTGCCATATCTCTGTGGTCAAGGTAGGTCTTCAAGTCCTTATCTCCCCGCCCGGAGACCGTCAGCACCACCACTTCGTCTTTTCGGAAGGGTATCTTCTTCAAGGCGGCTATGGCATGCGCACTTTCTATGGCAGGGATGATACCCTCCATGCGGGTAAGTTCATACCCCGCAAGAATGGCCTCATCATCGTTGACGGCCAGCACCTTCGTGCGTCCGCTTTGTGCCAGTTGCGCATGCAAGGGGCCAATACCGGGATAATCCAGGCCTGCACTAATGGTGAAAGCCTCTTTGATTTGGCCGTCATCGGTCTGCATCACAAGTGTCCGGGCACCATGAATAATGCCCTCCGTCCCGCAGTGCATGGTGGCAGCAGTGTAACCGGATTCCACCCCATGCCCTCCGGCCTCGGCCAGATAAATATTCACTCGCTCATCGGCTATGTAGTGATAAATGGTACCGGCGGCATTACTGCCACCTCCCACACAAGCTATCAAGCAGTCGGGATAGTCGCGACCAGTCTTCTCCATCAGCTGCCACTTCAGTTCTTTGGAGATGATACTCTGCATTCTGGCAACAATATCGGGATAGGGATGCGGTCCCATCGTAGAACCGACGATGTAGAACGTATCCTGCGGATGACAGCACCAATCACGTATGGCCTCTGAAGTAGCATCGCTCAGCGTCATGTTTCCAGTGGTGACCGGATGCACCTCAGCTCCCAACATGCGCATTCGCTCCACATTGGTATGCTGACGTTCCACATCCGTCTTGCCCATGAATATCTCACACTGCATATCCATCAGCGCACAGACTGTGGCTGTTGCCACGCCGTGCTGCCCTGCACCTGTCTCTGCAATGATGCGTGTCTTCCCCATTTTCCTTGCCAACAGCACCTGTCCTATTGTGTTGTTGATTTTATGTGCGCCCGTGTGGTTAAGGTCTTCCCGCTTCAGATAAAGCCGGCAACCATATTTCTCACTCATGCGCCGGGCATAATAGAGCGGCGTGGGACGGCCTACATAGTCTTTAAGCAGGGCTGAATATTCTTGCTGAAACAGCTTGCTCTCGATGATGGGGAGGTAGGCCTCCTGCAAGTCGGTCACACATTTATATAATATCTCAGGCACGTAGGCACCGCCAAACTGTCCGTAGAAGCCATTCTTATCGGGATTGTTAGTCATCGTCTGTCATTTAAACGGTTAGTGTTTCAAAGCTTCCTGCAACCTGTCCATAGCTATGTCGGGATTGCCAGTCTCATTGAGTAATGTCACAAACTTGCTGCCAATGATGACTCCGGCGGCATGAGCCTGTGCCGACTCAAGCGTTTGCTTGTTACCGATGCCGAAACCTATCATGCGCGGATTGCGCAGGTTCATAGCCTCAACACGGCTGAAGTAGCCCACTTTGGCATCATTGAAACTGCTTTGTGTGCCGGTGATACCAGCCGAACTCACCATGTAGATGAATCCGTCCGTATGCTCATCGATGAAGCGGATGCGCTTTTCGCTTGTCTCGGGCGTGATCATCATAATCACTTTGACATCATAACGGTCAGCAAGCGGGCGTACTACCACTTGATAGTCCTCGAAAGGCAGGTCGGGAATGATGCAGCCACTGACCCCACACTCCACACAGCGACGGAAGAAATCTTCTATACCGAAATGCATAACCACATTCAAATACCCCATGAGCACCAACGGAATGCACACTTCATCCTTCACCGTCGCCAACTGGCTGAACAACTTTTCGAGGGTCATGCCATTTCTCAGAGCCGTCGTTCCGGCACTCTGAATCACGGGCCCGTCGGCCAAAGGGTCGCTGAACGGAATGCCCACCTCTATCATATCAATGCCGCGGTGCTCAAGTGTCTTGATGACATCTGCCGTGCCCTCTAAAGTGGGACAACCGGCACAGAAATACAACGACAGCAACTTGCGGTTTTTATTTTCTCGAAAAAGCCTGTTTATCTTGTTCATATCTCCCACTCCTTAAACAACTTATCTCCCAAGAGCTTTCAGAAACGCCGCCAACTTCTCCACATCTTTCATGCCCGGTTCAGTTTCAAAGCGGGAGTTAAGATCGATTCCTACACACTTGGGATGAGCAAAGCACTTCACCCGTTCCACATCATCGGGGCCGATTCCACCACTCAAGATGAAAGGCAGCTCCCCGTCGTAGGTTTCGAGCACCGACCAGTCGAAATGCTTACCGCTCCCTCCAGCTGTTTTACTTTTGGTGTCAAAAAGCAGAAGGTCTACCACCTCGGCATACTGTCTGTACTGAAAAATATCAGCCTCTTCGGCCACACTGATGGTCTTGATGATTTTAATATCCGGCTTGATGTCCGGTTCAAGCGTTTTGCGCAAGTTCTCACAAGTCTCCCGCGGTTCGTTGCCATGTAGCTGAATGTAGTCGAGCTTGTAGTTATACACTCGAGTGACGATGTTCTGCGGCATATCGTTCACAAACACCCCCACCCGCTTCGGGCGTCCCAACAAACCGGCACCATATCCCCCGGCTTCAGCATTGTCGCCGACAGATCCCCGAACAGCCACCTCTTTCAGCCGCTGCTCGCTGTAGTCGGGGATGATACCGGCTCGAGAAGGAATCATTTTAACGAAACGCAAACTTTGCGGGCAGAAGACGAAACCAATTAAATCTACTCCTAAATCGGCTACAGCACGAATGTTATCGGCATCGCGCATACCACATACCTTAATGATCATAAGCTATAAGTTTTTCAAAGATGTTATCAAATGTTTCAATTCCACTCCGGGATTCTCGCTTTTCATCAAGTGTTCACCCATCAGAAAGCCATTAAACGAAGCCTTGCGCAATCTTGCCACGGTTTCGGCACTTCCAATGCCGCTCTCACTCACCTTGCACGCATCCACAGGGAACTGCGTCACCAGACGGAAAGAGACGTCTACATCAGTGGTGAATGTTCCTAAATGACGATTGTTGATGCCATACATATCCGGTTCGAGTTCGGCATATTCAAGGTCGCGCTCGCTGTGTATCTCAAGCAAGATTTCCATTCCCAGTTCGTGGGCGAGACCCGACAGGCTCCTGCACTCGTCTTTCGTGAGAACGGCAGCAATGAGTAGCACGGCCGAAGCTCCACAATATCGGGCTTGGAATAGCTGATACTCGTCGACGATGAAGTTCTTATATAATATAGGTATTGTCACTCCCGACATCCGTGCCTGCCGAACATGCTCGTCATAACCACCAAAATAGTGGTTGTCAGTGAGTATGCTGATAGCCGCCGCACCATTGTTCTGATAATCAGATGCCACCCATTCGGGTTTGGCTTCCTGCCTGATCCAACCTTTCGAAGGACTCTTGCGCTTGAACTCGGCAATAATGCCGGTGCCAGAAGCCAACAAAGCTGCTGCCATAGAGCCACCGGGCACCTGTCCATCGTCGGCCTGCATCTGCTGTTCCACCAGTCCATACAGCTTGCGCTCCGGCAGAAAATGCTTCCACTCTTCCATCTCCGCCCGCTTGTGGGCCACTATTTCTTCGAGAATATCCATATCGTATTGTTTAACTGTTGAGTTCGACAAATTTCCTGAATGTAACCAACGCATTACCGCTATCAATGCTTTCGCGGGCTATCTCCACACATTCTTCGATGGGCTTGCGCCCTTTCTCCATCACCTGAATGCCGAATGCCGCATTGGCCAACACGATGTTTTTCTGTGCCGGCATGGCCCGATTGGCCAGCACAGCATCGAATATATCGGCAGCCTCCTGCTCGGTGGCTCCGCCCACGAGTTCTTCAGGCCCGGCCATGCCAAATCCGAGATCTTGCGGATGGAACAGCCGTTCGTAGTCATTGGTAACAACTTTGAAATCGCCCGTGAGCGAAATCTCGTCGTATCCATCCGTGCTATTGACAATGGCATAGTCGATGCCTATCTTCTGATAAACCTGCTGGTAGAGCCTCATCTGGTCAAGGTTAGCCACACCCAACAACTGACACCTTGGCTGGGATGGATTGACGAGCGGTCCAAGCAGATTAAACACCGTAGGAAACTGCAACGCACTGCGTATCGGACCAACAAACTTCATGGCTTTGGCAAAGAGTTGGGCATGAAGATAAACGATGCCGGCTTCATTGATTGAACGGTTGAGTCGGTCAATATCGTCAGTGAACATCACCCCGTGGTTTCTGATGACATTGGATGCTCCACTCACCGAAGTGGCTGCGAAGTTGCCATGCTTGGCCACTTTATAACCAGCTCCGGCTATGACAAAGCAAGCTGTAGTAGAAATGTTGAACGTGTTTTTACGGTCACCTCCCGTACCCACCACGTCAATATAGCGGTCGCAGTCGAGCCGTACCGGCACTCCGGTGGCCAAAATACCATCTCGGAAGCCCAACAATTCATCCACCGACACTCCACGCATCTGCAATCCGGTGAGCAGGGCAGTGATTTGCTCTTCGGGAAACTCGCTCCGGGTGATGCCCATGATGATGTCGCGGGTCTCCTCACGAGTGAGTTCTTCGTGATTGAGCAGTCTGTTCAGTATTTCTTTCATTGCCATAGCTGTAATCTCCTTTTCTCTATATTCACAAAAAAATACGAGGCCTGTCGTAAGAACGGCAGGCCTCGCAGTATGGGAATGTATCTATACACGGGTTCGCTACTCACGACTTATCGAAATCTTGAGTTACGCCACCACCATGCGAAAGATACAAATGTCATCATATTTATGTCGCTAATCTATTCGGATGCAAATATACGCTTTTTCTTTTAAACGCCAAATAAAATAAAAGAAAAAATAAAAAGGTTGCCAAAAAGAACATTCCTAAAGAACATTCCACGCTATAAATACCACTCCCAGGAAGGTACATTATAAAACAAGGGATGTATCAGTTTATTACATTTATTGTGTTAAAAATTTGGTAGAAAAGCAGAAAAACTTTATCTTTGCCGACGAATAAACCTAATAATAACGATTATTTAACATCAAAAGCCTATCGGACGACATTTACTTAATAAAAACAAGCAATTAAGAAATGAAGAAACTCAATGAGATGACCGACGAAGAGTTGGCCTTATCGTATATTGATGGAAACAATCGGGCTTTTGATTTGTTGTTGTCACGCAATCAGACCAAGCTGTTTTCTTACATCATGTTTGTTGTTCACGACCCAGATATGGCCAATGACATCTTTCAGGAGACTTTTGTCAAGGTGATCGTGAAGCTTCAACAAGGCAAATACACCACCAACGGTAAGTTTGGGGCGTGGTGCATGCGCATTGCCCACAATGTCATTATGGACTGGTATCGGGACATAAAGGTGAAGAAAATCGTTGAACCGACTCACGACAACGACCTTTCCAATATCAGTGCCTCACACCTGCTTGCTGGCAACATAGAGAGCGAATATGTCTATTCTCAGGTGATGAGCGATGTAAAAAAGATGATGAACCTCCTTCCACCCGCCCAGCGCGAAGTAGTCTACATGCGCTTCTACCAACAATTATCGTTTAAAGAGATAGCCCAACTCACCAACGTGAGCATCAACACCAGTCTCGGCCGCATGCGCTATGCCCTGCTCAATCTACGCCGCATGGCCAAAGAGCACAATGTGGTTCTGCAATTAACCTGAAAGCTCCTACCTTTTCAATTCTTTTAGAGCTTTGATGCACGACACGGGATCAATATTCTTGAAGATATAGCTGCCGCTAACCAACACATCAACACCGGCTCTCACTAGGAGCGGGGCCGTCTCGGCCTGCACCCCCCCATCCACTTCTATCAAGGCATGACTGCCCGTCTCGTCGATGAGCTTACGCAGGCGTTGCACCTTTCTTATGGTGTTTTCAATGAACTTCTGCCCACCAAAACCGGGATTTACGCTCATGATGAGCACCATATCTACATCGCGTATCACGTCCTCCAACACACCAACAGGCGTAGAAGGGTTTAACGTGACACCGGCTTTCATGCCCGCAGCGTGTATCTGCTGGATGGTGCGGTGTAGGTGTATGCATGCCTCGTAGTGTACGTTCATCATCATGGCTCCCAACTTGGCAGTCTGTTCAATGTAGTGTTCGGGGTGTACTATCATGAAATGCACGTCAAGCGGTTTCGTGCAATATTTGCCCACAGCTTCCATCACAGGAAATCCAAAAGAGATGTTCGGTACAAACACCCCGTCCATCACATCAAGATGCAACCAATCAGCTTCACTGCGGTTTATCATTTCCACATCACTTTTCAGGTCGATGAAATTGGCTGAAAGTAGGGAGGGAGATACCATCGTCTTCATGCTGGTTCCTTCCTTTATATCAATTTAAACAGAACAGATCCACATCACCGCTCATCTTTATGACGCGATAAGAATAAGCTATCTGTCGGATCAAGTTCAACGTTTTCTCTGAAGGAGACATTTCTTCGGGTGTAAACAAATACTTCATAGGCGTTTATTCCTTTTATAGTTGGCGACAAATGGTTCTTGTCTACTTGGATAACGTGACTTCAAGTTGTTTATTACATGCCAGCTCTACTTTTTCGTCAGCCCTTTCTTCTCTCTTTCATCATCTTCCGGCTCTGCGGAGGGCACATTCAACCTGGCCCCCAATAGGAAGTAGCCCCCTTGATACCGGGTTGACCGAGATAGGTCTCACGTATACCGAAAAAAGCCGCCTGCCTCCCTTTGAGTTCGGGATGATTTACCAAATTGAACCGTTTGCGCAAGCTGGAACCACTCTTCAACTGTATCGTCACGCAGCGCGTTGCCTCCGTCTCTTGTGGCGAGGCAGCCAAAAGCAGAGCCGAAGCCCCTTCAAAAGGTGCCGAAAAATCGGCATTAGCGAGTTTGGAAGCACAAGAACCTACAATGTAACCTTTCACCCACACCTGAACGGAAATGGAATAGCTGAGAAAATCAGTAACAGTTACTGTGTCGCCCGTATAGAAATACTTAACCGTTCCGTTATCTCCCGTCGACGGTTTGTCCCCTTCCTTATCCTTATTACCGTCCTTAATATCTTTCTCCTCGTATGGCTTCTCGTGTTTTTCCTGTCCAGGCTTGTCCTTCCATGACTGATCATGCTTGTCTCCTTGTTCGTTTTCTTTAGAAGGATGCTCTTTCTTGTTTCCGCTTTTCTGCTCTTTTTGGTTTGTGAGGTCATCAAGATTCACTTTCTCACAAGAGATGAATGCCGTCAGCACCAACAGACAAAGGCAAATAATCGTATGTTTCATTGTATCCATAATTGGTTAAAGTTGTTTGCAAAGATAGGGACTATTTCCTTTGATTCCAAACTTTATCGGGCATTTTTTCATACAAAAATGCAAAACAAGCTGCTAAAGTCACTTTCGACCACCCTAAATTATTCCTACTGCACCTGCAAAGAACTAATCCTTAAAAACAGCAACGTTCGGAATTCTCTAACAGAAAGATTCCCGAACGTCTTTAGTTGCGGAGGCAGGACTCGAACATGCGACCTCCAGGTTATGAGCCTGGCGAGCTACCAACTGCTCCACTCCGCGATATGACTATTATTTTAGTTTGCGGATGCAAAGATAGGCATTTTTACTGAAATAGCCAAATAGTTATCACTTTTACACAAGTATTTTAACATCTGCTAACAAATATCACTATAAAGATAGATAAGAACATTCTTAATATTCCCCCATTGGATCATTGAAATAAAGGCCCTATCCATAATGTTGTGTTCTTAACTGTCACCTTTGCAGACACAACACCACAAGATAGACTATGCCAAGAAGAAAATACAGGAAAAGTCCAATGGCCACTATCAGCAAGATCGACCATTGGACTTACATAACAAGAATAATTTACTTCATTGCATCTGACACCTTTTCAAAATAATGTTGGGTTCGTTTAAGTGTATAATTATTCCCCCCATTCCATGACCTTATAGCCTTTTCCACATTATTTAAAGGATTATAGACAGATTGAATAAGCAAGAACATTTCTTTCGATTTAGCAATACTGAAACGATCAGACAATTTAAATCTTTTCTTACTTTTCCTGTTTTTGAGTATTCGATTACATTCACCTACAAGTATTGGGGTTATTTGCATAGCACCTACAGATTGTCCTTTGACAGCATGTCGATTTCCATTACTTTCCACCTTAATAATAGCCTCTATTACAGGCCCCCAATCAAAATCTACAGCCCTATCCGCATGTGACGTTTCCCCCACTGCCAAAGCAGAATGACAGCATACAATGAACATAAATAAAAACATCAATACAATCTTTGTTATTCTCTCCATACTAAACGTTTTATGGAACCTGAACAAAAGAGAAAACAAATTGCTCGCGGCATCAGTATTATGTGAGAAGGAGTTATCCTGAAGCCTCAGTTCCGTTAGATACTTTAAGGATATGTCTCGCAAATTAAGAAGAATTTATCATACCCCCATCTTTATCGTTTGCAAAGGTACTAAAAATCAAGCACTTAACCAAAACAAATGCCATAAATTAACCCTTCGTTATCCAAAATATGATACAAAACTACAGAAAAGAAAGATACAAACTGTATTACAAAAGTCGCCATACAAACCTCCAAGCTTTATTTTCCCGTTTTTCCTGTCATGCCGTCATTTCCGCCCGCAACGGACTGGAAACCAGAATGATGGCGGATGACAGGAAAGCGTGCCGGTGATGTCAGGAAGGGCGGGGCCCCGGCACG